>Ga0209257_1000254_pt1 | contig 123175 bp, 90 predicted proteins | sample AraplaCvi_mCL_r2_FD_184277 | JGI IMG/M metagenome (GOLD analysis project Ga0209257, IMG submission 184277) | Arabidopsis root microbial communities from North Carolina, USA - plate scrape MF_Cvi_mCL_r2 (SPAdes) (version 2) | ecosystem: Host-associated > Plants > Roots > Endosphere | place: USA... | reverse complement strand
GATCGCCACGCCGGCCTTGCCGACGTCGCCCGTCACGCGCGGATGGTCGGAGTCATAGCCGCGGTGCGTGGCCAGGTCGAAGGCCACCGACACGCCCTGCCCGCCGGCGGCCAGCGCCTTGCGGTAGAAGGCGTTGCTCTCCTCGGCGGTCGAGAAGCCGGCGTACTGACGGATGGTCCAGGGCCGCACCGCGTACATCGTGGCCTGCGGGCCGCGCAGGAAGGGCTCGAAGCCGGGCAGCGTGTCCGCGTACGGCAGGTCGCGGGTGTCGGCCGCGGTGTACAGCGGCTTGACCACCAGCCCTTCGGGGGTGTGCCAGTTCAGTTTGGCGGGGTCCCCGCCGGGCGCGGACTTCGCCGCCGCTTTGTGCCATTGCTCCAGCGTCGCCGGCGCGAACTCCGGGGGAGTGTTCGTCCCGCTTGTGGCGGACGGCGCGGCGGAGGGGACCTTGTGTTCGTTCGACATGGGGGACTCCTGGAAGCGGCGGATCATAGCGTGGCGCGAATTCATAATTATGAATTTCGGATTCGCTACACTCCGGCGCCATGCCTGTCACTGGCCCGCTCACCGCCCCGCTCGCTCCCCGCGCCCCGCTTTATGAGGAGGTCGCCGAGCGGCTGCGCCAGCGCATCTTCGCCAAGGAGCTCGAGCCCGGCAGCTGGATCGACGAGCTCAAGCTCTGCGCCGAGCTCGGCATCAGCCGCACCCCCATGCGCGAGGCGCTCAAGGTGCTGGCCTCCGAGGGGCTGGTCACGATGCGGGTGCGCCGCGGCGCCTACGTCACCGAGATGTCCGAGCGCGACGTCCGCGAGGCCTACCAGCTGCTGTCCCTGCTGGAGAGCGACGCCGCCGCCGTCGTGGCCCGCACGGCGACCGACCCGGAGCTGGCGGAACTTCGCCAGCTGCACCAGGCGCTCGAGGAAAGCCTGGCCGCCGGCGAGGCCGGCCGGGAGCACTTCTTCGCCGCCAACGAGCGCTTCCACCTGCGCGTCATCGAGATCGACGGCAACCGCTGGCGGATGCAGATCATCACGGACCTGCGCCGGGTGATGAAGCTCAACCGCCACCACTCGCTATTCAAGCAGGGTCGACTGCAGGAATCGCTGCAGGAACACCGCGACATGCTCGACGCCCTGCTCGCCCGCGACCCGGAGCGGGCGGCGAGGCTGGTCCGGTGTCACTTCGACAATGGACTCAAGGCCACCGGCCGCGCTGCCGATTAGGCGCGCGCGCGAACCCCGGGGCCGCCGCGAAAATCCCTCGGCATTAATTCACCGGCGATATTCCCGGTGTATTTGAGATAACCCCCCGAAAACCACCTTTCCGGGCCCTCGGAAAACCCGTGAACTTGTCACGGACGACACCTTCCGCGTCCTCGGCGCCCCCTCCCGGGCCCACCCGGCAGCGGTGTTCGTTCACACGGCTCACATCTTGTTGCAGCCACCCACGAGGCTCACGCCGGCCTCACCACCGCGGCAAACCCGGGCTCCGCGTGCTTCAGAGTCGCGCCTAAGTGCCGATCACCATTGGATGTCCCGGCCGCGACAAGTGAACGACCGTTCGCTCATTGCCCCCCGGAACCTTGCCGCGGCAAGCATCCCCTCCCCCGCGTTCACGGGCTTTACGCGCCGTCTGTAACCGTGAACTGAGGCCGACTCCCGGCCCTTTTGTTCCGTTCAGGTTAAGCGGGCGGCAAATAACATTTCTGGGCTAGCTCAAGTTCGTCATTCCGCGTCCGAAAACCGGATGACGGCATCCGGAAGTCGGGTGCCAAAGCTGACCCAAATCACCTCGCGCCTGTGGGCGCATCCGCCCCCATAGGTTCACGGAGTTCCAAAGATGGCATCGCTGATTACCAACCTGACGACCGACCAGATCGCCGCCCTCACGTCGACGACCCTGGCGCGCCTGACCAGCGAAGACTGGGCAGCGTTTTCCACCGAACAGTTCCAGGCGCTGACGACCTCGCAGTTCGCGACGCTCGGCACCCGGGCGGTGTCGTTCTTCACGACGACCAACATCGCCGCCATCGAGTCCGACGACCTGCGCGCCCTGTCGACGGCCGCGGTCCAGACCTTCACCAGCGCGCAGCTCAATGCGCTGGGCTCCGACCAGTTCGGCGCGATGACCACCCGCCAGGTCGGCGCGATGACCACGCAGCAGGTCCGCAACCTGGAGTCCGACGACCTGAACGCGCTGGCCTCGGACCAGATCCGGGCGCTGAGCACCCAGCAGGTGGCCGCCATCTCCACCAGCCTGATCAACAGCCTGGCCTCCGATGACCTGCAGGCGCTCAAGACCGAGCAGATCAAGGCCCTGAGCTCCCAGCAAGTCGCCGCCCTCGCCACCGAGGGCGTCGCCGCTCTGGGCACCGGCCAGGCCGCCGCGCTGACCAGCACCCAGACCGCCGCGCTGAATTCCGACCAGGCCGCCGCGCTGAGCTCCGACGCCGTCCATGCGCTGAGCACCGCCGCCGTCAAGGCGCTGGGCACCGACCAGGTCGCCGCGCTGAACTCGGACCAGGTCGCCGCGCTGACGACCGCCCAGATCAACGCGCTGTCCACCCAGCAGATCCGCCAGCTGGCCAGCGATGAGATCGCCGCGCTGGACACCAACCAGATCCGCGCCATCACCACGCAGCAGATCGCCGCGCTGACCACCGACCAGCTGGCCGGCGTCGACAGCGCCGACGTGCAGGCGCTGTCCACCGCGCAGGTGCGCGCGCTCAGCTCCGCCCAGATCGGCGCGCTGAGCTCCGATTCCATCGAGGCGATGAGCTCCGGCCAGATCGGCGCGCTGACCTCGACCCAGGTCAAGGGCCTGACCACCGACCAGATGGCCGCGATCAGCTCCGACGACATGAAGGCGCTGTCCACCGCCACCGTGCGCGCGCTGTCGACCGACCAGGTCCAGGCGCTGAACTCGGACCAGGTCGCCGCGATGTCCAGCAGCCAGATCGGCGCGCTGACGACCGGCCAGGTCGCCGTGCTGTCCACCGATGAGCTGAACGCGCTGAGCAGCAGCCAGATCCGCGCGCTGGGCACCGCCCAGATCGCCGCGCTGTCGACCGACCAGGTCCAGGGCATGGAGTCCGCCGACGTCCAGGCCTTCACCACCGCCCAGATCGCCGCGCTGAGCTCGGCCCAGATCGCCGCGCTGTCCACCGACGCGATCGTCGCGCTGAGCTCGGCCCAGGTCGCCACCCTCACCTCCCGCCAGCTGGCCGGTCTGTCGACCGACCAGATCGCCGCCATCGAGACCGGCGACCTGCGCGCGCTGTCCTCGACCGCGATCCGCTCGCTGACCACCGACCAGTTCGACGCGCTGAGCTCCGACCAGGTCGGCGCGCTGACGACCGGCCAGGTCGCCGCGCTGACGACCGGCCAGGTCCAGGCGATGGCCAGCGACGACCTGAACGCGCTGGGCTCGGCCCAGATCCGCGCGCTGGGCACCGCCCAGGTCGCCGCGCTCTCGACCGCCCAGGTCAACACCATGGAAAGCGCCGACGTCCAGGCGCTGAGCACCCAGCAGGTGCAGGCGCTGAGCTCGGCCCAGGTCGGCGCGCTGTCCACGGAAAACGTCGCGGCGCTGAGCTCGCAGCAGGTCGCGGCGCTGTCGACCCGCCAGATCGCGGGCCTGACGACCGACCAGATGGGCGCGATCGAGACCGGCGACCTGCGCGCCATGTCCACGGCCGCGATCCGCTCGCTCACCACCGACCAGTTCGACGCGCTGAACTCCGACCAGGTCGGCGCGCTGACGACCGGCCAGGTCGCCGCGCTGACCACCGGCCAGGTCCAGGCGATGGCCAGCGATGACCTGAACGCGCTGGGCTCGGCCCAGATCCGCGCGCTGGGCACCGCCCAGGTCGCCGCGCTGTCGACCGCCCAGGTCAACACCATGGAAAGCGCCGACGTGCAGGCGCTGACCACGCAGCAGGTCGCCGCGCTGGGCTCGGCCCAGGTCGGCGCGCTGTCGACGGACAACGTCGCCGCGCTGAGCTCGACCCAGGTCGCCGCGCTGTCGACCCGCCAGATCGCGGGCCTGACCACCGACCAGATGGGCGCGATCGAGACGCAGGACCTGCGCGCCATGTCCACCGCCGCGATCCGCTCGCTGACCACCGACCAGTTCGACGCGCTGGGCTCGGCCCAGGTCGCCGCGCTGACGACCGGCCAGGTCGCCGCGCTGACCACCGGCCAGGTCCAGGCCATGTCCAGCGACGACCTGAACGCGCTGGGCTCGGCGCAGATCCGCGCGCTGGGCACCGCCCAGATCGCGGCGCTGTCGACCACCCAGATCGCCAACATGACCAGCGAGGACGTGCAGGCGCTGAGCTCCGGCCAGATCGCCGCGCTGAGCTCCGACCAGATCGGCGCGCTGTCGACCGAGAACATCGTCGCCCTGACCTCCTCGCAGGTCGGCGCGCTGTCGACCAGGCAGGTCGCGGGCCTGACCACCGACCAGATGGGCGCCATCGAGACCGGCGACCTGAAGGCGCTGGGCACCGCCGCCGTGCGCGCGCTGACCACCGACCAGCTCGGCGCCCTGGGCTCCGACCAGGTGGCCGCGCTGTCGACCCAGCAGGTCGCCGCGCTGTCGACCGCCCAGGTCAGCAACCTGAGCAGCGATGACCTGAACGCGTTGACCAGCGGCCAGATCAAGGCCCTGTCGACGCAGCAGGTCGCCGCGCTGACGACCGCCCAGGTCAACACGATGGAAAGCGCCGACGTGCAGGCGCTGTCCACGCAGCAGATCGCCGCGCTGAGCTCCGACCAGGTCGGCGCCCTGTCCACCGAGAACATCGCCGCGCTGAGCTCGCAGCAGGTCGCGCCGCTGTCGACCAAGCAGGTCGGCGGCCTGACGACCGACCAGGTCGGCGCCATCGAGACGGTGGACGTCCGCGCGCTGACGACCAACGCGCTGCGCGCCCTGACCACCACCCAGATCGACGCGCTGAGCTCCGACCAGATCGCCGCGCTGACGACCGCCCAGGTCGCCGCGCTGACGACGGCGCAAGTGCAGGCGCTGGCCAGCGACGACCTGAACGCGCTGGGCTCGGCCCAGATCCGCGCGCTGTCGACCGCCCAGGTCGCCGCGCTGACCACCGGCCAGATCAACGGCATGGAATCGGCCGACGTGCAGGCGCTGTCGACCCAGCAGGTCGCCGCGCTGGGCTCGGCCCAGGTCGGCGCGCTGTCGACCGAGAACGTCGCCGCCCTGACCTCCGCCCAGGTGGGCGCGCTGACGACCAAGCAGGTCGCCGGCCTGACCACCGACCAGATGGCCGCCCTGGAAACGGGTGACCTGAAGGCGCTGTCCACCGCCGCGCTGCGCGCGCTGGGCACCGACCAGCTGGACGCGCTGGGCTCCGACCAGATCGCCGCGCTGTCGACCCAGCAGGTCGCCGCGCTGTCGACCGCCCAGGTCGCCAACCTGTCCTCCGACGACCTGAACGCGCTGACCAGCGGCCAGATCAAGGCGCTGTCGACCGCGCAGGTCGCCGCGCTGACGACCACGCAGGTCTCGACCATGACCAGCGACGACGTCGCCGCGCTGACCACGGCGCAGCTGCAGTCGCTGGGCTCGGCCCAGATCGGCGCGCTGAGCACCGAAGCGATCGTCGCGCTGGGCTCCGCCCAGGTCGGCGCGCTGACGACCAAGCAGGTCGCGGGCCTGACCACCGACCAGATGGCCGCCATCGAGACCGGTGACCTGCGCGCGCTGAACAGCGCCGCGCTGCGCGCCCTGTCGACCGACCAGCTCAATGCGCTGGGCTCCGACCAGGTCGCCGCGCTGAGCACCGTCCAGGTGGCCGCGCTGACGACCGCGCAGGTCGCCGGCCTGACCAGCGACGACCTCAACGCCCTGGGCAGCGCCCAGATCAAGGCGCTGGGCACCGCGCAGGTCGCCGCCCTCACGACCGCCCAGGTCAACGCGATGGAAAGCGCCGACGTGCAGGCGCTGTCCACCCAGCAGGTCGCCGCGCTGGGCTCGGCCCAGGTCGGCGCGCTGAGCACCGAATCGGTGGTCGCGCTGACCTCCAACCAGGTCGCCGCGCTGAGCAGCAAGCAGGTCGCGGGCCTGACCACCGACCAGATGGCCGCCCTGGAAACGGGTGACCTGAAGGCGCTGTCCACGACCGCCGTGCGGGCCCTGGGCACCGACCAGCTCGATGCGCTGAACTCCGACCAGGTCGCCGCGCTGACGACCCAGCAGGTCGCCGCGCTGACGACCGGCCAGGTCAGCAACCTGTCCTCGGACGACCTCAATGCGCTGACCAGCGCGCAGGTGAAGGCGCTGTCGACCCAGCAGGTCGCCGCGCTGACCACCGGCCAGGTCAACACCATGGAGTCCGCCGACGTGGCGGCGCTGACGACCCAGCAGGTCGCCGCGCTGAGCTCGTCGCAGGTCGGCGCGCTGAGCACCGACTCGATCATCGCCCTGAGCTCCGGCCAGGTCGCCGCGCTGAGCAGCAAGCAGGTCGCGGGCCTGACCACCGACCAGATGGCCGCGCTGGAATCGGCCGACCTGCGGGCGCTGTCCACGGTCGCCCTGCGCGCTCTGACCAGCGACCAGCTCGAGGCGCTGAGCTCCGACCAGGTCCAGGCGCTGACGACCCAGCAGGTCGCCGCGCTGACGACCGCGCAGGTCAGCCAGCTCGCCACCGATGACGTGGGCGCCCTGACCTCCGGCCAGCTGCGCGCCCTGGGCACCGCCCAGGTCGCCGCGCTCGGCACCGCCCAGCTCGACGCGCTGAACAGCGACCAGGTCGCCGCGCTGACGACGCAGCAGGTCGCCGCGCTGACCACGACCCAGGTCAGCAACCTGTCCAGCGATGACCTGAACGCATTGACCAGCGCCCAGATCAAGGCGCTGACCACGCAGCAGGTCGCCGCGCTGACGACCGGCCAGATCAACACGATGGAAACGGCCGACGTGGCCGCGCTGGCCACCAACCAGATCGCCGCGCTGAGCTCGTCGCAAGTCGGCGCGCTGAGCACCGAGGCCATCGTCGCGCTGACCTCCTCGCAGGTCGCCGCGCTGACCACGAAGCAGGTCGGTGGCCTGACGACCGACCAGATGGCCGCGATCGAGACGGGCGACCTCAAGTCGCTGTCCAGCGTCGCGCTGCGTGCCCTGGGCACCGACCAGCTGGATGCGCTGGGCTCCGACCAGATCGCCGCGCTGTCGACCCAGCAGGTCGCCGCGCTGACGACCGGCCAGGTCAGCAACCTGTCCAGCGATGACCTGAACGCGTTGACCAGCGGCCAGATCAAGGCGCTGACCACGCAGCAGGTCGCCGCGCTGACGACCACGCAGGTCTCGACCATGACCAGCGACGACGTCGCCGCGCTGACCACCGCGCAGGTGCAGGCCCTGGGCTCGGCCCAGGTCGGCGCCCTCGCCACCGACGCGATCGTCGCGCTGGGCTCGGCGCAGGTCGCCGCGCTGACCACGAAGCAGGTCGCCGGCCTGACGACCGACCAGATGGCCGCGATCGAGACGGGCGACCTCAAGTCGCTGTCGACCGCCGCGCTGCGTTCGCTGGGCACCGACCAGCTCGACGCGCTGGGCTCCGACCAGATCGCCGCGCTGTCGACCCAGCAGGTCGCCGCGCTGTCGACCGCCCAGGTCAGCAACCTGAGCAGCGACGACCTGAACGCGTTGACCAGCGCGCAGATCAAGGCGCTGTCGACCCAGCAGGTCGCCTCGCTGACGACCACCCAGGTCTCGACCATGACCAGCGACGACGTCGCCGCGCTGAACTCGGCGCAGGTCGCCGCGCTGAGCTCGGCCCAGGTCGGCGCGCTGAGCACCGACGCCGTGGTGGCCCTGAGCTCCGCCCAGGTCGCCGCGCTGAACAGCAAGCAGGTCGCCGGCCTGACCACCGACCAGATGGCCGCCCTGGAAACGGGCGATCTGAAGGCCCTGTCCACCAACGCCCTGCAGGCGCTGACCTCGGCCCAGCTGGAAGCGCTGGGCTCCGACCAGATCGCCGCGCTGTCGACCCAGCAGGTCGCCGCGCTGACGACCGGCCAGGTCGCCAACCTGACCAGCGATGACCTGAACGCGCTGACCAGCGGCCAGATCAAGGCGCTGTCCACGCAGCAGATCGCCGCGCTGACGACCACCCAGGTCGCCGCGATGGAGTCCGCCGACGTGCAGGCGCTGGCCACCAACCAGGTCGCCGCGCTGAGCTCGGCCCAGGTCGGCGCGCTGAGCACCGACGCCGTGGTCGCCTTGAGCTCCGCCCAGGTCGCCGCGCTGAGCAGCAAGCAGGTCGCCGGCCTGACCACCGACCAGATGGCCGCGATCGAAAGCGGTGACCTGAAGTCGCTGTCGACGCTCGCCCTGCGCGCGCTCAGCAGCGACCAGCTGGAAGCGCTGAGCTCCGACCAGGTCCAGGCGCTGACCACCGCGCAGGTGGCCTCGCTGACGACCACGCAGGTCAGCCAGCTGGCGACGGACGACTTCGCCGCGCTGACGACCGGCCAGCTGCGCGCCCTGACCACCGGCCAGATCGCCGCGCTGGGCTCGGCCGAGCTGGAAGCGCTGGGCTCCGACCAGGTCGCCGCGCTGACGACCCAGCAGGTCGCCGCGCTGACGACCAGCCAGGTCGCCAACCTGACCAGCGACGACCTCAACGCGCTGACCAGCGCGCAGGTCAAGGCGCTGAGCACCGCCCAGGTGGCCGCGCTGACCACCGCGCAGGTGGGCACGATGGAGACCGCCGACGTGGCCGCGCTGGCCACCAACCAGGTCGCCGCGCTGAGCTCCGACCAGGTCGGCGCGCTGACCACCGAAGCGGTCGTGGCGCTGAGCTCGACGCAGGTCGCCGCGCTGACCAGCAAGCAGGTCGCCGGCCTGACCACGGACCAGATGGCCGCCCTGGAATCGGGTGACCTGAAGGCCCTGTCGACGGTGGCGCTGCGTGCGCTGACCAGCGACCAGCTGGGCGCCCTGGGCTCCGACCAGGTCGCCTCGCTGACGACGACGCAGGTCGCCGCGCTGACCACCGGCCAGGTGAGCACGCTCGCCAGCGACGACCTGAACGCGCTCACCAGCGCCCAGGTCCGCGCGCTGACGACGCAGCAGGTCGCCGCGCTGACGACCACGCAGGTTTCCACGATGGAGAGCGCCGACGTCGCGGCCCTGAGCTCGCAACAGGTCCAGGCGCTGAGCTCGGCCCAGATCGGCGCGCTGAGCACCGAGGCGGTGATCGCGCTGAGCTCGGTCCAGGTGGCCGCGCTGAGCTCGGCCCAGGTCAAGGGCCTGACGACGGACCAGATGGCCGCGCTGGAGACCGGTGACCTGCGCTCGCTGTCCACGGTCGCCCTGCGCGCCCTGGGCACCGACCAGATCGAGGCGCTGGGCTCCGACCAGATCGCCGCGCTGACGACCGTCCAGGTCGCCGCGCTGACGACCGCGCAGATCGCCAACCTGAGCAGCGACGACCTGAACGCGCTGACCAGCGGCCAGATCCGCGCGCTGGGCAACAGCCAGCTGCAGGCCCTGACGACCACGCAGATCTCGACGATGACGACGGACGACGTCGCCGCGCTGAGCTCGGCGCAGCTGCAGGCCCTGGGCTCGGCCCAGATCGGCGCCCTGAGCACCGACGCGATCCAGGCGCTGAGCTCGTCGCAGGCGGCGGCCCTGAGCTCGGCCCAGGTCGACGGCCTGACCACCGACCAGATGGCGGCCTTCGAGTCGGCCGACCTGCGCAGCCTGAGCACGCTGGCGATCCGCTCGCTGGACAGCGCTCAACTGGAAGCGCTGGGCTCCGACCAGATCGCGGCGCTGACCACGCAGCAGGTCGCCGCGCTGAGCACGCTGCAGGTGAGCCAGCTGGCCACCGACGACGTGCAGGCGCTGACCTCGACGCAGATCGTGGCGATGAGCTCGGCCCAGCTGAGCGCCTTCACCACCGACCAGGTGCAGGCGATCGACACCGGTGACCTGGCGGCGATCGCCAGCGGCAACCTGGTGGCCTTCGGCTCGGCGGACTTCGAGGCCTTCAGCTCGGATCAGATCCACGCGCTGACCTCGCAGCAGTGGAGCGCGGTGAGCGCGACGCAGGTGGCGGGCATCGAGACGGCCGACATCGCCTCGATCTCCACCGCTGGCATCCACGCGCTGAGCACCGCGGCGATCCACGCCTTCAGCACCGACCAGATCGCGGCGCTGACCAGCGACCAGGTCCATGAATTCAGCACCGCGCAACTGCGCGCGCTGGGCACGGACCAGATCGCGGCCATAACCACGGACGACATCGGCGCGCTGACCAGCACGCACTTCGGGACGATGACCTCGTCGCAGCTGCATGCGTTCACGACCGACCAGATCCTGGCGCTGGACTCGAGCGACATCCACGCGCTCACCTCGGTGCAGATCCAGGGCCTGTCGACCGACCAGATCGTGGCGATGACCTCCGACCAGTTCATCGGCTGGGACACGCAGGACCTGGCCAGCATGAGCATGGAGCAGGTGCTGGCGATGACCTCCGACCAGAAGGCCGGCTGGAGCGACGAGCAGATCAACGCCCACTTCATGGCCACGCCGATCATGCTGGACCTGGATGGCAACGGCATCCAGACGCTGGCGGCCAAGGACGGCGTGCACTTCGACCTCAACGCCACCGGTCACAACGACAAGTGGGGCTGGGTCGGCGGCAACGACGGCCTGCTGGTGATGGATCGCAACGGCAACGGCACGATCGACAGCGGCGCCGAGCTCTTCGGCTCGGGCACCACGGTCAACGGCCGCAAGGGCCTGGACGGCTTCGCCGCCCTCGCCTCGCTGGACGCCAACCATGACGGCCACATCAACGCCAAGGACGCGGACTTCAGCCACCTGCAGGTCTGGGTCGACGCCAACCACGACGGCAAGACCGACGCGGGTGAACTCAAGTCGCTGACCGATCTGGGCATCGTCGACCTGAACCTGGGCGCGACCAAGGGCACGGACGTCGATCACGGCAACCTGATCGGCCTGGTGTCCAGCTACACCAAGGCGGACGGCACGACGAGCGAGATGTCCGACGTGTGGTTCACCAAGGACGGCGCGACGCAGCAGGTCCATGGCACGACGCGGGAAGCCGCGCCGCAGCTGGGCGACCTGCTCGCCCAGCCGGAAGCCAACCTGCTCGGCGGCGCGACGGCGCACACCGCGACGGCGGCCACGGCGGCCACCACCGCGGCGTCCACCGACGCGGTCAACCACGACGTGCTCAGCGCGGCCTACAAGAAGCTGCATGACGACGACCAGAACGGCGCTGTTCCGCTGATCTAAGCGGCAGTCCGGAACCGGGGGCCTCGCGCCCCCGGTTTGCCGTTTGCGGCCCTCGCCCGCGCGCCCCGCCGGCGTGGGCCGCAAACGACAGACCGCCAGGTTCCAGCAGTACCCTCCCATCCCCCATGGCCACCTTCGACGTCGGATCGCTCACTCCCGAGGAGATCGCAGCCCTCACCACCGCGCAGCTCGCCACGCTGACCGGGCCGGAGTGGGCCATGCTGAGCGCCGCCCAGGTGGTGGGCCTGACCACGCTGCAGGTGCATGCGCTGACCGCGCGGCAGCTCAACTATCTGGCCTCGGGCCAGCTCGCGGCGCTGGAGCTGCAGGACGTGCAGGCGCTCAACACCGGCGCGCTGCGGACACTGACCACCGCCTCGCTGGCCGCGCTGACCACCGACCAGATCCATGCGCTGACCACCGCGCAGATCCCGGCGCTGACGGTGGACCGGCTGCGCCGCATGGACAGCGACCAGTTCAGCGCGCTCGACAGCGCGCAGATCGCGGCGCTGTCCTCGGTGCAGGTGCGCGGCCTGGGCAGCGCGCAGATCGGCCTGCTGAGCACCGAGGAGGTGGCCGTGTTCAGCACCGCCTCGATGCAGGTGCTCAACACGGTGCAGATCGGCGCGCTCAGCGTCGACCAGCTCAATGCCTTCAGCACCGCCCAGATCGGCGCGCTGCGCGGCAACCAGACCCGCGGCCTGAGCGGCGACCAGCTCAGCGCGCTCGGCACCGACGCGCTGCAGGCGCTGAGCACCGGCGCGATCCGCGGGCTGACCACGGCCGCGGTGTCGCAGCTGTCCTCGGACGCGGTGCAGTCGCTGGACAGCCGCCAGATCGCCGCGATGACCAGCCAGCAGTTCCGCACGCTGGGCACCGACGCGCTGGCGGCGCTGACCACCGAGCAGGCCGGCGCGCTCAACACGCTGCAGATCAAGTCGCTGAGCACGGCCCAGGTGGCCGCGCTCGAGGGCGAGGACCTGGCGGCCATCGGCACCAAGGGCCTGCGCGCGCTGAACTCGGCGCAGCTCGGCGCGCTGTCGTCCGACCAGTTCGACGCGCTCAGCTCGCGCCAGGTGCAGAGCCTGACCTCGACCCAACTGATCGGCGTGGGCAGCGAGCAGCTGCCCGCCTTCAGCACCGACGAGCTGCGCCTGCTCAGCAGCAGCGCGTTGATCGGCCTGAAGCCGGAGGTGCTGGGCGCGATGAGCGCCGAGCAGCTCGGCGCGCTCAAGACGCTGCAGATCGCGATGCTGACCACGCGCCAGCTGGCCGCGCTGGACACCGACGACCTGGCCGCGCTGTCGACCGCGCAACTGGCCGCGCTGAGCTCCAAGCAGCTGCAGTCGCTGACGACCGAGCAGTTCCACTCGCTGGGCACCGAGGACCTGGCCGCGCTGAGCAGCGCGACGCTGCGCGGCCTGACGCCGGCGCAGATGGCCTCGCTGAGCTCCGAGCAGCTGGCCGTGCTGAGCGGCGCGCAGACCGGCGCGCTGACGACGGCGCAGCTGCGCGACCTGAGCGACGAACAGCTCGCCGCGCTGGGCACCGGCGCGATCCAGGCGCTGTCCACCCGCGTGATCGCGACGCTGACCGACCACCAGCTCGGCGTGCTGAGCTCGGACCAGCTGCAGGCGCTGACCAGCAGCCAGATCCGCGCGCTGGGCACGGCGCAGCTCGCGGCGATGAGCCCGGACGACCTGAACGCGCTGAGCACCGCGCAGTTCGCGACGCTGACCTCGGCGCAGTTCCGCGGCCTGACGACCGACCAGGTGGCGCAGCTGGAGCCCGAGGATTTCGGCGCGCTGAACGCGACGGTGATCCGCTCGCTCAGCAGCGCGCAGGTGCAGGCGCTGGACGTCACCCTGGTGGCCGCCTTCAGCACTGGGCAGACCGGCGCGATGACCGCGGCGCAGGTGGCGGCGCTGACGCCGGCCCAGCTGCAGGTGCTGGCCCCGGCCTCGCTGCAGGCCATCAGCACGCTGGCGATCCGTGGCCTGAGCGCCGACCAGCTCGACGCGCTCGGCCCGACCGGCCTGGCCTCGCTGCGCGACGGCCAGCTCGCCGCGCTCAGCACGGCGCAGGTGCGCACCCTGGACCATGACAGCCTCAATGCGCTGGGCACCCATTTCGCCGCGCTGACCTCCTTCCAGCTGGCGGCGATCTCGACCGACGAGATCGGCGCGCTCGATCCGGCGCTGCTGGCCGCCGTCAAGCCGGTCTACCTGAGCGCGCTGAGCACCGAGCAGATCCATCTGCTGAGCCGCGAGCAGGTCGGCGCCTTCGGCAGCGCGCAGACCGCGCTGCTGGGCACCGGCCAGGTCGCGGCGCTGACGCCGGCCCAGATCGACGCGCTGTCCACCGACGGCGTGCGCGGCCTGAGCGTCCAGGCCCTGCAGGGCTTCACCACCGAGCAGCTGAACGCCCTGGTGCCCGACCAGTTCGCGGCGCTGCGCACCAACCAGGTCGCCGCGCTCACCACCACGCAGATGGCCGCGCTGGAACAGGCCGACCTGAACGCGCTGGATTCGACGCAGTTCTCGGTCTTCTCGTCCCGTCAGCTGGCGGCGCTGTCCACCGACCAGATCGCCAACCTCGAGTTCCAGGACGTGGTGGGCCTGACCACCCGCGCCCTCGCCGGATTGAGCTCGACCCAGATCGCCGCGATGAACGGCGACAGCATCGCCTCGCTGAGCAACACGCAGCTCGCGGCGCTGAACTCCAGGCAGCTGATGGGGCTGACGGCCGACCAGATCGACCGGCTGGGCACGGCGCAGCTGGCCAGCCTGGGCTCGCAGGCGCTGCTGGGGATGAGCAGCGACCAGTTCGGCTCGCTCGACCTGGACCAGATCGGCGCGTTGTCGGTCAAGCAGATCGCGGCGCTGAACTCGCTGCAGATCGCCGCCATGGATCCGACCGCGCTGGCGTCCCTGACGACGCTGCAGTTCGCGGCGCTGCGTTCGTCGCAGCTGGCGGCGCTGAACGCCACGCAGCTCGCGGCGCTGGAGACCCAGGACCTGGCGGTGCTGCACACGACGGCGCTCAAGGCGATGGGCTCCGACCAGATCGCGCTGCTGAGCGTCGACCAGGTGGCGGCGCTGCGGCCCGACCAGGTCGGCGCGCTCAGCTACCAGCAGGCGGCGGCCATGACCACCGAGCAGATCCAGGCCCTGGGCACCGCCCAGATCCTGGGCCTGACCAACGTGCAGGTGCTGGCCTGGACCAGCGACCAGATCGCCGCGCTGGACGCGCAGGACGTGGCCCTGCTCCCCGGCCGCGCGATCCGGGTGATGGACGCCGGTGACTTCGCCGGGTTGACCACCGACCAGGTCCACGCGATGACCAGCCTGCAGCTGGCCGAGATGACGACGGCGCAGCTGGCCGGCTTCGGCACCGAGGACTACGCGGCGCTGAGCTCGTCGGCCTTCCGGGCGCTGGGGACGGCGACGCTGAACGCGCTGTCGACCGAGGTCTTCGCCTCGCTCGGTTCGGACCAGGTCCACGGGCTGTCGACGCAGACGCTGCGCGGGCTGCACACCGAGGCCCTCGCGGCGATGAACTCGGACGCGATCGCGGCGCTGGACAGCCACCAGGTCGCCGCACTGAGCTCCCAGCAGGTGGCGGCGATCTCGTCCGAGGGCTTCGCGGCGATGTCCAGCGAGGATCTGGCCGCGCTGAGCCGCGACCAGGCCCGGGCGCTGACGCTGGACCAGATCCATGCGATCGGCACCGACGCGATCGTCGGCTTCGAGACCCGCGACCTGGCCGCGCTGAACATGGACCAGGTGCTGGCCTTCAGCACCGAGGCGCTGCAGGCGATGAGCGGCGCGCAGCTCGACGCGCTGTTCCTGGCCACGCCCATCCTGCTGAACCTGGACGGCCACGGGCTGGGCACGGTGTCCGCGGCGCAGGGCGTCAGCTTCGACATGAACAACACCGGCCATGCCCAGCAGTGGGGCTGGATGGCGCAGGGCAACGGGCTGCTGGCCCGCGACCTGAACGGCAACGGCCAGATCGACTCCGGCGGCGAGCTCTTCGGCAGCGGCACCCTGCTGGCCAACGGCCATCGCGCGGCCAACGGCTACGAGGCCATGCAGGCGCTCGACGCCAACGCGGATCACGTCCTCAATGCGCAGGACGCCGCCTTCTCGCAGCTGCGGATCTGGGCCGACGCCAACGGCAACGGCAAGACCGACGCGGGCGAGCTGAAGTCGCTGTCGGAGCTGGGCATCGTCGAGCTGGACCTGGCCGCTCGCTCGAGCGCGACCGTCGATCACGGCAACCTGGTGGGCCTGATCTCGGGCTACAAGACCGCGGACGGCGTGACGCACCAGATGGGCGACGTCTGGTTCGCCAAGGCCAGCGACGGCACGGCGGACGCCGCGACCGAGGCCACGGGCTCGGCCGCCCGGGCCCACCTGGCCGCGGAGGACCTGCTGGCGGCGCCCTCGGCGTCCACCACCGCCTTGCTGTCCGACGCCGCGCACACGGCCGCGGCGGCCGCCGCGGCAAGCTCGGCGACGGTCGCCCCAGGCGCCACGGGCGGGGCGGCGCCTGGCGCGGCGCCAGCGCCGGACGAGACCGCCGCCACGGTCCACCACGCCGCGATGGCGGCCCTGCAGGCCACCGCCCGGCGGCTGGAAGAGGACGGCGCGGTTCCGCTGCTCTGACCCCTGAGCGCGGGACTGGGCCGGAGCCATCCCCCTTATCGGCGCATGCCCCCCGGGACGAGGGGACACAATCGGCCGGATGAAGACACTCTGCATCGAGGGCTGGCGGGGGGTGAACCACTCCATCGCGATGGTCAACCAGAACCAGATCCTGGAGATGGTGAAGGACCCGCGGTTCGAGCTGTTCCACCGGGACGCGCCCTTCTTCATGCCGCACTGGGACAAGGGCAAGCTGGACTCGGGCTTCGCGCCCGAGGAGCGCGCCATCATCGACGCCCTGCCCGACCCCGGCGACCGGGTGATGGACGTGCGGCTGCGCATCGCCTCGCCGGTGCGGCTGGGTGATCCGGCCGCCGCGCGCCGCAACGCGACCTTCGTCGTCACCGAGTTCGGCCTGTCCGGCAAGAGCTTCGACCCGCCCGAGATGCCGCCCGCCGCGCTGACCCAGGGCGACGACTTCGTCGTCACGCCGACCCGCTGGTCCAAGGCGCGGCTGGTGGACTACGGCTTCGAAGCCGACAAGGTCCTGGTCGTGCCGCACGGCTACAAGACCGACACCTTCTTCCCGATGACGCCCGAGCAGCGCCAGGCCGCCCGCGCGGCGCTGGGCATGCAGCCGCACGAGACGGTGTTCAGCAACGTCGGCGTGGCGACCTGGAACAAGGGCATCGACCTGCTGCTGCTGGCCTTCGCCGAACTGCGCCTGCAGGGCCTGCCGGTGCGGCTGATCCTCAAGGACCACCAGGGGCTGTACGGCATCGGCGTCGAGCGCCTCTTCGCCGAGCTGGCCACGCGGGCGCCGGCGCTGAACGCGCCGCAGGTGCGCGACGGCATCTCCATCCTGTCGACCAGCCTGAACCTGCCGCAGCTGCGCTCGCTGTACGCGCTGTCCGACGCCTATGTCTCCCCCTACCGCGCCGAAGGCTTCAACCTGCCGGTGCTGGAGGCGATGGGCTGCGGCACGCACGTGATCGTCAGCGGCGGCGGCGCCACCGACGACTTCACCCCGCCCGAGCTCTGCCACCGCCTGCACAGCCGTCCCGGCACCGCGGCCGACGCGCCGCAGCCGGTCGGCGCCTTCGTCGTGCCCGACCTGGACGACCTGCGCGAGGCCATGCTGCAGGTGGTCGAGCAGCGCCTGACGCCGGCGCCGCGCCGCGAGGCCGCCCGCCAGCGGCTGGCGCAGCGCTTCTCCTGGGGTACGGTCACGAAGCAGCTGCTCGACCTGATGTGACATGAGCACCGCCGCCAAGCCCAGCATCGCCGTCGCCATCGTCGACACCGACCTGCATGTCCTGGCGCGCCAGGCGCTGCTGCACAGCATGCGGCAGATGGAGCTGCAGGGGCTGCCCTTCAGCCAGGTGCTGATCTATTCGGACAAGCCGGAGCTCTGGCCCGGCCTGCCGGTGATCCCGGTGCCGACGCTGCGCTCGATCGCCGAGTACAACCTGCTGATCACCCGGGAGCTGGCCAAGCACCTCAGCGCCGACCATGTGCTGGTGATCCAGTACGACGGCTTCGTGCTCAACGCCGACCAGTTCTCGCCGCACTTCCTGCATTACGACTACATCGGCGCGCCCTGGCCCAACTACGAGGTCAACGAGGTCGGCAACGGCGGGTTCTCGTGGCGCTCGCGACGGCTGGTGCATGCGGTCGCCCAGCTGGACTACCCGGACCCGACCGAGGCCGAGGACCTCTACATCTGCCGCACGATGCGCGAGACGCTGGAGCGCGCCGGCTGCCGCTTCGCGCCCAAGGCGATCGCCTCGCACTTCTCGGTCGAATTCCCCGCGGTGCCCTACCCGACCTTCGGCTTCCACGGCATCTTCCACCTGCCGACGGTCTACCGCGAGATGCCGGACTTCCTGCTGGACCACCTCTCCGACCGCATCGTCAAGACGCGCAGCGGCTTCCTGCTGCCCGGCTTCCAGTCGGTGTCCCCGGCCACGGCCGAGAAGCTCCAGCAGCGCCTGGCGGCATTGAACGCGGTGTCCTGAACGCCCGCGCCCAGCCCCGCCCCTTCTTTCCAAGAACGACACGAGACCCACAAGGCCACCGATGAACGCGAAGCAGCAGATCGTCATCCTGATTCCCCACGGCGTGCAGACCGGCGGGCCGGAGGCCTTGCACCAGCTGTCGGATTCGCTGATCCGCCAGGGCCACGACGCGCGCGTCTGGTACGTGCTGCCCACCGACCTGCCGGCCGTCGACGACCTGTTCCGTCGCAACGGCCTGGGCGCCGGCACGGTGCTCAAGCTGCAGCCGCGGCCCAACACCGTCGCCGACTACGAGAAGTACCAGGTGCGGCTGGCCGAGGAGATCGCGATGACGCCGGACACCTGCGTCGTCCTGGCCGAGACCTATGTGCACTGGCTGCGCTACTTCCAGCCCTGCAAGCCGATGGTCTGGTGGCTGAGCATCGACAACGCCTTCGAGTACCTGTCGGTCAACAAGATCAACCTCAACCTGCTGCGCAGCGAGCGCGTGCTGCACACCTACCAGTCGGGCTACGCGCGCGACGTCATCCAGGCGCTGGGCTGCACCCGCACGCTGCCGCTGTCGGACTACACGCCCGGCAAGCCGGTGCCGGCCGCGGGCGAGCCGGTCTTCGAGACCGCCGCCAAGACCGACATCGCGCTCAACGCCAACCACAAGGTGGTCTACGACGTGGGCGCGATCGCCGCCCGGCTGGAGCGCGAGAACGGCTGCAAGGTCCACCTGATTCGCGGCCTGACGCGGGCCCAGGTCTACGAGGCGCTGGGGCGCAGCAAGCTCTTCATCGACCTGGGCACCTTCCCGGGCAAGGACCGGCTGGCGCGCGAGGCGCTGATGCGCGACTGCTGCGTCTTCGCGCTGGACGTGGGCGCCGCGCGCGACTACGCGCTGCCCGACGAGTGCTACTTCAAGCCCGACCAGGTGGACCAGGTGTTTGCCGGCGCAGCCGGGCTGATGCGTGATTTCGAGCTCTACCTGGAGCTGTCTCGCCCGGCGCGGCAGGCGGTGCTGCGCGAGCGCATGGTCTTCGAGCGCGAGGTGGCCGGGCTGGCCCACGCCTTCGCCGTGTAGGCAATCGCCGCACACCGGCTTGCGCCGGGTGCTTCTTGAGAAGTCGCGACCCAACGCCGAAGATCAGACAGGCTGCGATGACGGCCCGGGCATCTTTCAGGGGGAACACCAATGAACCTTTCAGATCTCAAGGTCAAGACCAAGCTGTGGGCGGGCTTCGGCGTGATGGCGGTGATCGTCGCCGCCGTGGCCGGCGCGGCGCTGCACTGGCTGAACCAGTCCAGTTCGCGCGTCGAGACCTACCTGCAGGGCGTGGCGGCGCGGGAGCGCCTGGTCGTCGAGCTGCAATCCGCAGCGAAGTCGCGGGCCATCTCGGCGCGCAACCTGGTGCTGGTGAGCACGCCGCAGGACCGCGCGCTGGAGCTGGAGGCGGTCACTCGTTCCCATGAGGCGGTGCAGCAGTCGCTGGACCGGCTCAAGCGGCACCTGGCCGCCGCGGCCGACGCGACCGCGCAGGACCGGGCGCTCTTCGACAAGGTCGATGCGATCGAGCAGCAGTACGGCCGGGTCGCGCTGGCGATCGTGGGCCTGGCCAAGGACGGCCAGCGCGACGAGGCCATCAGCAAGATGAACGCGGAATGCCGGCCGCTGCTGGCGGCGCTGCTGACGGCCACCGGCGACTTCATCCGCTACGAGGACGAGCGCTCGACCGCCGAGACCCAGGCCGCGACCGCGCTGTTCGCGCAGGACCGGATGCTGCTGATCGCGACCGCGCTGCTGTCGGCCGGCGTGGCGGGGCTGCTGGGCTGGCTGATCAGCCGCGCGGTCACCCGGCCGCTGAACCGCGCGATCCAGGTCGCGCAGTCGGTGGCCGACGGCGACCTGCGCGACGAGATCCAGGTCGAGGGCCGCGACGAGCTGAGCCAGCTGCTGACGGCGCTCAAGGCGATGAGCGGCAACCTGTCGACGATGGTCACCAACGTGCGCCAGGCCGCCGACGGCATCGCGACCGCCTCGACACAGATCGCCACCGGCAACCAGGACCTGTCCAGCCGCACCGAATCGCAGGCCGGCGCGCTGCAGCAGACGGCGTCCTCGATGGCGCAGATGACGGAGACGGTGCAGGTCAATGCGGAGACCTCGCGCAAGGCCACCGGCCTGGCGGACGCCGCCGCGCAGGTCGCCGGCCAGGGCGGCGAGGTGGTGGACCGGGTCATCACCACGATGGCGGCCATCACCGGCTCCAGCAAGCGCATCGGCGACATCACCGGCGTGATCGACGGGATCGCCTTCCAGACCAACATCCTGGCCCTGAACGCCGCGGTGGAAGCCGCGCGCGCCGGGGAACAGGGCCGCGGCTTCGCGGTCGTGGCCAGCGAGGTGCGCGCGCTCGCGCAGCGCAGCGCGCAGGCGGCCAAGGAGATCAAGACGCTGATCTCGGACAGCGTCGAGAAGGTCGACGCCGGCGGCGAGCTGGTGCAGGAGGCCGGCCGCACCATGGGCGAGGTGCTGTCGCAGGTGCGCAAGGTCACCGACCTGATGGGCGAGATCAACGCCTCCACCGAGCAGCAGACCCAGGGCATCGTGCAGGTGAACGAGGCGGTGGCGGCGATCGATCGCGGCACGCAGCAGAACGCGGCCCTGGTCGAGGAAAGCGCCGCGGCGGCCGAGAGCCTGCGCCAGCAGGCCCTGGCGCTGACGGAGGCGATCTCCCGGTTCAAGGTGGCCACGCCGATCTAGGCGCCGCGGCATCAACGCACCCCGCTGCCGCGGGATGTGAACCGGCATCGCCATGCCGCTTCGCACCCGGACTAGCCGATCCCTGGTGGCGACTGGCGGGAGAACGCCCCGCCGTCGAGGGTCGCCCTCCCTCGGTGATCCAGCATCACCGTCATCCGGCGTCCCTCGTGGCGCAGCAGGACCTTCGTACCGGCCGGGCCGCGAAGCGACAGCCGAACGGGACGGCTGTCGCGCCATGCGATGTCCAGGTCCAGGCCGCCGCGCACGCGCATGCCACGCACAGCGCCCCGGGGCCACGCCTGGGGCAGAGCGGGCAGCAGGTGGACCTCGCCGCCCCACGACTGCACCAGCATCTCGAGCATGCCGGCGGTGCCGCCGAAATTGCCGTCGATCTGGAATGGCGGATGGGCGTCCAGCATGTTGGGGTAGGTGCGCTGGGGCCCGAGCAGCGTCTTCAGTACCTGGTGGGCATGGTCGCCTTCCCCCATGCGCGCCCACAGGCACAGCCGCCAGGCCGTGCCCCAGCCGGTCGCCAGGTCGCCGCGTTGTCGCAGGCTGGTCTTGGCCGCGTTCAGCAGCTCGGGGGTGTCGCGCGGATTGATCTGACTGCTCGGATAGACGGCGTACAGGTGCGAGACATGGCGATGCTGCTGGTCCGGCGCGCCGGCATCCCAGTCCTCCAGCCACTCCTGGAGTTGCCCCTGCCGGCCGATGCGGTCGGGTGCCAGCGCGGAGCGCGCGGCCGCCACGCGGTCCAGGAAGTCCGCATCGGCGCCCAGCAGCCGGCCGGCATGCACGGTGCGGTCAAACAGGTCGCGCAGGATCTGCCGGTCCATCGCCGGGCCGGCGCACAGCGATGAGCCGTGGGGATGCCAGTTCTCGGGCGAGATGGACGGCGAGGTGACGAGGCCGCGGCCCTCCTTGTCTTTCACGAGCGTATCCAGGAAGAACTGCGAAGCGCCCTCCAGCAGCGGGTACAGCCGCTTGAGCAGCGCCGCGTCGCGCTGGTGATCCCAGTGGTCCCACAGCGTGTTGCACAGCCAGGCGCCGCCGCAGGGCCACAGGCCCCACAGCGGGCCGTCGATCGGGGCTGCGGCCCGCCACAAGTCGGTGTTGTGGTGCGCCACCCAGCCACGCGCGCCGTACATCGTCCTGGCGGTCCGCGCGCCAGTGACGGCCAGTTCCTCCACCATGCGCAGCAGCGGCTCCACGCAGTCGCCCAGCGCCGCCGCGTCGGCGGGCCAGTAGTTCATCTCGGTGTTGATGTTGATCGTGTACTTGCTGCCCCAGGGCGGATTCACGCCCTCGTTCCAGATCCCCTGCAGGTTGGCCGCTTGCGTGCCGGGGCGCGATGAGGCGATCAGCAGATAACGGCCGTACTGCAGGTACAGCGCGGCCAGTGCCGGGTCGTCGGACTTCTCGGCGGCAGCGATTCGCTCATCGGTGGGCCGCCCTGCGGCTGGCGTGCGACCCAAGTCCAGCGTGAAGCGGCGGTACAGCGACTGGTGGTCGCGCACGTGGTCGCGGCGCAGCGCTGCGTAGGGCTTGGCGGCTGCGGCCTCGGTGTGCCGGCGCACCTTGGCGACGGGATCGCCGCTGGTGTCGCGGAAGTTGACGTAGCTGGTGGCGGCCGCGATCAACAGCGTCGCGTTGCGGGCACCGCTGACACGCAGCCGGCCCTCGGGTGTCACCTCGACGCGGCCGTCGGTGACGACCTTCACGCGCATCGCGTAGGTCAGTCCCGGGGCCGTGTCGGGGCCGGCGTCGTTGCGGCCGGTGACGAGCAAGGCCCCCTGGTCGTCGGCAACTTTCACGTGATCGGGTTGCTCGAAGCCAGCCTCTTCGCGCTGCATCCAGTCGACCGGCTGGTCCGCCACCAGCACCGTCGCGGAGCCCTGGTAATCGGGGCTGGCGTACGTCGCCTTGCGCGGCCCGCGGCAGGCGAGTTCGAAGGCGATGCGCCCGCGCGCGGCCTGCAGGTTCAGCACCACGACCTGATCGGGCGCGGACACGAAGGCCTCGCGCCGCATCGAGACGCTCGCGCTCTCGTGGTGCAAGGTGGCGATGGCGGTGTCCAGGTCCAGCTCGCGGTGGTAGGTGCGCGGCGCCTCGGCGCCGTCGAAGTCGAGCAGCAGGTCCCCCAGCGAGCCATAGGCCATCTGCCATAGCGGGCGGGCCATCATCCTGGCGCTGGCCAGGTCCGTGGCCTCCTTGTAGCGGCCTTCGTCGAGCAGGCGACGCACCTCGGGCAGCGCAGCCAGGGCCTCGGCGTTGTCGGGCGTGTACGGAGCCCCTGCCCACAGCGTGTCCTCGTTGAGTTGCAACCGCTCCTGACCCACGCGGCCGAAGACCATCGCGCCGAGCCGGCCATTGCCCAGCGGCAGCGCCTCCTCCCAGCGCGTGGCGGGACGCCGGTACCAGAGCAGATGGTCGGCCCGCTCCTGCGCGCGTCGCGGCGCCGAGGCGGTCAGGCCAGAAGCGCCAGCGAGCGGCACAGCCACGGCTGCGGCCAGCATGCTGCGGCGGGTGAAAACGGGGCGTCGTGAGAGGGTCATGTCGTGCTCAAGGGGGTGCGGTTGCGGAGTGATCGGCCCCGGCAGGATGACCGCGGATCCCACGGCGCTCTCTAGGTGTTTGTATTGGTAAGGCCAGACAACTTATCCACGTAGACTGGTAATACCAATCTAGCTACGGCTACATCCACTGCCGTAAACGCTTCCATTCGTCGGAGAGATCGTCGACACGCTGCGCGAGTTCCGCGCCGCAAGCTGCCCGTCGACGTGATGGTGCAGGACTGGCGGTACTGGGGCCGCCATGGCTGGAACGCGATGCGCTTCGACGAGGACCGGCAGTCAACACCGGCCGCAGCATGCCGGCAGGTGCGGTGACCGAATCCAAGTCATGAAATGCCAGGGTCAGGCCCTTGCACTTGCTGCGATGCTGCATAAAGTCGCGCCGTGTTCGTCCAGCTCGTGAGGTCCAGCATGAGTTCGATCGCCATGACCGTGTTCCTCGACTCGTCCCCCGGGGAACTTGTCGACCTGCCGCACGCCGGCTCCGGCCTGGAGCATCCGCTGGTCTTCGACAGCGCCGCGCGCGAGATCCGCCAGCTCGCCGCCGACGGCCGCGTCGAGGTGGTCGAGCAGCGCGTCAAGACGGTGGGGAACGACACGCTGATCGAGGAATTGCGCTTTCGGCGGTTGAGCTGATCTCGAAGGCCTCGCGGCGGTCGCGGTGTCGCGCCGCGGACGGCAAAGTCCGCCGCCGCCGGTCGACCGTCGCCCCTGCGTCCCAGGGTCAGGCCTTGCCGCCCTTACCCGCCCTGCCCGGCGCCTTCGCCACTGCCTTCTCCGGCGCCTTCACTGGCGCCTTGACCGCCGGCCGCGCGTTGCGCACACGGTTGGCCAGGAACACTTCGCCGATGTCCAGCGTGCTGTCTTGGCCGACGTGCCGCGCGCAGGTGGTCAGCCATTTGTCGGCGGCCTCGCGGCCGAGCACGAACAGCGTGGTCAGCAGCCGCGGGTCGGTGTTGAGCTTGCTCGACGCGCCGAAGGGCGCCAGGCCGTCCTCGTCGGCGATGCGGTGCAGCCGCATCTGCTTGTAGCGCGTCGGATCGATGCGCCGGTCGCGCAACAGCCGCTGCACGAAGGCGATCGCGCGCAGCTCCGCCACCAGGCTCGCGTTGAAGGTGATCTCGTTGATGCGGTCGTCGATCTCGGACGCGGTGCGGGGAATGCCCGCGTGCTCGCGCGGATTGATCTGGATCAGCAGCACGTCGTCGGAGTGGGTGCCGTAGACCAGCGGCCACAGCGCCGGGTTGCCCGAGAAGCCGCCGTCCCAGAAGGGCTCGCCGTCGATCACCACCGTCTGCGCGCTGTGCGGCAGGCAGGCCGAGGCCATCAGCGCCTCGATGCCCAGGTCCTCCCCGCTGAACACCCGCGGCTGGCCGGTGCGCACCGAGGTGGCGGTGACGAAGACCTTGATCGGTCCCTCGCGCAGCGCGTCGACATCGACATGACGCCGCACGATGTCCCGCAGCGGATCGAGGTTGAAGGGGTTGAGCTGGTAGGGGCTCCACAGCCGCAGCCAGGCATCCCAGGCCGCCATGCCGGGCCAGGCGCTGCGGTTGAAGACCCAGGCCGGCGTCTCGCGCCGCGCGGCCTCCTCCGGCCCCTTGGTCTCGCCGACGACGCCGAAGCAGGCCGGCACGCCCGAGACGTCCTGCCAGAAGCGCGACAGCGCCTGGCGCGCGCCGAGCGCCCCGCCGTGGGCGAAGCCGGTGGCCATGACCGCGGCGTTCATCGCGCCGGCGCTGGTGCCCGACACGCCGTCGATGCGCAACCGGCCATCCTCGAGCAGCCGGTCCAGCACGCCCCAGGTGAAGGCGCCGTGCGAGCCGCCGCCCTGCAGCGCGAGGTCGATGGAACGCGGCGCCTCCTGGGCCGGGACCGGCGCGCGCGTGGGCATCGGGACCTCGAGGACGCCCTCGGCGCCGGCACCGCCGGCAGGGTCGCTGCCGCCAGGAACGGCGGCGGGCAAGGCACGGGAGCCGCGGCGGCGCGGGCGGGAAGACGTCGTCATGGATGAAGCGGTCGGGAAGCGACGCCGGTCGCGTCGGAACCCGCAGCCTATACCGTGGCGAGCCGTCCTTGGGCGCTCAGCTGCCGCTCACCCGCCGCTCACGCGCTGCCCACGTGGCGCTCACTTGCCGCCGCGCAGCTTGGCCAACTGGCCCTGGGTCTCGTTCCACAGGTCCATGCCGACCTGCGTCGCCACACCGGCATTCACGCGGGTCAGCTTGTCGCGCATGCGGGCGGTCTCCGCCGGGCTCAGCTCGTTGACCGCCATGCCCTTGGCCTTGAGCTCGGTCAGCGCCTTGGCCGCCTCCTCGCGGGTGTCCTTGCGCTCGAAGTCGCGGCTCTTGATCGCCGCCTGCTGCAGCACCGCCTGTTCGTCCTTGGACAGGCCGTCCCAGAACTTCTTCGACACGGTCACGATCCACGGGCTGTAGACGTGGTTGGTCACCGTCAGGTACTTCTGCACCTCGTAGAACTTGGCCGACAGGATGGTGTTGTACGGGTTCTCCTGGCCGTCGACCGCCTTGGTCTCCAGCGCCGAGAACAGCTCCGAATACGGCAGCGGCACCGCGTTGGCGCCCAGCTGCTTGAAGCTGTCCAGGAAGACGTTGTTCTGCATCACGCGCAGCTTGATGCCGTCCAGGTCCTCCAGCCGGTTGACCGCGCGCTTGCTGTTGGTCAGGTTGCGGAAGCCGTTCTCCCAGTAGACGAGGCCGACCATGCCCTTGTCGGCCAGCTTGCCGCGCACCTTGTCGCCGACCGGGCCGTCCAGCAGCGCGTCGGCCTCGCGCACGTTGTTGACCAGGAAGGGCGTGTCCCACAGCGCCATCTCCTTGGCGATGCCCACCAGCGTGGCGGTCGAGCCGACCATCATCTCCTGCGCGCCGCCGATCAGCGCCTGCTGCATCTGGGTGTCCGGGCCGAGCGCGGCGCCGCCGATGGCGCGCACCTTCATCTTGCCGCCCGACAGCCGCGCCACCTCGTCGGCGAAGACCTTCACCGCGCGGCCCTGGTTGCTGTTCTCGGCCAGGCCATAGCCGAAGCGGATCAGGCGCGGCTTGATGTCGGCGGCCTGCGCCGGTGACACGGGCAGCGCCGCGCTCAGCGCGACGGCGGCCAGCGCGACGGCGGCGGCCAGGGTGTTGCGGCGGGTCTTGAAGCTCATGGTTGTCTCCTGGGTACGAGGGTCGCTGAGGATCAGGGAAAGGGTCGCGGCCGGTCAGCGCATCCACTTGACGGGCGCGATGACCAGCTCGGGGAATACGGTGAACAGGACGAGGATCAGCGCGTAGGTCAGCAGGAACGGATTCACGCCCTTGATGACCTGGTGCATCGACAGCCGGCCCACACCGGCCACCACGTTGAGGACCGTGCCCACCGGCGGCGTGATCAGGCCGATCGCGCCGTTGAGCACGAACATCAGCCCGAAGTACACCGGGTCGATGCCCGCCTTGACCGCGATGGGCAGCATCACCGGCGCGAAGATCAGGATCGTCGGCGTCAGGTCGAGCGCCGTGCCGATCACCACGAGGATCAGCATCATCAGCGCCATCAGCAGCCGCGGCGACTCGATCAGCCCGCCCAGCCAGCCGGTGAGCACGCCCGGCAGGTCCGCCAGCGTGATCATGTAGCTCGCCACCTGCGCGCCGGCGCACAGGAACATCACGATCGCCGTCGTCTTGGACGCCCGCACCAGCACGCCGTGCAGGTCGCGCAGGCCCATCTCGCGGTGCACGACGAAGCTGATGACCAGCGCGTAGAACGCGGCCACCACCGCGGCCTCGGTCGGCGTGAACACCCCGGTCTTCATGCCGCCGATGATGATCAGCGGCATCAGCAGCGCCCAGAAGGCCTGGGCGGTGGCCTTGAGCCGCTCGCGCATCGGCAGCGCGGTGCCCGGCGGCAGGTCGATCCTGCGCAGCTGCAGCTTCCAGGCGATCAGCAGCCCCAGGCCCATCACCAGACCGGGCACGATGCCCGAGAGGAACAGCGCCGAGATCGAGGTGTTGGTCGTCACGCCGTAGATCACGAACGGCATCGACGGCGGAATGATGGGCGCGATGATGCCGCCCGAGGCGATCAGCCCGGCGGAGGTCGCCATCGGATACCCATGGCGTCGCATCATCGGCAGCAGGATGGTGGCCAGCGCGGCGGTGTCGGCCAGCGCCGAGCCGCTCATGCTGGCCATCAGCACCGAGGCGCCGATCGCCACCAAGCCCAGCCCGCCGGGGATGTGGCCGACCCAGGCCTGCGCCATCTGGATGATGCGGCGGCTGATGCCGCCCGCGTTCATCAGCTCGCCGGCCAGGATGAAGAAGGGCACGGCCAGCAGCGGGAAGCTGTCGATGCCGGCCACCAGGTTCTGCGCCAGCAGCTGGGTGTCCCAGAACTCCAGCGCCCAGGCCATGCCGGCGCCGGTCAGCACCAGCGCGAAGGCCATCGGGATGCCGATGCCCATCAGCAGCACCATGCCGCCGACGAAGACGATGAAGGACAGTGCCTCGTTGCTCATGATCGACCTGCCCTGCCCTTACTCGACGTCCGACTCGTGCTCGAGGTCCAGCGGCTTGCCGCGGACCAGCTCCCAGGCCGCCATCGCCGCGATGGCGGCGCAGGACAGCAGCGCCGGCAGCGGCAGCAGCGCGGTGGGATAACCCAGCACCACCGAGCGGCTGTCCATGCCGACGACCACCTGCTGCCAGGCGCCCCAGCCCACCAGGCCCGCGGCGGCGATGACCGCGACGCGGATCACCCCGGTGACCGCCCGCAGCGCGCCGGGCTTGCCGCGCAGCGGCAGCAGCAGGCTGGTGAAGGCCATGTGCTCGCCCAGCGGGTAGGCGGCGGTGGCGCCGATGAAGACCATCCAGACGAAGAGCAGCCGCGACAGCTCCTCGCTGGCCGCGATGCCGCCGCCGAAGCCGTAGCGCAGCACGACGTTGACGAACACCGCCAGCGCCATCACGCCCAGGCACAGCGCCATCGCGGCCTCGCCGGCCAGGAGCAGGCGCGAGCGCGGCGCGGTGGCGTCCGCGCCGGCCGCGGAGGAAGGATCGTGGTCGGACATGCTCATGCGTCGGTCTCCTGGGAGGGGGGCACGGCGAGCAGCGCCAGCGCGCGCCCGACCTGCTCGTCCAGCGGCAGCGCCGCCGGCACGGTCACGACGCCCGGCTCGCCGGTCGGCGGCTCGAGCGTGGCGAACTGGCTGTCCACCAGCGTCGCCGAGAAGAAATGGCGGTCGGCCCGCGCCGCCACGCGCTGGAGCGCCAGCGGCTTGTCGATGTCCATGTAGACGAAGCGCACCGCCGGGCAGGCGGCGCGCAGCCGCTCGCGGTAGGCGCGCTTGAGCGCCGAGCAGCTCAGGACCACCGGCGCCTGCGTGCGCAGCATCTGCCCGAGCTGGTCCAGCCAGCCCCAGCGGTCTTCGTCGGCCAGCGGCTGGCCGGCCTGCATCTTGGCGATGGAGGCCGGCGCGTGGTGCGCGTCGCCCTCGATGAAGCCCCAGCCCAGCGCGCGGGCCAGCGCCTCGCCGACGCTGGTCTTGCCGCAGCCCGCGACCCCCATGACGACAAGGGCCGTGGCCGGGATCGGGCCCGGGATCGAAGCGGCGGTGGCGGTCGGCGAAGTCATTGGATAGCGCTATCCCACTGGCTGAAAAGAGACGGCGAGCGGTGGTCCGGTATCGCCGTCGGTCCTCGTCACGCAAGGAAATTTCCCGGTCCGGCAGGCGCCACGGTGGGCCGTCCGACGGTTGGGATAGCGCTATCTTAGGTGGTGCATCCAGGCACCAGGAGAGGGATTACGCGTAGTTTCGGGGCGCGTCGATCGATGCGCGGCCGCGGTTCGCCGGGCCACAGGCCTCGGGTCCGACCCGGCTGGCGACGCAGGGGGATAGCGCTATCCTCCCGCCGATGAACCCGCCCTCCTCCAAACGCCGCCGCGCCACCGGCCGGGCCACGCTGCAAGACGTCGCCCTGGCCGCCGGCGTGAGCCCGATCACCGCCTCGCGCGCGCTGCGCGGCGAGCGCAGCGTGGCGGCGGAGCTGGTGCAGCGCGTCACCGCGGCCGTCGCCCAGCTCGGCTACGTGCCGGATCCGGCGGCCCGGGCGCTGGCATCCTCGCGCAGCAACCAGGTGGTGGTGCTGATCCCGCTGCTGTCGAACGCGCTGTTCGTCGACCTGCTGGACGCGGCGCAGCGCACGCTGCTGGCCGCCGGCTACCAGAGCCTGATCGGCGTGACCCACTACCACCCCGAGGAAGAAGAGGCGCTGCTGCGCACCTACCTGATGAACCGCCCGGCGGGGCTGCTGGTCACCGGCTTCGACCGCACCGACGCGGCCCGGGCGCTGATCCACGGCAGCGGCGTGCCCTGCGTCCACGTGATGGAGAACCGCGGCGAGCCGGGGCTGTATTCGGTCGGCTTCTCGCAGCAGGCGGCCGGTCACGCGATGACGGCCGAGCTGATGCGGCGCGGCTATCGCCGCATCGCCTTCGCCGCGGCGCAGCTGGACCCGCGCACGCTGCAGCGCGCGCAGGGCTATCGGGAAGCGCTGGGCGCGGCGCACGATCCGACGCTGGAGTTCATGGACGCGGCACCGTCGTCGTTCGCGCTCGGCGCGGCGATGTTCGAGCGCGTCCTGCAGGCCGTGCCCGATGTCGACGCGATCTTCTTCAACAACGACGACCTGGCCCAGGGCGCGCTGCTGCAGGCGCTGCGGCTGGGGATCCGGGTGCCCGAGCGCGTCGCCGTCGCCGGCTTCAACGACCTCACCGGCGGCGGCCAGATGCTGCCGCCGCTGAGCACCGTGCGCACGCCACGCGGCGAGATCGGCCTGGAGGCCGCGCGCATGCTGGTCGCGCTGATGCGCAACGAAGCGGTCCCCGAGCCCTGCCTGGACCTGGGCTTCGAGCTGGTCCTGCGCGAGAGCTGCTAGACGCCGTCATGAACGACAACGCCGGATCGTTGCCGATCCGGCGTCCGTGCCATCGACGACGGGCGCCTGGCCCATCGCGCGTGCGGCCTCAGTCGGCGATGCCTGGCGTCGGCGTGCCTGGGCCGATCGCCGGGCCTGCCGGGCGGTCGTCCGCCGTGGCGTCAAGGTCCGCGTCGGACGGCGTCGACGCCGCCGCGAAGGTCTTGCGGCCCTTCACCAGGTAGGAATAGATCACCGGCACCACGACCAGCGTCAGGATCGTCGAGGTGATCACGCCGCCGATGATCGCGCGCCCCATCGGCGCCTGGATCTCGCCGCCCTCGTTGAGCGCGATCGCCATCGGCAGCATGCCGAACACCATCGCCGCGGTCGTCATGATGATGGGCCGCATCCGCGTCAGGCCGGCTTGCAGCAGCGCCTCCGGCACCGACAGGCCCTGGTCCTTGCGCGCATGGTTGGCGAAGTCCACCAGCAGGATCGCGTTCTTGGTCACCAGGCCCATCAGCATCACCAGGCCGATCATCGAGAACACGTTCAGCGTGGTCTTCCACAGCAGCAGCGCCAGCATCACCCCGATCATCGCCAGTGGCAGCGAGGCCATGATCGCGATCGGCTGCACGAAGCTGCCGAACTGGCTGGCCAGCACGATGTAGATGAAGATCAGCGCCAGCCCCATCGCGATCAGCAGGCCGTTGAAGGCCTCCGCCTGCTGCTTGCCGTCGCCGTCGACCATGAAGCTGATGCCCGGCGGCAGCTGCGTCTCCTTGATCAGCTTCTGCACGTCGGCGTTGACGTCGCCGCCGGGGCGGCCCTGCACGCCGGCGTAGACCGCCTCGCGGCGCTGCAGGTTCTGGCGACGGATCACCTCGGGGTTGAACACCGGCTCGATGGTCGCGACCTGCTCCAGCGCGATCGGCGAACCGTCGCGGGCGAAGGCCACCGGCAGGTTGCGCATCTGTTCGATGCTCTGGCGCTGCGCCTTGGGCAGGCGCAGCAGCACCTCGACCTGGTTGCCGTCGGGCGTGGTCCAGTAGGTCGCGATGTCGCCGTTGACGTAGGCCCGCAGCGAGGACGCCACCTGCACCGCGTTGAGCCCCAGCTCGCGCACCGCCGAGTCCTTGAGCTTGACCGCGTAGGCCGGCAGCCCCGGCTTGACCGTGGTGTCCACGTCCACCGCGCCCTTGATCTTCTTGACCTTCTCGGCGAAGTCCTTGGCCACCTGGGTCAGCACCTCCGGATCGGAACCGAGGATGGTCACCCACACCGGACGGTTGAAACCGACGCTGACCTCGACGCCGGGGATGCGCGCGATCTCGGCGCGGATCGCGTCCTCCACCTGCATCTGGGTGCGCTTGCGCAGCTTGCGGTCGACCAGCGCGATGTCCAGGTTGGCCTGGTTGCGGCCGGTGGCCATGCCCTCCCCGCTGCTGCCCACGACGGTCGCGACGGTCTTGATCTCGGGGAAGGTGGCCAGGATCTCCTCGACCTGGCGCACCTTGGCCTCGCCGCGCTCCAGGCTGGTCGCCACCGGCATGCGCAGCGTCAGGTGGGTGAAGCCCTGGTCGATCTGCGGCTGGAACTCGCTGCCCACCGCCGGCACCAGCAGCAGGGCCAGCACGAAGCTGCCGATGCCCGAGCCGGTCACGATGCCGCGCGGCGTGATGGTGGCCAGGCGCAGGCGGCGCGGCGCACCCTTCAGGCGCTGGCCGTCCGGCCCGAACGGGCGACCGAAGGCCGGCAGCGGCGGCACCAGCATCCGGTAGCGGCGGCCGGAGAACACCCAGCGCAGCGTCTTCTCGTAGACGTCGTGCAGGAGGTCCATGCCGCGGTCGGTCGCGCGCACCAGGTGGCCGATGACCGGCACCTTCTTGATGTAGGTGCTCGGCGGATCGGGCCAGACCGAGGACAGCATCGGGTCCAGCGTGAAGCTGACGAACAGCGACACCAGCACCGCCACCGCGACGGTGATGCCGAAGGGATAGAAGAACTTGCCGACGATGCCGCCCATGAAGGCGACCGGCACGAACACCGCGCAGATCGCGAAGGTGGTGGCCATCACCGCCAGGCCGATCTCGTTGGTGCCGTCCTCGGCCGCGCGGTGGTGGTCCTTGCCCATGCCGACGTGGCGCACGATGTTCTCGCGCACGACGATGGCGTCGTCGATCAGCAGGCCGATGCACAGGCTCAGCGCCATCATCGTCATGAAGTTCAGCGTGAAGCCGAAGGCATAGATCGCGATGAAGCTGGAGATCACCGAGATCGGCAGCGTCAGCCCGGTGATGATGGTCGAGCGCCAGCTGTGCAGGAACAGGAACACGATGGCGATGGTCAGCAGCGCGCCCTCGATCAGGGTGTGGCGCAGGCCGTCCAGCGAATGCTTCACGAAGTCGCTGTTGACGTAGACCAGCCGCAGCTCCATGTCCTTGGGCAGCGTCTTGCGCATCTCCTCGACCGCCGCCTTGACCGCCTCGCCGGTGGCGACGATGTTGGCGTCCTGCTGCTTGAAGATGTTGAAGGTGACGGCCGGCTGGCCGTTGATGCGGGCGATGCTGTCGAGCTCGCGTTCGCGCTCGCTGAGCGTGCCGAGGTCGCCCAGCGTCAGCGGCAGGTCGCCGCGGCGGCCGACGACGACATTGGCGAATTCCTTCGGATCCTTGACCTTGCCCTCGACGCGCAGCATCGCGTCATCGAAGCGGTTGGAGATCAGGCCCACCGGCGCGTCGGTGTTGGCGGCGTTGAGCGCCGCCGAGATCTGCGCCGGCGTGATGTTGAAGGCGCGCAAGCGGGTCGGGTCCAGGTCGATGCGGACCTCGCGCACCGCCATGCCACCGACGTCCACCTTGGCCACGCCCTCGACGCGCCCCAGCCGCTTGGAGACGGTCAGGTCGGCCATCATCGACAGCTCGCGCAGCGTGCGGTCGGGGCTCATCAGCGCGGCCACGATGATGGGCTGCGCGTTCTCGGTCTGGAAACGCTGCACCATCGGCGGCTTCACGTCACGCGGAAACTGCGCCTGGGCCTGCGCCACGCGGTCGCGGATCTCCTGCATGCCGCGGTTCATGTCGGCGTTCAGCGAGAACTCGACCGAGGCCTGCATCCGGCCCTCGAAGCTGCGCGACTGCACCCGCTCCACGCCGGCGATGGTGTTGAGCGCCTCCTCGAGCGGCTTGGCCACCTCGCGCTCCACCGCCTCGGGCGAGGCGCCCGGGTACTGGATGTCGATCTGGGCACCGGGGAAGGTGATGTCGGGCGACTGCTCGACGCCCAGCTTGGAATAGGCGACCAGCCCCAGCACGCACAACGCGACCATGACCATGGTGGCGAAGACGGGGTTGCGGATCGAGACACGGGTCATCCACATGGGAAGCTCCCTTCGAGGGTTCGGTTCGGTCGTGGCCGGTCGGGCCAGGCAGACGCGCGCGGCACCGGCGGTCGGCCGTTCTTGTCGTTCTTTCCGCCGGGCCCCGGGCGCGGCAGCACCGCCGCCGCAGGGCCCCGGCGGCGATTACTGGGCGGTCGCGCCGCTCGCCGCGACGCTGGCCATGCTGGCCTTGGGCGCGCGGATCTCGGCGCGCTCGCCTTCCTTGAGGTTGTCGAAGCGCGCGCCCAGTACCTGCGACTGCGGCGTCACGCCGGCCAGGATCTCCACGCGCCCTTCGCGCGGATCGCGCCGGCCGGTGGTCACGATGCGGCGCACCAGCATGCCCTTCTCGATCAGCCAGACATGTTCCTGGCCGGACACCGCGCCCACCGCCGTGGACGGCACCGTCAGGCGCGGCTTGTCGTCGGGCAGCTCGACGCGGGCGACGGCGTACTGGCCGGCACGGAAACGCTCGCCGGTGTTGTCCAGCGTCAGCGTCACGCCGATCGAGCGGGTGCCGGGCTCGGCGGCCGGCGCGATGCGGGCGATGCGGGCCGTCACCGGCTCATCGCTGCCCTCCACCTTGACCTGCACCGTCATGCCGGGCGAGAGCTTGCCCACCTCGTGCGTGCCGACCAGGCCGGCGAGCTCCAGCTTGGACAGGTCGACGATGGTCAGCACCTGCTGCTCCGCGGCGACCTTCTCGCCGGGCAGCGTGTGCCGCTTGGCGACGATGCCGTCGATCGGCGAGATCAGCGCGGCCTGGCGCAGCAGGACCTCGCTGGTGCCGAGCTGCGCTTGCGCGGACAGCATCTGGCCGCGCGCGGACTCGAGCTGCGCGCGGGAGTTGTCCAGCGCCGTCGGCGCGATGAAGTTCTGCGAGGCCAGGCCCTGGTTGGCCTTGTACTGGCGCTCGGACTGCTCGTACATGGCGCGGGCCGATTCGACGCTGGCATTGCGCTCGGCCACCTTGTGACGCAGTTCCTCCAGGTCCAGCTGGCCCAGCGACTGGCCGGCCTTGACCCGGCTGCCCTCGCCCACCGTCAGGCGCTCCAGGCTGCCCGAGGCCTTCGCGCGGACGATCACGGTATTGGGCGCGACCAGCGGGCCGGAGAACTCGATCAGGCCCGGCATCGGCGCCATCGTCGGCTTGATGACCTCGCCCGCCTGGAACTCCAGGGCCGGCTTGGCCGCGTCCTTCTTCGCCGCCGGAGCGCTGCTCCCGCTCGTGGCGTACACGCCGGCGCCGCCCGCCAGGACGGCCACCGCCACGCCACCCAACCACCATTGCTTGCGCATGATCTCCCCCATCCGTCGACACGGGATCACCGGTTCGATGATCCTTGAATGCGGCGGAGTGTAGGAATCCCCAAATTGATGCGGGAGACAGACGCGACGAACTGCTGTTTGTGCGTCATGGCCTGCTTATCTCTGGGACTGAAATCGGCCGTCTCAACGACAAATTGCTAGTCGGAGCGACGAAAGCACAGAAGGAGGCGATGGCGCCCGATTGCCTTTTGGCTTTCAGAACCGGCGAGGCCATAGCGCCGGACCAGGCGGGCGGCGCTCAGGCCGGCTGCAGCGGATCGCGTTTCGCGCAGCGCCAATGACAGACCGCACCGACGAGCGCGAAGGCCGACGCGGCCCAGAAGCAGGCCGCGTAGCCATGACTTTCGGCGAGCCAGGCGCCGCCCAGGCTGCCCAGCACGCCCGAGACCCCGTAGCCCAGCACCGCGTACAGCGCCTGGCCGCGGCCCTGCAGCCGGCCGGGGAAATAGCGCCCGATCAGGCCGATGCAGGCGGTGTGCTGCGCGGCGAAGGTGACCGCGTGGCAGCACTGGAGCAGGACCATCGCCACGAGGCTCGCGCCCAGGCCGGCGGTGCCGGCCAGCCGGAACGCCGCCAGCAGCGCCGCGACGATGAGCCAGTGATGCAGGTGCTGCTGCCGGACCCAGCGGCCCTGGAAGGCGAACCAGGCGATCTCCGCCGCGACCGACACCGCCCACAGCGCCCCCACCTGCCCCTTCCCGTAACCGAGCCGGTCCAGGTAGAGGCTGTAGAAGGCGTAGATGGCGGTGTGCGCCAGCACGGTGAAGAACATGCCGAGGAAGAACCAGCCGACTTCCGGTCGGCGCAGCGTGGCGGCGATGGAGACCGGCGCGGCCGCGTCGTGCTGGACGGCGGCTCTGCGCGGCAGCCGCCAGGCGGCGATCACCAGCGTCGTGAGCCCCGCGACGATGGTCCACGGGAACACCGCCATGCCGGCCGCGTCGAACCACCAGCCGCCGCCGACGACGGTCGCCAGGAAGCCGACCGAGCCCCACAGCCGCACCCGGCCGTAGCGCTTCGGATCCATGCCGCCGCTGGCGGCCAGCTCATGCGCGATCAGCGCCTCGTTGAGCGGCGTCACGCAAGCGTTGAAGAAGTACATCAGGAACACGACCAGCGTCAGCCCGAGCACCGACGCGCCACTGCCGCTGCCGCTTGGCGACACCAGCAGCAGGCCGCAGGCGCTGATCCAGCAGGCGAGCGCCGCGGCCCGGATCAGCTCGACGCGCCGGCCGCTGCGGTCGGCCACCAGGCCCCACAGGTAGGGTGCGAACAGCCGAGTCCAGCTCTGCATCGACACCAGCAGCCCGATCGCCACCACCGGCAGGCCGAGCGACTTGTACCAGAGCGGCGCGAACGGGTTGAACAGGCCGATGCTGCCGTAATAGGCGCAGCCGAGCAGCGCGCTCGCGCGCAGAACGCGGGCGCCGTCCGGCGTCGCCGGGACGGCCGACGGGGCGGTGGATCGGGCCATGAGGCAGTCGGGGGACGGACGGGGACCGCGCCGGCGTGCGGGCGCGGTCGCGGCTTCAGCCGGCGTCGGGGTGACGCGGAGCGACCGCGGCGATTGCAGGAATCGCGGGGATGGGCAGCTCGACGTCGCCGCACTGCGCGCGGTCCATCAGCACGTGGTCCATGACGACCAGCGCCAGCATCGCCTCGGCGATCGGCGTCGCGCGGATGCCGACGCAGGGATCGTGGCGACCGAAGGTCTCGACCGTCGTGGGCTCGCCGGCGCGGTTGATGGATGCCTTGGGCGTGCGGATGGAACTGGTGGGCTTGATCGCGATCGACACGCGCAGGTCCTGGCCGCTGGAGATGCCGCCCAGCACGCCGCCGGCGTTGTTGCTGGCGAAGCCCGCCGGCGTCAGCTCGTCGCCATGCTGGCTGCCGCGCTGGCGCACGCTGTCGAAGCCGGCGCCGATCTCGACGCCCTTGACCGCGTTGATGCCCATCATCGCGTAGGCGATGTCGGCATCGAGCTTGTCGAACAGCGGCTGGCCCAGGCCGGCCGGCATGCCGGTGGCCTCGACCATCAGTTTCGCGCCGACCGAGTCGCCGTCCTTGCGCAGCGCATCCATGTAGTCCTCCAGCGCCTGGATCTGCGAGGCGTTGGCGGCGAAGAAGGGGTTCTGGCCGACGTGCTCCCAGCCCTCGAAGGCCAGGTCGATCTCGCCCAGCGCCGTCATGCAGCCGCGGAACCGGACGCCCAGTTCCTGCTTCAGCCATTTGCGGGCGACGGCGCCGGCGGCCACCATCGGCGCGGTCAGCCGGGCCGACGAGCGCCCGCCGCCGCGCGGATCGCGCAAGCCGTACTTGCGCCAGTAGGTGTAGTCGGCGTGGCCGGGGCGGAAGGTGTCGAGGATGTTTCCGTAGTCCTTGCTGCGCTGGTCCACATTGCGGATCAGCAGGCAGATCGGCGTGCCGGTGGTCAGGCCCTCGTAGACGCCGGACAGGATCTCGACCTGATCGGGCTCCTGCCGCTGCGTGACGTGGCGCGAGGTGCCGGGGCGGCGGCGGTCCAGCTCGGGCTGGATGTCCTCGACCGACAGCGCCAACCCGGGCGGGCAGCCGTCGATCACGCAGCCGATGGCCGGGCCGTGACTCTCGCCGAAGTTGGTGACGCGAAACAAGCTGCCGAAAGTGCTGCCGGACATCTGGAGAACCTGCCGAGGCGAGAAACCGAAGCTGCCGATTCTACGAGCGCGCCCCGGGCCGACGACTCACCCTGCGCCCGCGCCGCCCGCCGCCAGCCTCATCAAGCGATGAAGCCAGCGCTCGGCGGTGGCGAGGCGTCGCCCTGCGCCGCGGTCCGGGCCTGGGCCTGGGCCTGCGCTTGCGCTTGCGCCTGCGGATCCCGCTCGAAGACGGCGATCGATTCCACATGCGCCGTGTGCGGGAACATGTTCACCGCGCCGGCCTGCACGCAGCGGTAGCCGGCGACATTGACCAGCAGCCCCGCGTCGCGCGCCAACGTGGCCGGCGCGCAGGACACGTAGACGATGCGCTCGGGCGGCGTCCAGCCGGGTGCCAGCGACGGGTCCTGGACCAGGTCGGCCAGCGCCTTGACCAGCGCGAAGGCGCCCTCACGCGGCGGATCGATCAGCCAGCGGTCGGCGGCGCCGTCGGCCACCAGCAGCTGCGGGGTCATCTCGAACAGGTTGCGCGCGACGAAACTGGCCTTGTGGTCGAGTCCATTGCGCTTGGCGTTCTCCCGCGAGCGCTGCACCAGCGCCTCGCTGCCCTCGATGCCGAGGACCTCGCGCGCCTGCGTCGCCAGCGGCAGGGTGAAGTTGCCCAGGCCGCAGAACCAGTCGATGACGCGCTCGCCGGCCTGCACGCCCAGCAGGCGCAGCGCGCGGCCGACCAGCACCGTGTTGATGTGGTGGTTGACCTGGGTGAAGTCGGTCGGCTTGAACGGCATCACGACGCCGAACTCCGGCAGCGTGTAGGCCAGCTCCGGTCCGTCCGCATCGAGCAGGTGCACCGTCTCCGGCCCCTTGGGCTGCAGCCACCACTGCACGCCGTGCTCGGCGGCGAAGGCGCGCAGCCGGGCAACGTCGCCCGCGCTCAGCGGCTCCAGGTGACGCAGCACCAGCGCGATCACCTGCGTGCCGCCGTTGTCGCCGATGGCCAGCTCGATCTGCGGCAGGCGGTCACGGCCGTCCATCGCGCCGATCAGCTCGCGCAGCGGCAGCAGCATCGCGCTGACCTTCTCGGGCAGCACCTTGCAGACCTGCATGTCGGCGATGTAGCGGCTCTTGCGCTCATGGAAGCCGACCAGCACGTGGCCCTTCTTCGGCACGTAGCGCACCGACAGGCGGGCGCGATAGCGGTAGCCGGTGGCCGGTCCCTCGATCGGGCGCAGCAGCGCCTCGGCCTTGACCTTGCCGAGGTGCCACAGGTTGTCCTCGAGCACACGCTGCTTGACCGCCACCTGGGCGCCGGGATGCAGGTGCTGCATCTTGCAGCCGCCGCAGGCGCCGGCGTGCAGCCCGAAATGCGGGCAGACCGGTCGCACCCGCTGCGCGCTCTCGCGGCGCATCGCGACCATCGCGGCCTGCTCCCAGTTGTTCTTCTTGCGGCCGACGGCGACCTGGACTTCTTCGCCGGGCAAGGCGCCCTCGATGAACACGACCTTGCCTTCGCTGTTGTGGGCGACGCCCTGCGCTTCAAGGTCCAGCGACTCGACCTTCAGCCATTCCGATACATCAGTCATGGGCGCGCATTATCCCAGCGCGGATCGCGACAGGCGCTCGACAGAACTCCCTCTCCCCGCTTGCGGGGAGAGGGTTGGGGGTGAGGGGTCGCGGCAGTATGGCGGTGCTGGCCAGGGGAAGCACCGGTGCCAGCGGTGTTCAGGGTTCAGAAGATCGAATCCCGGCTGATGCCCTGCCGCATCATGTTGCGCTTGAGCTTGGCCAGCGCCTCGATCTGGATCTGCCGGATGCGCTCGCGGGTCAGGCCCAGCCGCACGGCGAGGATGTCCAGCGTCTCGGGCTCGCGGTCGGCCAGGCCGTAGCGGCCGGCGAGCACCTCGCGCTCGCGGTCGCTCAGCGAGGCCAGCCCGCTCTTGAGCAGGTCCTCCAGCTCATGGCTGAGCCGGTGGCCCGCCGGGTCGACCGCCTGCTCGTCGGCGACCAGGTCCAGCATCGATTCGCCGCCGTCGCCATTGCGGTCCACCGGCGAATCGAGCGAGCTGGGCAGTTCCGCATAGGCGAGCAGCTCGGCGATCTCGTCGACCGGTCGGCCCAGCGCCTGCGCGACATCCTCGGCCCGCACCGCGCCTTCGCCGCCGCGCTGCGCCGCGAGCGCCTCCAGCGCGCGGCGCGCCTTCAGCACCTGATTGAGCTCGCGCACGATGTGCACCGGCAGCCGCACCAGCCGCGCCTGATGCATCAGCGCGCGCTCCACCGCCTGGCGGATCCACCAGCTGGCGTAGGTCGAGAAACGGAAACCGCGCTCGGGCTCGAACTTGCCGATCGCGTGCATCAGGCCGAGGTTGCCTTCCTCGATGAGATCGCTCATCGGCAGGCCGCGGCCCAGGTAGTTCTTGGCGATGCTGACGACCAGCCGCAGGTTGTGCTCGATCATCGCCTGGCGCGCCTCGAAGTCGCCGGCGCGCGCCTTGACGGCGGTGTCGTACTCCTCCTGGGGCGTCAGCAGCGGGGTGCGCCGGATGTCGCGCAGGTAGGCCTGCAGCGCGTTGGTCGCGTCGCCGTCGGCGGGACCCAGGTCGCCCTTGCCATTCCTGGACTTGCTCTTGCCGTCCTCGGACTCGGCGCTGCGCAGCGCGCGGACTTCGTCGTCCTCGTCGGCCACGACCTCGGGACTGTCCGCCGCATCGCCCTCGGCCGGCGCGGCGGCCTCATGGTCCTCGGCCGGGTCGGCGGACTCGGCCGCCAGCTCGGGCGGCAATCTGAAACGGCCTGGATGACTGGGGCGGTCCAGGCCGTCGGGCGAGAGTCCATCTGACGAAGAGGCGCGTTGCAAGGTCATGTTGCGGCGCCTCCTTGAGCGCCCTCAGCGCGCGGGCAACAGCTTCGACGGATCGATCGGCTTGCCCTGCTTGCGCACCTCGAAGTGCAGCTTCACCGAATCCGCGTCGCTGCTGCCCATCTCGGCGATCTTCTGGCCCTTGCGCACCACCTGGTCTTCCTTCACCAGCAACGTCTGGTTATGCGCGTAGGCCGTCAGATAGTTCGTGCTGTGCTTGATGATGATCATGTTGCCGTATCCGCGCAACCCCGCGCCCGCGTACATCACGCGGCCATCGGCGGCGGCGAACACCGGGTCGCCCGGCTTGCCGGAGAACGCCAGGCCCTTGTTGCGGACTTCGTCGAAGCCCGCGGCCACCGGGCCGGAAGCGGGCCAGCCCCAGCTGATGTCGTCGTCGTCGCGGGTGGCGGGTGCGGGCGTCGCGGCGGCGGTGGCGGGCGCCGAGGCGGCGGACGCGCTGCCCGTCGCCGGAGCCGGGGACTTGCCATCCAGCGGCCGGGTCTCGACTTTCGAGCTCGCCAGCGGCTTGGTCGTCACCGCGGTCGGGTCCACGCCCGGGGGCGCCACGCGCAAGACCTGACCCACTTCGATCAGGTTGGGGTTGTCCATGCCGTTCCAGCGCGCCACGTCCTTCCAGCCCTGGCCGTTGTCCATGGCGATGCGGATCAGCGTGTCGCCGGGCTTGACGGTGTAGTAGCCGGGCTTGCCGGCGTTCTCGGCGCCGGGCAGCGGTTTCGATTCCGGCGCGGGCGTCACCGCGGTGCCCGGGATCGCGGACTGCGCGGACGCGCCCTTGCCGACGGCGCGGTCCTCCACCGGCGCGCGATGCGGCGTGTTCTGGCAGCCCGTGAGCGCCAGCACCACCACGGAGACCCAAAGCAGCGGAGAACGGAAGAGATGTTGCATGCGCGCGTGTTTGTCGTTGCGAAAGCCGAAGCGCGGGAGCCGTGAGGCTGCCGCGCTACAGGACCCCCGATTTTAGGGGCACGAACAGGACCGCTTCGTGCAGGCTGCGCACGAAGCGCGAGCCCGCCGCGTCACGGACGTGGTCGATGAGCACCAGCACCTGGCCGCGGCCGCTGGGCGCGGTCATCGGCGCCACTAGCCGTCCGCCCGGCGCGAGCTGGTCCAGCCAGGCCTTGGGGATGTCGTCGCCGCCGGCGGCCGAGATGATGCTGTCGTAGGGCGCGGACGGCGGATGGCCCAGCATGCCGTCGCCGTAGACCAGCCGCACCTGATGGTGGCCGACCAGGTTCGCGCGGGCCTTGTCGTGCAGCGGCCGCAGCCGCTCGACCGACACGACCTGTTTCGACACTTGCATCAGCAGCGCCGCCTGGTAGCCGCAGCCGGTGCCGATTTCCAGCACCTTGCCGAGATGTCCGCGCTGACGCGCGCCCGGCGCGTCCAGCATCAGCGCCATCATCCGGCCGACGACCGACGGCTTGGAGATGGTCTGGCCGTGCCCGATGGGCAGACTGGTGTCCTCGTAGGCCTGCGTCGCCAGCGCGGAGTCGACGAAGGCATGCCGGTGCACCGTCGCCAGCGCCTGCAGCACGCGCTCGTCCGTCAGGCCTTCGCGGCGCAGCCGGTCCACCATGCGCTGGCGCACGCCGGCGGAGTCCAGCCCCAGACCGATCGGCGTCGTCTGCCGCGCCTTGATGGCGGCGGCCTGCTGCCAGTGGCCCTGCGGCTTGAGCGGCTCGCGGGCCTCGGCGGCCGCTGCCGCGGACGGCGTGCCCGGGCGCGCCGGGGCGAGCTTGTCCAGCGACAGCGGGAAGCGCTTGGGCCGGGGCGGCAGCGAGGTCATGGACGGCCGGCGGTCTGCAGCCGCTGGCGCCAGTCGTCCAGCGTCGCGTGTTCGGTGAGGTCGACCTGCAGCGGCGTGATCGAGACGGCGCCGTTGCCGGTGGCGTGGAAGTCGGTGCCCTCGCCCGCCTCGCGCTCGGCGCCGGCCGGGCCGATCCAGTAGATCATGTCGCCGCGCGGGCTGCGCTGCTGGATGGTGGCCTCGCTGGCGTGGCGGCGGCCCAGGCGCGTGATGCGGCGCGGCAGCGCCGCGGCGTCGGCGCGGTTGGGGATGTTCACGCTCAGCAGGAAGGGCCGGTCCAGTCCGCCGGCGATCACGTCCTGGACCAGCGCCCGGACCACGGCGGTCGCGGCGTCGAGGTGGCCCCAGCCCTTCTCGACCTGCGAGAACGCGATCGAGGGCACGCCGAACAGGTAGCCCTCGGTGGCCGCGGCGACGGTGCCGGAATACAGCGTGTCGTCGCCCATGTTGGCGCCGTTGTTGATGCCCGAGAGCACCAGGTCGGGCTTGTAGTCGAGCAGGCCGGTCAGCGCCAGGTGGACGCAGTCGGACGGCGTGCCGTTGACGTAGCGATAGCCGTTGGACGCCGTGTAGACCGACAGCGGCCGGTGCAGCGTGAGCGAGTTGGACGTGCCGCTGGCGTTCTGCTCGGGGGCGATGACTTCCACCGTGCCGAGCCCTTCGCAGGCGCGGACCAGGGCGGCGATACCGGGGGCCAGGTAGCCGTCGTCGTTGGCGATGAGGATGCGCATGGGGCGGCATTGTAGGCAGGCCGTCACCCCGGCGACGCGGGCCGCGCGGCGCGCTGCCTATCATGCGCCCCGACCCTCCACCGGAGGCCTGGACAAGGAGACGAGAGATGAAGGCTTGGCTGTGCGAGAACCCCGTCGGCGTCGAGGCGCTGCAATGGAAGGACCTGCCGTCTCCCACGCCCGGGCCGGGCCAGCTGAAGGTGGCGATCAAGGCGGCGAGCCTGAACTTCCCCGACCTGCTGATCATCCAGAACAAGTACCAGATGAAGCCGCCGCTGCCCTTCGTGCCGGGCACCGAGTTCGCCGGGATCGTCGAGGCGGTGGGCGACGGCGTGAGCGGCTTCAAGCCGGGCGACGCGGTGGCGGCCTTCACCGGCACCGGCGGCTTCGGCACCGAGGCGCTGGTCCCGGCCGCGCTGGCCATGCCGCTGCCGCCGGGTTTCCCCTTCGAGGACGCGGCCGCCTTCATCTGCACCTATGCGACCAGCCACCATGCGCTGATCGACCGCGCCGCGCTGCAGCCGGGCGAGACGGTGCTGATCCTGGGCGCGGCCGGCGGCGTCGGGACGGCGGCGATCCAGATCGCCAAGGCGGCCGGCGCGCGGGTGATCGCGGCGGCCTCGTCCGACGAGAAATGCGCGCGTTGCCGGGAGATCGGCGCCGATGCCACCATCAACTACGCCCAAGGCTCGCTGCGCGACGAGATCAAGGCCCACACCGAGGGCCGCGGCCCCGACGTCATCTACGACCCGGTCGGCGGCGACCTGGCCGAAGCGGCCTTCCGCTCGATCGCCTGGCGCGGCCGCTACCTGGTGGTGGGTTTCGCCCAGGGCGCCATCCCGGCGCTGCCGCTGAACCTGGCCCTGCTCAAGGGCGCGTCGCTGGTGGGCGTGTTCTGGGGAGAGTTCGCCAAGCGCGAACCCAAGCGCAATGCCGCGATGATGGCGACCCTGGCGCAGTGGTATGCCGCCGGCAGGATCCGGCCGGTGATCGACCAGGTGCTGCCGATGACATCGCTGCCGCAGGCCTTCGAGCGCATGGCCTCGCGGCAGGTGGTGGGCAAGCTGGTCGTCGTCAACGGCTGACCGCCCGTCGACACCCTGTTTCACGGGGCATGCAAGCCGGGGGGCCGCTGCTAGGATGCGGGCAGCTTTTGCTCCCCACACCATGGCCGTCAAAGTTCTCATCGTCGAAGACAACCCCGTCGCCCGCAGCTTCCTGTGCCGCGTGGTGCGTGAAAGCTTCAGCGATGGCATGGAGATCACCGAGGCCGGCGACCTGGAAGGCGCCCGCCGGCAACTCGCCAAGGTCGAGAGCGACGGCAGCGCCGGCAACGGCTACAAGCTGATCCTGATCGACCTGGAACTGCCGGACGGCAACGGCATGGAGTTCCTGGGCGAGTTGTCCGGCAAGCCGGCGGTCAAGATCGTCACGACGCTGTACTCGGACGACGACCACCTCTTCCCGGCCCTGCAGCGCGGCGCGGACGGCTACCTGCTGAAGGAAGACCGCTTCGAGGTGCTGGTCGAGGAACTGCAGCGCATCGTGCGCGGCCAGCCGCCGCTGTCGCCGGCGATCGCGCGGCGGCTGCTGTCGCATTTCCGGCCGGGCTCCACCGGCGATTCGGGGCCGATGGGACTGAATTCCGGCTTCGGCAGCCTGACCTCGACGGCCACGCCCAGCGGGCGCGGCGTGACGCTGGATCCGGTGCCCGAATGGGAACGCCTGACCCCGCGCGAGAACGAGGTGCTGACCTACCTCAGCAAGGGTTTCACGATCAAGGAGATCGCGAACCTGATGGGCATCAAGTGGTTCACCGTCAACGACCACATCAAGTCCATCTACAAGAAGCTCAACGTCTCCAGCCGCGCCGAGGCGGCCGTGCTGGCGAGCAAGCAGGGGTTGGTCTGAGGCCCGCGGCCGGCGCTCGCCGGCCGGTTCCGCGCCAGGTGGATCACCACCGATAACCCACCTTCGCGTAGTACTGCCGCCCATTGAAGCCGAAGGGCGAGAACTGGTTGTAGGCCAGGATCCCGCCGATGGCATTGGCGGCGATGACCCGGTCCGGATAGCGGTCGGTGAGGTTGTCGACACCCGCGCTGACCTGCCAGGCGCCCTGCTCCCATCCCGCCGACACGTCCAGCAGCCAGGCCGCGCCGAAGGTCTGGTCGTTCGCCGCGTTGGACTGGCGGATGACGAAACTGCCGTAGCGGCTCGCGGCCACGCGGCCGCTCCACGGTCCCCTGCGGTGTTCCGCGCTCGCGACCAGCTTGTCCTTGGGCGAGCCGACCGTCGCCCGCGCCAGCGTCACGCGATCGATCAGCGTCAGGTTGTTGGCGCTCAGCAGCGCCGGGTTGTCGTCGACGTGGCGCACCGAATTCCTGTTGTGGTTGTAGGCCAGCGTGTACTGGCCGCGGCCGGCACGGCCCCAGTCCTGCTGCCAGGTGCTCACGACATCGACACCGCGGGTGCGCGTATCCAGCGCGTTGGTGAAGTAGCGCCCGGCGCTCACCAGCACGCCCTGCGCGGCCAGCTGGTCCCGCAGCGCGGTCGGCAACGAGAGGTTGGCCGACAGCAGGATGCGGTCGTCGATGTCGATCTGGTAGACGTCCACTGTGGTCTGCCACTGCGCCAGCGGCTGCAGCAGCAGGCCCAGGCTGAGGTTGCGGGACTTCTCCGGCTTCAGCGGCTTCGCGCCCAGGGCCGCGGCGGCGGCGGACTCGACCGGGAAGGTGCCCGCTTCCACCAGCGCACCGTTGATCAGATTGGTCGAGGTGGTGGCGAAGAACCGCTGCGCCAGCGACGGCGCGCGGAAGCCGGTGGACACGGTGCCGCGCAGCGCCACGGCCGGCGACCAGGCATAACGGCCCGACAACTTGGCCGAGCTCGCGCCGCCGAAGTCGTCGTAGTGCTCGGCCCGCAGCGCGACCGAGGCGCTGAAGGCCTGCGTCACGCGGCCTTCCAGGCTGGCATAGGCCGCCACGTCGCGGCGCGCATGCGCGCCGGCATTGCCCGGCTGGAAGCCGGGGAAACCGGACGCGCCGCCGCTCTGGTACGACGCGGGTTCGCCGGCGTCGATCTCGTAGCGCTCGCGGCGGGCCTCCGCGCCCAGGGCCAGCGTCCACGGCGCGGCCAGGCCGAGGTCGAGCTCGCGCGAGAGGTCCAGGTTGAGCACCGTCTGCTGGTTGCTCAGCCGGCCCGCGTCGAAGCGCGTCGGGCTGGCATTGCCCAGCGAGTAGTTCGCGGTGTCGGTGACGTCGATGTCGAAGCGGTTGCGGCCGTGGTTGAGGCTCGCATCCCAGGACCAGCCGGCGAGTTCGCCCCGCACGCCGGCGATCAGGCCGACGTCGACCGTGGTGCTGCGCTGCAGCGGGAGGAAGCCCTCGGGATACAGGCCGGCGACGTTGTTGGCCACCGCGGTGGCGCGGGTGCGCCAGAAGGCGGCGGACACCGTGTCACGATGGCTGAGCGTGGCGACGGCATAGGCCTGCAGCGCGCCGGCCAGCGGCAGCTCGGCGTTCAGCACGGCGGCCTGCTGATGGCTGTCCGGATCGCCGAGCCGGTTGTTGACCTGCCCGAAACGCGGCTCGGTCGCCGCCTCGCGGGTGTCGACGCCGGCGCGGTTGGTGCGCTGCTGATGGCGGTTCTCGAGCGCGAAGCGGATCCATCCGTCCGGCCCCAGGGCGAATCCGGCGCTGGCGGACTCGGTGTGCCGCAAGCCGTCGCCGGCATCGGTCTGGCCGAGCTCGGTATTGACGCCGCCGCCGCGCGCGCCCTTCTTCAGGACGATGTTGATGACGCCGGCGATCGCGTCGGACCCGTACTGCGCCGCGGCGCCGTCGCGCAGCACCTCGATGCGCTCGATGGCGGCCAGCGGAATGGTGTTCAGGTCCACCGGCGCGGAACCCCGGCCCTGCGTGCCGTTGATGTTGACCACCGCGGTGGTGTGGCGGCGCTTGCCGTCGATCAGCACCAGCGTCTGGTCGGGTGACAGCCCCCGCAGCTGGGCGGGCCGCACCGCGTCGGAAGCGTCGGTCAGCGAAGGGCGCGGGAAGTTCAGCGATGGCAGCAGCTGCCCGAGCGCTGTCGCAAGCTCGGTGGTCCCGGTGCGCTGCAGGTCCGCGGCGCTGAGGACGTCGACAGGCGACTCGGACTCGGCGACCGTGCGATTGACACGGCGCGTGCCGGTGACGACGACCTGCTGGAGCTGATCCGCCGATGCCGCCGCCGAAGGCGACGAGCTTTGAGCATGCACCGACGGCGCGAAGCTGGCGATGGCGGCGAGCGCGACGACGCTCAACGGGATGGCGTGGCGGTACGGCGAAGGAAATGGCGAGCGAAGGACCATGGGGCTTTCAAGGATTCATCGATCAAGACAGTGCCGTAGCCTGCGTGAGCCGGCATGCCCGGACAAAGAAGCTCGGCGCAGATGCTCATGCGGAGGGAGTACTCGACAGTGCGAAATCGCGGCCGCGGCTTCTAAGTCCTAAATCTTCCAGCCGGCAAATGCACCGCCCCAACCGGAACAAGCCTCGCACCAGATCATTGACGCCAACGGCGACGACCAGCTCTCCGTCGTGATCCGAGACACCGCACTCTCGAAGCACCCGCTGAAAGTGCTCGCCACATGAGCCGCTGAGAAGCTCCGTCAAATCGTTCTCGTAGCTGAGGCGCATCAGCGTGTTGGCCGAGTCGCTCAATCGCCAGCCTTCGTTCTCCCGTGCGAGATGGATGACAGGGCAATCTCCGTCCCGCCCTTCGAAAGGCAGGGACACCGCAAACTGCCCCCTTCGCTCGACGACGTTCACCTCCCGATAGAACATCGCGAACAGCTGCTGCTCAAAATCGCCTGGTTCCATTGACCACGCCCTCGCTTCACCTGAGACCGAAGGCCAGTCTAGGCACGCTCCAGCAGGTCGATTTCAAGCGAGTCGGCATGAACGCAACGCTTCACAGCGCGCCGGCCGGACTGCCGCTCACGCCACCGGCCGCTGCGTCTCCCCCCACCCCGGATTGATCAACGCGAAGGTCTCGTGATCGCGCCACGCGCCGTCGATGAACAGGTAGCGCGGGCTGAAACCCTCGCGCCGGAAGCCCAGGCGTTCCAGCACGCGGCGGCTGCGCGCGTTCTCGGGCCTCACCGACGCCTGCACCCGATGCAGCGACACCGCCGGCCCGAAGGCCTGGTCGAGCAGGCACTTCAGCGCCTCCTGCATCAGGCCGCTGCCGACACAGCCCTGGTCCAGGCTGTAGCCCAGCATCGCGCTCTGGAACACGCCCCGCACCACGTCGGAGAGCGCGCACTGGCCGATCACGCGATCCGGCGCCTCGTGCAGCGACAACCAGAAGCGCCAGATCGTGCCGGCCTCGAAACCGGCCTCCTCGCGCGCCAGGCGGGCCCGCGTGGGCTCCAGGTCCCAATGATCGGCCGGCCGCGTCGGGTCCCAGCGCGCGAAGTGCGCGGCATTGCGGGACTGGTAATCGATGATGGCCTCGGCCATCGCGGGCGCCGAGGCGCGCATCAGCAGGCGCCCGGTGCGCAGCCGCTTGAGCGGCGATCCGGCTTGGGGCTGGGATTCGGACGACATGCCGCGACTGTAGGGCTTCGCACCGCGGTCCTCACCGCGAAGCCAGCGATCCAGGCTCAGCGCGGCGGCGTTGCCGGCGTTGCCGGCGTTGCCGCGTTTCGCGCCGGAATCCACACGCCCAGCAGCCCCGCCGCCAGCAGCGCCAGCCCGCCGGTGACCGCGATGCCGCCGGCCAGCGACGCGGTCGCCACCAGCGCCGAGAGCAAGGCCGGGCCGCAGGAGCCGCCCAGGTCCGAGAGGAAACGCCACACCGCGAGGAAGTAGGCGCGGCCGTGGCGCGGGGCGTGGTCGGCGCCCAGCGTCATGATCAAGCCCGACCCGATGCCGTTGCCCAGGCCGATCGCCGTCGCGGCCGCCAGCAGCGAGACGAAGCCGGTGCTGAACGGCATCGCCAGCAGGGCCAGGCCGATGAGGGCCATCGACGGCACCGCCACCCAGCGCCGGCCCTTGAGGTCCATCACGCGTCCGGCCGGATAGAACAGCAGCATCTCGATGCCACCGGAGATGCCGTAGATCAGCGAGGTCACCGCCGGCGCCAGCAGCAGGTGGTCCGCCCACAGCGGGATCACCGCCTGGCGCGAGGCCCGCACCGCGCTGACCAGCAGCACGCCCAGCCCCAGCGTCAGGAACACGCGGCGGTGGTCGGCCAGGATGGCGCCGAGCGTGACCGGCGCCGGCGCGCTCGCGCCCGCCAGGTGCGACGGCAGCTCCAGGTCTGGCAGCCGCGCGCCGATGGCCGCCGCGGCCAGGACACCGGCGATGCCCACGCCGAAGGCCGCCGACAGCCCGAAGGCATGGACCGCCGCGGCCGACAGGAAGGGGCCGATGAACATGCCGATGCGCATCACGCCGCCCAGCGTCGAGAGCGCCCGCGCGCGATAAACGGCCGGCACCGCCTCGGTGAGGTAGCTCTGGCGCGCCAGGTTGTAGACCGCCTGCGACATGCCCACCATGAAGCAGCCGATCGCCAGCGGCACCACGCCCGGCAGCAGCACGCACAGCGCCATGCCGAGCGCGCTCCACACGCCGGCCGCCACGATGGCCCAGCGCTCGCCCCAGCGCATCGTGATCAGCGAGGCCGGGATGTTGTTGAGCAGCGAGCCCAGCCCGATCAGCGTCACCACGAAGGCCGCCATCGACACCGAGGCGCCCAGCTCGCGCGCCATCAGCGGCACGATCGGCAGGATGGCGCCCTCGCCCAGGCCGAAGAGCAGCGACGGCCCGAAGGCCGGCACCGCGATCCGTCGGAACGAGAAGCTGGCGGCGGGATCGGCGCTGGGGGTGGGCTGCATAGCGGGGACAGGCTGCGAGATCCGGGACGACGATAAGCGAGGTCGGTGCGCACCGATGCCGCCACTCGCCCGTCCCGCGCTGGCCGCCCGGACATCGCACAGCCCTGCGCACCGAGGGCCACGCCAACGGCCATGGGCTGGCCGATGGCTTCGCCTACGACGACGTCGGCGGTCTCAGCCCCTCGCCGCACACGAACGCGCCGACGACGGTGACCTGCACCATCGGCTGGTAAGCCGCGCCGCGCCGCGCGGGCACCGGCCTCGCCTCCCGGCGAGGCCGGGCGCCTCACTGCGCGCTGGACGAGCTCGCCGGATCCTTCGTGGCGAGATGCTTGGCCAGGAAGCGCTCCATCCGTCCGAAGAAGTCGACGTCCGTGGCCAGCATGCGCCAGCCGTGGCCTTCCCCGTTGTAGGTGACGTACTCGACGTCCTTGTGGCCGGCCCGCTCGAGCGCGCGGCGGAAGTCGGTCGCGTGGTCGATCGGCACGCGGCGATCGTCGATGCCGTGCGCGATCAGGACCGGCGCCTTCAGGTCGGCCGCGCGGCGCAGCGGCGAGGTGCGCCGCAGCCGCTCGGCTTCCTTGACGCGGTCGCCGATCATCGCGGTCATGCCGAAACGGCGCGAGGCATCGCTCGCGTCGCTCCAGTCCAGGGTGAACAGGTAGTCGAGGTCGGTGACGCCGGCCCAGCTCACGCCGCAGCGGTACTGCCCCGGATCCTTGATGAGCGCCATCATCGACGCGTAGCCGCCGTAGCTCGCGCCCGCGATGCAGACACGCTTCGGATCGACCAGGCCTTGCTTGACGGCCCAGGCCAGCGCATCGCTGAGGTCGTCGATCATCCCCTCGCCCCATTGCCGCCAGCCGGCGCGGAAGAGCCGGTCGCCATAGCCGCTGCTGCCGCGGAACTCGGGTTCGATCACGACATAGCCGCGCGAGGCCAGGAACTGCGGCAAGGCGTTCCAGCCCCAGGAGGTGCCGCGCACGAAAGGCCCGCCGTGCACCAGCATGACGGCGGGACGCGGACCGGCCGCGGCGCCACGGGGCTTGGTGACCATCACCGGGAATTCGAGCCCGTCGCGGGCGCGTACGCGCGACAGGTCGACCTGCGCCATCTCCGCGGCGCGGATCCACGGCCGCGCGGCGCCGAAGGCCAGCAGCTTGTGGGTCCCCTGGTCGTAGAGGAAGTACTCCGGCGGCTGCGTGTCCGACATCGAGGTCACCATCACCCGCCCCGTCTTGAGGCAGCGCCGGCAGGCCAGCCGGTTGATGCGGCCCGGCAGCGCGCCGTCGACCTCGGCCTGCATGCGCTTGAGCGTCGGGTCGAACCAGTGCGTCGACGGCGCGTCGTTTTCATAGTGCAGGCCCAGCAGGCGCCGGCTCTCGGCGTCGAAGACCGCCTCGCCCTGGAAGTCGTAGCCCTGCACCGAGACCAGCGGCTCGTCCTCCTGCTTCAGCGTCTTGGGATCGATGCGATACAGCGCCTGCGTGCCCGCCGGCGTGCCGGCGATCACCAGGCGCAGGCCGCGGCCGTCGGAGGCCAGCGGCTCCGCCGTGGGCGAGTTGACCCAGTCGCCAGACTGCGCCAGCGTCCAGGCGCCCTCGGCCGTCTTGAAGTACAGCGCCTCGCGGTCCTCGTCATGGGTCTGCAGCGCCCAGGGCTCGCCGCCGGGGTCGAGCTCCCAGCGGACCACGTTGGGCGGCGACTTGGCCTCCAGCGTCCGGCGCTGCTGCGTCTCGATGTTCAGGCGGGCCAGCTGGACCGACTTCAGGTCCCAGCGCGCGTCGTAACGGCCGTAGCCGACGATGACCTCACCGCTGTCGTCGTCGGGCACGTCATAGAGGAACCATTCGAAGGGCAGCGCGCGCGTGATGATGCGCGACTCGAGCCGGCTCTCCTGCGCGTAGCGCGTCAGGATCAGCTGCCGTCGCTCGCTGCCGTCGCGCTTGACCGTCCACAAGCCGGCGCTGTTGCCGTCGCGCCGCCTGCCGGCCTCGTCCTTGCCGGAGGTGTAGACCAGTCGGTCGCTGCCCACCCAGTCGAAGAAGGCGATGTCGGAGTCGGTGAAGCTGGCCACCACCGTGATGCGGTTGCCCTGGTCCGGCTCGATCACCGCGAGCGCGCTGCGCTCGCTCTCCGAGTTGCTGACGATCAGCGCGACCGCGCGGCCGTCCGGCGACAGCTTGGGGCGACGCACCTGCGGGTCGCGGAAGAAGTCGGCGATCGGCGGTGGTGAGGCGGCGGTCGTGGCCGCCGTGGCCTGCCCTGCGGGCGCGCCCTGCGCCGCTGTTCCCATCAGGCCCAGCGCGGCCAGCGCGCACAGGCTCGCCCAGGCGGTCAGCCGCCCTGCGCGAATTCGATTCATCCCTCGCTCCCTGAAACAAGAATGGTGTGGTTCGTGTCCCCGCATTCTTGGCCAGTTCGCTCCGGCGCGGCACCGGGTCGATCCATGAGGGAAAAGCCTCGGTCGTGATCGACACGACCGGGCCCGCGTCACTGCCGCGTCACCACCGCATCACCGCATCACCTCATCAGGGCGTCCACCGGCCGCCGAGCGCGCGCAGCAGCGCGACGCGATTGACCTGCTCGGTCTGACGCAGCGTGACCAGCACGCGCTGGGCGGTGGTCAACTGCCGCTGCGCGTCCAGCAGCTCCAGCTGGCTGCTGCCGCCGAGCCGGTAGCTGCGCTCGGCCAGGCGCAGCGACTGCGCCGCCGCGTCGACCTGCGCCTGCTGCGCATCGAGCCGCTCGGCCAGCTGATCGCGCACCGCGAGCGCGTCCGCGACCTCGCGGAACGCGGACTGCAGCGCCGACTCGTAGTTCGCCAGCGCCTCGCGCCGGCTGGCCTCGCTGACCTCGACCTGCGCGCGCCGGGCACCGCCATCGAACAGCGGCAGGTCGATCTGCGGGACCAGGCTCCACACGCCGCTACCGCTCTTGAACAGGCCATCCAGGTCGGGACTGCGCGTGCCGGCGCTGGCCGTCAAGGTCAGGCGCGGGAAGCGCGCGGCGCGCGCGGCACCGACGTCAAAGGCCGCCGCGCGCAGGCGCTGCTCCGCGGCGCGGAGGTCGGGGCGCTGCAGCAGCACCTCGGCGGGCAGGCCGCCGGGCAGCTCCGGCAGCGCGGTCACCGTGGGCAACGCGGGCTGCGGGGTCGGCAGCAGGCGATCAGGCACCGGCTGCCCGACGAGCAGCTCCAGCTGCAGCCGCGCCTGCGTGACCGCGCCGACGCTTTCCGCCGCATCGCCCCGTGCCGATTCGAAGGCGGCGCGCGCCCGCGCGCGGTCGAGGCCGGACGCCGCGCCCAGCGCGTACTGCCGCTCCGCCAGGTCGAGGGAGCGCTGCTGGCTGTCGCGCAGCGCCTGGTTGAGCACCAGTCGCTGCTGCGCCGCCGCCAGCGACAGCCACGCGGTCGCGACTTCGGCGGCCAGGCTCAGCCGCGCGCTGCGCTGCGTCTCCTGCTCCGCGAGGAAGCGCGACAACGCCGCGCCCTCGAGGCTACCCAAGCGGTTGAACAGGTCGATCTCGTAACTCGCCAGGCCCAGGTTGACGCCGTAGGTGGTCGTCGCGCCCTCGCCGTTGGTCGTGCGCTGGCGCGTCGCGGAGGCGCCCAGGCCGATCTCCGGCAGGCGATCCGCCGCCGTGATCCGGTACTGCGCCCGCACCCGCTCGACGGCGGCCGCGCTCGCGCGCAGGCTGCGGTTCTGGTAGAGCGCGAGCGCCACCACCTCGTCCAGCCGGGCGTCGGCGAAGAAGCCGCGCCACTCGTGCGCGGCGGCGGTCGATGCCTCGGTCGAGGCCGCGTTCGCGGTCGGGGTTGCGGTGGGCGTCGCGGCCGAGGCTGAGCCGGCGTCCGATGCCGCCGATGCCGGAGCGGCTGGACGGAAGTCTTCGCGCAGCGGCGGACGCGGTGTATCGGTCGACGGCACCAGGCTGCCGCAGGCGCCCAGGCCCAGCAGCAGCGCGATCGCCGCGCATCGGGTCGTCAAGCTCATGGATGCACGCGCGCGCCTCATGTCCGCGCCTCCGGCCCGGCCGCATCGCCAGCGGCGTGATGGCCCTCGTCGGTCGGCCTCGTCCCGGCGTCGCCGGCGGTCCCGGTCTTCGTCATGCGGCTGAAGCGCTGCTTGACCCACAGGTAGAACAGCGGCACGAAGAAGATGCCCAGCAGCGTCGCGCTGCCCATGCCGCCGAGCACGCCCACGCCGATCGCGCGCTGCGAGCCCGAGCCCGCGCCACTGGCGTAGGCCAGGGGCAGCACGCCCATCATGAAGGCGAGCGAGGTCATCAGGATCGGCCGCAATCGCTGCCGGCAGGCCTTGAGCGTCGCGTCGAGCAGGCCCATGCCCTGCGCCAGCAGGGTCTCGGCGAACTCGACGATCAGGATCGCGTTCTTCGCCGACAGGCCGACCGTCGTCAGCAGGCCGACCTGGAAGAACACGTCGTTCATCTGCCCGCCGAGGTGGCTGGCCGCGAGCGCGCCGATGATGCCCAGCGGCACCACCAGCATCACGCTGAAGGGCACCGACCAGCTCTCGTACAGCGCCGCCAGGCACAGGAAGATGAACAGCACCGAGACCGCATACAGCATCGGCGCCTGGTCGCCGGAGAGCCGCTCCTGGTAGCTGCGGCCGGACCACTCGAAGCCGATGCCCGGCGGCATCTCGCGCAGCACCTGCTCCATCGCGGCCATCGCGGCGCCCGAGCTCACGCCCGGCGCGACGTCGGCCTGGATCTCATAGGCGGCGCTGCCGTTGTAGCGGACCAGCTGGCGCGGACCGTTGGTCCAGCCCGCCTTCGCGAAGGCGCTGAAGGACACCATCTCGCCGCTGGCGTTGCGCACGTACCAGAAGCGCAGCGCCTCGGGATCGGCGCGGTAGGCGCCCTCGCCCTGCACCAGCACGCGCTTGACGCGGCCGCGGTCGAGGAAGTCGTTCACATAGCTGCTGCCCAGCGCGATCGACAGCGTGTCGTTGATCGTCGAAGTCGTCACGCCCAGCGTGCCCGCCTTGTGGTCGTCGATGTCGATCTGCAGCTGCGGCGTCTCGGTCAGGCTGTTGGTGCGGGCGCGGCTGAGTTCGGGCCGCTGGTTGGCCAGGTCGATGAGGCGGTCGCGCGCGGCGATGAGCGCCTCCGAGCCGACGCCGCCCAGGTCCTGCAGGAACAGCTGGATGCCGGCGCTGCCGCCCAGGCCGCGCACCGTCGGCGGCTGCACGACGAAGATGTTGGCGTCGCGCACGCGCTTGCCGAGCTCGCGGCTGAAGCGCTCGGCCAGCGCGCCGGCGCCCTGCGCCTTGCCGGTCCGCTCGGACCAGTCGGTCAGGCGGATGAAGCCCTGCCCCGAGCCCTGGTCGCCGCCGGCGCCGCGCACGATGTTGTAGAACTGGACTTCCTTCTGGTCGGCCAGGTAAGCCTCGATGCTCTGCGCGACGGCCTCCATCCGCTCCGCCGTGGCGCCCGGCGCCATGCGCACCTGGATCTGCAGGCCACCCTGGTCCTCGTCCGGCAGGAAGGAGGTCGGCAGCGTCTTGTAGAGCGCCGCCAGCCCCGCGATCAGCAGCAGGTAGACCATGAAGCTGCGCACGCCGCGCGCCGTCAGCCAGCGCACGCGCGACACATACCGCTCGGTGAAGCGGTCGAAGCCGCGATTGAAGCCGCCGAAGAACCAGTCCAGCTGCTTGCCGAAGGGCCCGCCGTGCGCGGCATGCTCGCCCTTGTGGACCGGCTTGAGCAGCGTCGCGCACAGCGCTGGCGACAGGCTCATCGCCACCAGCACCGACAGCACCATCGCGCTCACCACGGTGATCGAGAACTGGCGGTAGATCACGCCGGTGGAGCCACCGAAGAAGGCCATCGGGATGAACACCGCCGACAGCACCACCGCGATGCCGACCAGCGCGCCGCTGATCTCCTTCATGCTGGCGCGGGTCGCGTCGCGGGGGCTGAGGCCCTCCTCGCGCATCAGGCGCTCGACGTTCTCGACCACCACGATCGCGTCGTCGACCAGCAGGCCGATGGCCAGCACCAGGCCGAACATGGTCAGCGTGTTGATCGAGTACCCCGCCAGCGCCAGCACGCCGAAGGTGCCCAGCAGCACCACCGGCACCGCGATCGCCGGCACCAGCGTCGCCCGCAGGTTCTGCATGAACAGGTACATGATCACGACCACCAGCACCATCGCCTCGATCAGCGTGTGGACCACGCCCTCGATGGAAACGCTGATGAAGGGCGTCGTGTCGTAGGTGAAGGTGACCTTCATGCCGTGCGGGAAGAAGGGCTCGAGCTCCTTGAACTTGGCCTTCACCAGCTCGGCCGTCTTGAGCGCATTGGCGCCGCTGGCCGGCACGATGGCCATGCCGGCGGCGGTGACGCCGCTGCTGCGCACGTTGGTGGTGTAGCTGTCGCGGCCGAGCTCCACCCGGGCCACGTCCTTGAGCCGCAGCGCGGAACCGTCCGGCTGCACGCGCAGCACGATGTTGCGGAACTGCTCCGGCGTCTGCAGCTTGGCGCGCGCGGTGATGATCGCGGTGAGCCGCTGGCCCTCGGGCACCGGCTGCGCGCCGAGCTGGCCGGCCGAGACCTCGGTGTTCTGCGCCAGCAACGCGTTGCGGATGTCGCCCGGAACCAGCGCGTAGCGCTGCAGCCGCGCCGGGTCCAGCCAGATGCGCATCGCATAACCGGAGCCGAAGACGTTGATGTCGCCGACGCCCTCGATGCGGCTGATGATGTCCTGCAGCGTGCTGGACAGGTAGTCGCCGAGGTCGGCGGAGCTGACGTTCGGATCGTCGCTGGTGAGCATGACCACCATCAGCGGCTCGGAGCCCGCCTTGGTGACGCGCACGCCCTGCGCCTGCACCGCCTGCGGCAGCCGCGAGAGCGACTGCGAGACCTTGTTCTGCACCTGCATCTGCGCCAGGTCGGGATCGGTGCCGGCGACGAAGCTCAGCTGCGTGTTGGCGCCGCCGGAGGCATTGCTGGTGGACTCGATCGAGAACAGGCCGTCGATGCCCTTGAGGTTCTGCTCGATGACCTGCGTCACCGAGTCCTCGATCGCCTTGGCCGAGGCGCCGGGGTAGCTGGTGTTGATCGAGATGCGCGTCGGCGCGATGTCCGGATAGCGCTCCAGCGGCAGGCCGAGCACCGCGGCGATGCCGGCCAGCATCACGACGATGGCCAGCACCCAGGCGAAGATCGGCCGGTCGATGAAGAAGGCGGCCATCAGACGCTCCCGCCCGAGGCCGGGCCAGAAGCCGCCACGGACGCGGGGACGGACGCCGCGCTGGCCGCACCGCCGGCCGGGGCGCCCGGCTGCTCGCCGCCCTTCTTCTTGCCGGCGCCGGCCGGCACCGGCGTCACCACCTGGTTGGGCCGCACGCGCTGCAGGCCCTCGACGGCCAGCTTGTCACCCGGCTTCAGGCCACTGGCGACGACCCACTGGTTGCCCATCGCGCGCTTGAGCACGAGGCGGCGCAGCTCGGTCTTGTTGCCCTCGCCGACGACCAGCGCGGTCGCCTCGCCGGTCGGCGACCGGGTGACGCCCTGCTGCGGCACGACGATCGCGTCGCGGTCGACGCCCGCCAGCAGCTGCGCGCGCACGACCATGCCGGGCATCAGCATGCCCTGCGGATTGGGCACGACCGCGCGCAGCGTCACCGCGCCGGTGCCGCGGTCGACGGTCACGCCGCTGACCTGCAAGGTGCCGGGACGGGCGTACACGGTGCCGTCCTCGAGCACGACGCGGATCTGGCGGCTGCCCTGGCCGTTCGGGCCCTCGCCCTCGAGCTGGCGGCGCAGCTGCAGGATCTCGGCGCTGCTCTGGACGATGTCCACATGCATCGGATCGAGCTGCTGCACCGTGGTCAGCGCCTGCGTCTGGTTGGCGGTGACCAAGGCGCCGGCGGTGACGGTGGAAACTTCGATGCGGCCGGAGATCGGCGCCGCGATGCGGGTGCGGTCCAGCTGCACGCGCGCGGCGTCGAGCGCGGCGCGGGCCACGGCCACGTCGGCCTGGGCCTGCCGCAGCGCGCTGGCGCTGTCGTCGGCGCTCTGGCGGCTGAGCGCGTCGGCCTTGAGCAGCTCGGCGTCGCGCTCGGCGCGGGTGCGGGCGACGGCCACCTGGGCCTCGGCCTTCTGCAGCGCGGCCGCGGCGCGCGCGCGCTCGGCCTCGTAGCTGGCGGCATCGAGCTGGTAGAGCGCCTGGCCGGCGCGCACCGTCGTGCCTTCCTCGAAGAGCCGCTTCTGGACGATGCCGCTGACCTGCGGGCGGATCTCGGCGACCTGGCTCGCCGACAGGCGGCCGGGCAGCTCCAGCGCCAGCGGCGCGTCCTGCGTCGCGACGATGACCACGCCCACCTCGGGCGGCGCGGGCGCGGCGGCGGCGGTCTTCTTCTCGCCGCAGCCGGCGGCCAGGACAGCCGCGAGGACGGCCGCAAAGGCGACCAGCAGGGACAGCGCGGCGGGACGCGGCATCGACGCGCGCGGACCGGCCGCCCGCGCGCAGGGTGTCAGAATCTTCGGCATGGCGGCGGATGCTGGCCCACGAATGTGGAGACACCTTGAAGATCGCGTCCGCCGCGCGGGCTCCGCCCAGACGGCTTGCCTGCCGCACGCGGCGCCGGTCATCATGCGGCCCGCCCCGCTCCACTCGCCGCCCCGTTCTCCTGGATGAAGCTCCCGTTCACGCTCACCGCCCGGCTGTTCATCGCCGTCTTCAGCACCGCCATGGCGGTCGCGCTGGCGATGGGCGTGTTCTCGCACATCAACCTGAACCGGGACTTCATCGGCTACCTCAACGAGCAGGCGGTCAACCGGCTGGAACTTGCGCGCACCAGCGTCACCGCTGGTTATCGGGAGAACGGCCGCAGCTGGGACTTCCTGCGCCAGAAGCCGGAGCTGTGGGGCCGGCTGCTGCGGCCGCTGGTGCCGGAGGCGGAGATGCCGGCGGTCAAGCATGGACCGGCCGACCTGACCGGCGCGACGCGGCGCTTCACGCTCTTCGACGAGAACCGCGAGCGGGTGGCCGGTTATGCCGGCCCGGTCGAGCCGACGATCGAGCGGCCCATCATCGTGGACGGCCTGACCGTGGGCTGGCTGGCGCTGACCCCGATCGAATCGGTGAGCCCGGGCGCGGAGAAGCATTTCTACGACGCGCAGCTGCGCTCGGCCTGGGTGGTCGGCGGCGCGGCAGTGCTGCTGGCGGCCGGTGTGGCGTACTGGATCTCGCGCCGGCTGCTGCAGCCGGTGCGGCGCGTGGCGGACGCGACGCACCGCCTGACCGCCGGCGACTTCGGCGTGCGGGTGCGGGAGACGCGCGGCAACGACGACATCGCCGGCCTGCAGCGCGACTTCAACCAGCTGGCGCTGACCCTGCAGCGCAACGAGGCGATGCGGCGCGAGTTCCTGGCCGACGTCTCGCACGAGCTGCGCACGCCGCTGGGCGTGCTGCACGGCGAGCTGGAAGCGCTGGAGGACGGCGTGCGCAAGCTCGACGCGCAGGCGCTGCGCTCGCTGCAGGGCGAGGTCGCCATCCTGCACAAGCTGGTCGACGACCTGCACGAGCTGTCGATGGCGGACGTGGGCGCGCTGGCCTACCGCAAGTCCGAGGTCGACCTGCGCGAGCTGATCGGCGTGACGGCCGGCGCCTTCGGCGAGCGCCTGCACGGCAGCGGCCTGTCGCTGCGGCTGGACCTGCCCGAGCAGCCGCTGCGGGTCTTCGGCGACGAGCGCCGCCTGCGGCAGCTGCTGGGCAATCTCTTCGAGAACAGCTGCCGCTACACCGATGCCGGCGGCGCGCTGAGCATCAGCGCCCGGCGCAGCGGCGAGCATGCGGTGATCGACGTGCAGGACACCTCGCCCGGCGTCGGGCCGGAGCACCTGCCGCGGCTGTTCGAGCGCTTCTTCCGCGTCGATGCCTCGCGCAGCCGGCGCGGCGGCGGCTCCGGGCTCGGGCTGTCGATCTGCCAGCGCATCGCCGAGGCCCACGAGGGCCGCATCGAGGCGCGTCCCTCGCCGCTGGGCGGCCTGTGGATGCGGGTGGAGCTGCCGGTCCATGGCTGAGCGCGCGGCAGGCCTGGCGCCGATGCCGATGGAACCGGGGCCCTCGCGGGTGCTGGTGGTGGAGGACGAGCCCAAGCTCGCGGCGCTGCTGGCGGACTACCTGCGCGCGGCCGGGCACGAGCCCGAATGCGTGGCCGATGGGCGTGAGGTGATCCCGGCCTGGACGGCGCGGCGGCACGACCTGATCCTGCTGGACCTGATGCTGCCGGGCATCGACGGGCTGACGCTGTGCCGCGAACTGCGCGCGGTCAGCAGCGTGCCCATCCTGATGCTGACGGCGCGGGCGGACGAGTCGGACCGGCTGGCCGGCCTGGAGACCGGCGCGGACGACTACATCGCGAAGAACCCGTTCAGCCCGCGCGAGGTGATGGCGCGGGTGAAGGCGGCGCTGCGCCGAAGCCGCGCGCACGAAGTGGAAACGGCGGCCGCGGTGGCCGCCTTCGCGGCGGGCAGCGAGCCGCTGTCCATCGATGAATCCGGCTGGAAGGCGAGCTGGCGCGGCCAGCCGCTGGACCTCACGCCGATCGAGTTCCGGCTGCTCCACATCCTGGCGACGCAGCCGGGCCGGGTCTACGCGCGGACCCAGCTGCTGGACCTGCTGCACGTGGACGGCCGCGAGGTCACCGAGCGCGCGGTCGACAGCCACATCAAGAACTTGCGCCGCAAGCTCGAGAAGGCCGGCGCGGGGGCGGACCGGATCCGGTCGATCTATGGGGTGGGATACCGGTTCGAGCGATGAAAGGTGGAAGGGCCCCCGAGTCGCCTCAGGAGCCCCGCGCCGATCGCCCCCTCGGGACCGCGCTCGCGACTCGCCTTACTGCTTGTAGAAGGTCACGTCATCGACGTTGAGCCAGCCGGTGCCCGTCGAGTCGCTCGTCCAGAACCCGATCTCGGCGTTCCCGTTGCTCACGTTGATGTTGCTGAGAGTGAGCTGCGTGTAGCCATCGGACGCCACCGTGGCGACGGCCACCTGGCTGCCGCCGAAGTTCTTCACGTACAGCTGGTGTCCGGCCGTGCCTCGCACCCAGGCCTTCACCGTGTACAGCCCGTTCGGGAGGCCCGTGAGGGTCTGGGCGGTGTAGGCCCAATACGCCCCCGTGCCGCTGTGCACCAGGTGGGATGCGCCGGAATTGGGCCGCGTCGTGGCGGTGGACACCGCGCCCCCTTGCGACCCCGTGAACCAGCCGCCCAGCCCGTTCTCGAAGCCAGCGTTGCTCAGCAGGTTCACGCCACCGTCGATCACGTCCACGCGGTCGGCCGTGACGAAGGTGTTCGACGCGCTGGCGTTCTTCATGCCGGTGGCCCGCACCTTCAGCGTGTGGCCACCCGCCGCCAGCACGGGGCTGCTCCACAGCAGCACGTCATCCTTGCGAGCGGCCGAGTAGGTGTCGATGGCGACTTCCGCGCCGCCGTCGATGGACACCGCGGCGATGCCGTGCGCCGGCGCCTGACCGCCATACAGCTTGACCTGCGTGCCGTTGAAGGGCACCTGGTAGTAGGCGCTGGTCAGCCCGGACCAATGGTTGTCGTTCTGGTAGGCGCCGGTCTGGCTGCCACTGGGCCAGTTGGCGGTGTTGTCGTAGCTGAAGCTCGTATCGTTGCGCGTCACCCGGCCCAGGTAGGGCAGCAGGATCGGCAGCAGACGGTTGCTCACCTTGACGTGGCCGGTGTCGCTGGGGTGCAGGCCGTCGGTGAAGTCCGTGGACCCGCTGGACGAATCCAGCCAGCCGGCGGTGTCGATGTAATGCACCTTGGCATCGCCCGCATTGACGCGCGCGGTCACCGCCGCCTGCGTCTCGGCCTGGTAGAAGCCGCCGAAGGTGCGCAGCGCGAAGATGTCCGCGTTCGGATACTTGGCCCGGATGTTCTGCAGGAAGCCGGTGTAGCGGCTCTGGAACGTGGCCGTGGGCACCGAGTTGAACGAGTCGTTGCTGCCCAGGTTCACGACGACCAGCCTGGCCGTGTAGTTGGCGAAGTTCCAGGCCGGGTTGCCGGTGCACGCGACATCGGGGCAGCGGTTGGCCTGCCAAAGCTTGAAGTACAGCGACTCCATGCCCGGGAAGGTGTTGTCCGAGTAGTGATACCCGTCCGACAGGGTGATCCCGGGATAGGAGACCTGCGTGTGATCGGCGGCCATCCGCTCGCCGGTGAGCCAGGCGTAGTCCGAGACCGCGACGTCGGTCGTCGTCACGCCAGAGGTGATGGAGTCGCCGACGAACTCCACCAGCGGGAGAGCGTCGGGCCGCACCGTGACGGCGCCGGCGTCCAGCACCAGGCCCTGGAACGGCAATTCCGTCTTCTCGTACTTGGCGACGATCTTGAGCGAGTGCGTTCCGTTGGCCAGCGGCGCAGGCGTCAGGTTGATGGTGCCGACGGCATCCCAGTAGGTGGTGGGAACGCCGTCCACGATGGCCATGAAGACGGTCTTCTCGGCCAGCTTCACCTTCACCGTGGTGCCGGTGAACTTGGTGGACAGGTACGAGCCGTTCCAGTAACTGCGATACGTGGCGCTGCTGCTCTTGTCCCAGCGTCCGACGTAGTTGATGTTGGTGTCCGTGGGGTCACCGTTGCCGGTGGCGGCCAGGACGGAAGCGCTGCAGGAGAACGCCATCCCCATCAGCGCCAGACGAAGGAAATGCGGGGGCGCGATCGCCCGGACTGAACCACGATGACCGGTCATGTCTCGAAACCTTTCAACGCAACGCGCCATCACTTCGGAGTTGATTTAGCGCTAAATCCCGGTGGCATCCTAGTTCATGCACCCCACGAACTATCTAGGGAAACACCTGACCGAAGCGTGCGAGGCGCGGCTGTGCCTCACCCGCGCCGCGCCGCCTCGATCTTCGCGATGTCGATCTTCCCCATCTCCATCATGGCGGCGAAGGCGCGCTGGGACGCGGCGCGGTCCGGATCGTGCAGCGCGTCGGTCAGCACGCGCGGCGTGATCTGCCAGTTCACGCCCCACTTGTCCTTGCACCAGCCGCAGGCGCTCTCCGCGCCGCCGTTGTCGACGATCGCATGCCAGAGGCGGTCGGTCTCGGCCTGATCGTCGGTCGCGATCTGGAAGGAAAAGGCCTCGGTCTGCTTGAACTGCGGCCCGCCGTTCAGGCCGATGCAGGCCACCCCGCAGACGGTGAACTCGACCACCAGCACGTCGCCCTGCTGCCCCGACGGGAAGTCGCCCGGCGCCCGCGTGACGCGGCCGACGTGGCTGTCGGGGAAGGTCTTCGCATAGAAGCGCGCGGCCTCCTCGGCGTCGCGGTCGTACCAGACACAAATGGTGTTCTTCGCAAGCATGGGGATCTCCATCAAGGGATTGCAACGAGGATCGGCGAGACATCGTCCGCGGCGCCGGTCGGTCGGGCAACCGGCATACCCCTGGCGAGGCCTCGTCTCCTCCCCCACGACGAGCGGCCGCGTGCCATTTCGACAACAGGTCGCACGCCTCGTCACGCGCTGCGCACGCTCCAAATGAGAATGTTCTCAAATAGGAACTACTATCAACAACTTCCCCATTTCCTGACGCCCGCTGGCCGACGACGCTGGCGAGGCTTCCTGTTGCCATGCGAATCCGATCCCTCCCGCGCCTGGTCCGGCGCCCCGCTGTGCGTTCGAGCTTCCGCCATGCCGGCATCGCCGCAGCGGCGTCCCTGTTCGCGGCGGCCGTCGCCGCCCAAGGGTCGGCCCCTGGCGCCGCCGCCTCGACGACCTCGGCCGCGACCGCCGATGACGCCGACAAGCCCGTCACCATCGCCCCGGTGACCGTCAGCGGACAGCGCGCCGAAGGGTATGCCGCCTCCGAAACCGCCTCGGCGACCAAGCTGACGCTGTCGCCGCGCGAGACGCCGCAGTCGATCACCGTCATGACGCGGCAGCGCCTGGACGACCAGAACCTGACCTCGCTGCGGCAGGTGCTGGACGTGACGCCCGGCGTCTACTCCAACGCCTACGACACCGAGCGGGTCCTGTTCTACGCACGCGGCTTCCTCGTCGACACCCTGATGCACGACGGCGTGCCCGCCCACACCAACTTCAGCACCGGGTCGGTGGACGAGACCCTGGACACCGCGCTGTACGACCGCATCGAGGTCGTGCGCGGCGCCACCGGCCTGATGACCGGCGCCGGCAATCCGGCGGCGTCGATCAACCTGGTGCGCAAGCATGCGGACAGCCGCACGACCACCGCGTCGCTGAAGCTGACCGCCGGCTCCTGGAGCAACCGCCGCGCGGAACTCGACGCCTCCACCCCGCTGACCGCCGACGGCCGCATCCGCGCCCGCGGCGTCGCGGTGGTCGAGAGCACCGACAACTACCAGGACCTCTATCACAAGCGCCGCAACGTGCTCTACGGCGTGGTCGACGCGGACCTGACGCCGGCCACGCGCGTGTCCGCCGGCTTCGAGTACCTGGAGAACAAGCCGCGCGGCAACACCTGGGGTTCGTTCCCGAAGTTCTTCTCCGACGGCACGCAGGCCGACTGGCCGACCTCGGTGACCACGGCGCCGGACTGGTCCTACTGGGACCGCAAGACGCAGACCGTCTTCGGCGAGCTGCGCCACCAGTTCGGCAACGGCTGGACGCTGCGGTCGTCGCTGAGCCGCCGCGTCTACAAGGAGGACGTCAAGCTGTTCTACGTCTCGGGCTGGCCGGATCCGACGACTGGCGAAGGACTGGCGCCCTGGGCCTACCGCAGCAAGGGCAAGATCACCGAGACCGCGCTCGACGTCCACGCCTCCGGCCCCTTCGGGTTGATGGGCCGCCAGCACGAGCTGGTCCTCGGCTACAACGGCTCGCGCGCGAAGAACACCGGCACCGAGCAGGCGGTGGCCGGCGACCTCGCTCCGGTGGGCAACTTCTTCGAATGGAACGGCAGCTACCCGGAACCTGCCTGGGCCGATCCCACCCCGCTGAACAACATCAAGACCGACCAGGACGCGGTCTACGCGGCCGCGCGGCTGTCGCTGACGGACTCGCTCAAGCTGATCGGCGGCTCGCGCTACGGCCGCTGGAAGATCGATTCCTTCTACGTCTACGACTCGCCGACGACGTCCAAGTACGACTACACCAAGGCCATCCCCTACGCCGGCCTGGTGTGGGACGTGCTGCCCGAGTTCTCGGTGTTCACCAGCTACACCGGCATCTTCAAGCCGCAGAGCAGCCGCGACGTCAACGGCCATTACCTCGACCCGATGGACGGCAACTCGGTGGAGGTCGGCATCAAGGGCGAGCACTTCAACAAGCGCCTGAACACCTCGCTGACGCTGTTCAAGACCAAGCAGGACAACGTCGCCGCGCCGGTGCTCGACCCGGTGACCGGCGCGCCGGTGCTGCTGCCGGACGGCACCACCGCCTCGCAGGCCATCGACGGCACCCGCACCCGCGGCTTCGAGTTCGAGCTGGCGGGCCGGCTGGTCGACGGCGTGCAGGCCTCGCTGGGCTGGACGCGCTACATCACCAAGGACGGTGACGACCAGACCATCCGCACCTTCATCCCGAGCACGATGGTGCGGCTGTTCGCGACCTGGGACGCGGCCCGCTGGGTGCCCGGCCTGACGCTGGGCGGCGGTGTCAACTGGCAGTCGTCCAGCTCGGCGGCCGTCGGCACGCCCAGCGGCGGCACGACGCTGCGCCAGGGCAGCGTGACCAACCTGTCGCTGATGGCGCGCTACCAGGTCTCGCCCAAGGTGTCGGTGCAGCTCAACGGCAACAACCTCCTGGACCGCAAGTACTTCGTGCTGGACCAGTACGACAACACCTACTACGGCGCGCCGGCCAACTACTCGGTCTCGCTGCGGCTCGCGTACTGAGGCGGCTTCGGCGGCGGGCGCCTCCTCGGCGCGGCGGCAGGCCACCCGGCCGCCACGCGCGTCCATCCCGGGATCGGGTGACGCGCGGATGCCGCGCACCGGGAACGGACAGGGATACTCGACGGGCGACCGCGAGCCGGTGAATCACCGGTGGCGGTCGCCCGCCCTGCCCGCTTCCGAAGGAATCCCATGAGTGCAGCGTCACTCCTCGTCCTGCTGATGGCGGCCTGCATCGCGGGCCTGCTGTGGGGGCTCGCGCGTCAGCGCCGTGCGCACCGTGCGGCGCTGGCCCAGGCCGAACGCATGGGCCGCGTGCTGCTCACCATGGCGCGTGCGAATCGCCTGGTGCTGCGCATCGACGATGAACGCGCCCTCTTCCACGAGGCCTGCCAGATCTGCGTCGACGCCGGCGACGCCGCCCTGGCCGCCGTCTACCTGCGCGACGGCGAACTGGCGCACCGCGTGGCCTTCGCCGGCCCGGCGGCGCAGGTGCTGCGCAACGTGCCGGATCCGCTGGACCTGCGCCTGCCGGAGGTCCAGGGCACCTACACCGCGCGCGTGCTGCGCGACGGCCGCAGCGCCGTCAGCAACAACTACGTGCTGGACGCGCAGGCCGGCCGCTGGCGCGAGGAGGCCGTCGCCCAGGGCATCCGGGCGATCGCCTGGATCCCGATCCGCCGCGCGGGCGAGGTCGCCGGCGCGCTGATGCTGTGCGCGCGACTGCCCGACTTCTTCGATGACGAGTTGATGGCGCGGCTCGAGGAACTCGGCGCGGACCTGTCGTTCGCGCTGGACAGCGTGGACAGTCGCCGCGCGCGCGAGGCCGCGCTGCGCGAGATCGAGGCCGGGCGGGACCGCTTCCAGCGCCTCTTCGACGCCGCGCCAGTGCCGATGGCGATCGTGTCGGTGGAGGACCGCCGCATCGTCGAGGCCAACCAGGCGCTGTGCCGGCGCTACGGCAAGACGGTGCAGGAGGTGGCCGGCACGACCACCGCCTCGCATGCCTACGGCGTGATCGCCGAGGACCGCGATGTCTTCTACCGCGTGCTGGGCAGTCAGGGCCGCGTGACCGACATGGTGGTCCGGCTGCGCGACGCCGCCGGCGCCATCCATCCGGCCGTGCTCAATGCGGTGCCGCTCGAGTACATGGGGCGCCCCTGCTGTCTGATCATCACCCTGGAGCTGCAGCACCTGCCTGGTCCGGGATGGCCGGAGCAGGCGCCAGCGCGCTGAAGGCGCCGCGATCGACGCGCCCGTCGCCTCGCCTTACTCCGGCTCGATGCCGGCGGCCTTGATGATCTGACCCCACTTGCGCGTCTCGGCTTCCTGGAACGCGCGCAGCTCGTCCGGCGTGCTGGACCACGCGTCGACGCCGGCGCTCTCGAAGAAGGCCTTCGCCGGCGCGCTGCGCAGCGCCGCGCCGAGCAGCTCGCGCAGGCGCTGGACGACCGGCGCGGGCGTGCCCGCCGGCACGTAGGCGGCGAACCAGTAGCTCATGTCGTAGCCCTTGACGCCGGCCTCGTCGAGCGTCGGCACATCGGGCAGCAGCGGCGAGCGGCGCGTCATCGAGAAGCCCAGCGCCCGCACCTTGCCGGCCTTGATCTGCGGCAGGCCGGTGGCCGTGTCGGTGATCATGAAATCGACCTGGCCGCCGATCAGGTCGGTCAACGCGGGCGGATTGCTCTTGTAGGGCACGTGCAGCAGCTGCGTGTGGGACAGCTGCTGGAACTGCTCGCCGGCGACGCGGCTGGAGGCGCTGCCGCTGCCGAAGCTGACCTTGCCGGGCTCGCGCCTGGCGCGCGCGATGACATCGGCGACGCTGCGGTACGGGCCGTCGGCCTTGACCACCATCACCTGACCGCCCTTGCCCAGGCCGGTGACCGGCGCGAAGTCCTTGACCGGGTCGTAGGACAGCTTGCGGAAGAGATGCGGATTGGCGGCCTGCGTGGTGTTGGTGGCGATCAGCACCGTGTAGCCGTCGGGCGCGGCGCGCGCGACCTGCTGCGCCGCGATCATGCCGCTGGCGCCGGCCTTGTTGTCGACGACGACGGCGATCCGCGTCTGCTCGGTGATCGCCTGGCCCAGCGCCCGCGCCAACTGGTCCGTCGCGCTGGCGGCGGCGAAGGGCACGAGCAGCGTGATCGGCTTGCTCGGATAGGCCGCGGCGCCGGTCTGCGCCTGCGCCTGCGCCTGCGCGAGGCTGGTCCATGCGAGGGTCGCGGCGCACGCGGCGCATGCGGCGACCAACACCGCCCGGCGGCGGGTCGTCGGTTTCAAGACAGTCATCAAGCAGTCTCCATCGTCTCGTTGTGATCCATGCCCGGGCCTCTCAGCCACGGGACCAGCGTCTCCGGCACCATCAGCGGCATCGCCAGCACGACGAAGGACAAGGCCTTGCCGTGGCTGTCCAGGTTCAGCGCATCATTGACGCCGCCATCGAGCACACCATCCAGCACGAAGTTGATCGCGCCCAGGCGCGGCAACAGGTGGCGCGTCACCCGCGTCGGGCGACGGGACGCAAACTGGCGCGCGACAGCATCTTCGGTCAGTTGCTCAACCAGCAGCGGATACAGCGCCGGGTGCCAGGCGATCACGCTGATGTTGGAACGGTCGCCCTTGTCGCCGGTGCGGCCGTGAGCGGCGGCGCGGAGTTCGACTTGACGGGTGGGGGTTGAGGGCTCCGGTGCTGGGTGTGCTGTGTGTGCCGCGGGCGTTGCGGAGGCCGTCGTCGGTCGGGAGGCCAAGCGCGGGCTCTCCACGGGGCATGGGGGATCCCTCCTGGACCCCCAAGCCCCATTCCGGCCCCACCCACCCTCGCTGCCAGCGGAAGACCGCGTGAACGCCCCTTTGCTGCCGTCGGGAGACAGCGCGGCGGCATCCTCGTTGCCATCGGAAAACAGCGTGACGGTGACGGGGGCGTGCTCTCGAGGGAACAGGCAGGAACGCAGGCCGAGGCGGGAGCGGAGATTCGTGCGGACGCCGCCGCCGCCCGCAGGACCACAGGTGTAGAGCGCGGTGACCTCGCGGGTCAGGCGGTCGGCTCCGGCACGGTCCGGATGGTTCGCGGCGACACGCAGGCGCACATCGCTGGCGTCGCCCGCCGCGCGCCGCCGCAAGGCATCGCCGGCGTCATCGCCCAGCACACTCGTCACACCGATCAGGTCGATCCGCAACGGGCCCTGCCGGTCCCGTGCATCCAATCGCGCTCGCAGCACCTCGCCGGCGAGCCGCGCGCGCGCCTCGGCACCGGGTCCCGCGTAGGAAATCTCACCCTCCGCCAGCCAGCCGTTGGCGAAGAAAACATTGGCCTTGAAGGTCGCCGGGCGCGAATGCCCCCGCACACCAGCCAAGCGCACCGCGTCCGGGCCAACCGGCGTCACGCTCGCGGCGCTGATGTCGGCGACGACGTCCGGCGTCAGGTAGGCGGCCGGATCGTGCAGCTCATACAGCAGCTGCTCCTTGACCGTGTGCGTGTCGAGGCGACCACCCGTGCCATCGGCCTTGAAGATCGTGCAGGCGCCGTCGGCGTCGATCCTCGCGATCGGGAATCCGACGCGGCTGAGGTCCGGCACCTCCTTGAAGCCCGGATCGGCGTAATAGCCGCCGCAGACCTGGGCGCCGCACTCGAGCAGGTGACCGGCCATCGTCGCGCCGGCCAGCCGGTCCCAGTCATCCAGCGCCCAGCCGAAATGCGCGAGCGCCGGCCCCACGGTCAACGACGGATCGGCCACCCGCCCCGTGACCACGACATCAGCGCCCCGCCGCAAGGCCTCGGCGATGCCTTCGGCACCGAGATAGACATTGGCGCTGGCGATGGCGCCGTCGGGCAGCGGCGGGCCGTCCTCCTTGAGCGCCGCGGCGAGCCGCGCGCGCTGGTCCGGCGACACCAAGGCATCGCCGGCCACCACCGCCACGACCGGCGGCCGCAGGCCGAGCTCGGCCGCGATCGCGGCCACCCGCCGGGCCGCCGCCGGCGGATTCGCCGCGCCGAAATTGCCGACGATCGGAATGCGATGCGCCAGGCAGTCGGCGAGCACCGGCCGCAGCATCTCATCCAGCAGCGGCTCGTAGCCGGCCTCCGGATCCCGTTGGCGCGCGAGTTGAGCCAGCGCGAGCGTGCGCTCGGCCAGCGTCTCGAAGATCAGCACGGCAGGACCACCGAGCCGGATCAAGGTGTCCACCACCGGCCGGGCGGCGTCGGTGCGGTCCCCGGAAAAGCCCGCCGCGCAACCGACCAGCAAGCCACCAGCGTCGGAGGTCGCGACGGTCGAGAGTGTCGGATCGGTGGCGCTGGTCGTGTCCTGGCGGGTGTCCATGTGGGCGACTCTAGTCGTGCCTGCCTTATCGGAGAATTCGATTGTTTGGATTCATTCATCGAGATTGCCAATGAATCAGCCCGACCCGCTCTCGCCCTCCGCGCCGGATTTTCCGCTGGCCAACCTGTCAGCCCGACAGCTCGCGGCCTTTGTCGCGCTGGCGGAGGAACGCAGCTTCACCCGCGCGGCCGCGCGTTGCCATCTGTCGCAGCCGGCCTTCAGCGCGCTGATCCGGACGCTGGAGGACGGCCTGGGCGCGCGGCTGTTCGACCGGACCACGCGCACGGTCGAGCCCACCGCCGAAGGCGCCCTCTTCCTGGAACCAGCCCGGCGCCTGCTGCAGGACATGCGGCTCGCGGCCGACGACCTGCGCGACCACGTCGCGCGGCGCCGCGGCCGGGTGGCGCTGGCCGCATTGCCGGCGCTGGCGGCGGGCTGGCTGCCGCCGCACCTCGCGGCCTTCCGCCGCACCTATCCCGGCATCGAGCTGGACCTGGCCGACGTGCTGTCGGAAAGCTGCGTGGAGCGGGTGCGCTCCGGCCGCGCCGATCTGGCGCTCGCCGCGCTGCGCGCCACCGCGCCGGAGCTGTCCGTGGAGCCCTTCCTGTCGGATGTCTTCTTCCTGGTCTGCCGGCGCGACCATCCGCTGGCACGCCGCCGGAGGCCGTCGCTGGCCGAGCTCGACGGTCAGCCGCTCATCGGCCTGGCGCGGCACAGCAGCGTGCGGCAGGCGCTGGATGCGGCGCTGCCGGGCCGGCCGCTGACCCCGGTACTGACTCTCGAGCAGCTGAGCTCGGTGGCCGGCATGGTGGTCGCCGGACTGGGCGTGACGCTGGTGCCGGCGCTGACGCTGTTCCACTTCGCCCATCCGGACCTGGTCGCCCGCCCGATCGCCGAGACAGGATTGCAGCGCCACATCTACCTGATCCGCCGCCGCGACCGCGCGCTCTCGGCGGCGGCCGAGGCGATGGCGCAGTCGCTCTGGCGCTGGGCCGGCGAGGGCCCGCGCCGTCCGGGCATCACGGTGCATGCGGCGCCAGCGTCGACGCCCGCCCGCATGACCGTCGGGCCGGCTACGGCAACGCCGGGCCGGCGCGGGTGACGACCAGGCGCAGGCCGGGATCCTCGGGCTCCGCCGACAGCGTCCAGCCATGCGCCTCGGCGATCGATGCGGGTTGACGCCCGGCCCCCGGTCGCACGCGGCGCGGCATCAGAAGCGGTACAGGTAGCCGACGAAGACGCGATTCTCGGTCGAGCCATCCACCAGCGGGCTGTCCTTGATGCCGCTGCCCAGGCTCGTCACGCCGACGTCGACGAAGACCGCGTTCTTCGGATTGAACAGGTAGGTGCCGCGCAGGCCCAGCTCGGCGTTGACGGTCGACTTGCCCTGGTAGGCGGCCCGCGTCGCGGTGACCTCGCTCGCGCGGACGCCGTAGTAGTAGTCGACGTATTTCTTGTCGACCCACTGCGCCCCCAGGCGCGGCGTCAGCATGACGTGCTGGCCCAGGCGCCAGGAGCGCTCCAGCGTCAGCGCCAGGCGCTGGCCCTTGCTGTGGCCGGAGGCATCGGCGGTCCACTCGGCGCCCAGCTCGGCGATGTCGCTCTTCCAGCTCGCCTTCGCACCGGCCCACAGGTCGCCCTTGCGCTCGGCCATGCCGTTCAGGATGGGCGCGTCGCCGGCCTCGTAGCCGCTGCCGTCCCACTTGGCCACGAGGCCGAAGTCGACCTGGTGGCCCGGCGCGACCTGCCAGCGCGGCAGCTTCACCGTGAGGCCCGGACCGAAGACGCGCACCCAGCGGTTCTCGTACTGGATCATCGGCAGCGCCCTGTTCTCGCGGTCGATGTCCTTGTAGGCCTTCTGGGTGCTCACCACGCCCACGCCCAGGCCCCAGGAGGACGACTCGCCCTCCTGGCCCGCCGGACCGCCGGGCCCCGCCGCCAGCACACCCGACGGGGCCGCGGCGCAGATCACCGCGGCGGAGGACAGGGAGGCGCGCAACAGCGCCGTGCGAACGTGCGGACCTGCAAGCGATCGGGCGAGCGAGAGGAGTCGTTTCTGCGTGAGCATGAGGGTTCCCGAGAGGGCGGTGAAAGGAGGCCGCATCCTCGAAGGGCACGTCTTACTGCGCACTTACCAACGATCACGCGCGCGGGCCCGGCGCGACCGTCCCCACCGCCTTGAGCGCCGCGATGGCTGCCGTATGCGCATGCACCAGCGGCGGCGACTGGTCGAAGCGCTGCGCATACCGCTGCTTGAACGGATCGGCGCTGTCGCGGTCCAGTCCCAGCAGGTCGCGCGCGCGCTGCGCCACCGCGCGCGGCGTGGCGGCCGCGTCGGCGGCACCCTCGATGGCCTCGTCCAGCATGGTGATCAGCCGGCTCAGCGGCTCCAGCCAGCGCATGTCCTCGCTGAAGGCCATCACCTGCAGGAACTCGCCCGCGCTCTGCGGACCATGCTGTTTCTCGAAGTCGCCGCGCTCCAGGTCGACCAGCGCGCGGTGGAGGTCGAGCAGCGCGCGGCGCAGCTGCTGGCAGGTATCAGTGGTCATGGGGCCGTCCAGTCATGGGAAGGCGCAAGCGTACAGGGGCTTGCGGCGCGGCGCCTGTCCCCTTTGGCAGACGCTTGGCAGAACGCTCGGCGGACGGCTCCGCAGACGGCTTCGCAGCAGGCTCGGGCCGGCGCCTCAGGGCGCCGGCGGCTCCATCAGCATCTCGCGCAGCGGTCGTGCCTGACGCCAGCCGGTGGCCTCGAGCATCGGCTGCTCGTAGAAGTCGGGGACCGGGCCGAGGCACAGCAGGCCCAGCGGCTCCGCGCCCTCGGGCAGGGCCAGCGCCTGGCGCAGCGCCGCGGGGTCGAACATCGAGACCCAGCCCAGGCCCAGGTGCTCCGCCCGCGCGGCGAGCCACAGGTTCTGGACCGCGCAGGCCGCGGAGCACCAGGCCATCTCGCGCGGCAGGCTCAGGCGGCCGAAGACGGTGCCGTCGTCCGGCGCCAGCACGATGGCCAGCAGTTCGGCGCAGTCGCGCAGGCCTTCGACCTTGAGCCGCAGGAACTCCGCGCCGCGCTCGCCCAGCGCGTGCGCGGTGCGCCGGCGCTCCGCCTCGACGATGGGCATCAGGCGCTCGCGCCACGCGGTCGTGCTCAGCCGCATGAATCGCCAGGGCTGCATCAGCCCGACCGACGGCGCGGCATGCGCCGCCTGCAACAGGCGCTCGAGCTGCTCGTCGGGCAAAGGCGCGGACGGCGTGAAGTGGCGCATGTCGCGACGCAAGGCGATCGCGCGATAGACGGCGGCGCGCTCGACGTCGTCGAAGCGATGCTGCGGGTCCGGCGCGGCGGTCGGGGCCGGGGTCGCGGATGAAGTCGCGGAGAAGGTCGAAGGGCGCGGCGAATCGGCGGAGGACGGCGAAGTCATGCCGCGATTGTCGGCCGGCGCGCGAGCCATACTGTCGGCCGCTTTGACAAATCCGCGCTGCCGGTCCCGGCTTGCGTCTTTTCCCGAATGCCCGTTTCACCGCCATCGCCCGAGTCCACCGCGTCGACCCTGCGCGGCCCGCTGCGCCTGTCGCCGCTCATCGACACCGACCTCGACGCGATGGCCGCCCTGCTGTGGGACGAGCGCGTCTACCAGCACATCGGCGGATTGCCGGACTCCCCGGCGCTGGTCGCGCTCGGCCTGCGCCGGGCCCTGGCCGGACCGCCCGACGACCATGCCGACCAGCGCTGGCTCAACTACGCGATGCGCCTGGCGGCGACCGGCGAGCTCATCGGCCGACTGGAAGCGACGGTCCACGACGGCATCGCGGAAGTCGCGTTCCTGCTGGGGACCGCGCACTGGGGCCGCGGCCACGCGACCGAAGGCCTGCGGTGGCTCCACGAGGAAATCGCCCGCGTCAGTCCGGGCGTCGCATGCTGGGCGACCACGCTGCCGGAGAACGCACGCAGCGCCCGCCTGCTGACGCGCTGCGGTTACGTGCCGGTGGATCCGACGACCGCGCCACCGCTGCTGACCTACGACGACGGCGACCTCGTGTTCCGGCGCCCGGCCGCGGCCTGAGAGCGGCCCGGGCCGATCAGCGCGGCCCCTGGTCCCAGCTCTCCATGCCCGACAGCGTCCGCTCGTAGGGCCGCGGGCTGATGCTCAGGTCGCCGACGAAGGGCCGGTCCATCTGGGCGATGAAGAAGAACACCAGCCCGGTCGAGAAGGACAGGAAGATCACCGCGCCCCGGTTGAACGCCGTGGCCGGCAGCACCAGCAGCGGGATTAGCGACATGACGCCGCCCGCGATCACGACGAACCAGAGCGATGCCGGCACGGTCGACTCGCTGGCGCTGACCCGCTCGCGCCGGAACTTCAGCATCTCGTTGGTGCGGGCCCAGATCTCGTGCAGCAGCGCCTGCTGGGCCGCGCTGCCCGGCTCGATGCGCTGCACCGCGCGGAAGATGCGGTTGACGTGCAGGCCGCCGCCGGCCGTGCCGGTGCCGCCGGGCGTGCCCTGCATGTCCTGCCACTCCTCGTCGAGGATGGACCGCGTGTACGCGCGGACCCGCTCACGCGCCTCGAGCGCCGGCGGCGTGCCCATCACAGCCAGGTCGCGGGACAGCGCACTCAAGGTCACCGCCTCGTTGCTGACCGCGGAGTCGGCGCTGCGGAAGGACTCCCACACGGACACCGCGCAGAAGGCCAGCAGCAGCGAGTTCAGCGTGGCCACCAGCGCCAGCAGCGTCAGGGCCAGGCCCTTGTCCGTGTCATCGAAGCGCGGCTTCCACAGGCGGTGCACCAGCTCGAAGCTGGCGAGCGCCGGGATGATCCAGCCGGCGAGCAGCAAGGATCCGAACTGCCAGACCGGCAGGTGATAGAGCCACAGCGGCATGGGGGGCCTCGCGAAGGATGGTGATGGCCTTCAGCGTAGGAATGCCGCGCGCTCGCGGCCATCGGCAATCGGCGGAACCGGCGGGGACAAATGACCGAGGCCCGCGATTGTTGCGCCATGCACAACGGCACATTCCGGAGTCCGCCATTTATGCGATCCGGGGCACTGCCTACTCTTCGTCCATCGGCAAACGCAACAGCGAACCGAACGACGACACCCCGATCCACCGCTCTCCTGGAAGGACACCATCATGAATGCCAAGACCCTGATCGCCTCCGCCCTGATCGCCCTGTCGACCGCCGCCGTACCGGCCTTCGCGCAGAGCTACAGCCACCTGGACCCCATCACCCCGAGCCAGAAGAGCCGCGCCGAAGTGCTGGCCGACCTGGCGATCTATCGCGAGTCCGGCCTGGCCGCCGTCGACCGCACTGAGGACTTCGCGCTGAACGCCGGCCAGCGCGCCCAGGCCGAGGCCCGCTACGCGGCGCTGAAGGCTTCGCCCAAGTACGCCGAGCTGGTGCAGCGCTTCGCCGCCAAGGACGCCAAGGGCGCCGCCACCGACGGCGTCGCGGCCCGCTGATCCCTCGGTCGCGACGATTTGCGGCCTCGGCAGGGCAGTGCCCTGCCTCGTCGCCGCCTCGCGTTCAGCCGGCGGCGAAGCGCTCGGCGTGACCCCGCGCGCGGAATTCCTCGATGACGTGGTCGACGAACACCCGCACCTTGGCCGGCACCAGTTTGCGGCTGGTGTAGTAGATGGACAGCGGCCGCGAATCCGCGGACCAGTCGGGCAGCACGCGCACCAGCTCGCCCCGCTCCAGCAGCGGCAGGGCATGCGGCCGCGGCAGCATGGCGATGCCCATGCCGCTGGCCGCCGCGCGCGCCAGCGCCTCGGGATCGTCCAGCACCATCACCGGCCGCACGCTGGCCACGACCTCCTCGCCGGCACGGCTCTTCAAGGCCCACGGCAGCAGCCGCCCCGAGCTCAGCGAGCGGCGCAGCAAGCCGCGATGACGCGCCAGCTCCGAGGGATGCGTCGGCGCCGGATGCGCCGCCAGGTAGCCCGGCGAGGCCACCAGCACGATGCGCAAGCGCGCCAGCTCGCGCGCGATCAAGGCATCGGTCAGCTCGATGCCACCGCCGATGGCCACGTCGAAACCCTCGGCGACGAGGTCCACCTGCCGGTTGTCGAAATGCAGGTCGGGCACCACGTCCGGATAGCGCCGGACGAAGCTCTCCATCATCGGCACGAAGTACTCGCGCCCCACGGTGTAGGCCAGCGCGACCTTCAGCGTACCGGCCGGTTTGCCGGCGCCCTGCCGCAGGTCGGTCAGCGCATCGCCGATCTCCGCCCACGGCAGCCGGACCTGGCCATACAAGCGCTCGCCGTCGGTCGTCAGCGCCAGCCGGCGCGTGCTGCGCTGGAACAGGCGCACGCCCAGGCGGGCCTCGAACTGGGCCACGCTCTTGCTGACGGCCGCGGGCGTCAGTCCCAGGCGGCGCGCGGCCGCGGAGAAACTGCCGTCGTCCGCCGCGGCGATGAAGGCGTCCAGGTGGCTGCGAAGTTCGGTGGACATGGGATTCGATAGGAATGGTTGAAGCTGAACGACCCGTTCCAAGACTACCGGAATCAGGTGGCAGCGACCAGACTTCGTTCATCCCAACTCCCTTTTCAAAAGGACGACGCCATGAGCACCTCGACTTCCACCTCCGCTTCCACCTCCAAGCCCCTGGCCGGCAAGGTCGCCTTCATCCACGGCGGTTCGCGCGGCATCGGCGCCGCGTCGGCGCGCCGGCTGGCGCGCGAGGGCGCCACGGTCGCGATCGGTTATGCGTCCTCGGCGATCGCGGCCGAGGCGCTGGCGGAAGAAATCCAGGCCGCGGGCGGCCGGGCGATCGCCATCAAGGCGGACGCCACCGACGCGCAAGCCCTGGCGGCCGCGATCGATGGCGTGGCCGAGCGCTTCGGCCGCCTCGACATCCTGGTCAACAGCGCCGGTGTGCTGCACGTCGCGCCGACGGAAGACTTCTCGCTGGCGGACTTCGACCGCACGCTGGCGGTCAACGTGCGCTCGGTGTTCGTGGCCTCGCAGGCGGCCGCCCGGCACATGCGGGAAGGCGGCCGGATCATCAACATCGGCAGCACCAACGCGCAGCGCATGCCCTTCGCCGGCGGCGCGGCGTATGCGATGAGCAAGTCGGCGCTGATCGGCCTGGTCAAGGGCATGGCGCGCGACCTGGGGCCGCGCGGCATCACGGTGAACAACGTGGCGCCCGGGCCGGTCGACACCGACATGAACCCGGCCGACACGGATTTCGGCGCGGGCCTGCATGGCCTGATGGCCGTGCCGCGTCACGCCAAGGCGGACGAGATCGCGGCGATGGTGGCCTACCTGGCCGGGCCGGAAGCCGGGTTCGTCACCGGCGCCGACCTGCTGATCGACGGCGGATTCGCCGCCTGAGGCCGAGGGCGCCGGTCAAGGGATCGACGAGTCGACAGACCGACGGACCGACGGTCCGACGGATCAACGGACCGTATGGCGCCGGCCGTCCTCGTCGACCCAGTAGCGGCCGCCCTGGCCATCCGAGTAGACCTGGCGCTCGCGGCCGTCGACGACCAGCCGCCCGATGAGCGCCCCGGCGACCGCGCCGACCGCCGCGCCCGTGAGGGCGTTGCCGCCGGTCGCCGCGCCGATGACGGCGCCGCCCACCGCGCCCACGGCCGCATTGCGGGCGTCGTCACGACGCTGCTGCCGGTCGGAAGCGCAACCGACGCTCAAGGCCGCGCAGGCGATGACCAGCGCAGCGGTGCTGAAGGGGGAGGTATTCATGAGAAGTCTCCTGAAGGGTGATGTTCGCCCGCCCTCCTCCGGCGCGACGAGACCACCGCCTCATCGCGCGGCGGAGGGCAGCGCGCGACTGATGCATCACGCCATGAGCGGCAAGGGGCATGCCCTGTCGGCGGCAGTAGCCGGAACGGCACGGGCGGCAAGGCGTAGCGAGAAGCAACGAGCGGCGGCGGTACGGCGATTGCCGCGCCTGGGTATCCCACTTCAGGAGAGCGCCATGCCTCGCGGAGACAAATCCTCCTACACGGACAAGCAGAAGCGTCAGGCCGAGCACATCGAAAGCGGCTATGAGCACCGCGGCGTGCCCAAGGACGAAGCCGAACGGCGCGCCTGGGCCACGGTCAACAAGGAAACGGGCGGCGGCAAGAAGTCGGGCTCGGGCCGCGGCCAGGCCGAGAACCACGAGCCCTCGCGCAAGGGCGGGCGCCTGGGCGGCAAGGCCGCGGCGAGCCGCACGGCGGCGGAGCGCTCAGCCTCCGCGAAGAAGGCCGCGGCGACCCGCAAGCGCAATGCGGCGGCGCGCGCGGCCCATCATTGAGAACGAGGGTCAGCGGTCCTCGCGGGAGGAATCGCTGTCCTCACTGCGGTCGTCGCGGGACGCCTGGTTGCGCTGGCTGCCGGGCGACTGCTGGCTGGACGGCTGCTGCGAGCGCTGGTTCAGCTGTCCCTGCTGACCGCCGGACTGGCTCTGCTGGGACTGCTGGCGCTGGCCTTGCGAGCCGCCGCCCTGCTGCCCGCCGGGCTGGTTCTGCTGCCCTTGCTGCCCCTGCTGATGCTGGCTCTGCTGGCTGGAACCGCCCTGGGGTTGCGGCGATGACTTCGTGTTGGGTTGCTGGGCCATGGTGATCTCCATGTTGAGCACGCCGGCAACTTCGCCGGCAGATTGGAGGGGCAATGGTCATGCCGGCGAGCCGGATCCATGCCAGCAGCCTCTTCGAAGTAGCTCTTGCCGCCCTCGTACGCGATGGAGAAGAAAGCTTTTCACGCACCGCACTTTGGCCGTTAGTTCCGCCACCTCAGGCCACTCTGCTCGCACCTTCGCAATGAGCAGCTCTGTCGGCTTGTTCGGGAACGACAGTTCTGAGGCCAACTGACTATCCTCCGAAAGTTGTCGCAACCAAGCGCCGAACGCGCTCCGTCTCTTGTTTTAGAAGCTCGACCGTTTCGTAGGCCCGAGTGAGGGTGTCCTCTTCCCACGCGTCATTGAGGCCTGACAGCCACAGCAGCCACGCTTGCAGCACCTCGTACTCGGCGGGCTTCAGCCCCACGAGGCGTTTTGAGAGGAACGCATCCCAGAAATCAACCCTAGGGGACCTGTCCAACGCACCTATGAGGGCGTCAGCAACTTGCAGCCATTGGCCCTCCGAGTCCAATGTCGTCGCCAGAACGCTTGGAAGGTAATAGGCAAGAGCTTCCGGTGTGAAGGCGAAGAGAGCGTCCGGATGCAATTCCCAGTCTCTACGCGTGATGGAACGCCAGTCGCGGCCGAACCACAGCGCATCCGACTGCTCAGGTGTCGTCGATGTGCCACTCTCGATGAGCCTCGTCGGCTGCGCCCGATGTGCGAAGGCCTCGTCAATCTGTTGCTGCATGTTCATTTGATGAGTGCGGTGCATCGAGCAACGTGAGACCACGCGGAAGCCTGTGCCTGCTGATGTCCCTCGTCGCCTCCGGCCCAGCATTTCTCGTCTTGACGGGCACGAGCAACGGCCAAGTCGAGCCACGCTTGAGCTCGTGCCTCCAAGCCCCAACGCGGCATTCCAGGAAGGCAAGCAGCTGGCTGGAAGCGGCCTACTCGGTCTTTGGCTCGCTGAACGTCTGCATTGCGCTGCGCGCAATCGTCTGGTGGGGCGCCGCTGCCTGCACCAACCGCCGCCTGGACGTCGGCGGCACGCGCAGGAAGCCTTCGGGCGCCTGTGCAACGTGCCGTTGCGCCGGCTCTGCGCTGGACGCTTCGTCGCCATCCAGGGTGGCTTCCCGCGCTGCGCCGGCAGCGGCTCCAAGCCCATCCCCCCGCTCTTCCCAGGGAAGGGGCGAGTCGCCCTCTGCCGTCACCGGGGCCTGCCACTTCGTCTGCAAGCCCCGCCGAACGGCGAGCGTCGGGCATTGCGCTGCCGTGTCAAGGCCGAGCCCTGCGGGTGGCTTGGCCAGCCTGGACTCGGCTTCGCAATCACCAAACCACAGCGTGGCACCAACTCACTGGCTGGAACTGGCCTTCCACGCAGGCTGCTTACCAAACTCGTTATAGACATCCAGCGATGCACCACGACTCAGCAGCAGGCGCGCCAAGTTCTCATCGTTTGCGTAGTGCAGCGCGGTATTCCCCATATCGCCCGTTTGGTTCACATCAAGGCCGGCGTCCAGAAGAAGCTCGACCGTATGCAGGTCTCCTCCCCGCGCTGCGATGTGCAGCAGGGAATCGCCATTCGAGTCAACGTAGGTCAGAGGGTCGATGGGAGCGTCTGGCTCATCTGCCTCATAGTTGGTCAGGTAGCTGTACTTCTTTTGCAGCTCCTGGACCTGCGCTTCATTGAGTTTCATGAGCAATCACACCCTTGCTGCTTCAGCTTGTCTTTGAGCTTCCGGATTGCATTGTTGGATTGGTCTTCTCCATACATCCCGGCATGTCTACCTGGCAACCATTTCGCGTCCCACGCTTGTCGAGCCTTGAGCAAATCTTCCTCCCGCTTCAGGCGCCACCGGAGTTCCTCACAGATGTCATTGAACGGGGGAGGTGGCGAGCTGTAGTTTCGCTTGTACGCATCGTGCTCCGCTTGTGCCTGCGGGTCATTCACATAAGGCTTCGCTGCACTGCACATCAAACTGCCAACTGCAGCGCCTACTGCACCGCCAATCACAGCGCCTTTAGCTCCGCCTGCAGTTGCGCCAGCAGTCGCTCCAGCAGCACCGCATCCAATAGTGCCTACACCAGGTGCCACGAGCGTGCATGCAGCGCCAGCACCCACTCCACCTGCGGTACCACCTGCAACACCCCCGAGAACTGCGCCACCTGTAGCACCGATGACTGCAGCCTGTGCAACGCATGCACCATCGGGGGCCAAGCCAGTCGCGTCGACATAGCTCAGGGAGTTGCCACCTACGTAGGCATACGTGTTGATGCCGCCGTTCAGCCCGATGGGGTCACTTTGAACATACCTCCCCGTCGTCCCGTCATAGTCCCGGAAGTAGTTGTAGTTCAACCCGGACTCGCTGTCATAGTACTGCCCCGGAAAGCGCAGATTGAACGTGATCGGCGAGAGCCCCGCCGGCGCCTGCTCCGGCTGCGTCGTGCCAAATGGCTCGCTGATCCAGCGCCAGCGCGCGGCATCGCTCTTGTCGATGAGCACGCGCGGTGCATTGAGGTGATCCGCGTACGCGAGCAGCGGCAGCGGTGACGCCACCGATCCAACGATCACCGCCACGGGCGTGTCGCCCAGCCAGACGAACTCCTGCACGACGCCCGAGGCGTTGTACTCGCCCAGGAGATGCCCTTCTTGGTCGTACACGAAGTCCCGCAGCCCCGCGCTGTGCTCCTTGTGCACCCGCTGCCCGCCCGCGTCGTATTGGTAGGTCGTCGTCAGGCCGTTTTTGGTGAGCGTGCCCAGCCGGTTGTCCAACCGGTATGTCGTCGTGTACGCCAGGCCCGTGTCGCTGAGCGTGTTGCCCGCCGCGTCGTAACCGAAGCTGCGCGTGGGATTGGCAACGCTCGTGAGCCGGTTGCTGGTGCTGGCCGTCGTGTAGGTCCGCGTTGTGGCGTTCAGCTTGACGCTGGTCCGGTTGCCGTTGGCGTCGTAGCCGATGGTCCAGGAGTTGGCCGGCGTGACGATGCTGGTCAGGCGGCCCAGCTCGTCATAACCGAAGCTCTGGTTCATCGCCTGCGCGGCGGCGGTGGCTTCACCGGTGCTCGCATCCAGGTGCGTATAGCTGACGATCCGATCAGCCGCGTCGTAGGTGATGTCGCGGACGATGGCGCCCAGCGGATAACGGACCAGGCGGCCGTAGGCGTCGTACACCCGCTCCTGCAGCTTGGTGCCGCTGTTCATCTGCATCTGCCAGCTGCGCACGCCGCCGAAGGGCTCGAACTGGATGCCGCTGATCAGCGGCTGCGCGGCGCTCGAGGCGTCCTTGGCCAGGCTCATGCTGACCGGCAGTCCCGCGTCGTACTGGATCGTCAGCACGCGGCCCGATGGGTAGGTGATGCGAGTGACGTGGCCGGCGAGGTCGTAGCCGTAGCGCGTGGTCAGCACCGCCGTGCCCACCGTCTGGATGGCCGTTGTCAGTCGTCCGAACGCGTCGTACCCGTACTTGGTGTTGCCCGACGGGCTCGTGGCCGTCGTGAGCCGGCCGATGCCGTTGGTGAACTCCCCGCCCGTCTGGTCATAGGTCCAGCTGTAGTTCAGCGCTGCCTGGCCGCTCTGCGTGTAGATCGCCGAGCTCACCCGGTTGAGGTCGTCGTAGGTGTAGGTGGCCAGCACGCCGCGGCTGTCCAGCCGGGTGAGCAGGTTGCCGTTGGGGTCGTAGGTGCTGGTGGCGGTGCCCGTGTCGGGGCTGGTGAGCTGCGTGAGGTCCCCCAGTCCGTTGCGCTGATAGCTCGTCACCAGGTTGCGAGGATCGGTGACCTGCTTGAGCTGATCGATGCCGTCGAAACCCAGCGTCGTCACGCCGCTGCGAGCGTCGGTGTTGGTCTTGACCCGGTCCAGCGCATCGTAGGCAGTGCTGGAGGTGAAGCCGAAACCCGCCACGCCCTTGGCCTTGATGACCTTGGTCGGATTGCCCTTGGCGTCGTACTCGTAGTCGGTGACCGGTGCCGGAGACACCGGCGGGGGTGGCAGCGTCGCTGCGTGCGCCCCGATCCCCAAGCAAGCGGCTACCGCAGCCGCGAGTGCGCTCCGGCACTGCCAGTGCCATTTCTTGCCTTGCATGAATTACTCCCTGCCTGTTGTTTGTTGTGCCCGGCCCAGCGCGTCGAAGACGCGGCTCATGGTCCGCTTGAGCGCGCCTTGCGGGTCCTTGGCGACTTCCGCGGTCCGGTTGCCGCTCTGGTCCAGCGTGTATTCGATGCGGTTGCCCAGGCCATCGGCCACGGCGGTCAAGCGATGTGCGTCGTCGTACTCGTAGGTCACGACCGCGCCATCGGGCTGTGTCGTCTTCTTGAGCAGCCCGGTGGGCCAGTACTCATAGCTGGTCGTTGAACCACCGGTGGACACCGAGATCAGGCGCTGACGTGCGTCATAGGCGTAGGTGGTCGAGACCAGGTTGGCGTCAACCACCTCCAGCGGCTTGCCATAGGCGTTGTAGCGGGGGAACTGCGTCAGGTGGCCGGCGCTGTTCATCGAGGACTTCAAGTCGCCCTTGGTATGGTCGGCCGTCGTGTCGGTGTAGTACTCGTTGGTCACGACGACCTTGCCGCGCGGGTCGGTCTCGGTGAGCACCTGGCCGGTGGCGTCGTAGGTCCAGCTTGTCGAGCGGACCGGCGCGCCGGACTGCAGCGTCGCATCGAAGCCTTGCGCGCCGGTCTCGTCGGTCGTTGCCTGCTCCACGCGCTTGCACAGCACGACGATGGGCTTGCCATCGGGCAGCAAGGCGCTGGTTGGCGCGCAGCTCGCCACCGCGTTGCCGTTGAAGGGATCGGGCTGGCCGTTGTAGACCAGCGTCGTGATGCGGCGCGGCTCCGCCGTCTTCGTCGCCATGCGCCAATCGGGATGCCATTGGGAGCTGATCATTCGGACGCCCGCCGGCAACGCTGCCGCCGACACCGATTCGCACGCCATTGCCGACGACACACCTTCGATTCGCGTCACCTCCAGCTTGCGGACCGCGTCATAGGCCATGCAACTGCGGTTGCCGTTAAAGTCGTCGCTGCGCGTGACGTTGCCAGCGGCATCGAAGGCCGAGCTCGAAGTGGACGCCGCACATCCCGCGCCTGCCGGCTGGCTCTGCGCGTCCAGCAACTGCAGGTTCCCTACCGCCGTGCCATTCCAGGTGGATTGCCGTCCATCCGGTGCCGTGACCTGCGCCTCCCTCGGAGTGCCATCCAGACGCACATGCTCGCGCACGAAGACGTCGAGTTCAGGGTCGTAGCGCTCCACTGGCAGGGCGAACTTCGGCGGGTTCGACCAGGCAATCGTCCAGCCGTTCAGCGACCCCGTCTGGGAGAAAGTGGCGCGGCCCTGGTCGTCATAGCGATAGGTCCCGATGCGCCCGCTGCCTTCGTCCAGGCGCCCCGTCAGCAAATGACGGAACGTGGTGTTCTCATAGAGGAACCGCTTCGTTGTCTGGTCCGCATAGGTGATGGATGTGAGGTTCCCGACATCGTCGTACGACAGCGGCAATACGACGCCGGCCGGGTCCGTGATGCTCTGGATGGCCGCGTATTTGAAATCGACAGACTTGTACTGGAAGGCGATCTGCCGACCGGCTTCGTCACGGATCGAGCTGATCAGATTGCGGCTCTCCGTGTACTCGCCGCCCGCCGGAACCGGAGTGATGGTGTAGTCCAGCCGGCGGCCATCGATATAGGCAATCGACGCCAACGTGCCATCGGGGCGGAACACCTCGATCGCGCGCTCAGCCTGGTCGAAGTACAGAGTCTGCTGGCTGTCGACCTGAGGCCACAGATCCCGCTCCGTGGGGTCCGCCTGATCCCCGAAGGACTTCCACGCTCCCAGGCCGCGCTGGAACAGATGGATGCGCTTGGGGTTGCCCTGATTGATCCACTGCTTGTGGAGGTTGCTGAACCAGTAGCGGCCGAACGAGTTGGAGCCTCCCTCATGGATCGTCCCGTTCTCGGGCATCAGCAGGCTGAGGTAATTCATCTTGAGCGCGTGGCCGCGCCCCCAATCGAAGATGTCCTCGGGTTGCTGCTTCAGGCCGGTGAGCGGCTCGATGGGATTTCCGACGCCCGGCCGTCTCGGGCAATTGCCGCCAACGAAGAGGTCCCTGTCGATGATCGGCTTGCAGCTGTCGGTAGCACTGGTAAGGGCTTGGGTACGGAACTTCTCTCCGCAAGTCATCAATAGTTCGAAGGTTGACTTCTCCTCATAAACGGTGACGCGATCCGGATACCAGATGTGGGTCCTGGTCGTGCGAGCTGTGTAGTCACAAATTGCTGTGGGATATCTCGACGTCCCATACTCCCCATTCGGTCGGCAGGAGCCGGGTAATACCGCCGTCGTTTCAGTCCATTCGCCGGAATTGCCCTTCTCCGCAGCAAGGGGCGCAACGGCTGCATAGGTTGCCGCGGACACATCACCGATGGAGTCCCGGCACTCTTGATACACGCTCCTTGTCGCTGGCGTGTCCATGTGGAGATACCTCGCGACAGGCCCATTCGGCGTCCACATGTGCCAGCAGTCCTTGGCCGCCATCGCCGGCAGCGCGAAGAGGGTCAGCCCTGAGGCAATCAGAAGACGGGCCCGCAGCCTGCGAGCTGGAATGAATCGATGCGCTGGGTCGCTCACGCGAGAACTCCCTGATGTAGTTTGGCAAGCCATCAGGAAGTCGCACACGCCCCAGGGAAACCCCTGCGGCTACGCCATGGTCCAACCGGCAAGCGTCTGTCGCGCTCGATGCCAGGTCGGTCTCACTCCCTGATTCAGGGCGGCGATTCTCCATGATGAAGATGTCGATTGCAGGAATCGCTCCGGACAGTTGCAGGTCTCACCACGGCATCACAGGCATGCGGCTCTCGCGAGGACCAGACCGGCCAGCGAAAGCACGATGACCGCCTCCGACATTCCTCCCCCCAAGCTCAGCCCCGCGCCGATGCCCTGATCGCCACCGCGCCCCGACGATGAGCGCTCCACGCCCGCCCTTGCGGACGCAGGAGCCCGCATGTCCTCGCGCATCCTTCGCTTCCCTCGCCTCCTTGATCGCCCCGGCATCGCCGGCCTGGCGCTGCGGCTCCTGGCCGCGCTGTCCATCTCGATCCTGCCCGGCTGCGCGGCGCTGCAACCGCCGCCTGCCGAGCGATGGCCGGCCACCGATCCCGCGCCGGTCTACGCCGTCGAGGACATCCGCCCCGCGCCCGGCCTGGGCGGCGAGCTCGCGCCCGACCCCGCCTCGACCGAGCGCCTGCTGGCGCTGGCGCTGCAGGAATGGCAGCTCTGGGGCCGGGGCCGCTGGGACGCCGCCACCAACCTCACCGAACGCCGCCTCGACGAGCCCCGCGGACAGGAGACCGAGCCCTACCTCCACGCCCGGGTGCTGCTGTACTGGCTCGGCGTCAAGGGCGGCGACTACCCGGTCCAGCGCACCCGCCACGAGGACGGCTCGCTGCGCCCCTGGAGCGCCGTCTTCATCTCCTGGCTGATGCGCGGCGCCGGCTTCGGCGAGCGCCAGTTCGAAGCCGCCGAGCTGCACTGGCAGTACATCCGCGCCGCGCTGGACCACGGCGTCCGCGCCGGCTTCGAGGCCCGCGACGCTGCCGCCACCGCCCCTCGCCCCGGCGACCTGATCTGCGCGCCGCGCGACGCGGCCCCGGACGCGCCGTCGGGTTTCGCCCAGTGGAGCGCCCTCGCCCGCCCGCTGCGCGCCCGCGCCTGGCCCTGGCACTGCGACCTGGTCGTGCAGGTGGACGGTGCCGAGCTCGGTGCCATCGGCGGCAACGTCAGCGACAGCGTCACCTGGACCCGCACGCCGCTGGACGCCGACGGCAGGCTGGTGCCCACGCCCGAGCGGCCCTGGACCGTCGTGCTGCGCCAGAAGGGAGCCCCGCCATGAGCGCCGCGCTGGACGGCCCGGCAACGCGTGGGCGGCGAGCCGCGGTGCTCGGTTTCTGGCAGGGGACGGTCGGCCTGGCCACCGGCCTGAGCGTCATCGCCGGCGTGCTGATCTCGGTGACCCACCTGGTCGAATGGGTGGACGACAGCAAACGCGCCAACCTGACCGGGCGCCTGCAGACGCTGCAGCATGTGGCCCACCTGCTCGAGCGCGACGAGCGCATCCGACTGCGCGCCCGCGCCTTCCTGAAGGAGCGGCTGCCGGAGATCCTGCCGCGCCTGGACGAGCTGATCCGGCGCGCCGGCTCCGGCGAGGACCTCTACCTGAGCCAGGACATGGAGGACTACGCCGCCGTCCACTTCCATTACGAGCAGCTCGGCGCGCTGGTGAAGCTCCAGTACATCGAGTTCCCGCTGGTCTTCGAAGTCATCCCCTTCCCCGACGACTACCTGGCGGCCGTCGAGCCGCTGCGCCAGGCGCTGGCCGACCACTGGAAAGGTCCTGGACGGCCGCTGCCGGATCTGGGCGCCAACATCGTCTATCTGAAGCGTTGTTACGCCTTCAGCCGCGCGCATCCGGACCAGATGGCGCGATGTCCGCCGCCCTGAGCGGTCGCGCCGGACGCGGCGAGGCGGTCCGCCGGCCTCCGGAAGGTTTCCGGAAGGTCACGCTCCCCGGTCCCGCCTACCGTTGACGGCACCGATCCCCGGATCGCCTCTTCGACACGACGACGCCGACATGGCGCACAGGGAGCTCCCATGAACCTCACCCCGCACCGTTGCCCTCCACCGCCGGCCTCGCCCCCCGCGGGCCGGCCCCGCCAGGGCGGCCTGCCGGCCCGGCTGGCCGCCGAGCACCGGCTGCAGCGCCTCACCCGGCTGCAGACCACGCTCGCCGAAGCCCACGCCGAGGCCGAGCGCCGCGAGCGCGAGCGCATGGCCCAGCTGCTGCACGACCAGGTCGGTGGACTGATCGTCCGCCTGCGCCTGGCCCTGGGCGACTGGCGCAGGACGCAAGCGGACGGAGTCGGTGCTGATGCGAGTTGCGGCTCGGGCTCGGGCTCGGACGCCGGCTCCCACGCGGACGCGGCCTCGGGCGCCGTCCGCGGCCTCGGCGGCCGTGACGCCGCGCCGGCGCACCCGGCGACGCGCTTCGGCGAGTTGCTCGGCGAGCTGTCCGAGACGGTGCGGACGCTGGCCTTCGCGCTGGCGCCGCCGGACTGGCACGGCGACCTGCCGACGGCGCTGGAAGCGGTGGCGGTGGAACTGGGCCTGCGCGGCACCCTGGAGGTGCGCATCGACGGCCGCGCGCTGTCGGCGGCCGACAGCTCCGAGGTGCCGGATGCGCAGCGCGCCGCCGCCTGCCGGGTCGTGCGCGAGCTCTGCCTGAACGTGCAGAAGCACGCCCGGGCGACGCGGATCGAGATCACGCCCAAGATCCGGCAAGGCTGGTTGAGCGTGCGGGTGCGGGACGACGGTCGCGGCCTGCCGGCCGCGCCGCGCGGCGCTCACCGTCCGGAGCAAGCCCGCGAGGACGACTGGCACGGAGCCGCCGATGGCCACGGCCTGGGCCTGGGCGGCGCTCGCGCGCAGCTGCAGGCGATGGGCGGCGCGCTGGTGCTGCGCTCCGAGCCGGGCCGCGGCACCAGCGCCACGCTGCTGCTGCCGCTCGCACCCAAGTGAGGCGACCGCCGGGCGCGGCCACGACGCCCGCGCCCCGTCGCCATCCCCTGCCTTCCCCATTCACCGAGGAGACTCCCATGTCCCTGCGCATCGTCCTGGCCGATGACCACCAACTCGTGCGCGAAGGCCTGCGCGCGCTCCTGTCCCGCGATGCGGCGCTGGACGTCGTCGGCCTGGCCGAGGACGGCGCCGCCGCCGTCAAGCTCGTGCGCCACCTGCAACCGGACCTGCTGATCACCGACATCGCCATGCCCGGCCTCAACGGCCTGGAGGCGACGCGGCGCGTGCGCGCGCAGCATGCGGCGGTGCAGGTGATCTGCCTGTCGATGCACGGCGACCAGCGCAGCGTGGTCACCGCGCTGCAGGCCGGCGCTTCCGGCTACGTGCTCAAGGACGCGTCCAGCGAGGAACTGCTGCGCGCGGTGCGCGACGTGGCCGCCGGCCGCATCTACCTCAGCCCGGGCCTGATGGGCGGCCTGGTCGACGAGATCCGCACGCGCCAGCGCCTGCCCGACGGCGCCGCGTCCGCGCCGGCCGGTCCCGCGCTGACCGCGCGCGAGCGCGAGATCGCCCAGCTCTTCGCCGAGGACCTGAGCACGCAGGAGATCGCCGACCGCCTCAAGCTCAGCGCGAAGACGGTCGCCACCCACCGCGAGAACGTCACCCGCAAGCTGGGCGTGCGCGGCGTCGCCGGCATCACCCGCTACGCCCTGGGCGAGGGCCTGAGCGACGGCGCGCCCCAGGGAGCCGGGTCATGCCGCTGATCGTCCACGCGTGGCCGGCCTGGGTGCTGGGCGGCGCGCTGGCGCTGGCCTGGATGGCGATCGGGCTGGGCGCGCAGGCGCTGTTCCCGCGCCGCTGGCGCGAACGGGCCACCGCGACCGACCACCGCGTCGCGCTCGCGTCGCTGGCCGTGATCGTGACGGTCAACGTGCTGCTGCTGGCGGTCTCGGCGTTGTCGGTCCGGGACGCCTTCAGCGCCGCCGAACAGGCGGTCGAGCGCGAGGCCACGGCGATGGCGCAGCTGGCGCGCTCGCTGGCGGTCTACGGCACGCCCGAGTCGCGCCTGGCGCGCGAGCGGCTGCGCGGCTACGGCCGCAGCGTGATCGGCAAGGAGTGGATCGCGATGCAGCGGGACCAGGCCAGCCTGCCGACGCTCGATGCCTTCGACGACCTCTACCGCACGCTGGGCGACCTGCATCCCGCGGCGGCCTCGGAGGCTGCCCTCCTCGCGCAGATGTGGACCCAGGCCAACGAGCTGCTGAGCCAGCGCCGCGCGCGGCTGGCGGCCGCCCGGGGCCAGGTGCCGGCGACGCTGTGGGCGGTGCTGCTGGCCAGCTCGCTGCTGACACTGGCGCCGGTGGCGGCGCTGCCGGTCAGCGCCGGCAGCCGCGGCGCGATCGTGATGCTGGCGCTGGTGCCGGGCCTGGTCTTGCCTGTCGTCGTGGCGATGGACCGGCCCTTCCTCGGCGCTGGGCGGGTCAGCGCGACGCCGATCGAGAACGCGCTGGCCCACATGCAGCGCTGGGATGCACGGTGGAGCGCCGATGCCCCGTCGTCGTCGCCATCGCGGCCTGGCGCGGCGCCCCTGCGCTGATGGCCGCGCGACGATCAGTCGTCGCTGCTGCTGCCGTTGCGGATCTCCGGATCGGAGGTCGCGATCAGCGTCTGCGCGTTGCCGGAGGCCGGGCGGCGGAACACCAGCACCACGCCGCGTCGCGTGCCCGGCCCGACCGGCACGGTGACCGTGGTCGCCTGGTCCAGGCCGGTCGCGACGAAGGTGTTGGGCAGCCCGCTCGGCTTCTCCAGGGTCTTGGCCACCGCGACGAACAGCGTCACGCTGGTGTCCGGCTTGCTGTTGCCGAGTTGCGCGAGCACGTCCGGCGACAGCCCCACGGACTGCTGCGCGAACATGATCGCGTTGGTGTTGACGGTATCCAGCGGCTTGGGACTCGGGATGCGCTCCCAGCGCGCATTGAAGTAGGCGCAGGGAATCACGTTGTCGGCCGGCCCGATCAGGGGCACGACGAAGTACAGCGTCGATTCTTCGGCGTCGGCGCGCGCGAGCGCAGCGGCAGTGAGGTCGTTCATGAGGGTCGCCTTCCTTTCAGGGAGGGAGTTGGGACATCAGCGAAAAGGGCCGCGTGGGCCGGCACATAGCCGCCCGCCGTCAGCCGCCGGGTCCAGCCGTCGTCCGGCGCCTGCGGGCTCGCGCAGGCGCGCAAGGCCAGCCAGGCCTCGAGCACCAACCCGGCCTGCCCGGCGTCGACCGCCGGCTGGATCTGGTCGCGTTGCCGCGCGCAGCGCGCGCGATCGGGCGCCGCGCCGGCCGCATCGGCCCGCAGGCCCAGCAGCGCCCGGCGCGCCTGCAGTTCATGGTTCTGCCAGTGATGCGGCCGCAGGCGCAGCAGCGTCGCCATCGCCTCTTCGGTGGCTGCCAGCCGCGTGCGCACGTCAGCCCAGTCGCCGGCGCGCGCGGCGGTCCCGGCCTCGGCCAGCGCGACCCGCATGAGGGCCTCGCGCCGCAGGAAGTCCCGCGCCGGATCGCTGCCGGCGGTGGCCGGCTCACCGGCCAGTTGATCGCGCAAGGCCGCCAGCGCCGCGTCGACGGCCTGACCGGCGTCCAGACGCGCCAGCAGCAGGCTGCCCTCGGCGTGCTGGCGGTCGGCGCGCCAGTAGCGGTTCTCCGGATCGTGCCGCTCGGCTTGGCGCAGCCGCGCGACGCCCTCGGCCATCGTCGCCGCCGCCTCGCCGAGACGCCCCGCCGCGCGCAGCGCCTCTGCGCGGCGCAGCTCCAGCGTGCCCAGGTCGCGCAGGCGCAGCTGCTCGTCGGGGTGGGCGGCCGCCTGCGCCATGCGCTCCGCGCGCGCGGCGTCCAGCGCCGCCAGGGCCTCGATCGGCCGACCCCGCACATGCGCCACCAGGCCGAGCCAGGTCCGCGAGGTGGCCACGCCGTCGCGCAGGTCGGCGTCCGCGGGCGAACGGGCCAGCGCCTCGAGCTTGAGCGCCAGCGAGGCCTGGAACCAGCGCTGCGCGTCCTCCCAGGCCCCGCGCCGGAACGCGATCGAGCCCAGGCTGTTGAGCGCGTAGCCCAGTTCCCCCTGCGCGGTCGCGTCCTCGGGCGCCTGCTGCCGCCAGCGCTCGCTGGCGACGCGGTAGCGGTCCATCGCCCGCGCCGCCGCGTCGAAGTCGCCGGCGTCGAAGGCGATCTGGCCCAGCCAGAACGAGGCCGCACCGAGGGTGCGGTAGTAGTCGCCGGCGCTGACGCCCGGGACGCGCTCCAGCGGCTCGAGCGGCGCCAGCAGGCGCAGCGCCGCGTTCAGCGCGTCGATGGCGATGTCGGTGCGACCCTTGCCGCGGCTGCTGTTGACCTCGCCGATCACTACCAGCGCTTTCGCGCGTCCCAGCGTGTCGGCGCCATTGGCCACGGTCGCGGCGGTCGCCGCGGTCGCCAGTTCGGCCTCCGTCTCGCCGCCCTCGGCCGGACCGAGCAGCCGCAGACCCTGCTCGCCGATGCGTCCCAGCAGGTCCAGCTTGCCGATCGGCCGCAGGCCGTCCGCCAGCTCGCCGAGCATGAAGGACGCCAGTTGCCGGCTCTGGCGCTCGCGCTCCGCGGCGACCTCGGCCTGCCGCGCATAACCGATCGCCGCCACGCCCGCGACCGCCGCCAGCAGGAAGGCGCCAGCGCTGGCCGCGCCCAGCCCCCAGCGTCGCAGGCGCAGCCGGCGCTGCGAGCGCGCGATGAAGTCGCGGGCTTCGTCGCCGAGCAGCCCGGGCGCCTCGGCCAGGATGCGCGCGGCGTTCCACAGCGTCGTGCCGCGCGGCAGCAGCAGCGCGCTGGCCTGCCCTGCCTCGCGCCAGCGCGCGACCCAGGGGCGCAACTCGTCGCGCGCCGCCAGCGCGGCGCGGTGCTGCGCCACCCAGGCGGTGACCCGCGGCCAGCGCCGCAGCAGCGCCTCGTGGGCGACGCGGTAGCCGTTGACGCCGCCCGCGTGGTCCGCCACCAGCAGCCGGGCCTCGACGAAGGCGGCGACCAGCGCGCGCTCGGGCGCGTCGCTCAACTCCGCCGCGGCGACCCAGCGGCCGGTCGGCGACGCTTCCTCGCCGGCCAGCGCCACCAGCCGCGGCAGCAGCCGGGGCAGCGCCTCCTGCTGGTCCGCCGGCAGCTCGCCCAGCAGCGCCTCCGCGCGGCGGCCGATCGCGCCCTCCAGGCCGCCCAGGTCCTCGTAGGCCGACCAGGCCAGCACCTCGCCCGGCGCCCGGTGCAGGTAGAGCTGCTGCAGCGTGTACTGCAGCAGCGGCAGCGCGTCCGGGGCCTGCATCGCATCGGCGCAGAGCCGGTCGTCGAGCCGGTTCAGCCCGCTCGCGTCGGTGCCGTAGCTCAGCCCGGCGGCGCGCGCCGGCAGCCGGATCATCTGCGCGATCGCCGACGCGGCGGGCGGCGCCAGGTCGAGGTGGGCGCCGCTCTCCTTGCCGCGCATCAGCAGCGGCCGCCGCGCCATCGCCGGGTAGAAGTCGTTGCGGCAGACAGCCAGCACCACCAGCCGCGCGCTGCGCACCAGCCGCTCCAGCGCGTCGAACCAGGCCGCGGTGCGCGCGTCGTCCTCCTGCAGCACGGCCTCGAGCCGGTCCAGCACCAGCAGCGGCGGCGCCTCGGCGCCGCCGCGCAGCGCGCGCGTCGCGTCCAGCCCGATCGCGAGCTGGCGCAGCACCTCCTCCGGCGCCTCGCGCAGCGCCGCCGACAGCGTGTCGATGCTGTGACCGGACAGCAGCGGCACGCCCTGGCAGTCCCAGTCCAGCATCGCGCCGGCCAGGCCCGCCCAGGCATCGAGGCCGCCCAGCGCGCCCAGGTCGACGCTGGCCGCGGCGCAGACGCGCAGGCGGGGGACGTCGCCGTCCACATTGCCGCGGCCTTCGTCGACGGCCGGGCGCGCCAGCGCCGGCACCAGTCCCGCCTGCACCAGCGAGGTCTTGCCCGAGCCGCTCGGCCCCAGCAGCACCACCAGCGGATGACCCAGCCGCCATTGCCGCGTCAAGCGCGCATGCAGCGCGGCGACGGCCTCGTCGCGGCCGAAGAACACGCTCGCATGCGCGGCGTCGAACGGCTCCAGGCCGCGGAACGGCGACTGTCCGCGCCAGCCGCCGGCATGACTGCGCGGCCCCTGCGCCGACAGCACGCCCAGGGGCGCCACCACGCGGTAGCCCTCCTTGCGGATGGTCTCCAGGTAACGCGGCGTCGCGGCGCTGTCGCCCAGCGCGCGGCGCAGGCCGGCCACCACCTTGTGCACCGGGTTGTCGCCCAGCGTGGTCGCCTCGGGCCAGCAGTCCTGCAGCAGCGCCTCGGCGGACACCACCTCGCCCGGCTGGCGGCACAGCGCGACCAGCACCGCCATCGGCCGCGGCTCCAGCACCACGGTCTCGTCGCCGCGGCTCAGCCGCCGGGTCCGCACCTCCACGCGCCAGTCGCCGAGCAGGAACTCGCGCGGCGCGGCGGCAAGCACGCCGCCGGCGACCGATCCGTCCGCACCGGCGACCTTCGGCCGCGATGGCGCGGCCAACGCGGGCATCGCGGGCACCCGGCCCCCGCCGCTGCTCCTGTCCATGGTGATTGCTCCCTGCGACACGCCTCTGCGGGCGTGTGATGGCGCGGAGTCTAGGAGCGCCGGCCGCGCGCGTCAGCCCCTGCGCCCCGGCAGGGTTGACAGCTTGACAGCCGCGCCCGCATCGACCTGCGGAACACCGAGGCGGATCTCGGCAATCGCGACGGCCAACATCCGCATCCGCCGGATGGGCCGCGGCGGGGCGCGCTCCTATCGTTCATCCCATCGACCCACCGGCGCCTCCCGGCGTCCGAACCTCCCACCCGCCCTCGGCCCCCACCATGATCGACGCCGTCCTCCTCCACCTCGCCGGCCACCTCAACGCCGTGCTGCGCCGCTCGCACCAGTCGGCGGAGGACCTGGTCGCGGTGACCGCGCTGCACGAGGCCGACGGCGGACCGGCGGCCGGCGCCTCGCACCGGCTCGCGGCCTTCCTGGTGAACCTGGAGCGCGACCCGGTCGCCAGCCTGCCGGCCCAGGCGCTGGGCAGCGGCGAGCGCCTGGCCCGCTCCGCCCCGCCGGTGCAACTGAACCTGCTGGTGATGTTCGCCGCCAACTACGGCGGCACCACCTACCCGGAAGCGCTCAAGCTCATCGCCAGCACCATCGCCTGCTTCCAGGCCACGCCGGTGCTGGACACGCAGAACTCGCCCGGCATGGATCCGCGCCTGGACAAGCTCACGTTGTCCATCGAGCCGCTGAACCTGAACGAGATGGCGACGCTGTGGGGCGTGCTCGGCGGACGCTACCTGCCCTCGGTGCTGTACCGGGTGCGCCTGCTCACCATCGACGCCCGCCAGTCCGATGCCCAACTGCCGTCGGTGCGCACGCCGGGCGTGGGCATCGGGGCCCGCGGCTGACCGCGAAGGAGCACCTCATGGGCCCCTACCTTCCCCTGCTGCGCATCGACGTCGAGCACGGCTACTACGCCGATGGACGCTGCCGCGGCCTGCGCTTCGTCCCCGCCGGCACGACCGCCGAGCGGCTGCGCCGCGCCGACGCGCTGGTGCGGGCCGACGGCGGCACGCTGCTCGTGCACGGCCCGGCCGAGGCGGTCGAGCGGCTGCGCGCCGACACCGATCCCGACGACGGCGAGGCCGCGCTGGACTGGCTGGTGCATGCGACCGACGACGACTTCGCCTGCGGCACCGAGGACCCCGCCGACCGGCCGCGCGAGCTGCTGTGGGTCGCGCCCGCGGCGCCGGGAGCGCTCGGCGCCGACGACGCGACGCTCGTCGCCTCGCCCAGGGCGCTGGACGTGCCCGAGGTGACGGCGCTGCTCGCGCCGGGTGACCGCTGGCTGCCGCCCTTCGCGCTGCTGCACCTGCCGCTGCCCAGCCTGCCGGCGCATGGCCCGGCCGACAACGCCACCGCATGGCCAGTGCAGCTCCGCTGGCCGCTGGCGCCGCGCGCCACCGTCTGGAAGTACTGCCTGTTCGGCGACTGGCCGGAACCGGCGCTCGCCGTCGTCGACCTGGCCGGCGAGACCGAGTTCAGCGCGCCCGCCCCGGACCGCCTGGACAACGGCACGCCGATGCTGGCCATCCGTTCCCGCGTCCGGTTGCCGCTGGCCCAGCGCTCGCCGCGACGTTTCCAGCTGCGCAGCCGTCCCGACGGCGCCGGCAGTCCCAAGGTGCTGATCCGCCGCCTGCCCACCGCGGCGGCGCAACTGCTCGCCCGCGAAACGATCGACGGCCAACCGACGATCGTCTCCGAGATCCACGTGCATCGATAACCCGCAGAGGAGGCCGCCATGGCTATGAAGACACCCGGTGTCTATATCGTCGAGAAGAATGCGTTTCCCAACTCGATCGTCGAGGTGGCCACCGCGGTGCCGGCCTTCGTCGGCTACACGCGTCGCGCCGAGAACGGCGGCAAGTCGCTGCTCAACAAGCCATGGCGCATCAGCTCCATGGCGGAGTACCACACCTACTTCGGCCACGGGCCCGATCCGCGGCTGACCATCACCGAGGCGCCCGCGCCCGCCCCGTCCGACTTCCGCGCCGACGGCAAGGACTACGCGCTGACGCAGGCCGACGGCGCCGACGGCGGCCGCTTCCTGCTGTACCGCGCGATGGTGCACTTCTTCCAGAACGGCGGCGGCCCCTGCTACATCGTGTCGGTGGGCGGCTACGGCGGCCAGGTCGAGGCGCCGGCGCTGGCCGGCGGCATCGAGGCCCTGATCAAGGAACAGGAACCGACGATGCTGGTCATCCCCGACGCGGTGCTGCTGCCGCGCGCCGACTGCGTCTCGGTGCAGCAGGCGATGCTGCAGCACTGCGGCGGCAAGATGCGCAACCGCATCGCGATCCTGGATGTCTGGGGCGGCTACCTGGACCGCAAGGACCCGGCCGGCGATCCGGTCGAGGCCTTCCGCAACGACCTGGGCGTCAACTACCTGGACTTCGCCGCGGCCTATTACCCGTGGGTCAACACCACGGTGGTCCAGGACAAGGACCTGGACTACACCCGCATCGCCAATCCCGCGCTGCTGGCCACGCTGCTGCGCGCCGAGCTGTCGCTGCCCGAGAACGTCGATCCCAAAACCACGCCGCCGCGCATCGCGCAGCAGGCCCAGGCGGTGGCCGACATCCTCAAGACCGACGACGACTGGACCCAGTACGTCACCGGCCTGGTCAACGCCTCGACCAAGACCGACGAGGAAAAGCAGAAGGCGCTCACGCCGGCCGCGCTGGCGGTCGCGGTGGAGACGCACAAGTCGCTGCTGCACAAGAGCCTGGTGTCGATGAGCCCGCTCTACAACGCGGTGATGACCGAGGCGCGCAACCGGCTCAACCTGCTGCCGCCCTCGGCCGCGATGGCCGGCGCGTCTACCATGGTCGACAACAGCCGCGGCGTCTGGAAGGCGCCGGCCAACGTCAGCCTCAACGGCGTGGTATCGCCGCAGGTGTCGATCTCGCACGAGGACCAGGAGGACCTGAACGTCACCACGCAGGGCAAGTCGATCAACGCGATCCGCTCCTTCATCGGCGAGGGCGTGCTCGTCTGGGGCGCCCGCACGCTGGACGGCAACAGCCTGGACTGGCGCTACATCAACGTGCGCCGCACGATGATCATGCTGGAGGAGTCCTGCCGCCTGGCGGCCAAGGCCATGGTCTTCGAGCCCAACGTGGCCAACACCTGGGTGACCATCAAAAGCATGATCGCCAGCTTCCTCACCGGCATCTGGAAGCGCGGCGGCCTGGCCGGCGCGGTCCCCGACGACGCCTTCAGCGTGCACGTCGGCCTGGGCGAGACGATGACGCCCGAGGACATCCTCGAAGGCGTCCTGCGCGTGACCGTGCTGGTGGCCATCAGCCGCCCGGCCGAGTTCATCGAGATCACCTTCCAGCAGCAGATGCAGAAGTCGTGAGGCCGGCCCGGCCCGCGGCCGGCGTCCCGACCCACGACCCCGATTTCCATCCATAACCCTCGCGGAGGCAGGCAATGGCAGACGACGGATCAGCGCAATCGACCACGGTGTGGCCGCTCCCCAAGTTCCGCTTCGAAGTGAAGTGGGACTCGGCGGTGATGTCCTTCCAGGAAGTGTCCGGCCTGGACGTGGAAGCGCAGCCCATCGAGTACCGGCACGGGGACAGCCCCGCGTTCTCGGTGCTCAAGATGCCGGGCATGAAGAAGTACAGCGACGTCACGATGAAGAAGGGCGTCTTCAAGGGCGACAACAAGTTCTGGGACTGGTTCAACGAGATCAAGATGAACACCATCAAGCGCAAGCCGGTGACCATCAGTCTCCTGGACGAAGCCGGCAAGCCGACCATGGTCTGGACCCTGGCCAACGCCTGGCCGACCAAGATCACCAGCACCGACCTGAAGTCCACCGGCAACGAGGTGGCGATCGAGACCATCGTCATCGCGCACGAAGGCCTCACCATCGCCAACGCCTGATGCCGCCGCCCGTGCCACGTTCCGCGTCGGGCCCGGTCCCGGGCCCGGCCCGGGCACCGGACGCGCTGCGGGCGCAGCTGCTGTATCCGCCGCCGGCCTTCCATTTCGCGGTGACCTTCGGGTCGAACGCGAAGGACCGCGACGGCGCCTTCCGCGAGGTCACCGGGCTGGGCCCGGAGCTGGAGACGGAGACGGTGGTCGAAGGCGGCCAGAACGCCTTCGTGCACCTGCTGCCCAAGGCCGCGAAGCATCCCAAGCTGGTGCTCTCGCGCGGCATCGCGACGATGGAGTCGCGGCTGCTGCTGTGGTGCCAGGCGGTGCTGGAGGGCGGCTTCGCGCAGCCCATCGCGACGCAGCAGCTGCATGTTTTCCTGCTCGACGGCGATGGCGCCCCGCTGCGGGTCTGGGCGGTGAGCAACGCGTATCCGGTGAAGTGGTCGGTCGAGGCCTTCCAGGCCACGCGCAACGAGGTCGCCATCGAGCGCATCGAGCTGGCCTACGCGGGATCGAGCCGGCTGGTGTGAGCGTCGCGGAAGACAAGGACCAGGACCGAGGACGACGAGCATGAGCATCGAAGTGAGACAACTGCTGATCCGCTCCCAGGTCACGCCCGCGCCGGCCCCGCCGGCGCCCGCCCTGGCGCAGCGCGAGCTGCTGCGGCTGCGCGAGCAGCTGCTGGCCGAATGCCGCGCCTGGCTGGCCGACCGGCTGCGCGCGCAGCGGGAGCGCTGAGATGCCGGCCTCCTCCTCCGCCTCCTCCTCCTCGGGCGGCGGCGCCGACGGCGCCTCGACCGAGCTCACCGGGCTGCTGCTCACCCGCTACAGCCTGAGCCGCAGCGGCACGGTCCAGCTGGACAAGGCCACCAGCTTCCAGGCGCAGATCAACCCGGCCGAGTTCAGCCACAGCTTCGGCATCCGCTACGACAAGACCAAGGCGCAGGGCTCGTCCGGCGTCGAGCCCAAGTTCAGCACGATGGACGACGAGCGCGTGGCCTTCAACATCGTGCTGGACGGCACCGGCGTCGTGCCGCCGGTGCCCGGCCAGCCGCCCGACGTGAAGGGCCAGCTGGCGCAGCTGAGCAAGGTGGTCTACGAATACGTGGACCTGCGCAGCGAGCCGCCCTACGTGCGGGTGCTGTGGGGCACGCTGATCTTCTTCGGCCGGCTGGAATCGCTGAAGGCGCAGTACACCCTGTTCAAGCCCGGCGGCGACCCGCTGCGGGCCAAGGTGGACCTGAGCTTCGTCGGCGCGATGAGCAAGGAGGAGGAACGCCGCGTCACCCAGCGCGCCAGCACCTCCGAGCAGACGCGCACCGTGCGGATGTACGGCAACGAATCGATCGGCCAGGTCTGCGAGCGCATCTACGGCGATCCCTCGGTCTTCATGAAGGTCGCCCGCTTCAACGGCCTGACCGACTTCCGCAACATCCCGCCGGGCACCGTGCTGCGGTTCCCGCCGATGGAGAAGTGACATGCCCGGCGTCTCCCCCAACCAGGACACCGTCGGCGTCGTCACCCTGGCCGTGCTCGCGGACGGGCAGCGGCTGGAGGCCAGCGCCGACCTGATGTCCGTGACCATCCGGCGCGCGGCCAACACCGTGCCGTCGGCGCGGCTGGTGTTCAACGACGGCGACATGCCGGACCGCGACTTCCCGCTCAGCGACTCCGCGCACTTCAAGCCCGGCGCCCGGCTGACGATCCGGGCCGGCTACGGCCAGCAGGAGGACACGATCTTCGAAGGCCTGGTCGTGCGCCACGGACTGCGCGTTCAGGGCGACAACGACGCTCGCCTGGTCGTGGACTGCCGCGACGCGGCGGTGAAGATGACCATCGGCCGCCGCAACGCCAACTACATCGACCAGCTCGACAGCGACATCATGAGCACGCTGGCCGGCGCGCACGGGCTGTCGGCGCAGGTCGACGCCACCACCGTCACCCATCCGGAGCTGGTCCAGCACTTCTGCAGCGACTGGGACTTCCTGCTGACGCGGGCCGACGCCAACGGCCTGCTGGTGATCGCCACCGATGGCGCGCTGGCGGTGACCGCGCCCGCGGCCGAGGGCGAACCGGCCCTGGCGGTCACCTACGGCATGGACCTGATCGACTTCGAGGGCGACGTCGACGCGCGCCACCAGTACGGCAGCGCGATGGCGGTCTCCTGGGACCCGAAGGCGCAGGCCGCGCTCGAAGGCAGCGCCGCCGATCCCGCCACGCTGCCCGCGCAGGGCGACCTGGACAGTACGACGCTGTCGGCCGTCATCGGCCTGGAGAGCTTCCGGCTGCAGGCCGGCGCGCCGCAGTCCAAGGACATGCTGACCCAGTGGGCGAAGGCGCAGCAGGTCAAGTCCGGCCTGGCGCGGATGCGCGGCCACCTGAAGTTCCAGGGCAGCGCCAAGGCGCGCGTCGGCGGGCTGATCGCGCTGCAGGGCGTCGGCGCCCGCTTCAGCGGCACCGTCTTCGTCACCGGCCTGCGCCACCACATCGAGGACGGCGCCTGGACCACCGAGGCCGAGTTCGGCCTCGATCCCGACTGGTTCAGCGCGCGGCCCGACGTGCCGGCGCAGCCGGCGGCGGGCCTGCTGCCGCCGGTGCCCGGCCTGCAGGTCGGCGTGGTGCTCAAGCTCGACGGCGACCCCACCGGCGAGCCCCGCATCCAGGTCAAGGTGCCGGTGCTGCAGGCCGAGACCGAGGGCGTCTGGGCCCGGTTGCTGCAGGGCCACGCCAGCAGCGGCTTCGGCGCCTTCTTCCTGCCCGAGGTCGGCGACGAGGTGGTGCTGGGCTACTTCGCCGGCGATCCCTCGCACCCGGTCGTGCTGGGCAGCCTTTACAGCAGCGGCCGCACGCCGCCCTACGCGCTGGCCGCGCCCAACGACACCAAGGCCTTCGTCACGCGCTGCGGCCACAAGCTCGAGTTCGACGAGAGGGACCAGGTCATCACCGTCGCCACGCCGGCCAACAACCGCATCGTGCTCAGCGACAAGGACAAGTCCATCCGGCTCGAGGACCAGAACGGCAACACCGTCGAGCTCAAGCCCGGCGGCATCGCGCTGGACAGCCCCAAGGACATCACCGTCACCGCGCAGGGCCGCATCGCGCTGGACGCGGTCGGCGCGGTGAGCATCAGCTCGCAGGCCGACGTCCAGGCCACCGGCCTGAACGTCAACTGCGAGGCCCGGATCGGCTTCACCGCCAAGGGCAATGCCGCCGCGGAGCTCTCGGCCTCGGGCCAGACCGTGGTCAAGGGCGCGATGGTCATGATCAATTGAGCAAGGAGCCACCATGCCCCCCGCCGCCCGACTCACCGACCTGCATGTCTGCCCCCTGGTCACGCCGGGGCTGCCGCCGGTGCCGCATGTCGGCGGGCCGGTCATCGGCCCGGGCGTGCCCACCGTGCTGATCGGCCTGCTGCCCGCCGCGGTGCAGGGCGACAACGCGACCTGCGTCGGGCCGCCCGACGCGATCGTGATGGGCTCCACCACCGTGCTCATCGGCGGCCGGCCGGCGGCGCGCGTCGGCGATGCCACCGCGCACGGCGGCAACGTCGCGCTGGGCCTGCCGACCGTGCTGATCGGCGGCTGACGCGCACCGCGGCGTCCCCTTCACCGCTCCCCACCGCCCCACCCCTCACGGACCTCGACATGGACGGCGAACTCGACTTCCTCGGCACCGGCTGGGCCTTCCCGCCGGCCTTCGACCGGCGCACCCGCGGCGCGGTGATGGTCTCCGGCGTGGCCGACGTCGAGGAGAGCCTGCGCATCCTGCTGACCACCACGCCCGGCGAGCGCGTCATGCATCCGAGCTACGGCTGCGGCCTGCGGCGCATGGTCTTCGAGACGATGAACGACAGCACGCTCACCGAGATCCGCAGCCTGATCGAGAAGGCCATCCTGTTCTTCGAGGCCCGCATCGCGCTGAACGCGGTCGACATCGACACCTCGGGCCTGTACGACGGCGTGCTGCGCATCCGGCTGGACTACACGCTGCGCAGCAGCAACAGCCGCCACAACCTCGTGTTCCCGCTCTACCTGCGCGAGGGCGAGGTGCTGGGGAGCGAACCCGCATGACGACCGGCACCGAACAGCGCGAGCGCTTCCCGATGGCCCTGGAGCCCGGCTACTTCCGGCCGGACGACCTGAGCTTCGAGCAGCGCGTGGACATGATGGCGCGGCTCGCGGAGCAGCTGCGCTTCATCGACCTCGACGACCAGGAGGACGGGGACTGGCGCGGGCTCTTCGCCACCGACCCGACGCTGGTGATGGCGGGCATCGCGGCGCTCGATCCCTGGCCGCTGCAGCAGCAGTTCGGGCGCGACGCGGACTCGGCGCCGCTGGAGCTGCTGGCGCGCCAGGTGCTGGGCCTGGCGGCGCGGCTGGACCACTGGTGGCGCGCGCTCGCCGGCATCCATGACGACGCGCCGCGCGTGCTGCGCGAGCGCATCCACCAACTGGTGGAGCAGCAGCTCGCCGCCGATCTGCGCTGGGTGGAACGTCGCTTCCTGCGGCGCGGCGACGAGGCGGCCGCGAGCCGGCCAACCGGGCCGGTGGAGCGCGACCTCTCGCGGATGTGGCATCGCACGATCGGCGAAGAGCCGGCGGCCGATGCCGCCGCCGAGCGCGAGGACCGCGAGCGGCTGCGGGAGCGCTTCTTCGCCTTCCTCAGCGCGGTCGAGGAGGTCCGGCGGCTGGCGCGCGAGCTGCTGCCCGACAGCATGGCCACCGCCAACCACGAGCCGGCGGCGGCGCTGCTGATCGCCTTCCTGAAGGTCTGCGAGACCGCGCAGCGCGAGGTCAACCGCCTGCCGGCGCGCCACACCGCCTTCTACTACCGCGATTGCCTGGGCTTCGGCCCGGCGCCGGCGCACGCCGACCGCGTCCACCTGGCCTGCCAGCGCGACCCGCGCGCGCCGGGCGACCTGACGCTGCCCACCGGCACCGCCTTCGAGGCCGGCAAGGATGCCGCGGGCCGGCCGGTGCGTTTCGTCAGCGAGGCGCCGATCGCCGTCACCGACACGCGGCTGGCCGCGCTGTGCACGCTGCGGCTGGAGCGGGACCCGCTGATCGCGCCGGAGCGCGACCTCCATTACGTCACCCGCGCGAAGGTGGCGCGTCCGGTCGCGGACGGCCGCACCGTCTGGCCGCTCTTCGGCGCCGCCGGCGGCGCGGGCGCGGAGGACGCGCGCATCGGGCTGGCGGTGGCGTCGCCGCTGCTGGCGCTGCGCGAGGGCGATCGCGAGATCCGCGTGATCCTGCGCCAGACCTCCTCCGGCGCCGCGCCGGACCTGCGCGGCCTGCGCGACGCGGCGCTGCGGGCCGAGTCGGCGTCGGCCTTCCGCGACGCCTTCGGCGACCTGCTGCCGCAATGGCTGCTGGCCGACGGCCCGGCGGCCAGCACGAGCGGCGCGAGCGCCACGACCGGCACGGGCGTGGGCGGCATCGAGATGGACCTCGACGACCTGTCGGAGGCCGACTGGACCGCGCTGCGCAATACCGCGCATCGCCTGACCGGCAACGGCCTGCCGGCGCTGTTCAACGGCCCCGGCCGGCCTCATCGCGCGCTGGTCTTCGACCGGCTGCTCCAAGGCGCCTTCCGCGTCAGCCTGAGCACGCCGTCGGGCTGGCACGCCGTCGAGGCGCGGCTCGAGCGCGCCGCCGGCGCCGGCCTGTCGCTGTTCATCCGGCTGCGTGCCGACGCGCCGCCGGTGACCGGCTGCGACCCGGCGGTGCATGGCGCCGAATGGCCCACGCGGCTGCCGGTGCTGCGCCTGGAGCTGGCCACGCAGGCGCGGCTCTATCCCTACTCGCTGCTGGCCCGACTGCCGCTGGCCGAGGTCGACCTGCGGGTGAAGGCGCGCGGCGTGCGCGACGTGCGGCTGGCCAACAACCTCGGCCGGCTGGATCCCTCGAAGGCCTTCGCGCCCTTCGGCCCGCTGCCGGGCCTGTCGTCCTACCTGGTCGTCGGCTCGCCCGAGGCCGCGCGCAAGACCCTGGACCACCTTTCGCTGGACCTCGAATGGGGCGGCCTGCCCAACGAGCCGGGCGGTTTCGACACCCACTACGCCGGCTACGCCGGCCCGGCCGGCAAGGAGCTGCGGCGGGGCCAATTCAGCGTCGAGATCGCCTGGCTGCGCGACGGCCAGTGGCAGGACTGCGCCAACCGCTCCGCCCGGCAGCCGCTGTTCGCCGGCACCAATGCCGCCGGCGAGCTGATCGCGACGCAGCACATCGAGCTCGATCCGGGCTCGGTGCGCAAGCTCAGCCGCGCCACCGAGGAGGACTGGTCGACGATGGCGATGCCACGCAACGGCCTGTGCCGGCTGCAGCTCAGCGGCCCGCGCGCCGCCTTCGGCCACACCGCCTACCCGGTCGAGCTCGGCGCGACGGTGGCCGCCAACGCGCGCACGCGGCGGCCGCGTCCGCTGCCGAATCCGCCCTACACGCCGGTGATCGAGCGGCTCTCGCTGAACTACGAGGCGGCCAGCGTCATCGCACTGGACCGCGACGACGACCCGCCCGAGGGCGTCGACGGCGAGCGCCTCTTCCACCTGCATCCCTTCGGCCTGCAGACGCTGCTCTCGGCCGTCTCCGGCGGCGGGCACGGGTTGCTGCCGCGGCTGGGCGCCGACGGCAACCTCTACCTCGGACTGAGCGGCTCGGACCCGGGCGGCGTGCTGACGCTGCTGTTCCAGCTGCGCGAGTCCTCCGCGCGCGGCCCCCTCAACGGCGCCCGTGCGCGCGCGCTGCAGTGGTGGACGCTGGCCGGCGACGACTGGCGCCCGCTGCCGCCGACCCGCGTGCTGGGCGACACCACGCATGGCGGCCTGACCTCCGGCATCGTCACGCTGGACCTGCCGCGCGACATGAGCACCACCCACACCGTGATGCCGGCCGGGCTCTACTGGCTGCGGCTCTCGGCGACGAGCGACTTCGACGGCTTCGGTGGCCTGATCTCGGTGCGCACGCAGGGTCTGCGCCTGCGTCGCGAGCTGCCCGGCGACGCGAGCGCCCCGTCGCGCGCCACCGGCGCGCCGGCCGCGCCGCCGCAGCCGCTGGTGGACGGCGTCATCACCCGCCCCACCGCGACGCTGGCCGGGCTGGCGTCGGTCGCGCAGGTGGGGCGCTCCTTCGGGCTGCGCGCCGCGGAGGACGAGCGCGCGCTGATCACCCGCGCCGGCGAGCGCCTGCAGCACAAGGGTCGCGCCTCGCTGGGCTGGGACGTCGAGCGACTGCTGCTGTCGCGCTTCCCCGAGGTGCTCAAGGTCCGATGCCTGCCAGCAAATGACGGCAGCGGCGGCGTCACGGCGGTGGTCCTCCCGACGCTGCCGCGCAACCTGCCCGCCCTCGCCTGCGCGGCGCCGCGCTTCAACGCGATCGAGCTGGCCCGCATGGCCAGCGCGCTGCGCGAGATCGGCTCGCCCTTCGCGCGCTTCCAGGTGCGCAACCCGGCCTACGACCGGCTGCAGTTGCGCGCCACCATCGGCCTGGCGCGCGGCGCGCACGAAGGTGCCACGCTGCGCCGCGTGAACCAGGAGATCGTCGAGTTCCTCTCGCCCTGGTTCGACGACGGCTACGGGCCGCGCTTCGACTGGCTGGTGCGCAGCGAGGACCTGGAGGCGCGGCTGCGCGGGCTGGAGGGCGTGAGCTTCGTGACGCGGCTGTCGCTGATCACCGTGGCCTGCGACGACCACGGCGTCTACACGCTGGCCGACACGGCGCGCGCGGCGCTGGTCGCCGACCTGCCCGACCAGCCGCCCGCCATCGGCGCGGCCCATGCGCACGCGCGGCTGCCGTGGAGCATCGCGCTGCCGATGCCGCAGCACATCCTCACCGCGGTCGACCGCTTTCCGCAGACGGTGGCGCCCAGCGCCACCGGCGTGGACCGGCTGGCGGTCGGCAGCACCTTCGTCATCGGCGGACCGGCCGGACAGGACGCCTCGGGCGTTCCGGCCGGCCCCGCCTTCGTGATCGGCAGGGGCGCGCCATGACGACCCGCAACCGCGACACGCTGAAGCAGTTCTTCCAGGAGGGCCGGCTGCCCACCAGCGACCACTTCGGCGACCTCATCGACTCGATGCTCAACATGAGCGACGAGGGTTTCCGCAAGACGCCGGAGAACGGGCTGGAGGTCTCGGCGCCGGTCAGCCACGACGCGCTGCTGAGCTTCTACCGCGAGCAGAGCGGCCGCGAGGCGATCTGGTCGATGAACTACGGCGGCGACAGCGACCAGCTGATGTTCCATCACGGCGACGCGCGCGCCGCCGCGGCGCAGGCGCCGGTGCTGGCGCTGGACACCGCGGGCCGCGTCGGCATCGGCACGGCGCGGCCGCGCCAGACGCTGGAGGTGGCCGGCGTGGTGGCCTCGTCCGGGCGGCTGGGCGACCTGCGGCGCGCCGACCAGAAGGGCCAGCCGCTCAAGGCGGACGGCGAGTGGCACGACCTGACCGGCCCGCTGGGCGGGTGCCAGGCCTTCGAGGTGATGGCCGGCGTCGGGCAGAAGGACGGTGGCCGCTTCGCGATGCTGCATGCGATCGCGATGAACACCTACAACCCGCTGCCGGGCTGGCTGGAGTTCCTCTCGCCGCGCAAGCGCATCCGCAGCCAGCACGCGTGGTACGGCCGCCGCTGCGACCGGCTGCAGCTGCGCTGGGCCGGCGACCACGGCCGGCGCGCCAGCTACCGGCTGCAGATCCGCACGCAGTGCGACTACGGCGAGGACAAGCTGATCCAGGCCGCGGTGACGCAGCTGTGGTTCGACCCCGAGATGACCGGAGGCACGCCATGAGCAGCGGCGGCGCGATGCGCAAGCACCCGGTCTTCCCGTCCGACCTGCCGGGACCGGTCGCCAATCCCGCCGTGCCGGAGATGCCGGTCCGGCTCTCTCCGCCGACCGGCGAGGAGCGCGAGCTCGGCTTCGACGGCTTGCGCGCCCGCGGCCTGGAGTGGCTGCAGGCGCTCGGCGGCGGCGTGTGGACCGACCACAACCTCCACGACCCCGGCATCACGCTGCTGGAGCAGCTGTGCTTCGGCCTCACCGACCTGGTCTACCGCGCCGGCTTCCCGGTGGCCGACCACCTGACCGGGCCCGACGGCACGATCGACTACGCCGGCCTGTCGCTGCATCCGCCGGCCGAGGTCTTTCCCTGCCGGCCGACGACGCCGGCGGACCATCGGCGCCACCTGCTCGACGCCGTGCCCGGGCTGGACGACGCGACGCTGATGCCGGACGCGGACAGCGGGATGTACCGGCTGCGGCTGAAGCTGTCGCAGGACGGCGGCGGCGCGCCCGGCGCGGCGCCGTCGCCGGCCGCGGACCGCATCGCGGCGGCGCGCGCGGCCTACTTCGCCCGTCGCAACCTGGGCGAGGACCTGGCGCCGGACATCGTGCGCCTGCGGGACGTGCCCTGCGAGCTGCATGCCGACATCGACATCGCCGGGCCGCGCGACGGCGTGGACATCCTGGCCGAGGTCTACGACCGCTGCGCGCGCCACATCGCGCGGGCCGCCGTCTCGCGCACGCTGGACGAGCTGCTGCGCGAGGGCCGGTCGCTGGAGGACATCTACACCGGTCCGGCGCCGCGCCACGGCTTCATCGAGGACGCGCCGCCCTCCGAGGCCGGCCACGCGGCCGAGCGGCTGTTCCTGTCCGACCTCACCGCCGTCGTGCTGGCGGTGCCGGGCGTGGTCGACGCGCGCGTGATCGCGCTGCGCGCCGAAGGGCGCGAGGCGACGGCCGGCTCGGTCGAGTGGCGCGGCGAGGACTGGGCGCTGGCGCTGCGGCTGCCCGACCGCGACCAGCCCTCGACGATCACCGTGCGCCGGCGCGGCAATGCGGTGCCGGTGGCCTGGAACGACCTGCGCCGGCGGCTGGAGGACCTGCGCGCCGCCGGCCGGGCGCACCAGGCGCGCGGCCAGGCCGGACATGCGGCGCGCGCGGCGGCGCTGCTGCCGCTGGGCGTGCACCGGCGGCTGGACACCTACGTGTCGGTGCAGGACCACCTGCCGGCGATCTACGGCCTGGGCCGCTACGGCGTCCCGGCCTCCGCGCCGCCGCAGCGGCAGGCGCGCGCGAAGCAGCTCAAGGCCTACCTAGTGATGCAGGAGCAGGCGATCGCGCAGGGCCTGGCCCAGCTGCAGCACCTGCGGGCGCTGTTCTCGGTGGCGCCGGGCGCGCGCCAGGGGTTGTGGTCGCAGCTGATCGGGCCGGACGCGGTGCCGGCGATCGACCGGCTCTACCGACAGCCACCGCAGGCGGTGATGGACACGGTCTACCGGCCCTTCGACCGCTCCGCGAAGCGCAAGAACCGGGCGCTGGACCACCTGCTCGCGCTGCATGGCGAGACCTACACGCAGAACTCGATGCGGCAGTTCCTGGGCCACCTCGGGCCCGAGGAGGCGGAGACGCTGCTGCTCGAGAACAAGGCCACCTGGCTGCGCGACATCGTGACGCTGACGCGCGACCGCGCCGGCGGGTTCGACCCGGGGCGTCCGTCCTGGGACGCGCCGGACAACTGTGGCGGCCTGCAGCGCCGGGCCAGCCTGCTGCTGGGTTTCCGCCTGTGGCACGACCGGCCGCTGACGCGCGTGCTGCGCGAGCAGCGCTTCACGCTCGTCGAGCATCCGGGGCCGGCGCACCAGCCCTGGCTGCTCGATGCGGACGACGACGCGGTGCGCCTGGCGCCGGCGGCCGGCCAGGCGGTGCAGCCGGCCGACCGGGCGCAGGTGCTGGCGGACCTGCAGCGCATGCCCTGGCTGCGGCTGCCGCTGCCGGCCGGCCTGCTGCGCGCCGGGCAGCACGGCGCGCGCTACCGCCTGCTGCCGGGAACGGGCGGTGGTGTCGGTGGTGTCGGTGGTGTCGGCGGTGTCGGCAGCAGCGGCAGCGGCAGCGGCAGCGGCAGCGGCGAGCATGGCCCGCGTCGGCTCGCGCTGGGTCCCGACGAGCACGGCCGCTGGTGGCTGCTGGGCGAGTTTCCGGATGCCGACGCCGCGCGACGCGGCGCGGCCAGCCTGCGCCTGTACCTGCGCCACCTGGACCAGGAAAGCGAAGGCCTGCACGTGGTCGAGCACCTGCTGCTGCGACCGACGCAGCCGGGCGGCCCGGCGCATGCGCGGCTGGACCTGCCGGAGGACTTCCACCGGCTGCGCGTGACGGTGGTGCTGCCCGGCTGGACGCAGCGCTGCTCGCAGCCGGCGTTCCGGAACTTCGCGGAGGAGACCTTGCGCATCAGCTGCCCCGCTCACCTGACGCTGCGCTGCCTGTGGCTGGACGCGGCGCCGATGCAGCGCTTCGAGGAGGCGCATGCCGCCTGGCTGGAAGCGCGCATGGCCTGGGTCGCGTCGCCGGACGCGGCATCGGCGCAGGCGCTCGCGGACGAGGCGGCCTGCCGCGTGATCGAGTGCCTGCCGCTGTCGCCAGATGAAAAGCCCGCCACCGCGCGCGGCAACGGCAACGGCAACGGCAACGGCAACGGCAACGGCAGTAGCGGTCGCGGGAGTAGCGGCAGCGGCAGCGGCAGCGGCAGCGGCAGCGGCGACAGTGACAGCGACGGACCGGTGGTGCAAGGCCATGCGTGACTCAACCGCACCCACTGCGCACCTCGTCGAGCGCCTGACCGTCGACGCGGGCTTCGGCGCGGGCATCGCGCCCGGCGACGCGGAGGCCCGCCTGGTCGCCTGCGCCCAGGGACCGTTGCTGCGCGTGATCGACGAGGTGTTCGATGCCTGCTGCCCGCCAGACGAGCAATGGCGGCTGGACGAACTGGAGATCGACCTGGGCGAGCTGCCCGCCGCCGATTGGGAGACCGAGGCACCGAGCCTGCTGCGTGAGCGCCTGCGCCGCGTGCTGGAGGAACTGCGCGCGCCGGGCGGCGTCAGCGCCAGTGGCCGCGCGACCGGCCTGCGGGTCCGCACGCGGCCCCAGGCGCGGCTGGACGCGCTGCTGCACTTCCTGCGCCACGGCCGCCTGCCCTGGCAGGGCCGCGGTGACGACCCCGCCGCGCTGATGCGCGACGCGCTGCGCGAGGACCCGGCCGCCCTCGCCGCGGGACTGCGCGCCGCGCCGGACCGCGCCGCGCTGCTGCGGCGACTGGCTGCCCAATTCGACGAGGACACGCTGGCCGCGCTGGTCCACGCCTGCATGCCCGGCGAACCCGCCGCCGCGGCGCGGCTGCTGGCCATCGTGGCCCAGGCGCGCCGTGACGGCCGCGCGCCGCGCACGCTCGCCGCGCTGTGGGAATCGGTGCTCGGCCAGGCGATGGACCACGCGGTCGCGCCACGCCCGGCGGCGCTGATGCTGCTGCGGGCCCAACTGCTCGCGGCGCTCGACGCGGACGGCAACGCCACGGCCGGCAGCGATCCGCTGCAGAGCGTCGCCCATGCCTGGGCACCGCTGCTGCGCGAGGACCGGGACTGGCTGCGCGCGACATTGCAGCGCGCGGCTGAGACGGTGACGCTGCGCGAGCGCCTGTCGCAGGCGTTGCCGGAAGCGCTGCTGCCGCGACTGCTCGCTCTGTGGATGACCGAGCCCGAAGTGCGCGCCGTCACCGACTGGATCGCCGCCGTGGCGGCCGGCGACATCGCGGCGATAACTGCGAACGGGAGCTCGCCGAGCGCCTCGATCGCCTTGAGCACGATGGCCGCGAGGACCGCGGCCGGGACGATGGCGGCCGGGGCGACGACGACAGCGACCGCCACGGCGACGGTCGTCGCGGCTCGGCGGCGTCGCCTGTGGCAGGCGACGCTGGGCCACGCCGCCCGGCATTCGTCCGCGAGCTTCGACGCGATCCGCTACGAGACGCAGGTGCGCGAGGACCTGACGCGCCATGCCGGCGCCGGCACCGAGCCGCCGGTGCGCTGGTACGACCGCGTCGTGCGCCAGGCCACCGCGGTGCTCGCCGCGGCACTCGGCGCGCTGCGCCTGCCCTGGCGCAAGGCCGCGCCGCCCGCGGCCACGGCCACGGCCGGTGCGTCCGGGACGGCGACTCAAGCCGCCTCCCCCGCGACCACCACCGCCGAGCCGCTGCCGGAAGTGATCGCCGTCGACAACGCTGGACTCGTGCTGCTGTCGCCTTACCTGCCGCGGCTGTTCTCGATGCTGGCGCTGGCCGACGACCGGGCCTTCGCCGGGCCCGAGGCGGCCGCCCGCGCCGCGCTGCTGCTGCAGGCGCTCGCCACCGGCGAGGCCGCGGCGCCCGAGCCGGTGCTGGTGCTCAACAAGCTGCTGTGCGGCGTCCCGCTGGACGCGCCGCTGCCGCGCGAGATCGCGCTCACCGAGGCCGAGCGCACGGCGATCGACGGCCTGCTCGGCGCGGTGATCCAGCACTGGCGGATCCTGGGGTCGACCTCGCCGGCCGGGCTGCGCGACACCTTCCTGCGCCGCGCCGCGCGCCTGGAGCGCCGCGACGACGCCTGGCAGCTCGCGGTCGAGCCCGGGCCCTTCGACATGCTGATCGATCAACTGCCATGGGGTTACGCGACGCTGCGGCATCCGTGGATGGAAAGGGTGATTCATGTGGACTGGCGCTGACCCGTCGCCACGCGCGGCCATCAACGCGCGGGCCCTGGAGGCCGAACTGCGCTGGCTGGACCGCGCGCTGCAGCTGCGGCTGGCCGGGCATTTCGGCCACGAGGAGGCCGCAGGCGCGACGTTGCTCCCGACCGCCGCGAACGGCGCGATCGGCGTGATCGGAGCGACCGCCGCGATGGCGCCCCTGCCCGATCCTCCCGCCCTGCCCCGCGACGGCGCGGCCGACGACCACGACCTCGCGCGCCTGATCCGCCAGGGCGGGCTCGGGCCGGCGGAGCGGCTGGTGCTGGCGCTGGCGCTGGCGCCGCACCTGCGGCCGCAGCTGCTGGACCTGCTGTTCGTCAGCAACCGCAACCTGGACCGCGGCTTCTGCGAATTCGGCGGCTGGAAGGGACGGCACCACGGCGGCTTCCTGCCGACGGTGGAGACGGCGGCCTTCCTGGTCGCCGGCGAGGACCTGGCGCGGCGCTTCGAGCTGCGCCGCATGCTGGACGAGGCCGCGCCGCTGCGCCGGCTGGGCCTGGTGAGGCTGGTGCACGAGTCGCCGGGCGAGCCCTGGTACGGCGCGGCGCTGGTGGCCGGCGCCGACACGCTGGACCTGCTGTGCACCGGCGAGGCGCGCAAGCCCGACTACAGCGCGCAGTTCCCCGCCAAGCTGATCGAGACGCGGCTGGACTGGGACGACCTGGTGCTGGACGCCGAGGTGATGGACGAGGTGCAGGCGATCACCACCTGGGCCCGTCATGGCGAGGCGCTGATGCGCGACTGGCGCCTGGAGAAGTCGCTCAAGCCCGGCTACCGCTGCCTGTTCTTCGGGCCGCCCGGCACCGGCAAGACGCTGACGGCGACGCTGATCGGCCAGCAGGTGCAGGCGGACGTCTACCGCATCGACCTCTCGATGGTGGTGTCCAAGTACATCGGCGAGACGGAGAAGAACCTGGCCCAGGTCTTCGACCAGGCGCAGCACCGGCGCTGGATCCTGTTCTTCGACGAGGCCGACGCGCTCTTCGGCAAGCGGACCGCGACCTCCAGCAGCAACGACCGCCACGCCAACCAGGAGGTCTCCTACCTGCTGCAACGGGTGGAGGACTTCCCCGGGACGGTGATCCTGGCCAGCAACCTCAAGGGCAACATCGACGACGCCTTCGCGCGGCGCTTCCAGTCGGCGGTGTACTTCCCGATGCCCGATGCCGAGCAGCGGCTGCGGCTGTGGGAAGGCATGGTGCGGCACACCGGCCGGCTGGACGCCGAGGTGGACCTGCGTGAGCTCGCCGAGCGGCATGAACTGGCCGGCGGCGCGATCGCCAACGTGGTGCGCTTCGGCGCGATCAACGCGATGCAGGCGGGACGCGAACGCATCCTGGCCGCCGACCTGCGCAAGGGCATCGCCAAGGAACTGCGCAAGGAAGGACGCACGGTGTAGCCGCCATGGGGACACGCTCCTTCTTCAGAATCCCGCGACTCCCGCGCGCGTGGCGCGCGACCGATGAATGGGTCGACGCCGCCGGTGATGCGGGCCTCGGCGCGAGGGTCGACGCGGCGGTCGACGCGACACGCGCCGCGCCGGCCGCGGGCGCGGGCTGCCGCCATTGCGCGCGGCTGCGCTGGTTCGTCGGCGGCTCGCTGCTCGCGGCGGGGCTCGTGATCCTGCACGCGGCGGCGCAGGCACCGGCCGGTGGGTCGGCCTCCGCGACGCCGGCGTCGGCCGCCGCCGACAAGGCCGGTGGCAAGGGCTCATCGGTCTACATGGCCAAGCCCGCCGCGCCGCCGGGATCGATGGCACCTACGGCATCAACGGCATCGACAGCGGCATCAACAACCTCCGGCACCTCCGACGCGACGCTCTACGTCGCGACGCCACGGCCGCTGCCTGAGCGCCCCGAGCGCCCCTGGACGGCGACGGCCGTGCCGGACACGCCGGCGCCGGCGCCAGCGGCGACGGCCTCGGCGCCCGCTCGCGACGACCTGATGTGGCTGGTCTACCAGACGGTGCCGCTCCCCAACGCCCGGCTCCACCAGCCCTACAAGGCGCGCGACGTGGTGCGCGGCGGCCGCGCGCCCTATCGCTTCAGCGTGGACGGCGCGCTGCCGCCGGGCATGTTCCTGGAGGAGGACGGCGTGTTGGCCGGGACGCCCACCGCCACCGGCACCTTCCGCTTCCTGCTGACGGTGCGCGACGCCTCGCGGCCGCCGCACCTGGACCAGGCGATGTACGTGCTGCGCGTCGTCGATCCGAAGCCGGCCGCGGCGACGCCTGCCGCACCGCCGGCGACCAAGCCGGCGGCCGCTGCGGCGCGTCCTGCCAAGAGCCGGCCGGACAACACGCTGAAGTCGGTGACCGAGGACCAGACCAACCTCACCGTGCCGCGCGATCCGCCGCTGCCGATGACCTATGTGCTGACGGCCGCGAAGCTGGAGACGATCTTCAAGATCGCCGAGGCCTCGATGGGCGAATCGCTGATGACCGCGGCCAATGCCGCCAACGCGGCCGACGCCACCGACGGGACCACCGTCGAGAACGAGGCCTCCGCGCCCCGCCCGCTGGCGGTGAAGCCGCCGGTGCTCGGCCCGACGCTGGACCAGCTGCGCGAGATGCTGACGCCGCTGCAGGACGTCGAGCATCCGACGCGCGCGGTGTTCCAGGACTCGATGCGGGCGCGGCAGTGCGAATACTTCCTGCGCCACGTCAACGCGCTGGCCCTGGAGCAGCACAAGGACGCGATCCGTCGCTGCCCGCGCCGGGAGGACCTCGCCGAGACCGATCGACCGCACCTCGCGGCGAGCGGCAGTGCCGCCACGGTGAAGGCGACGAAGGCGGCCAAGCCCACCTCGCCCACCATGCCCAACTCGGCGCTCGCCCCCGGCAGCCTGCCGGTGATGACCTTCCTGGAGATGCTGATGCCGCCGCATCTGCTGGAGGAGATCACCGACGTCGCCGGCACCGAGCATCCGCTGTCGCAGGCGCGGCCGCTGCGGCTCAAGCCCGATGGCTGCGGCTGCAGCCTGCAGGACATCGAGAACGACGTCTTCGGCTTCCTGCCCTACTGGATGGGCGGCGAGACCGACGCGCCCATCCCGGTGCGCTTCGACAAGTTCACCCGGCTGCAGTACATGGGCGTCCTGCTGCGCAACAACGGCGAGTACCTGCGGCCGACAGGCTGGGACAGCCCGGGCGGCGGCTTCGCGCGGCGGGTGGACCAGCATGGCGTCGGCCTGGACCTGGTGCTCTACCGCCGCGACTTCCGCGCGCTGATGCGCCTCACCAACGAGGAGCGCAAGACGGTGCTGGACACCACCGCGGCGCAGGTCGGCGAGATGCTGGACCTGCGCCACGGCGACCTGCAGGGTGGGCTGGAGACCCTGCTGCCGCCGGGCTGGCGCGAGGAGGCGCATGTCTACGACGGCCTGACCGTGTTCTTCGAACCCACCGACGACGAGGCCGCGGACCCGCGCTTCGAGCAGTTCCTGCTCGCCTACCTGCATCGCCTGACCGAGACCATGCAGGCCCGCGGCACGCGCGCCTTCCACCTCAACCTGGTGATTCCGCAGCACCTGCTGGGGGAGACGTCGACCGCGTTCCGCTTCAGGAACCTGCTGGCCATCATGAAGGCGGCGGAACGCCAGCGCGGCGTCGGCGACGACAGCGGCCGCAAGGAACGCAGCGCGGCGGCGGCGACCTACAAGTCCTCGCCGGACTACGTCGGCACCAGCGACATCACGGTGAGTTTCCTCGCACCGCTGGGCACCGGCTCCGACATCGGCAAGATGCAGCTGCGCTCGCGCACCGACTTCAATGACGAGCTGGCCGGCCAGGACCGCATGGCGGTGCTGGGCAGCGTGGTGCCGGTGCTGCTGCACCCGGGCGGCAAGCCCGAGGCGCTGGCGCCTGAGGAGCAGGAGTCGCTGGACCGCGACCTGGTCTACATCGGCTGGTCCTTCGGCGGCGTCGCGCTGTGGCCGCTGCCGGTCGTGGGCATGGGCGCGGGCGAGAGCGTGCTGACGGCGCTGGACCATCGCTTCTGGTCCTTCCTGGACCAGGACACCAGCTTCTGCCGCATCGTCTGCCCGATGCGCATGCCGCTGCGCCTCGCGCTGGAAGCGCTGATGGTGCTGGTCGGCACGGCGCTGCTGGTCTACGGCTGGAACTGCCGGGTGCGGCGGATGGGCAGCGTCATCCTGATGGGGCTGTGGGCCGGCGCGATCGCCACGCTGGCGGTGGCCTTCGCGATCTTCTCCTGCGACCCGTCGCTCAACGAGCTGCGCAAGGGCAACACGCTGCTGGTCGCGATCATCCTCATCCTGGTGGTGGGCGGACTCGTCGTCACCTTCAAGCCGCGGGTGGAGCCGCCGTGAGCGCGACGGACACCGCGGGCGCCGGCAGCGCGGGAAGCACGGGAAACACCGGCCACGCCAGGCGCGCCGTCCCGCGGCGCATCGATCACCTCATGGGGAGCAGACGATGAAGGACTCGACCACGGACAGCGGCACGCGGGAGCAGGTGCCCGCGGCGACGACGACGGCGCAGCGGCGCGCCGGAATGGAGGGCGGTGAGCTGTCGGAGGCCATCGACGCATCGCCCCGGCAACTGGCGCAGCGCCGGCGGATCGACGCGACCTTCGGGCCGGTGGCGCAGCGCGCGACCGACGCGCTGGAGGAAGACGAAGCGGACACCGCGCAGGCGAAGGCCGCGCCGGTACAGCGGCAAGAGAACCGCACCGGCATGCCGGACGGCCTCAAGGCCGGCATCGAAGCGCTGTCGGGCACCGACCTGTCGGACGTGCGGGTGCATCGCAACTCGGCCCAACCGGCGCAGCTCAACGCGCTGGCCTACGCGCAGGGCAACGACATCCACCTCGGCCCCGGCCAGGACCATCACCTGCCGCACGAGGCCTGGCACGTCGTGCAGCAGCGCGAGGGCCGCGTGCAGCCGACGATGCAGATGGCCGGCGTCGACATCAACGACGACGCCGGGCTGGAGGCCGAAGCGGACCGCATGGGCGACGAGGCGCTGCGACACGGCGGGTGACGCGTCCAGCGCGGGCGTCGCCCCCATGGCGGTGCTCGGCCGTCTGATTCATTTTTTTACGACAACCTTTTTCGAGCCCCCCGGAACACACGCAGAACGTCACCGACTTCCGCCTGTGTCCATGCCGACCTTCCTCCTCGCACTGCCCCCCTGGGAGACGCTGCTGCGGCAGTTGCTGCTGGCGCCGTGTCTGGAGGAGATCCTCTTCCGGCTCGGCCTGCAGGACCTGCTGGCCAACTCTCGCGCCCTCGCGGCGCGCCGTCACGCGGTCACGCTGACGGCGCTCGCCTTCGGCGCCGCGCACGCGCTCGCCCTGCTCGTCGCCGCGGCGCCCGGCCCCTGGCCGACGCTCCCCGCGCTGCTGCTCGCGCTGGCCACCGCCGCACCGGCCTGGTGGATCGGCCACGGCTATCGCCGCCATCGCTCGCTGCCACGCTGCATCGCCTGGCATGTGCTCTTCAACGCCTGCTGGCTGCTGCTCGCGGCGCCCGTGGTCCTTCCGCTTCTCTCCACCTCCTGACGAGGCTCGCGCCATGATGACCCTGCCCCGCTCCCGCGCCCTCCCCGGCGCCCGCTCCGCTGTCGCCGCTTCCCCGGCCTCCGCCGCGCTCTCCACGCTCGCCGTCATCGCTGGCGCGCTGCTGGCGGCGCCCGCGTTCGCCGCCGACCCGGTCGCCGGCCAGACCCGGTTCTCGCAGGTCTGCGCGGCCTGCCACACCGTGGCCTCCACCGCCGTGGTCGACCGCGGGCGCAACAACCCCGCGATGATCCAGAACGCGATCAACACGATCCCGGCGATGACCGCGGCCGTCTCGGGCAACGTCAGCGCCACGGACCTGGCCGACATCGCCGCCTACCTGGGCAACTCGCCGGCCTCGATCAGCTTCGCGCAGACCACCGTCGGCCAGACCAGCGCCGTCTCCACCGTCACCATCAGCGCCAGCCGCCTGGCCGCGCTGAGCAGCCTCACCGCCGTCGCCAGCGGCGACTTCGCCGTCCAGGGCGGCAGCTGCGGCACCAGCGTCCCCGCCGGCACCGGCTGCACCGTCGGCGTCGTCTTCAAGCCGACCGCCGCCGGCGCGCGCAGCGGCGCCTTGACCATCACCCACAACGGCATTTCGACGGCGATCCCGATCGCCCTCAGCGGCACCGCCAACGGCGCGCTGCAGGCCGGCCTGTCCGCCGACGCCAGCAGCGTCGACTTCGGCACGCAGACCGTGGGCGTCGCCTCCACCGCGCGCACCGTCACGCTGACCAACACCGGCACCGCCTCGCTGGACTTCGGCAGCATCGGCGTCAGCGGCACCAACGCCGGCGACTTCACGCGCGGCGGCAGCTGCGCCGTCGGTACGCCGCTGGCCGTGGGCGCGACCTGCACCGTCACCGCGACCTTCTCGCCAGCCGCCGCAGGCGCCCGTTCCGCCTCGATCGCCGTGGCCGCCACCGCGCCGGCCGCCGGCGGCGCCGCCGCCAACGTGAACCTCGCGCTGAGCGGCACCGGCCAGATCGCCGCCGCGCCGGTGTCCAGCCTCTCGGCGAGCACGCTGAGCTTCGGCACGGCCACGGTCGGCACCACGACCGCCGCGCAGACCCTCACCGTCACCAACACCGGCAGCGCGGCGCTGAGCTTCAGCGCGATCGCGGCCAGCGGTCCGTTCGCGGCCACCCACACCTGCGGCACCAGCATTCCCGCCGCCGGCACCTGCACCGTGTCGGTCACCTTCACGCCGACCGCCGCCGGCGCGGCCACCGGCGCGCTGAGCCTGACCAGCAACGCCGCCGGCTCGCCGCAGAGCGTGGCGCTGGCCGGCACCGGCGCGCTCGCCAACACGGCGATCCTGGGCTGGAGCCCCGCGGCCGGCGCCGACTTCGGCACCGTCACCGTCGGCGCCGACGGCGGCCTCAAGCACTTCACGCTGAGCAACACCGGCACCGCCGCCGCGACGCTGGGCAGCTTCAGCCTGGCCGGCGCCGCCGCCGCGGACTACCGCGTCGACACGGCCTCCACCTGCGTCGCCGGCGCTTCGCTGGCGGTGGGCGCGAGCTGCGACCTGGCGATCGGTTTCAGCCCGCGCGCCGTCGGTGCCCGCGCCGCCACGGCCAATGTCGTCGCCGACAACGCCACGCTGCCCGCCGCGCTGGCGCTCAGCGGCACCGGCCAAGGCGCGCCGCAACCGGCGCTGCAGCTGTCGGCGACCTCGATCGACCTGAGCGCGGCCGACACCGCCGGCCGTCCGCTGACGCTGACCAACAGCGGCAACGCGGCGCTGCACATCGCCTCGCTGGCGATCAGCACGGCGCGTTTCTCGATCGACACGAGCGGCACCGGCAGCTGCGGCGCGGCGCCGTTCACCGTCGCGCCCGGCGCGAACTGCCAGGTGACCGTGCGCTGGCTCGGCGCGGGCGCGGCGGCCTCCGACGCCACGGCCACCGACACCGCCACGCTGACGCTGCAGGGCGACATGTCGCCCGCCACGGCCACCGTCGCGCTCAGCGGCTCGGCCGGCAACACGGCGATGTCCAACAGCGGCGGCGGCGGTTGCACGATCGGCGCCGGCACCGGCGCGGCGGATCCGCTGCTGCTGCTGATGGCCGGACTGTCCGGACTGATCCTGTGGCGCCGTCGCGCACGCCGCTGAACACGGCCGCGATCTCCCACCCTCAACGCCCTGGAGCCCCGATGTCCACTCGCCCAACTCCCTCCCACGAGGCCGCGCGCCGCGGCGCGTCGTCGCGCGCCCTCGCCGCGATCGCCTCGCTCGGCACCGCGCTCTTCATGACGCTGTCGCCGGTCCACGCCGCCGATGTCGGCCAGGCGCTGCCGGTCGCAAGCGTCCCCGGCGCCGACGGCGCGCCGGTGCCGCTGTACGACGGCAAGGCCAAGCTCACCTACGTCGACTTCTGGGCCTCGTGGTGCGGCCCCTGCCGCGAGTCCTTCCCCTGGATGAACGAGATGCAGGCCAAGTACGGCGCGCAGGGCCTGCGCATCGTGGCGGTCAACCTCGACGCCCGCCGCGACGACGCCCAGGCCTTCCTCAAGGAGGTGCCCGCCAAGGTCGCGCTGGCCTTCGATCCGAAGGGCGGTTCCGCGCAGCGCGTCGGCGTCCGGGCGATGCCGAGCTCGGTGGTGCTGGGCCCCGACGGCCGCGTGCTGATGGAGCACGCCGGCTTCCGCGCCGAGGACAAGGCCGAGCTCGAGGCCCGCATCGCCGCCGCATTGAAGGCGGCCAAAGCACCCTGAGCGCCATGAATGCCGCCCTGAGCGCCCGAGCTTCCCGAGCGTCCTGAGCGCGCGATGGCGCCACCCGGCGCCGCGTCCCGACGCCCACCGGCGCGGCCACCCGCGCTCCGCCGCTCCCCCTTGCTTTCACCCTGGAGTCCCACGATGTCCCTGCCTCCGACGCCCCGCCGCCGCGCCCCGCTGGCGACGGCCGCCCTGGTCGCCGGCGCGACGCTGCTCGCGTTCGCGACCACCGGCTGCGCGATCCAGCCCCCCAAGCCCTGGGAGAAGGGCGCGCTCGCCCGCCCCGAGATGACGATGGGCGGCGACGTGCTCGGCGACCGTTTCGCCCAGCACATCTACACCAGCAAGGAAAACGCCTCCGGCGGCAATGGCGTGGGAGGAGGCGGTTGTGGCTGCAATTGAGTTCGAACGCGTCCCTGATGCGGGAGCCGTCGACGCGCCCGCGACGCGCGACGCCGGCGGCCCCGCTGCCGACACGACCGCCGCCCGCGCCGGCGCCTGGGGCGGCGTGCTCGCCGCGGCGCTGCTGCTGCCGGGGCTGCAGCCGGCGGCGCAGGCCGAGACCGCGCCCGAACAGGCCGAGGTCGCCGTCAAGCTGCTGTCCTACCGCGATCGCCAGCCCGGCTTCGATCGCATCAAGGTGACCGCGCCGTCGGTCTACCTGATGGTGCCGGTGGCCGGCCGCTGGTCGGTCGAAGGCTCGCTGGTGACCGACAGCGTCTCCGGCGCCTCGCCGCGCTTCCACAGCGCCGTTTCGGGCGCCTCGCGGCTGGACGAGGAACGCAAGGCCGGCGACATCCGCGTCACGCGCTACAACGACCGCGACGCATGGTCCGTCGGCGCGGCCTATTCGACCGAGCACGACTACCGCTCGCGCACGGTCTCGGCCGACTACCGGCGCTCCAGCGAGGACAACAACACCACCTGGAACATCGGCGCCGCCTTCGGCGACGACTGGATCGGCTCCTCCAACGACCCGACGCTCAGCCGCGGCCGCAACACCACGCAGCTGACCGCCGGCGTGACCCAGGCCTGGACCGCGGTGGACCTGGTGCAGCTGAGCCTGGGCGCGAGCTGGGGCCACGGCATGTACTCGGACCCCTACAAGTTCCCGGACCGCCGCCCGGACCGGCGCGAACAGTACACGGTGATGGCGCGCTGGAACCATCACTTCAGCGACTGGCGCGCCACGCTGCGCAGCAGCTGGCGCTATTACGCCGACAGCTTCGGCGTGCGCGCCAACACGGTCGAGGCCGCCTGGGTGCAGCCGCTCGCCGGCGGCTGGACGCTGACGCCGATGCTGCGCTACACGACGCAGCGCGCGGCCAAGTTCTATTACGACCCGGTCTACGACCCCGCGCTCGGCGCGCCCTTCCCGCCCGGCTACACCGCCACCTCGCCGCAGTACCTGTCCGGCGACCAGCGCCTGTCGGCCTTCGGCGCGATCACCGCCGGGCTCAAGGTCGCCAACGAGTTCGCGCCGCGCTGGACCGCCGATTTCAGCCTCGAGCACTACGAGCAGCGCGCCGCCTGGCGCCTGGGCGGCAGCGGCTCGCCGGGTCTGGACCGCTTCCAGGCCGACTGGCTGCAGATCGGCCTCTCGCACAAGTTCTGAGGCCACGACGATGCTGCGCGACGCCACGACCTCGCTGCCCTCGGCGGCTGCACCGGCGGATCCCCTGCCGCCGGACGGCCCCGCCGAACGGGAGCATCGCCACGCCTTCACGGCGATGGCCTCGCCCAACGAGATCGTGCTGGCCGGCGTCCCGCCGGCGCAGGCCGCCGACGCCTGCGCCTTCGCCGAGGCCGAGGTCCGCCGCATCGAGCGCAAGTACTCGCGCTACCGCGACGACAGCGTGATCTCGGCGATCAACGCGCGCGCGGGCCGCGGCGGCGTGACCGTCGACGCCGAGACCGCCCACCTGCTCGACTTCGCCGCCGAGCTGCATCGCCAGAGCGACGGCCTCTTCGACCTCACCAGCGGCTGCCTGCGCCGCGCCTGGGACTTCAAGGCCGGCCGCGAGCCCTCGCCCGACGCGCTGGCCCTGCAGCTCGCGCGCATCGGCTGGCACCGCGTGCAGTGGGACGGCCGCGCGATCGCGCTGCCGCAGGCCGGCATGGAGATCGACTTCGGCGGCATCGGCAAGGAATACGCCGCCGACCGCGCCGTCGCGGTGCTGCGCGAGCTCGGCTTGCGCCATGGCTTCGTGAACCTGGGCGGCGACCTGCGCGTGCTCGGCCCGCGTCCGGACGGCCAGCCCTGGGTCTTCGCCATCCGGCATCCGCGGCGCGAGCACGAGGTCTGCGCGCGCATCGCGCTGGGCAGCGGCGCCCTGGCCACCAGCGGCGACTACGAGCGCTTCTTCATCGCGGCCGACGGCCGGCGCTGCTGCCACATCCTCGATCCGCGCACCGGCCAGCCGGTGCGCCACTGGCAGGCCGTCAGCGTGGTCGCGCCGCTGTGCATCGCCGCGGGCGCCCTGGCCACGATGGCGATGCTGATCGGCGCGCCGGCCGCCACGCGGCTGAGCACGCCGGGCGTGGGCTTCCTGCTGATCGATGCCGACGGCCACCGCCACACCCACGATCCGGAGCAGCTCCTCCACACTCCGGCCGCGGGCCTGGCGACGCCGCCATCGAACGCGTCCGCGCCGGCCCTGCACGCCACTTCCCTCCCTTCCACCACTTCCTCCACGCCGTCATGAGATTCCTCGCCTCCTTCCTCGCCGGCGCCGCGACCGCGATCACGCTGGTCCTCGCCGCGCCGGGCAGTGCCCGCGCCGCCACCGATCAGCCGCCTTTCCTCGACGTCGTGCAGGCCTTCCCCGGCCAGGCGCGCGTCGACGACGCCGGACGCGGCCCGCTGCTGGTCCAGTTCGACGTCCCTCCCGGCTACCACCTCTACCGCGAGCGCTTCGCGATCGAGGCCGAGGGCGCCGCGCTGCCCGCGCCGCAGCTGCCCGAGGGCAAGGCCGAGTTCGATCCCAACTTCAACAAGACGATGACGCTGTGGGCCGGCGCGGTCCGCATCGCACAGCCGCTGCCCACCGGCGCGCTGCCCGCGTCGCTGACGGTGCGCTTCCAGGGCTGCGCCGACCGCGGCCTCTGCTATCCGCCGCAGCAGGCGCTGGTGCACCTGACGCGCGGCGGCGATGGCGCGGTGACGGCCCGCTGGGAGTCGCAGCCCGATGCGCTGACGGCGCCGGTCGATGAGCCTTCCACCTCAGCCGCACCCACCGCTTCGGCGTCGCCCGCACCGTCCGGCGCCACGACGGCGACGGCGACCGGAGCCGCACCGGCCACCGCAGCCGCCTCGGCGGACGCGCCCGTCGACCGCAGCGCCGCCGCGCTGCAGTCGGGCAGCCTGCTGCGCGTCATCGGCATGTTCCTGCTCGGCGGCCTGCTGCTGTCCTTCACGCCCTGCGTGCTGCCGATGCTGCCCATCCTGTCGTCGATCATCGTCGGCCAGGGCGCGCCGGTCTCGCGCGCCCGCGGCTTCACGCTGGCACTGGCCTACTCGATGGGCATGGCGATGGTCTACACCGCGGCCGGCGTCGTCGCCGGGCTGCTGGGCTCGGGCTTCGCCGCCGCGCTGCAGAACCCGTGGGTGCTCGGGTCCTTCGCGCTGCTGCTGTCGGTGCTGGCGCTGTCGATGTTCGGCGTCTGGGAATTCCAGATGCCCGGCTTCATCCAGGACAAGGTCAACAACGCGTCCAACCAGCTCAAGGGCG
>Ga0209257_1000251_pt1 | contig 123796 bp, 100 predicted proteins | sample AraplaCvi_mCL_r2_FD_184277 | JGI IMG/M metagenome (GOLD analysis project Ga0209257, IMG submission 184277) | Arabidopsis root microbial communities from North Carolina, USA - plate scrape MF_Cvi_mCL_r2 (SPAdes) (version 2) | ecosystem: Host-associated > Plants > Roots > Endosphere | place... | reverse complement strand
TACGGGTCCGCCTCGGCAGGCGCGTTGGGATCGACCTTGAGCGCCACGCAGGGGGCGAACACCGCCTCGGCCTGCGCCAGCAGCGCCGCGGTCACCAGCAGGTAGCGCCCGTTCTGCTGCACCACGCCCAGCTCGCCGGCGTTGAGCGCCTTGAGCTGTTCGGCGGTGACATAGATGCGCTTGATCTTGCCGCCGTAAGGGAAATGGCGCGCGATGTCGGCGGCCGGGTCGTTCAGGCCCTTGTCCTTGAGCAGTTCTTCGAGCTTGGCGCGGGCCTCGCGACGCAGGCGGGCCTCTTCCTGCTTGACCCGCTCGGCCTCGATCCGCTCTTCCTTCTCGCGCTGGGCGCGGATGGCGTAGGCCTTGGCCAGGTCGATGTCCTCGCGGCTGCGCGGCTTCTGCTGCCCTTGTGCTTGCGCCGGCCTGCCACCCTGCCCGCCGCCGGGCTTGCCGCGGCGCTGCTGCGGATGGCTGGTGTTGCCGGGATTGGGCTTGCCCGCATGGGGCTTGCCGGCGTGCGGGGCACCCGCGCGCGGCTTGTGTTCGGGTTTGCGCTCTGGCTTGGGCGCCGGCTTGAAGCCCAGGCCCAGCAGCTGGTCGCGGAGCGAATCAGTCATGACGGTCTATCAGTAGTGCGGCGGCGGGGGTTCGTCCGCCGGGTCGGAATCCAGGCTGGAGCGCACCTTGCGCAGGTCTTCCAGCAGATGCTGCAGCAGGATGGCATTGCGCTGGCTCTCGGCACGCGATTCGGCCAGCGCATCGCTCAGCTCGCCCAGCGCATGCTCCTGGAACGCCAGGCGGGTCTCCAGTTCGACCAGCCGCTGCTCCAGCGGCTCGTCCGGCACCGGGGTGGTCAACCCGAACAGATCAGATGCCATGCACGGTGCGGCCTCTTCCGCTTGCGTTGCGCATCGCCGTCGATGGCGAGGCGGGGAAATCGATCAGGGCCGGCACGGGGCCGGCCCTGGGGTGCGACAGCTGCGATCGATGCATCGGCAGCGGCGCACGCCTGCTGCTTACTGCACGATGCCCATCAGCTCGACATCGAAGGTCAGCATCGCGTCCGGGCCGATGGTGCCGCCCGGGGCGCCTTCGGCACCGTAGCCCAGCTGCGAGGGAATCCAGAAGCGGTACTTGGAGCCGACCGGCATCAGCGACAGCCCTTCGGTCCAGCCGGCGATCACCTGGTTCAGCCCGAACTCGGCCGGCTGTCCACGCTTGTAGGAGCTATCGAAGACGGTGCCGTCCAGCAGCTTGCCCTCGTAGTTCACGCGCACGCGGCTGGTGGCCGTCGGACGCTCGCCGCTGCCCTGGCGCAGCACGGTGTACTGCAGGCCCGACGGCGTGGTCACCACGCCTTTCTCGGTCTTGTTCTTGGACAGGAACGCGGCGCCCTCGGTGCGGTTCTTCTCGCCCATGCGCTGCTGGCGGCTGGCGATGAAGGCCTGCATGGTCGCCTGTGCCTCGGCGTCGCTCAGCAGTGCCGTGCCCTTGGAGAACTGGGTCTGCATCGCCTGCACCAGCACGTCCAGATCCACCTCGTCCTTCAGCGGCGCCAGCGACGGGCCGACGGCGCGCTCACCCAGCATCAGTCCGACCTGTTCCTTGTCCACCGCCGGCGGAGACATGCCTGGCGGCATGCCCTGCTGGCGCTGGCCCTGGCCTGCGGCGATGTTCTGGCGCAGCGCCGCGTCGGCGGCCTTGGCCTGCTCTTCGGTCTGCGTGGGCTGGCCGCCCTTGAAGATGGTCTGCACGCCGCGCTTGAACGCCGCCACGTCGAGGAAGGGGGCCACCGGCTCGAACGAACGACCCACGTCCAGGCCGATCGCGTAGCTGACCTTGTCCTTCTCGGTGGTCAACGATGTCTTGTCCTGCGCCAACGCACTTCCTCCCATCAACGAAACTGAAACGGCCGCGGCCGCGACCCACTTACCGACTGACGCCATCATGCGATTTCCTGTGATTGAACAAGCGCCGCCGGCGCGACGCACCGGCGCATTGTCGCACGCGCGTGAGGATCAGCGCGGCTTGGGCTGGGCCAGCGCCTTCTCGATCGCCGCGACCAGCGCCGGATCGTCCGGCGTGACCTTGCTGGGGAACTGGCCGATGACCTTGCCATCTCGGCCGATCAGGTACTTGTGGAAGTTCCAGCCCGGCGCAACGCCAGTAGCGCGGGTCAGCTCCTTGTACAGCGGCGTGGCGTTGTCCCCAAGCACGCTGACCTTCTGGAACATGGGGAACTTCACGCCGTAGGTCAGCGTGCAGAACTCCTGGATCTGCGCTTCTTCGCCCGGCTCCTGGCCCTTGAAGTCGTTGGACGGAAAGCCCAGCACATTGAAGCCCTTGGCGGCGTACTTCTTGTTGAGCGCCTCCAGGCCTTCGTACTGCGGGGTGTAGCCGCACTTGCTGGCGGTGTTGACCACCAGCAGCACTTCGCCGCCGTACTTCTGCTTCAGGTTCACCTCGCCCTTGCCGGCCAGCGGGCGGTAGTCATGGTCCAGCAACCCCTCTGCAGCGGCTCCTCCAGCCAGGCCCATGAGCAGGGTGAAGGCCAGTGTTTTCAATACCTTGCGCATCGTGCGGAGACCTGTGAGGAACGGGAACGCGAGTATGCCTCCAGCGGCTTGCCACTGACCACCAAAAAGGTGTTGACACCCTCCGTTCTGGTGTTATAGTTCAATACAACACCACTTACCCAACGCGGGAGTGCCTCATGCAAAACACCACGCTGAACAGTTCGACGGTCGCCCTGGCCGCCGCAACGCTGCTCACACTGGGGCTGTTGGTTCAGGGAAAGCCTGAGCGTGGAGACGGCGCCAGCCCGATCCGCGCGAGCGAGGCGGACATTCTGGAAAAGGCCGAGGATCTGGTCGACCCCGCGCGAACCCCGACACGCAAGCGAGGATCCCTCTCCATGCCTTACTTCTCATTCGCCCAAATGCTGCGCTCACGGAGCTGACCATGATGACTTCCGTGCAGTGGAGCGACGGCGCTCCCATCTACCGACAGCTTAAGGAAAAGGTGATTGCCATGATGCTCGACGGCGTGCTCAAGCCCGGCGATGCCCTCGATTCGGTGCGCCACGTGGCCTCCGAGTACCAGCTCAACCCCATCACCGTCTCACGCGCCTACCAGGAACTGGCCGACGAGGGCCTGGTGGAGAAGCGCCGCGGGCTGGGCATGTTCGTGACCGAAGAAGCGGCCAAGAAGCTGCTCGGCAACGAGCGCGAGCGTTTCCTGACCGAAGAGTGGCCCGTCGTGGCCGAACGCATCCAGCGCCTGGGGCTGTCGACCCAGGAACTGCTCGATTCACTGGGAGACACGAAATGACCGCAGTAGTGAGCGCCCAGGGCCTGCGCAAGGTCTACAAGAACAAGGTCGCGCTGAACGACGCCGCCTTCGAGATCCAGCCCGGCCGCATCGTCGGCCTGATCGGCCCCAACGGCGCCGGCAAGACCACGGCGCTGAAGGCGCTGCTGGGCCTGACCTCCTTCGACGGCGAAATGAAGGTGCTGGGCAAGGACCCGCGCACGCAGCGCGATGCGCTGATGCGCGAGGTCTGCTTCATCGCCGACGTCGCCGTGCTGCCGCGCTGGATCCGGGTCAGGGAGGCGATCGACTTCGTGGCCGGCGTGCATCCGCGCTTCGACCGCGCCAAGTGCGAGCGCTTTTTGGCCAACACCCAGCTCAGCCCCAAGCTGCGGGTGCGCGAGATGTCCAAGGGCATGATCGTGCAGCTGCACCTGGCGCTGGTGATGGCCATCGATGCCCGCATCCTGGTGCTGGACGAACCCACCCTGGGCCTGGACATCCTGTATCGCAAGGAGTTCTACCAGCGCCTGCTGGAGGACTACTTCGACGAGCAGAAGACGATCATCGTCACCACCCACCAGGTGGAGGAGATCGAGCACATCCTCACCGATGTCATGTTCATCCGCGATGGCCGGGTCGTGCTGACCGCGGAGATGGACGAGGTCGCCGAGCGCTACACCGAAGTGCTGGTCTCGGCCGAGCACGCCGCGGCCGCCCGCGTCATGAAGCCCATCGACGAGCGCGCCCTGCCCTTCGGCAAGACCGTGATGCTGTTCGACGGCGTCCCGCGCTCGCAGCTGACCAGCTTCGGCGAAACCCGCAACCCCGGCCTGGCCGACCTGTTCGTCGCCGTCATGAAAGGAACCTACGCATGAATGCCATCGCCACCAAGGCCGGGAGCCCGGCCAACACCTTCCTGTGGTTGTTGAAGCGCGAATACTGGGAAAACCGCGGCGGATTCGTCTGGGCGCAGGTGATCACCGGCACGATCGTCGTGGTGCTCTCGGCGCTGATGGCGGTGGTCGGGGTGATCCAGCTGCGCTCGCAGGACCTGGAGATGCACCGCGGCGACACGGAAATCACCGGCTCCTTCGCCGCTGTGGGCGATGTGATGTTGATGCTGGGCAACGGCATCACCGGCTCGGTGCTGGCCTTCGTGGTGTTCTTCTACGCCCTGGGCAGCCTGTACGACGACCGCCGCGACCGCAGTGCGTTGTTCTGGAAGTCGCTGCCGATCTCCGACACCGCCACGGTGCTGTCCAAGGCCGCCTGGGCGCTGCTGCTGGCGCCCCTGATCTCGGTGATCATCGGCATGCTGCTGGGCGTGGCGCTGTGGATGGTGAGCGCGGCGACCATCGCGGCCACCGGCCTGGAAGGCGCTTCCAGCCTGTTCTCCGAGTCGCACCCGTTCCGCATCCTGGGCGCGATGCTGGCCACCCTGCCGATCGGCCTACTGTGGTCGCTGCCCGCGGTGGGCTGGCTGATGCTGTGCTCGGCCGTGGCCCGGAGCAAGCCGTTCCTGTGGGCCGTGCTGTTGCCGCTGCTGGCCTGCCTGATCATCAGCGTGATGGCTGCCCTGCCCGGCATCCACCTGCCGCTGGGTTCGGTCTGGTACGTGGTGGGCTACCGCGGCCTGCTGAGCGTGCTTCCCGGGTTCTGGGTGTTCTCCCGCCTGGCCCAGAACGAGACCGCTGAGACCGCGCTCAACGCGGCCAAGACCCCCGAGGACAGCCTGCAGATGGTGCTGCACAGCCTGACCGATCCGCGGATCTACACCAGCCTGGACCTGTGGATCGGCGTGGCCGTCGGCGTGGCCTTCATCGCTCTGGCCATCTACGCCCGCCGCTGGCGCGACGAGGCCTGATCCAGGCGCAGCCTCAGGTCAGGCACTGGGGCACCCATCGCGGTGCCCCTTCCCAACATTCATGAGGAACCGAACGATGCGCCCGATCCCCTTCTCACTGATCGCCATCGCTGCCCTGGCCCTGCCCGGACTGGCCTCGGCCAAGGACGCGCACTGCGAGTTCAGTGCGCCGCGCAACCTCACCCTGGACCTGGCCGGCGTGCGCAGCGTGGTGTTCGAGACCAACGAGCACGACCTGCGGCTGACCGGCACCGACGGCGCCGGCGGCACGCTCAGCGGCCGTGCCTGTGCCAGCAAGGAGTCGATGCTGGCCAACCTCACCATCGAGCAGAAGAAGCAGGGCGACGTGCTGGTGGTGACGCTCAAGCAGCAGGGCATGCGCGGCTGGAGCTTCGGCAAGACCTACGCCTACCTGTCGCTGTCCGGCACCCTGCCGGCCAGCACCCAGGTCCGCCTGGATGCCGGTTCGGGCGACCTGGACATCAGCAACGTCGCCTCGCTGGGGCTGAACGTGGGCTCGGGCGATGTCAAGGTCAGCAAGGTGCGCGCAGGCGTCAGCGGCTCGCTGGGATCCGGCGACCTGGACCTGCGCGAGATCGGCAGCCTGACGCTGGACTCGGTGGGCTCGGGCGATATCGATGCCAACGACGTGCGCGGCGATGCCAGCGTCGATGCCATCGGCTCGGGCGACCTGACCCTGGGCAAGGTCCAGGGCAATGTGAAGATCGGCAATGTCGGTTCGGGCGATGTCACCCTGGAGGACGTCCGCGGCAGCGTCAGCGTCGGGGCGATCGGTTCGGGCGATGTGGAAGCGCGCCGTGTCGGCGGCGATGTCACCGTGCGCAGCAAGGGCAGCGGCGATATCACCACCGAGGCGGTCACCGGCAAGGTCAGCAAGCCGCGCGAGTGACCACTCGCGCTCAATCCCTTCTCGTGCCAGGAGCGACCTCATGAAATCCCATTGCACCGCACTGCTGCTGGCCACCGTCCTGATCCTGTCCGCCTGCCAGGGCGGCTCCGGCAACGCCGACAATCCTGTCACCGCTGCGGTCAAGGCCGCCAGCGACGGCATCGACGAAGCCCAGAAGGGCATGGACCAGGCCAAGGAGGAGCTGGAAAAGGAGCGCGCCAAGCTCAACACCCAGAACCTCTCGCTCAACCGCGACGACGCCCACAAGGACTTGCCCAAGGCCGAGATCACCCCGCAAGGCGAGCTGCTGATCGATGGCAAGGCGGTGGCCGCCACGCCGGAGCAGAAGCAGCTGGTGCTGGCCTATCGGGGCCAGATGCTGGGCGTGATCTCCGCCGGCATCGCCGTCGGCATCGAAGGCGCCAAGATCGGCATGGACGCGGCCGGCGCGGCGCTGAAGGGCCTGATCAGCAACAAGTCCGAGGATGAGATCGGCAAGGAGGTCGAGGCCAAGGCCAAGGCCCGCCTGCAGCCTGAGGTCGAGAAACTGTGCGCGCGCCTGCCCGGCCTGTACGCCGCCCAGCAATCGCTGGCCGACAAGATGCCCGAGTTCCGCCCCTATGCCACGATGGACAAGGACGACATCGACGACTGCAAGGACGGCGGCGACTGGGAGCCCTGAGCCCGGTCGATCAGGGGAATGCGGCATCGTCGCCTCGCCGGTGCCGCTTCGGTCATTGCCGAACGTCTACAATCGCGCCATGCGTATCCTGATCCCCTTGCTGCTTTCCCTGATCGCGCTTGTCGGCTGCGGCCGCGGCGACAACGCCGGCCCCTCGCGCGAGGAGCGCATGAAGCCGCGCATCGCCGTGACCAACGATGCGGTGACCATGCGCCGTGCTCCGGCGGCCAGTGCCTTCATCGACCCGCAGGGCGTCCTGAAGATCGATGACATCCAGGTGCCGCAGTCGCCGGATAACACTGCCCTGCTGCGTCTGTATTTCGGCCGCATGCAGATGCTGCGCCTGCAGACCCTGGGGCCCGAGGCCAATAGCGGCAAGCCGGGCAGCGTCAAGGCGCAGCCCGATGCGGAAACCCTGGCGCTGCAGACGCAGATCCTGCAACAGGTCTCCCCGTTGAAGCCCTACAAGGAAAGCTTCGACAACGTACAGATGGAATACCGCTGACATCAGCGCACCACGCGCTGCGTTGCGATCCTTCGCGAGGCAGCGTCAACGGAGGTTCGAAGGACCGACAGACGCGGCTCCGCACCCGCCTCGTCTAATCCTCCGGGGGCGCACTACGCCTACTTACAGCACCTGAAGCCGGAACCGGACAGCCGCCGCTGCCGCGGCGGATGTCGATGTTCTTGCTCCCCCTTTCCCGTCTTACGTGAGCGAGGCGGACGGCAGAGTCACCGGCGGCGACGCCCTTGCACGGCCCGGCCGCCAGCAACCCAGCGCGGCTCAGCCGCCCCCGCCCGCGCCGCCGTGGATCCCGCCCGCGATCAACGCCGCCGGGTCCAGCAGCTGCTTCAACTCCGGCAGGGACAGCCCGCTGTCCTCCGCCGCCACCTCCAGCACTGGCCACCCTTCCTTGTAGGCGCGCTTGGCGATGGCCGCGGCCTTCTCGTAGCCGATGATGGGGTTCAGCGCGGTCACCAGGATCGGATTGCGCGCCAGCGCCTGCTGCACGTTGTCCTCGCGTACCTTCAACCCGGCGATGGCCGAGTCGGCCAGCAGCCGGGCGATGTTGGCCAGCAGCTGGATCGACTCCAGCAGGTTGGCCGCGATCAGCGGCAGGGTCACGTTGAGCTGGAAGTTGCCGGTCTGCCCGGCCACCGTAATCGCGGTGTGGTGTCCGATCACCTGCGCACAGACCATCACCGTCGCCTCGGGGATCACCGGATTGACCTTGCCCGGCATGATCGAGCTGCCCGGCTGCAGCGCCGGCAGTTCGATCTCGCCCAGGCCGGCCAGGGGGCCGGCATTCATCCAGCGCAGGTCGTTGGCGATCTTGATCAGCGCCACGGCCAGCGCATTGAGCTGGCCGGACAGCTCCACCGCATCGTCCTGGGCCGCCAGGCCCTCGAACTTGTTCTCGGCGCTTTCGAAGCGCTGCCCGGTCAGCTTGCCCAGCGCCTTGGCGACCTGCTTGCCCAGCTTGGGGTCGGCATTGATGCCGGTGCCGATGGCGGTGCCGCCCAGCGGCAGGCGGCGCAGGCGCTTGAGGCTGTCGTCGATGCGCGCCTGCGCCGAGGCCAGCTGTGCCGACCAGGCCGAGAACTCCTGGCCGAAGCTCAGCGGCATGGCATCCATCAGGTGGGTGCGGCCTGTCTTGACGACCTTGGCCAGTGCCTTGCCCCGCTTGTCGATGGTCTTGCGCAGGTGCTTCAACGCGGGCTGCAGGTCTTCCACTGCCGCCAGCTGGGCCGAGACGCGGATCGCGGTGGGCACCACGTCGTTGGAGCTCTGCCCCAGGTTGACGTGATCGTTGGGGTGCACCGTGGCGCTTTTGTCGGACTGCAGCAGCCGGGTCGCCAAGGTGGCGATGACCTCGTTGGCATTCATGTTGGACGAGGTGCCCGAGCCGGTCTGGTAGATGTCGATCGGGAACTGGCCGTCGTGGCGGCCATCGGCCACCTCCAGCGCGGCCTTGCGCACCGCCTCGGCGATGTCCTGGGGCAGGTGTCCCAGCTCGGCGTTGACGCCGGCGGCGGCGGCCTTGATCAGGCCCAGGGCACGGATGAACCCGCGCGGCATCGGGCGGCCGGAGACGGGGAAGTTCTGCACGGCACGCTGGGTCTGCGCGCCCCACAGGGCGTCGGCGGGGACCTGCAGTTCGCCCATGCTGTCGTGCTCGACACGGGTCTTGGCGATGCGGGCTTTCGGGGGGGTGGGGTCTTTCGGGCTCATCCGGTTCTCCATCGATGGAAAGTCACGGCTGGCGCGCGGGTCAAGCCGCTGAAGCTGGCAGTTGCAGTGGCCGCCGATGATACGCGCAAGCCCGTGAGGCCGATGACAGGTAAAATGCCCGCCCCGGCTCGCCCGGCCCTTCCCGCTCGCCTGCAGCGCCTTGCGCCGGCCGCGGCCGCCTTCCCCATCTTCCCTCACCCAAGCCATCCCCATGACCGAAGCCACCCTGCTCGCCCTGTCCCCGCTCGACGGCCGCTACGCCTCCAAGGTCGATGCCCTGCGCCCGATCTTCTCCGAGTACGGCCTGATCCGCGCCCGCATCAAGGTCGAGGTGGAATGGCTGCTGGCCCTGGCCGCCGAGCCCGGCATCACCGAGCTGGCCGCGTTCTCCCCGGGCGCCGTGCAGCAGCTGCGCGCGCTGGCCGAGAATTTCTCCCCGGCGCAGGCCGCGCGCGTGAAGGAGATCGAGCGCACCACCAACCACGACGTCAAGGCGGTGGAGTACTTCATCAAGGAGCAGCTGGCCGGCGATGCCGAGCTCGGCCCGGCCCTGGAGTTCGTGCATTTCGCCTGCACCAGCGAGGACATCAACAACCTCTCCTACGGCCTGATGCTGGAACAGGCGCGGCGCGAGGTGCTGCTGCCGGGCCTGGAGGGCATCGCCGGCAGCCTGCGTGCCCTGGCCCACGCCCAGGCCGGCCAGCCGATGCTCTCGCGCACGCACGGCCAGACCGCCTCGCCGACCACCCTGGGCAAGGAAATGGCCAACGTCGTGGCGCGCCTGGAGCGCCAGCTCAAGCAGATCGCCGCGGTGGAGCTGACCGGCAAGATCAACGGCGCGGTGGGCAACTACAACGCCCACGTGGTGTCCTACCCGGACGTGGACTGGCCGCGCTTCGCCCAGCGCTTCGTCGAGGGCCTGGGCCTGGTGTTCAACCCGTACACGACGCAGATCGAGCCGCACGACAACATCGCCGAGATCGGCGATGCCACCCGCCGCGCCAACACCATCCTGATCGACCTGGCGCGCGATGTCTGGGGCTACATCTCGTTGGGCTACTTCAAGCAGAAGCTCAAGGAAGGGGAAGTGGGCTCCTCGACCATGCCGCACAAGGTCAACCCGATCGATTTCGAGAACGCGGAAGGCAACTTCGGCGTGGCCAACGCGCTGTTCGAGCATTTCTCGGCCAAGTTGCCGATCAGCCGCTGGCAGCGCGACCTGACCGACTCCACCGTGCTGCGCGGCCTGGGCACCGCCTTTGGCCACACCCAGGTCGCCGTGGACTCGCTGGCCAAGGGCCTGGGCAAGCTGGAGTTGAACCCGCAGCGCCTGGATGCCGACCTGGATGCGGCCTGGGAAGTGCTGGCCGAAGCCGTGCAGACGGTGATGCGTCGCCATGGCCTGCCCAACCCCTACGAGCAGCTCAAGGCGCTGACCCGCGGCCAGGGCATCACCGCCGAGTCGATGCAGGCCTTCGTCGAATCGCTGGAGCTGCCGGCCGAGGCCAAGCAGCGCCTGCGCGCGCTGACCCCGGGCGGCTACGTGGGCCTGGCCCAGTCGCTGGCCAAGGCGGTCTGAAGATGCGCGCGCGGCCGGACATGCGCAGGCGGTCCGGCTACGCCATCGCGCGGCGCTGCGCATGAAGCTGCTGGTCAACCTCGATGTGCCTGACCTGGAGCAGGCGGCGCGCACCTACACCCAGGCGTTCGGGCTGCACCGCGGACGCCGGATCGGCGAAGGCGGCCTGGAACTGCTCGGGGCTGCCGTGCCGCTCTATCTGCTGCAACAACCGGAAGGCAGTATCGGCGCTGGCGGGCAGCCACGCGACTACCGCCGGCATTGGACGCCCGTGCACCTGGACGTGGCCGTGGAAGATCTGGAGCTGGCCCTGGCACGTGCGCAAGCGGCCGGCTTGACCCGCGAAACCGAAGTGCGTCATGCGGCCTGGGGCAGCATCGCCACGCTGCGCGATCCCTTCGGTCACGGCTGGTGCCTGATCCAGTTTACCGACGCCGGGTACGACGCCATCGTGCAGTGAGCCCGCCCCATCGCGCGCCTAGGATCCAGTCCCTCACCCTTCAAGCAAGCTCCACCTCCCACCCAAGGCATGCCGCCATGTCGCCTTCAAGCTTCTCCGTCGCACGTCAGCTCTACCTGCTGTTGTTCTTCGTGGGCAGCCTGATCCCGCTGCTGTGGTTCTGGCCCTGGCTGGCGCTGCATGGCCTGGATGTGCAGGGCCTGATCCGCGAGCTGTTCGCCACCCGGGTGGCCGGCTTCTTCGGGCTGGACGTGTTGTGCTCGGCCCTGGCGCTGCTGGCCTTCGTGGTGTCCGAGAACCGCCGCCAGCGGATCGCCGGGTCTTCGCTGGCGCTGCTGGCCACCTGCTGCATCGGTGTCTCGGCCGGGCTTCCATTGTTTCTTTACCTGCGCCAGCGCACGCTGGACGCCAATCGACCCACGTTCTGACCGATCACCTTCTTCATGTCCAAAAGCAAGCGCGCCACCTCCCCGTCATTCAAAACCCTGGCCATCGAGGTCGATGCCAGCGGCCACGCCCCGTTGGGCATGTCGCCGCAGGCGTTCCTGCGCCACTACTGGCAAAAGCGCCCGCTGTTGATCCGCAATGCCTTTCCCGGATTCGTCTCGCCGATCGAGCCGGGCGACCTGGCCGGGTTGGCCTGCGAGGAGGCCGCACTCTCGCGCCTGATCAGCTACGACCGCGCCCGCGACGCCTGGTCGGTGCGCAGTGGTCCGTTCCAGGAGGACGAGTTCCCCGGCATGCCCGACCACGACTGGACCCTGCTGGTGCAGGACGTGGACAAGTGGGACGCGGACGTGCGCGCGCTGCTGGAGGCGTTCCAGTTCCTGCCGCGCTGGCGCATCGACGACATCATGGTCAGCTTCGCCGCCACTGGCGGCTCGGTGGGCGCGCACGTGGACCAGTACGACGTGTTCCTGCTGCAGGCCCACGGTCATCGCCGCTGGCAGATCGACGCCTCGCCCAACCCGCCGCTGGGCTTCCGCGACGACGTGGAGCTGAAGCTGCTGCGCGAGTTCACCCCCAGCCATGACTGGGTGCTGGGCCCTGGCGACATGCTGTACCTGCCGCCCGGCGTGCCGCACCATGGCGTGGCCGAAGATCCGTGCCTGACGTTCTCCGTCGGCATGCGCGCGCCCTCGGCGGCTGAGCTGATCGGCGATTACCTGGACACGCTGGTGGCCGAGGCGGACGACGCCCTGCGCTACCAGGACCCGGACCTGAAGCTGCCGGTCGATCCGAACGAAATCGATGCCGATGCCATGACCCGCGCGGTGTCCGCATTGAACGCCTTGCGCATGAACGACCCGGAGCGCCTGGCCAACTGGTTCGGCCGCTTCATCACCACCTATCGCAGCGCCGGTGAAGTGGCTGCCCCGGCTGAAGCCGACGCCGTGAACGAAGCTGCCGTCGAACAGGCCCTGACCGAGGATGGCACGCTGCTGCACCGCCACCCGATGGCGCGCATGGCCTGGCGCCGGCGCGGCAAGCGCGAGGCGACCCTGTTCGTCAGCGGACAGGACCACCCGATGCCGATCGTGGAGGCGTCCTGGCTGGCTTCGACCGACGCGGTCAGCGGTGAGGATTTCGCGCGCCTGTCCGCCGCCGGTCGGCGCGCGGTGACCGAGCTGGTCGCCAGCGGTCATTACGTGATCGGCAACGCCGACGAGGATGCCGAGGACGAGGATGAGGGCGGCTGAGCCCCGCATCGAACTGGCGTCCCATGCCGCGCTGCAGTCCGCCCTGCAGCGCCTATGGCAGGACGCGGTCATGCGCGAGCCGGCCCTGGCTGGCCTGCGCGGCGCGCCTGCGCTGGACACCCTCGCCCTGCACGCGGTGGCCTTGGACCAGGACGACAGGCCGCTGGGCACCGCGCAACTGAGCCCGGACCACCGGCTTGGCCCGCTGCTGGTCCTGCCCGAGGCGCGCAGCCGCGGCATCGGCCAGGCCCTGCTGGCGGCCCTGGCGGGCGCGGCGCGCCTGCGGCACTGCCGCCAGCTGACCCTGGAGGCGCCGCTGGCCTTGCACGCCTTCTTCGCCGCGCAGGGGTTCATCCCCGAGGGCGAGCCCCATTCGCGCGAGGGCATCCCCCACCAGTCCATGCGCCGCGCCTTCGACGGCGCCGTGGTGATCGAGGACCCGGCCCAGGCCGCCGCCGCCTGCATCGGCATCACCGCCGGCACCCGCCGCACGCTGCGCATCTACTCGCGTGAACTCGATCCCGGTTTCCTGGACCAGCCCGCGCTGGTCCAGCGCATCCGCCGGCTGTGCACCGGGACCCGCGATGCCATGGTGCAGATCCTGCTGCACGACGCGCAGGCGCCGCAGCGGGCTTCGGCCCCGTTGCTCGCCCTGTCCCAGCGCCTGCCCAGCCGCTTCGCCCTGCGCCAGGTCAGCGACCCGGTGGACCAGGCCTATCCGTCGGCCTACCTGGTCAACGACCGCGCCGGTTACTACTTCCGCACGCTGGGTCATCGCCTGGAAGGTGAGGCAGACATGGAGGGCGCCGGGCGCGCACGACAGCTGCGGGACAGCTTCGCGTCGGTGTGGGAACGGGCCCGTCCCTGTGCCGAACTGCGCGCCCTAGGTTTGTGAACAGCGCGACAAAGGTCGCTGATCCCGTTTCCCGTCGAATGGAATTTCCCTGCCAGTTGGCGCCCCTCTCCCCCGGGGCGCCAGAAAGGCCGGGCGTATACTTTTGATGCTTTCTCGTCCGCTTGGCATCGGCAACGCCGGTCGCGGGGACGAAGCTCCCTCCAAAGACGCCATTGGCAAGCCATCGTGGACAATCTACTGAAGCAGTTTGCGCAGTCCTCCCCTCTCAACGGCGGCAGCGCCGCTTACGTCGAAGACCTCTACGAGCAGTACCTGGTCGCACCCGACAGCGTGGACCCGAAGTGGAAGAACTACTTCGACGGGTTCAAGGGGCGTGAGGCGGGCGATGTCCCGCACTCGGCCGCCATCGAGCACATCACCCAGGCCTCCAAGCTGGCCGCCAACGCCGCCAATGGCGCGGCGCCTTCGGACGAGCGCGAGCGCCACGTCGGCCGCCTGATCACCGCCTACCGCGCCCGCGGGCACCTCAGCGCCAGGCTGGACCCGCTGAAGCTGACCGAGCCGGCCAATGCCCCGGACCTGGGCCTGGACTTCCACAGCCTGTCCGAGCGCGACCTGGACAGCGAGTTCAGCACCGGCGGCGTCGGTGGCCATGACCGCCTGACCCTGCGCGACCTGCTGGCCCGCCTGAAGTCGACCTACACCGGTTCCATCGGTGCCGAGTTCATGCACATCCAGGAAGTCGAACAGCGACACTGGTTCTACAAGAAGCTGGAACAGGCCGGCGGCAACTACGGCCTGGACGCGGACACCAAGAAGCGCACCCTGGAACGCCTGACCGCGGCCGAGGGCCTGGAGCGCTACCTGCACACCAAGTACGTCGGCCAGAAGCGCTTCTCGCTGGAAGGCGGCGACTCGCTGATCCCGATGATGGATACCCTGATCCGCGATGCCGGCAAGGATGGCGTCAAGGACGTGGTGATCGGCATGGCCCATCGCGGCCGCCTCAACGTCCTGGTCAACACCCTGGGCAAGAATCCGCGCAAGCTGTTCGACGAGTTCGAAGGCAAGTTCGAGCACGACCACCACGCCTCGGCCGGCGATGTGAAGTACCACATGGGCTTCTCGGCCGACGTGGCCACCGATGGCGGCCCGGTGCACCTGGCGCTGGCCTTCAACCCCTCGCACCTGGAGATCGCCGACCCGGTGGTCGCAGGTTCCGTGCGCTCGCGCCAGGAGCGTCGCCAGGATGCCGCCCGCAAGCAGGTGCTGCCGGTGCTGATCCACGGCGATGCGGCTTTCTCGGGTCAGGGCGTGGTGATGGAGCTGTTCCAGATGTCGCAGACCCGCGGCTTTGCCGTGGGCGGCACCGTGCACATCGTGGTCAACAACCAGGTCGGCTTCACCACCTCCAATCCGCAGGACGCGCGTTCGACCCGCTATGCCACCGACGTGGCCAAGATGATCGCCGCGCCCGTGCTGCACGTGAACGGCGACGACCCCGAAGCGGTGGTGTTCGCCACCAAGCTGGCCTTCGAGTTCCGCCAGCAGTTCGCCAAGGACGTGGTCATCGACCTGATGTGCTATCGCCGCTGGGGCCATAACGAGGCCGACGAGCCGGCGATCACCCAGCCGCTGATGTACCAGGTGATCCGCAAGCACCAGACCACCCGCGAGATGTACGCCGAGCAGCTGGAGAAGGCGGGCGTGATCGAGGCCGGCGCCGGCAAGGCCATGGTCGATGCCTACCGCGCCAAGCTCGACGGCGGTGAAGTCACCACCGAGCTGGCCGACGTGGAGAAGACCCCGCCGAGCAGCCCGCTGTTCGTGGACTGGAGCAAGCTGCTGGAAGGCAAGCTGTCCGATGCGGTCAGCACCGCGGTGGACATGGACAAGCTCAAGTCCCTGGCCACGCTGATCAACGCCGTGCCCGAGGGCGTGGAGCTGCATTCGCGCGTGGCCAAGGTCTACGACGACCGCCGCAAGATGTCCGCCGGCGAGCTGCCGGGCGACTGGGGTTTCGCCGAGAACCTGGCCTACGCCACCCTGCTCAACGAAGGCTTCGGCCTGCGCCTGGTCGGCCAGGACGTCGGCCGCGGCACCTTCAGCCATCGCCACGCCATCCTGCACGACCAGAAGACCGACGCCTACCACCTGCCGCTGCGCCAGCTGGCGCAGTCGCCCGAGCGCGTGGCGATCATCGACTCGCTGCTCAGCGAGGAAGCGGTGATGGCCTTCGAATATGGCTTTTCCACCACCGATCCCAACACCCTGTGCATCTGGGAAGGCCAGTTCGGCGACTTCGCCAATGGCGCCCAGGTGGTGATCGACCAGTTCATCGCCGCCGGCGAATCCAAGTGGGGCCGCATCTCCGGCCTGACCCTGCTGCTGCCGCACGGCTACGAAGGCCAGGGCCCGGAGCACAGCTCCGCGCGCCTGGAGCGTTTCCTGCAGCTGTGCGCACTGGAGAACATGCTGGTGGTGGTGCCCTCCACCCCGGCGCAGGCCTTCCACATGCTGCGTCGCCAGCTGAAGATGACCACGCGCAAGCCGCTGATCGTCATGTCGCCCAAGTCGCTGCTGCGCCACAAGCTGGCGGTGTCCTCGCTGGAGGAACTGGCCAACGGCGAGTTCCAGCGCCTGATCGGCGATGCAAAGGCCGACGCGGCCAAGGTCAAGCGCGTGGTGTTGTGCTCGGGCAAGGTCTACTACGACCTGGTCGAAGACGCCGCCAAGCGCGAACAGGACGATGTGGCCATCGTGCGCGTGGAGCAGCTCTATCCGTTCCCGCGCGATCTGCTCAGCGCCGAGCTGAAGAAGTACGGCGGCGCCAAGGAAGTCATCTGGTGCCAGGAAGAGCCGCAGAACCAGGGCGCGTGGTATCAGATCCGCCATCATCTGCAGGCCTGCCTGGACGAGGGTCAGCAGCTGGCCTATGCCGGCCGCGCCCGCTCGGCCTCCCCGGCCGCAGGCCACATGGCCGAACACGTCGCCGAGCAGCAGCAGCTGGTCGCCGACGCGCTGGTCAATCCGTTCTCCGACAAGATCGTCGCCGAGTAATCCCGGCGCGGTCCCCCCACCTCTACCAACGACCCCTCATTCCAGGACGTTCAAAGCATGGCTACAGAAGTCAAAGTCCCCGTACTGCCCGAATCCGTGTCCGATGCCACCATCGCCAGCTGGCACAAGAAGGCCGGTGACGCGGTCAAGCGCGACGAGAACCTGGTGGACCTGGAGACGGACAAGGTCGTGCTGGAAGTGCCGGCCCCGGTCGACGGCGTGCTGAAGGAAATCAAGTTCCAGGAAGGCGACACCGTCACCTCCGCGCAGGTGCTGGCCATCATCGAGGAAGGCGCGACCGCCGAGGCCGCCCCGGCCAAGGAACAGGCCGAGCCGGAAGTCAAGGCCGAGGCGCCCAAGGCCGCCGCTGCCGAAGCTCCCAAGGCCGCCAAGGTCGAGGCACCCAAGGCCGCCGGCGACACTGGCGCGCTGCCGCCGGGCGCGCGCTTCACCGCCATCACCGAAGGCGTCAACCCGGCCGAGGTGGAAGGTACCGGCCGTCGCGGCGCGGTGACCAAGGAAGACATCGTCAAGTTCGCCGCCGGTGGCGGCGTGGGCAAGGCCGCCGGCGCCCGTCCGGAAGAGCGCGTGCCGATGACCCGCGTGCGCAAGACCATTGCCAAGCGACTGATGGAGTCCAAGAACTCCACCGCGATGCTGACCACCTTCAACGAGGTCAACCTGGCCAAGGTCTCGGCCGCGCGCAAGGAGCTGCAGGACGAGTTCCAGAAGGCCCACGGCATCAAGCTCGGCTTCATGAGCTTCTTCGTCAAGGCCGCCGCCAACGCCCTGCAACGCTTCCCGCTGGTCAATGCCTCCATCGACGGCGATGACATCATCTATCACGGCTACAGCGATATCTCCATCGCCGTGTCCACCGACAAGGGCCTGGTGACGCCGGTGCTGCGCAATGTCGAGCGCCAGTCCTTCGCCGACGTCGAGCAGGGCATCGCCGATTTCGCGGCCAAGGCGCGCGCGGGCAAGCTGGGCCTGGACGACCTGCAGGGCGGCACCTTCACCATCACCAACGGCGGCACCTTCGGTTCGCTGCTGTCCACCCCGATCATCAACCCGCCGCAGAGCGCGATCCTGGGCATGCACGCCATCAAGGAGCGTCCGATCGCCGAGAACGGCCAGGTCGTGATCGCCCCGATGATGTACCTGGCGCTGTCCTACGACCACCGCATCATCGACGGCAAGGACTCGGTGCAGTTCCTGGTGGACATCAAGAACCAGCTGGAGAACCCGGGCCGGATGCTGTTCGGTCTGTAAGGGCGAGGAACGAGTGCGGAGGAACGAGTAACGAGTGGAGCGCGCGATCGCTTTCTCTCGTTCCTCGTTTCTCGTTCCTCGTTCCCAGCCCTTCAATCCTCATTCCAAGGAATTACCCGCATGTCTGAAAACTACGACGTCGTCGTCATCGGCGCCGGCCCGGCCGGTTACCACGCGGCCATCCGCGCCGCGCAGCTGGGCATGAAGGTCGCCTGCATCGACGCGGCCCTGGGCAAGGACGGCAAGCCGGCCCTGGGCGGCACCTGCCTGCGCGTGGGCTGCATCCCGTCCAAGGCGATGCTCGACTCCTCGCGCCAGTTCTGGAACATGGGCCACCTGTTCGGCGACCACGGCATCAGCTTCAAGGACGCCAAGATCGACGTGGAGACCATGGTCGGTCGCAAGGACAAGATCGTGAAGCAGTTCACCGGCGGCATCGCGATGCTGTTCAAGGCGAACAAGGTCACCGCCTACTACGGCTTCGCCCAGCTGCAGCCGGGCAACGTGGTCAAGGTCAAGCAGCACGACGACACCGAGGTCGAACTGAAGGGCACCAACGTGATCCTGGCCGCCGGCTCGGATTCGATCGAGCTGCCGTTCGCCAAGTTCGATGGCCAGACCATCGTCGACAACGTCGGCGCGCTGGACTTCACCGAAGTGCCCAAGCGCCTGGCGGTGATCGGCGCCGGTGTGATCGGCCTGGAACTGGGCAGCGTGTGGAAGCGCCTGGGCGCCGAGGTCACCATTCTCGAGGCCCTGCCCGACTTCCTGGCCGTGGCCGATGCCGAAGTGGCCAAGGCCGCCGCCAAGGAATTCAAGAAGCAGGGCCTGGAGATCAAGCTGGGCGCCAAGGTCAGCGCCACCGAGGTCACCGGCAAGGGCAAGAAGCAGGAAGTGGTGGTCACCTACACCGACGCCTCTGGCGAGCAGACCCTGACGGTGGACAAGCTGCTGGTGGCCGTGGGCCGCCGCGCCGCGACCAAGGGCGTGCTGGCCGAGGGCACCGGCGTGCAGCTCAACGAGCGCGGCCAGATCGTGGTCGACGAGCACTGCCACACCGGCGTGGACGGCGTGTGGGCCATCGGCGACTGCGTGCGCGGCCCGATGCTGGCGCACAAGGGGTTCGAGGAAGGCATCGCGGTGGCCGAACTGATCGCTGGCCTGCCCGGCCACGTCAACTTCGACACCATCCCGTGGGTCATCTACACCGAGCCGGAAATCGCCTGGGTCGGCAAGACCGAGCAGCAGCTCAAGGCCGAAGGCGTGCCGTACAAGGCAGGCAGCTTCCCGTTCGCCGCCAATGGCCGCGCCGTAGCGATGAGCGAGCCGGCCGGCTTCGTCAAGGTCCTGGCGCACGCCGAGACCGACCGCGTGCTGGGCATGCACCTGGTGGGCGTGAACGTCTCCGAGCTGGTGCACGAAGGCGTGCTGACCATGGAGTTCAGCGGCTCGGCCGACGACCTGGCGCGCATTTGCCACGCGCACCCCTCGCTGTCGGAGGTGGTGCACGACGCGGCCATGGCCGTGAGCAAGCGCGCCATTCACAAGGCGAACTGAAGCCTTGGGATTGGGGATTCGGGATTGGGGACTGGCCAGTGCCACGTCCCTGCTTCCACCCCCTCCCTTTACCGCGCAACGCCGGGCACATGCCCGGCGTCGTGCTTTGCGCAAGGCACGCCATGTCAGCGCAATGACACGATGAAACGCTTTCGCATCACCCCCCTGCGCACCCCACCGCCCTGCCCGCCTTTGCCAATCCCCAATCCCCAATCCCGAATCCCGAATCACCAATCCCGAATCTCCAATCCCATGAAAAGCATCTGCGTCTACTGCGGCTCCAACGCCGGCAACAAACCCATCTACGCCGAACGTGCTACTGAGCTGGGCACGCGCATCGCCCAGGAAGGCCTGCGCCTGGTCTACGGCGGCGGCAACGTCGGCCTGATGGGTGCTGTGGCCAATGCCGTGCTGGCCGCTGGCGGTGAGGTCACCGGCGTGATCCCGCAGCAGCTGGCCGATTGGGAAGTGGCCCATCGCGGCCTGACCACGCTGGAGATCGTCGGCTCCATGCATGAGCGCAAGGCGCGCATGTTCGAGCTGGCCGATGGCTTCGTCACCCTGCCTGGCGGCTTCGGCACCATGGAAGAGATCTTCGAGATGCTGACCTGGCGCCAGCTCGGCATCGGCAACAAGCCCTGCGCCTTCCTGGACGTGCAGGGCTTCTACGCGCCGCTGATCGGGATGATCGATCGCATGGTCGAAGAGCGCTTCCTGCACGCCGACCAGCGCGCCGACCTGTGGTACGGGGCGGACATCGAGACCATGCTGGGCTGGATGCGCAACTACACGCCGGCCCAGGCGAGCAAGTGGATCGATGAGAAGCGGGCCAGCGTCGTGCCGTGAGTGCTTGGTAGGAACGAGTGGAGAGGAAAGAGGAACGAGTGTGGGAATCTCAAGGATCCTCGAAGGCTTCTGTGGGAGCGGTTTTAGCCGCGAACAGGCATTCCCCGGAAAGCCTCTTCGCGGCTGATGGCCCTAGGCCACCTTGAGCCGCTCCTACAGGATGTGGTCAGGGTTAGTCGACTCGTTCCTCGTTCCTCTCCACTCGTTTCTCCCCCAAGTTCCCCCAGCCCAGGAACCCATGTCCCCGCCGCCGACCCCGCCCACCCACTTCCCCGCCTTTCGTATCCACAGCGACGATGCCGGATACCGCAGCGGCATCGAATCCATCGGCCTGGACGATCTCAACCGGGGCGAGGTGGTGATCAAGTCGGCCTGGTCCTCGGTCAACTACAAGGACGCGCTGGCGGGGACTGGCCAGGGCAGGATCCTGCGTCGCTTTCCACTGGTCGGGGGCATCGACACGGCCGGGCACGTGGTGGCTTCCACCGACCCGGCCTTCCGCGAGGGCGATGCGGTCCTGCTGACCGGCTGCGGGCTCAGCGAGACACGCGATGGCGGCTACGCCCACTACACGCGTATGCCGGCGCAGTGGGTTGTGCCACTGCCGCAAGGATTGACGCTGCGCGAGAGCATGGTGCTAGGCACGGCAGGCTTCACCGCTGCGCTGGCGCTGTACCGGATGCTGGAGAACCGGCAGAGCCCGGCGCACGGTCCGTTGGCGGTGACCGGCGCCACCGGCGGCGTCGGCTCGCTGGCCGTGGACATCTTCAGCAAGGCCGGCTTCGAGGTGCACGCCATCAGCGGCAAGGCCGAGCGCCACGGATTCCTCAAGGAGCTCGGCGCGGCGCAGGTGCTGGACCGCCAGGCCCTGGCGACGTCGCGGCCGATGGAGTCCACGCGCTTCGGCGGTGGCCTGGACAATGCCGGCGGGGCGATGCTGGCCAGCCTGCTGGCGCAGACCGCGCCTTACGGCAACGTGGTCACCGCCGGACTGGCCGCCAGCGACACCCTGCACGCCAGCCTCATGCCCTTCATCCTGCGCGGGGTATCGCTGCTCGGCGTGGCCTCGGCCGGCACCGCGCGCGAGTTGCGCCGCACGCTCTGGCAGCGCCTGGCCGAGGAGTGGAAGCCCCGTCACCTGGACCGCATCTGCACCCGGGAAGCCACCCTCCAGGAGCTGCCGGAGATCTTCGATGCCATGCTGGCCGGGGGCTCGGTGGGGCGGACCGTGATCCGCATCGGATAATCGGAGCGATCCCGCTGCCGACCGGTTGCCAGGCGGATGAACAGCCCTCCAAACTCGGCCTACAATGGGGACGGGGAACTCAGGGGTTTTCGAATGGCAAGGATTCTGATCGTCGACGATTCGCCGTCTCAGCTGCTGGGCATCCAGCGGATCGTCGAGAAGCTGGGCCACGAATCGATCACCGCCGAAGACGGCGCTGCCGGTGTGGAGGTCGCCAAGCGCGAGCTGCCGGACATGGTGCTGATGGATGTGGTCATGCCCAACCTCAACGGGTTCCAGGCCACACGGACCCTGAGCCGCGAGTCCACCACCCGGCATATCCCGGTGGTGCTGGTCACCACCAAGGACCAGGACACCGACCGCATGTGGGGCCTGCGCCAGGGCGCCAAGGCCTATCTGACCAAGCCGTTCTCGGAAGACGAGTTGAGCGAGGTCATCGAGCGCATCTTGCAGACCATCGACCGGCCGCCGGCCACCGCCTGAGGGCGCGCAGACTTTTTTGCGAGAGCGGCTCTGGGTGGCCCAGGGCCATCAGCCGCGAATGGGCTTTCCCGGGAAAGCCTCTTCGCACCTGGAGCCGCTCCCATAAAACCCTAGAGCTCCCACACGACCCGAAAGCTCCCGCAAGATCCGAAGGCTTCCACCAGACCTGAAGACCCTGCAAGCGCCAAAGGCTCCCGCGGAAATCTGAAGGCTCAGGCCGCGCTCGCGCTTCCCTCGAAGGCCTTGGCCAGCGCCTCGTAGGCCTGGCGTTGCTTGTCGCTGGTGGCGCGCGGGGCGGTGATTTCCAGCTCGACGATCTGATCGCCCGCCGTCGCACCGGGCAGGCCGCGACCTCGCAGTCGTAGCTTGCGACCGGCCTCGGAGTCCGCTGGAATCTTCAGGTCCACCTCGCCGCCCAGCGTCGGCACGCTCAGCGTGGCGCCCAGCGCGGCCTGCCAGGGCGTGACCTGCAACACGTGGATGATGTTGCGACCGTCCACCTCGAACTGCGGATGCGCGGCGTACTCCACCTCAAGCAGCAGGTTGGCGCCGTTGCCGCCCTGCCCGGCCAGACGGATCACCTGCCCGGGCTTGACGCCCTTGGGCACGCGCACGTCCAGCTGCTTGCCGTCGACCTGGATGCGGACACTGCCGCCTTCGTAGACCGCCTTGAGCGGGACGGAGAACTTAGCGCGGGTATCGCCGCGCGGAGGCGCCGCGCCGACACCGGGGCCACCCGGGCCGCGCGAGCGGCGTCCGAACAGGTTCTCGAAGAAATCGCTGAATCCCGAGTCGGCGCCGCCGGCATTGCCGAACACCTCCTCGAAGTTGAACGGCTGGCCCCCGCCGGCGCCCCCGCCGCGGAAATCCGGTGGCGGGCGGAACTCCTCGCCTGGGCGATAGCCGCGCGCCTTGAGCTGGTCATAAGCGGCACGCTTTTCCGGATCGCGCAGGGCCTCGTAGGCCTCGTTGACCGCCTTGAACTTGTCCTCGGCGCCGGCCTCCTTGCTGACATCGGGATGGTACTTGCGGGCCAGGCGGCGATACGCCGTCTTGATCTCGGCTTCGCCGGCGCTGGGCTCCACGCCCAGGATCGCGTAATAGTCTTTGAATTCCATCGTCACCTCACCGGAAAAGCCCGCGACCTTGCGATCGCGGGCTTGCATGTTACCCACCGGCGCATCATCGCGTCGCGACGCGTGAGCGCCCCCCCCCGCTCGGCTTATTGCGCGGACGGCTCGGCCTTGGCCGCGACCTGGATGCGGCGCGCGCCGGCCTGGGCCTTCTTGGGGATGGTGATCTCCAGCACGCCGTTGCGGCCTTCGGCCACGATGCCGTCGGCGTCTGCGGTCTCGGGCAGCACGAAACGACGCTCGAACGGCCCGTAGCGGCGTTCGCTGCGGCTGGCCTTGTCGCCTTCTTCCAGCGTCGGCGCGGCCCGCTCGCCGCGCAGGCTGAGCACGTTGCGCTCCATCTGGATCTCGATGGCCTGCAGGTCCACCCCGGGCAGGTCCGCCTGGATGAGGAAGCGCTCGGCGTTCTCGCGGATGTCCACCCGCGGCGACCACTGGCCGGCGTCACTGCCGCTGCGATCGAAAATCTGGTTGAGCTGCTGATGGATGGCCGAAGCGGCCGGCCAGCTGCGATAAATTACGGAATTCATGGGGATGCCCTTCAAGTCGATGCGGCCCGTTGCCGCCTGGTCCAGACATAGGTTTGGGCATGGGGTTTTCAAGACCATTGACGCGCTCTTACCCGCCCCGCGCCTAGCCTTCGGGCTTCCATTCAGGAGGCGCGATGAGCATCCAGGTCGGCGAACCCATCCCCGAGGTCGTCCTCAAGTATTTCCATGACGGCATCCAGTCCGTAGACACCTCCAAGCTGTTCGAGGTCGGCAAGGTGGTGTTGTTCGCCGTGCCCGGCGCGTTTACGCCCACGTGCTCGGCACGCCACCTGCCGGGTTTCGTCGAGCGCTTCGAGGACTTTCGTAAGCGTGGCGTCGAGGTCTACTGCGTGTCGGTCAACGATCCATTCGTGATGAACGCCTGGGCCAAGTCCGCCGAGGTGCCCGATGGTCTGCGCATGCTGGCCGACGGCAATGGCGAGTTCACCAAAGCCATGGGGCTGGAGATGGATGCCAGCAGCAATGGCATGGGGCTGCGCTCCAAGCGCTATGCGCTGTATGCCGAGGAAGGCGTGGTACGTGCGCTGTGGGTGGAAGCACCCGGCGAGTTCAAGGTGTCCTCGGCCGAGGCCGTGCTGGAACAGCTTCCGGACTGAGCGCGCCGCTGCATTCGCAACCGGCGCTGACTGCGTTTTCGGTGGGGGTAAACGCAGCACCGAAACATTCACCGCTCCACGACGCATCCCAGCGCAGCATGCCGCTGCCGCAACCGGAGACAAGCCAATGTCCAAGACATCAGCCACCCAGCAAAATCCCCTCTCCCTGACCGATACCGCCACGCTGCGTGCCAATGCACGGCAGAGCATCGAAGACGGGGCCATCACCAAGAGCTATTCCGCAGATCGTGAAGCCGTCATCAAGATGCTCAACGAGGCCCTGGCCACCGAATACGTCTGCGTCCTTCGCTACTACCGGCACTACTTCATGGCCAAGGGCATGCTGGCCGACGCGGTCAAGGGCGAGTTCCTCGAGCACGCGCAGCAGGAACAGGATCACGCGCACAAGCTGGCCGAGCGCATCGTGCAGCTGGGCGGCGAGCCGGACCTCAATCCGGACACGCTGACCGCCCGCTCGCATGCCGAGTACAAGGAAGGCAGCGACCTGCGCGACATGGTGAAGGAGAACCTGGTCGCCGAGCGCATCGCCATCGACAGCTACCGCCAGATGATCAACTTCATCGGCGACCGCGACACCACCACCAAGCGCGTGCTGGAGTCGATTCTGGCGCAGGAAGAAGAGCATGCCGACGAGTTCGCCGACATGCTGGAAGGCTGGATCGGCAAGTAAATGCTCGCCGAGGTGTATCGAACGACGGGCGCCATTGGTGCCCGTTTTCGTTTTGTTCCAGATAGCACTCGATAAGTCGAGTCGAGGTGCCCGCGCGGCAACGTCGATATCGCTGATTGGTTTGGATTAGCGCGCGATCGAATGCCCGTAATCGCGCCGCAGCGGACGAAACTACAGGTTTCTGGAGAACCCGTGGGAGCGGCTCAAGGTGGCCTAGGGCCATCAGCCGCGAAGAGGCTTTACTGGGAAAGCTTCTTCGCGGCTAAAGCCGCTCCCACAATGTCCGGCCCCAAGCAGGGTTATCGCTGTTCAAGCGGCGCTTGCGATGGCAAGGATCAGCGGGTCTGCGGTCCTCACTCCAGCACGCTGAAGCGCACCTGGGTCCATGCGCCGCTCTCGGCCAGGGCGGTCAAGGTGTGCCGGCCAGGTTCGGCGTAGTCGCGCATGAAGGGCGCCGCGCCGCTGCTGGTGCCGACCCACCTGCCATCGAGCAGCCATTGCACCTGGGTGGTGGCGCCGATGGCGCGGACCTGCACGCGCGCCGGGTGCGGACTGCCGGGCGCGCGGGCGATGGCGCCGCCTTCGTTCAGGCCCTCGATGCGCAGCGTCTGGTACTGCCCGCGGCCATCGTCCTGGCAATCGGCCGCCAGCGGCGGCAGTTGCGAGGCCTGCCGCGTCTGCTGTGACAGCCAGGGTGAGAGCAGCGCCGGCCAGCGGGCGATCTCCACCGACTCTTGGAGATGCGGCAGACGGCAGTCGGCGGACAGGCGCTGGCCGGTGGCGGCATCGCGCAGGAAGCGCTCGCGCCCGGCGCTCCAGCGCCGCGCATCGCGCTCGGCGAAGGTCGGCGGCACGTTGTGGTCCAGGGTCCAGGCCTGCATGCGACGCTGGCACAGGTCCGGCGCCTGCGGGTCCGGCGCAGTGCCCAGCGGCCAGCAGATCTCCGTCTCGGCCACGTTCGGCGGAGGCGGCCTGGGCGCGTTGTCGCCGACCGTTCGCGGCAGGCTGTCGACGATCTCGAACAGCAGCGGCAAGGCCGTCACCGCGCCGTATTGGCCCGGCAGCGGCGTGCCGTCGGGGCGGCCGACCCAGACCCCGACGGTATGGCGACGCGTCCCGCCCACGGCCCAGGCATCGCGAAAGCCGTAGCTGGTCCCGGTCTTCCACGCCACCTTGGGCCGGGCGCCGGTATCGAAGGCGGCCGCGCCATAGCCGGGCCTGGGGTTGGCCTGAAGGACCTCGCGGATGATCCAGGCCGCGCCGGGCGACATCAGGCGCCGGTCCAGCCGCGGCGCATCGGCGCGATAGCGCACGCGGCCAGCCACGCCGTCCCGATTCAGGGCCGCATAGGCGCCCACCAGATCCTCCAGCCGCGCACCGGTGCCGCCCAGGATGATCGACAGGTTCGGCGCCGCCCCGCGCGGATAGCGCAGCTGGATGCCGGCATGCGCCAGGCGCGCGGAAAAGCGCGCCGGCCCGACGCGATCCAGCAGATCCACCGCCGGGATGTTCAGCGACAGCCTCAGCGCCTGCGCCGCACCGACCGGGCCGTTGAAGGCGGTATCGAAGTTGCCGGGCCGGTAGCCACCGAAGGATTGCGGCGCATCCACCAGCAGGCTTTCGCTGTGGATCAGCCCGTCGTCCAGCGCCATCGCATACAGGAAGGGCTTGAGTGTGGACCCGGGCGAACGCCAGGCCTGCACCATGTCCACGTGCCCCAGCCGGACCTTGTCGCCGAAGGCCACCGAGCCGACATAGGCGCGCGCTTCCAGGGTGGCGTTGTCCACCACCAGTAGTGCCGCGGAAGTACGTGGCGGCAGCTGCGAGAAGTAGGCGCCCACGCGCTCTTCCAGGGTGCGCTGCAGCCCGGCATCCAGCGTGGTGACGATGCGCGCCTGGCGGGGGTCGGCCGCATGCAGGCGCTGGGCCAGCAAGGCCGCCGACAGCGGCGGCTGCAGCGAACGCGCCACCACCGGCTCGATGCGGGCGTCCTCCACCTCCGCCTGGGTCCAGATGCGGGCGCTGGCCATGCGCGCCAGCACCTTGTCGCGGGCACGCTGGGCGCGTTGCGGATGGCGGTCCGGGCGCAGGCGGCTGGGCGACTGCGGCAGCACCGCCAGCAGGGCCGCCTCGGCATGGGAGAGCTGTGCGGCGGGCTTGCCCAGGTAGGCCCAGCTGGCGGCCTCCACGCCTTCCAGGGTGCCGCCGAAGGGCGCGCGCTCCAGGTACAGCTGCAGGATCTGGCGCTTGTCCAGATGCGCTTCCAGCTGCAGCGCGCGCAGCACCTGCCGCAGCTTGGCCCAGGGCGTGCGCGTGCGGCCCCGGTGCGCGTCCCGGTCGAGGATGCGGGCCACCTGCATGGTCAGGGTGGAGCCGCCGGACACGATCTGCCCACTGCCGGCCCACTGCCCGGCCGCGCGCAGCATCGCCCAGGGGTTCACGCCTGGATGGCGCCAGAACCAGCGGTCCTCGTAGGTCACCAGCGCCTGCAGGTACAGCGGCGAGATGCGTGCCGGGTCGGTGGGGTAACGCCAGACGCCCTCGCGGTCTGCGAAGGCGCGCAGTGGCGTGCCATCGCGCGCCACCACCAGGGTCGAGGTGTCGCGCGCCTTGGGCAGCGGCAAGGGGAATGCCAGGTCGGCGATCAGCATCGCCGTCAGCACCAGCGCCAGGCTCCAGCGCAGCCAGGTCACCATGCGCGAGCTGCGAGCAACGGCCTTCATGCGGGAAAACGGCGACCTGCGAACGATGTGTCAGTGCGAATGATAGCCGCCGGCCGCCTTTGGCCCGGCATCCGGCGCCAGTGGCAGGAAGACGCTGGCGACGCTGCCGGGCGCGTCCGCTCGCGCCTGCAGGCGCAGGCTGCCCTGCTGGGACTGGATGATCTGCCGCGACAGCACCAGGCCGATGCCCGAGCCGCCGGGCTTGGTGGTGAAGAACGGCACGAACAGGTTGTCGCTGAGCGGCAGGCCCGGCCCGCGGTCGGCGATGTCGATGCGCGCCTCCTCCCCGTCCAGGGCCCAGCCCACCTCCACCGGCGAATCCTCGGGGCCGGCCTCCAGCGCGTTGCGCAGCAGGTTGATCAGCACCTGGTCGAGCTGGTCGGCATCGGCCAGAACCTGCAGCGTCGGCGAAGGCATCAGGCGCACGCGCTCACTGGCGATCAGCTGGCGCACGCGCTGCAAGCGTTCTTCCAGCGCTACCGGCGCGATCACCGGGGGCGGCAGGCGGGCCAGCCGCGCGTATCCCCCCAGGAAGCGCTGCAGGGCGTCGCTGCGCTGCTCGATCAGGCGCAGGCCCTCGACCATGTCCTGCCGGGCCTCGCCATCCAGGGCGGCCTGCGACGCTGGCAGCAGACGCTGCAAGGTGTCGGCCATAGAGGCGATGGGCGCCAGCGAGTTGTTGATCTCATGGCTGAGCACGCGCAGCAGGCGCCGGAAGGCCTGGGCTTCCTCCTCGCGCAGTGCGCGCTCCATCGGCTGCATCACAAGCAGGCGCCCGGACTGGCTGCGACTGCGCAGCGCGGCATGGCTGACCTGCCAGCGACCGGCCTGGCCGGGAAACCGCTGCCCATGCAGCGCCCCGCTGGGCAGCGCGAACAGGGGCGCCAGCCCCAATGCCTGCGCAGCCTGCCCCACCAGCTCGGCCGCCGGCCGGCCCAGCAGGCGCTCGCCGGCCGGGTTGAGCATGCGCAGGCGCTGGTCCTGTTCGAACACGAACACCGCCCCGTCCAGCATCGCCAGGGTCTTGCTCAGCAGCTGCAGGGTTTCGTGGACGCCGCGCCGCTCGTCCTGCAGGTGCAGCGCCAGCCGGTTGAAGGTCTCGGCCAGCCCGGCATCCACCCGTGGTCGCGCGGCCGCCGCGCGCACGCTGAAGTCGCCTTCGCGCAACGCATCGACCAGGCTGGCCAGGGTGATCAGGGCGTGGCGCGCGCGGCGCACCTGCCAGGCGCCCAGCGCCAGCGTCAGGCCCAGCACCAGGGCCAGCAGCAGCCAGCGCGCCGCGCCCTGCGGCACGCCCGCGACCAGCACGATGGCCAGGGCCAGCAGCGCCGGGGTGGCCACCAGCAGCGCGCGCCACAGCGGAAGCGCGGCGGCCCTCAAGACTCGGACGCCGCCTCGCCCAGGCCGTGCTTTTCCATGCGCCGGTACAGGCTCTGCCGGGTGATGCCCAATTGGTCCGCGCTGCGCTGCAGGTTGCCGGGATGCTCGCGCAGCGCCTTGCGCAGCAGCCAGGCCTCGGCTTGCTCCAGCGTCATCCCGGCCAGCGACGCCTCCAGCGATGGCGCCGGCTGCAGGCGCAGGTCTTCGGCGCCCAGGCGCGCACCCGTGGACAGCAGCGCGGCCCGCTCCATGGCGTGCGACAGCTCGCGCACGTTGCCCGGCCAGGCGTAGCCCAGCAGCGCACGTTCGGCTGATGGCGCCAGGCCGGGCACGGCGCGCCCATAGCGCTGGCAGGCGGCAGCCAGGTAGTGGCGAGCCAACGGCGGGATATCCTCACGCCGCTCGCGCAGCGGCGGCACCCGCACCTGGAAGGTGTTGATGCGGTAGAGCAGGTCCTGGCGGAAACGCCCCGCCGCCACTTCCGCCGCCAGGTCGGCATTGGTGGCCGCCACGATCCGCGTATCCACGCGCAGGGTGCGCGAGGAGCCCAGGCGCTCGAACTCGCCATCCTCGATGGCCCGCAGCAGCTTGGGCTGCTGCTCCAGCGGCAGGTTGCCGATCTCGTCCAGGAACAGCGTGCCGCCATCGGCCAGCTCGAAGCGCCCCACCCGCTCCTGGCGTGCATCGGTGTAGGCACCCTTGACGTTGCCGAACAGTTCGGCCTCGAACAGGGTCGGCGCCAGACCACCCAGGTTGACCTTGACCAGCGCCTGCTCCCGCCGCGGCGACCACTGGTGGATCAGCTGGCCGATCATGCTCTTGCCGGTGCCGTTTTCGCCCAGCAGCAGCACCGTGGCATCGCTGTGGGCCACCCGCAGCAGGTCCTCCATCAGCCGCTGCATCACCGGCGAGGTGGCGATGAATCCCTCGCTGCCCTCGCTGGCCAGCAGCGCGTTGGCCACGCTGAGCCGCTGCCGCTCGCGCTGGCTGCGGTCCAGGGCGATGCGGCTCTCCAGCACCGACAGCACGCGCGCGTTGTTCCAGGGCTTTTCGATGAAATCCACCGCGCCCACGCGCATGGCCTGCACGGCCAACTCGACGCTGGCCCAGGCGGTCATCGCCACCACCGGCAGCCCTGGCCACTGCGTGGCGATCTGCGCGATCAACTCCAGCCCCTCGGCGCCGGAGGTGGTGTCGCGGCTGTAGTTCATGTCCACCAGCACCGCGGCGAAATCATCGCCGCGCAGCAGCGCCAGCGCCTCGTCCGGGGCCGCCGCGCCGACCATCCCATAGCCTGCGGTCTTGAGCAGCAGACGCAGGGCCTGGCGGACATCGTCCTGGTCATCGACCACCAGGATGCGTTGCGGCGGCCTGGTCACCGTCACGCCGCCACCCAATTTTCCAAGGCAAGTCCCGGCACGCGTTCGAACTCACGGATGTTGTTGCTCACCAGCACCACCTCCAGCGCCAACGCATGCGCGGCGATGAGCTGGTCCAGCGCACCGATGGGGCGCCCCGCACGCTCCAGCCCGCTGCGCAAGGCACCGTAGCGGCGCGCGGCCACCTCATCGAATGGCAACACATCCAGCGGCGCCAGGAACTTTTCCAGCGCCTGCGCGTTGCGCTGCGAGCCGCTCTTTTCCACGCCGTAACGCAGCTCGGCCGCCGTGATGCTGGAAATACCGACCTCGCCGGCATGCAGGTGCTCGAGATGCATGAACACTTCCGCGGGGCGACGGTTGATGATGTAGATGCAGATGTTGGTGTCCAACAGGTAGCGCAGCCGGCTCATTCCGGCCAGGCCTCGCGCGCCTGCTGCTCCGGCTGGTCGCGCGCCATCGCAAACCCGGGCTCGAACTCCTCCAATGCCTCGCGCATCACCTGCCAGGGCGCATCGACCGGCAGCAGCAACACACCATTGCCGAAGCGCCGCGCAGTGACCTCGTCCCCCTCGAATCGCAGTGCCTTGGGCAGACGTACCGCCTGGCTGCGCCCGGACTGGAATAATTTGGCTGTCGTTGTCATCTGCTGGGCCCCAGGGAAGGCAATTGATAGATATCGATGATAACCACCAAATGGGTGGCGTCAATCAGCCCGCGCTTGCTCAACTTCTCAACGCCTGCATCGGCGGCACCCGTGCAGCACGCAGCGCCGGCACCAGTGCGGCCAGGGCACCGGTCGATGCCAATACGCCGAGCACCAGGGCGATGGCCATCGGATCGGCCGCCCCCACGCCGAACAGGAAGCCCTGCAGCAGGCGCGAACCGGCCAGCGCGATCGCCAGGCCGATCGCCAGGCCCAGGCCGATCTGCCTGCCGCTCTCGACCAGCACCAAGCGGAGCAGGCGCAGGGGTGGCGCCCCCAGCGCTGCGCGGACACCGAACTCATGCCTGCGCGCCGCCACCGAGGTCGCCATCACTGCGTACAGGCCGATCGATGCCAGCAATAGCGCGAGCGCGGCGAACAGGCCCACCAGCAGCAGGTTGAGCTTCTGCTGATCGGTCGTGGAGGCGACCAGTGCGTCCATCGACCGAAGCTCGGAGATCGGTTGACCCGGCGCGACCTCGGCGATGGCGCGTTGCACTTCGCGTTGACCGATCGGCATCCCCGGCTGCATCCGGATCGAATAGGTCAGGCCGCCGAAGCCGCTGACGATCTTCCAGAAGCCCTCGGGCAACTGCGCCATCGGGGTGTAGACGATGGGACTGGGCGGCGCCGATGGCCCCTTGTGCCGGACGTCTCCCACTACGCCCACCACCCGCATGACCACGCGCTTGTTGTCGGCGCCGATGGTGATGCGCTTGCCCAGCGCGTGGCCGTCCAGATGGGTCTTGGCGAAGGCCTGGCTGACCAGGCAGACCGGCTCTGCGCCCGCGGTATCCGACGCTTCGATGCCGCGGCCGGAGAGCACGGGAATTCCGTAAACCTGCAGGCCCTGCGGCGTGGTGAAGCGATATTGCGCGCTGACCTCCTGTCCGTTGGGCAGCTCCAGTCCCCAGTTGAGCTGGGTGGTCACTGGCGGGTTGCTCCCGGCAGCGGCGTAGCGCACGCCGGGGATGCGCTGCAGACGCGCGATGATGCGCTCGGTGTCGCGCACGGCATCGTGGATCGTCGCGGTCCTGGACTTGATGGGCGTCAGCCCGAACACGCTGACCGCCTGGCTCTGGATGCCCAAGGGCACCTTGGACAGTTCGTTGAGTGTGCGGATGAACAAGGCGGCGCCGGTCAGCAGCACGACCGCAAGCGCAACCTGTGCCACCACCAAGGCCCGTCCGAGCCGGCCGGAGCTGCGGCTCCAGCCTGCGCGACCGCCTCCGACCAGTTCGGCAGGAAGGTTGAGGGAGCGCGCCCGCCAGGCACCCAGCAGCACCGCCAGGGACGAGCACCCCACGCCGCAGGCCAGCGCGAACCAAACGCTGCCTGCCGCCAGCGCGGGCGGGTGGCCGCGCAGCCACTCGGGCGGAACGAAGCCCGAAAACCCCTTGAGCATCAACCAGGCAAGCAACAGGCCCGCCATGCCGCCCAGCGCGCCGACCAGCACGCCTTCGGCCAGCATGGGGCCGCTCAGCCGGAGCGCCGACGCGCCCAGGGCCAGCCGCACGGCCTGGTCGTGGCTTCGGCCCAGCACGCGCAGCAGCATCAGGCCCGCCAGGTTGATCACCGCGATCAGCAGGACGCACCCAGCGGCGGCCAGGAACATCCACAGGACGTTCCCGCTCTGGGAGGCAAAGAGGCTGGACTTGATCGGAAGCGCATTGGGCGGGTACCTGCGCAGGGCCTGCTTGAGCTCGTCCAGGTTCCTGGCGAACGCCGGACTGCCCAGGAGCAGATTGCCGATGGCCACCTCGGCCTCGGCCGACGCCGCTTGCACCGACACGCCCGGCTTCAGGCGCGCCACGATGGTCTCGTTCTGCTCGAGGTTGGGGGTGAGCGGGTCGAGCTTCATCGGCTGGATGATGTCGAACCCTTCCCACCACTGGAAGTCGGCCGACAGCACCCCGACCACTTGCGCCGGGCGCCCTTCCACCTGCAGGGTCGACCCCACCACGGAAGGATCGCCACGCCCGATCTGTTGCCAGTAGGCGTGGCTGAGGATGACCGCCTCGGGACCCCCCGGGCGATCCTCCTCGGGACTGAAGTTGCGCCCCAACGCGAACGGCAGGCCAAGGGTGCTCAGGAAACCCCGGTCGGCATGCAGGGCGCGCACCACCTGGCCTTCATCGCCGTGGGCCACGTTCGCGCTCATCGCCCAGCCGCGCAGGATCCCGGACGACTCGAAGGCGCGCATCTGCCGCACGCGCGCCAGATACGCAGGCCCGGCATGATTGGTGGCGCCATCCGCGGCCTGCCCCACCGTCACCAGCCGGTCCGCCTGCGGAAACGGCAGCGGCCGCAGCAGGGCCTGGTCGATCAGCGCGAATACCGCGGTGCTGGTGGCCACGCCCAGGGCCAGCGTGGCCACGGCCAGCAGCAGGTAGCCCGGCCGGCGCAGCAGGCCGCGCCAGGATTGCCGGGCCTCGCGCAACAGGATGGCCGCGCTCACCGGCTGGCCTCGGCCAGCAGCGGCAGCGCCACGTCCTGCTCGTAACGCAGGCGCTCGAAGGTGTCCTCATCGACGATGCGCCCGTCCAGCATGTGCACGATGCGCTGGGCGCGGCGGGCGAAGGCGGCATCGTGGGTGACCATGCACAGCGTGGCGCCGTTGGCGTGCAGTTGCTCCAGCAGCTGCATCACCGCCTCACCGTTGTGCGTGTCCAGATTACCGGTGGGCTCGTCGGCCAGCAGGATCGCCGGCTCGCCCACCAGGGCGCGGGCCACCGCCACGCGCTGCTGCTGTCCTCCGGAGAGCTGGCCGGGGTAGTGGCCTGTCCGGTGGCTCATGCCCACCACGTCCAGCACCTCGCGCACGCGCCGGCGCATCTCTTCCCGGCCGACGCCATCGCGGTAGGTCAGCGGCAGGGCAACGTTCTCCGCCACGGTCAGGTCGGCGATCAGGTTGAAGGCCTGGAAGATGAAGCCGATGCGCCCATTGCGGATGCGCGCCCGCCCGCGGGCGTCCAGCTGCGCCACGTCCTGCCCTGCCAGCTGGTACTGGCCGGTGCTGGGCGGATCCAGCAGGCCCAGGATCGACAGCAAGGTCGACTTGCCGCAGCCGGAGGGGCCGGTGATGGCGAGGAAATCGCCCTTGTGGATGTCCAGCGCGATCTCGGACAGCGCATGGGTCTCCACCTCGTCGGTATGGAAGACCTTGCCCAGCCCGCGCAGCTGCAGCAGAGGCGAGGCGGTGTCGTGAGGTGCGGCGTTCATGGGGGTCTCCTGGAAGCGTGTGCAAGAAAGACGTGATGAGAGCGCGGATCAGCGGATGCGCAGGCGATCCTGATCGGTCCAGCGGCTGGTGTCGGACAGCACCACCGCATCGCCCGGCGCAAGGCCGCTGCGGATCTCGATGCGATCGCTGGACACCGCGCCGTACTCGACCGGGCGGCGCTGCGCCTGCGCGCCGCCGGGGGCAAGCACGAACAGCGTGCCGCGACTGTTGGGCGCAGCCGAGGCCGGGCGACCGATGCTCAGGGTGTTGCGCACGGTGCCCAGCAGCACCTGGCCATCCACCGACAGGTCCGGGCGAACGCCGCTGGGCAAGGCGGCATCGAAGGCGACATCGACGGTGACGCTGCCCTCGCGCACCGCCGGGTCGATGCGGCTCAGATGGCCCTGGACGAGGCCGTTGCGGGTATCCACCGACACCGGCAGGTCCAGCACCAGGTCCTTGGCCAGCACCTCGGGCACCTGCAGGCGCGCGATCAGCTCGTCCGGGCGCGCAACGCGCGCCAGCTTGGCGCCGCTGTCCACCTGCTGGCCCGGCTCGACCTCCACCTGCTGCAGGATGCCGTCGATGCCGGCGCGCACCTCCATGCTGTCCACCTGCTGGCGGGCGATGGACACCGCGCTGGCGGCCTCGTCGCGGCGCGCGCTCGCGGCCTGCAGCTGCGCGGCCATGTTCTGGCGGAAGGCGGCAACGCGCGCGGTCTCGATCCGTGCCCGGCCCTGGTCCTGTTCCTCGCTGATCTGCGCTTCCTTCAGCTCGATGGCCGACATGACGCCGGCCTGGTGCGCGCGCTCGTAGGCCTGCCGCTTGACCTCGGCGATGCGCCAGGCCGAGGACGCGCCGGCCTCCTGCGCCTGCTGGTCCAGCAGCTGCGAGGCCAGGCTGGTGCGCATCGCGGCGACTTCGGCCTGGGCCCCGGCCAGCGCGGCCTGAGCCTTTTCCAGGTTGGCCAGCAGCTCGGGATTGGCCAGCCGCAGGATCACCGTGCCGGCCTGCACGCGCGCACCGGCCAGCACCACCACCTCCTGCACGGTGGCCGTGGCCCCGGCGGTGATCCAGCGGGTCTGGCGCGGCACCAGCGTGCCGGTGGCGCGGATCTGGCGATGCATGTCGCCGGCGTGCACCGTTTCGATCCACAGCTCCGAGCGGGCCACGGACGGCGCGGCCTTGCCGATGCCGAGCCCAAGTCCGACCAAGGCCCCGAGCGCGGCGATGCCCACGCCCAGCCACTGCACCCTGCGCCGGCGCCAGAGCGGAAGTCCTGCGGTTTTGACGATATCCATGCCTGGACCAGCGCAGACATCGTGCCAATTCGTTTCGACCCGTAACCTACTGATCGGTCTTGTTTTCTCCAGCCGTTACGACCCGGCGCGCCGTCCGATTCCGTACATGAGGACCGGAATCGAACGCCGCACCGGCGATGCCTAGGGCTGCACCACCGTGATCCTGGCCGGCGTCGAGCGGCCCACGCCGCGCAGCTGCGGGCGGTACATGTCCTCCACCAGCGGCGGTGGCACGGTGTAGGTGCCCGGGGTCACCGCCCGCACCAGGTAGAGCAGCTTGGCCTCCTGGCCGCGTTCCAGCTTCAGCGCGGCCACGTAGCGGTCATCGCGGAACTCCTCGTGCTTGACGTCCGCGGCCTGGCCCCGGTCGCTGATGTCGATGCCATCGACCACCACATCGGCCCACTGCTTGGCATCGCCGAGGTTGAAGTTCTCGATCTCCAGGCCCGCCGGCAGCAGGTCGGTCAGCAGCGCGTCGGGCATGCTGTCGTTGGCGGTGATGGACACCCGCACGATCAGCGCCTCGCCCTCCTTCAGCTCGCCGCCCTTCCAGGGCTGGCCGTCGGGGGTGTAGTAAGCGCGCTCAATGCCGATCACGCTGGCCTCGGCCGCAGGCGGCGTGCGCGGGATGCCGGCGACCTCGAAGCTGGCGTACATCGGCGGCGTGCCCTGCGGGGCGAACCTGACCCCGCGTGCCAGCGCCGCGGCATCCACGCTGCGACCGAACATGCGCGCTTCCGGCACCGCCTCGCTGTCCTCGCCGACCGAGAAGGTGCCCGCCACGCGCTTGTCCTGGGCGACCATCAAGGCCTTGCCCAGGCGCGCCAAGGCCGCCTGTTCCTGCGTGCTGAGGTAGAGGTAGCCGCCCTGGCGCCGGGCCTCCAGCTCACGCCCCAGGTCCACCGCGCGCGCGTCGTACTCGGGCTTGGCCAGCTTGCGCTCGTGGACCAGCGCGATCATCAGCGCGTCATCGCGCAGCGGCGTGCCGTAATCGCCCAGGTAACGCGGTCGCTCGCCGCGCATCTCGAAGCCGGCCTTGATCGCTGCCTCGCCGCGCTTGCCATCGCCCTGCATGGCCATAGCCAGCCCCAGGTGCACCAGCGGCAGGCCGGTCAGGCTCTTCTTGCGCTCGTTGTCCCACAGCGTGCGCAGGGTGCCCAGCGGCGCGCGGTTGACGCGGGCCAGCACATAACCGGCATAGGCCTGGTGGGCGAACTTGAGATGCTCGCGGTTGTCCTGGCCATAGAAGCCGTTGCCGCCGGACAGCAGGTCCTCGCTGAGGCGATTGAGCGCCTTCTGCAGCACCGCATCTGGCACGGCGAAGCCGCCATCCCTGGCATCGAGCAGGAACTCGGCGATGTAGGGCGTCAGCCCCGGATTGACGTCGCCATCGTCGCCCCACATCGAGAAGTTGCCGTTGGCCACCTGCATCGAGGCGAGCCGGCCGAAGGCCCCTTCCATGCGCTCGCGGCGCTGGGCCGCGTCCAGCCCGTCGATGCCCAGTGCGGTAGCCGTGGCCGTATCCAGCTGCAGCGCCGCGTAGCCCTTGCTGGTGGTCTGCTCGGCGCAGCCGTAGGGATAGCGCAGCGCGCCGTCGATCGCCGCGGCAAAGGGAATGGCCGGGACCGCGCTGACCACCATGCGGGCATTGACCGAGGACGCCATCAGTCCATCGGCCATCGAGGCCGGCAACTCGATGGGCGCCAGCGGGTCGATCACCCGCGTCTGCGTGCGCAGCACCGCCGGCCAGGCCGCGCGCACCGGCACGTCGTAGCGGCGATCGACCTTGAAGCCGTTGCCCTCTACCCGCACGCGCACCTGCGCGGTGGTATAGCCCTCGCCGCCGGTAATGGGGAAGCTCAGCGTGCGCTTGGCTTCCGGCGCCAGCGTCACGGTGCGCTTGCCCTCGCCCAGCTGCAGCGGGCCGATGCCCTCGACCTGCACCTGGAAATCCCCGGGCTTGCCGGTGTAGTTCTGCACGTCCAGGGTGGCCGTGCTGGTATCGCCCGGCGCCAGCACGCGCGGCAGGCTGGCCTCGGCCAGGATCGGCGCGCGCACCAGCGTCTCCACGTCGCGGTTGCCGTACTGGTCATCCGCGTACACCAGCGCCGACACCCGCAGGGTGCCGTTGAAGTCCGGCACCTTCAGCACGATGCGGGCATTGCCCTTGGCATCCAGCGCCACCGGGCCGGAGTACAGGTCCACGGTCTGCACGCGCGCGGTCGGGCGCCGCGCCTGCGGCAGCGCGTCCAGCGCCATGTCGCCGCCGAAGCGCAGCTTGGCGTTGCCGCCCTCGAAGCTCTCGATCACCCGCCCGTAGATGTCGTAGGCGTCCACGCCCAGGCGACGCTGGGCGAAGAAGTGCGCGTTGGCATCGGGCACCGGGAAGCGGGTGATGTTGAGGATGCCCACGTCCACCGCCGAGACCGTCACGTGCGCGGCCTTGCCGGCCAGCTGCGGCACGCTGACCGTCACCGGCATGTCCTGCTGCGGGCGCATCTGCGCGGGCGATTTCAGCCCAACCGCCACGCGCCGCGCCTTGCGGTCCATCGGCACATGCGCCACGCCCACCGCCCGCGCCGGGGTGACCTTGCTGGTCGCCGTGCCGCCGCGGAACACCAGCGCGGTCACATAGACGTCATGACGTTCCCAGTCCTGCGTCACCGGGATCTCGAAGCGGCTGCCTGGCTTCACGTCGATGTTCTGCACGTAGAGCATGTGGTCGCTTTCGACCATCAGCACGCCCTTGCCCGGATGCGGCGGGGTCACCGTGACCTTGAGCGTGTCGCCGGCGCGATAGCCGGTCTTGTCCAGCGCCAGCTTGACCTTGTCTGGGCGCGCATCCAGCCCGCGGTTGTCATCGCCCCAGCTCCAGCCGGCACGGAACGGATAGCGCGTGGTCAGCCCCGTCGCCGGGTCGAACACATCCAGCCGGTACTCGCCCCACTCCACCGGGAAATCGATCCGCGCCGCGCCGCCGCTGATCTCGACCGTGCGCGTTTCCACGTTCTCGAAGCGGCGGGTGAAGTCGTAGTCCCAGCCACCGTCATCGTTCACCCGCCAGTGGTAGTCGCGGCGCTCGCGCACCAGGGTGACCTTCAGGCCCTTGCCGCCTTGCGGCTTGCCGGCGCCGTCGAAGCGCTGCAGCTCGAAGCCGGCATTGGCGTCGGCATCGGCGCCCTCGCCGTCGTCGAACAGCGGCCGCACGCCGGTCAGCACCGGCGCCGGCCACAGCACGCGCTTGAGCGTGCGCGTGACCGTGCGCCCACCGCTCTCATAGACGCTGCCGGAGACGATCGCCGCGATCGGGCTGACCGGCTTGGCCTCGGCCGGCAGCGCCAGGTCTTCGGCGTAGTGGCCCTTGGCGTCGAAGCTGGCGTCGATCACATCGCGCGCTTCCTTCGGCAGGTCCAGAGTCGGGTCGCCGAAGAACCAGCCCGGCAGCTTGTCCAGCGGATGCTGCTCGACCGACACCGCCAGGCGTGCGGTGAAGCGGTTGCCATCGGCCGGCGCGCCGTAGAGGTAATCGGCCTGCGCCTGCAGGCGCAGCGGCTGGTTGGGCTTGATCACCGCATCGGCGCTGTCCAGGGTCAGCTTCATGCGCTCGGGCAGGAACTCCTCGATGCGCAGGGTCATGCCCTGCACCGCCTCGGCGCTGTTGGGATCGGTGCGGAACTCCACCTGCCAGCGCCCGGTGGGCGCCTCGGCCGGGATGGCCTGCTCGAAGGTAAAAAAGCCCTGCTCGCCGGGCTGCAACCGGGTCTCGCGATAGACCTTGCCATCGGGCTGCTTGAGGCGCAGGAACACCGGCTGCTTGCCGGCCTTGCCCACCGCTACCGGCTTGCCGTCGAAATCGCGCAGCAGGGCCTGCACGCGCACGGTCTCCCCGGGTCGGTACAGGTCGCGGCCGGACCAGGCGAACACGTCGAACCAGGCCTGGGGGCGGCCGGCCACGGCGAACTCGGACAGGTCCAGCGCCGGCTGGTTGAACGGCAGCAGGCTGATATCGCTCTCGCGTCGGGCCACCAGCACCTGGCTGGCATCCAGCTTGTACTTGAGGACCGCATTGCCGTTGCCGTCGGTCTGCCCCTTCAGCACGGTCTGTCCGTCGGCGCCCAGCACGCGCAGCTCTACGTTCTTCATCGCACTGCCGTCGGCCAGCGAGGCGGTGTGCACGAACAGGGTGTCCTTGTAGGCGCGCGTATGCAGGCCGATGTCGCTGACAGTGAAGAACGCGGTCTCCATGTCATCGCGGAAGCGCCCGGTGCGCTTCATCACTGCGAAGTACAGGCCCGGGGCCTGCAGTTCCTTGATGTCCTGGGTGGGCAGGTAGGTCAGGGCGCGCGTGTTGGGCTTGCCGCCCAGCACGAAGCGGTTGAGATAGACCGGCTCGGCCAGCTCACCCAGCGGCACGTCCTCACCGTAGTCGCGGTCCAGGTCCCAGGTGCCGCGGCGACCCCCACGCTGGTACTGGGCGAAGAACCGCGGCAGCTGTTTCTCGCTTACGCGCAGGAATTCCACGTCCACTTCCGGCACGTTGACCGACACCACTGGCAGGCCGCGGCTCTCCTTGGCCGGCAGCACGCTGCCCTGCGAGGCGAAACCCACGGCAGGTTCCAGCTCGCCGGTGTGCACGGTCTGGTCGATGGCCTTGGCCAGCTTGCTGCCATCGGCGGCCAGCAGGCCCGGCTTGACGGTGACGCGGTAGTCGCGCGCGGCCTCTACCGAGGGAAAGCGCAGGATCCGGGCTTCGTCGTCCAGCACCCAGCTGCCGCTGACGGGCGCGCCCTTGTCGTCGACCACCGCGGCCAGTGCGTCGAAATCCTGGGACCCCACCAGCGGCCGGGAGAACTCCAGCGCGATGGCAAGCGAGCCGCTCTTCTGGTCGGGATAGGCGCCCACCAGGGCGAAGCCCTTGACCTCGTCCTTGCGCGCGGCGATCGCTTCGCCGCTGGCTTCCGGCAGCTGCCCGCCGGGATTGCGCTTGCACGCCGGCAGTGCCAGCGTCATCGCGATCATCAACAAGACACCGATCCGATGCGCGACCTGTGCGCGCCTGTCCCCACCGTGTCCTACCTTCCCCGACTTGCCCATCGTCGCTGCGTCCCATGCCCCGAATGCGGCGCAGTATAAGCGCCGTCCATGGCGATCCAGCGGGTGCGCATGGCACGCGGGCGTGGCACGCGGCGGACACGCCGGCGGCGGCTCCCGTCGACCGCATTAAGGTCCCCATGGTTCGTTCCGCGGCGACGGTGGATGGAAGAGCGTCATCCACCCTACGGCTTGCCCGCGTGGGCTGGTCTCGCAGTGACGGGGGATGGGGGAAGGTTCTCCACTCCACGTAGGGTGGACAACGCGAAGCTTGTCCACCACGACGCCAGCGCGGCTCGTCCCGCCACGATGGTGGATGAAAAAGCGTCATCCACCCTACGGGATCGCATACGACAAAGCCGCCTTGCGGCGGCCTTGTCGTGGTGTCGCCCGCAGCCCGGGATCAGCCCTCGGGCGCTGGGTCCTGCACCGGTGCAGCGGCTTCGCCGGCCACCGCCTCGGCCACGCCTTCCTCGTCCCGCAGCGAAGCGTCCAGGCGTTCGACCGCCTGCAGCTTCTCGCCCTTGGACAGGCGGATCAGGGTCACGCCCTGGGTGTTGCGGCCGACCAGCGAGATCTCCGCGCCCCGCGTGCGCACCAGGGTGCCGCCATCGGAGATCAGCAGCACCTCGTCGCTGGCGCTCAGCATCACCGCGCTGACCAGCCTGCCGTTGCGCTCGTTGGTCTGGATGCCGATCACGCCCTGGGTGCCGCGGCCCTTGCGCGGATACGCGGTCAGCGGGGTGCGCTTGCCGTAGCCGTTCTCGGTGGCGGTCAGGATGTAGCAGCCGTTGCCGTCCTGGATGGTGTCCAGCACGCCGTCCTCGGCCGCCTCCACCGTGGCCTCCTCGACCGTCTCGGCGCCCTCGTCCTCGCTGTCGTCGGCCCCTGCCGCGCGCTCGGCCACGATCAGGCTGACCACGTCCTCGCCCTTGGCCAGCTTGATGCCGCGCACGCCGGTGGCGGTGCGGCCCATCGAGCGGACCTTCTCCTCGCCGAAGCGCACGGTCTTGCCGTTGGAGGCGAACAGCAGCACATCGCGCTCGCCATCGGTCAGGCCCACGCCAACCAGCGCATCGCCCTCGTCCAGGTTGATGGCGATCTTGCCGCGTGCCAGCCTGAAGGCGAACTCGGTCAGCGGGGTCTTCTTGACCGTGCCGTTGCGGGTGGCGAAGAACACGTAGCGGCCCTCGGCGTACTCGCGCACCGGCAGCACCGCCTGCACGCGCTCGCCGGCTTCCAGCGGAATCCAGTTGATGATGGGACGGCCGCGCGCATTCGGGCCGGCCTCGGGCAGCTGGTACACCGGCAGCCAGAACACCCGCCCGCTGCTGGTGAAGGTCAGCAGGGTGTCATGGGTGTTCACCAGCCACAGCTGGTCGATGAAATCCTCGTCCTTGGTCGCCGCCGCGCTGCGCCCACGGCCACCGCGCTTCTGCGCGCGATAGCTGCTGGCCGGCTGGCGCTTGACGTAACCGGAATGCGACAGGGTGACCACCATGTCCTCCGGCGCGATCAGATCCAGGATGTCCAGGTCCTCTTCGCTCTGGCGGATCTCGCTGCGGCGCGCATCGCCGAACTCTTCCTTGACGTTCAGCAGCTCGGCGCGGATCACTTCCTTCAGCACATCCGGGTTCTCCAGGATGCGGATCAGGCCAGCGATGGTGTCCAGCAGTTGCCGGTACTCCTCGGTCAGCTTTTCCTGCTCCAGCCCGGTCAGGCGGTGCAGGCGCATTTCCAGGATCTGCTGGGCCTGGACCTCGGTCAGCTGGTAGCGGCCGTCCAGGTAGCCCACGCCGTTGGGCAGGTCTTCCGGACGCGAGGCCTCGCTACCCGAGGCAGCTAGCAGCGAGCCCACCAGGCCCGGCTCCCAGGTCTTGGCCAGCATGCGCTCGCGCGCCTCGTTGGGGTTGGCCGAGGTCTTGATCAGCTCGATCATCTCGTCGATGTTGGCCAGCGCGACGGTCAGGCCTTCGAGGATGTGCGCGCGGGCCCGGGCCCTGCGCAGCTCGAAGATGGTCCGCCGCGTCACCACCTCGCGGCGGTGGCGCAGGAAGGCCTCCAGCATCTGCTTGAGGTTCAGCAGCTGCGGGCGGCCATCGACCAGGGCCACCATGTTGATGCCGAACACCGACTCCATCGGCGTCTGCGAGTACAGGTTGTTGAGCACCACCTCGGCCGACTCGCCGCGCTTGACCTCAATGTAGATGCGCATGCCGTCCTTGTCGGACTCATCGCGCAGCTCGCTGATGCCCTCGAGCTTCTTTTCCTTGACCAGCTCGGCGATCTTCTCGATCAGCCGCGCCTTGTTCACCTGGTAGGGGATCTCGGTGACGATGATCGCCTCGCGCCCGGTGCGGTCGTCGACCTCCACGTCGGCCTTGGCGCGCATGCGCACCCGTCCACGCCCGGTGCGGTAGCCGGCGATGATGCCGGCCGTGCCGTTGATGATGCCGGCGGTGGGGAAATCCGGGCCAGGGATGTACTCCATCAGCTGGTCGATATCGATCAGCGGGTTGTCGATCATGGCAATCAGGCCATCGACGACTTCGGACAGGTTGTGCGGCGGGATGTTGGTCGCCATGCCCACGGCGATGCCGGCCGAGCCGTTGACCAGCAGGTTGGGGAAGCGCGTCGGCATCACCGACGGTTCCAGCTCCTTCTCGTCGTAGTTGGGCACGAAATCGACGGTTTCCTTGTCGATGTCGGCCATCAGCTCGTGGGTCAGGCGCGACATGCGCGCCTCGGTGTAACGCATCGCCGCGGCCGAGTCGCCGTCGACCGAGCCGAAGTTGCCCTGGCCATCGACCAGCAGGTAGCGCAGCGAGAACGGCTGGGCCATGCGCACCAGCGTGTCGTAGACCGACTGGTCGCCGTGCGGGTGGTACTTACCGATCACGTCACCGACGATACGGGCGGACTTGTAGTACGGCTTGTTGCTGTGCGCGCCGAGCTCGTTCATGGCGAACAGCACGCGGCGATGGACCGGCTTGAGGCCGTCGCGCACATCCGGGAGCGCGCGGCCCACGATCACGCTCATCGCGTAATCGAGATAGCTTTTCCGCATCTCGTCTTCGAGATTGACGGGAATGATTTCCTTGGCGAGATCAGCCATTCGGTATCCGTTCTGGTGAGCACTGCAAGCGCCTGGAGGACCGCGCCGCGAACGGGTCGCGAGGCGGGCGCATCAGGCGGGAATTGAACCGCCGGAGTGTATCACAGAACCACCCCTCGCTGGCACATCAAGCACCGGAGAAACAAGCACTTACTGCACGTCCTAAGCGACGATGGCGCAGGTCTCCATCGTGGCCGCGCAGGGCCTTTGTCCCTGAGAAGGCCACTGCCTGGCGCAACGAATGCGAGAGGGTTCTGTGGGAGCGGCTTCAGCCGCGAAGAAGCTTTCCCGGGAACGCCCCTTCGCGGCTGAAGTCGCTCCCACAGAGGTGTGGCGCGACCGCGGCAGCGCCCGACAAGCGCCTCGCCCCGAGCGCACTATCCGCTGACAGGTCGCAACCGGTTCCTCAGCCGAACAAGGCCCGCATGCGCTCCGCGTCCGGCCGCTCGACCACGCCCTTCTCGGTCACGATGGCATCGATCAGGCTGCCCGGGGTGACGTCGAACACGGGGTTCCAGGCCTTGATGCCCTCGGCCACGGTGCGCACGCCGCCGATGCCGTACAGCTCGCCGGGGTCGCGTTCCTCGATCTCGATGGCCTCGCCGTCGGCCGTGTCCATGTCCACCGTGGAGGACGGCGCCACCACCATGAACTTCAGGCCGTGGTGGCGCGCGGCGATGGCCAGCTGGTAGGTGCCGATCTTGTTGGCGGTATCGCCGTTGGCGCAGATGCGGTCGGCACCGACGATCACCCATTGCACCGCGCCGGTCTTCATCAGGTGCGAGGCGGCCGCGTCGGCGATCAGCGTGGCGTCGATGCCATCCTGCTGCAGTTCCCACACCGTCAGGCGCGCGCCCTGCTGCCAGGGGCGGGTTTCGTCGGCGAACACCTTCAGGATCCTGCCCTGGGCTACACCGGCACGGATCACGCCCAGCGCGGTACCGAAACCGGCCGTGGCCAGCGAGCCGGTATTGCAATGGGTCAGTACGCCGCTGCCCTCCCCAATCAGCGCCGCGCCCAGCTCGCCCATGTGGCGATTGGCGGCCAGGTCCTCATCGGCGATGGCCTGGGCTTCGCGCGCCAGTACCTCACGCCAGTCGGCACCGGCCGCAGGCAGCGCCCGGCGCATGCGCGCCAGCGCCCAGGCCAGGTTCACCGCGGTCGGGCGTGCGGCATTGAGGCGTTGCAGGGCCGGCTCCAGCTTCAGCGCGGCCTGCGCGCCGTCCTCGGCCTCCACCTCGCGCGCGGCCAGCACCGTGCCCCACGCGGCCGCGATGCCGATGGCCGGCGCACCACGCACCGCCAGCGCGTGGATGGCCGCGGCCACCTCGTCGCTGGTGCCGCAGGTCAGGTGCTCGACGATGAAGGGCAGCTTGCGCTGGTCCAGCAGTTCCAGGGCATCGCCGGTCCACAGGATGGGACGGATGCGGTCGTAGCGGGCGTAGTCGAAGGCGTCGTTCATGGGGCAAATTCTAGAGGAACGAGTGAAGAGGAACGAGGAACGAGTGGGTGGTGAGGCGAGGAGTGAGTGGAAAGGAGTGAACAGTGAATGGCTCGGCGCCGGCCTCAGGTGCTGCGCGCGGTCTTCCTCTCTCTCGTTCCTCGTTCCTCTCCACTCGTTCCTGCTTCTCAGCGGACACGAAACTCCGCCCCGCACCCCTTGTCCACCCACAGCCCCTGCGGGTTCCAGCCCCAGCTCTGCCCCTCTTCGCAGGGCGAGTCGGACAGTTGCTTGAGCACGCTGGCGCCCTGCTCGATGCGCACCGGGCACTCCTTGCGCTGGAAATCCTCGGACTCGCAGCGCGCCACGCCCAGGCTTTCGCGCAGCAGGCCGACCTTGTCCACGTCGGCCTTGCCGGTGCGGAATTCGGCGCGGCAGCCATAGGTCACCCATACCCCGAAACGGTCATAGCCCCAGTTGCGCCCTTGCAGGCAGGGGGTGCGCGAGAGCTGCTTGACCAGGGTCACGCCCGCGCGCGTATCCACGCTGCAATAGCGCTGGTCGCCACCGGTGGATTCGCAGCGGAAACGCATCGGTTTGACTGGCCGGTCCAGTTCGTCGTCCTTGTACTGCGCATAGCCCTTGCCCCAATCCATGGCGCACCCGGCAAGCGCCAGTGATGCCAGCGCGATGCCCACGATCCTCACCATGTCACTCGCCCCCTTGGACAGGCCCCCTGCAGCATGTTGCGGGACCGAGATTACACAGCGAGCGTTCAAATGGAGTTACGACGCCCCGGCGGCCTGGCGAAGGACCATTCGACCCCCGAAAGCCGGCTGCCGCCCCTTCCTGAAGGCATCAACCGCGACGACTTCAAGGGCGCGCAGGCCCGCACCGCGGTTCAGGCGCGCGCGAAATCGAAGGCCAGCACATCGCCGATCCGCGGGGTCTCCAGCAGCGCCATTAGCAGCCGGTCCACGCCCATGGCCACGCCGGCGCAGGCCGGCATCGCCGGCAGGGCCGCCAGCAGCGCGGTGTCCAGCGGCGGCTGCGGCAGCCCACGCTCGGCGCGAAGGCGATTGTCGCGGGCAAAACGCGCGGCCTGCTCGGTCGCATCGGTCAGCTCGTGATAGCCGTTGGCCAGTTCGACACTGCCCAGGTACAGCTCGAAGCGCTCGGCCACCGGCGGGGTGCCCGGCCGGATCCTGGCCAGCGCCGCCTGCGATGCGGGCCAGTCGTGCACGACGGTGATCGCATCGGCCACGAACCCGGGCTGGATGCGGTGCGTCATCAGCAGGTCCAGCCAGTCATCGCGCCCCAGCCCCTGGCCATCGATGGCGACCTCGCCCAACGCGGCTTGCAGCGCCTCTGCGGAGGCTTCGAACGGGTCCACCCCCACCGCCTCCCGGTACAGGCTGCGGTAGTCCAGGGTGCGCACGCTGGCCGTGCGGCCCACCAGCGCCAGGGCCTGCTGCACCAGCGCGACGGTCTCATCGGCCAGTCGCCTGTGATCCCAACCCACGCGATACCACTCCAGCATGGTGAACTCGGGGTTGTGGCGCCCCCCGGCCTCGCCGTTGCGGAACACCCGACCCAGCTCGTAGCAGTCGCCGATGCCGGCCGCCAGCAGCCGTTTGAGGGGGTACTCAGGCGAGGTCCGCAACCAGCGCAGCGGCTCCCCGGCGCCGCGGTGGCCAGTGAAGTGCGTGGTGAAGCTTTCGATGTTCGGTTCGGTGTTGCCCGCCGCCGACAGCACCGGCGTCTCGACCTCCAACACCGCATGCTGGGCGAAGTAGCCGCGCAGCATCGCGTTGACGCGCGCGCGCAGCACCAGCGCCTCGCGCGTGGCACTGGGCGCAAGCATGGCATCGGGCAAGGCCGCGCTCATGCGCCGTGCTGTTCCAGGAAAGCCAGTAGGCGCGCCTCGTCCCAGACTTCCACCCCCAACTGCTGCGCCTTGGCCAGCTTGGAGCCGGCCTCCGCGCCGGCCACCACGAAGCTGGTCTTCTTCGACACGCTGCCCGAGACCTTGGCGCCCAGCGCTTCCAGGCGCTCCCCGGCCTGGTCGCGGGTCATGGCCTCCAGCGACCCGGTCAGCACCACGGTCTTGTCCTGCAGCGGGCCTGCCGCCGGCGCTGCATCGCCTTCGGGAAGCTGTGCCATCAGCGCATCGAGCGCCTCGCCGCTGCGCAGCAGCAGCGTCCGCTGCGCGGGGTCCTCCAGCCAGCCCGCCAGCGCGCGCGCCGAGTCGGCGGGCAGCCCAGCGGTGACAAAGTTGTGCTGCGCTTCCTTGGCGATGGCCTTGGCCGAGCCGAAGGCCGAGGCCAGCTGGTCGGCGCGGATGCGCGTGACCTTGGGAATCTCCAGATCCACCAGCAGCGTGGCCAGGTCCAGCGCCTGGCGCAGGGCGGCCGCGGGCGGATGCGCATCGCCGATGCGTACCCCGCCTTCGAGCAAGGCGTCGATGGCCTGCTGGTTGCCTGGCTGTTCGAAGAAATGCCCCAGCGCGCGGGCCACCTCGCCGCCGATGTCCGGCACCCGCTTGAACAGCGGCCACGGCAGGTGGCGGATCAGCGCCAGCTCGCCGAACCACTGCGCCAGCGCCCTGGCCGTGCTCTCGCCCACGTGCTGGATGCCCAGCGCGAACAGGAAGCGCTCCAGCGTGGTCTGGCGGCTGCGGTCGATCGCCTGGATCAGGTTCTCGGCCCACTTGGTGGCGACCTTGCCGGATTTGACGGTCTCGGGGGTGGTGCCATCGCGCGCGTCCGTGCGCCGCTTCATTTCCAGCAGGTCTTCCAGGGTCAGCCGGTACAGGTCGGCCACGGACTGCACGTACCCCAGATCCGAGAGATCCTCGATGTAGCGATCGCCCAGGCCCTCGATATCCATGGCCCGGCGCGAGGCGAAGTGCCGCACCGCTTCCTTGCGCTGCGCCGGGCAGCTGAGCTCGCCGGAACAGCGCCACACCGCCTGCCCCTCCTCGCGCACGATCTCCGCACCACACACGGGGCATTGGGTCGGCATCTGCCAGGGCTGGGCGCCAGGCGGGCGACGGTCGAGGATGACCCCGGCCACTTCCGGGATCACGTCACCGGCCCGCCGCACGATCACCGCATCGCCCACGCGCACGTCAAGGCGCGCGATCTGGTCGGCGTTGTGCAAGGTGGCGTTGGTGACGATCACGCCCGCCACCTGCACCGGCGCGAGCCGCGCCACCGGGGTGGCCGCACCGGTGCGGCCGATCTGGATCTCGATGGCTTCCAGCGTGGTGGTCTGTTCCTGGGCCGGGAACTTGTGGGCGATGGCCCAACGCGGCGCGCGGGAGACAAAGCCCATCTCGCGCTGGCCAGCGGCATCGTCCAGCTTGTAGACCACGCCATCGATATCGAAGGCCAGCCCATCGCGGGCCTGGCCGATGCTGCGGTAGTACTCGAGCAGTCCGTCGCTGCCCTGCACCGTGCGCGTCAGGTCGCTGACTGGGAAGCCCCAGTCGCGCAGCTGCGCCAGCACGCCCGAATGCGAATCGGCCAGCGTGCCGCCTTCCACCACGCCGGTGCCGTAGGCGAAGAAGCTCAGCGGACGCTGGGCGGTGATCGCCGGGTCCAGCTGTCGCAGCGAACCGGCCGCGCCATTGCGCGGATTGGCCAGCACCTTGCCGCCCTGCTCGCGCACGCGCGCGTTGTAGGCCTCGAATTCGGCGCGCGGCATGTAGACCTCGCCGCGCACTTCCAGCACCTTCGGCCAACCGCGGCCCTGCAAGGTCTGCGGAATCGCCTTGACCGTGCGCAGGTTGGCGGTGACGTCCTCGCCGGTGGCGCCGTCTCCGCGCGTGGCGCCGCGCACGAAGCGCCCGTCCTCGTAGCGCAGGCTGATCGCCAGGCCGTCCAGCTTGGGCTCGGCCGAGAATGTCGGGTCCTGGCGGCCCAGCTTCTCGGTGATGCGGCGGACGAAGTCGGCCACCTCTTCCTCGCTGAAGGCATTGCCCAGGGACAGCATCGGCACGGCGTGTCGTACCGGCGCGAACTTGCCGGCCGGTGCCGCTCCGACCTGGCTGGAGGGCGAACTCTCGCTGGCCAGCTCCGGATGCTCGGCCTCCAGCGCCTGCAGCTCGCGCATCAGCGCGTCGTACTCGGCGTCGGGGATCTCCGGCGCGTCCAGCTGGTGGTACTGCACGTTGGCGCGCTCGATCTGGGCACGCAGCTCGGCGACGCGGCGGGTCGGGTCGGTATCGGTCATCTGGTCATTCTAAAGGGCAGGTGCAAGCAGACCGTCGACTGCAGGAAGCGGCGCGGTCTTGCCGCGGCGGGCGTCTTGGTGGACAAGCTGCGCGTCATCCACCCTACGCCAGCCGTAGGGTGGATGACGCTCTTCCATCCACCATCGCCGCGGAACGAACCACGCAGGCAGGGCCGCGTGCCCGCCTCAGCTGCAGCGGGCACGCCTGAATGTGGCACGGCTGTTCAATTGCGCAGCAGGTGCCGCGTGGTCTTGCCGCGGCGGACGCCTTGGAGGACAAGCTGCGCGCCATCCACCCTACGCGAGCCGTAGGGTGGATGGCGCTTTTCCATCCACCATCGCCGCGGAACGAACCACACAGGCATGGCCGATTGGCAGCCTCAGCCGCGTATGGCCCGCCTGAATGTGGGGCGCTGCTGCTCAGGTGACAGCAGGGCGGCTCACGCTCTTGCCGCGACGGGCGGCTTGGTGGACAAGCTGCGCGTTGTCCACCCTACGCGAGCCGTAGGGTGGATGGCGCTCTTCCATCCACCATCGAACGACACGGACCACGTGGAAACAAGCCCGTAGGGTGGATGTCGCTTTTCCATCCACCATCGAACGACACGGACCACGTGGAAACAAGCCCGTAGGGTGGATGTCGCTTTTCCATCCACCATCAAACGACACGGACCACGTGGAAACAAGTCCGTAGGGTGGATGTCGCTTTTCCATCCACCATCGCCGCAACACGGAAGATGTGGAGTTGGCGACCGCCGGCTTCAGCCGCCAGCGGCTGGCCTGCGCCGCGCCTTTACCAGCGCGGCGCCTTGGTTAGCGGCGGGGCTTCGTGCTGGCGGTCGTAGGCGCGCAGCTCTTCGCGGATGTGCTGGATGCGCTGGCGGCCCAGAGCGTTGCGGCTGTCGTCCAGCACCACCGCATCCAGCAGCTCGGCCATGCGCTGCACGTTGGGCAGCAGCATTTCCCAGGCGTCCAGCGCGCTCATCGGCGCCGGCAGGGTGAGGAAATAGGCGATCGCCGGCGTCTGCAGCTCGCGGATGGCCGACATGTCGAAGCTGCCCGGCTGCAGGATGTTGGCCATGCTGAAGACCGGGCCGCGCTCGGGGTGGTTCTCCACCAGGCGGTGGAACACGTTCATGTGGCCGAAGGTCAGGCCGGTCTTCTCGGCCGCCACCACGATGTCCTCGCCGCGCAGCATCTGCCCAGCGCGCGCGGCCACGTACAGCGAGACGATCTTGTCGAAGTCCCCGTTCGGGCGCTTGCCCAGCTCGGTATCCGAAGCCCCCAGGCCCAGCTCGGGCTGGGTCACGGCCTCGCTGCTGTAGTCCACCGTGGCGCCCTTGTCGGCGCTTTCCGCGCCCAGACTGGGCTCGACCCGCGCCAGGTCACGCTCGCCGCTTTCGACCCGGCGGCCCTGGCTCGGCTTCTTGGGCCGGCCGAAGATGAAAATGGCTGCCAGCAGGATGACGCCAGCGATCAGGATGCCGACCCGCAACATCGCCACATCGGACATGGATCACGTTCTCCGCGAAAACTGGCGCAAGGATGTCATGTTCAGGCAGCGCCCGCCAAACGCGCGGCCTCTTCCAGGTCGACCGAGACCAGGCGGCTGACGCCAGGCTCCCGCATGGTGACGCCCGAAAGCTGGTTGGCCGCTTCCATCGTCGCCTTGTTGTGGCTGACGAACAGGAACTGCACCTTCTCGCTCATTTCCTTGACCATGTTGGCCAGGCGGCCGACGTTGGCCTCGTCCAGCGGCGCGTCCACCTCGTCCAGCAGGCAGAACGGCGCCGGATTGAGCTGGAAGATCGCAAACACCAGCGACACGGCGGTCATGGCCTTCTCGCCACCGGAGAGCAGCGAGATATTGGACACGCGCTTGCCGGGGGGGCGAGCCATGATGGACACGCCGGTATCCAGCAGGTCCTCGCCGGTCAGCTCCAGGTAGGCGTGGCCGCCGCCGAACAGGCGCGGATACAGCGCCTGCATGCCCGAGTTGACGCGGTCGAAGGTGTCCTTGAAGCGGCCGCGGGTCTCGCGGTCGATCTTGCGGATGGCTTCCTCCAGCGTTTCCAACGCGGAGTTGAGGTCCGCGCTCTGCGATTCCAGGTACTCGCTGCGCTGGCTGGCCTCGCCGTACTCGTGGATCGCCGCCAGGTTGACCGGCTCCAGGCGCCGCATACGCGCCTCGATCTGGCCCACGGTCTGCTCCCACTGCGCCGGGTCGGCGACCTCGGGCAAGGTGTTGATGACCTCTTCCAGGGTGAAACCGCCCTCCACCACGGCCGCCGACAGCTGCTCGGCCTTGAGCGTGAGCGCCTGCTGGTCCAGCCGGCGCTGGGCGATGCGCTCGCGCTGGGCCAGCGACTGCTCGTCACGCTGCTGGCGGGTCTGCTCGTACTTGCGCAGGTCCGCATCGATGCCGTCCAGCAGCGAGCGTGCCTCGCCCAGGGCGCGGTCGGCCAGCACCCGCTGTTCCAGCGCCACCTGGCGTTCGGTTTCCAGGGTCTCCACCGGGTCGTCGTCATGGCTGAGCTGGGCGGTCAGCTCGCCCAGGCGCGAATCCAGCGCGCCGCGCTGGCCAGTCATGCGGTCCAGCGCCTGGCTCAGGGCGGTCATCTGCGTGCGCTGGGACTCCAGGGTCAGGGCCAGGGCATGGGCGGCATCGCGCGACTGCCGCGCCGCGTCGCGGGCGGCGTCGCGGGCTTCGGTCAGGCGACGGCGCTCGGCTTCCAGCGCCTGGCGGGCGCTTTCCTGGTCGCCCATGCTGACCACGGCGTCTTCCAGGCGCCCGCGGGCCAGGCGGGCCTGCTCGCGGCTGGTGTCCAGGGCCTCGATCAGCTGTTCGAGTTCGGCATCGATGCGCGCGGTGCGGTTGCGCGCGGTTTCCAGGCGGCCCTGCTGGCTCTGCAGCTGGCCAGCCAGCTCGGACAGGCTGCGGTGCGCGGCGTACAGGTTGCGCTGGGCGTCCTCGCGCTGCTGCTCGGCGGCCAGGGCCTGGTCGCGCAGCTGGCTCAGGCGCGTTTCCAGCTCGGCTTCGCGTTCCTGCAGGGACTCGATCTGCTCGCGCAGCGCCTGGATCTCGCGCTCGCGCAGCAGCGCGCCCTGCTTGGCCGCGCCCGAGTGCGCCACCCGCACCCAGCCCTGGCCCAGGCGCTCGCCCTGGCGGGTGATGATGGAATCGCCCTCGCCCAGCTGGGCCTGCAGCGCCTGCGCCTGGGCCAGGCTCTCGGCCGCGTGCAGGCGCGAGAGCAAGCGGCGCAGGGCCAGCGGTCCGCTCACCTTGGCCGCCAGCGAGGTCGCCGGAAAGGGCGCCTCGCCCTGCGCCGAGGACACCAGGGCCAGGCGCCCGTCACCGAGTTCGGCCAGAGCCTGCAGCAGCTCGGCCTGGATCTGCCCGCCCGGGGCCTCCACCAGCACGCCTTCGATCAGCTGGCCCAGCGCGCTTTCCACCGCGTGCTCCCAGCCGGCATCGACCTCCAGCACCTCGCCCACGCGCGTGGCCGAGTCCAGGCCGTGCGCCTTGAGCCAGGCCATGGCCGCGCCCTGCTCCTGCCCCAGCGCGGCGGCCTGCAGGGTTTCCAGCGACGACAGCCGGCCGCGCGCGGCCTGCGCCTGCTTGCGCAGCTCGGCCAGCTCGCCCTGGGTGGCGCGCTGTTGCTCCTGGTGCGCGGTGACGGCCTGCTTGCGTGCCTCCAGCTGCTCGCTCAGGCCCTCGATGGCTTCCTTCTGGGTCTCGTGGCGCAGCTGCACGTCCTCCAGCGCCTCGGTCAGCGCGTCCACGTCCAGGCTGGCGCGCTCGGAGGCCAGGGCTTCACGGCGTCGGTCGCCTTCCAGCAGCTGGCGGTCCAGGTAATCCACGCGGGTGCGCTCGACCTCGCCGGCCCGCGAGGACTCGGCCGTGGCGCGGCTGTGCGCTTCCCAGCGCGCCTGCCAGTCGGCCAGGGCGGCCTCGGCATCGCGCAGGGCTTCCTGGCGCAGGACATCGTGCTCGCGCAGTTCCTCCAGCTGCGGCTCGGCCTCGGCCACGGTCTCGCGCAGCAGCGACAGGCGTTCCTCATCGCCGGAGATATGCGTGCCCAGCTCGCTCAGTTGCTGCACGGCCTCATCGCGGGCCCGGCGCAAGCGCTCGGACAGGTCGCGCTGGTGCTGGATCTGTTGTTCGATGCGCGCCAGGGTGCTGGCGATCTGGTAGACCTCGGCCTGGGCCTTGTTGAGCGCCTCGCTGGCGGTGTCGCGGCCGGCGCGGCCTTCCTCCAGCAGGCGCTCGGCCTCGCGCTGTTCGGCGATGAACTGCTGCAGGCGGGTCTCGTCCTGGTCCAGGCGTGCGCGCGCGGCCTGCAGGTCGGCGTCCAGGTTGCGGTACAGCAGCGCCTTCCACTCGGCGTCCTTGACCCGGCGCTCTTCCTGCAACGCCTGGTACTGCTCGGCCTGCCGCGCCTGGCGCTTGAGGTGCTCCAGCTGCTTGTCCACTTCCTCGCGCAGGTCCGACAGGCGCTCCAGGTTCTCGCGCGTGTGGCGGATGCGGGTCTCGGTCTCCTTGCGGCGCTCCTTGTACTTGGAGATGCCGGCGGCCTCCTCCAGGTACACCCGCAGGTCCTCGGGCCGGGCCTCCACGATCTGGCTGATCATGCCCTGCTCGATGATGGAGTAGCTGCGCGGCCCCAGGCCGGTGCCGAGGAACAGGTCGGTGATGTCGCGGCGGCGGCACTTGGTGCCGTTGAGGTAGTAGTTGCTCTGGCCGTCGCGGCTGACCGTGCGCTTGACCGAGATCTCGTTGAAGGCGGCGAACTCGCCGGTGACGGTGTGGTCGGTGTTGTCGAAGATCAGCTCGACGGTGGCCTGCGAGACCGGCTTGCGCGCGGCGGACCCTGAGAAGATCACATCGGTGAGCGAGTCGCCGCGCAGGCGGCTGGCCGAGCTCTCGCCCATCACCCAGCGCACCGCGTCGATGATGTTGGACTTGCCGCAGCCGTTGGGCCCGACCACGCCGGTCATGTTGGTGGGCAGGTGCAGCGTGGTGGGATCGACGAAGGACTTGAAGCCGGACAGCTTGATGGTGGACAGGCGCATGCGTGCAGGTTCCGGGCAGCGGCGCGCTCAGGGCGGCGCGGCTGCCACTGGTGGCAATCTCGTGTGTTTCCGGCGCGCCGCGCCCCGTCGATGCACGGGTCGCAGGCCCGCCGGCGCGGGACAGCCGAGTATAGCGGCGCCCGCGATGGGCGTTCGAACCTGCGCTGGCCGGCTTGAGCGGCCGCCGAGAGGATCAGGCCGTCGCCGGGCGCGGGACGATGGCCGGCTCGATCCGCGCCTCGGTGGCCGGGTCGAAGTAATGCAGGCGCGCGCTGTCCAGGCGCAGCCACACCGCCGCGCCCGGCGCGGGCAGGCTGCGTGGTGGAATGCGCGCGATGAGGTCCAGGCCGTGGGCCTGCAGGTGCAGGAAGATCTCGTTGCCCACCGGCTCGACGTTGTCCAGCGTGGCCTGGAAGGCGCCAGGTTCATCGGCCTGGGCCAGGTGCAGGTCCTCCGGGCGCACGCCCACCACCAGCGGCTGTCCCAGCACGCCCGCGGGCAGGGACGGCGTGCCAGCCCAAGGCAACAGCGCCCCGCGCTCGAGCAGCAGCCCTTGCGGCTGCGCGATGCCGCGCAGGACGTTCATCGCCGGGCTGCCCAGAAAGCCGGCCACGAACAGGTTGGCCGGGCGGTCGTAGAGCGCCATGGGGGTATCGATCTGCTGGATCTGGCCATCCTTGAGCACCACGATGCGCTGGCCCAGGGTCATGGCCTCGACCTGGTCGTGGGTGACATAGATCATCGTGGTGCCCAACTGGCGATGCAGCCGGGCGATCTCGGTGCGCACCGAGTGACGCAGCTTGGCGTCCAGGTTGGACAACGGCTCGTCCAGCAGGAACACCGACGGCTCGCGCACCAACGCCCGGCCCAGCGCCACGCGCTGGCGCTGGCCACCGGACATGGCCTTGGGCAGCTTGTCCAGCATGGCGGTCAGGCCCAGGGTCTCGGCGGCGGCCTTGATGCGCGCATCGATGGTGGCCTTGTCGTGCTTGCGCAGCTTCAACCCGAAGGCCAGGTTCTCAGCCACGGTCATGTGCGGATAGAGCGCATAGGACTGGAACACCATGGCGATGTCGCGGTCCTTGGGGGCGACATCGTTGACCACCCGCTCGCCGATCTTCAGCGTGCCGCCACTGATCTCCTCCAGCCCGGCAATCATGCGCAGCAGCGTGGACTTGCCACAGCCAGAAGGGCCCACCAGCACCATCAGCTCGCCATCGGCGATCTCGAAGCTGGCGCCATGCACGGCGACCTGGCCGTTGTCGTACACCTTGCGCACACCATCCAACTGCACACTTGCCATCGCATCTCCGATTCAACGCTGCGCCTGCGCTGCCGCCGGCCCTCCCGATGACAGTCTGCGCCGCCGGTCGGCGATGTGCATGAAACTTTCAGCGCACATCGCTGACAGGCGGCTACGGCGTGGGCTATTCTGCCATGTAAGCGTTTTCACCACACGGTCATCGTGTGCTGCAAATGGCCCTGGAGGCACTGGCATCGCATGGCCGCATCTACGACCTTGGTGCAATGGCGCAATCGCACGGCAGGCGCTCCCAACGGCATGTTTGCGTGCGCCCGCTATGATCCTGCGCGTTTTGTCCTTCCACCGATCCCTCATCCTGTCTGGTGATCCGCTCGCATGACGACCGAACTGTCCGCCCCACCCCGTGTCCTGCTGGCCGATATCGGCGGCACCAATGCCCGCTTCGCCCTGGCGGACGTGGAAGCGGTCCAGCCGTTTCTGGCCGACAGCCTGCGCGAGTTCGTCGTGGCCGATTTCCCGTCCCTGGCCGATGCGGCCAAGCACTATCTCGAGCAGACCGGCGCGGTGGCCCAGAACGGCGTGTTCGCCGTGGCCGGACGCGTGGACGGCGATGAAGCCCGCATCACCAACCACCCCTGGGTCATTTCCGTGGCGCGCACGCGCCAGGCGCTGGGCTTCGATGGCCTGCTGCTGGTCAACGACTTCGCCGCGCAGGCCATGGCGGTCTCGCTGCTGACGCCTTCGGATGTGGTGCAGGTGGGCAGCGCGCGCTGGAGTCCGGCCCCGCTGACGCAGAACCGCACCTACGCGGTGATCGGCCCCGGCACCGGCCTGGGCGCGGCCGGTCTGATCATCCGCAACGGCCGTCGCTATCCGCTGGAAACCGAAGGCGGCCACGTCAGCTTCCCGCCGGGCACGCCGGAGGAGATCGAGATCCTGCAGATCCTGTCCTCGCAGTTCGGCCGGGTCTCCAACGAGCGCCTGATCTGCGGCCCGGGCCTGGTGAACATCCACCGCGCGGTCAGCGAGCTGGCCGGCGAGGACCCCGGCCCGCTGGCGCCGAAGGACATCACCGCCCGCGCCGCGGCCGGCGACCCGCGCTGCCTGCATGCGCTGGACGTGTTCTGCGCGGTGTTCGGCGCCATCGCCGGCGACCTGGTGCTGACCCTGGGCGCCTGGGACGGCGTGTTCCTGGCCGGCGGCCTGGTGCCCAAGCTGCTGCCGTCGCTGCAGCATTCCGGCTTCCGCCAGCGCTTCGAGCACAAGGGGCGCTTCTCCCCGACCATGGCGCGCATCCCGACCCTGGCCAACGTGCATCCGCAGCCGGGCCTGCTGGGCGCGGCCGCGTACGCGGTGGAACGCTTCGGCAAGGGCCAGCTGGATCTGAATGCAGCTGGTATCCCAGTGGTAGCGTAATTAGCGCAGCCGGCAAGCGTTTTTGCGCGCTAAAATAGTGCCCGTGTGATCGCAGGGCTGCCTGAAGCGCGCAAGTGGTATCTACGTGGTATGCGCTGAGGGGGCCCATCCGCCTTCCGCCGCGGCCGGCATTGTTCGCCGCGGCCCCGACTCAAGCCCTGCCGCCATGAGCCTGCATCCCCAGATCGAAGCCGTCACCGAACGCATCCGCAAGCGCAGCGCCGCCCTGCGCGGCGCCTACCTGGCCGGCATCGATGCCGCCCTCCAGCAAGGCCCCTACCGTGGACGACTGAGCTGCGCCAACCTGGCCCACGGCTTCGCCGCCTGCGGCCCGACCGACAAGTCGCGCCTGCGCGCGCCGGTGACGCCCAACCTGGGCGTGGTCACCGCCTACAACGACATGCTCTCGGCGCACCAGCCGTTCGAGCACTATCCCGAGATCGTCCGCCAGGTCGCGCGCGAGCTGGGCGCCACCGCGCAGGTCGCCGGCGGCGTGCCAGCCATGTGCGATGGCGTCACCCAGGGCCGTCCGGGCATGGAGCTGTCGCTGTTCTCGCGCGACATCATCGCCCAGTCCACCGCCATCTCCCTGAGCCACGACATGTTCGACGCCGTGCTCTACCTGGGCGTGTGCGACAAGATCGTGCCGGGCCTGCTGATCGGCGCGCTGGCCTTCGGGCACCTGCCGGCGATCTTCGTGCCGGCCGGGCCGATGACGCCGGGCATCCCGAACAAGGAAAAGGCCGCCGTGCGCGAGCGCTACGCGGCCGGCGAGGCCAGCCGCGAGGAGCTGCTGGAGGCCGAGTCCAATAGCTACCACGGCGCTGGCACCTGCACCTTCTACGGCACCGCCAACTCCAACCAGACGCTGCTGGAGGCCATGGGCGTGCAGCTGCCGGGCACGTCCTTCATCAACCCGGATACGCCGCTGCGCGATGCGCTGACCCGCGCGGCGGTGGAGCGTGCACTGCAGATCACCGCCCTGGGCGACGACTTCCGCCCCATCGGCCACCTGATCGACGAGCGCGCCATCGTCAACGCCATCGCCGCGCTGATGGCCACCGGCGGCTCCACCAACCACACCATCCACTGGGTGGCCATCGCCCGCGCCGCCGGCATCATCCTGACCTGGGACGATATCGACGCCATCTCGCAGGTGGTGCCGACCCTGGCCCACGTGTATCCCAACGGCGATGCCGACGTGAACCGCTTCGCCGCCTGCGGCGGAACCCAGTTCGTGTTCCGCGAGCTGCTCGATGCCGGGCTGATGCACGACATCACCACGATCGTCCCGGGCGGCCTGCGCGCCTTCTGCGACGAGCCGCGGGTGCAGGACGGCAAGCTCGGCTACGCGCCGGGCATCGCCACCAGCGCCGATGAGACCGTGCTGCGTCCGGTGTCCAATCCGTTCGAGGCCCAGGGCGGGCTGCGCCTGCTGCGCGGCAACCTGGGACGTGGCCTGATCAAGACCTCGGCGGTCAAGCCGCAATACCGGCAGATCGAGGCGCCTGCGGTGGTCGTGGACGATCCCAAGGTCCTCAACAAGCTGCACGCCGCCGGCGCGCTGCCGCACGACTTTGTCGCGGTGGTGCGCTTCCAGGGCCCGCGCTCGAACGGCATGCCGGAGCTGCACTCGCTGGCGCCGATCCTGGGCCTGCTGCAGAACCAGGGCCGGCGCGTGGCGCTGGTCACCGACGGCCGCCTGTCCGGCGCCTCGGGCAAGTTCCCGGCCGCCATCCATGTCACTCCCGAGGCCTCGGCCGGTGGGCCGCTGGCGCGCGTGGTCGAAGGCGACATGATCCGCCTGGACGCCGAGGCCGGCGTGCTGGAAGTGCTGGTGGACGCGCACACCTGGAACACCCGCGAGCCGGCAGTGGACACCCAGCCGCCCGCGCACGACATCGGCCGCAACCTGTTCGCCTTCAACCGCCGCCTGGTCTCGCCTGCCGACCAGGGCGCGCTGTCCATCTCCTGCGGCCCGCCCACCGTGGACGGCGCCTGGGAGTACGACGCCGAGTACGAACTGGGGAGAGGCTCGGAAGCCGCGCTGGCGCCGCATGAAGCCAAGGACGCTTGACCCCGCGCGGTGATTTCGCCGCGCCCAACCGCCACTGCGTGCGCGGCCTGCGCCGTGCGCGCGTCGCGGCCGCCTTGCGCAGCATGCTCGCCCTGTGACGCCACCCGTCTGTCCACGCGCTTCCGTGCGCGAATCGGTACATCGCCTCCCACGCCATCGACCCACGCATCCCATCGAGGAATTCCATGAGCATCTCGCCCCGCCAGCAGAAGACCGAAGACCTGCTGTTCTCCGCCGGCATCCTGCCGGTGGTGGCCGTCGACACGCTGGACCAGGCCCGCCACGTGGCCGAGTCGCTGCTGGAAGGCGGCCTGCCTGCCATCGAGCTGACCCTGCGCACGCCGGTGGCGATGGATGCGCTGGAAGTGCTGAAGAAGGAATACCCCGGCGTGGCCGTGGGCATGGGCACGGTGCTGACCATCGACCAGATCGGCCGCTGCGTGGCCGCCGGTGCCGACTTCCTGGTGACCCCGGGCACGCCGGCGCACATGGCCGAGGCCTTGGCCACCGCGCCGATCCCGGTGATCCCCGGTGCGGGCACACCGACCGAGCTGATGACGCTGATGCATCACGGCTTCCGCGTGTGCAAGTTGTTCCCGGCCACCGCCGTGGGCGGGCTGGCGATGATCAAGGGCCTGTACGGGCCGATCCCGGACCTCAAGCTGTGCCCCACCGGCGGCATCACCGAGGCCACCGTGTCCGAGTACCTGGCCCAGCCGAACGTGGTCTGCGCCGGCGGCTCGTGGATGGTGCCCAAGGCCTGGCTGGACGCGGGCGAGTGGAACAGCGTGCGCGATGCCGCCGCCCGCGCCGCGGCCATCGTCCGGCAGGCACGCGGCGGCTGAGGCCGACGCGCCCGCAGTGTTCGTCGCGCGCGGTGGTGGATGAAAGAGCGTCATCCACCCTACGTGTGATACGAGAACCACCAACAAGCCGCCTACGGGCGGTTTGTTGTTTAAAAAAGCTCGGCACACGCTGCATCGACGACGCTTCATTGCGCCGCGGTGGTGGATGGAGGAGCGTCATCCACCCTACGGCTCGCCCGCGTTGCACGATTCGCTGCGGTGGCCGACCCGCGTTGCACGATTCGCTACGGTGGCCGACGAAAGAGCATCTTCCACCCGCGTAGGGTGGACAACGCGAAGCTTGTCCACCAGCGCGCACGCGGCGGAGACCACGAACAGGTCGCTACGGGCCGCTCATTGGTTTGAGAAGCTCGGCACACGCTGCATCGACGGTGCTTCATTGCGCCGCGGTGGTGGATGGAAGAGCGTCATCCACCCTACGGCTCGCCCGCGTTGCACGATTCGCTGCGGTGGCCGACGAAAGAGCATTCTGCACCCCGCGTAGGGTGGACAACGCGAAGCTTGTCCACCAGCGCGCACGCGGCGGAGACCACGAACAAGCCGCTAACGACGGCTCGTTGGTTTGGAGACGCTCGGCACACGACGCATCAGCGGTGCTTCATTGCGCCGCGGTGGTGGATGAAAGAGCGTCATCCACCCTACGGGTCGCCCGCGTTGCACGATTCGCTGCGGGCGCCGACGAAAGCGCATCTGCCGCCCGGCGTAGGGTGGACAACGCGAAGCTTGTCCACCAGGGCCACCGCTGCGGAAATCAAACGAAGAAGGCGCACACGGGCGGCTTCTCCTGGGGTCTCACGCTACAGCTTGAAGTTCAGCGACAGGTAGAACGCGCGGCCCGGCGCGGCGCTGAACATCGGCTGGTCCTGGCCGCCCCAGAAGAAGCTGTCGTACCAGACATAGGCGTAGTCGCGGTCGGCCAGGTTCCTGACCTGCAGGTCCAGGCTGAGGCGATCGCTCAGCGCGTAGCGGGCGTTCAGATCCATCACCGCAAAGCCGCCGTACTTGCCCTGCAGGTTGGGCGAGTCGATGTAGTAATCGCCCTGCATGCGCGCCTGCAAGCCCAAATCCAGCTGCGTGTTGAAGCGATAGTCCACACCGAGATTGCTGATGTAGCGCGGCGTGGAGAACACCTCCTTGCCCGCCAGCGAGCTGCCGTCGGCGGCGAAGGCGCTGACCACTTTCGCTTCCTGGATAGCGTGCGAGCCCCACAGCCGCCAGGCATCGCCCAGCTGCAGGCTGGCCTGCAGGTCCACGCCGCGCCGCCGCGTCTGGCCCAGGCCGACGCTGGTGCCGGTGGCCGGCATGTTGGCCACCTCGTCGGTGGCGTCCTGCTGCCAGGCCGACACGCGCGTCTGCAGCTGGGCGGTCTGCAGCTTCAGGCCGAACTCGGTGCCGGTGTTGATCGAAGGACGAAACGCGCCCTGCCCCGGGGTCAGATACGCCGGCGCCGTCGAGCCGGTGAGCACCTGGAAGGTCCGGCCCCAGTTGGCATAGGCATTGAGCGAGGGATTGATGGCATACACCACGCTCAGCTTGGGCTGCTCGATGTTGCCGTAGCGCTGCAGCGGCGCGTCCACGCCATTGGGCAGCTGGGTATTGCCGGAGAAGCGATCCACCCGGTAGGCCGGCACGATCTTCAGCGCCGGTACCGGCTGGATCACGGCCTGCACGTAGGCGCCGGTGTTGTCCAGCGAATAGCGGTCGTCGTTCTGCGTCCGGCTCGGCGCGGCGGAAAAGTCGGTGGGCACGCCGAAGCGATAGCGATAACGGACATAGCCATTGTCCTGGTGCTCGGCATTGACGCCGCCTTCCAGGGTCAATGCCTCGTTGACGCCCCAGGTGACCGTGCCCAGCAGGCCTAGCTGACGCTCGTCCCAGATGCGCCGCTGCCGTGGCGCATCGCCCTGAGGATAGTCGCTGAAGGTCACCGTGCGATCGTCCTGGTAGCGGTTGTAGTAAAGCTTGCTGCCCAGGTGCAGCCGTTCGGCCAGCTGCATGTCCAGATGCACGCTGAGCTGGCGCATGTCGCGGTCATCGCCATCGTTGGCGTTCTTGGCCGGCGACTGGAAGCGGTCCTGGGCCATCTGCTCGGCGGTGAGGAAGCCTGGCTCGTCGGCCTGGTGGTGGTAGGCGCGCGCGATCAGCCCGATGCGGGTCCCACCGGCCTCGTCGCCGTAGAACCACTTGCCGCCGACGGAGTACTTCTCCGAGTGGTCGTTGTCGTGGCGATAGCCATCGGAGGCCTGCACGCCCAGGAAGTAGTTCTGCGCGAACCCGTCCGCTTCGCGGCCCAGCGCCAGCTGCGCTTCGCGGGTATTGAAGCTGCCGTAGCTCAGGCGGCCGTCGGTGTAGTTGCCGCCCTGGCGCGTGCCGAAATTGATGTTGCCGCCGATGTTGTGCAGGCCATAGCGCGGATCGTTGGTGCCGCGCACGACCTCGATGTAGGCGATGTCCAGCGGGAACACCATGTCGATGAAGCGCTGGTTGCCGCTGTTGACGTTGCTGGGCACGCCATCGATCAACACCTTGATGCCGTTGATGTAGCCCTCGCCGTTGAAGGCGCGGAAGGTGGCCTTGCCCGACTCGGCGCCCTGGCGCGTCTCGGTGAGCTGGATGCCCGGCATCTGGCCCAGCAGCTCCCAGCTGTTCATGACGTTCTGGTCCTCGACCTGGTCCCCGCCCAGGACATCCACCGAGGTCAGCACCTGGCTGGCGGGAAGCGTGCCGCCGCTGCCCTGACGTGCCTTGACGCTGCCCAGGGTGATGGCGGCATCGGCGTTCTGGGCGAGCGCGTCGCCCGCCAGAAGGGCGGCCAGCGTGGCCGGAAGGAGGGCGAACTTCATCATGCGGGTCTTCGAAGATCCAAGGGTGGAAGGCGGGTGCACGCTGCCTGCGGCCCGGGCCGCGGCAGCGCATCGGGAGGGGCAAGTCAGGCCGGCGGAGGGGCGGCCGGCTCCGCTGGCGAGTAGCGCGGGGCGCGCTCGAAGTCAGCGCGCTGAAAGCGGCGTTCGCCGAACAGATAGCGGTAATAGAACTGGCGCAGCTGCGCGTGATAGCCGCGCACCCGGTCCTGGTAGGCCAGCTGCGCATGCAGATCGGTGCGCGCCAGCGAGGTCATCGCCACCTGCACGGCCGCCGGTGGCAGCAGCCAGGCCGCCCGACGCGCCAGCTGTTCGCGGCGCAGCAGTCCCTGCCGATAGGCTTGCACCTTGCCAGCCACGGCCTGGTCGCCGTTCTCGTGGAAGGCGAAGTACCACTTGTAGTGGAAGGCCGTCCCCAGCGGCGCCGAATCGGCCCACGCCGGATTGGCCGCATAGAAGCGCCGCATGGTGTCCTCGCGCGGGATGTCCCAGGCATGGTTGACCGCCTCGCGCTGCTCGCGGGCGATCTCCGCGCCCTGCTCCACCGGCACCGCCGCGTTGATCGCCACGTGCGCCAGCGTGGGTGCCACCAGGGCCAGCACCACCCAGCAGGCCGCCAGCGCGGTGGCATGCGCCGCCGGCCGCCAGGCCAGCCGCCCGATCACGACCGCCAGCACAATCCAGAACGCCAGGTAGCCCAGCGAGACCGCCACCACGGCCAGCATCGTCGCCACCGATACGCCGCTGGCCGCCGCCCCTGCCAGGAATGGCAACACCAGGCAGAGCGACAGCGCCAACGCGCGCACGGTCACCCGCCGCCGGTACACCCCCTGCCCCGGCGCCGGCAGCGCGGCCAGCATGCGCGCACGCCCGGCTTCGCGCTCACCCGAGCGCAGGTCGTAGAGCAATGCGATGACGAACAGCGGCGCCAGGAACACCAGCACGAAGCTGTAGTCGAAGCGTCCGGCCAGCGCCAGCTCGGGGTTGTAGGTGTCCGAGTCGTGGATCTGCGCTTCCAGGCCCAGCGCCCGCACGCGCAGGATGTAGGGCGACACGTCGCGCATGCCGATGGCCGCGAACGCCAGTGGCGTGGGCGGATCCCAGGTTGGATGGAAGCTGTAGTAGGCCGCGGTGCCGGCATCCTCACTGCGCAGCACGTAGTCGCGCACGGCCGCCATGTCCTCTTCCTGCAAGGCAGGCACCTGGGCGATGTTGGCGCGCTGGGCCGAGATGAAGTGCAGGCCAGACAGCACCCCGGCGCTGCTCAGCGTGGCCAGCAGGATCAGCCCGGCCACGGCCGCGCGCGCGCGCAGCAACAACCGCCATTCGTAAGTCCACAGCTGCATCAGCGCATCGCTCCCAGTCGCCTGGCCGACAGCGCCAGCAGGCCCAGGCTGGCCAGCCACCAGAGCATCAGCGTGGTCAGGCCCGGCAGGCCCGCCTCGAGACGTTCGCTGCTGTCCGCCGGCCGGAAGGCGAACGCCGGCATCTGCTGCCAGTGCGCCGAGGACACGCGCTTGCGCTGGTCGGCGCCTGGGTCCTGCGCGCTGTCGTCGGCCAGGCTGACGGCATCGGCCTGCAGTTGGTTGAGCTGCTGCACCAGCGCGTAGCGGTAGCGCTCGGCTTGCGCGAGAAAGCGCTGGTGCGCCGCCAAGTCGGTGCCGGACACGGCGGCCGAGAGCTGACGCAGGGCCACGGTCGGGCTGAGCAGCGAGAACGTCCGCACCAGCCGGTTCTGCCCCTGCTGGAGCGCGGCATCGCGCGCGGCGTAACGGTCGAACAGGCCCGAGGTCAGCCGCTCGCCTTCCACCGCGACCAGCCCCTTGTAGTTCACCGGCAAGTCCTCGATGCGCTGCACGCCGTAGCGCTGCAGCACCTGCTGCTTGAAGGCGGCGAAATGCGGGTCGTCCGGGTCATGGCTGTCGCCGATCTGGCGCAGATCGCGCTGAATGGCCACTTCGGTTTCCAGGCGCGTGGGCAGGCGGTAGGCCAGGCTGGCCGCATCCGGCGCCACGCGCGGCACCAGCAGCACCATCACCGCCCAGGCCGCCAGCAGCAGCACCAGCGCATCGCGCCCGCGACGGCTGAGCGCCGATACCAGCAGCACCAGCGCGCACCACGCCAGCAGGTAGGCCGCGTACGCCAGCACCAGCAGCGCCACCGAGGCGGCCTGATCCGGCAACAACGCCACAGGCACCAGCCCGACCACGGCCGGCAGCAGGCAGACCAGGGCGATGACCGCCAGGGCCAGGTACTTGCCGGCCAGCAGCTGCCCGCGCGTGGCGCCCTGCAGCAGCAGCGCGCGCAGGGTGCCGGTTTCCTGCTCGCGGGCGATGGCGCCGTAGCCCAGGAACACCAGCATCAGCGGCGCCAGCACCTGCAGCACGAAGGCCGGGGTCAGCTGCCCGAAGCGCACCAGCAGCGAGCTCTGCCGCACATCGCCGAAGTTGGCGGTGTTCTGGCGATGCCCTTCCAGGAACATGCTGTTGCCGGTGAAGGCATCCACGCCGGCATCGAAGGCGGCCAGCGCCGGCAGCGGCCGGTAAATGAACTGGCCGTAGTGCACGACGCGGTGCGGATGCCGGTCCGGCTGCGCCTCGAAGGCAGCCTGCGCCTGCGCCTGCTGGCGCTCGCGGAAGCTGGCCACCTCACGGCGATGCTGCGCCGAGGTCAGCGCGGCCACCAGCGTCAACAACACCAGCAGCACCAGGCCGACCGTGGCCGAGCGCGTCCGGACGATGAAGCGCAGCTCCTCGCGCGCGACCCGCAACACCGCCCTCATGCAGCCTGATCCTGCCGCTGCGCGAAACGCGCATGCAGGGTGGCCACATCGAAGCCGCGCTGGCCGGGCCCGACCTCCTCGACGATGCGGCCATGCTCCAGGAAGCCAATGCGATCGGCCACGTCCACCGCGCCCAGCAGGTCGTGGGTGACCATGAGCACCGCGCCGCCGCGGCTGCGCACGCCATCGATCAGCCGGTTGAAGTCGCCGGTGGCACGCGGGTCCAGGCCGGAGGTCGGTTCATCCAGCAGCAGCACCGGCACCTGCCGCAAGGTGGCCACGGCGATGGCGACCTTCTGCCGCATGCCCTTGGAAAATCCCGACAGCCGTTGTGTCCAGGCCTGCTCCTGCAGCCCCGCTGCGGCGAAGGCCTGGCCGATCTCCTGCGGGCGTCGCGGCGTGCCGGCCAGGGCCAGCAGATAGTCGGCGTTCTCCAGCGCGCTGAGGTGTTCGTACAGCGCCACGTTCTCCGGCAGGTAGGCCAGTTGCGCGCGGGCCGCATTCGCATCCTTCACCGGGTCCAGGCCTGCCACCCGCACCTGGCCCGAGCTGGGTTTCACGAAGCCCAGCAGCACCGACAGCGTCGAGGACTTGCCGGCGCCGTTGCCACCGAGCAGCGCATACACGCAGCCGGCGGGAACCTGCAGATTCAGCCCATCCAGGACACGGCGGCCGGCGTAGGCCAGGTGCAGGTCATCGATGGCGATGGCCGGCAGGTCGGATTGCGACATCGAGCTGGAACCTGTTCGAAATGCGGAAACGTTACGTTATCACATTATGATGCAGTCACTGCTCCTCAGCGGGCGCTCCGGCGTATTCCTGCGTGCAGGCTGGACCGACAGAAGGACCGCAGGGCCGGCGCGTTTGATCGGACGTCGGCAACGGTGAAGCTGCCCAGGAGGGCAGCAAGTGCTGGGCGCGATCGCTCCTCGCCACTGGCCGCAGCCTCGTCCGGCTGCGGCATGAGGATGCGAACTGGCTGCCTGACAGGCAGCTGACGGGTTATCGCCTCTCAGGGAACGGCGATACGTACCGTGGCCGGCAACTGCTGGATCCGAAGTTCGCCCTTGTCCCACTGGGCGGCCTTGCCGTTGATCGTGGCCCGACCCGGTGCGCCGGTGTAAGGCCATGGCAGCACCAGTCCGCCCTTGGGCAGCCTCAGGCCCTTGGGCACGTCCAGCTGCAGTTGGTTGCCCTCGCGGCGCAGTCGGTAGCCCAGCGCGCCATGCGGCGTACGCATGCCGTCGATGGCGATGCCGCCCTCGCCCAGCCAGGCGCTGGGGATGCCGGCGGCCAGCACGATGCTGTCGTCGATCTCGCGGGTGTAGGCGAACATGTCCAGCGCGGTGCGGACGAAATCCGATTCCACCCAGGCATGCGGCAGGTCGCCGACGAAGAACGGCTCCCGCGGGGTGCGCGAGACCACCTCGGCCCACTGGTGCCAGGGCTGCGGTGTGCGGTGGCCGAAGAAATACCTCACCAGTTCGTTGGCGCGCTCGCGCCAGCCCAGGCGCACGAAGGCGGCGGCGTTGCGCCACTCGTAGGGCGTGTAGTCCTTCCAGGCGCTGGTGCCATCGCGCCTTGCGACCAGTTGCTCCCAATAGCGCTCGAAGGTGTTGTCCAGCAGGGGCTGCGGCAGGCGGCCCTGCTCGCCGCCGGGCGCCAGGGCAATCGTGGTGGAGGTGGCATCGAAGTCGCCCAGCTCCACAGAACCGGGAAGGAAATCCAGGCCATGCTGCTGCGCGGCCAGCTTCAGCGAGGACGCCAGGTCGTCGCGGAACTGGTCGCGCGAGGCCGCATAGCGCCGGGCTTCCTCGTCATGGCCCAGGGCCTGGGCGATGTCCACCGCGTCCTTGTAGCCGCGCAGGGCCCAGAAGTTGTCCCAGTACGAATGCACGGGCTTGGCCGAGTAGCCCTCATGGCTGATCGACACCGGCATCATCCCGTAGAAGGCGGCGTTGCGGGCGCGGTTCCCTTCAGTGCGCTCGGACAGGCGCAGGCGCTCCATGTAGGCGTAGGCGCCCTGCACATGCGGCCACATTTTCTCGAGGAAGGCCGTATCGCCGGTGTAGCGCCAGTACTCGGCGATGTTGAAGATCAGCTCGCCATGGCTGTCGTTCTCCGGCACCGGGTCGCTGCCGCGGTCGTCCACGCAGCACGGCACCATGCCGTCCTTGAACTGATAGGGCGCATACCACTGGACGTAGTCGCGCACCACCTCGCTGCGCCCCATGCGCAGCAGGCCTTCGGAGATCATCGCGCCGTCACGTATCCAGCTGCGGTTGTAGGAGCGCGTGCCCGGCTGCAGGCGTGGCCCGATGCGCGAGACCAGCATGTGCGCGGTGGCCGTGCGCAGCGTGTCCACCAGGTCCTGCCCGGCCTTGGGCACGGTGAACTTCACCTGGTCCAGCTTGCCGCGCCAGGTCTCGGCGACCTGCTGCTGCAGCTTGGCCAGATCGGTCTGGCCCTGCGGCAGCGCGCCGGTCATCGGCGTGATCCAGCCGAACTCCCTGGACGCGCCCGGGGCCAGGTCCACCTCGTAGATCCAGGCCGCCGAGGCCATGCCGACCGGGTCCGGATGCGCAGCATTCAGCACTTTGGATGGACCCACGCGATCAGGCAAGGCGGCGAATCGGCACGTGTCGCAGGGCTGCGGCCAGGCGATGCCGTCCAGACGCTCGACCACGTCCCCGGCGGCGAAGGAGGACGCCAGTGCGGCATCGGCGGGGCCCGCCGTTCGCACCACCCGTGCCTGGCCACCGGCCTGCTGGGCGATCGTCATTTCGCGCGCATCCACGGCCACCGTGGCGATCAGCGTGTAGCCGCCCTGCGTGCTGAGGAACTGCTTGGGCGGATTGACCTGCATCGGCCGCGCCGCCAGCACCAGCGCATAACGCTGCGGCCTGTCGCTGGTGTTGGTCAGCAGGTAGCGGCCGGCCAGCTGCGACTGCCCGGCCGTACCGGCGGCAAAGGCCGTGGTCTTCAGCGAGAAATCCGCATGTTTCCAGTGCACTTCCGGAATCGGCAGGTCGCCATCCTGCAGCGACTGACTGACCTGCACGTCGGCCCAGCTGCGCAGCTTGCCGCCGGCCACCACGAAAGGCTCGATGGCGAACATGCCGCGGCCCACCTCGATCGCCCCGTCCTCGCCGATCAGGCCCTGCTGGAGGCCGCCATCGATGCCGACCAGCGTCCAGTACGGCTGCTGCCCGCTGAAACCGCGCGGGTAGCGGCCCTTCGGCGCCTGCGTGGCGATGGCCGCCAGGGTGTCGTTGGGCGTCTCGGAGAACTTCAACGGCAGGAACTCGACATGCTGCAGCGCGAAGGTCTTGGCCGCACCGCTGTCCAGCTGCAGGCGCACATAGCGTGCCTGCGCCTCGCGCAGCGCGATCCAGTCGATGCCGCCATTGCTGCCGCTCACTTGTGCAGCATCCCGCCAGCGCTTGCCGTCATCGGACAGCTGCACGCGGTAGTCCAGCGCCTGCTGGCCTTCGGCCCAGTCCAGCCGCAGGCCACCGAAATCGCGCGGCTTGCCCAGGTCCAGGGTCAGGACCGGCGCGGCGCCGCCGAAGCTTCCGCTCCATGCGGTGGCCGGGCGCGTATCGACGGCGCCAGCTGCAGTCGACGCGCCGACCGTCGCGCTGGCCTTGGCCCGCAGCGGCGAGGTGTCTTCTGCCGGCAGCGGCGTGAAGGTCAGCGCATCCAAGCACACCGACCCCTTGCCGCCGGCGTTGTTGTACAGGGTGAACTCCAGCTCTGCGGTCTTGCGCAAGGTCTTGTCCGGATCCGGGCCCCAGGCCTTGTCGATGTGGCGCTTGAGATAGCGCACCGGGGTCCAGTCCTTGGGAAACTCGTAACGCGGGCGATTGACCCACCACACGTTGTCGCCGCTGGCATCCAGCAGCTTGAACTGCAGATCGTTGCGCGGCGAATCGCCACGCAAGCGGAAATCGAAGCGGTAGTTGTCCGGGTAGTCGATCGCGACCTCGCGGCGGATCGCCGCATAGCCGGACACCCCGTTGTAGTCGTAGTCCAGGCACAGGCCGCCGCCCTCGCCCGCAGGCAGCTTGCGCAGCGAGGCGCTGACCTGGTTGGAGGTGACCACCCGCCAGCTGGCCGGGTCGCTGAAATCGTCCAGCGCCCGCGGCTTGCCGGGCTCCTGCGCCGAGGCCAGCAGCGACACGCCACCCAACATCATCGAGACCAGCAGCTTCATCATCGTCACCCCGCTGTTGATGGGACATCCGGCCGCCTTGCGGCGGCCGGAGTCGTATCGCCCATGGCGCGCTGCGCCATGGCCCCGCTGTTACCAGTTCAACCCGAACTGCACGCGGAAGGTCCGCATCGGGCCGGCCAGCACGTAGTTGGTGTTGCCGAAGGACAGGTTCGGGTCCAGCGCCGTCCCGGTCTCGGTGATGTAACCACCGTAGTTGGTCCAGTTGAAGACGTTCAACACGTCGGCGCGGACATTGAGCTTCACATCGGACCCGGTATCCCAGTCCTTGCTCAGCGCCAGGTCGAACTGCTTGAAGCCGATGCTGCGGTCCGGCTTGTACTGAATGATCTGGCAGTCGTCGTTGCCCGCGGTGCAGTCGCGCCCGTAGAACGGCAGCTGCGAGGCCAGCGACAGCTTTCCCGACAGCGTCATGCCCCCCGGCAGGTCGTAGATGCCGGTCGCCACCAGGCGGTTCTTGGCGATACCCGCCGCCTCGCGCCAGCCGTAGCCGGCGATGGTCTCCTGGTCCAGCGAGTAGTGCTCGCCGAACTGGCGGTTCTCCTCGGCATCCGAGTAGGTGTAGGACACCGTCATGCCCCAGCCGCTCTGCTCGGTGTAGGGCTTCTCGATGCGCATGGCCAGCGAGTTGTTGCGCGTCTCCAGGCCATTGGTGCCCAGGATCACGCTGCCGTATCCGGGCGGGGTGTAGTCCACCGGCACGGTGGAGGTGGTGCCCGGGATGAAGAACGAACCGTCCTCGCGCCGGTTGCCACGCAGGAACGCGAAGCCGTCCTTGCTCTCCACCCGAGAGAGGGTGACGTCGGTGAACCAGTCCTGCCCCCAGAAGCTCACCAGGTTGCGCATGCCGATGCTGAACTGATCCGAGTAAGGCGTCTTGATGTTGTTGTCGATCAGGTAGATCTCGCGGCCGGAGTTCTCCGCCGTGCCCAGGCCCTGCAGGTTGGCCGGATCGAAGTACGCCGGGTCCCAGGCGGTGCAATTGGTGCCCTGGGTGCGGCAGGCGCCGTTCTCCGGCGAGGAGAAGTAGTAGTTGTAGGAGACGAAGCTGTTGTTGAGCTGCTCCAGCGCCAGGTAGTCGAAGATGTTGCGGTCGTAGGCGCGCCCGGCACCGCCGTAGATGACGTGTTCCTCGTTGCCCTGCAGGTCGTAGGAGAAGCCCAGGCGCGGCTGGATCGCGTCCCTGAAGGCCTTGCGGTTGCGGCCGTTGCTGATGTAGTTCTCGATGTCGTAGTTGGCGTTGTCCAGGTTGCCCCAGCTGCGCAGCGCGTTGGCCACGTCCGCAGGCGTCTGGAAGTTCAGGAACGAGGGCGTTTCCTCGTAGTCGTAGCGCACGCCCAGGTTCAGGGTCAGCTTGTCGTTGACCTCCCAGTCGTCCTGCAGGTAGATGCCATACTGCTTGTTCTTGGAGATGACCGAGCCGCCCGCGCTGCCGATCGCCTCGCCGTAGCGCACGCGATACGGCACGGCCGTGCTGGTCTGGATGTTGTAGTAGAACTGCGGGTGGTAGGGGTTGTACTGGATCGAGTTGAGCTCGATGTCCTTGAACTTCACGCCCATCTTGAGGGTGTGGGTGCCCGCCCATTCGATGCCGTCCAGGGTCAGGTCGTCCTGGATGGACCAGCCCTCCTGGCCCTTGCGCTGGTAACTGCCGCCGGCACCGGCATTGAGCACGGTGGCCTCATCGCCGTTCTGCGGCCAGAAGGACAGCACGTAGCCGATGCCATCGTTCATCGGCGTCTGGTTCCAGAACGCACTCTCGTAGGTGATGTGCGCATCGTTGAGGAAGCCGTTGCCGGTGTACTGCCAGCGCAGGTCCGCGCGCTTTTCTTCCTGGCCATTGAGGCTGCCTGCCTCGTACAGGGTCTGGTCGCCGATACCGCTGACCTCGTCCTCCTTGCGGTACTTGCCGGTCAGCTCGAACAGGTGGTTCTCGCCCACCGCCCAATCGATCTTGCCGAAGTACAGGTCCTCCTTGAACGGCGTGGTCACCGAGCCCAGCCCGGCGCGCAGGTTTTCCGGCAGCTCGTCGGCACGGCCGGCATACACCGAGCCCGGCTGCACGATCAGCGGCGTGGCGTATTCCTTGGCCTCGTAGGCGATGAAGAAGTGCGCGCGGTCCTTGAGGATCGGGCCACTGAAGGTGGCGCCATACTGCTCCTCCTTGAAGTCGGCCTTCTGGCCGTCGCGACGCTCCTGCGGGGAGATCGCCCGCCAGTCGTCGTTGCTGTAGTCCCAGAAGAAGCTGCCGTGGAAATCGTTCGTGCCCGACTTGGTCGCCGCCACGATGGCCGCGCTGCTGAGCTGGTCGAACTCGGCCTTGTAGTTGGAGCTGATGACCTTGTACTCGCCCACCGCCGACTGCGGGAACGGGTTGCCGCGGCTGTTGTCCTGGCCGCTGACGCCACCGGTGAGCACGTAGTTCTTCTGGCTGACGCCGTCGATGTAGACGTTGGTTCCGTTGGCGCTGGTGGCGCCTGAACGCAGCTGGGTGTTGCCGTTGCCGTCGCGCTGGAACTGCACGCCAGGCACGGTGTCGGCGATCTCCAGGAAGTTGCGGGTCGCCCGCGGCAGCGCATCGATCTGCTTGGTGGTGATGTAGACCGAGTTCTCCGAGGTGCGGGTCTCGATCAAAGCGGTCGGCGCGGCGGTGACCTGCACCGCATCCAGGTTCTGCGCATCGCCGGCAGGGGTGACCGCGCCGCCGCCATCGACATTGAGCGTGGCGTTCTGGCCCACGGCCAGGGTGACGTTCTGGCTGCTGGCAGCGCCGTTAGCCACCACGTCCACCTTGTAGGTGCCCGGTGGCAGGCCGGCCAGGGTGTAGTTGCCGTTGGCGTCGGCCTTGACGGTCCGGCTGAAGCCGGAGTTGGCGTTGGTCGCGGTGACCGTGGTGTCGGTACCGGCACCGGCGACCTGCCCACGCAGGGTGGCGCTGGTGGACTGCGCCGATACCACGCCAGCGCCCAGCATCAGGCAACTGGCGAGTGCGCAGGTCAGCAGGCTGCGGCGGGGATGGCGAAATGGATGGGGCATGGTGGGACTGGACATTGCGTCCTTCTCTCCTGAGTTATGAGTACAGCAACGCGCACGCGGCCAGACCGGCCGTGCGCACGACGATGGGGCGCAAACGGGCGCCCCGCCCTACAACCTCATCGCCCAAGGGGCCGATGAGTCGGTGTGCGCCGGCAAGGGCCAGCCGCACGCCAGAGATGCTGCGCGAGCGCAGCGGCGGACATGCGCGTGGAGACACCCACGCGTCCGCGCGATGAAATCGGTTCCAATGAATGGCAGCAGGACAACACGTTCCCCGGGCGCGTTTCTGGCGCCCGGGTCCATGTCCTCCCAACATGACTCAGGCGCCTGTTCCGCTCGGAATCGCGGGTGGCCCATCGGCCGCGGTGCGCAGGGGCGCGCTGCCGCTTGAAGGCCGACCGCGGTCCTGCATGGCGCCGGGCATGCTCATCCCTTGACGCTGCCCAACAGCAGGCCCTGGATGTAGTAGCGCTGCAAGGCCAGGAACAGCAGCAGCACCGGCACCACCGTGACCACGGCGCCGGCCATCATCATTTCCACGTCCATGACGTGCTCGCGCGAGAGCGTGGCCAGCGCGACCGGCAAGGTGTAGTGCGCCTGGTCGGTCAACACGATCAGCGGCCACATGAAGTCGTTCCAGGCGGCCATGAAGGTGAAGATGGTCAGGGTCACCAGCACCGGCTTGAGCATGGGCAGCACGATCTGGAAGAAGATGCGCAGCTCGCCTGCGCCATCGATGCGCGCCGCTTCCAGCAGTTCGTCGGGGATGCTGCGCGCGTACTGCCGCACCAGGAAGATGCCGAACACCGTGGCCAGCGTGGGAATGACCACGCCGGCGAAGCTGTTGACCAGGCCGAGCTGCTTCATCAGCAGGAACAGCGGCAGCATCGCCACCTGCGCCGGGATCACAAGCGCCGCCAGCAGAATCTGGAAGATGCGTTCGCGCCCGGCAAAACGCAGCTTGGCGAAGGCGTAGCCGGCCATGGTGTTGATCAGCAGCGAGCCCAGGGTGATGGACACCGACACGATCAGGCTGTTGACGAAGTTGCCGCCCATGCCAGTGCGGCCGAACAGCGTGTGGTAGTTCTCCAGCGTGATGCGCGAGGGCGTCAGCGGCGGCGGGTAGTGGCTGGCCTCGCCGCTGGGCATGAAGGACACCGACACCATCCACAGCAGCGGCCCCAGGGCGAGGATGGCCAGCACCAGCAGGCCGCCATTGACCAGCACCGCATTCCAGCGCGTGCCTCCGACTTCGCGACTCAAGACATCCTCTCCTCTGCAAAGGCTCGGCTGTAGGCCCGCTCCATAAAGCTGGCCTGCGCCGACGTGTGGCCACGCCGGGTCATCGGGTGAACGCTCATACCAGGTCCCGCTTGCGCCCGAAGCGCAGCATCAGCGAGGTCACCGCCAGGATGATGAGGAACAGCAGGAACGCCACGGCCGAGGCCCGGCCCAGGTTCCACCACTTGAAGCCTTCCTCGAACATGAAGTACAGCACGCTGACCGTGCTTTGCAGCGGATCGCCACGCGTCATCACGTAGGGCTCGGCGAACAGCTGGAAGTAGCCGGACACGGTGATCACGCCGACCACCAGCAACACCGGTCCCAGCATCGGCAAGGTGATGTGCAGGAACTGCTTCCAGCGGTTGGCGCCATCGATGCGCGCCGCCTCGTACAGGTCCTGCGGGATCGCCTGCAGGCCCGCCAGGAAGATCACCATGTTGTAGCCGAAGTTCTTCCACACCGCGAACAGCATGATGGTGGGCATCGCCCAGTGTGGGTCGCCCAGCCAGTCCACCGGGTCGATGCCCAGATGCCCCAGGCCCCAGTTCACCAGCCCGTAGCGGGTGTTGAACAGGTAGCGCCAGATCACCGCCACGGCCACCACCGTGGTCACCACCGGGGCGAACAGCGCGGTGCGGAACAAGCCCTTGAAACGGGCAACCGGCGCGTTGAGCAGCATCGCCGCGCCCAGCGACAGCGCCAGCGACATCGGCACGCCGAGGATCACGAAGTAGGTCGTGTTCCATAGCGACTTCCAGAACATCGGCGTCTGTAACAGCTCGATGTAGTTGTCCAGCGCCACAAAGCGCAGGTTGGAGACATCGGATAGCGCGTACAGGTCGAAGTCGGTCACGCTCAGCAGCAGGGCCGAGGCCACCGGCAGGCCGAAGAACACGCCCAGCACCAGCAGCGAGGGCGCGGCGAAGATCCAGCCGGCCAGCGAAGTCCTGGAACTCATGGCGATGCCCCCTGACCTGCCGCTTGCCCTGCGTGGTCGCGGGCATAGATCCATCGGCGCTTCTCCAGCAGCTCGTCGACACGCGCATCCAGGTCGCGGGTGGCCGCCTCCTGCGGCTTGCCACCACGCACCACACGCTCGGTCTCCAGGCGCATCTCCTGCATGATCCGCTCCCACTCCAGCACCTTCGGGGTCGGCTTGACCCGCTCGAGCTGGTCGCGGAAGGCCAGGGCCAGCGGATCGTTGGCCAGTGAGGCGGCCTGCCAGGTGCTGCGCCGCGGCGGCAGGTCGCCAATGATGCTGTAGAAGCGCTCCTGGATCCTGGGCTGGGACATGAACTCGATGAACTTCCACGCCGCCTCCTTGTGCTCGGAGTCGCGGAAGATCACCAGGCTGGTGCCGCCGGCGATCCCGGCGCCCGGGCCGTTGGGACCGGGCAGCGGCATGGTGCCCCAGGCGTCCTTGAGCTTGGCCGGCGCCACCTTGCGGAACTCGCGGATGTTCCAGGGACCGGAGACATAGAACACGTAGTAGCCGTTGAAGAATTCGTCCCAGACATTGGAGATCTGGGTCTCGGACACCGCCGGTGCCCAGCCCTGCTGGAACATGTTGGCGTAGAAGCCCAGCGCCTTGCGAAAGCCCGGCGCGGAAAAATTGCCGCGGGTGTCGTGGTCCTTCAGCAGCGGATCGTCGGTCTGCAGGCCGAAGGAAAGCTGCTGCTCGAACTCGTTGATCGGCATCAGCGTGGCGAAGCGGTCCTTGCCCACCATGGCCTTGATCTTGGCCATGGCCGCCTCCCACTCGGCCCAGCTCTGGATGGGCAGCTTCACCCCGGCCTGCTCTACCAGGTCCTTGCGGTAGAACAGCAGCCGCGTGTCCACGTACCACGGCACGCCCACCACCTGACCGTCCACCACGTTGGTGTCCCATATGCCCGGGAAGTAATCGGCCTGGTCGATGACGCTGGAAGCCTCGATGCGCGAGCGCAGCGGCTCCAGCGACTTGAGCGCGGCGAACTCGGCCAGCCAGGTATTGCCCAGCTGGCAGACATCGGGAAGATCGTCCGCGGCAAAGGCGGTCAGCAGCTTCTCGTGGGCGGCCGTCCAGGGAATCTGCTGCACGCGGATCTCGATGTCCGGGTGCGCCTTCTCGAACTCCGGCAGCAGCTCGCCCACCACCTCGGCCTCGCGCCCCATGGCCCAGAACGACACCACCTGCTTGCGCTTGTCGCCGCCCCCGCAGCCTGCGATCAGCACCAGCAGCACCGCCACCAGTCCAAGCCGCAGGGCGCGCCTGGACCTTTTTTCGAACTCATGCATCAGTCGATCAATCCGGCTGCTGCGGGCGCGAGGGCGACTCGGCGGCGTCGGCCGGCGGGTCGCTGGGGATGCGCGACTCGGCCGTGCCCAGCGCACGCGCCGTGGCCGCGTCCGGGTCGCCCATGGTGCTGGCCGGATCGGGCTTCTCGCCCTCCGGCGCAAGCCAGCCACCGCGGAAACCGGCACGCTCCAGGCCCTGGCGGATGTGCGGATTCTTCTTCATCACGTTCCACACGAACTCGTTGCGGTAGTTGGCGATCATCGTGAGGATCGGCCCCTGGTCGATGCCGATGTAATCGCTGGCGACCCACCCATGGCCGGGCACGATGCGGCCGGTCTTGATCGGGATCTCGTAGGTGAAGCTGGGGTTGAACGCATCCAGGAAGCCGTAGCTGGAGTACAGGTAGTCGCCGTAGCGCTTGTGCATCTCCTCGGTGGCCGGGATCACGATCTCCGGCGCGAATGGCAGCGAGGCCACGGCCGCGGTCGGGGCGATGGTGCCGTCATCGAAGACATCGCGCAGGCCCACGCCGCGCGCCGAGTAATGGCGGAACTGCCGCTGCTCGCCGCGATACTCCTGGGTGGTGTTCTGCGGGCCGTCCGAGGCGGTCAGGCCCCAGACGTTCTCGCCGTAGTCCTTCCACTTCATCGGGTTGTTGATGGCGTACTGGCGATGGGCATAGGCGGCGCGGCGCGAATTCTCGAAGTAATCCATGCCGTGCTCGCGCATGTAGTCGTCCTGGATGCCGCGGAAATCCACCCAGACATGCGTGTACTGGTGCCAGAACATCGGCCCACCGGCCAGGTACTCCTGGTCCTGGAACACGCCCCACACATCGTTGTAGGTGCGGGTCCAGACCTGCCAGGCATCGGGGTCCACCGGGTGGGTGGGCGAACCCAGCGCCAGCAGATAGACCAGCATGCCCTCGTTGTAGCCCTTCCAGTCGTGCTTGATGACCCCGCTCTCCGGGAACCAACCCATCGAGATCAGCGGCTTGTTCTCCTGCAGGAAGCTCCAGTCCACGCGGCGGTAGATCTTCTCGGCCAGGTCACGGATCTCTTTCTCGCGCGGCTCGTCGGCATCGTAGTAGGACTGCGCGAACAGCACGCCCATCAGCAGCAGCGAGGTATCCACGCTGGACAGCTCCACCCACGAGTTGTAGCGCTCGCCGGTCTGCATATCCAGGAAGTGGTAATAGAAGCCCTTGTAGCCGGCCGTCCCCTTGTCCTGCTTGCCCTGCTTGAGCCCATACAGGAATTTCAGGGTCGCCAGGGTGCGGTCCACCGCCTGCGTGCGGCTGACCCAGCCGTTCTCGATGCCGATTGGGTAGGCGGTCAAGGCAAAGCCCACCGACGCCACGCTGGCGAAGGGCCGCGAGGGATAGCGGTCCGGTGTCATGCCGTTGAGTTCGTTGCTGGTGTCCCAGAAGAACTGGAACGTGCGCCGCTCGATATCGCGGAACAACGGCGACAGCTCTGGCTTCTTGTCTTCCACGGGCAATTCCACGGGTGGCCTGCCGGTCACACGCACCGGTTGCAGAGGTGCGGGCGGGGGTTTCTTGTCACAGGCGGCCAATCCCGCAAGCAGCACCAGGCCGCTGGCCATGAGCAGAGACGACAGACGCAGTGACTTCATCGGACCGACCTTCTGAAACCGGTTACATCTTAACGCATAACCTCCATTCAAAGCCTGACTACCCTCTTCATATTTGGTAGGGGTCGCACGTCGCTACACGGCTGCGGAAAGGGGAGATTCCGCTGCACCGCAGCGCAAGCTCCCTCCCCCTGTGTCAGGGGAGGGAGCGACCGGGACTTACCAATCCAGTCCGAGCGATAGCTTGAACAGCCGCGGCGGCCACTCGGTGTTGACGCCGTTGCGCTGGCCCAGCAGCGCGCTGTTGTAGTCGGTGTTGTAGTCGGTGAAGTTGTTCCAGTTGAAGACGTTGAAGATGTCGCCACGGACCCGGAACTTGATGTCGCTGCCGGTATCGAAGGTCTTCTCGATGGCCAAGTCGAAGGTCTTGTAACCGATCGTGGTGTCCGGTGTGTACGAGGCGAAGCGGCAGTTGCCATCGCCCGCACGGCAATCCACCGCCGACAGCGGCTCGGGCGTGGCCAGGGTCAGCTTGCTGGAGACGATGAAGCCGGCAAAACCCACGGTGCCGGTGGCCACCAGGCGATGGCGCGGGACACCGACCGAGCGCAGGAACGGCTGCCCGTCCAGGTTCGGCAGGTCGAACAGGTAACGCTCGCCCGTGTTGGCGCTGCTCAGGCGATTTTCCTTGGCATCGCTGAAGGTATAGGCCAGGGTCACGCCCCAGGGCGACTCATCGCTGTAGGGCTTGTCCGCCGACAGCAGCAGCTGGTTGAGCTTGGTGTCGATCCCGTTGTCGATGAGGATCAGGTTGCCGTAACCGGGGATCGGCTCATCGAACGCCGCGCAGCCCCACTGCGCGCCGGTATCGCAACCGTGGAAGGACCCGTCCGGATAGCGGTTGCCCAGGGTGAACAACAGCCCATCGTAGCTGCGGATATGGGCGATGGCCGCCGAGGTGTTCCATTCCACGCCGGCCAACTCGACGATGTTGCGCATGCCGATGCTGAACTGGTCCGAGTAAGGCGTCTTGAGGTTGTTGTTGATCAGCTGCACTTCCGAGCCCAGGTTCGGGTTGGCCGCCGCCAGCCCGTCGAGCGTGGCCTGGTCAAGGTAGGCCGGGTCCCAGGCCAGGCACGTACCCGTCCCCACCGCGCAAGGATGTGCCTCGGTGTTGAAGTTGTAGGTGTAGCGCGCAAAGGAGGTCGTCAGCTGCTCCAGGGCCAGGTAGTCGAACAGGTTGCGGTCGAACGAGCGCCCGGCACCGCCGAAGATCACGTGCCGCTGGTCGCCGGTCAGGTCGTAGGAGAAGCCCAGGCGCGGGGCCCAGTTGTTGTCGTCGGCCTTGCGGTTGGAGCCAGTGGAGATGTAGTCGTTGACGTCGTAGTCCGTGTTCTGGACATTGGGCCAGCTGCGCATGGCAGCGGCGATTCCCGGCGGGGTCACGAAGTCCTGGTAGGCGGGCGACTCCTCATAGTCATAGCGCACGCCCAGGTTGAGCTCGAAGCGGTCGGTGACCTGCCAGTCGTCCTGCAGATAGATGCCGTACTGCTTGTTCTTGGAGGTCACCGCGCCCGCCTGCATCCCCGGCAACGCGGAACGGAACTGCACCCGGTACGGAATGAAGCTGTCCAGGGTGTCGCGGCCTGCGTCCCGGTTTTCGTAGTAATCCACGCGGTACTGCGGACTGGCGGGATTGCGCTGCAGTGAGCTGACTTCCACGTCCTTGTACTTGACGCCGGCCTTGATGGTGTGGCCCTCCAGACCATAGAAGGTCAGGTCGTTCTGCAGACCATTGCCCTTCTGTCCCTTGTCCTGGAAGTCCGGACCGCCACCGATGTTGAGGATGGCGGTGCCGTCAGCCTGATTGATCAGGTTATTGGTGATCTGGTAGCCCGGGCCGAAGGTCACCGGGCGCGGGCTCCAGCTGTCGTCCTCGCGGGTCAGGTGCAGGTCGTTGAGCCAGTTCTCGTTGCTGAACTGCCAGCGCAGGTCGAAGCGCTTGGAATCGTTGCTCTTGTCGCTGCCGTAGCTGGGCACGTTGGGGCCATCGCCGACGTTGGTCACTTCCGTCTCGTCGCGGATCTTGGCGGACAACTCGAACAGGTTGTTGTCGTTGGCCTGGAAGGTCAGCTTGCCGAACCAGTTGTCCTGCTCGAACGGCGCGCTGGCCGGGCCCAGGTACTGCGCCAGCTCGGGCGTCAGATCGGCCTGGTTGAACGCGTTGTCGCCCACGCGCACCGTGCGCGGGCGCTCGATGCGCTTGGCCTCGTAGGTGGCGAAGAAGAACAGCTTGTCCTTGATGATCGGGCCGCCGAAGGAGGCGCCGAACTGCTCCTCGCTGGACGGCACCTTGGTCCCACCGTTCTGGTCTTCGGCATAGGTCGCTTCGCGCCAATCGGTGGTGGTGTAGTCGCGGAAGAACTGCCCCTGGAACTCGTTGGTGCCCGACTTGGTCAGCGCGGTCACCGCGGCGCTGGAGACCTGGTCGTATTCGGCCTTGTAGTTGGAGGTGATGACCTTGTATTCGCCGATCGCCAGCTGCGGGAAGGGATTGCCGCTGGAGGAGTCCTGGCCGCTCACGCCGCCGGGCAGCACGTAGTTCTTCTGACCGACGCCGTCGATGAACACATTGGTGCCGTTGGCGCTCTGCGCGCCGCTGCGCAGGCGCGTGGAGCCATCGGCGCCCTGCTCGAAGATCATGCCCGGCACGGTGTCGGCGAAGGCCAGGAAGTTACGCGAGGCCTGCGGCAGGGCGCGGATCTGCGCCTGGCTGACATAGGTGGCCACTTCCGAGGTCTTGGTCTCGGCGATCACCGGCGGCGCGGTCACCTTGACCGCGTCCAGGTTCTGCGCATCGCCCTGCGGGGTGACCGCCGCGGTGGCGGCCGCTTCGAGGTTCAGGGTCGCGGTCTGACCCACCTGCAGCGTCAGTTCCTTGCTGCTGGCCTGTCCGTCGGCGACCACGTCGACCTTGTAGGGGCCCGGCGGCAGGCCGCCCACGATGTAGTTGCCGTCCGCGCCCACGCGTGCCGTGCGCGCCAGGCCGGTGGCCGTATTGGTCACCGTGACCGTCGTCCCCTCGCCCGCGCCGCCGACCTGGCCGCGCAAGGTTGCGGCGGTGGATTGCGCATAGGCCAGTTGCGACGTACCCAGTGCCAGGCAGCTCACAAGTGCACCGCTCAACAGCGAGCGCACGGGGGTGCGCTTGCGAATCAGATCCTGCTTCATGACATCCCTCCAGTTGATTCCTGACCGAGCGTCCTGCGGCGGGATACCTGAAACGCGCTGGGCGCGGTATGCCACGGTGAATCCTCACGCAGGAATGCTCAGACGACGAGCGCCGATGGTCAGCGCGTAACGAACGCCGATTTCCGCTCGTCTCGTAGCGGCTCAGGCGGCGTTACGTTCATGCAATGCCATCAAGCTGGCGCAGAGTTGAACCGCTGCGCTGTGAGCATAAGGTGTACAAAGCACGTCAAGACAACGCACCTGCTTCCTTCGCCGCTTCCAAACGGACCAAAGGCAAGTGCACGACTCGCCACGGAAGCGCCAACCCAACGAGCGCGGATTGAAGACGACAGGCAACGAAGCGCTGCTTCCAAGCAGCGCCTTCTACGCCAAGATTCACCGAGGTTGCCCGGGCGGTGGACTTCAACTCCGCATCGCAGGCGTCATTGCTGCAGCGCAAAATCGATCGATGAAAGCCTGGTGGCCAGGCATGGCATCGACACAACGCGCGATGGTCTGCTCCACCCCGCTGAGGAAGCCGCGCAACTCCTGTTCGGGTATCTGGTCGACCAGCGGATGATAGGACCGCGGCATCACGCCCTGCCCCACCATCACCTGCACCCAGCTGATCTCTCCGAACATCTCTTCGCCATTGCGGTAGAAGCGGCCGCTATCGCGGAACAGGTCCAGGTTGCCCTGCAGCTCGGGGGTGATCGTCATGTTGCGACACTCGCGCCAGAAGGCGGTGTCGTCGCGCTCGGTCGCGTGGTAGTGCAGCACCAGGAAATCGCGGATACGATCGAACTCGAATGCGAGCCTGTCGTTGTAGCGCTGCACCAGCACCGGGCTGAAGCCATCCCGTGGGAACAATTCCAGCAGCTTGGCGATGCCGGACTGGATCAAGTGGATGCTGGTGGATTCCAACGGCTCCATGAAGCCACTGGACAACCCCAGCGCGACGACATTGCGGTTCCAGCACAGCTTGCGCCTGCCGGTGGTGAAGCGCAGCGGCCGCGGATCGCCCAGCGGCTTGCCGTCGAGATTGGCCAACAGCGTCGCGGCGGCCTCGTCATCGCTGAGGTGGGCACTGGAATACACATAGCCATTGCCGGTGCGATGCTGCAGGGGGATGCGCCACTGCCATCCCGCGGCACGCGCGGTAGCGCGCGTGTAAGGCGTCGGTGGCCCCACCTTCTCGCAGGGCACGGCCAGCGCGCGGTCGCATGGCAGCCAATGGGTGAAGTCGTGGTAGCCGGTCTTGAGCGCCTGCTCGATCAGCAGCCCGCGAAACCCCGAGCAGTCGATGAACAGGTCGCCGCCCACCTCGCGGCCATCCTGCAGCCTGATCGTGGTGACATTTCCCGACTCCGGATGCAGCTCGACGGCATCGACAATGCCCTCCAGGCGGGTCACGCCCCGTTGTTCGGAGTAATCCCGCAGGAAGCGCGCGTACAGTCCCGCATCGAAATGGTAGGCATAGGCGATGTTGGCCAGTGGCGATTCGGGCGGCACATCCGTAGCCGATGTCATGAACTTGCCGGCCAGGGCCGCCGCGGTATTGATCGTGTAGGCATCCAGCGGCTTGGCCCAGCCCTGCTGCCGTGCCTTGAACCAGTAGTTCTGGAAAGCGAGCAACCCGGCGGACTGGCCGATCTTGCTGCCGAACCCGTGCACGTAGGACTTGCCGAGGCGCTCCCAGTCCACGAACTGGATGCCGAGCTTGAAGGTTCCCTGGGTCTTGCGGACGAACTCCGCCTCGTTGATCCGCAGGAGATTGTTGAACGCGCGGATATGCGGGACGGTCGCTTCGCCGACGCCCACGGTGCCGATCTGCTCGGACTCGATCAGGGTCACGGCCACCGAGGGGCCGAGGACCTGCGCGAAGGCGGCCGCCGCCATCCAGCCGGCGGTCCCTCCTCCAACGATCACAAGACGCTTGATCACGATAGAACCTCGACTGGGACGAATCGCTTGAACATGAACCGAAGACGGGGCCTTTCGGCCCCGTCGTTCGAAACGCAGTGACGCAACGCAGGTCGGTCAGAACTTGTAGCCAACCTCAAGCGTTACCGTACGCGGGAAGTAGAAGATACTGGCGTCGCGATTGACCGTCACGTAGCTCGTATCCAGCTGCCCGTTGGCACCAAAGTAATTGCCGCCCGGTCCACCGAAGCGATAGCTGTCGAAGTTCTTGAAGTTGAAGGCGTTCAAGAGGTTGATACGCGCAGTCAGCTTGTTGTCACGCCAGACATTGAATTCCTTCGTAGCCTGGAAATCGACCGTGCGGTAGCCCCAGATATCGCCGCCCACCAGGAACTTGCCGTTGCCCGGCGGCACGAAGCCGATCAGCTGACAGGTCGAACCGTCGAAGTCCCGACGGCCGTAGCAGGCGACCGTGTTGATCGGCGTGGGCGTTTCCAACACCAGCTTGGCACCGAAGGTGATGCCCCACGGACCATCCATCGAGGCCGAGGCGGTGAAGCGATGCGACGGCTGGTTGCTCGACTTGACGAAGGGGAAGTACTGCAGCCTGGACTTGTCGAAATAATCGAACTGGCTGTCGTTGTTGCGGCTGTTCTGACGGGCGCTGGTATGGGTGTAGGCGAAGTTGGCGCCCCAGCCGGACTCCTTGGTATAGGGCTTGTCCGCCGAGATCAGCACCTGGGTGCTGCGCTGCTCGACGCCGTTGTCACCCAGGATCGTGCCGCCGTAGCCGGGGACGTTGTCGCCGCCCCACTGACTGCCGCTGTCGTCGAAGAACCTGCCGTCGTCCTGGCGGATGGCGGTGGTGTAGCCAAAGCCGTCCTTGGCCAGGATGCGCTGCACCGTCACGTCGGTCAGCCAGTCGCCAACCTGGTTGGTGATACCCAGGCTGAACTGGTCGCTGTACGGCGTGCGCAGCTTGTTGTTGAGCATGAACGACTCGGCAGCGCCGCGCGAGGCCGGGACAGCCGTCAGGTTGTCATTACCGTTCAGGTAAGCCGGGTCCCAGGCAACGCAGGCAGGCCCGGTGATGGCCACGCAGCTCCCGCTCGGGTCTTGGAACTCCAGGCGCACCAGGGAGATCGAACCCTTGTGCCTTTCGAATGCCAGATCGCGGAAGAGGTTGCGATCGTAGGAACGACCGGCACCGCCGTGGATCACGCTGGTCTCATCGCCGAACATGTCGTAGGAGAAGCCGAAGCGCGGAGCCCAGGCGTCCTTGAAGTTCTTGCGGTTATGACCGGTGCTGATGTAGTCGGCAGGATTGATCGCGTCGATGCCGCCGTTGAGCCAGCGGTTGACGAACGGCTGCCCCGGGTTGTCCGGGTCCGGACCATAGAGCGCGTCCACGTAGGCCTGCGGGGTGACGTGGTCGGTGTAGGCGGGAACGTCTTCGTAGTCCCAGCGGATGCCGACATTCAGCATCAGGCGGTCTGTGGCCTGCCAGTCGTCCTGGATGTAGAAGCCGTACTGCTTGGCGGTGGTCTCCACCAGCGGCGTCAGGCCCGGCGTATTGAACGGGGCGATGAACTCCACGCGGTAGGGATTGGCGGCCAGGGTCCGCGTCGCCGGATCGAACTCCCAGGAGAACTGCGGGTTGACCGGCTGTCCATCGCTGGACTCGAGCTCGATATCGCGGTAGTTGAAGCCGACCTTGACGGTGTGCTCACCGCCCCAGTTGAAGCTGTTGAAGGTCAGGTCGTTCTGCACCGACCAGCCCTTCTGGCGCTGGGCCTGCAGGCTGAACCCGCTTGCCGGGCCGACCTGGAGCAGCGAGGCTTCCTGCACCGGCGGACCACGGTTGATCACCGTATAGGTAATGCCGTTGCCGTAGGTGGCCGGAACCTTGCTGTTCTCCGAGTCCTGCGTGCTCAGGATCATCTCGTTGTAGAACAAGCCGCCGTAGTGCTGCCACTTCAGGTTTCCGCGCGAGTCCTTGTTGACACGCAGGTCGCCGTGCTCAGGGGTGCTGAGGCCGCCGACGTTGCCCAGCATGTCCTCGTCGCGATACTGCCCGCTCAACTCGATGCGGTCGTTCTCGCCGATATCCCAGCTCAGCTTGCCGAAGTACAGGTCTTCCTGGAACGGAAGCGTGGTGGAGCCGTAGTAGCTCCTCAGGTTGTCGGGCAACAGGTCAGAGGCGTTGCCCGAAGCGGCATCGGCCTGGATCGAGCGTGCGTAGATGTTCTCCTTGCCTTCATAGGCCACGAAGAAATGCATCTTGTCCTTGATAATGGGACCGCCCAGCGCGAAGCCGTACTCCTTGACCTGGGAATCGTCCTTGTCGTCCTCATCCGGACGCTTGGCGCGGAGGTTCTCGTTGGTGAAGCGATAGAACAGCTCGCCTTCGAACTCGTTGGTACCCGAACGCGTTGCCGCGGTGATGGCGGCGCCGCTGATCTGGCCGTACTCGGCCTTGTAGTTGGACGTGATGACCTTGTACTCACCGACCGCCAGCTGCGGGAACGGATTGCCCGCGCTTTCGTACTGGCCCGCCACGCCGCCCTGCTGCACGTAGCTCTTCTGGCTGACACCATCGATGTACAGGTTCGACGAGCTGGTGTTGGTCACGCCGCCGCGCAGCGTGGCACGCCCCTGGTTGTCGATCTTGAACTGCATGCCCGGGACCGTATCGGCGAACTCGAGGAAGTTGCGCGTGGCCTGAGGCAGCTGCTGGATCTGGCGGAGGGAAATCGTGTTGCCGACCTCGGAGGTCTTGACCTCGCGCGTCAGAGGCGCGGTGACGGACACGGTTTCGAGGTTGGTCGCATTCCCCGCCGGAGCGGCGGTGGGGGCTTCGATGTTGAGCGTCGAAGCCGACGCCACGGTCAGCGTCACCTCGCGCACCACGCCACCGGCCTCAACGGTGTACTCGCCCGGCTGCAGGCCGACGATGGTGTAGTTGCCGTTGGCGCCGATGACGCCGCGGCGGACGGTGCCGGTGGCCTTGTTGGTCGCGGTCACTTCCTGGCCGGCATCGGCCGTGGTGACGGTGCCGCGCAGGGTCGAGGTCGCGGTCTGCGCGAACGTCGGGGCCGATGCCAGCATGGCGGTGGTGAGCGCGCATGCCAACAGGCTACGCGCCGGACGACGCGCGAACTTCATGGTCTTCATATGTTTCCTCCCCAAGGACCGCCCCCGTGGGCGGCTGGTGTACGTGGTTGATTCGAAAAACAGGATTGACGCAATTTCACAACTTGGTCTTACGCAGCCCCTGGCTGCCGTGCATCAGCGCGGCGAGTTCCTCCCGGCGAGTCGCGGATCGCTGGATTCACGGACAACCAGCTCGGGCGTCAGCGTGCGCACCGAGACCGTGGATCGCTCGTCGGTCGCAACCGATTCGAGTAGTTTTTCCATGGCCAGCCCGCCCAGTTCGGCGATGCTCACGCGCATCGTGGTCAGCTTGGGATGGACGAAACGGGCCAGGGGAATGTCGTCGAAGCCGGCCAACGCAATGTCGTTGGGCACCGAGATGCCGGCTTCGTTGAAGGCGTACAGGCAGCCCAGGGCCATCATGTCGTTGGCCGCGAACACCGCGTCGGGGCGCTCGGCGGCCGCAAGCAGGCGGCGACCGGCCTCGTAGCCGGAGGCTTCGTCGAAATCGCCGGCCTCTTCCCAGGGCGCCACGTCCGGGCACAGGCGCGCCAGGGCTTCGCGATAGCCGCGCAGGCGCTCGTGCGCGTCGAAGTTGTCGGCCGGCCCGCCGATGAAGGCGATGCGGCGGTGCCCGGCACCGACCAGGTGCTGCAGCATGGCGTTGGCGCCGCCGTAGTTGTCGATGTTCAGCACCGGATACGGCAGGCCCGACAGCGAGGAGTTCACCAGCACCACCGGCAGCGACCCTGGCAGGTTGTCGGCGAGGAAATCGCCGCCTTCGCTGTAAGGGGACAGCAGCAGCAGGCCGTCCACGCGGCCGCGCATGGCGCGCAGGGCCTCGCCCTGCTGCTCCTGGTTGCCGTGGTAGCTGGACAGCAGCAGGTGCTGGCGGCGGGCGCGGGCCACGCCGTCGATGCCGCGGATCAACTCGGAGAAGAACTCACCGTACAGGTCCGGCAACACCACACCGATGGTGTGGGTGCGCCGGCTGCTGAGCATGCGCGCTGCCGCGTGCGGCTGGTAGCGCAGGCGCTGGGCGGTCTCCAGGACATGCTTGCGCACGGCCTCGGCGACGTTCTCATGTCCATTGAGCGCGCGGGACACGGTCGCTACCGAGACCTCCGCCTCACGCGCGACATCCTTGATCGTGACTGTGCCGCTCTTTGCCACTGACCGCCTCACACCAGGTTCGATGGGCGCGGACTGTAAGCGGTTCCATTCCAGAATGTAAAGTGTTTGATAAACCGCTGGAATAACGGTTACTTATCAATCACTTGCAAGGGCGCCAAACTCTAAAATTACTGTTGCAGCGCACCAATATGATGCCAATTTGTGTGCGCCGCACCCCGCTATGGCTCGCCAGGGGCCCGCGCATTGACCGAAAGGGCGTGGATATCGGTCTGCATCATGTCGCCGAGCGCGGCATAAACGGCACGATGACGGGCAAGCGATGGCTTGCCCTGGAACACCGCGCTGACCACCTCGACCCGGAAATGTCCCCGCCCGTCGCGCGCGCCTGCATGCCCGGCATGCAGGTGGCTTTCGTCCTCGACCTCCAGCCGCTGCGGCTGCAGGTGCTCGGTCAGCAGCTGCCTTATCCGCTCCAGCCGGCTCATGGCAGGACCTTGCGGAACGGGCGAACGTCGACCCGGGCATAGACGCCCGCGGCGACATACGGGTCGGCCTCGGCCCAGCTGCGCGCGGCCTCCAGCGACTCGAACTCGGCGATCACGATGCTGCCCGAATAGCCCGCCGGGCCTGGATCCTCGGCGTCCACCGCCGGGCAGGGCCCGGCCAGCAGCAGGCGGCCGGCCTCGGCCAGGGCCTGCAGGCGTTGCAGGTGCGCCGGGCGCGCGGCCGCGCGCAGGGCCAGGACATCGGCACCGTCGTGCCCTTCGATCGCATACCACATCGCTTGCGTACTCCGGTCATGGTCAGGACCGGATTGTAAGCGTGGCGGTGCTGGACACTGCCGTTGCCAGCCCGTACTCTTGGCGACGTTGCATGGCCTGATACCCCGGCCCGTCGAGAACACGGCACAGACCGCTCCGACGGCCCGTCCTCCCGGTTCTCGCCAGCGTGCACCAGCCTTTCACCCGGACACCGCCATACCAGGCGCTCCCCGCTTGCTTGGCTGCAGGGCGAAGCCCTCGCCATGACCGCGTCACCGCCCGACCCGAAGCCTCCGCCGTCCGCGCCGGGGCCGCGCCCGCAGTTCCCGCAGTATCGAGATCCGGTTTCGACCTGATGAGTTCCGACCTCGCGCAAGACGCGAACCCGCAAACCCGGCCCGACGTCCCGCAGCAGCAGGAAATGCCGCTGGCGACGGTGCATGGACAGCCGGTGCTGGAAGTCCCGCGCGACCTGTACATCCCGCCGGACGCGCTGGAAGTCATCCTGGAGGCCTTCGAAGGCCCGCTGGACCTGCTGCTGTACCTGATCCGCCGGCAGAACCTGGACATCCTGGACATCCCGGTGGCCGAGATCACCCGGCAGTACGTGGACTACATCGGGGTCATGCAGGAGCTGCGCTTCGAGCTGGCCGCCGAGTACCTGGTGATGGCCGCGATCCTGGCCGAGATCAAATCGCGCATGCTGCTGCCGCGCCCGCCGGTGGAAGAAGGCGAGGAAGGCGATCCGCGCGCGGACCTGGTACGCCGCCTGCAGGAGTACGAGCGCTTCAAGCAGGCGGCCGAGGACATCGACGCCCTGCCCCGCCAGGACCGCGACACCGCCGTGGCCGCCGCGCACGTGCCCGAGCGCGTGGCGGTCAAGGTCCCGCCGCCGGTGGAGCTGAAGGAAATGCTGCTGGCGTTGCGCGACGTGCTCAAGCGCGCCGAGCTGTTCAGCGGCCACGCCATCAAGCGCGAGGCCCTGAGCGTGCGCCAGCGCATGGGCGAGGTACTGGGCCGGCTGGACGATGGCCTGTTCCACCGCTTCGAGTCGATGTTCAGCGCCGAGGAAGGCAAGCTCGGCGTGCTGGTGACCTTCCTGGCGATGCTGGAACTGGCCAAGGAACAGCTGCTGGACATCGTGCAGGAAGCCCCGCTGGCGCCGATCTACGTCAAGTCGCTGGCGCTCAACAACACCAACGAGCCGCTGCAGTTCAACAGCGAGTTCGACGACAGCGACGCGGCCAATGACGACGCCGCGGTCTGAAGCACGTGCCCAGGCACGACATTCCAACGCGCCTGCGCGCGCAGTGAACCGAAGCGATTCATGGATCAAAGCCTGATCAACCGCATTGTCGAGGCCGCCCTGCTGGCGACCGCCCACCCGATGCCCGCCACCCAGCTGTACGGCCTGTTCCCCGAGGAGGCCCCCGCGCCGGAGGGCAGCATCGAAACGGCCCTGGAGATCCTGCGCGAAGGCTGCGCCGAGCGTGGCGTGGAGCTGGTGGAGGTCGCCTCCGGCTACCGCTTCCAGGTCAAGCAGGAAGTCCACGGCTGGGTCTCGCGCATGTGGACCGAGCGCAAGACCAAGTACACCCGCGCCACCCTGGAGACCCTGGCGCTGATCGCCTACCGCCAGCCCATCACCCGCGGCGAGATCGAGCAGGTGCGCGGCGTGGCGGTCAGCAGCAACATCATCCAGGCACTGGAAGAGCGCGAGTGGATCCGGGTGGTGGGCCACCGCGACGTCCCCGGGCGCCCGGCCCTGTTCGGCACCACCAAGGTTTTCCTGGACTACTTCGGGCTCAAGAGCCTGGACGCGCTGCCGCCATTGTCGGAACTGCGCGATATCGGAGAGCTGGAGCCGCAGCTGGCGCTGGGCAACGCACCGATGCCGGCCGCGGGCGCCAGGCCCGAGGACGCACCCTCCCCTGCGGAGCCCGAGGGCAACGAAGACGGCGCGGCGCAGGACCAGGGCGATGACGCCTTGCCGCCGGCGCAGACCCCGGACGGGGCCATCGTGGCCGAGCGCGAGACCGACCAGGACCCGACAGACACCGCAGCACCGCAAGCCCCGCCGGAAGACCCGGCGGTCACGCAAGACACCCCGGAAGACGGCACGGTCCATACCCCTGCCGATTCCGATCCTGAAACCCAAGAAGACGACGCCAATGTGGTCTCGTCGGAGCAGAAGTCATGAACAACGCACCCCGCAACAAACTCTCGCTCAAGCGCGCCACCGACACCGACGAGGCCCCCGTGGCCAAGCTGGAGGAGCGCCTGCACAAGGTCCTGGCGCAGGCCGGGCTGGGCTCGCGCCGCGCGCTGGAGCAGCGCATCGCCGAGGGCCTGGTCAAGGTCAACGGCGAGACCGCGCAAACCGGCATGTCGGTCAAGACCGGCGACAAGATCGAACTGGACGGCCGCACCTTCGTGGCCAGCGCGCTGACCGAGGCGCCGCGCGTGCTGATCTACAACAAGCCCGAAGGCGAAGTCACCACCCGCGACGATCCCGAAGGCCGCCCGACGGTGTTCGAAGCGCTGCCGGCCCTCAAGGGCGCGCGCTGGATCGCCATCGGACGCCTGGACATCAACACCACCGGCCTGCTGCTGCTGACCACCGATGGCGAGCTGGCCAACGCGATGATGCACCCGTCCTACGAGGTCGAGCGCGAATACGTGGTGCGCGTGCGCGCCCCGGAAGGCGAGCAGACCGTGCCGGACAACATCGTCGACCGCCTGCGTCGCGGCGTGGCGCTGGAAGACGGCCCGGCCAAGTTCGACGAAGTCGAGCGGATCGGCGGCACCGATTCGCACGACTGGTTCCGGGTCGTGGTCAAGGAAGGCCGCAACCGCGAAGTGCGCCGCCTGTGGGAATCCCAGGGCTGCCAGGTCAGCCGCCTCAAGCGCGTGCGCTACGGCCAGGTGTCGCTGCCGCAGCCGCTGCTGCGCGGCCAGTCGCAGGATCTGCCCGAGGCGCAGGTGCAGGCCATGCGCCAGCAGCTGGGCCTGGAGGAAGGCGCGCCGGCCGCGCTGACCCTGCAGCCGGTGATCGGCCAGCGCAAGGCCGCCAAGGCCACCGTGCAGGTCAGCCGTGACGGCCGCAGCCAGGCTTACGTCAACGGCCACAACACCGCCGACGAAGGCCGCGAGCTGCGCCGCTTCGACCACGTGCGCGAAGATCGCGGCCGCGGTCGCGGCAAGGGCGGCGGCTTCAAGGGCGGGCTGACGGTCAGCGGCGAAGCGGCGGCCAAGCAGTCGCAGAAGCCGTTCAAGCAGCGCAATCCCAAGGGTCCCAAGCCGCTGCCCGACGGCAATCCGGCTGCGTTCCGCACCTGGTACGTGCCCGATGGCGTGGAGACCGGTCCGTCCGGTCACCGCAACGCCGGCCCGAAGAAGCCCTTCGGCGGCAACCGCGGTACCAAGGCCGCCGGCCAGGGTGGCCCGGGCGCCGCTCGCGGCGCCGCGGGCGGCAAGAGCTTCGGTGGTGGCCAGGGCCAGGGCCAGAAGCGCGGCAACGCCTCGCCCAAGCCTTATGGCCACCCCGGCAATGCGCCGGCTTTCCCGTCCGATTACGCCACCCCGGGCTACAGCCCTTACGGCCAGCCGCAGCAGAACCGCGGCCCGCGTCCGGCTGGTCGTGGCAACCGCCCCGGTGGCGGCGGTCCGCGCCCCGGCGGTAATGGTCCGCGCGGCCAGGGCCGCCCGGGTGGCGGCAACCGCGGTCCGCGCGGTGGCGGTCACGGCTGAGCCTGCGACGGGCAGCACCGCGCCCGTCCCGTTTTCCGCTCATCCCGCTCTTCTTGGCGCCTCAAATGAGATCAACTCTCATCTAGGTTAGACTCTCGGGCGCCTTTCCCCATCGAAATCCACGTCATTCCATGTCTGCAGCGTTCGGTACAGAAACCGTGCTCGAGGTCCGTCACTGGACCGATGCCTATTTCAGCTTCACCACCACCCGCAACGAAGGCTTTCGTTTCGAGAACGGCCAGTTCGTGATGATCGGGCTGCAGACCGAGGCCAAGCCCCTGCTGCGCGCCTACTCCATCGCCAGTGCCAACTGGGAGGAGCAGCTGGAGTTCTTCAGCATCAAGGTGCAGGACGGCCCGCTGACCTCGCGCCTGCAGCACATCAAGCCCGGCGACCAGATCCTGGTGGGCAAGAAGCCCACCGGCACGCTGCTGATCAGCGACCTGCATCCGGGCAGGAACCTGTACCTGCTGGGCACCGGCACCGGCGTGGCACCGTGGCTGAGCGTGATCAAGGACCCGGAAACCTACGAGCGCTTCGACCGGGTGATCCTGACCCACGGCGTGCGCTACGAGAAGGACCTGGCCTATCGCGACTATTTCGAGCACGGCCTGCTCAACCACGAGCTGCTCGGCGAGATCCTGCGCGAGAAGCTGATGTACTACCCGGCCGTGACCCGCGAGCCCTTCGCCAACCGTGGGCGCCTGACCGAGCTGATGGCCAGCGGCGAGATGCAGCGCACGCTGGGCCTGCCGCCGCTGGACCCGGCCAACGACCGCTTCATGATCTGCGGCAGCCCGCAGATGCTCTCGGACCTGCGCACCTTGCTCGACGCGCGCGGCTTCGAGGCCTCCCATCGCATCGGCAGCCCGGGCCACTACGTGTTCGAGCGCGCCTTCGTCGAGAAGTAAGACCGCCGCAACCTGTCCGGGTCAGTGACCGGACGCCGGGCAGCGGCGGCCGTGGCTGCCGATCCTGGCTGCCACTCAGCCCAGCGCCTGGAGGATGTCGCGCTCCAGCGCCTCAGGCTTGGTCGTCGGTGCATAGCGCGCGCGGACCTGACCCTCGCGGCCGACCAGGAACTTGGTGAAGTTCCACTTGATGGCCCGGGTCCCCATCACCCCGCGCCTCTGCGCGCACAGCCACTGCCACAGCGGGTGCGCCGCCGCGCCATTGACCTCGACCTTCTCGAACATGGGAAAGCTGACCTCGTAGTGCAGCGCACAGAACTGCGCGATCTCCGCCGCGTTGCCCGGCTCCTGGTGACCGAACTGGTCGCAGGGAAATCCCAGCACCACCAGGCCCGCCTGGCGATGCCGACGCCAGAGCGCTTCCAGGCCTTCGTATTGAGGCGTGAAGCCGCACTTGCTGGCCACGTTGACGATCAACAGCGCCTGGCCGGCAAAGTCGGACAAGGGCTGGCTCTGGCCCTCGAGCCGGCGCGCGCTGAAGTCGAAGGCCGTGGTCATCGTGTCCCTGTCCTGTGTGTCATGCAGTTCGGCCATCATGCCTGCTCTGTGGGAATTGGGCACCCGGTCCAGCCCACCCCTGTCCTTTGTCACGGGCTCGTCGCCGGCGCGCTGGGCTAGGCTTGGCGGACACGTTCTCCGGAGTCGCCCGCTTGACCACCCGCCTCGCCCTGGCGCTTGCCGCCACCCTGGGATTTGCCATGCCCGCCTACGCCGCTGCCGCCACGCCCGCCGCCAATGCGGCCTCTGCCAACCTGTTCTTCAGCCAAAGCCCGCTGCCGCTGCACTATCCGCAGTTCGACAAGGTCAAGGACAGCGATTTCGCGCCGGCCTTCGATGCCGGCATGGCCCAGCAGCTGAAGGAAATCGAGGCCATCGCCAACCAGAAGGCCAAGCCGACCTTCGACAACACCATCATCGCCATGGAGAAGAGCGGCCAGATCCTGGACCGCGCCACCACGGTGTTCTTCAACCTGGTCGGCACCGATACCAACGATGCGCGCAAGAAGCTGCAGGCCGAGTACGCCGGCAAGTTCGCCGCCCACCGCGATGCCATCAATCTCAACGGCAAGCTGTTCGCACGCATCCAGGCGCTGTACGACACCCGCACCTCGCTGGGCCTGGACGCGCAGGGCGTGCGCCTGATCGAACAGGTCCACACCGACTTCGTGCGCGCCGGCGCCAAGCTGGCCGACGCCGACAAGGCCAAGCTGAAGGAGATGAACGGCGAGCTGGCCAAGCTGGCCACGCAGTTCAGCCAGAACGTGCTGGCCGAGGTGAACGATTCGGCCATCGTGCTGGACGATGCCAAGCAGCTGGCCGGCCTGAGCGAGGGCGAGATCTCCGCCGCGGCCGACGAGGCCAAGGCCCGCAAGCTGCCGGGCAAGTACGTGCTGACCCTGCTCAACACCACCGGCCAGCCGCCGCTGACCAACCTCACCGACCGCAGCACGCGCGAGAAGCTGCACAAGGCCTCCATGGCCCGCGGCAGCCGCGGCAACGCCTATGACAACACCGCGATCGTTTCGCGCATCATGACCCTGCGCGCGCAGAAGGCGAAGATGCTGGGGTACCCCACCTACGCGGCGTACTCGCTGGAAGACCAGACCGCCAAGACACCCGAGGCGGTCAACGCCATGCTGGGCAAGCTGGCCCCGGCCGCGGTGGCCAACGCCAAGCGCGAGGCCGCCGACCTGCAGGCGATGATCGACAAGGAGCAGAAGGCCGCCGGCAAGCCCAGCTTCAAGCTGGAAGCCTGGGACTGGGCCTTCTACAGCGAGAGGGTGCGCCAGGCCAGGTACGACTTCGACGAGTCCCAGCTCAAGCCCTACTTCGAAATGAAGAACGTGCTGGAGAACGGCGTGTTCTATGCAGCCAACCAGGAGTACGGCCTGAGCTTCAAGGAGCGCACCGACCTGCCGAAGTATCGCGAGGACACCTACGTCTACGACGTGTTCGACGCCGATGGCTCGCAGCTGGCGATCTTCATCTTCGACCCCTACGCACGCGCGTCCAAGCGCGGTGGCGCGTGGATGAACTCCTATGTGTCGCAGTCGGAGCTGACCGGCTTCAAGCCGGTGGTCGCCAACCACCTCAACATTCCCAAGCCGCCGACCGGCCAGCCCACGCTGCTGACCTGGGACGAGGTGACCACCGCGTTCCACGAGTTCGGCCATGCGCTGCACGGCATGTTCTCCAACGTGAAGTACCCCTACTTCTCCGGCACCAGCGTGCCGCGCGACTTCGTCGAGTTCCCCTCGCAGGTCAACGAGATGTGGGCCGACTATCCGTCCATCCTCAAGCACTATGCCAAGCACCACCAGACCGGCGCGGCCATGCCGCAGGCATTGCTGGACAAGGTGGTGGCGGCGGCCAAGTTCAACCAGGGCTTCACCACCACCGAGTACCTGGGCGCGGCGATGCTGGACCAGCGCTGGCACCAGATCAGCGTGGACCAGGTGCCGGCCGCGGCCGGGGTGATGGATTTCGAAGCCAAGGCGCTGGCCGCCGATGGCATCGCCTACGCCCCGGTGCCGCCGCGTTACCGCACGCCCTACTTCAGCCACATCATGGGCGGGTATTCGGCTGGCTACTACGCCTACATCTGGTCGGAGGTGCTGGATGCCAACACGCAGAAGTGGTTCGAGGACCATGGCGGCCTGAGCCGCGCCAACGGCGATCGCTTCCGCCAGACCCTGCTGTCCCGCGGCGGCAGCATGGACGCGCTGGAACTGTTCCAGAACTTCGCCGGCCACGCGCCGCAGATCGAGCCCCTGCTCGAAAAGCGCGGACTGACCAGCGAGGGCGGCGCGGCCGGATCCAGCAAGTAAGCTCGTCCCCTGCCTCGCATGCAAAGAAGCCGCGGATCTCCGCGGCTTCTTCGTTTCAGGCGGTGCTTCAGGCCCTGCGCGTCAGTCGATGACCTGCGCGCCACTGGCGGTGGGGACGGTGCTGTGGATCTGCCCGGTGCGCGGGTCCAGGACACGGTTGGTCCCCACTTCCACGGCGCCGGAGATGGGCTGACCGGCTCTGTCGGTGACCACGCCCGGTGTTGCTGGCTTGGCGACCTCGGGCTTGCGTGGTGCCTGGTTCTTCGACGTCGCCGGACCGCTACGGGGGATGGCCGGGGGCACCGCACGCTTTGCGGCGTCATCGGCCAGGCGCGGCGTGGCCGGGCGCTGAGGGGCCGGCACGCTCAGCCGCGGCGCGTTGGGATCCTGCGGCCTGGCCGTTTGCGCATTCGCCATCGGCGAGGTCGCAGCGATCGCCAGCACGGTGGCCAGCGTGATCGGCCTGCGGGAAGGCTTGTGCATGGAAAGCTCCTGCTTACTGCGATGCGAACACCCTAGGCCCTGGCCGATTCACATCCCCTGAAGCGTCCATTGCGCGCTGCAGCGCCGTTCAGTTAGCGACGGCAGGTGCGCCGCCGGTAAACAGGCCGCGGTAGTCGGGGGCCACGTGCGGCAACAGTACCGCCGCGGGGACCTCGACCTGCTGCGTGCCTTCGGCGTAGGGCCCGACCTGGTACGGCGGAAAAACGAACCGCAGCGCGGTGACCTTGCCATTAGCATCGAGCACCGGCACGAAGCGCGTGAAGTTGGCTGGATCGGGTTCGGTGCCCTCGTCGATCATCTTGCCGGCCTGTCGCACCATCTGCTCGCGTTGTTCCGGAGGCAGCGACTCGGCGTCGGCGCGCAGCGAGACCGCAGTGCGCAGCGATTCACGCGCCGCCGCGCTCACCGCCTGCCAACCCGCCGCGTCGGGGATCAGGCTCGCCGCGTCGAGCAGCCGGTCCTGTTTCGGCAGCCAGACGTAGCGTTCGACCAGGGGCTCGCCGTGGGCGCCGCCGGTGTAGCGGTTGCCATCGGCGGCGATCACCACCAGGTCCGGCGTCTTGATCACCTGGCTGAAGGTCAGAGACAGCTCGTGCGGCGCGTTGCCCGCGCCAGCCTGCGGACCGTCTCCGGCGGCGACCTCGGTGTCCTTGCGTGCGGCCTGGACATAATTCCAGACATGCCGGGCCAACCCTGGGTACTGGTTGATGCCCGGCGCGTAGCTCACCCCGAAAATATAGGACGCGGAAGACTCGAAGGTGTCCTTCAACTCCGGCACCGCGGGCTGGTCCACGGTGGCCGGCGCGCCCTCCTCCATCGGTTGCGGTGAGGCTTGCTGCGCCGCTGCGGAGGGCTGGGAGGGCGCCTCGGCTTCCTTTCGACAAGCGCCCAATCCAAGCGCCAGCGCCACCAACAGCGTGGCGTTCAAGGGCTTGTGCCCTGCCCAGACTGCCCTGCCCATCAGCTCACCCGCTCCGCCAGCTCCGGGTGCCTGTCCAGGAACACCGCGGCGTAGGAGCACCGCGGCACGACTTTCAGCCCCTGGGCGATGGCATGGTCCACGCAGGCCCCCATCAACAGCGCCGCGATGCCCTGGCCGCGCCAGGCATCGGGGACGAACGTATGGTCCACCACCAGCGCGCCGGCTGGGTCCAGGTGATAAGTCAGCTCGGCTTCCCCATCCTCGCGGACGAACACGAAGCGATGCCGCTCCGGTTGGTGCTGCGGGGTGGCGGACGGGGACGATGGATCGGTAACCATGGCGTGCCTCGGCAGGTGATGGCGTACATTGTCAGCGCCCGCAGGTGACGAAAGCGACAGGGCTGACCCAGTGCGTCACATTCCTGCGGCGCGGAGTTGCCTGAATGCGAACCAGTGAACATTTCTCCCAACCGAACGGGTTGGCACGCTCCATGCGTCGCTGTTCTGCAAAGGAAGCATAGCCACAGGGGGATGTAGATCGATGAATCTCAACGACGCCAGTACACCTCACCTTCCCAGCGATTTCACGCTGCTGGAAGGCCTGTACCAACTCGTGGTCACCGGCAACACCGAAGAATGGGAATTCGAAAGGCTCAATAAAGCTGTCTACGACGGCCTGCTCTCCACCTATGGCGAGAGCGAATCGGCCGACCAGACCGCAAGCATCGGCTGACAGCTTAGTTCTTTAGATTCGGCGACATCGAATCCCTCAACGCCGCGGACAGGCAACCCTTGTCCGCGGCGCTTTTTTGCGCCCACTCAGCGGTGATCGCGCCTGCCCTGGTTGCGACGGTCTTGGGTCCCGGCGCTGCCCTGGATGGCCTTGGCCCGAGTCTCGGCCAAGTGCAGCTCGTTGGCGGCCGCGGCCGCATCGTGCGGCTGGAAGCTTGGCTCGGTGTGCGAATGCTCATCCAGCAACTGCCACGGCTGGACCTGGCGGTCCTGTTCCTGCTTGGTGGCCAGCAACTCCTTGGTTTTCTTTAAGGCCTGGTCTGGGGTCACCTTGCGCTTGGCGCGAGGCTTGGAAGCCGAAAGCGAGGGCTTCGCACCGGCCTGCTTGGCTACCGGGACCGTGCTGCTGGCCCTGCCCTTCGGCGCCTTGCCGGCAGCGGCCGCCCTGCCCGCACCCGTGGCATCGTTTGCCGCGACAGCGCGCTCGGTGCTTCGCTTGCCTGGCGTTGCCTTGCCTGCCGCGGCCCCGGAGGCGGTCTTTTTGACGGTCTTGGCCGCGGTCGTGACGACTGCCTTGGCCGCGCTCTTCTTGACGGCTACCTTGGCCGCGGTCTTCTTGCCAACTGCTTCGGGCGTGGCGGCTTTGCGGGCAGCCGCTTTCTTGGTCGCCAACTTCTTGGCCTGCGGCGCATCGGCGACGTTCTTGGCTGTCTTCTTCGTGGCGCTCTTGCCAGTCGTCTGGGACGCCTGCTTCGACGAAGCGGCCTTCTTGACCGCCTTGCTTGCCGTCTTTCCAACGGGGGCCTTGCGTGTGCGTGTTGCCATCGATCGGGCTCCTGGTTGCTCACACGCGGCCCGAGTTACCACGGAAAACATTCACCAGCCGTGATTCCGGCCAGGGTCAACGCCCGAAGCTGGGGTGCATCAAGGCATCGAGGAAGTGCCCCAACACCTGCGGCCGCATGATCAGCATGAACATCACGCCGTAGGCCGCGCCCGCCAGGTGCGCGCTGTGATTGATGCGGTCGCCGCCGCGCCGGTCCATCCAGATGCTGTAGCCCACGTAGACCACCGCGAACACGAAGGCCGGCATCGGGATGAAGAACACGAAGATCAACTGCCAGGGCGCCAGCAGGATGAAGGAGAACAGCACCGCCGAGACTGCCCCGGAGGCGCCCAGGCTGAGGTAGTTCGGGTTGTTCTGGTTCTTCAGGTAGCTGGGCAGGATCGAGACCACCAGCGCCGACAGGTAGAACAGCGGATACGTCCATGGGCCGGACCATTGCCCCATCACCGCCTCGATCTGCCCGCCGAAGAAATACAGCGTGAGCATGTTGAAGAACAGGTGCAGGAAATCGGCGTGGATGAAGCCATAGGTCAGCAGCCGGTCGTACTGCTTGTGCCGGTGCACGGCCGGCGGCCACAGGATCAGCCGGTCGGCCAGCTTGCGCTGATTGAAGGCGACCCAGGACACCACGGCGGTGAGGGCGATCAGGGCGTACGTGGCGATGGGCATCAGTTCTCTCGGTCGAAGCTGGGCGATGTGGCATCGCCGCGGGAGTGGGGACGCATGCCTGGAAGGCCATGCCGATGTGTATTGTCGCCGATGCATCGATGTCCACGACGGCCATGGTGACGGTGCATCGCAACACGGCGCGAGGATAGGCCAAAAGTCATGCCTGACAAGGCGTTGTTCACGTTCCAGTGTTTGCGGCACGGCACCAATGCATGATGGCGATTGCTTCGAGCGCGCGCTCGCGCTGCAATCTGCCAACGAGGTGCGTGGCTTTTTGACGTCCGGCTGTGCCAGCATCCTGCGTTCGCCGAGGACATGCCCTCGACACATGCAGGCTTCGGCCTTTCCGGGACGATGCGCTTCACGCGCTGGACCGGGTGGGAGGGCATGACCCTGGCGAAGGGGAATCACATCGACAGCATGTCGAGCAGGACGGGCGCGTGCGTGCCGGTCCTGTCCGCATGGATGTGGCGCCCCCGCCGGTGCCCTGCAGGGATGGCCCCGGCGAAGCGAGGACGCGGACATGATGTTGCGTTCTGTGATCGTGGCATGGTCGGGGATGGAGTCTCCGCGTCGTGCCTCCCGCAGCGAGCGTATATGCAAGACCTGTTGTCCCGGCCGCATGGTGGGGTGTCCTGATGCAAGGCTTCGATCCCGAGCTGGCCAATCCCGCGCATGCGGGGGTTTTCTATGTCGCGCTGGACGAGCTGGACCTGATGTCGCGCCATGCCCATGCCGCGCAACTGGAGGTCCGACGCGTGGACCTGTCCGGCATCGGCGACCGCGCGACCCTGCTGCTGCGCATCGCCGTCTCGGTGGATGCGCCGGTGGCTGCCGGGCGCAGCTGGGATGCCCTGTCCGAGGCCCTGCGCGATCTGCACTGGCTGGGTGCCCGCGGGTATGTGCTGCTGTTCGATGGCGCCGGCGAGATGCACGACACCGATGAGCAGGATTTCGACGCGCTGATCGGCATGCTCGACCAGGTCCAGGCGGCCTGGCTGGCGCGTGGGGTGCCGTTCTGGGCCTTCCTGGCGCTGCGCGACGCCGATTTCGAGGCCATGCGGCGCGCACCGGCGTTGTGATCCGTGCGATCGCGGCGCCAGACTGCGATCATGCGCGCATGGATTCCTTCGATACCTTCGGCCTGTCCCCGCAGCTGCTCCCCGGCCTGCAGGCACTGGGTTACACCACGCCTACGCCCATTCAATCCCAGGCCCTACCGGTCATCCTGCAAGGTCAGGACCTGATCGCCCAGGCCCCGACCGGCAGCGGCAAGACCGCCGCCTTCGGACTCGGACTGCTGCAGCAGATCGATCTGGCGCAGGTGTCCACCCAGGCGCTGGTGATTTGCCCGACCCGGGAGCTGGCCGACCAGGTCGCCCGCCAGCTGCGTACGCTCGGCACCGGGCTGAGCAACCTGAAGATCTCGCTGCTGTGCGGCGGCATGGCGCTGGAGCCGCAGCTGGCCTCGCTGGAGCACGACCCGCACGTCGTGGTGGGCACGCCCGGCCGCCTGCAGGAGCTGCTGGTCAAGCGTGCCCTGCATCTTGCCCGCCTGCGCGTGCTGGTGCTGGACGAGGCCGACCGCATGCTGGACATGGGCTTCGAGGAGGCCATCCGCGACATCGTCAAGCGCACGCCGGCCACCCGCCAGGGCCTGCTGTTCTCGGCCACCTTCCCCGAGCCCATCCGCGTGCTGGCGCAGGCCTTTCTGAAGACACCGGTGGAGCTGTCCGCCGACGCCGCCCAGGCCGCTCCGGCGATCGAGCAGCACCTGGTGGAGATCGATCCGGCGCAGCGGCAGACCGTGCTGGCCGGGCTGTTGGCGCGCCATGCCCCGACCGCCGCCATCGTGTTCTGCAACCAGCGCAAGGACGCCGACGAGGTGGCCCAGTCCCTGCGCCACTTCGGCTTCTCGGCGCTGGCCCTGCATGGCGATCTGGAGCAGCGCGACCGCGAGGAGGTGCTGGTGCGCTTCGCCAACGGCAGCGCCAACGTACTGGTCGCCAGCGACGTGGCCGCGCGTGGGCTGGACGTGGACATCGTGGACCTGGTGATCAATTACGACCTGCCCAGCGATGCGGAGACCTACACCCATCGCATCGGCCGCACCGGACGCGCCGGGCGTTCGGGCACGGCGATCAGCCTGTGCGCCCCGCGCGATCTGCCGCGCCTGGAACGCATCGAGGAGCTGCACGGCGCACCGCTGCCGCGGCTGCGCCCGGCCAGCGCGCCCAGGCCCGGCAGCGCCCCGCCCGCACCGATGGCCACCTTGCGCATCGACGGCGGCAAGACCGACAAGCTGCGCCCGGGCGACATCCTCGGCGCGTTGACCGGCGATGCCGGCTTGCAGGCCGCGGCGATCGGCAAGATCGCCATCTTCCCGACCCGCTCCTACGTGGCCATCGCGCGCACGCAGGCCGGCAAGGCGTTGACGCGCCTGTCCGAAGGCCGCATCAAGAACCGGCGCTTCCGCGTACGCCAGCTGTGACCGGCTGATCGCCACGGCGGCCGGTCGCCAGCAGCGGGCTTCGCACTGGCATCGCGGCACTCACACCCGCAGCGCTGTCTCGATGCGCACCTGTGCCGGCAGGCGCGCACGGCCGGCCAGCGCTTCCAGCTCGATCAGCACGCCGATGCCCTGCACGTCCAACCGCAGGCGCGCGCACAGGGCCAGCGCCGCGCCGAGCGTGCCGCCGGTGGCCAGCACATCGTCGACGATCACCACACGCGTGCCTGCCGGCAGGGCGTCCTCGTGGACCTCCAGGCAGTCCTTGCCGTACTCCAGGCCGTAGGACTGGGAGAGCGTGCGCGCCGGCAGCTTGCCGGGCTTGCGCATGGCCACGAAGCCCGCTCCCAGCGCCTGCGCCATGGCCGCGCCCAGGATGAAGCCCCGCGCCTCGATACCGACCACGGCCTGCACGCCAGCGCCGTGCCAGGGCGCGATGAGCGCCTCCACGACCTGCGCCAAGCCTTGCGGATCGGCCAAGGCGGGCGTGATGTCCTTGAAGCGGATTCCCGGCCTGGGGAAATCCGGCACGTCGCGGACCAGGTCGGTCCAGGCACGGCGGGGGGCGGTATTACACATGGCGATCCTGATGCAGAAAGAACGGGGCGACGACAGCGGCACATGCTAGCGCCCTGCAGGACCCGCAACAGACGCACCCTGCATGCGCGCCTCTCAGGAGCTGCATGACAGCATCGAGCAGCCGGCCTTCTCGCGCGCCCAGTCCGGGCGCAGCGCATCGAATGCCTCCGCCCCGGGCTGGTCCTCGTACGGACGTTGCAGCACTTCCCTCAGGCGATGCACGCCGCCCAGGTCGCCCGCCTCGGCGCGGTCGATCGCCTGTTGCGCCAGATAGTTGCGCAGCACGTAGCGCGGATTGTGCGCGCGCATGCGCGCCTGCCGTGCTTCAGGCGAGAGCGCATCGGCCTGGCAGCGCTGGCGATAGCGCGCCAGCCAATCGTTCCACTGCTGGCGTGCGGCCTCATCCAGCGGCGCGTAGAAGGCGTCCACTGTCGGCTGGCCTTCCAGCGCATTGGCATCCAGCGTCTGCAGGGGTAGATCGCCCAAGCGACGGAACAGCCGGGTCATGTCGGCCTGGCTGGACTGCATCAACACCTGCAACTCGGTCATCAGCTCCATATCGCGCGCATCGCACTGGGACAGCCCAAGCTTGCCGGCGCTGAGCGACTGCTCGGCCTGTGCGTAGGCCAGCTGGTAACGCTCCAGCCCTGCCTGCAGGGGCTCGGCCGACTCGAACAAGGGCGACAGCGCCATCGCCAGCCGCGACAGGTTCCAATAGGCGATGCGCGGCTGCCAGCCGTAGCGGTAGCGCCGTCCCTGCGCATCGGTGGTGTTCGGCGTCCAGTCCGGGTCGTAGTCGTCGATCCAGCCATAGGGCCCGTAGTCGATGGTTAGCCCCAGCACGGACATGTTGTCGGTGTTCATCACCCCATGCACGAATCCCACGCGCATCCAGTGCGCCACCATCAGCGCCGTGCGTTCGCAGACCCGCCCGAACCATTCGGCATCGCCCTGCGCGCCCTGCCCGGCCAGGTCCGGCGCCTGCGTGCGCAGGGTGAAGTCCAGCAGGCTGCGCAGCAGTGGGATGTCATCGCGCGAGGCGGGCAGCTCGAAGTGCCCGAAACGCAGGAACGAGGGCGCGACCCGGCAGACGATGGCGCCCTGCTCGGCCTTGGGATGGCCGTCGTAGAACATGTCGCGTACCACCGCATCGCCGGTGGCCACCAGGCTCAGCGCGCGCGTGGTCGGCACGCCGAGGTGGTGCATCGCCTCGCTGCACAGGAACTCGCGGATGGACGAGCGCAGCACGGCGCGCCCGTCGGCATGGCGCGAGTAAGGCGTGGGCCCGGCGCCCTTGAGCTGCAGCTCCTGGTGCTGCCCGTGGACATCCACCACCTCACCCAGGCTGATCGCGCGGCCATCGCCCAGCTGCCCGGCCCAGTGGCCGAACTGGTGCCCGCCGTAGTTGCTCGCCCAGGGCTGCATGCCCTGCAACAGCGCATTGCCGCCGAAGACTTCGGCGAAGGCCGGCGACTGCAGGAAGTCTTCCTCCAGCCCCAGCTGCAAGGCCAGAGGCACGTTGACCGCCAGCGTGCGCGGCGCGGCCACGGCGGTGGGCAGCACCTGCGACCACAGCGCGCCGCGCACCTGGCGGATGCCCACGGCCTGGGAGGGGTCGCCCGGCAAGGCGGCGAGAAAGCGGTTATCAAACTGCAGCGTCATGGACGACTCGAAGGCCAAGCATCCTGTCGATGTTGGGGCCGCGCCCTCGCATGCAAGCGGCGCCGGCCAGGCGCGCCCGATGACGCAAAAAGAAAAACGCCGGGCAAGCCCGGCGTTTTTCGTGGCACCTGTGCGGCGCTGATTACAGCGGCTGCACCTGGTCAGCCTGCATGCCCTTCTGGCCCTGCACGGCGACGAAGCTCACCTGCTGGCCTTCCTGCAGCGACTTGAAGCCGTTGCCCTGGATCGAGCGGAAGTGCACGAACAGGTCCGGGCCGCTCTGCGGGGTGATGAAGCCGAAGCCCTTGGCGTCGTTGAACCACTTGACGGTACCGGTCTGACGATCAGACATCTTTAAACTCCTGAAAACATAGTCATATAGGGATCGCAACCACGGAAACCTCCGTGGCCGAGACTGGGTTTGCAGGCGCAGGTAAAGCGGATGATGTAGCTGATCGTTGGATCTACCGCATCAGGTTCACGATTCACGGTGACCCTGGCAAAGCTCAGTGCCGCGCACACTACCCCATCTTCTTGACAAAAAGCGAGTAATTTTTTGGCACCCATTCATTTTGGGAATGCGGCGCACCTCGCCTACACTCGCCGCCCCCCGCCCGAGCCGCCCGTCTTGACTGATTTTCAGGCCGATTCGCCTCCCTGCATCTGGGTCGATGCGGATGCCTGCCCAGGGCCGATCAAGGAGATCCTGTTCCGCGTCGCAGCACGGACCGGGGTCGCCGTGACGCTGGTGGCCAACCAGTGGCTGTCCACGCCGGCGACCGCCCACGTGCGCGCCCTGCAGGTTCCTGGCGGTCCGGATGTCGCCGACGACGCCATCGCCGCGCGTGCACGTCGCGGCGATCTGGTGGTCACCCAGGACATCCCGCTGGCCGCACGCGTGATCGCCCAGGGCGCGCTGGCGGTGAACCCCCGCGGTGAGCTTTACACGCGCGAGAGTATCGGCGCGCAGCTCTCGGTCCGCGACTTCATGGACGCGCTGCGTGGCGCCGGTGTCCAGACCGGGGGGCCACCGCCTTTCCACGCGCGCGACAAGCAGGCCTTCGCCGGCCAGCTGGACCGCTGGCTGGCGCACCGCCCCAAACCGGACGATGGCGCATGAACGCTTACGACGTGGTGGTGATCGGCGCGGGCGCGGCCGGACTGATGTGCGCGCTGACCGCGGGCCAGCGCGGTGCGCGGGTGCTGGTGATCGAGCATGCCAACAAGCCCGGCAAGAAGATCCTCATGTCCGGCGGCGGGCGCTGCAACTTCACCAACACCGGCACAACGCCGGCCAATTACCTGTCCAACAACCCGCACTTCTGCAAATCCGCGCTGGCGCGCTATACGCCATCGCACTTCATCGAGCTGGTGGATCGCCACGGCATCGCCTGGCATGAGAAGGAGCTGGGCCAGCTGTTCTGCGACGACTCGTCCAAGCAGATCGTCAAGCTGCTGCTGGATGAATGCGGCGATGGCAACGTGCAGCTGGAAATCGGCTGCGCGGTGCAGGCGATCGCCGCGCCGGAGGCGGGCTTGTTCCGCATCGCCACCGCGCGCGGGCCGGTGCGCGCGGCGCGCCTGGTGATCGCCACCGGTGGGCTGTCCATCCCCACAATGGGCGCCAGCGGATTCGGCTACGCGGTCGGCAGGCAATTCGGCCACCAGCTGGTGCCCACGCGGGCCGGGCTGGTGCCGTTGACGCTCAGCGGCAAGCCGCAGGAACAGCTACAGGACCTGTCCGGCGTCTCGCTGCCGGTGCGGGCCAGCGCGGGCAAGGGCGCGTTCGAGAACGCCATGCTGCTGACCCATCGCGGTCTCAGTGGCCCATCGATCCTGCAGGTGTCCTCGTACTGGCAGCCCGGCCAGCCGCTGCGGCTGGATCTGCTGCCTGGCCTGGATGCGCTGCCGTGGCTGGAGACCCAGCAGCGCACGCGCGCCTCGGCAGAGCTGAAGACCGTGCTGGGCGAGGTGTTGCCGCGCCGCTTCGCCCAGCGCCTGTGCGAGGTCTGGCTGCCGAACAGGCCGATGAAACAGTTCAACGCCCCGGAGCTGAAGCAGATCGCGCAGGTGCTCTCGCACTGGCCGGTCGTACCCAGCGGCACGGAGGGCTATCGCACGGCCGAGGTGACCCTGGGCGGCATCGATACCAGCGAGGTGTCCTCCAGCACCTTCGAGTCGCGCCTGCAGCCCGGCCTGCATTTCGTCGGCGAAGTGCTGGATGTCACCGGCTGGCTGGGCGGCTACAACTTCCAGTGGGCCTGGGCCTCAGGGCATGCGGCGGGCGTGGCGACGACGCAGTGAGGCCCAGGCCTCGCATCGCCGGATGCGCGCAGCCCGGCGCGGCCTAGCCGCGCAGTGCCTCGGCCGCCAGGGTGTAGGAGTGCTTGCGCGCGGCGTGGTCGTAGATGTTGGCGGCGATGATCAGCTCATCCGGGCGATGGCGCTGGATGAACTCGGCCAGCCCACGTTTGACGGTGTCCGGCCCACCCACCACGCTGCAGGCCAGGGCGCGCTCAACGCCGGCCTTCTCATGCGGCTCCCAGAACGCCTCGATGTCCTTGATCGGCGCGGGGATCAGCCCGGGCCTGCCACGGCGCAGGTTGACGAAGCTCTGCTGCGCGGTGGTGAACAGGCGCCGGGCCTCGTCATCGGTATCGGCGGCGATGACATTCACGCCCAGGATCGCGTAGGGCTGCTGCAGGCGCGCCGAGCGGCGGAAATCGCGGTGGTACAGGGCCAGCGCCTGGTCCATGGCGTCGGGCGCGAAATGCGAGGCGAAGGCGAACGGCAGGCCCATGCTGGCCGCCAGTTGCGCGCTGAACAGGCTGGAGCCCAGCAGCCACACCGGCACTTCCAGGCCACCGCCCGGCACCGCCTGCACCAGCTGTCCCGGCTGCACCGGGTTGAAGTAGCGCAGCAGCTCGTTCACATCCGCCGGGAACTGGTCGGCGCTGTCGAAATAGCGCCGCAGCGCACGCGCGGTGGGCTGGTCGGTGCCGGGCGCCCGGCCCAGACCCAGGTCGATGCGGCCCGGATACAGCGAAGCCAGCGTGCCGAACTGCTCGGCGACCTGCAACGGCGCGTGATTGGGCAGCATGATGCCGCCGGAGCCGACGCGGATGGTCGAGGTGCCGCCGGCGATGTGCCCGATCAGCACCGAGGTCGCCGCGCTGGCGATGCCCGGCATGTTGTGGTGTTCGGCCAGCCAGTAGCGCGTATAGCCCTGCGCTTCGGCATGGCGCGCCAGGTCGAGGGAGTTGGCGAAGGCCTGGGCGGGCGTGCTGCCCTCGCAGACGGGCGAAAGGTCCAGGACCGAGTACGGGATCGAAAGGCTCATGCCCTCCAGATGGGGTCAGCCCTGCCGTTTCCCACGGCCGGCGTGGAATACAGCATTCCCCACAGATGGTTGCGAGGGTTCTGCCTCGCGATGGCACCGCGCGCCGCCGTCTGAGTGGCTCGACCGATGCCAGTGCGCGGTAATGCCGGCGGGGCAACTACCGCCGGGGCCATCCCCCGCCATCACGGTGGCTGACGCCTGCTTAGGCACTCAGCCGGGCAGGTCGAAAGGCCCACCCTTGGCCAGAGCGCGCTGATACGCCGGGCGCGCATGGATGCGCTCGAGGAAGGCCTGCAGGTGCGCGCGGCCGTCGAAGCCCACCCGCGAGGCCGCCGCTTCCATCGGGAAGCTCATCTGGATATCGGCCGCGCTGAAGTCGGGACCGGCGAACCAAGGCCGCTGCGCCAGCTCCGCTTCCAGGTAGTGAAGATGATTGCGCACCGCCGGGCCGGCGAAGGTGGACATGGCCTTGTCGGCGATGCCGCGGGCGATGGGGCGGGCGAAGAACGGCATCGGTGCGGACTTGAGCCGGCGGAAGATCAGCGACACCAGCAGCGGCGGCATCAGCGAACCTTCGGCGTAGTGCAGCCAGTAGCGGTAGCGCAGGTGCTCGGCCGTGCCGGGCGATGGCGCCAGGCGGCGCTCGGTATCGTAGCGCTCGACCAGGTACTCGATGATGGCCCCCGATTCGGCGACCACCTGCCCGCCATCCTCGATCACCGGCGATTTGCCCAGCGGGTGTACCTTGCGCAGCTCCGGCGGTGCCAGCAGCGTCTTGGGGTCGCGCGCGTAGCGCACCACGGTGTAATCCAGGCCAAGCTCCTCCAGCAGCCACAGCACGCGCTGGGAACGGGAGTTCTCGAGATGGTGGACGGTGATCATGCGTGGGCCTCGGTCGGTGTCGCATCGTGCAGGGGTTGCAGCTGCGGATCCAGCGCCAGGCGACTGTCGAACACGAAGCAACGGCCCTGGTAATGCCGTCCACCGACGCGCTCGAAGTAGCCCAGGATGCCGCCGTCGAGCTGCAGCACGTTGTCCATGCCGGTGTCGGCCATCCACAGCGCGGCCTTCTCGCAGCGCACGCCGCCGGTGCAGAAGCTAACGACGGTGGCGTCTGCCAGCGCCGGACGATGCGGGGCCAGCGCCTGCGGCAACTCGGTGAAGTCGGTGATCGGCAGGGTCAGGGCGCCGGCAAAGCTGCCATAACCGAACTCTTCCTCGTTACGCGTATCCAGCAGCACCACCGGCCTGCCGGCGTCGTCGTGCCCCTGGTCCAGCCAGCGCGCCAGGGTTTCCGGCGCGACCGCAGGTGCGCGCCGGGCCAGCGGCGAGGCCTGCGGATGACGGAAGGTGATGATCTCCGGCTTGACCTTGGCCTTGAGCCGGCCGAAGGGCATGGCCTGGCTGAAGCTCTCCTTGGCCAGCAGCCCGGCAAAGCGCGCATCGCTCCGCACGGAGGCCAGGTAGGCACGCAAGGGCTCCACCTCGCCTGCCAGGAACAGGTTCAGACCCTCCGGCGCGACCAGGATGGTGCCGCGCAGGCCGATATCCGCGGCACCTTCCAGCAGTCGGTCGGCGAGCGCCTGCGGGTCGTCGATGGGGGTGAAGTGGTAGGCGGCGATATTGAGGATCATGGCCACCATTGTATCGGTCGGCCCTGGCTGCCGTTGGTCGGGCCGGGTCGAACGGGCGGGCTGGAAGGCTTGGGCCACTGGAATAATCGGGCGCAGGGACGGAAACGTCTCGTGGCTGGGCGCCGCCAAACGCCTCCTCCACCGCGCACTCGCGATGGCCGGCAGCTGGCATCGGTTCGGTGCAAGTGTGCGCTGCGCAGGCAGCCGCCGATGCCCGACCTTCCAGCAGGACCGAGGCGGCCGCTCCTCTCTCCCCCCTGATCGTGAGGCTTGATGTCCCGATGAGCACCAACGATGTCGTGAAAGTCCACCTTGTGCGTCGTTTCGACGCCGCTCCCGAGAGCGTCTTCGATGCCTGGCTGACGCCGCGCACGCTGGGCAGGTGGATGTTCGGCCATCGCCAGGGCGAGACCGTGCTGGGCCTGGACGTGGATGCGCGCGTCGGCGGGCGGTTTTCGCTGCGCGTGGACCGCGGCGACGGGCTGGTCAACCACGTCGGGCACTATCAGGTCCTGGACCGTCCGCGCCTGCTGGAGTTCACCTGGGGCATCGAGGACGAGTCCGACGACGACGCTGTGACAAGCGTGGTGCGACTGAGCCTGGTCCCGTCGGGCGATGGCTGCGAGCTGACGCTGACCCACCAGATGGATGCGCGCTGGGCCGAGTACCGCGACCGCACCGAACAGGGCTGGGACCGGATGTTGGCGGCGCTCGCGCGCCTGTTCGACTGAAGCCAAACGGCGTCGGACGCTGGCGCGGCTTGTAGGGGTGGAGCGGCCGTGGCAACGCTCGATGTCGCTGAGAGTCAGGCAGGTCGAAGCATCAGCGCAGGAGCCACCACGGCAGCGCCAGCGTCAGCGCGATGATGACCACCATCGCCAGCAGCATCAGCAGCGTGTATCCCGGACGTTCCCGCAGCTGTCGGGCAAAGGTCTCCTGCCGACCTTCTTCCACCGCACGGGCCCGCTCGGCCTGCGCCCCGCTGCGCCGCGCCTGCTGATACTGGGCCATCAAGGCGCCGGCGCGTTCGATCTGCGCCGGGTCTTCCAGCCAGATGCCGCCGTGGGAAATCCCCCAGGGGCTCGGCCTGGTCTCGTAGAAGGCGATGCCTTCGCGCGTCAGCAGGTCGCGGACCTCGGCAGCCTCGTCGTCCGGCACGAGCTTCAGGTTGAGCAGCAGATGGGGCATGGGCACGCATGATAGCGGCCTGCTACTGTGGCGCCCGCTTCCCGCCCGACCTGGACCGAACATGCTGCGACGCCTTGCCCTGCCCGTGACCGCCCTGCTCCTGCTGCTGGCCGCCTGCACGCCCCCGGGCCCGCCGCCGGGCGGTGTGGTCGAGGGCGGACTGCAGAAGCGCGACCTGAGCATCGGCACCGGCGCGGAGGCCACCAAGGGCCGTGAAGTCACCGTCCACTACACCGGCTGGATCTACGACAAGCGCAAGGCCGACCTGCACGGGGACAAGTTCGACAGCTCGCTCGACCGCGGCCAGCCCTTCAGCTTCGCCCTGGGCAACGGTCACGTGATTCGCGGCTGGGATGAAGGCGTGGCCGGCATGAAGGTCGGCGGCAAGCGCGAACTGCTGATCCCGGCCGAGTACGGCTACGGCGCGGATGGCGCCGGCCCGATCCCACCCAACGCCTCGCTGGTGTTTGAAGTCGAGCTGCTGGACGTCAAGTAGGCGGGGATGAAGATCGAAGGCCAGCTTCCGGCCCAGCCGCTTTCTTTCATCTGAGCGATTCGATGTAGGCGGCCACGCCCAGACCGAGAGACGGTCTCAGCCCAGCGCTTTCGTTGACTCGCCTCTACCGTCGCGCTGCACAGGCGGCCACCGGCAACGGGCCGTAGACCGTCTGCCGGCCAGCGAATCCGCCGGTCTGCACGACGTATGCGCTCGCTCTGACCGTATCCAGCACCAAGCGGTGCTCGTAGCCATCGGCGATGTTGCCCTGGTCAGAGATCAGCACGCCCGGTTGCTGCGCCAGCGCCGCCGGCAGGGTCGTGGTCGGCCAGGCCTGGTGTACTCCGGTCGGGCCGACGAAGCGCGCCAGGCGCTGCGCCGTGCACTGTGCGGCATCCTGCGCCAGGACCGGCGTGCAGACGCCGGCGGCCAAGACAGCAAGCAACGTGCGGGTCATTCCTTTCATGCAGTGCACCTTGGTCATTGCACCCGCTTCAGATCCAGGTCCTGGAAATCGAAGCTGAAATCGGTCAACGGCGAGATCGGCTTCATCGTGGCGTTGACGATCCTGCCATCGGGGTCCAGCGCGAAGTTGATGAAGGCGTCGGCGTTGAGCCAGCGTTCGCGCCAGCGTATCACGAAGGTGTCGTGCTGCCAGTGCGAAAGCTCACCGACCAGGTCGGCGGTCTTGGAAAAGCGCACCACCAGCTTGCCGTTCTCGCGGGTGATGCAGACATCGCCATACCAGGCGTCGCGGTAGGTGCCCACGTAGTCGGCCAGCGGCAGCGAAGGCTTGGACTTGGTATCGCGTTCGGCCTGGTGCTTCTTCCAGCTGTCGTCGGCCTCGGCCTGCGACTTGGCCACGGCCTTGCCGTAGGCGGCGACCCAGTCGGTGGCCTCGCCCGGCGACAGCCAGGCATCCAGCGCCCGCATCGTCACCGCATTGAAGGCCGCGCCGACCTCCTGGTTGGTCAGCACGATCACCCCCAGCTTCTGCTCCGGCACCAGGGTGATGCGCGAGACCATGCCCGGCCAGCCGCCGGTGTGCCACACCAGCTTGTTGCCGCGGTAATCCGAAAGCATCCAGCCTTCGCCGTAGCCGGCGAAGTTGGGCTTGGCCCTGGCCAGCTCCGGCACCGAAGGCTCGGCCACCGGAATCGGAGTGAGCATGGTCCACATGTCCTTTTGCGCCTTGGCGCTGAACAGCCGCTGCGCGCCCTCGCCGTCACCGGAGATCACCCCGCCATCGAGCTGGACGCGGACCCAGCGGCTGAGGTCGTTGACGCTGGAGTAGATGCCGCCCGCCCCGCCCACGTTCGACCAGGTCATGCGCGGCGCCGGCTGCAGCCGGGTGAAGTCGGCCTTGGCATGGCCAGTGGCGACGTTGTCGTCGGGCGTGAGGAAATCGGCGTTGTAGCGCGTGCGGGCCATGCCCAGCGGGCCAAAGAAGCGCTGCTGCAGGAACTCCGGGTAACCCTGCCCGCTGACTTCCTCGATCACCAGCTGGGCCACGCCGAACAGGATGTTGTCGTAGGCATACTGGTAGCGGAATCCGCCCTTGATCGGCACGTCCTTCAGGCGCTGGGCGACCTCCTTGTTGCTGTAGCCGGTGGTGGGCCAGTACAGCAGGTCGCCGGCGCCCAGCGACAGGCCGCTGCGGTGCGAAAGCAGGTCGCGGATGCGCATGTCGTGGGTGACGTACGGGTCGGACATGCGGAACCACGGCAGGTGGTCGATCACCCGGTCGTCCATGGACAGCTTGCCCTCGTCGGCCAGCATCCACAGCGAGGCAGCGGTGAAGGCCTTGGTGTTGGAGGCGATGGCGAACAGGGTGTCGGCATCGACCTTGTCCGGCTTGCCCAGCTCGCGCACGCCATAGCCGCGCGCCAGCACCACCTTGCCATCCTTGACCACCGCCACGGCCACGCCCGGCACGTCGAACTGCGCCAGCACCCGCGCCATGTAGGCATCGAAATCCTGCAGCTGCGCCGGGACCGGCGCCTCCTGCGCCTGCGCGGGCTGCACCAGCCCCGCGCACATCAGCCCCACGCCCAGCAGCGGCCCCAGCAGGCCCGACATTCCACGCATCGCCAATCCCCGGTGTGATCGCTCATCCAGCCGCTACGGTAGCGCAGCGCGCTGTCGCTGCGGGCCTGCCATCGGTCACGGCGAGCGGCCCGGCATAATGGCCGGATGCCTGACGTTTCGTATTCCCCACTCCCCGCCCGCGCATCGGGTCTGGTCATCATCGGCGGTGGCCCGGCCGGGCTGATGGCCGCCGAGACCGCCCGCGCCGCTGGCATCGAGGTCGATCTGTTCGAGGCCAAGGGTTCGGTCGGGCGCAAGTTCCTGATCGCCGGCAAGGGCGGGATGAACCTGACCCATTCCGAACCGCTGCCCCAGTTCATCGCGCGCTATCGCGAACGCGCGCCGCAGGTCGCTGCCTGGTTGCAGGACTTCGGGCCCGAGGACTTGCGCGCCTGGGCGCGCGGCCTGGGCGTTGAGACCTTCGTCGGCAGTTCAGGACGGGTGTTCCCCAGCGACCTGAAGGCCGCGCCCTTGCTGCGCGGATGGGTGCGGCGCCTGCGCGAGGCCGGGGTACGCTTCCACGTCGGTCACCGCTGGACCGGCTGGAACGAGCAAGGCGCCCTCACTTTCGAGCACGCCGGCGACCGCCTTGCCCTGCACAGCCGGGCCACGGTGCTGGCGCTGGGCGGGGCCAGCTGGCCGCAACTGGGCTCCGACGGCGCCTGGCAGGCGCTGCTGGCGGCGCGTGGGGTCGGCGTCGAGCCCTTGCAACCAGCCAATTGTGGCTTCGACATCGGCTGGAGCCCGCACATGGCCCAGCGCCACGCCGGGGCCCCGCTCAAGCCGGTGGTCGCGCACTGGACCGACCTGCACGGCCAGGCCAGGTGGCAGCAAGGCGAATGCGTCGTGACCGCCACCGGCATCGAAGGCAGCCTGGTCTACGCGCTGGCCGCGGACCTGCGCGAGACCATTGCCCGCGACGGACAGGCAGTCCTGCACCTGGATCTGGCACCGGGCCAGTCGCTGGAGCAGTTGCGACAGGCACTGTCCCGCCCCCGCAAGGGACGCAGCCTGAGCGAATTCCTGCGACGGCAGGTGCACCTGCAAGGGGCCAAGACCGCATTGATCCATGAAGTCCTCACCAAGGACGCCCTGCAGGACGGCGAGCAGCTCGCGCAGGCCATCCACCGCCTGCCACTGACCCTGCTGCGCCCGCGCCCGGTTGCCGAGGCCATCAGCAGCGCCGGTGGTGTGCGCAGCGATGCGGCCGACGCCTCGCTGATGCTGCACGCCCTGCCCGGCGTGTTCTGTGCCGGAGAAATGCTGGACTGGGAAGCGCCGACCGGTGGATATCTGTTCACGGCCAGCTTTGCCAGTGGCAGGCGCGCCGGGCAGGCCGCCGTGCGCTGGCTGGCGCGGTGACGCGACATCCAACCCACGGGCGCTCGCGCGGTAAGTGCTGCATCGCCGCAGCCCTCGCGCCGCGACCCCACTCAACAGAAACGCCGCTGGGCACTGGCCCAGCGGCGCGCTGTGTGTCGATACGTATTACGCGTCGATCGATTGGTCGTCCGCACGGGCCATCCCGAGGCTTGTACACCAGCGGCTCGGCGGATGCGGACGTGCACGCACTGTATCGGGCATGTCGTTGAATTCCGGTGACGCCCGCACTGCAGAGGCATTACACCATGGGTGTAGGGCGTGTTCCGGAATCCTTCATGCACTGCGTAGGCCGCGCGCCCTCAGAGGATCCAAGGCAGTCCCAGCAGCGGCGCCAGCAGCCAGTACACCCCGAACAACACCAGCGCCCACAGCAGCAGCTTGAGCAGCACGCCAGCTGCTTTCAGCGCCAGCCATACGCACACGATGATGATCAACAGGCCGATCCAGCTCATGGCTCATCGCTCCTTTGCTGGCCCGCCACGCGTGCCGTGCCGCCCGCCTTGGCCTTGCGGGTGACGTACATGTTGTCGATCAGATTGGGGTAGCGGCGGCCGTTGGCTTCGGCGCGCTCGCGCGCCTCCTCCTTCTGCGCCTCGGTCAGGATGACCTTGGCCCTCGTGCGCGGCGGCGCCTTCCTCCACGGTGGCGGCGAAGTGGCCATCGGCCGTCTCCTGTTGAAAACCGCATCGTGGGGCCAGGGGCGGTCAAGGCGACGCGAAAGCAGGCGCACTCGGGACTGGGTCACAGGAGATCATGAGGTGACACGGTGCGCTGTCTGACCATACACGTCTGTGCGCATGACTCACACGCGAGCAATCATCTCCGAGGCAGGTCTCCATCCCGTTAAAGCATCGGCCCGCACGAGGCGGGCCGACGCGAAAAGCAGGTTCGGGCCCGTATCGCCCTCAGGCCCAGGCCGCGGGCTCGGCCTTGAGCGGCACCACGTTGTCCGCCATGACCTCTCCGAACTGCGACTCCACCGAAACCGCGGCCGGTTCATAGAGATAGACGCGGTTACGCCCTTCCCGCTTGGCGCGATAAAGCGCGTTGTCGGCGTGCGAGAGCAGGCGCGTGAGGTCGTAGCCGGACAGGGCTGTCGTGGTGACGCCGAAGCTGCCGGTGACCACGAAGCTGTGCCCACTGGGCGCGGTGTCGATCGACGCCAGCCGCGCGCGACAGTCGTCGGACAGCCGCACCGCCGAGCGCGCATCGTAACCGCGCAGCAGGAAGGCGAACTCCTCCCCGCCCAGCCGACCGATCTGGTCCACCCGGCGGCAGAAGCTGCGGCAGACCTCTGCGACTTCCTTCAACACCCAATCGCCGGTGCCATGGCCGAAGCGATCGTTGATGGCCTTGAAGTGGTCCAGGTCGAACATGACCATCGCCACCTCCTCGCCATCGCGGGCCGCATCGGTGAGCGCATTCCGACTGGTCTGGGAGAAGCTGTGACGATTGCTGACCTGCGTCAGCGCATCGGTCTCGGCCCACCGCTTGAGCGAGATCTGCACGCGCTTGACCTTGTAGGCCCAGTAGCCCACGAAACCGCAGACCAGCAGCATCAGCAACACCATCAGCCGGGAGTTCTGCGCGGACTGCTTGTCGACCTGCTGCTGGAGCCGCAACACCTCATTCTGCTTACTGAGCAGCGAGATCTGCTGCGCCTTCTGCTGTGTCTCATGCCTCACGATCTGATAAGCCAGTTCCTTGGCTTTGACCTGATCGATGTTCTGCTTATCTGCCTGCATGTAGAGCTTGTAGGCAGCCAAGGCGCGTATCGTATCCCCTCGGGTCTCCGCAACCTGGTACTGGGTCTTGTAGGCCGAAACAAGAGAAACAGCGGAAGTCGGCGTCTTTTCGCCGGCCGCCACGGCCGAGGCTGATGCCCGCAACGCGCCTTCGAGATCGTGCCGGAGAAGGCGAACTTCAGCGAGCAGCGAGTCGACTTGGGAAATCTGTGCCGGATAGCCAATGTCATGAGCCTCACGACTCAAACGTTCCAGTAGCCTGCTGGCTTCGTCGATCTTTCCTTGTGCCTTCAGCGAACGAGCGATGAAAGAGCGAATGAAAACAGCGACCAGCTTCTCTCCATTCCCCTCGCACTTGGATGCGTAACGGTCCGCCGTCCCATCCTCCGGAAAACGTCCCAAGCCCTGCAGAGCCTCGAGTTCCGCGTAATTGGTAAAACACGATGTTCTGGGACTCAGCCCGCCGCCTTGCCGGATTTTCTCGAGAAGCGGAATTGCCAGCTCGTACTGGCCGACCTGGTTGTAAAGCGTGGCGCCAGCCCCGAGGCCCTGCCGACGGACTTCGATGTTCTTGACTTGGTCGACCAGCGGCAAAATGGACTCGAGCTGCCGGAGGCCCCCTGTGTAATCCGCCTGTACCGCCATTCCGTTGAGCGCCAAGGCGGCCGCGCGGAAACGCATGTCTGCGTTCTTCGAACGCTGAAAGAGGTCAACTGCCTCGGCGATGGCTTGCTTGTAACTGCCGGCGAGTGCGGTTCGATACGCATTGAGATAGGAGATCTGTTCGCTCTGCTCCTCCGATGCCTCTGCAACTCGATGATTCAACTCTTCGAGAAGCTCCGCAAATCTCGACCTGTTGGCATCGCTGCGCATGGCGTCGGCCTCATCCAGCACCATGCCGATCGGCCTGGGCTGCGAAGCCGACGCAGCGGTAGCGAATAAGACGCAGACCCCAAGGGCGACCGACAGATAAACCTGCCGATTACTCCGGAAGATCGCGATCGTCTTCTTGGTGGTCGTCCCCATCCTTCCTTTCCCCGTCCTCATGATCGCCGTCCCCTTCCTTAACCGGCCAGATCGCACACATCATGAACTGACTGACGCCCAGCATGTCACGCAGCGCTGAGACATCACCATTGCGGATCGCGCTTGCCCCCTGTGCCGGCAGATCATCCCCCAAAACCTGATCCAATGTACCGAACAAAAGCGCCGAAGCGCCAATCTCTTCTACTTTTGAAACAATTGCACGCATATAATCCCCCATTAGTCAAAAAAATCAGTTCAACCGATCCAAAGCCTCGAGACGCTGCATCATCACCATATCCGCCCGCATCCCCTGCGACGGAGGGACCACCAGCGTCTCCGCCATTCCAATCTCCTGGCTCGCCAGGTCTGCAAGCGCGACTCTTCTAATTCTTGGCTCCGCAATTGCCGTGGTAGCAGCCTCGTATAGTGTGACCACATGTTGCAGCGGGTAAAGATGCTCGAGCTTTCCAACCAGTAAGGCGAGATGTTCCGCTCGCACTGACCGCCTCGCCAACGTTCTGTCGCCAGCCAGTCCAATTTGCCATAGAACGAGGTAAGCCGTCGGATCTATCAAACGCTGATAGATCATGAACTGCGTCGCCTCGTAATGCTGGCAACCCTGATCCGCCGGATCAATTCCCAAGTCAGCATATAGGCAATCCTCGGACGAAACACCTGCCTCCATGAGTGCGCTGAACCCCTCATCCCGGGCGCGGCGGATTGCCTCGTGAGCAATGACGGCAAACACGCCCGGATGACCGTAGAGCGCCATGCAGACCTTCCGACCCAGCCTGACCTCGAAGAGAACGGCCTCGACCATCTCATCGTAACTCCTGCGCCGGGATGCACCCTCTCTGTAATAACCCTGAAGGCTGCGCACATCCTTGTTCATGCTCGAGACCCAGGCCTCTACCAGGGAATCGGAGAGCGCGCAAAACACGACGTCCGCTCTTTCGATGTAAGCGCGGGAACGTGCGCCAATGTGGGCGCCCAGGGTGATGCCGACACCTACACAGACGAGTGCGCCCGGGGTCATGGCGAGATTCCAGTATCAGCCCACTGAGTCAAAAACCTCTCCTCACTTGTAAGGCCATGCGTCGGCACGTGGCTCCCCGCCTGCTTATTAAGCAACCAGTACTGCAAGCCGTCCCCTCTCGGCTCCGCTTCTTTGATGAAGTCCAACTTCGCCATCAAACCTTCAGCGGCGGTATTTCCAACGCGATGGCGGGTCATGACCACCTGCACGTCCGGCCTCTGCAAAGCATATCCGGCGATGGCTGCTGTCGCTTCAGCCCCAAGACCTTTGGAATGCCAGCCATCGGAGATGATGGTACCGACTTCGCCAACGCCCCCCTCAAGCATCAACGCCGACATGCCGATCGCTGCCCCTGTGCCCTTTTCAACACACACCCAGGCGACATATGCCCCCTTCCCCCCCGCATTAGCCTTACACACCCTGGCGAATGCCGTTCTAGCCTGCCCCTCCGACATCGGCTCGACGATGTGTCTCATGACCTCAGCGCTAGTGTAGTACCCCGAATAGAGCGCCCAGTCATCTCCTGTCATCAGGCGCAAGCGCATGCGCGAACTTTCCAGAACCAGCTCAGGCATGTCTCCGACCTTCAATCCCTTCGTCTGACAGGGATATCGGCCGTCATCAGTCTCTCTTCAATTCAAGCTCAGCTCAACGTTTTTCGGTCACCGCCCGCCGCAGGTTACCGCGGGCGGCCGCGTCCAGGCGGGCGTGGAAGTGGGGGCTGAGGTAGATGCGCTCGGCGCCCAGCAGGGCCTTGAGGAACTGCTTGCGCTTGAGCTTGAACAGCCAGCTGGGCACGTGCGGGCGGTACTCGGCGGCGATGCCGCGGTGGTAGGCATCGAACGCCTCCGGGGCGGCGCCGAGGATGGCCATGTCGCAGTCCAGGAACAGTTCGGCCTCCGGGTCCAGCTCGCCGGGCTTGAACTGGCCGTGGCGCGCGGTGAGCACGATCAGCTCGGCGACCCGCTCGGCGTCGACGCGCGCGGGCATCCAGCGCGCGAGATGCGCGCGGGCCAGGTCGGCCGAACGCGCCTCGTTGTCCTTGCGCGCCGGGTCGTAGATGGCGTCGTGGTAGAGCGCCGCCAGGCGTACCTCGTCCGGATGGCGCCAGCCGAGCTCGCGCTGGACCTGCTCCACCTGTTCCAGCACATCCTGCGCGTGACCGAAATGGTGGTAGGCGCGCGGGGGCGTGGCGTAGGCCGCTTCCAGCGCGGCCTGTTGTTCGGGTGCCAGGGGCAGAAGGTCGCTCATAGAGGCAAGGCTAACGCCGTGCCGGCGCCAGCGCACGCGTCGCCACCAGGGTTCGCTGCCTGCAAACGCGACCTGCGCTAGCCTGCGCGGCATGTGCCTGATTGCCCTCAGCTGGCGGACCCACCCGCGCTACCGACTGGCCCTGATCGCCAATCGCGACGAGTTCCATGGCCGCCCTGCCCTGGCGGCGGCGGCCGACCCCGACGTTCCTGATGTTTATGGTGGCCGCGATCTGCAGCAGGGCGGCAGCTGGTTGCTGGCCTCCACGCGCGGGCGCTTGGCGGCGGTTACCAACGTGCGGGCCGGGCCGGACCCGGAACAGCGGCCGCTCTCGCGTGGTGCGCTGGTGCGTGGCTACGTCACCGGGAGCACCTCACCCCAGCAATACCTGCAGTCGCTGGAGCCAGACGCGCCGCGCTACGGCCGCTTCAACCTGCTGGCCTGGCACGATGGGACGTTGCAGTTCTGCAGCAATCACCCACAGTTCCAGCACCTCGAAGTGACGCCTGGCCTGCACGCCATGTCCAATGGACCCTTCGACGCGCCTTGGCCGAAGAGCACGCGGGCCATCGATGCGCTCGGCCGCTGGCTGGACGAGCAGCGCCCCGGGGCCAGCCTGGAAGAGCAGGATCTGCCGACGCTGGAGCCCTTGTTCGACGCGCTTGCAGACACCAGCACGGCACCCGATGAGGCCCTGCCCGACACTGGCGTGGGCGTGGTGCTGGAGCGGGCGCTGTCGCCGCCGTTCATTGCCGGCGAGCGCTACGGCACGCGGTGCAGCACGGTCGTGCTGGTGGACGATCAGGCCATCGTGTTCGCCGAGCGTCGCTTCGGGCCCAATGCCCGGCCGGCCGGCACCAGCCTGCGGCGCCTGGTTCTGCGAGACGCGATCTAGAAGCGGTACGCAAGCGTGGCAGCGTTGACTGAGCCGCTCGGCTCCCGATTCGCTGTCCTGTTCTCCTACCTCGACTGAGCTGTCGAGCAAAACAGTCGCGTCGCCACGGTCTTGCCTGGTTTGGCTCCGTGACCCGTTCCGCCGGCGCAAGCGATGCGGACCGCAGCACCTCCGCCGGTCAAGATCAGCGTTGCAGGGCAAGGTCCAGCGCCGGTCCACACGATGGGGTCATTGGCCTGCCAGCCGGCGATCGGCAACCCTACGTGCTCTCCCGTTAACAACCACGCGCCAGCTGAACGCCCGCGCCGCGAGCGGACTCGGCCCCTCCAAAAGCTACATTAAATGTAGCTATTTCACGATCCTCCCAGACTCTTTGCTCACAAGAGGCCAGGCGCGGGCCACCGCGGGCCCGCGCCGTTCGTCGGCATACACTTGATGACACACAAACTAGTTTGTAATTTAAACCTAACTATCCACGAGGGAGTGCAGTGCCATGTCGGACCCCATCGCTTCACCATCCGAACGCCTGCATGGCTTGGATGCGCTACGCGCTTTCGCGTTGCTGCTGGGCATCGTGCTGCATGCCTGCCTGGCGTTTTTTCCAAGCCAGGTCTGGCTGGTGGCCGACGCCCAGCGCTCGACCTGGGCCAGCGGCCTGTTCTTCTGTATCCACCTGTTCCGGATGGCGAGCTTCTTCCTGATCGCCGGCCTGTTCGCCGAACTGATGCTGGGGCGGAAAGGCGCCAGGGCTTTTGTGAAGGATCGCGCAGCGCGCATTGCGGCCCCGCTGCTGGTGTTCTGGTGGCTTGCCATGGCCGGGCTGATCGCCGCCATGGTGCTGAGCGCGCAACTGCAAGGCCTGCTCAAGCCTGGCGCCGCGCCGCCGCCCTCCCCGCCGCTGACCCTGGCGACCTTTCCGCTGACCCACCTGTGGTTCCTGTACGTGCTAATGATCCTCTACGCCGGCCGGCTGCTCATTGGCGCGCTGTGGCGGCGGCTGGGCACGCGGGGCACACGCCTGGGCGATCGCATGGCCGCACTGCTGGCCGGGCCGGCGGGGCCGCTGCTGATGGGAACGGTGCTGGGCGCGAGCCTGTTGGCGCAGCCGATGTGGCTGGCCTTCTTCGGGATCCCGACGCCGGACCGCGGCTTCGTCCCCAGTGCTCCGGCGTTGATCGGCTTCGGCCTGGCCTATGCCTGCGGTGCGCTGCTGGCGGGCCGGCGAAACTTGCTGGACCGCATTGCGCGCCAGCTGCCGCTGCATCTGGGCACTGCCGTGCTGGCCGGCAGCACCGCCTTCGTGCTGGCCGGGGGCAGCACGCCGCTGCTGACGCCCATTGCCGATGGCGGGCTGCGGGCATTGGCTGCACTGAGCTATGGCGTGGGGACCTTCGCGGCGACGTTTGCCGCGCTCGGCATCGCTTTGCGCTGGTGCTCCGGCTTCAGCGCCGCGCGCCGGTATCTGGCAGATGCCTCGTACTGGATCTACATCGTGCACCTGCCGCTGGTGCTGCTGGCGCAGGCGCTGATGCAGTCCCTGGCCTGGCCCTGGTGGTGCAAGCTGGCGGTCGTGGTGGCCGGCGTGAGCGCGGCCGGGCTGGGCAGTTACGCGCTGCTGGTGCGCCACACCTTTATCGGCCGCTGGCTCAACGGACGGCGCGTGCCCTGGCGTGCGTCGCCCCTTCCCGCCCGTGACGCCGTCGCGGCACACTGACACACCCTCGGAAAGCCACCCATGCCTGACACCCCGCTCGACCGTACCGCACAGACCGACCTGGCGTTCCTGCGCTCCATCGTCGAAGGACGCGGCCGCCCGCCCATCACCCTGGCGATCTGCTACCTGGCCGGTGGCGTGCTGTACGGGCTGCAGTGCCTGTTCCACATCGGCCAGATGCTGGGTTGGGTGAACTGGCCGGGCCTGGCCAGCCTGATCTTCGTCATCGCCATCACCGGCAGCTTCCTGGCGATCCTGGTGTGGGCGATCCGCCGCGACAGGCGCGAGGAAGCGACGAGCGGCCGCGGCACCCTTGCCAGCCGGGCCATGTCCGCCGGCCTGAGCGGGGCCGGCATGGCCAACGCGGCGATGGTGGTGATCTTCGCCGTCGGCGCGATGCGCGACCACGATTTCGCGCAATGGTTGTACTACCCGGCCGTGGCGTTCGGGTTACAGAGCGCAGCCTGGTATGCGGCCTGGAACCTGCGCCGCAAGCGCTGGATGCTAGTGACTTGCATCGGCCACTGGATCACCGCGGCCATGTTGGGACTGACCGTGCGCGAGCCTGCGATCTATCTGGGCATCTGCACGTTCGCTTTGTTCGCGCTGTTCGGTTATCCGGGCTGGATCATGTACCGCGAGGCGCGCGCGCCACAGCCGGAGGAGCGCTGAGCCTGTGGGACTCGGCGATCTGCAGAACATCGACGAGGTGATCCACGGGCGCATCCGCCTGGGGATCATGGTGTACCTGGCCGATGCGGACGCGGCCGACTTCACCGAGCTCAGGACCGCGCTGGAAACCACCCAGGGCAACCTGTCGGTGCACCTGAAGAAGCTGGAAGAAGCTGGCTACGTGGCCATCGACAAGCGCTTCGTCAACAACAAGCCGCTGACGCGCGCCTCGATTACCGCCGAGGGCCGGCGCGCGTTCGGGCGCTACCTGGATGCGCTGGGGGGGCTGATCGGGCGCAAGGTGTGAGGCGGATCGCGCGAGACCGGCTGCTGGTTTGCGGAGTCAGGAAGACGGAGGACCTGTGGGTGGGGCTTCAGCCGGGAAGGCCTCTTCGCGGCTGAAGCCGCTCCCCACGAAGGGTCCACGACCATTGGAAGGCTTGTGTGGACCGCGTCGCTGGCCAACACATCGCTCGCTTCGGCGAAACCACGAAACAGCCGCCTGTCGGCGGCTTATTTTTGTAGGGTGGGAACACGCCCACGCGGTTCGCTTTTGGTGATGGTGGATGGAAGAGCGCCATCCACCCTACGGGTCGCGTCGGGTGGACAACGCGAAGCTTGTCCACCAATGCGTTGGCTGCGGCAGGACCATGGGACAGCTGCGAGATGTGGGTCTCGGCGGTCAAGCTAGCGCGCCGCCATACCGACGCAGGCCACTCATGGCGATGGTGGATGGAAGAGCGCCATCCACCCTACGGGTCGCG
>Ga0209257_1000250_pt1 | contig 124024 bp, 129 predicted proteins | sample AraplaCvi_mCL_r2_FD_184277 | JGI IMG/M metagenome (GOLD analysis project Ga0209257, IMG submission 184277) | Arabidopsis root microbial communities from North Carolina, USA - plate scrape MF_Cvi_mCL_r2 (SPAdes) (version 2) | ecosystem: Host-associated > Plants > Roots > Endosphere | place... | reverse complement strand
GAAGCCTTGAAATCTAGGCAGAAAAATCCGCTGTAAAACCCGACTTCTTGGACAAGTTCGCACTCAACACATTTTTGAGCTGCGCCAACAAAGCGATAAAAATTGATTTTTGGTAGCGGAGGAGGGACTCGAACCCCCGACACGCGGATTATGATTCCGCTGCTCTAACCGGCTGAGCTACTCCGCCCCGAAGGGTCGCCGCGACGGGCGAGCAGCGCCTATAGGCAGGGCGTTGCCCTTGGTCAATATCATGTGCGCGCTCCGCGAAAATTCCGTGCGAAGGCCGGTTGCCACGGGCCGCCGAGATAATGATGGGCGGCGAGTCCCGCTATGGTCAGCGCACGCGGCCGGAAATCGGCGGCCAGTTCCGCCAGCAATGCCCTCGCCGCGGCCGCCGGCACCTTGTTCTGGACTGTGATGTGGAGCCGCGGCGTTCCCCGATCCTGCATCGTCAATGCTCCGACGAAATGATCGGCGATGCGCTGACGGATCGCCAACAGGTCCGGGCTGTCGATGCGAAAGGCGACACCGCCGCCAAGCGAATAGATTTCGCGCAAACTCGCTGCCGGAGGCGGCGTGTCGGCGGCGATGCGATGAAGCAGCCGGTCGAGCTCGTTGAGGCACGATGGCGGTAGCTGATGGAACAACGTGATATGTGCCGCGAGATGATTGCGCTCGGGAGGAAAATGCGCGGCGCGCAGATTGTCGAAAAGACGCTGGTCCGCCGCACCCATCGTCGCAGTCACGATGATGGGCACGGCGCCAGCGGTCCGGTAGGGAGGGGGGAAGCCCGGGCCGGCTGATACGAGAAGGGATGGACGAGGCAGTTTCGGGGGAGATTTGCCGTCGTCCATGGGACGCCCTTTCTCGTTGCCGCAACCAATGCCCGAAACGCTCGGCGCGCTCCAATCGATTAATCGGCTTAGAATGATTGCCCAAAGCGATTAACCGGTAAATTCCCTACAGCCCGCCCCAGAAAGCCCGGAGCGCCGCCGCGACGTCCACCGGCCGCTCGGCAATCGCCCAATGCCCCGCCCCTTCGATAACCGTCAGCGCGGTGCCCGTGTTCGCCGTGAAACGCCGCGCCACCGCCAGTTCGACATAGGGATCGCCCTCGCCCCAGACCAGCGCACCGTTTGCGGGGAGCTTATCGATGTCGCGCGCCCAGTCATGCTCGAAACTCAGTCCATTGGCCGAACGATAGAGTTTCAGGATCGCGCGGCGCTTGTCCCTGTTCCTCCACTGCTCAGCCTCTTCGCGCGCGATGTCCGCGGGCATGCCCTGCGCCGCCAGCCCCTCGGCGAGTTTGTCGGCCTTGCTGAGCGCCATGAAGATTTCGCCGAGCACGGGCGTGTTCCAGATGCGCGCGATCCGATGGCCGCGGTAATCGGGATCGATCACCGCGTTCGATACCGCCCAGCTACGGATCAGGTCGGGACGCAGCATCGCGACGCGCTGCGCGATCAGCGCGCCCCAGTCGTGGCCGACGATATCGATCGGGCCGTGTACGGCCACCAGCGCCTCCGCCTCACCCACCGCCCAGTCCGCATAGGCTTCCTTCGTCGCGGCAAAACCGGCCGGCAAGGGACCCGTGAAACCCGGGAGGGCAGGAACGGCAACCGGCGTATCGCCGAGGTCGAGCGCCGCCAGCAACGGCCGCCAGATGAGCGGGCTGTCGGGAACGCCATGGAGGAACAGCTTGGCGGTCGGCATGATGTCAGCCCTTCGACAAATGGATGATCCAGCTCTGGTCGGTCGGCTCGATCCGCCCCTCGCGATAGCCACCCGCGAGCAGCGCGGTGTGCGCGTCGGCGCGGACCAGCGTCATATAATTCCACTGCCCGCCAAGATCATAATCGAGCCGCGTGCCGGTGCCGCCGGCCACGTCGAAAATCTCTGGCGCGCTGTCGCCTGCCGCGACGAGAACCCGGTTACCGGGAAGCAGCAACAGGCCGTCGGCGATCTTGAAGCGCGGATCGGCCAGATTGCCGGCGGCGACAAAGTGTCCGGTGGCGAGATCGAAGCGCTCGACCGAGCGAAGCTTGCCGCCATAGTCGCGCTCGTCCGAGCCGCCGAGCACAAGGACGTCGCCATTCGCCAATCGAACCGCGCCATGTTTGTATCGGCCCTGCGCCATCGCGCCGGCAGGGAGGAAGCGCTGCGTATCGGGATCGAACAGCTCGGCGCTCGCCAGCGCGCGCCGCGGTTCGCGATCGGGGCGCCCGCCGCCGGTCAAGAGAACCCGGCCGTCGGCGAGCAGGGTCGCCGTCGCGCCGCTCCGCGCGGTTCCGAGTGAACCGGTGGCCGTCATGCGTCCCGAGACAGGGTCGAAGATTTCGGCATCGGCGCGCACATCCGCACCATCATAGCCGCCCGCGATGAGGATCCGGCCGTCGGCGAGCCTGATCACCGCGGGCGCATTGCGCGCGCCTGCCATGGTCGGCCCGGCGGTCGACTTGCCGGTCACGGGGTCGAAAATTTCGGTCGTCGCCGAAACGCGGCCCCCGACCCACCCCCCGAGCACGAGAACGCGCCCGTCCGGCAGCGCCACCGCCGAAGGCTGGATACGCCCGGCGAGCAGGTGGCCGGTGCCGGAAACCGTCATGGTCGAAGCATCGATTATATCGACGGTGGCGCTCGCTGGCCCCGCTTCGCAGCCTGCGCGCACGCAGCCGCCGATCGCGAGCAATTGGCCCTTTCCGGTCGAAACCAACTGATGCGTCGCGCGTGGTGCGCCCAGCCGGGGACCGCTCTCGATATGGACGCCGCCGGCTTGTTTGGCCGCGCTGCCGCCATTCGCCATGCAGGCGGTCATCGCCAGCGAAAGCAGCATATAGAACGGAAGATTTCGCATCGCCCTCTCCCATGAACCGCCAGCGGGCGGCTATTCCATCTCCCCGCGCTCGCGGCGGAGCGCATACCATTTCTGCACATTGGCATTATGCTCGGCGAGCGTGCGCGCGAAGATGTGCCCGCCGTCACCCTTGGCAACGAAGAACAGATAATCGTTTGCCTCGGGATCGAGCACCGCGGCGATCGAAGCCTTGCCGGGGTTGGCGATCGGGCCCTGTGGCAAGCCGATCATGCTGTAGGTATTATAGCCGTTCACCGCCTGGATCTCGGAGCGGAGGATACGCCGCCCCAGCGGCTTACCCTTGGTGATCGGATAGATGATCGTCGGGTCGGCCTGCAGCCGCATGCCGACGGCGAGGCGGTTGGTATAGACGCCCGCGACGGTGCGGCGCTCGGCGGCAACGCCGGTTTCCTTTTCAACGATCGAGGCGAGCGTCATCGCCTGGTTGCGGTCCTTGACCGCGGTGCGCGACGTGCGCTTCGCCCAGAGTTCGTTGAACGCCTTGTCCATCGCGTCCTGCATCCGCTTCACCACCGCGGCGCGGCTTTCGCCGGTGGTGAAGGCATAGCTGTTCGGCAGAATGCTGCCCTCTGCCGGCACGGGGATTTCGCCCTTCAACCGCTTTTCGGCCATCAGCCGTTCCCAGACCATAATCGAGGGCATGCCCTCTGGAATCATGACCATGCGCTGGATCGTCTTGCCCGACTGGAACAGTTCGAGAATGTCGCCTGCGTCCATCCCCTTTTCGATCTTATATTCGCCGGGTTTGATCGGATCGTCCGAGCCGAAGAAGCGCGCTTCATTGCGAAAGCTGGACGCCGAGACGAGGCCGGCGGCTTCGAGGATTTCGCCCGCCTTCGCGATGCTCGCGCCCGGCGGGATGACGATTTCCGCATCCTTGGGCGCGCCGCCCGAGCAAGCGGCGAGGAGCAGGGCCAGGATCGTGATCGTTAGCCAGCGGAACGGATGCACGCTTTTCTCCTATTCGGCTCCTAAAGGAGACAAAAGATACGGACGCGCGCGCCCGGAATGTCTCCTTTGTCACTTTAGGCCGACCCTGCGACAAGGTGATAGAGCATGGCCGCGCAATGTAGGAAAGAGGCTTTTACAGCGCCCTCTTACCTCGCCATTCCCGTGAAAGCGGATACCCGGTTGCAAGCTTTGCTCACTGGGTTCCCGCTTTCGCCGGAATAACGAAGTTGCTTTTTGGCTCAGTCGATCGCCTTGACGATGACGCTGGCGTTGGTGCCGCCGAAGCCGAAGCTGTTGTTGAGCGCGGCCTTCACTTCGCGCTTCTTCGCCTTGTGCGGGACCAGGTCGACACCCTCGGTACCCTCGTCGGGATTGTCGAGGTTCAGCGTCGGCGGAACGATCTGGTCGCGGATCGCGAGGATGCAGAAGATCGTCTCGACAGCGCCCGCGCCGCCGAGGAGATGGCCGATTGCCGACTTGGTCGAGCTCATCGACACATTGGCGATTTCGTTGCCGAACAGGCGCTTGACCGCGCCGAGCTCGATCGTGTCGGCCATCGTCGAGGTGCCGTGCGCATTGATATAATCGATGTCCGAGGGTGTCATGCCCGCCTTTTTCAGCGCCATTTCCATCGAGCGGAACGCGCCCGAGCCCTCAGGGTGCGGCGCCGTCACATGATAGGCATCGCCCGACAGGCCATAACCGACGACTTCCGCATAGATTTTCGCGCCGCGCGCCTTGGCATGCTCATATTCCTCGAGCACGACGACACCCGCGCCCTCGCCCATCACGAAACCGTCGCGGTCCTTGTCATAGGGGCGGCTGGCCTGTTCGGGGCGGTCGTTATAGCTCATGTTCAATGCACGCGCCTGCGCGAAGCCCGCGATACCGATCGGGCAGATCGTCGCTTCGGCGCCGCCCGCAAGCATGATGTCGGCATCGTCGTCGCGGATCATGCGCGCAGCGTCGCCGATCGAATGCGCGCCGGTCGAACAGGCGGTGACGACGGCGTGGTTGGGGCCTTGCAGGCCATATTTGATGCTGACCTGGCCCGAGATCAGATTGATCAGGCGGCCATGGACGAAGTGCGGCGAAACGCGGCCCGGCCCCTTTTCGGCGAGCAACAGGCTTTCGCTTTCGATGCCCGGCAGGCCGCCGATGCCCGAGCCGATCGAACAGCCCGCGCGCAGCTTCATTTCGTCGGACATATCTTCGAGGCCCGCGTCCTCGATCGCCTGTCCCGCGGCGTCGATGCCATAGATGATGAAGGGATCGACCTGGCGCTGCACCTTATGGTCGACGCGCTTTCCGGGATCGAAGCCATATTCATGGTCAGGACCCTTCACCTCGCACGCGATCGTGCATTTCTGGTCCGACGCGTCGAAATGGGTGATCGTGCCAGCGCCCGATTTGCTCGCGAGCAGATTGGCCCATGTGGTTTCCACATCGGCGCCCAGCGGCGTCACCAAACCCAAACCCGTCACCACAACCCGGCGCATAGTCATTCCTTTCATCGGCCCCTGCCCCCGCAGGGCGCCGCGTCATTTGAGAAGACGCATATCCATAAAAAAAGCTTCCCGGCCACTGCGCGCGAACGCTCGGGACCGGGAAGCCGGAAACGCGTGGGCGGCGTCGCCGCCGCGTCCGGCCAGGCCGGACAGAGCCAAATCAGCCCTTGTTCGCTTCGATATAGTCGATCGCGTCCTTGACGGTGGCGATCTTTTCCGCCGCATCGTCGGGGATTTCGACGCCAAATTCTTCTTCGAACGCCATCACCAGTTCGACGATGTCGAGGCTGTCAGCGCCCAGATCGTCGATGAAGCTTGCTTCTTCGGTGACCTTGTCGGCTTCGACGCCCAGATGTTCGACGACGATCTTTTTAACCTTTTCGGCCGAATCGCTCATGCACAGTTCCTTTTTTCTGACTATGTCGTGAATGTTGAAAATTGCCCTAGTGCGCGTGGGCGGGACTGGCAAGAGGGCTGGCATCGGCCGTGCGGCGAAGCGCCGTATCGACCAAGACTTCCTCCGCAGCGCTGTAAGCCGATCGTGTCCCTTTCTGCCCCTCCGGCACCTGCGTGACGAAATAGGCAATGCCATCGCCGGCTTCAAGGTCGAACCACAAACCCGAACGCAATCCATAGGCATCGCCCGAATGACCGAGGCGCAGACGGCCGTCGCGGAACAGGCCGTCGCGGCAGGCAGGATCGCGCAGCGCCGGGCCGCCCGTGCTGTGCATAGCTATGCCATATTCGCAGAAGAAGCCGCCCGTCCCCTCGCCGCTCGTCGGGTGAACCGGCGCCATCGCTTCGAGCCGGGCGAGGCTTTCGGGTTTCAGGAACCCGTCGCCGCGGCGCAGCAGCATGATGCCGATGCGCGCGAGGCCGTTCGCCGAGATACGCAGCCCGCCCTGCGGACTGAACCCCGCGCCGTGGCGTGCGAGGCGATAGGTGCCAAGGTCGCAGCCGCCGTCCGCCGCCGGCACGACCGGACAGGCCGGCCGCGCTCCCTTCAGATCGTCACGCACCACATTGCCGCCGGCATCGTAGAGTATGACAGCGCGTGCGACCGCCGCGTCGCTGCAAGTCGGCCAGTTGAAACAGGCGTCGAGACCGAGCGGGCGAAACACGAGCCGCGTCATGGCCGTGTCGAAACGCTCGCCGGTCGCCCCCTCGATCGCCGCCGCGACGACGGGGTAATTGAAATTGGCATATGCGAAATCGCCGCCGGGAGGACGTGCCTTGTCCCACGCCGCGGGGTCGGCGAGCGCGGTCTCCAGGTCGGCGTCCAGCGGCAGCGCGTAATTGGTCGCGTCGTTTAGGCCGGAACGATGCCCCAGCAACTGCGCAAGGCTGATCGGGCGGTCGGGCCAGGCGGGGTGGCGGAGCCGCCAGCCCAGATAATCCGACACGTCGCGGTCGAGATCGAGCTTACCTGCCTCGACCAGCCGCAACACGCCGAGCGCCACGACGAGTTTCGAAACCGACGCCACGCGGACGGGGTCGTCGGGTGTGACCGCGCGGCCGCTAGCCCGGTCGGCGAGCCCCTCGGCGACGCGCGCCTCGACCTTTCCCTCGCGGTCAAAATGCACCGCCACCGCAGCGGGGGCCGGCGACGCGACCGATGTCAGCAGGGCTAGAAGCGAAAGCATGGCGGCATTTTGCGCAGCGCCCGGCGCAGCGTCAAGGCGCCGCCGGCGCGGGAACCACGCCCGATTCGCGAAGCGCCGTCGCGGCACGCTGGATCACGACCGGGGTGATGATGAACCGGCCCAGCACCTGTTCGGGCGTCGCACTGGCGGGCTGGCGTGTATAGGCGAGCAGGCGCAGCCACTGAGCACGCGCTTCCGCCACCTGTCCCTGCCGTGCCTGCACGATCGCCCGCACCATCATATATTGCGGCTCCATATTGCTCGGCGACGGCATATGATCGAGGATCTGGCGCGCCTCCTCTTGTTCGCCGCGCTGCGACAGGGTGAAGGCGAGCGTGACCGCGGGAACGCCGGGATAGGAGGAATCGAGCTGCAGCGACCGGCGGAGCAGCAGCTCGCCCTCGGTTCCCATCCCGCACGTCATCTTGAACAACCCAAGAAACCCGGACATGTCGGCATCATAGGGATTGAGCGCGATCGCAGCGTCGCCCATCGCGTTGCCGCCGGCACAGTTGCCCGCATAGAAGTTGGCGCGCGCCATTGCGAACAGGCCCGCAGACGAATTGGGGCTGCTTTCATAGGAGCGCTGCGCCAGTGCCCGGGCTTCCGCAAAGGCTTCGCGCCCCGCAGGCGTCGTGCGTTGGGGCTGCCAGTCTCCGAAACGCACGAGCGACAATGCCGTGAGTGCGACCGGATCGCGCGGGTTGGCCTTGACCGTCGCGCGGAGACACGCGTCGACGGGTTTCGCGTTCGCCACATTGCGCATCTGGCGCATCCGGTTGAACTGCGCGAGGCACGGAAAGCCAGGTGAGAAATTGTCGGGCTGACGTTGAACCTGATCGCGCACGATGACCCCATAGTCCCCAGCAAGCTGCGCGATGAGCGGCTCGATGGCGACGAATTCGGGCGTTTCATCCGGCGTCAGGCGCAATTGTTGCGACCAGATGGCGCGCTGATCCGCGACGCGGTTGAGCACAAGCGTGACGTCGGTATTGCCCTCGACCGTGCGGACGATCGACGTATCGAGCCGGTAATCGCTTTTGCCGACGGCCGCGCTGCCCGGCGCCTTCGCACTCAAAAGGTCGACGAGGTCGAAACGACGCAACCCATCGCGCAATTTTCCGTCGAGTGCCCGCGCCAAAGCGCGAGATTCCGGCAGGTTTCCTGCGACGGGCGCGCTGACTTCGATCAAGGGGACCGGTACCGGATCGCCGACGAACAACCGGTCGGCCTCGCCGCGGAGCGTCCAGAGCGTGAAAAGCGCGAGCGCGAGAAGGATGAGGACGACAATCCAGCGGCCAAAGCGAGCACCGCGGTCCGGCGCGCGCCGGGCGCCGCCGGGAACCGCCGCGCGGCCCGCGCCTCCGGCGACGGCGCCTGCGGTCTTGACGTCATCGTCGGCCGATGGTTCTTCCGCCGATCGCGCTGCCGGCGGCGCTGAGCGATACTGGACGACGACTTCATAGCTGCCCTGGGGAACGCGAAGGCGGTGAACCCACGGCGTATCGGCATAATAGCGATCGAGTAGGCTGCGCAGCCGCCCCACCATGACCCGGGGATAGCTGTCGACGGCCGGATCGAAATCTTCGCTGCGGCCCAGCGCCTCGGTCGCGATCGCATAAGCTTTGGGCGAGCTGCGTCCGCCGCGCAGGCGGTGCTCGACCAGGAACTGCAGCAGGCGCGACAGCACGGGCGAGCGGGTAAACATCGGAGAATCGAGCAGGCTCTCAAGCTCCGCCGCGATGATCCGGTCGACCTCGGCGGGGTCCTGTATCTCGTTCGTTTTCGCCTGGTCCATGCTACCCTCAAATACCCCTCGCGGGCGGTGCGGTAGATACGCCAATCAACTGGCGCGGCCACCCATTGTTACTTCGACGTAACGGTAACAAGGCGCCTGAACGCCATATCAGAAGAAAAGCACCGCGCCAATCTACGAGGAAAAACGCGAAAGCCGGTTAAGAATTGGTTATCAAATGGCAACATCGTGGCATGTGACCCCTTGTAACTGCCGCAGCTTCGAAACTGTGGCATTCTTTCCTCCATCGCGTCATTCCTACGATGATGCGGTGTGAGGCCAAAAGGCGAAAGGTGCGAGCTGGTCCCTGGCACCCTTCGATCCCCCTCAGGTCTCATTTTTAGACTTCGCCGGGCGACCCGACAGCCCCACCTGTTCTGTCGCCCGGCAAGTCGATACGCTTCACCGCTCATCGCATGACACGCCGTCCGGGCCAGAGCCGCAGCGCGAGCGCGGCGACCATGACGCTGCCAAAGACAATGCCGACGACACGCTTTTCCGGATCGGCGCCAAAGGCACGCCCAGCATAGCTCGCGGTGAAGATGAACCATATATAATAGACGCCAAAACGGTGCAGATGCCTCCACCATTTGCCGAGCCGCCTCTGCCAGGCGTCGGTCGAGGTCAGCGCCATCAGATAGATGATGATATAGGCCAGCCCGCCGCCGATCAGCGATTGCCAGGTCCGCCCCGGCGCATAGACGATGACGTTGATGCCGAGCGCGACGAGGTGAATCGTGTGCGCCAGCGCGAAGCCCAACCCCCATTGCCGTCGCCGGCGCAGCAGCGCGCGCGTCGTTGGCCCAGGCCAGCGACGCATGAGCGTCGATGCAAGGAAGGCGACAAGAAACAGCGGCAGTCCCGCCCGCGCGGTCCATCGTGCCGCTAGTCCCGCGCGTTCGGCAGCGTCCGCTCCGGCGAGCAATCCGGCGGCTACCGCAAGCAGCCCGGCAGCAAGGCCGAGCAGCAACGGAGTGGCACGACGATCGAGCCAAGCGGTCAAGTTCAGGCAGCACCGATATGCAACGCGCGATGCCCGTTACCGTGGAAGGCGGCCCTCATAATAATATAGCAGAGCATGGTTGCGACCCCCCTCTAGGTGCAACCTATATGAAAGGAGCGCCGGTTTCCACCGGCGCTCCAAAATTTTTCCTAAACGGCGCGCCGACTTACGTCGTGGTCGGCGTTTTGCAGGGACCAGTGTGGGTGCTGGTCATCTGCATGACCATTTCCATATCGCCGCCGGTCGGGACCTTGCCCTTGGTCGTGATGGTGACGTCGGTCTTCTTGGCTGCCATCGTGCCGACCATCGCCATGTCGACGGTCTGGCCGTTGGCCGTGCAGGTGCCCGCGACGTCGATCTTTCCGCCGGCGATGTCCTTCTTCGACCATTTGCACTCGCCGCCGTTGCCCGGACCCTTGGCGAGTTCAGCCGCGACATCTTCCTTGTCGACCTGTTCCTGCGTGAAGCACTGGTCCATGCCGCTGGCGCCTTCCATCATCTTCGCCATGCCGTCCTTCATTTCGGCGGGCATGCCGGGGACTTCGAACTTCACCAGCTTGACGTCGGTCTTCCAGTTACCCGCTTCGCGCTTCACCGGACCGCTCGCATTTTCGCTCTTGCCGCTGCAACCGGCCACTGCGACCAGCGCGCCAATGGCGGCTACCGTCAGAAATTTCTTCATACCCTGTCTCCTGTGACTATTCATTCGGGGGTTCTGTTTTGATTCATTGCGATTGTGGACCCGCCCCATCGATACCATATTGGCAGCAATGGCAATTCAGATTCGTACATCGCTCGATGAAATCGATACGGCCGAGGGTTATGTCCCGCACCGTCCGGCACGCCCCGACAAGGTCGAAGGCGGCAAACGATTCGAGTTAGTTAGCGACTATGAGCCCGCCGGCGACCAACCGACGGCGATCAAGGAACTGGTGTCGACGGCGCTCGACGGCGAGCGCGATCAGGTACTGCTCGGCGTCACCGGTTCGGGCAAGACCTTCACCATGGCGAAAGTCATCGACGAGTTGCAGCGTCCGGCGCTGATCCTCGCGCCGAACAAGATCCTGGCGGCGCAGCTCTATGGTGAGTTCAAGAGCTTCTTTCCGAACAATGCGGTCGAATATTTCGTCAGCTATTACGACTATTACCAGCCAGAGGCCTACGTGCCGCGGTCCGACACCTATATCGAGAAGGAGTCGAGTGTAAACGAGGCGATCGACCGCATGCGCCACTCGGCGACGCGTGCGTTGCTCGAACGCGACGACGTCATCATCGTCGCCTCGGTATCGTGCCTATACGGCATCGGCTCGGTCGAAACCTATTCGGCAATGATCTTCGATTTGAAGAAGGGTCAGGTCGCCGATAACCGCGAAATCATTCGCAAGCTTGTCGCGCTGCAATATAAACGCAACGATCAGGCATTCGCGCGCGGCAATTTTCGCGTGCGCGGCGACAGCCTCGAAATCTTCCCCTCGCACTATGAGGACATGGCGTGGCGCGTCAGTTTCTTCGGCGACGAGATCGAGGAAATCACCGAATTCGACCCGCTGACGGGCAAGAAGATCGCAAATCTCAACTATGTCCGCGTTTATGCGAACAGCCACTATGTAACCCCCGGCCCGACGCTGAAGCAGGCGTCGGAGGCGATCCGCCACGAGCTTGCTGAGCGGCTGAAGGAACTTGAAGCCGAAGGACGCCTGCTCGAAGCCCAAAGGCTTGAACAGCGCACCAATTTCGACCTGGAGATGATTGCCGCGACCGGTAGCTGCGCGGGGATCGAGAATTACAGCCGTTTCCTGACCGGCCGCCTGCCCGGCGAGCCGCCGCCGACCCTGTTCGAATATCTGCCCGACAACGCCCTGCTCTTCGTCGACGAGAGCCACCAGACGATCCCACAGATCGGCGCGATGTCGAAGGGCGACCATCGCCGCAAGATCACCCTCGCCGAATATGGCTTCCGCCTGCCGAGCTGCATCGACAATCGTCCGCTGCGCTTTGCCGAATGGGACATGATGCGGCCGCAGACAGTGAGCGTATCGGCGACGCCCGGGACGTGGGAGATGGACCGTACGCAGGGCGTCTTCGCCGAACAGGTCATCCGCCCCACCGGCCTGATCGACCCGCCAGTGTTTATCAAGCCGGTCGAGGAGCAGGTTGACGACCTGATCGCCGAGGCAAAGGCGACCGCGGCGGCGGGATACCGCACGCTCGTCACGACACTGACGAAGCGCATGGCCGAGGATCTTACCGAATTCCTTCACGAAGCGGGGCTCAAGGTCCGCTACATGCACTCGGACGTCGAGACGCTCGAGCGTATCGAGATCATCCGCGACCTGCGGCTCGGGGTGTTCGACGTGCTGGTCGGGATCAACCTGCTGCGCGAGGGGCTCGACATTCCCGAATGCGGGCTCGTGGCGATCCTCGACGCCGACAAGGAAGGCTTTTTGCGCAGCGAAACCTCGCTCGTCCAGACGATCGGCCGCGCGGCGCGCAATGTCGACGGCCGCGTCATCCTCTATGCCGACCGCATCACCGGCAGCATGGAACGCGCGATGCGCGAGACCGACCGGCGCCGCGAAAAGCAGGAAGCGTATAACGCGGAGCACGGCATCACCCCGACGACGATCAAGCGCAACATCGGCGACATCATCGCGCATGTCGCGTCGAAGGATCAGGTGACGATCGACATCGGCGACGACAAGCCCGCGCACATGGTCGGCCATAATCTGCGCGCGTACATCCAGGAGCTCGAAAAGAAGATGCGCGACGCCGCCGCCGACCTGGAATTCGAAGAAGCGGGCCGACTGCGCGACGAAATCCGCAAGCTCGAAGCCGATGAACTAGGCCTGCCCGCGGACGAACAAGTCGCGCCGCGCGTCGGGCGCTCGAACGAGGGCAAGCCGGGGACACGCAAGGGGCGTTTTGGGAAGCAGAGCAAGACCAAGTGGGGGCGGTGAGCTACTCCGGTTTGGATTAATCCCTGGCCCCAACTCCTAGCGTCAAAGCCAAGGCGCTGGCAAAGGAAGCAAATGATGGCACGGGAAACACTCCCTTTGACCCGGCGGACTATCTCGAAACCGCTGAGGACATCCGCTATTATTTAGAGGCGGCGATGGAGGGAAATGATGCAAAGCACATCGCCAGCGCGCTAGGGGATGTTGCGCGATCGAAGGGAATGACCGAAATCGCACGGCAAACCGGACTCGGAAGACAAGCGCTCTACAACGCGCTTTCCAAGAACGGAAATCCCACGCTGGAGACGCTGACAGCAGTTCTTGACGCGCTTGGCCTGCAATTATCGGTACAACCCGTGGTTGCCTGATCCCATGCTTCGACAAAACGTATACGTTTTCCGATAAGCGTCCTTGCCCCCGCCGTTTCGGCTGCCTAGGGTCCGCCCCGCAACGGGGAGAACCATCAATGAAAACAGGTCTGTCGCTTATCGCCCTGGCGCTTGCCGCCGCCGCGCCCGCCGCCCTTTACGCGCAGGACAAGCCTGCCGACGAGAAGGCCAAGGCCGAAAAGGCCGCCGATTATGAACCGCAGGTTCGCACCACCAAGCTGTCGGGGACATTCGGCGGACAGCGGATCAACTATGCCGCAACGATCGGCGAGACGATCATCAAGAATAAGGACGGCGTGCCCGAAGTCGCGGTCGTCACCACTTCATACGTCAAGGAACCGCGCGATCCCAATCGGCCGATTACCTTCCTGTTCAACGGCGGCCCGGGGTCGGGCACCGTCTGGTTGATGATGGGGGCGTTCGGGCCAAAGCGCGTGGCGATCCCCGGCAATGGCACCGACGACGGCGCTCCGCCCTATCCGATCGTCGACAATCCCGACGCGCTGCTCGATGTCACCGACGTCGTGTTCATCGACCCGCCGGGTACCGGCTTCTCGCACCTGATCGGCAAGGCGGACCCAAAGGATTATTACGGCGTCACGCAGGACGCAAAGCTGGTTGCCGAGGTGATCCGCCGCTGGCTCAACGACAATGGCCGCTGGAACAGCCCCAAATATCTGGGCGGCGAAAGCTATGGCACGACGCGTTCGGCCGCGGTCGCCAACCAGTTGATGAACGAGACATATAATGATGTCGCGCTGAACGGGATCATCCTGATCTCCACCGTGCTCGATTTTGCTGCGGGCGCCGATACGCCGGGCAATGAATTGTCGCCGATCACCAATCTGCCCTCGATGGCCGTGACCGCGCTCTATCACGGCAAGGCGACGGCTTCGTCGCCCGAAGCCTTTGCCGAGGAAGCACGGCAATGGGCGATCGGCCCCTATGCCACCGCGCTGCTCAAGGGTCAGAAATTGCAGGGCGAGGAACGCGCCGCGATCCGCCGCGAACTGTCGCGCTTTACCGGCCTGTCCGAAACCTTCCTGGAAAATGCCGACCTGCGCGTCACGCCGAGCCGCTTCTACAAGGAATTGCTGCGCGACCGCGGGCTGACCGTCGGCCGGCTCGACAGCCGCTACACGGGCAAGGATTATGACAGCGCGGGCGAAAGCCCGGACAATGATCCGAGCTTCTATGGCATCGACGCAAGCTATACCGCGGCGATCAATAGCTGGAGCCGCGACGGGCTGGGGTTCAAGACCGACCGCGAATATCAATCGATCGGCCGGATCGGGGGTCAATGGGACTGGCGGATCGGCGACCGCGACAGCAACTCCTATCTGAATGTCGCGCCCTATATCGGGCAGGCGCTGCGCGAAAATTCGGGGCTGAAGGTGCTTGTCGCACAGGGCTATTATGATTTCGCGACGCCCTTTTTCGCCGCCGAATATGCGCTGTCGCGCACCGGCATCCCCCAGGACCGCATTCAATATACCTATTATGGCGCGGGTCACATGATGTATATCCGCGACGAGGACCGCCATAAATTGTCGGCGGATATCCGGGCCTTCATTCGCGGACGCTGATCATTGAAGGGGCGCCCGGCGGGCGCCCCTTTTTCCCTTAGCGAAGAACGCCCTTTGCCTTCATCGCGCGTGCGTAGAAGATCAGCGCGAGCAGGATGATCCAGATGGTGATGTTGACATAAAGCGGCACGTTGCCAAGCAGCTTCTTCATCGTCTCGCCATTCTGTACCAGTTGATAGTAGGTTACGCCGAGCAGCCCGACTGCCGAGACCAGAAAAGCCGTGACTGCATGGCGCGACCGCGCCAGCAATAGGATCGATCCGAGCAGCGAGCCGAACCCGCCAAGCGCCCAGCAGATGTTCGACCACACGGGCGCCGCGAGGACGAATGCCTTCTGCTCCTCGGTGTATTGTGACAGCCAAGCGGCATTCTGCATGCTGGTCAGAGTAAAATCGACCGCGGGAAAGGCATTCCAGAGGAGCGAAAGCCCCCCGATCACCCACAAGTGCCACGGCGTTTTTGCAACTTCGGTCATGTTCGTCTCCCCCCTCCAGAAAGATCAGGCGAAGCTATCATCCTTTGCCGTCGCCATCAACGATGTGATATAGTCGCGTAATACAGCAATGTTACGATCGAAATAGCCGATGTCGCGGTATGTGCGCGCCTGCATCACCGCACCCTCCATCACCGTCAGCACGAATTCGCCGAGCGCCCGGCGGTCGGCGTCCTTCGGCAGCCGGTCCGCCGCGGCGTCGAAGCAGCCGGCAATCGCGGTGGACCAGTTGGTGAAATTGGCCGCCATCAGGTCGCGCACCACCGGGTCGGGCTCGTGAATCTCGAGCGCGAGGCTGCCGATCGGACAGCCATAGGTGCAGTCGGTGACGATCAGATGCGTGCGATAGCCGGTGAGCAGCGCAAAAATACGCTCTATCGGATCGTCCACACCCTCCCAGTTCGGCGCCAGCAGCATCTCGTCGATCCCGTCGCGATAAAGTTCGAGTACGCCGACGAGGACGTCCTGCTTGCCCGGGAAGAAATGATAGAGGCTGCCCGAATGGACCTGGCTGCGCGACAATATGTCGGAGACCGAGGTCGAGAGATAGCCCTTCTCCCAGAACAGCTCCATCGCGGTCATCAGGATGCGGTGACGCGTGTCGGCGGCGTTCATGATGCCCCTTCCTATCCGGCGCGATCATAGGCGGCGCGGAGCCAGGCTGCTACCCGGTCATCTGCCTCGTCGGCGGCGATACGGACGCGATGCGAGACCATCGCGTTCCAGCTCCCCGCAAGTTCGAGCTTTCCCGTCGGTTCCTCGCCCTTCAGCGCGAGGCCAATGTCGAAGCGATCCTTGGTCGACGGCTGGAGCAGCGCGAACTGTTTTTTGCGGCGCAGGCTGACATAGCCCTTCTTTGGCGCCAACTCGACATCATCGCCGAAACCCTGAACGAGCGCGATCAGCCGGTCATATAGCGGACGCCAATGCGCCCTCGCGCCGTCGAACGCAGCTTCGACCAACGCGTCGCCGTCCTGCGACAGCGATGACGACGCGTTCGCGGCATGGACGATCATATTGGCGTAGCCGTGCCCGAGGCCATGTTCGGATTTGAGGTGATTCACCAGTGCCATATGGCCGGAAATGCCGGTCGCGCGCGCCGCGGCGACCCATTCGCCCAGCCCGTTGCCAGTCTTGGCACGGAGGCTTTCGCCCATCTTCTCGAATTCGTCGGCCATCGGCGTCCTCCCTCGTCAAGATGAGTTGATTGAACATTCAACCAAGGATTTTGTCAAGAGACTTGGCAAGAGGATGGCAAGCCCCGATATGCGCGCAATGTGTGTCGTCGCCCTCGCCCACCAAGCCCATCCCGACTGGCCCCTCATTCTCATCGGCAATCGCGACGAGTTCCACGCGCGCCCCGCCGCGCCGCTCGCGGAATGGGACGACGGCAGCGGGATCATCGCTGGCCGCGATCTTCAGGCCGGCGGCACCTGGCTTGGCGTCCACCGCCCCAGCGGCCGCGTCGTTGTCGTGACCAATGTGCGCGGCGCCATGCCCGATCCCGACAAGGAGTCGCGCGGCGCGCTGGTGGTCGACCTGCTGCGCGGCGAAGGGCGCTTCGCCGACCCTGCGGCCGACGACCTACCGCGCTTCAACGCGTTCAACCTGTTCACGGTGGACGGCGGCGCGCGGCTGCTGACCAATCGCCCCGTCCCGTTGATCATCCCGCTGGAGTCCGGCGTCCACGCGCTCGCCAACGAGCCGGTCGACGCCCCCTGCCCGCGCGCCGAGCGTCTGCGCCTCGCACTGGAGGCCGTGGTCGCAGCGGGCGCCGAGCCGGAGAGCCTGCTTGAAACGCTGAAGAAAGAAGACGACCCCGCACTGTTCCTGCGCGGCGACGTCTATGGCACGCGCGCTTCGACGCTCGTCGCGGTTTCGGCGGGCGGCGACGTCCGGATGATCGAGCGGCGATACGAAAAGGGCGGCCGTCCCGCTGGAACGACCGCCCTCGAATTTCGTATCGGCTGAGCCAGCGCTTATTTCGGCGCGATCACCATCAGCATCTGACGGCCTTCGGTACGCGGGTGCGCTTCGACCTTCGCGATCTCGGCGGTCAGTTCGGCAACGCGCTGAAGCACGTTGAGGCCAAGCTGCGTGTGGCTCATTTCGCGGCCGCGGAAGCGCATGGTCATCTTGACCTTGTCGCCTTCCTCGAGGAAGTCGAAGACCTTCTTCATCTTCACATCGAAATCATGATCGTCGATGTTCGGACGCATCTTAATCTCTTTGATTTCCTGCGTCTTCTGGCTCTTGCGTGCGAGGTTCGCCTTCTTCTGCGCCTCATATTTGAACTTGCCGACGTCGAGGAATTTGCACACCGGCGGATCGGCGTTCGGAGAGACCTCCACCAGGTCGAGACCCACCTCGGCCGCCTGCTCGATCGCTTCGGCCGTCAGCATTACGCCCAGATTTTCACCTTCCTCGTCGATCACACGAACTTTCGGAGAGGAGATGAATTCATTGTAACGCGGGCCGTTTTTCGGCGGCATCGGTGCCATTGGGCGACGGGTCATGGGCGGTGGTATAGCTGTATCTCCTGGGTCGTTTAAAATAGGCGTGCAGCATCGACGCAAAAACACGCGTGGTGGTCATATAGTGATCAAAGCGCCGTCGTAAAGGGCGCGCCGCTCACCTTATAACGCTTTTCGGGCCGACTGTGGCTGCTCTGCCACTACCATTTTGTCGGCGCGGGATCGACGACGCGGAAGCCGCCTGCGCCGATCTCGCTAACCTCGAGCGCACGCTCGGCGATCCCGCGATTGCTGAAGCGGAAAATGCCGTCGATACCGCCGAAACCGTCGGCAGCGAGCAAGCGGTTCGCCGGGAAATTGGTACCCGGTTTCCAATCGCGCGCGATGCGTACCGTCAACAGCACCGAGTCGTAACCGAGACTCGCGAGCCGATACGGCGCCTTTCCGAAGCGCGTGCGATATTTGGTCGCGAGTTGGCCGTAGAGGCCGTCCGAGACGCTGGCGAACCACGACCCGCGCATCACCGCGCTGCTGCCGAGCGCCGCGTCGGTGTTCCAGAGTTCCGTGCCCAGGATTTGCTTGTTCCCCGTCGTCTTGATCACGGGAACGGCGCGGATCGCATTGCCGCCGCTGTCGGCAATCAGCACCGCGTCCATCGCGCCGGCGTTGGCGATCCGCCGCGCCGCGCCCGTCAGCGCGGTCGCGCTGCGGTCATAGCTTTCCACCGCGACGAGCGTGCCGCCCGCCTGGGCCACCGCAGCGCGGAACGCCGCGGCCGAACGGTCGCCATAGACATTCTTGGGAACGAGAGCGCCGAAACGCTGATGTCCCTTGGCGCGCGAAAAGGCGACGACGCGTTCGACCGACTGGCCGGGAACGAAGCCCATGATAAAAACGCCGTTGCCCGCAACGCTGCTGTCGTTCGAGAAGCTTAGCACCGGCACCTTCGCTTCGCGTGCGACCGGCGCGACTGCGGTGACGTCTTCGCTGAGCAAGGGGCCGAGGATCAGCTTATTGCCGTCGGCGACCGCTTGCCGCGCCGCCGCGGCGGCGCCGAGCGCCGTGTCATAAGTGGTGATGCGCACGCGTTCGGTGCGCGAGTCGAGCAGCGCCAGCGTCGTCGCATTGGCGATCGCCGTACCCACGTCAGCATTCGGGCCCGTTTGCGGGACGAGTAGCGCAACGCGATGGCGATCGGTGTCAGTGGGAAGGCCGGGGCCGACATTGTCGTCCGGGTTTGTCGGCGGCGGCGGGGTCGCCGGGCCGTTCGACTTGGGCACGACCTGACACGCTGCGAGCAGACCCGCCATCGCCGCCACACCCAGCCCGCGCAACATTTGGCGGCGGGCCGGTGCATTATTTTGGCGCTGGGCGACAGTTTCTGCCATTTTCAGCGTCATGCCAGATTCGAACATCTCAGATTCTCCCTTGCCCGGTCTCTATATCGTCGCGACGCCCATCGGCAACCTTGGCGACATCACCCCGCGTGCCGCCAAAACGCTCGCCTCCGCTGGCGTGATCGCCGCAGAGGATACGCGCGTGACCGCGAAACTGCTGTCGCATCTGGGTTTGCGTGTTCCGATGACCCCCTATCATGATCATAGCGACGAACGCACCCGCGCCGCGCTGGTTGCGCGAATGGAGCAAGAAGTTGTCGTTTTGGTGTCGGACGCCGGCACCCCGTTGATTTCGGACCCCGGCTACAAGCTCGTCCGGGATGCGCGTGCGGCGGGACGGCATGTCACCACCCTGCCCGGCCCCTGCGCCGCGATTGCCGCTATCACGCTGTCGGGCCTGCCGAGCGATCGTTTCCTGTTCGCGGGCTTCCTGCCCAACAAGGCAAAGGCGCGCGCCGACACTCTCGCCGAATTCGCGGCGCTGCGCGCCACTCTGGTCTTTTATGAAAGCGGTCCACGGCTGTCGGCGTCGCTTTCCGCGATGGCCGAAGGGCTCGGCGATCGCGAGGCGGCGGTCGCGCGCGAGATCAGCAAGATGTTCGAGGAATGCGTCACGGGCACGCTGACTGAACTCTCTGAGCGCTACGCCGATGCGCCGCCCAGGGGCGAGATCGTCGTGATCGTCGGCCCGCCGGGCGGGATTGTGGCCGAGGCGGCCGACGATGCGACCCTCGATGCAGCGCTCCGCGACGCCATGGCCGACAAACCCGTCGCGCAGGCGGCAAAGGCGGTGGCGAAACGCTTCGGGCTCGACCGCCATGACGTCTATGCACGCGCGCTGACACTGAAAGAGCAGGCTTGAACCGCGCCGCCGCCGAAGCACGTGGGCGCAAGGCCGAGCGCCGCGCCGCATGGTGGCTGCGCCTTCACGGCTGGCGCATTTTGGGCGAGCGGCTCCGCGTGCCCGTCGGCGAAGTCGACCTTGTTGCGCGACGTGGGCGGACCGTCGCCTTTATCGAAGTCAAATGGCGCGATCGCGCCACCGATCTCGACCTTGCCATCGACCAATATCGCCTGCGCCGCGTCGCTGCAGCCGCCGAAATGCTGAGCCCGCGCTTCGCGGGACCACGCGACGATATCCGCATCGACGTGATGCTTCTTGCGCCAAGGCGCCTGCCACGCCATCTGGTCCACGTCTGGCAACCCTGAGGAAGAAATAATGACCCTGCGCGCCGCGGTACAAATGGACCCGATGGATGGTATCAATATCGGGGGCGACAGCAGTTTCCACCTGATCCTGAAGGCGCTCGAACGCGGTTACGAGCTTTATCATTATGACGTGCGCGGATTGACGTGGGAGGCCGGGCGGTTGACGACGAAAGCGCACCGCATCATCGAGGCGCAACGTGAGGCAGGCGCGCACTACAAGTTCGGCGATGAAGTGCTGCTCGACCTAGGCCGCGATATCGACGTCGTCCTGATGCGACAGGATCCGCCCTTCGACCTCGGTTACCTCACCGGCACCTGGCTGCTAGAACGCATCGCGGGCGAGACGCTGGTGGTGAACGACCCGGTCTCGGTCCGCAACGCGCCGGAAAAAGTGTTCGTGCTCGATTTCCCCGAGTTCATGCCGCCGACGATGGTGACGCGCGAGCTGGACGCGGTGAAGGATTTTCAGGCGCGTCACGGTGCCGTGGTGATCAAGCCGCTGCACGGCAATGGCGGCAAGGCGGTATTCAAGATCGACGCCGACGGCGGCAACCTCGGCGCGCTTGTCGAACTGTTCGGACAGGTGTGGCCCGAACCGTTTATGGTGCAGCAGTTCCTGCCGAGTGTCAGCAACGGCGACAAGCGCATCGTGCTCGTCGACGGCGAGGTCGCGGGCGCGATCAACCGCAAACCCGGCGAAGGCGAATTCCGTTCGAACCTGGCAGTCGGCGGCTATGCCGAGGCGGCCGAACTCACTCCGCGCGAGCAGGAAATCTGCGACGTGCTCGGCCCGCAACTGCGCGAACGCGGGCTGGTCTTCGTCGGTATCGACGTCATCGGCGGCGAATGGCTGACCGAAATCAACGTCACGTCGCCCACCGGGATCGTTGCGATCGACCGTTTCAACAACAGCGATACGGCGGGAATGATCTGGGACGCGATTAAGCGGCGGATCGGCTGACGCGCCCGCGCGTTCCCTAATCATGACCGACTTCATCCTGAACTTGATACAGAGTTGGGGCTATGTGGGGATTTTCATCCTCATGTTCCTCGAAAATGTGTTCCCGCCGATCCCGTCCGAGGTGATCATGGGGCTTGGCGGCATCGCGGTCGCGAAGGGTCATTTCGATTTCTGGACGCTCGTCGCGGTCGCCGTTGCGGGAACGACCGCGGGCAACTGGATCTGGTACGGCATCGGCCGCTGGATCGGTTACGAACGGCTCAAACCCTTCATCGACCGCCACGGACGCTGGCTGACGCTCGACTGGGCGGAGGTCGAGCGACTGCACGCTTTCTTCCTGAAATATGGACCCGCGATCGTCTTCATCGCGCGCTTCATGCCCGTCGCGCGGACAATGGTGTCGCTGCCCGCAGGTATGGTAAAGATGAACCAGGCAAAATTCTTGGTTTGGACCGCCGCCGGATCGACGGTCTGGATCGCCGCGCTCGCGGGCGCGGGCAATTGGTTCGGTGGAAAGTTCGCAAACCTCGACGCTTTTGTCGGCCCCGTCGCGCTGGTCGCGATCGGATCGCTTGTGGTGATCTATATCTACCGCGTCATCACCTGGAAGCCCAAGCAGGCGAACTAGGCGCGCGGGTGCGCGCTCCGGTAGATATCGAGCAGATGAGCGGCATCGACCGCGGTATAAATCTGCGTCGAGGCAAGGCTCGCATGACCGAGCAATTCCTGAAGGCTGCGCAGATCGGCACCCCCGGCAAGCAAATGCGTCGCGAAACTGTGGCGTAGGGCGTGCGGCGTCGTGCGTTCGGGAAGCCCCAGCGCGCGGCGAGCCGAGCGGACGCTGGCGCGAACGACGCCGGGCTGAAGCGGCCCTCCGCGTGCGCCGAGGAAGACCGGCGTATCCTTGGCGATCGGCCAGGGACAAGCCTCGACATAGCGCGACACCGCGCTCGCGACGGCGGGCAGGATCGGCACGATGCGCGTCTTGTTCCGCTTGCCCGTCACGCGCAATGTCTCGCCGAGCGGCAACGCCGCGCCCGTGAGCGACAGCGCCTCGCCGATGCGCAGCCCGGCGCCATAGAGCAGCAACAGCAGCGCAAAATCGCGCGCACCGACCCAACCCTCGCGCGCATTGTCCTCTACATCCTGCGCAAGTTGCAACGCCTCGGCGGGCGAGACAGGGCGCGGCAGCCCCTTTTTCACCCGAGGCCCGCGCATCTGCGGCACGCTGGCATTCGACCCGCCGACAAAACGCAGGAAAGTGCGCAGGGCCGAAAGCTCGCGAGCCGCCGACGCATTGCCAAGCCCCTCGGCCCGGCGGTCGGCGAGATAGGCGCGCAGGTCGTTCGGGGTCAGTGCCTTCAGCATGCGCGCATCTACCGCACCCCCGCGATGCCGCGACAGGAAGTCGCAGAAACGCTCGGCGGTCGCTATATAGGCGCGGCGCGTATGCTCCGACCGGCGCTTCTCGTGCGCCAGATGGGCATCCCAGTCGCGGATCAAATGCTGCGGCAAACCATATCCCCATTCCCGTTCGCATCGAGCGAAGTCGAGATGCCCATCGGCGGCGCGCTAGGTCGAGGGGTGTCTCGACTTCGCTCGACACGAACGGGTCGAGAGTAAGCTAGTGGGTTTTGACAACCTCGGAAAGGATGCTGTCGAGAAGCAGGATCCCGTCGTCGCTCACCGCCAGCCGATCGCCGTTTTGCCACATCAACCCCTGCGCGGTCAGCCGTGCCACCGCGTCGGCATCCACGAACGCCTCACGTAGCAGCCCGCTCCGCGCTTCGATCCGCGCCAGGTCGATCCCTTCGGTCAGCCGCAGCCCCATCAGCATCGCCTCGGTCGCACGTTCGTGCGCCGGCAGGTCGGTTTCGACTTTCAGGCCGTGGCCGTTGCGCTCCACCGCCGCGATGAAATTTTCGGGCTTCTTGTGCCGCTCGGTCGCCTGCGCGAGGCGCCGCCCGTGCGCGCCGGGACCGACCCCCGCATAATCAGCGTAACGCCAATATGCCAGATTGTGCTGGCTCTCCTGCCCGACGCGCGCATGGTTCGACACCTCGTACCGCGGCAAGCCGGCCGCGCGCGTCATCGCCTGTGTCGCGTCGAACAGATCGGCGGCGGTATCACCGTCTGGGATAATAAGATCGCCCTTCGCCGCGAGCGTCGCAAAGCGCGTGCCGGGCTCAATGGTGAGCTGATAGAGCGAGAGATGGTCGGTGCCGAAGGCGAGCGCTCCCGCCAGCTCGGCTTCCCATGCGGCCATCGACTGGCCAGGCCGCGCATAGATCAGGTCGAAGCTTACGCGCGCGAAATGCTCCTGCGCGGTCGCGATGGCACGGCGCGCCTCGTCCTCGCTGTGCGCGCGGCCAAGAAATTCAAGCACTTCGGAATCGAAGCTCTGCACGCCTATCGAAACGCGGTTGACCCCGGCCGCAGCAAGGTCGGCGAAATTGGCGACCTCGACCGAATTGGGGTTGGCCTCAAGCGTGATCTCGACGTCATCGGCGAGGCCCCACGCGTCGCCCGCCGCCGCGATCACAGCCGCAACAGTCGCAGGCGGCATCAGGCTGGGCGTACCGCCGCCGAAGAAGATCGACCCTACCGTCCGCCCCGGCAGCAACGCCGCCTCATGCCGCAGGTCGGCGAGCAACGCCTCGCGCCACACCGCCTGATCGACGCTTTCGCGGACATGGCTGTTGAAGTCGCAATAGGGGCATTTGCTGACGCAAAACGGCCAATGGACATAAAGGGCAAGCGGTTCGGGCATGTGGGGCGATATAGGGCATCGTCCCGGAAAGTCAGCCCGCCTCGCCGCGCACCCAGAGCAATATGGCTTCTGCTGCCTCTGCCGCTGATAACGCGGTAATATCGAGATCGAACCGTCTGTCGCAATGATCGAGCAAGACAGGTCTTTCAGCGCCGTCAGCAAGGACCGCCGCATCGGTCAGCTTTCGCGTTCCCGCGCGGCCGGGATCGGCGATCCGCCGCGCAAGCTCGGCGGGGGCACAGCGCAGATGCACTCCATATAGTGGAACACCGCGCGCATCGGCGAGCCGGCGGATCGCGTCCTGCCACTCCTCGCCCCAGTTGCGATCACGCCCCGGTGCGATGGTCAGCAAGATCGGCGTACTGCCCGGCAGATGTGTCGCACGATCAAAAACGATGGCGCGCACGGCTCTGACCGTCTTGCGAAATTCTTCGGATCCGAAATCGGTGGTCGCAAACGCGGGATCGTAAATCGTGTGATTGTCGATCAGCCGCGCGTCGAGAGACTGCGCGACTATCCGGCCAATGGTCAGTTTGCCTACCCCCGCAAGACCATTAAGTTCGACGATCATGGCTGGAGCATGGCGCGAGTTCGCCCTTCCCGCAACCTCAATCGATTTGCTGAAAAGCCCCCGCCACCAGTTTCGCAAACGCATCGGCGCGGTGGCTGATCGCATGCTTTTCCGCCGGATCGATTTCCGCATAAGTCAGTGCGTTACCGGTCGGCACGAACACCGGATCATAACCGAAGCCCAGCAGCCCGCGCGGCGGCCACGTCAGGCTGCCTTGCGCCCGCCCCTCGAACACTTCGGCATGGCCGTCGGGCCAGGCGAGCGCGAGGGTGCAGACGAAGCAGGCGCTGCGGTCGACGTCCGGCCCCTGCTCGGCCAGCAGCCCTTCGACCTTGCCCATCGCCATATACCAGTCGCGGCCGGGCTCGCCCTCGAACACCTGCCGTTCGGCCCAGTCTGCGGTATAGACGCCAGGGCGCCCGCCGAGCGCCGCGACCTCGAGCCCGCTGTCGTCGGCGAGCGCGGGCAAGCCCGCCGCCGACGCGCTTGCGTGCGCCTTCAGCAGCGCGTTTTCGCGAAAGGTCGTCCCGGTCTCCTCGGGCTCGGGAAGCCCGAGGTCGCCCGCCGACACGGGCTCGATCCCGAACGGGTCGAGCAGCGCGCGAATTTCGCGCACCTTGCCTGGATTGTGGCTGGCGATGACCAGCTTGCCGGGGGCGAGCCTGCGCGTCATGTCAGCGCCCCGTCGCCTTGTCCTGAGCCGCGAAGATTTCGCCGCAGCCGATGCGCGCGAGGCGGAGCAGACGGAGCAGGCCTTCCTCGTCATAGGTCGCGCCCTCGGCGCTCGCCTGCACTTCGACGATCTGGCCTTTCGCGGTGAGCACGAAATTGCCGTCGGCCTCGGCGACCGAATCCTCATCATAGTCGAGGTCGAGCACCGGCGTGCCATTATAGATGCCACACGAGATCGCGCCGACCTTGTCCGTGATCGGATCCTCGGCGATCGTCTTCGCCGCGAGCAGCTTGTCGACCGCAAGGCGCAGCGCGACCCACGCGCCCGAAATCGACGCCGTGCGCGTGCCGCCGTCGGCCTGGATCACGTCGCAATCGATGATGATCTGGCGCTCGCCGAGCTTCTTCATGTCGACGACGGCGCGCAAGCTACGCCCGATAAGTCGCTGGATTTCCTGCGTCCGGCCCGACTGCTTGCCCTTCGCCGCTTCGCGGCTGCCGCGCGTGTGCGTGGCGCGGGGCAGCATGCCATATTCGGCGGTGACCCAGCCCGCGCCCTTGCCGCGCATCCACGACGGCACCTTCTCGTCGACGCTGGCGGTCACAAGCACCTTCGTATTGCCGAAGCTGACGAGGACGCTGCCCTCCGCATGGATGGTGAATTCGGTTTCAATTCCGATGGGGCGCATCTGATCGGGCGCGCGGCCTGAGGGGCGCATAAACTATCCTTTCGATTGGTGATTGCGGTGGCCCTTAGGCCGCCGGCCTCATTCGCTCAACCGCATCTTGAAGAAATCGAGGATTTCGTCGCGCGCCTGCGCCGTCGGCTGGCCCGCCTCGTCGATCAGATGGATGGTCACGACGCTATGCGGGTTCTTCATCGGGCTGTCGGGGTTCGCCGCGCTGTCGGGCAGCACCTTGCCGATAAACCGATCGCCGAGTGCATCCTCATAGGCGGCAAAGCGCGCCGCCTTGCAATATTTGTCGCCCTCGAACCGATATGCGAGCACCGTCAGATCCTCAGCGTCCATCCGGGCCTTCACCACTGCAAGCTCATCCGGCGCAATGTGCATTCCGGCCGGGTCGCTCAGCGGCAGCGACGGCTGCGCAAGCACGGGTGCGAGCACCGACGGTTCTAGCATCATCGACAGCGCGAAATTGCCGGTGAAGCACATACCGATCGCGCCGACGCCCTTGCCGCCGCATTCCTTGTGCGCCTGCGCCGCCAATGCGCGCAGCCACTGTGTCGCGGGTGAGCTTTCATTGGCCTGAAAGGCGCGAAACTGGCGGCTGATGCACCCGCCGATCATCGTGAACAACATGCGAGGCGCCCGGGGCACCGCCCCATCCTTGCCGAAAATATGTGGCATATAGACGGTAAAGCCCGCATCGCGGACCCAGCGCGCGAACCGCGCGACATGCGGGCTGATGCCGGGCATTTCGGTCATCACGATCACCGCGGGGCCGCTGCCCATTGTGTAGACGCGATGCTTGCGACCGAGCAGGACGATGTCGCGGTGGTCGAAGTCGCTCAGCGGATCGTCGCGGTCGAGTGGCGGTGTCGTCATGAATTTTCTCCCCGGCGGAGGCTAACGCGACTTACGCGCGCAGGCCAGCAAAGCTTGCCCCAACCCCTCCCCATCCCTAAATCCCTCTTATGACCACCCCGCCGATCACCGAACTCACCACGCGCGCCCGCGACGTGTTCCGGCTGGTCGTCGATGCCTATCTTGAAACCGGCCAGCCGGTCGGATCGCGCACCTTGTCGAAGCTCGCGGCGCTCAACCTTTCGCCCGCGTCGATCCGCAACGTGATGCAGGATCTGGAGGAGTTCGGCCTGCTCGCCAGCCCGCACACCAGCGCCGGGCGCCTGCCGACCGAACAGGGGCTGCGTCTTTTCGTCGACGGGATGATGCAGGTTGCCGAGCCCTCGGCCGAGGATCGCGCACAGATCGAGGCGAGCCTGTCGGACGCCGGCCCGATCGAAAGCGCGCTCGCGCAGGCGACGTCGGCCCTGTCGGGGCTGTCGGCGTGCGCGGGCCTCGTGCTCGTTCCCAAGCATGAACGCGTGCTCAAACAGCTTGCCTTCGTGCCTTTGTCGGCGAGCCAGTCGCTTGTGGTGCTCGTCGCGGGTGACGGAACGGTCGAGAACCGCGTCATCGACATTCCGGTGGGGCTCAACCCGTCGGCCCTGGTCGAGGCGGGAAATTATATCAGCGCGACGCTGTCGGGTCTGACGCTGACTGAAGCGATGGCGCGCGTTCGCCATGAGATTGAGGCCGAGCGTATCGCGATCGACCGCGCCGCGCAGGATCTGGTCAGCCGCGGCCTGGCCATATGGTCGTCCGACGGGGCCGACCGCCCGGTGCTGATCGTCCGCGGGCAGGCCAACTTGCTCGACGAAAATGCGGTCGGCGACCTCGACCGCGTACGCCAATTGCTCGACGAGCTCGAAACCAAGCAGGACATCGCGCAATTGCTCGACAGCGCGCGCGAGGGCGCCGCGACACGAATTTTCATCGGGTCGGAGAATAAATTATTCTCGCTTTCGGGCTCGTCCGTGATAGCGGCGCCCTATCGCGGATCGGACGGACGTGTCGTCGGCGTGGTCGGGGTCATCGGCCCGACGCGCTTGAACTATGCCCGGATCGTTCCCATGGTGGATTTTACCGCACAATCGCTCTCCAGACTGATACGATAGGTTTATGACGAACATTGAAAATGACACGCCGGTCGACGACGGCGCGAACCCCGAAGTTGAAACCGCCGACGCGGCGAACCCCGCGCAGGGCGAGAATGAAGAACTGGCACAGCTTGCCGAACAAGTCGCCGCGCTCCAGCAGGACTTGCTCTATGCGCGCGCCGAGACGCAGAATGTCACGCGCCGCAAGGACAAGGAAATCGCCGACGCGCACGCCTATGCCGCGACCAAATTCGCGCGCGACATCCTGTCGGTTGCCGACAATCTCGGCCGCGCGCTCGCCGCGCTCAGCGACGAACAGCGCGCCGCCGAGGCGATCAAGCCGCTGATCACGGGCCTCGAAGCTACCGAGCGGGAATTGCTCAGCGTCTTCGAACGCAACGGCATCACCCGCATCGCGGCGATCGGCCTGCCACTGGACCCGAACCAGCATCAGGCGATGCTCGAAATCCCGAGCGATCAGACGCCCGGCACAATCGTGCAGGAAATGCAGGCGGGCTATATGCTGAAGGATCGGCTGCTGCGCCCGGCGATGGTCGCGGTGGCAAAGGCGGGGTAAACCCGACCGACATTGCACACAAAAAGAAACCCCGGTGGAAGCCGGGGTTTCTTTTTGTCGGTTATGCGCCGGTCACGCAGCCTTGCGGAGCTTCGCCAGCTTCTTCAGCACCATCTCGCGCTTCAGCCGCGACAGATGATCGATGAACAGGATGCCCTCCAGATGGTCGTGCTCATGCTGAATGCACGTCGCCATCAATCCGGTCATGCGTTCCTGGTGATGCTTGCCGTCTTCGTCCTGCCAGTCGACGGTGACCTCGGCGGGACGCGTCACGTCGGCATATTGCTCGGGGACCGACAGGCAGCCCTCCTGATAAATGCTATGCTCCTCGCTCTCGTCAGAGAAGACGGGATTGATGAAGACGCGCGGCTCGCGGATGACCTTTTTACCCTCAGGGTCTTCGGGATCGGCTTCCTGCAGGTCGATGACGAGGATGCGTTTCGCCACCCCGACCTGGATCGCGGCCAGCCCGATACCGGGGGCGTCGTACATCGTTTCGAACATGTCGGCGACCAGCGTCTTCAGCTCGGCGTCGAATGTCTCGACGGGCTTCGAAATGACGCGCAGCCGGGGATCCGGGGTCTCTATGATAGGGAGTAAGGCCATGGCGTGCAGGTATGGTCGGGAAGGCGCCGGGTCAAGAGGTAGCGCATTCACACGGCGCTCATCGCGCGGCCGTAACAGTCGGACCGCAATCGCCGGCTTTGGAGATGTGATGAGACTTTTGCTTCTGGCGATTCCGATCCTTGTCGGGGCCTGGTCCGCGGATCCCGCCGACGCCCGCGACATGGCGCCCTCTGCCGCCAAACTCGATGTCGAAATGGCGCGCCGGATGCCGTCAATCGTGAAAGATGAGAAGATCGGCGGAATCGGCATCGCGGTCATCCGCGACGGCCGCATCATCTGGTCGGGCCATTATGGAGAGCAGAGACCGGGGGTGCCGATAGCCGCCCGGACCGCCTTCAACACAGCGTCCATCGCCAAAACGGTGACCGCGGAAACCTTGCTCGCGCTGGCGGCCGACGGCCGGATTGACCTGGACGAACCGATCGCCCGAACGGTCAAATCCGCCGACATCGACCGCGACCCGCGCTATGCCTTGCTTACCACGCGCATTTTGTTGGCGCACCGATCCGGATTGCGAAATTGGCCCGACGATTACGCGGACGGCAAACTCGCCTTCGATTGGACGCCGGGCACGCGCTATCGCTATTCGGGCGCGGGGATCGAACTTGCGGCGCGTTATGCCGAAGCAAAAACGGGAAAACCCTTTCGCCTCCTTGCCGCCGAAACCCTGTTTCGCCCTTGGCATATCGACCGAATGGCGGTTGGCGAGCTCCCCGACTGGACAGAGGGACAACTGGCGCTGCCATTCGATGCAAAGGGTGCCACGCTCGATCTGGCTTCAACTTATCCGGGTTTGCGCGAAGGGACGGGTATCGGCGCAGCCTATGACCTGATCGCGACGCCCGACGCCTATGCCGCCTTCCTGAAACGGCTCATCGACGCATCGGCGAAACGTTCAAAAACACGGCAGATACGAGAAACGATTCTGACCTCGCTTGCGGATGACGATCGTTACGGCTGCGAAAAGCCCTTCGTGCGGCGTTGCCCCGACCGATATGGCTACACATTTGGCTGGCAGGCCCATTACTATGGGAAACATTTGATCCTGCAGCACACGGGGAATGACGAGGGGCAGACCGACCTTGTCTATTTCTCCCCCGACCGCCGCACGGGCGCCGCCATCTTCGTCAACGGCGCCAACGGCTGGGTGCCGATCGCCCGTGCGCTGGAGATCATCGGCGACGAACCCGAACTTGCTGCCTATTATCGTGGATTGATCGAAAAGCTGATGGGACGGAAGTTGGAAGCGTTGACGCCGCAGCCTTGAGTCACCCTACCGGCCGACGGGCCCTCAGCGCCTGCGCCAGCGTTCCCTCGTCAAGATAATCGAGTTCGCCGCCCACCGGCAGGCCATGCGCGAGCTGGGTCAGGCGCACCGGATAGCCCTCCAGCCGCTCGGCGAGATAATGCGCCGTCGTCTGCCCTTCCAAGGTCGCGTTCATCGCCAGCACGACCTCGTCGATGCCGCCCGCCGCAACGCGTGCGACGAGCGCATCGATGCTGAGGTCCTGCGGCCGCACGCCCTCCAGCGCCGACAATCGTCCGCCGAGGACGTGATATTTTCCCGGAAACAGCCGCGACTTGTCGAGAGCCCACAGGTCCGACACTTCCTCGACAACGCACAGCGACCGCGCATCGCGGCGCGGGTCGGCGCAGATGGCGCAGGGGTCCTGCGTATCGACATTGCCGCAAATCCCGCAGGTGACGAGCCGTTCGGATACCGTCTGCAGCGCGGCGAGCAGCGGCGCAAAACTGCTCTCGCGCTTCTTCATCAGATGCAGCACCGCGCGCCGCGCCGAACGCGGGCCGAGGCCCGGCAGGCGGGCGAGTTGCTGGACGAGCGCTTCGATTTCGGTGGAGGCCATGTTGCGTTGGTAGTGAGTGTGCAATCGGTGCACAATATCCCTCCCTCGTCACCCCGGACTTGATCCGGGGTCCCGCTCCGCGACGGTGGGAAGCGTGACCCCAGATCACGGGGTGACGGATGTGAGGAGCGTTAGCCTTGCGCCGCGCCGCATCCTCCGCCAAAGGCGCAGCCCATGCGCATCGCCTTCATGGGAACGCCGCCCTTCGCGGTACCGACGCTCGCCGCGCTCCACGCGGCGGGGCACGACATCGTGGCCGTCTATACCCAGCCACCACGGCCGGCGCAGCGCGGCAAGAAACTGCAGAAGAGCCCGGTGCAGGTCTGGGCCGAGGATCATGGCCTGCCCGTCCGCACGCCAAAGAGCCTCAAGACCGAAGAGGCGCAGGCCGAATTCGCCGCGCTCGACCTCGATATCGCGGTGGTCGCTGCCTATGGCCTGATCCTGCCGCAGCCGATCCTGGACGCTCCGCGTGAGGGCTGTCTCAACGTCCATGGCTCGGTCCTGCCCCGCTGGCGTGGAGCAGCGCCGGTGCAGCGCGCGATCCTCGCGGGCGATACCCAGACCGGCGTGACGATCATGCAGATGGACATCGGGCTCGACACCGGCGCGATGCGGCTGATCGAGACGACGCCGATGGGGCGCAAGAACGCCGGCATCCTGACCCATGAACTCGCCGAAATGGGTGCACTGATGATGCGGCGCGTGCTGAGCGATCTCCACGCCTTCCCGCCCGAGCCCCAGCCCGAAGAGGGGGTCACCTATGCGGCGAAGATCGACAAGAGCGAGGCGCGGCTCGATTTTCTGACGAGCGCTGTGCAGGTCGAACGGCAAATCCGTGCATTCAATCCGATGCCCGGCGCCTTTTTCGAACTCGAAGGTGAGCGCTACAAGATTTTGGCGGCCGAAGCCGTGCATCCATCCGACAGTGTTGCGGGCGCCGCGCCCGGGGTCACGCTCGACGACAATCTCACCATCGCCTGCAACCCCGGCGCAATCCGCGCGACGCGCGTGCAGCGCGCGGGAAAGCCCGCGATGGACGCAGCCGAACTGCTCCGCGGGCGGCCGGTCCCCGCAGGCACGCGCCTCGCATGACACGTTTCGCGCTCACGATCGAATATGACGGCCGCCCCTATATGGGCTGGCAGCGGCAAGCGCATGGCCCCAGCGTCCAGCAGGTGATCGAGGAAGCGATCCACCGCTTCACCGCCGAAACGGTACAGGTGCTCAGCGCCGGGCGCACCGACGCGGGTGTCCATGCGATCGCGATGCGCGCGCATGTCGATATCGAAAAGCCGCTGACCCCGTTCAAGCTGACCGAGGCGCTGAATGCGCAGCTTCGCCCTGCGCCGGTCGCGATCGTCGGCTGCGAGATCGTCCCCGACGATTGGCATGCACGTTTTGCCTGCACCGGCCGGTCGTATGAATATCGTATCGTCAATCGCCGCGCGCCGTTGACGTGGGACAAAGGGTTGTCGTGGCAGGTCGCCCGCCCCCTCGATTCCGATGCGATGCACGCGGCGGCGCAGCAACTCATCGGGCTTCATGACTTCACCACCTTCCGCTCGGCGCATTGCCAGTCGCAAAGCCCGGTGAAGACCCTGGATCGGCTGACCGTAAGCCGCCATGGCGAAGAGATCATCGTCGAGGCGGCGGCGCGTAGTTTCCTGCACCACCAGGTACGCTCGATGGTGGGCTGTCTAGCGCTCGTCGGTTACGGCAAGTGGACTGCGCGCGACCTGAAAGCGGCACTCGATGCCGCCGACCGCAACGCACTCGGCCTCAACGCGCCGCCCGACGGGTTATATTTCGTCAGCGCCACTTACCCGTAGGATATTCCAACCCTTCGTCGTCCATGCATGACGCGAAAGAGGGCCCTGAAACGAAAAAGGGCGGCCCTACCAGACCGCCCTTTCCTTCATCGCTGTGGACGCGATTACACTTTTTCGGCGTAATAGAGCGGCGCATGCTCGTTGAGGATCTGGAGGATCTTCGCCTGCGCCGTCTTTTCGTCGCTTTCTTCCATCGCGCCGAGTTCGCGGGCGAGGCGGCTCGATGCCGCTTCAAAGATCTGACGTTCCGAATAGCTCTGCTCGGGCTGGTCGTCGGCGCGGAACAGGTCGCGGGTCACTTCGGCGATCGACACGAGGTCGCCCGAATTGATCTTCGCTTCATATTCCTGCGCGCGGCGCGACCACATGGTGCGCTTCACCTTCGGCTTGGTGGTCAGGACCTGCAGCGCTTCTTTCAGCGTCTTGTCCGACGACAGCTTGCGCATGCCGACGCCTTCAGCCTTGTTGGTCGGAACGCGAAGCGTCATCTTTTCCTTTTCGAAGCGGAGGACATAGAGTTCGAGCTGCATTCCGGCGATTTCGGACTTTTGCAACTCGATGACGCGCCCCACGCCATGTTTGGGATAAACGACATAGTCACCGACTTCGAAGACGGGCGTGCTTGCGGACATTCAAGTTCCTTTCATTGGCCTTGTCGGGGGACAGGAAAGCGCGTGAACAGCGGTATATCCGGCCCTCTGCGGGAGGGGGATTGGGCTGGTAGGGCGGCGCTAGCCAGTCAGATTGACAAGGGATGTGGCTCCATCGGAAACGCCAAGGATACCTCAGCCCGGCGGCGGGAAGAGGCACAGTGTCGGCGTGTTGAATTCATTATAACAGATTCGCAACAAAATTACCAGCCCCGCACGGAAATGCGTCGGTTGGCACCTTGACGGCCATCCACACCCGTTTCAGGTTGAAACGAAATCATAGATAGGGAGCCGGTATGCAGGATCAAGTTTGGTGGATCACGGGGGCGTCGTCGGGCATCGGTGCGGCGCTGGCGCGTGCGCTGGGCGCGCGCGGCGCGAAGCTGATCCTGTCGGGACGGAATGTTGCGGCCCTGGAAGCCGTAGCCGCCGACTGCGCCACCGAAACGCTCATCCTGCCGTTCGAGGCGACGGACTATGCCGCCCTGCCCGCCATTGCCGATCAGGCGTGGGACTGGCTGGGTCGCATCGACGGGCTGGTCAACAACGCGGGCATATCGCAGCGCAGCCTTGCGATCGAGACCGACTTTGCGGTCTATCAACAGATCATCGGGGTCGACCTGCTCGCCCCGATCGCGCTGACCCAGCAGTTGCTGCCGCGCATGGTCGGCGCCGGCGGAGGACAGATCATCGCGATATCAAGCGTCGCGGGCATCGCGGGCGTGCCGCTGCGCAGCGCCTATTCGGCGGCGAAGCATGGCATTATCGGTTACCATGACGCCGTGCGCGCCGAGAATGAACATCTGGGGCTGAAGATACTGGTCGTCGCGCCCGGATCGGTCCGCACCAACGTCAGCCGCAATGCGCTGAACGCAGACGGCAGCGTCCGCGGAGAGAGCGACGCCGCGATCGAAAATGGCCTGTCGCCTGACGATGCGGCGGCGCAGATGCTGGCGGCGGTCGATGCGGGGACGCGCGAGTTGATCGTTGCAGAAGGCGCGGAAGCAGCGATCGCGGCCCTGCGTCGCGGCGATCCCGACGCGCTGTTCGAGCGGATGAGCGCCATGGTGCAGGCGGGCTATGCGCAGCAGATGAAGGCGACATCCCCGACCTGAGCGACGGCGTTCGGCCGGTTGCGGACCTCTCTGTTATCGTCACCCCGGACGTGATCCGGGGTCCCGCTTGAGGCGGATCGGGAACGCGCGCAAAAAGCGGGATCCCGGGTCAAGCCCCGGATGAGGGAAGTGCGCCACCTCAAAGCCGCAAAAGAAAAGCCCCGCCGGATCACTCCGGCGGGGCTCTTTCTTTCCCTAAGGGACGCAGCTTAGGCCGCGCCGTGCGCCAGCGCCGCAAGGAGCAGGATCGCCACGATGTTGGTGATCTTGATCATCGGGTTGACTGCCGGGCCCGCGGTATCCTTGTACGGATCGCCCACGGTGTCGCCGGTCACCGCGGCTTTGTGAGCCTCGCTGCCCTTGCCGCCATGGTTGCCGTCTTCGATGTACTTTTTGGCGTTATCCCACGCACCGCCGCCTGAGGTCATCGAGATGGCGACGAACAGGCCGCCGACGATCACGCCGAGCAGAAGCGCGCCGAGCGCCTCGAGCGCCGCGGCCGGACCGGCCACCGCACGGATTGCGAAATACACCACGATCGGTGCCAGCACCGGCAGCAGCGACGGGATGATCATTTCCTTGATCGCCGCCTTGGTGACCAGGTCGACCGTGCGCGCATAGTCGGGCTTCGATTCATAGGTCATGATGCCCGGGTTATTCTTGAACTGGTCACGGACGTCCTTGACCACTTCACCCGCCGCACGGCCGACCGCGGTCATGCCCATCGCACCGAACAGATACGGGAGGAGCGCGCCGAGCAGCAGCCCGACGATGACATAGGGCGACGACAGCGAGAAGGTCAGCGGTTCGGTCAGCCCGAGCTTGGCCGAATATTCGGTGATGTCCGCGGTATAGGTACCGAACAGCACCAGCGCCGCGAGACCCGCCGAGCCAATGGCATAGCCCTTGGTCACCGCCTTGGTCGTGTTGCCCACCGCGTCGAGCAGGTCGGTCTTTTCACGAACCGAGTCGTCGAGGCCCGCCATTTCGGCAATGCCGCCGGCGTTGTCGGTAACCGGACCATAAGCGTCGAGCGCGACGACCATGCCGGCGAGCGCCAGCATTGCGGTTGCCGCAAAGGCGATGCCGACGATGCCTGCCGTCTGGAAGGCGACGATGATACCGACGCAGATTACGAGCGTCGGCAGGGCAGTCGATTCAAGGCTGATGGCAAGCCCCTGGATCACGTTCGTACCATGGCCCGTTTCCGAAGCCTTGGCGATCGAACGCACCGGGCGATAGTTGGTGCCGGTATAATATTCGGTGATCCAGATGATCAGCCCGGTGATGACGAGCCCGAGCAGCGAGCAATAGAAAAGATCGCTGCCGTTGAACGTCGTCCCCGTGATGTCGGTCGCCATGTCACCCTTGAGGACATAGCTGGTCGAGAACCATATCGCCGGGATCGAGAGGACCGCAGTGACAAGGAAGCCCTTGTACATCGCGCCCATGACATTCTTCCCGCTGCCGAGGCGAACGAAATAGGTGCCGATAATCGAGGTGATGATACACACGCCGCCCATCAGGAGCGGCAGCGTCATCAGCGGAAGCAGCATGTCGCCCGCGCCCTTCAGAAGCAGCGCGATCAGCACCATGGTGGCGCCGACCGTGACGACATAGGTTTCGAAAAGGTCGGCTGCCATGCCGGCGCAGTCGCCGACATTGTCGCCGACGTTATCGGCGATCACGGCCGGGTTGCGCGGATCATCTTCGGGAATTCCGGCCTCGACCTTGCCGACAAGGTCGGCGCCGACGTCAGCGGCCTTGGTGAAGATGCCGCCGCCGAGACGCGCGAAGATCGAGATCAGCGAGGCGCCGAAGGCAAGCGCGACGAGCGCGTCGACGACGGTGCGGTCATCGCCGCCCACGGTGTAGCCGCCGGGACCGATCAGATACCAGAAGAAGACCGAGATCGCGAGGAGGGCAAGCCCCGCCACGAGCAGGCCAGTGATCGCGCCGGCGCGGAATGCCATGGTGAGGCCCGCCTGCAGCCCGGTCTGCGCCGCCGCCGCGGTGCGGACGTTGGCTTTGACCGAGATGTTCATGCCGACGAAGCCGGCGACGCCCGACAGCACGGCGCCGATGACGAAGCCGGTGGCCGAAATCGGGCCAAGAAACAGCCCGACCAGAATGGCGACGACGACGCCGACGATAGCGATGGTGCGATATTGGCGGCCGAGATAGGCCTTGGCGCCTTCCTGAATGGCGGCGGCGATTTCTTGCATTTTTTCATTACCGGCGGAGGCGCTGAGCACCTGCCGCGAGGTAATGAATCCATAGAGCACAGCCAAAAGGCCGCACGCTATCGCGATCAAAACCGGATTCATGCGTGACTATTCCTTCCCCATGAGAAGGGCGACGCAGAAGATAGCAGTCGAGCACGTCCGACTTATTGATGCCGGTTCGCTCTCTCCCCTGATGCGACCGCCCCAAATTTGGACGTCGAGTTATGGGAAGAAAGAAAGCCCCGCGCAACCCCGCTTATTCGGCAGTTTACCGTGACTTCCGCGCCGCCAAGCCAACCCGCCTACGCGGGTTCGCCGCGCGCCGCCGCCAGCGCCTTGCGCGCGTCGGCGGCAGATTCGGTTTCGGGATCGAGCTTCAGCGCCCGCTCAAGTAGTTCGATCGCACGCGCATTGTTACGCTCGATCCCCTTGCCGGTCTGATAGGCTCGCCCCAGCGTGAAGCAGCTTTCGGCCTCGCCCAGTCCGCACGCCTTGTCGAACAGTTCGAGCGCACGCTGGCGATTACGCCGGACGCCGCGACCGTCGTTCACCAGCATCGCCAGATTGCCGCAGGCCGACGCGTCGTCGGCGCGGCAGCTTTGCTCGAACAGCGCAAAGGCCTGCTTGTAGTCGCGCGGCATGCCGAGCCCGTCGCGATGGAGAACGCCAAGATTATAGCAGGCGTGTTGGTCGTCGGCCTTGCACGCGCGTTTGAAGAGCCGTGCCGCCTGGCGCTGGTTCGGCGCGACGCCCTTGCCCAGCGAATAAGAAGCGCCAAGGTTCGCGCAGCCCGATACGCTTCCCAGATCGCAAGCTTGTCGGAACAGCTTTATCGCGCGCTGCGGATCTTTGGGAACGCCATCCCCGCCGACGTAGGAGAGGCCAAGGTTCGAACAGGCCGTCGCCTCTTCGCCGTAACAGGCGAACGCATAATAGGTCGCGGCCCGCTCGTGCGAGCGTTCCACGCCCCATCCCTCGCTATGGGCATAGCCCGCCATCGTGCAGCCCGTCATGTCGCCAAGATCGCAAGCGCGAGCGAAAAGCGGGGTCGCGCGTGCGTCGTCTCGGGGAACGCCGTCGCCTTCGTGATGGTGATAGGCGAGACGCGTGCACGCCTCTGCATCGCCCCCTTCGCAGTCGCGGGCGAGTGCCGCGACCGGGTCCGGCGACGCTTCGACCGATGGCGGATCAGGGTCGGCCGCAACCGTGGGAACGAGGATGACATCGACCGGGTCAGGCAAAGCGGCGGCCGGTGCGGGGTAGCAGAAACAGGAGAAACAGAACGCCAGCACCGCTTTGGCCAAACCGCAGCGTCCGTTCTTTCCGTCGATCATATCCGCCCTTCAGATTCGTCGCATCTGTCGGCGGGACGCATCCCGCCGAAACGCGCTCGCTTTGCCATCAAACGGATTTCAAAGCAAAATATCCCGCGACGGTCACCCCGGAGCGGGCCTAGTGCGTGAAGCCGAGACGGTCGGGCAGCGCGATGCGCTGCGCCCGGTGGGTGAGCATGAGCCCCTCGCCGACACCGGCATGGCCGAGCGGCGTCACCGCGACATCGAGCGACGCGGCGATCTCGCGAATGGCGCCCGCCGCTTCGGGGCCCGCGGTAAACAGCAGTTGATAATCGTCCCCCGCGCTCGCTGCGGCGAGCCGGGTGTCGAGCACATCGGGCCGCACCGCGAGCAGCGCGGCCGAAAGCGGCACGGTTTCGAGCATGATGCCAAGTTGGCACCCACTGGCTTCGCCCATCCGTTGTGCGTCGATCAGCAGGCCGTCGGACACATCCATCATCGCGTGGACGTGCGGCGCCACCGCTTGCCCAAAGGCCAACTGCGGATGCGGTCGACCATAAGCGGCAAGGCAGGTCTCGTTCGGTTCAACCTGGCCCAGCCGCATCGCGAGACCCAGCCCCGCGTTGCCGATCGTCCCGGTGACCCATATCTGGTCGCCAGGCTTTGCGCCGCTCCGCGCTGGCGCGCCGGTCGCGGGCGCCTTGCCGATCGCGGTCAGGCCGAATGTCCGCGGCGCGCCTTCGGGAATGCCCACCGTATCGCCGCCGAGCAGCGGCACATCGTATCGGCGCAGCACCTCGCCAAGCCCCCGGACGAAAGCGGCATCCCAAAATTCGTCGCCGGTCAGACTATAGCCCACGAGCACGCCGAGCGGCGCCGCGCCCTTCGCGGCAAGATCGGAGAGATTGACCGCGACAAGCTTCCACGCGACATCCTGCGGCCGCTCGTCGGGGAGGAAATGGATGCCCTCGACGATCATGTCATGGGTCAAGACAAGGTCGCCCAGCACCGCGGCGTCGTCGGCAAGCCCACGCGCGGCAGGATCGGTCGCGATGGCGCGCAGACGGGCGATGAAATCGGCTTCGCTCATATTACCCTCTCGTCCGATGAGGGGTGACTTTCGTTCGTGTCGAGCGAAGTCGAGACACCCATCGAGATGGCGCCAAGCCGAGGGGCATCTCGACTTCGCTCGATGCGAACGGTTAAGTTAAGCGCCGGTTCCGCGCGCATCCTTGCCGATCGCGTCGAGCAGGCCGTTCGCAAAGCCCGCCTCGCGCGTATCGAAAAACGCCTTCGCGACATCGACATATTCGCTGACCACTGCACCGACGGGCACGTCGCCGCGCGCCATCAGTTCATAGGAGCCCGCGCGCAGGATCGCCTTCATGGTGCGGTCGAGCCGGTCCATCGACCAGCCGCTCGCAAGCCGCGCTACGATCGCCGCGTCGATCTCTTCCGCGCGCGCCAGCGTCCCCTTTACGATGTCGTCGAAGAAGGCGGTGTCGGCGTTGGCATATTCCTCGTCCTCGATCGTCGCGCCGATGCGATGCTGATGGAATTCGTGGATCAGCTTGGCGACCGGCGTGCCCTCCATCTCATGCTGATAGAGCGCCTGGACGGCGGCAAGGCGAGCGGCGGAGCGGGACTGGGTGCGTTTGTTCATGGCTTTTCTACTTTAGACGATTCTGGACGCTGAGCGCGTGGGCGGGAAGCCCCTCGGCGCCCGCGAGCGCGACCGCAGCCGGGCCGATCGCGGCGAGGCTTGCTTCGTCGAGCGCGAGGAAGCTGGTGCGCTTCATGAAATCGGTAACCGAAAGCCCGCTCGAAAAACGTGCGCGGCGGCCGGTCGGGAGGACATGGTTGGGACCCGCGACATAATCGCCGATCGCCTCGGGAGTCTGGCGGCCCAGAAAGACCGAACCGGCGTGACGCACCCTGCCGAAAAGCGCATCAGCCTCGGCCGGATCGACCGCAAGTTCCAGATGCTCGGGCGCCAGCCGGTCGCAGAGCGGAATGGCATCGGCCAGCGTCGGCACAATGATCGCGGCGCCATTGTCTGCCCAGCTTGCCTGCATCGTCGCTGCCGTCGACAGCGTCGGAATGATGTACGCGACCGCGGCCGCCACGGCATCGGCGAAATCGCCATCATCCGTGAACAGGATCGACTGGCTCGTCGGATCATGCTCGGCCTGGCTGAGCAGGTCGGCGGCGATGATATGCGGTTCGTTCTTCGCGTCGGCGACGACGACGATCTCGCTGGGCCCCGCGACCATATCGATTCCGACAACGCCGTAGAGCTGGCGCTTCGCCTCGGCCACCCACGCATTGCCCGGACCTGTGACGACATCGACCGGACCGATCTTATCCGTACCATAGGCCAACGCCGCGATCGCCTGCGCCCCGCCGATACGCCAGATTTCGTCCACCCCGCCGATATGCGCAGCGGCCATCACGACCGGATTGATCTCTCCATCCGGGGTCGGGGTCATCATCACGATGCGTTCGACCCCTGCGACCTTGGCGGGGATGATGTTCATCAGCACCGACGAGGGGTAAGCGGCGCGCCCGCCCGGCACATAAACGCCCGCGGCATCGACGCCGCGCCAGCGCGCGCCAAGCCGGGCGCCGGCGGCATCGCGATAATCGCGATCTTCCGGAAGCTGCGCGGCATGATAGGCGCGAATGCGGTCGGCGGCGAGGTTCAGCGCGTCGCGTAGCTCGGGCGCCAGCGCCTCATAGGCGGCGGCGCATTCTTCCTTTGAAATGCTCCAGCCGCGCGCACCCAAATCGAAGCGGTCGAACTTTGCGGTATAGTCGGCGAGCGCCGCGTCGCCCTCGGCCTTCACGCGTGCGATGATTGCCGCCACGTCGGCCGACACATCAGACGCGCTCTCGCGCCGATCGTTGACCAGCGCGTCGAACTCGGCCGCGAAGCCCGGCGCGGAGGCGTCAAGCCGCCGCATTGCCCTGCCCCACCGCCTGACGGAATTTTTCGACGAGCGCCGGCACTTCGGCCGAACGCAGCTTGAACGCCGCGCGGTTGACGATCAGCCGCGCCGATACTTCGCTGATGATCGTCTGCTCGGCGAGCGCATTTTCGACGAGCGTCCGTCCGGTCGAAACCAGATCGACGATGTGCGAGGCAAGTCCCAGCTTCGGCGCGATTTCCATCGCGCCGTTCAGCTTGATGCATTCGGCCTGAATGCCCTGCGCCTCGAACCAGCGGCGCGTCGTTCCGGGATATTTGGTCGCGACGCGGATGTGGCTTTCACCGAGTCCCGGCGGCGCGCTCCCCTCGGGCCCGGCAAGCGACAGCCGGCAATGGCCGATGCCCAGGTCAACGGGGGCGTAAAGCTCGCTATAATCAAACTCGTCGACGACGTCCGATCCGACGATGCCGAGCTGCGCCGCGCCATGCGCGACGAAGGTCGCGACATCGAACGCACGCACGCGGATCAGCGAGACATGCGGCTGATTTGTCCCAAAAACTAACGCTCTGCTTTTCTTGTCGAAAAACTCGTCCGACGGCTCTATCCCGACGCGCGCAAGCAGGGGCAGCGCCTCGTCGAGGATACGCCCTTTCGGGATGGCAAAGATGATCGGTTCGGGCATAAGCTTGCGCGCCCATAAGCGGCGAGAGGAAAAAGGGCAATGAGCGAGCGATACCAGTTCATCGACATGGCCGAAATCGGCCCGAAAGCCGTCCGCACCGCCTTTGCCAATCAGGTCGCCTATTGCCGCGCCAACGACGCGCGCGTCACCGCACGCGTCGTTGCGGCGCTGGCCAAGCTGCTCGACAAGCCGGCGAGCGAATTCGCGCGCCGGATCGCTGGATGGCAAGGCCCGCCGCTCGCCGACGCATTGCCCCTGCGCGCCGCCGGCGGCATCCACGCGCTCCACCTGTCGGGAACCGCGCACGAACTCGCCCCCATCTATGCCGATTCCGAAGACATCAACGACGATGCAATCGTCGCCGGGGTCGTCGCGCGGCACGAGGCGGTGCTGCTCCCCTGGCTCGACGGCCCGCCGCAGACCAATGAGGCGGGACGCTCGTCAAACTTCATCGCGGCGATGCTCTGGCTCGCCGACCGGGGATTGCCGCCGCGCTTCGACTGCCTCGAAATCGGATCGAGCGCGGGGATCAACCTGATGATCGACCGCTATCATTATAACCTCGGCGGCGTGCATGTCGGACCGCAGCCCGGTGTGATGAGTTTCAGCCCTGACTGGCGCGGCGATCATCCGCCACAGCATGAAATCGCATTCGCCGGCCTCAAGGGCTGCGACGTCGCGCCCGTCGACCTGACCGACCCCGCGCAGGCGCTACGGCTGAAGGCCTATATCTGGCCGGAGCATCATATCCGCTTCGCGCGCATCGAGGCCGCGATTGCCGCGGCAACCGAAGAACTGCCGCAACTGATCCACGCCAATGCCGCCGATTTCGTCGAGGCCGAACTTGCGCGTCCGCAGGCCCCAGGCACGACGCGCGTGCTGATGCATTCGATCGTGTGGCAATATGTGCCCGCCGACCAACAGGCGCGGATCACCGTCGCGATGGAATCGGCCGGCGCGCGCGCGGCGCCCGAACGCCCGCTCGCATGGATCGCGCTAGAGGCCAATCGTACGGTGCATCATCATGAACTGGTCGTGCGCTACTGGCCGGCCGGCGGCGAACCGCAGAAGCTGGCGCATGCCCATGCCCATGGCGCCTGGGTGGAGTGGCTGGGTTAGAGTCGGCGCGTAGAAGGCGGCTTTGGGGTGGGAAGCTGTCGCTCGATCCCCACCCTCGTCACCCCGGACTTGATCCGGGGTCCATGACGATGGTGCGGCTATGGATCCCGGATCAAGTCCGGGATGACGAAGAAAGATAGGGGGCTTTCGGTCGATACCCACCTTCCGTCATCCCGGGCTTGACCCGGGATCCCGCTTTTTGAAGGCACCGGCACGCTTCACGAAATAGCGGGACCCCGGGTCAAGCCCGGGGTGACGGTTAGAGAGATGGCAGCTTCGGTCGGACGAAGCCATTCCTCCCACGGAAGCCTTGTTAAAGCCGCGCTTCGAGCCGCGCGAGAAGTTGCTGCACGGGCGCCACCGCGGGTGCTTCCCACCCGGCTTCGAGCATCGCGACACGCTCGAACAGCCGCTCGCTCGCCGCGATGATCCGACCGGTCGACGCCTCGAAGCCCGCGCAAACGTCCCAGTCGGCGCGCACCGGATCGCCGATCCGTGCGGCGCTGTCGTGCGGCCCTGCCCCCGGATCGCCCGCGAACATCGCGCGGCGATGGAGCAGCCAGGCGATGATGTGCATCAGCCGTGTCGTCGTCTTCAGCGATTCGCACGCTAGGCCGATCTGCGCCGCCGCATTGCCCTGCGCAGCGCCAAGGTCGCGCTGCACGGCAAAGGCCGCATGCGCCTCATCGGCGAGCAACATCGCCTCGACATAGAGATTTTCGACCTGTGCCCGCTGCACCGGCACATCGATTGCCATCATATTCATTCGCCCGCCGACTATCGAAACGGAGATGCCACGTCCCCCGCCTCCTCGGCAATGACGGTAACCATTAAAGTTGGCGGACAAATCGTCCCGTTTTGATTCAAGCCGTTAGGCGATGATATCGGGAAGCAGTTGATCCTCGCACCAGCTAATCTCGTCACGCAGCCTGAGCTTGCGCTTCTTCAGCCGCGCGAGTTGTAACTGGTCTGGCACCGCCGCCTCGCCAAGCGCAATGATCGCAGCGTCGAGATCGCGATGCTCGACGCGAAGCAGTTCCAGGCGCTGGGTAATTTCCTCTGGGTTCACACGGCCTCCCTGCCACGTTCACCACTGGTCCGCAACGGGGACCGGCTGACCGAATCGTCACGACATGCCGGCCGATTCATGTTTTACTCCGCCCTGCCCATCGAGTCGAAAAGGAGAATGCCAATGAGCACGTCGCACCTTTCCACCCTGAAGTCCCGACATGCGGACCTCGATGTGAAAATTGCGAATGAAGAGCGCCGTCCCGCCCCCGATACCGGTGTGCTTGCGCAGCTCAAGAAGCAGAAACTGAAACTCAAGGAAGAGATGCTCGCGATCGCCTGATCGCCAGCGCTATCGCCCCGCTGATGCTACCCTGTTCAAGGACGCATCAGCGTCGGCGATAGAGGGGGCCCGTTTCGAGCCCCGTTCGCCGAAGATGCGGCGGCAGATCGGATTGCGAAACCACTTGGCGGCGCACCGCCTGCGGATCGACGGGACGGTCGAACGCGATACCGAACTTACCTTCGCCCACCCAGATCACCCGGCCCACGACCGGACCGACGTTACGCAGGTCGACCTCAACGACGGCCCCTTGCGCAACCTTGACCTTTGCCTCCGCCAGCATGCCGCCCGGCGACAGGTTGCGCACACGGACGGTGACGGGATCGGCACAACCGGGGATGATCAGGCCGGCCTGCAGGAACAGGCTGTCGCGATCGGCGCTGCGCGACAGCGCCGCGACTTCCTCGTCCACCGATGTCGGTCGTTGTGAATCCATTGCTGCGCCCCATAACTCGAATGTCGAGGGACGGAATCTAGAACCCAGCCATTGCGGAATCGTAAATGGGATCGGACTCCCTTACGACTAATCTTCGCGTGAAATCCGTTCGTTGCGCTCATGGCGCTCCTGCGCCTCCAGCGTCATCGTCGCGATCGGGCGAGCCTGCAAACGCGCGAGCGAGATCGGCTCGCCGGTCACCGCGCAATAGCCATATTCGCCTTCGTCGATGCGGCGGATCGCCGAATCGATCTTCGCGATCAGCTTGCGCTGGCGGTCGCGGGTGCGCAGTTCGATCGCCCAGTCGGTCTCGCTCGAAGCGCGGTCGGCAAGGTCGGGTTCGCGCAGCGGACCATCCTGAAGATGCGCAAGCGTCGATTCGGATTCGGACAGGATCGACTTTTTCCAAGCGAGGAGCAGGCCGCGGAAATAATCCTGCTGCCGCTCGTTCATAAACTCTTCGTCGTCGTTGGGGACATAGTCCGAATCGAGATTGGATTTGGCTTCGCGAAGCGCGTCTGCGCCAACGTCGGCAATCTTGGTCGGCATGAGGGGCTCTCGCGTCCTTTCCTGTCACCCCGCGGGCCGCCAAGCGGTGCAGGGAGTGGCGCGCCTATAACCAGCCGCTGGCGACGATACAAGCGCCTTAGCTGCGGATAGCGGCAACCCGTGAAGCGGCGATGAACCAACAGCATAGCGATCGCGATTCTATATGGCTGATCGGCGCCCGAAAGGCGGCCCACGCCAAGGCGATTTAGGTCCGAAGGTTAACCAATTGCATAGAATTGCTGCATTTTACGTACTGTTTTGGGACAATTAACGCGATTTCTGTTGATTCCGCGTCGCAATTCCCGCTCTCGGACAGGCAAACGCGGTTAACACAATTGCCGCGTTCACAAAGCTTTGTCCTTTTGCGGTATAGCGAAAGTGAACGGGGGGTGCCGGGTCGATTGGCGCGTCGCACCTGCAACGGGAAAGAAAGAGAAGTCTATGTCTGTCCGAATGGCCCTTGCCAAGCTTTGCGCCTGCACTTGCGGCGGGGCAATCATCGGTAGCGGGGCAATGCAGATTGCGGACGTTCCAAAGGCACGCGCCCAGACGGTCCAGTCCTGCTCGCCCTGCGCTGGCAAAAAGGTCGTCCGCAAGCGTCATGCAGCGCGCAAGCCCGTGAAGCGCGTACGCCGCGTCGTCACGACCAAGCGCATCATCCGCACCGCGACCCCGCAAACGCAGGTCGTGACGCAGACGATCCCGCTGCCCCCGATCCCCTATGCCCCCTTCCCGCGCGGCGGCTTCGAAGGCGGCAGCAGCGGCGGCGGCGTGACCGTCATCGGTGGCGGCTTTGGCGGCGGTTTCGGCGGCGGCTTCTTCGGCGGTTTCTTCGGCGGCAGCAGCGGCGGTGGCAGCAGCGGCAGCATCGTCGTCACCTCGACGACGACCGGCGGCGTCTCGACATCGTCCAGCACCTCGTCGGGCGTCTCGACCTCGACCGGTGGCGTGTCGACGTCCACCGGCGGCGTGAGCACGTCGACCGGCGGCGTGTCGACCTCGACGGGCGGGGTCAGCACCTCGACCGGCGGCGTTTCGACATCGACCTCGACCGGCGGTGTCTCGACCTCGACCGGCAGCGTCAGCACCTCGACCTCGTCGGGCAATGTCTCGACCTCATCGGGCAACGTCAGCACCTCTTCGTCGAGCAGCAGCTCGTCATCCAGCTCGTCATCTTCCTCTTCGTCGTCGAGCTCATCCTCGTCGGGCGGCAGCTCGTCGAAGGGCAGTTCGGGTTGGGGCAGTTCGTCAAAGGGCGGATCGTCGCACGGCAGTTCGGGCTGGGGCAGCTCGTCGCGCGGCGGCAGCTCGAGCAGCAGCTCGTCCTCGAGTTCTTCCTCCTCTTCGTCTTCCAGCAGCACGTCGAGCGGGGCGACCTCGTCGGGCGCGACCGGCGGCAGCAGCAGCTTCGGTTCGACCGGCAGCACCAGCTCGTCGTCATCCTCTTCGTCGTCGAGCAGCAGCTCGTCGTCCAGCTCGGGCGGCAGCAGCAGCCATGGCGGATCGTCGGGCGATCCGACCCCTGTTCCCGCGCCGCCGATGATGCTATTGTTCGGTGCTGCAGCCGCTGCGCTTGTCGCACGGCGCCGCGCGGCGAACCGCAACAGCGAAGACGCCAACGCGGCTTGACGGATCCACTGGCGGTTTGGGGGGCTAACCCTGACCACCGAACTAAGGGCCGCCCTTCGAGGCGGCCCTTTTTTATGCCCGCCGCGAATCAGTTTGCCATATAGGAAACTATCAATATAGTTCTCCATATGGTGAACCAACAGGCCTCGCTCGATTCGCTGTTCCATGCGCTCGCCGACCCGACGCGCCGCGCTGTCGTCAGCCGCCTTCTCGAAGGCGCCGCGCCGGTAAAGCAGCTATCCGAGCCGTTCGAAATGGGCCTCCCCGCCTTCCTCAAACATTTGACGGTGCTAGAAACGTCGGGGCTGATCCACAGCGAAAAGCACGGCCGCGTCCGCACCTGCCACGTCGATGCCGAAAGGCTCGCGGCGGCGGAGGATTGGCTCTCGCGGCAACGCGCCATCTGGCAGGGCCGCACCGATCGCCTTGCCGCTTTCGTCGAATCGCAAACACCTCCGGAGCAAGCATGATGACCAACGACACGACCCTCACCATCTCCCGCCTGATCGCCGCGCCGCCGTCGGCGGTCTGGGACGCGTGGAGCGTGCCGGAGAATCTCGCGAAATGGTGGATCCCCACGCCGATCGAATGCCAGGTCGTCAAACTCGACCTCCGGCCCGGCGGCGGGTTCGTGACGCGGATGCGCGAGGCTGGCGGCACCGATTTCCAGCCGCACGTCGATGGCTGCTTCCTCGAAGCGGTCCCGAACGAGCGCCTCGTCTTCACCACCGTCCTGACCGAAGGCTGGCAGCCGGCCGAGCCATGGCTGGCGCTGACCGCGATCCTGACCTTCGAAGCGAAGGACGGCGGCACCCTCTATTCGGCGCGGGTCCTCCACAAGACGCCCGAGGACAGCGCCAAGCATGACGAGATGGGTTTCTACGAAGGCTGGGGCACCGCGATCGGCCAGCTGGCCGGGTTGGTGGAACGCTAAGACAGGCTTGCGCCGCGCGGGCGGCAACGCCATAGCGCGGCGCATGCACGATATCCGCCTGATCCGGGAAAATCCCGAAGCGTTCGACGCCGGCCTCGCGCGCCGCGGCCTCGAACCCCTGTCCGCTCAGATCGTGGCGGCCGATGCGTCGCTGCGCGCGTTGCAGACCGAAATTCAGGGCTCGCTCGCGCGCCGCAACGAAGCGTCGAAGCTGATCGGCCAGGCGATGGCACAGGGCGACAAGGACAAGGCCGAGGCGCTAAAAGCCGAAGTCGCCGACCTCAAGACCTCGCTCCCCGCGAAAGAAGACGCCGAGCGCGAGCAGCTTGCCGCGCTGCAGGACATTCTCGCCGCGCTCCCGAACCTCCCTGCCGACGGCGTCCCCGATGGCGAGGATGAAGACGGCAATGTCGAGATCGCCCGCTGGGGCACGCCGCGCAGCTTCGACTTCACTCCGCAGGAACATGCCGATTTTGCCCCCGCCCTCGGTCTCGATTTCGAAACCGCGGCCAAGATGTCGGGCGCGCGCTTCGCCTTTCTGAAAGGCCAGATGGCGCGCCTCGAACGCGCGATCGGGCAGTTCATGATCGACAAGCAGACGGTCGAGGCCGGCTACACCGAATGCGCGACCCCGCTGATGGTCCGCGACGAAGCCGCCTATGGCACGACGCAGCTTCCCAAGTTTCGCGAGGATCTGTTCCAGACCACCGACGGACGCTGGCTGATCTCGACGTCGGAGATGAGCCTGACCAATGCGGTGCGCGAGGAAATCCTGCCCGAGGCCGATCTGCCGATCCGCATGACCGCGCTGACCCCCTGCTTCCGTTCCGAGGCAGGGTCGGCCGGGCGCGACACGCGCGGCTATATTCGCCAGCACCAGTTCTGGAAGGTCGAGCTTGTCTCGATCGTCCGGCCCGAGGATTCGGACGCCGAGCTTGAACGCAAGACGCGCGCGGCCGAGGTCATTCTCGAAGCGCTCGAACTCCCCTATCGCAAGATGCTGCTGTGCAGCGGCGACATGGGCTTTTCGGCGCGCAAGACCTATGATCTCGAAGTCTGGCTGCCCGGCCAGAACGCCTATCGCGAGATTTCGAGCTGTTCGACCTGCGGCGATTTTCAGGCGCGCCGCATGAACGCGCGCTTCCGCCGAGAGGGCGCGAAGAACAACGAGTTCGTCCACACGCTGAACGGTTCGGGCCTCGCCGTGGGCCGCACGCTGGTCGCGGTGTTGGAAAATTACCAGCAGGCCGACGGCAGCGTCACCATCCCGGCGGCATTGCTACCTTATATGGGCGGACTCACCCGCCTGACGCCGGCCACCTAAACCATCGTCACCCCGGGGGTGACGAAAAGAGAAAGACCAGAAACGTGCGCATCCTCCTCACCAACGACGACGGCTATCACGCCCCCGGCATGGCGGTTCTGGAAGCGATCGCACGCGAGCTTAGCGACGATATCTGGGTCTGCGCCCCGGCCGAGGAACAGTCGGGCGCCGGCCACTCGCTCACCCTTTCGCGCCCCGTCCGCATCCGCCAGCACGAAGAGCGCCGCTGGTCGTGCAGCGGCACCCCGACCGATTCGGTGATGATGGCGATCGGCAAGCTGATGCCCGAAAAGCCCGACCTGATCCTGTCCGGGGTCAACCGCGGCGCCAACCTTGGCGACGACATCACTTACTCGGGGACGGTCTCGGCGGCGATCGAAGGCGCGCTCGCGGGCATCCCCTCGATCGCGCTCAGCCAGGTTTATGCCAAGGAAGGCATGGGCGACAGCGTGCCCTTCGAAGCCGCTGCGACATGGGGCTCCAAGGTCCTTCGCCCGTTGCTCGATATGGAGATGGCGCCGCGCACGCTGATCAATATCAACTTCCCCGCGATCCCGGCCGAAGAGGTGCGGGGCATTCGCGTCACCCGCCAGGGCTTCCACGACTATGGCCGCGGCTCGATCGTCGAGGGCACCGACCCGCGCGGCTATCTTTATTATTGGTTCGGCCTCCATGGGATTGAGCACAGCCTCGGCCACGACAGCGACCTGGAGGCGATCGACGACAATTATATCTCGGTCACCCCGCTCCAGCTCGACCTGACGCATGACGCGTCGCTGGCGGCATTGCGCGGCGCCTACGGCGGCTGACGGCTCCAGCCCACCAGACCGGAAATTCCGTCCCACAGTGATACAGAAGTCTAGCCACCGCGCTCTCGCTTTGGCAAAGGCAGGCTATGGGGGAATTCCGATATCATATCGCCGTGATGCTCTGCGCCGCATCGCTCGCCGGATGTATTCCGGCGGCACCGACACCGCCATCATGGCCCACTCAGCCGCCCGCAACACCGGACGTCGAACGCCGCCCGCTCGGCGAAGCCTCGGGCGTCTATGAACGCCCGACCTGGACGCTGAAATCCGTCACGACCGATGCCGTGCGCGTGAACGCCGGCGTATATTCGGTCCGCCCCGGCGACACGCTCCGCGCGGTCGGTGAGAAAACGGGCGTGGGGTCGGAGGCGCTTGCGATCGAGAACGACCTCGCGCCGCCCTACACGCTCCGCTTCGGCCAGGAACTCCGCGTCCCCGCCGGCCTCTATCACCGCGTCGGCGCGGGCGAGACAGGCATCGGCATCGCCGCGGCCTATGGCGTCGATTGGGGCGAGATCATCACAATCAACGCGCTTTCCGAACCCTATATCCTGCGCATCGGTCAGCGACTCCGCCTCCCCTCCGACGCGCGTGCCCTTCCGCGCGATCCGGTCGATGTCGGTGCCCGCGCCGCCGCTTTCCGCCTCGACATCGACGACATCCTGACCGGCAGCCAGCCCGCACTCGCCGAAGCGGCCCGACCGACCGCGGGCAGCGCCTCGCCGCGCCAGCCGGTCACCACCGCGATCGCCGAACCCGCCTATTTCGCCGGCCGCTTCGAATGGCCGCTCAACGGACCGATATTGACGCGCTTCGGTCCCACCGCATCCGGCGGAGGCAGCGACGGAATCAACATCGCCGCCGCGGTCGGAACCCCGATCCGCGCGACCGCGGGCGGCGTCGTCGCTTATGCCGGCGACCAGATCGGCGTCTATGGCGGGCTCATCCTGATCAACCATGGCAGCGGCTGGGTCAGCGCTTATGGCCATGCGGGGCGGATCGACGTGAAACGCGGCCAGAGCGTCCGCATGGGCGACGTCATCGGGCGCGCTGGGGCGACGGGACAGGTCCGGACGTCGCAACTCCATTTCCAGCTCCGCAAAAATCGCATACCAGTCGATCCGATGAAGCAGTTGCCGCCCCGATGAGCCGTCGGCCGTCCGACAAGCTGAAAATGCCGCATATATTTCGCCCGCTGAAGCGCGCGAGTAATTGGCCGATCTGGGCCGACGTCATCACGCGGCTCGGCGTGGCTTTCTTCTTGATCGCGATCGTCGTGCTCGTCCACTGGATCGACCGCGCCGGGCTGAAGGACAGCCACGACGGGCAGATCAGCTTCCTCGACGTCGTCTATTTCACGATGATTTCGGTCACGACGACGGGCTTTGGCGACATCGCACCGGTGTCCGACCGTTCGCGGCTGATCGAGGCGGTGATCGTCACCCCCATCCGCATCATGGTGCTCTTCATTTTCGTCGGCACCGCCTATAATTTCGTCCTCAAACGCACATGGGAAAAATGGCGCATGGCCCGCATCCAGGCAAAGCTCACCGACCATTATGTCGTGCTCGGTTACGGCACGAGCGGCGCGGAGGCGGTTCGCGAACTGATAGCGCGCGGCACCGATCCCGCGTGCATCGTCGTGATCGACCAGTCAGGCCCGCGCATCCAGGCGGCAGAGGCGATGGGCTGTAACGTGCTGCAGGGCGACGCATCGAACGACGACACGCTGATCGACGTCCAGATCTCCAAGGCGCACACCGTCCTCGTTTCGGCGGGACGCGACGACAGCTCGATCCTGATTGTGCTCACCGTCCGCCACCTCTCCCCGCATGTCCCGATCAGCGTCGTCATCCGCGCTCAGGATAACGAACTGCTCGCGCGGCAGGCTGGCGCGACGAACGTCATCAATCCGGTCAGCTTTACCGGCCTGCTCCTCGCGGGATCGGCGCAGGGCGAACATGTCGCCGATTATATGGCCGACCTCGCCGCGATCGGCGGCAAGGTGCAACTGCGCGAACGCCCCGTCAGCGGCGAGGAAATCGGCGGCAGCCTTGACCGCCTCGCCAGCGGCGGGCGCGGCCTGCGCATCTACCGTGCGGGCAAGCCCTATGGGTTCTGGGAAGAGGAAACGAACGTACTGCAGGCGGGCGACATGATCGTCGAGGTCGTCAACTGCGAGACGTGCGAAGCCGATTAACCGCGCCAGTAAAGCCAGCCGGCCCAGAGCCAGGCGGCAATCAGCAGCGTCCCGCCGATGGGGGTCACCGCGCCGAGCCACTTCGGAGCGCCGAGCGCCATCGCATAAAGGGTGACCGAGAAGATCGCCGCGCCGACGAGCAGCATGATCGCGGGGCCGCGCGCGACGCCCATGATCGCGATTGCCGCGACCGCGTGAATCAGCTGGTACAGGCCCCCGGTGCGCAGCCATTCGGCCTCCTGCGGCCCCGCCGCGCCATGCGCGCCGAACGCGCCCGCTGCCACTGCAATCGCTGCTGAAATCGCCGCAAATACGCCAATCATGTACACCATCCTTGCAATGCCGTGCCGATGCGGCGAGCTATAGGGCGACAGGAGGGAGAAGGCGATGCCCCGCGACACCCCGCTTCCCGAAGGATTGAAGCCCCCGAGCCGACTTGCGACGCTCGGCGAGTTGGCGCTGCCGCTCGACATGCTGCGCTACGGCCTGTCGGGCTACCAGTTGATCGGCGCGCCGCGCGGCGATGGCCGCCCCATCGCCCTCCTCCCCGGCTATGGCGCCAGTGAACTTTCGATGCGCCCGCTCGAGGCGTATCTCCGCCACCTCGGCTATCATGTCCGCGACTGGGGCATGGGCCGTAACCAGGGCCGCGTCGCCGCCGACGTCGAACGCTTCGCGGCGCAGGCGGCCGAATGGGTCAAGGCCGACGGTGCCCCGCTCACCCTGATCGGCTGGAGCCTCGGCGGCGTCATCGCCCGCGAAACCGCCCGCGCCTATCCGCACCTCGTCCGCGAAATCATCACCATGGGCACCCCGATCATCGGCGGCCCCAAATATACCGCGCTCGCGCAGCGCTTCGCGGGCCGCGATTTCGACGCGATCGAGCGCGAGATCCATGCGCGCAACCTCATGGGCCTGACCCAGCCGCTGACCGTCATCTATTCCGACCGCGATGGCATCGTCGGCCCCGATATCGCGGTCGACACCTACAATTCGCAAGCGCGGAACATCAAGGTCGACAGCACGCATCTAGGGCTTGGGATCAACCCCCGTGTATGGCGGATCGTCGCGAATGTGTTGGCAGGCGTGACAAACCCCGAAAAATAGACTAGGGGCGCCGCCAATCATGACAGTCAAAACCCTCCCCTCCCAGCCGAAGGTCGGCATGGTTTCGCTCGGCTGCCCCAAGGCGCTGGTCGACAGCGAACGGATTCTGACGAAACTCCGCGCTGATGGCTATGGCCTGTCGCCCGATTATGCGGGCGCCGACGTCGTGCTCGTCAACACCTGCGGCTTCCTCGACTCGGCGAAGGAAGAAAGCCTCGAGGCGATCGGCGAAGCGATGGCCGAGAATGGTCGCGTCATCGTCACCGGCTGTATGGGCAATGAGGCCGAGGTCATCCGCGCGCGTTTCCCCAACGTGCTCGCAGTCACCGGCGCGCATCAGTACGAGCAGGTCGTCGACGCCGTCCACGACGCCGCGCCGCCGACGCAGGGCCCCTTCATCGACCTCGTCCCCGAGGGCGGGCTGAAGCTGACCCCGCGCCACTACAGCTATCTCAAGATTTCCGAGGGCTGCAACCATAGCTGCTCCTTCTGCATCATTCCCGATCTGCGCGGCAAACTCGTCAGCCGCCGGATCGACGCGGTACTGCGCGAGGCCGAAAAGCTCGTCGCCGCGGGGACCAAGGAACTGCTGGTGATCAGCCAGGACACCTCGGCGTACGGCGTCGACATCCGCCACGACCCCCGCCAGTGGCACGGCCGCGAAGTCCGCGCGCACATGACCGACCTCGCGCGCGAACTCGGCCAGCTCCAGACCAGCGAAGGCCGCGCCCCGTGGGTGCGCCTCCACTATGTCTACCCCTATCCGCACGTCGATGCCGTCATCCCGTTGATGGCCGAAGGGCTGCTCACGCCCTATCTCGACATCCCCTTCCAGCACGCGGCGCCGAGCGTCCTCAAGCGCATGAAGCGCCCCGCGAACGAAGCGAAGGTGCTCGAACGGCTGAAAAACTGGCGCGCAATCGCTCCCGACATCTCGATCCGCTCGAGCTTCGTCGTCGGCTTCCCCGGCGAGACCGAGGCCGATTTCCAATATCTGCTCGACTGGCTCGACGAAGCGCAGCTCGACCGCGTCGGCGCCTTCCGATTCGAACCCGTCGCGGGCGCGCACGCGAATGCGCTCGACGATCAGGTACCCGAAGAGGTCAAGGAAGAGCGTTACCAGCGTATCATGGACAAGACCGCCGCGATCAGCGCCGCGAAGCTTGAAGCCAAGATCGGTCGCACGCTGCCCGTGATCATCGACGAAGTCGGCGAGGCGGACGACGACGGCAGCATCGGCGCGACGGGCCGCTCACAGGCCGACGCGCCCGAGATCGACGGCCATGTCTATCTGCGTGACGTCGCGGCCACATTGAAGGCCGGCGACATCGTCGACGTCGAGATCGAGGACGCTGACGAGCATGACCTGTTCGGAGTGGTCGCGGGCTGATCAGCCCCCAAAGCGCAACCTGACACCGCCATTAGCAACGAAGCCGTCGGTTGGCGCCCACGCATCGGTCGTCCAGCGACCGTCAGGCGCCCGCGCCGGCAGCAGGATCGGGTCGTAACGCGTCTGCCTGACGTTCAGGATATTCTCCAGATTGATGAACAGGCTGACCTTGCCGAGCGTGACCTCTCCGAGCGCGCCCAGTTCGACATAGCGCTTGCTACGCGTGCGGTAGGGATTGTCGTCGAGCTGCTGTCGGCCGGTATAGTAGGCCTCCAGCCCGATCCGGCCTTTGCCATGCTGTTCCCACATCGCGACCAGCCCCGCCGTGTGCTTCGGCGTCTGCGGTACGCGACGGCGGCCGACGCCCGACGGATCGGGTTCGCGCGCGTCGACGAAAACATAACTCCCGCGCACGATAAAATCGTTCCAGCGATAACGCGCGGTCATCTCGGCGCCACGCGTCCGCGTCACACCCGCGGCATTGACCAGACGAACGCGGTCGGTCGCGACGTCGACCAGTTGCAGGCTATTGTCGATGTCCGACCCGAACAGAGTCAGATTGGTTTCGAAGGGCCCCTTGGCATAACCGATGTCGAGCGATGCCGTGTCGGCGACCTCGGCTTTCAGAGGTCCGAGCGGTTCCAGCCGCGACAAGCCCGCCTCGTCGATCGCATCGACGAAAGGCGTCGGCGCATAGAAGCCGCGGCCGACCGATGCCCGAACCGTCCAACGATCCGGGCGGAACAGCAGCGACAGGCGCGGGCTCAACCGCGTTCCGAAATCGCTGTGATCGTCGAGCCGCGCGCTGCCGGCCAGCACGAGCAAATCGCCGATCTCCTGCTCGGCCTGCACGAACAGCGCAGGCACGGTGTAGCGATAGTCGAAGCTGGAAAAGGCCTTGTTGCGATAGCGATCCCCCTGCACCGCCGCACCGGCAAGCCAAGTCGTATCGGCAGCTTTCCCGCCCAGCGACAATTCAGCGAACAATGTATCGTGCCGGTCGTCCTCGCGGCTCGGGCCATAAAGATGGTCATGCTTCTGCGACGTGCCAGAAGCGCGGAATTGGAGTGTGCCGACACCTTCGACCGGCAGTTCGGTGACGATCCCGCCATCGATGCGCCGGCTGTCCTGATTGAGCGGAAAGGCCGTGCCGTCGGGGACCGCCGCCCCTGGTATGGTGCCCCCGCGGCGGCGCTCGTCCATCAGGCCGAGCGTGACCAGCGCCTTAGCCCCGTCGCCGCGATCCCAGAAGAGCCGAGGGCGGACCGTCCAGCGATCATAATGTGCCATATCGGCCCAGCCGTCGCCGTCGAGGTCCTTGCGCGTCTGGTGGTGAAACCCGCCGGTTACCGACGCACTCCAGTCGCCACCGATAGGCGTCGCGGCATAGGCGGTGATGTCCTGCCCGTCGCGGCTCGTCGCATTGATCAGCATTTCGGCTTCGGGCTCGGCCTTGGGGCGCCGTGAAACCAGATTGATCACCCCCGCCAGCGCGGACGGGCCGTAAAGCGCCGACGCAGCCCCCTTGATCACCTCGACCTGCCCGAGGTCTGTCGGCGGGATCTGGAGCAGTCCGATCGACGACGTGCCACCGTAGATCGGCAGGCCATCGCTCAAGAGCTGCGTATAGCGTCCCGACATGCCCTGCATCCGCACGTTCGACGTCCCCAGACCGGGCGAAGTCACCTGCACCCGAACGCCCGGCGTCTCGGCGACGAGCATCGAGATATTGCCCGGGGTCATCAGCATCTTTTCTTCGATTTCCTCGCGCCCGATCACATCGACGCGGATCGCCTCGTCCTGCACGGTGCGGCCCGATCGGGTCGCCTGCACGACGATCTCTTCTTCACCCTTGTCGACCTCTGCCGCGGCCTCCTGTGCTTGCGCCGCAGGGGAAAGTAGCAACAGACATGCGGAGACAAGACTCAACGGGCGTGACGACGACATGGAAAGCTCCGGGTTAGGCTGACAAAATGGCGCCATTCCTGAATGAAGAACGGCAACCCGGACGCGCTCATAAAGGTTGTACCAACTACAGGGTCAAGCGCAAAAAGGGGAATTGGGAAAAATTTATCTTTTTTGCAAAGACTTGGCCGTAATGATGTTACATATCGTCGGCCGATAGGAGTGAATGATGCGTGAGACCGCAATAATTGCTACCTCATTATTCGCGCTCGCTGTTCTCGCCGGCTGCGACCCGGCCAAGGGCGGCGGCGAAGCCCCGCCCCGCGCGACCGACACGGCCCCGTCCCCGACGGAGAAATCGCTGATCGCAGTGCCGATCGAGGCTGACACGACCGCCATCAAGCGGGCACTCGAACGCACAATTCCCCAAACGCTATGGACGATCAACCGGCACGAAAAGGCCTGTGTGAAGCCCCAACGCGTCAAAGTCTTTGGCCGCAAGGTCAAGGTCACGCCGCCGATCGCCTGCACCATCGTCGGTCAGGTCACGCGCGGCACGCTGCGGATGCACGGCGAAGGCAGCGAGATCGTCGTCGACGTGCCGCTCAACGCCCGCATCAGCGCCCGCGACGTCGGCGGTATATTGAAAGGCGAGACGGCTACCGGCGCGGCGATGGCGCATGCGCGCATCCGCATCGAACTGACCCCCAACTGGGGCACGCAGGGCAAGGCGCGCATCACCTATGGCTGGACAAAGGCGCCGGGCATCGATTTTCTTGGGAAGCGCATAACCTTCACCGACGAAGCCGATGCCAAGCTGAAACCCGTCGTTGCGGAGGTCGAGCGCGAAGTGACGCGCGAGATCGCGAAAATCGACATCCGCAAACAGGCGGCCGACATATGGCGACAGAGCTTCACGTCACTCGAACTCAACCGCGAAAATCCGCCGGTGTGGATGCGCGTGACGCCGCAGCGCATTCTCTACGGCGGCTACCGCGTCGAGGGGCAACGACTGCGCCTCAATCTGGGGCTCGAAGCGATCACCGAAACTTTCGTCTCGGGCCGGCCGGAGGATTCAGCGGCGACGCCCCTCCCGCGCTTGATCCGCGAAACGCCAAAGCAGCATCTCGACGTTCGCGTACCCGTGATCGCCGATTATGCACAGCTCCAACCCGTGGTTGATCGAGCCCTCGCCAAGCGATCGACCCGCCCCTTCGTCCTGCCCGAGGTTGGCCCGATGGATGTGAGCTTCGGCAAATCGACCATCTATGGCGCCCCGAACGGGCGGATCGCAGTCGGCGTCGACGTCGACGCGCGGTTGCAAGTGCGGAGCGGCAAGCCGACGCACGGCCGCATCTGGATGACCGCGGTCCCAGCCAACAAGCCCGGCTCTGCCGAAGTCCGCTTCACCGATATCAGCGTCAACGGCGACACCGACGGGGTCGGCGGCGATCTGCTCATCCTCCTCGGCCGCAGCCCCGAATTCGCACCGCTGATCGCCGACGCGCTGACGCAGAATTTCACGCGCGACCTTGAAGAATTGCAGGGCAAGATCCGGCGCGCGGTGAACCAGCGACGGGAGGGCGCCTTTATCATCCGTACCCGCATCGACAGTTTCGAGACGGGCGAGATCAAGGCCTATGGCAACGGCCTTTACCTGCCCGTAAGGATGATCGGGGGCGCCAGCGTCGATTATCGACCGGCGCGGTAACGACGAGAGGCAAGCGGGACATGAGCGGGATGGTCGGACTAGCCGCAACAATTGCGTTGCTGTCACCCTTGCCTGTCACCGGCATCGACGCGCGAATGCCGCAGGAGGTAGCGACGGCGCTAACCGACGCCCAAGAGTCAGTCGAGGAAGCGAGATACTGTCTGGCACGCGACAGACCTGAATCGAGCGAGTTCTACCCGCTGTATCAGCGTTCCACTGAAGTCTTTAACAGCGTCCGGAGCCTTTGGGGCCGCCAGGCGATCATCGAAACCAAAGTCAACTCGCGGGCCGACTGCAAGAATATCCCGGCCAAGCTCGCTTCGGCGGAACGGCGTATCGACACGCTTGCGCAAAGCTTTGCGATCCATTCGACGCCGTTCAACACCGGCGTGTGGATCGGCACGATGCCGCTCTGCGATGCAGGACCGGTCGAAACGCGCAAGTCGGTCGACGAATATAGCGGCGAACAAGTTCTGCAAATCACGCTCAGCAAAGCCGACGCCGAGAATTTAGCTGCCCTGACCACCGCGAATGTCGGAAATCAGCTCGCGGTTCGTGTCGATGGCAAACTGGTCATGGAACCGCACATCAACGAGCCAATCATGGGCGGCTCAATTCAGGTCATGGCGCCGCAGAGCGATTTCGACCGGCTGGCCGAGCTTTTAAAACGCTGTCCCGCTACCCCGCTTAGAACAGCCGGGTAATGCCGTAGAAAGCGGCCGCGACGATTGCGCTCGCCGGGATAGTGATGAACCAGGCCGCGACGACATTGCCCGCGACGCCCCAGCGCACCGCGCTGGCGCGGCGGGCGACGCCGGCGCCGATGATGCTGCCGGTGATGGTGTGCGTCGTCGACACCGGGATGCCGAGGAGGCTGGCGGTGAACACCATGATCGACCCGCCGGTCGATGCCGCGAAACCCTGGTGGTGCGACAGCTTGGTGATGCGCCCGCCCATCGTCTCGATGATCTTCCACCCGCCCGACAGCGTGCCGAGCGCGATCGCGATGTAGCAGCTGAACGCGACCCAGTGCGGGACATGGAATTCGCCGCCGAGATAGCCGGTCGAATAGAGGAGGACGGTGATAATCCCCATCGTCTTTTGCGCGTCGTTGAGCCCGTGGCTCAGCGAATAGGCCGCCGACGAAAAGAGATGGAGATGACGGAAGGTCTTTTCGGCGAAGCTGGCGGTCGCGCGGCGCAGCGCCCAGCTGCTGACGAGCATCACGATCATCGCGAGCAGCATGCCGAGCATCGGCGACAGGAAGATCGCGATGACGGTCTTGTTGAGCCCGGTCCACTCGATCCCCTCGAACCCCGCATGCGCGACGCCCGCGCCGACGATGCCGCCGACGAGCGCGTGGCTCGACGAGGAGGGAATGCCCTTCAGCCAAGTCACGACGTTCCAGAACATCGCGCCTACGAGCGCGCCGAACACCACCGCGGGGGTCACCAGATCCTTGTCGATGATCCCCTTGCCGATCGTCTCGGCGACCTTGTGCAGTTCGGGGAAGATGATCGACAGGAAATAAGCGGCAAAGTTGAAGAAGGCGGCAAACAGCACCGCCTGCACCGGCCGCAGCAAGCGTGTCGCAACGACCGTTGCGATGCTGTTCGCCGCATCGTGCAGGCCGTTCAGGAAGTCGAACGCCAGCGCGAGGATGACGAGGCCGACGAGGAGCGGAAAAGCGAGTTCGTGCATGGTTCGCGCCCTCGCTTATGCGTGGTCGATGACCAGACCGTCGATCTCGTTCGCAACATCCTCGAAACTGTCGGTGACGCGCTCGAGGTGACGGTAGAGTTCGCGCCCGATCAGGAAACGGACGCTGTTCGACTGCCCATGTTCCTTGAACAGGCGCTTGAGCCCCGCAGCATGGATTTCGTCGGCATGGCCCTCCATGCGCACCAGCCGTTCGGTGAGTTCGTGAAGGCGGACCGCATTCGCCGAAATGTTGCGCAGCAGGGGCAGCGCCTCCGCCGTCAGCCGCGCCGCGTCGACGATGATGCCGCCGATGTCGCGCATCTCGGGCTCGAATTCGGTGACGTCGTACAGGTCGACCGCGCCCGCCGTCTTCTGCATCTCGTCGATCGCATCGTCCATCGAGGCGATGAGGTCGGTGATCGCGCTGCGGTCGAACGGGGTCAGGAACGTCCGGCGGACGGTCTGCAAGACTTCGCGGGTGATCGCGTCGGCGTCATGCTCGCGCTCGATGATTTCCTGGACATGATCGGCCATGCCCTCGCCGCCCTGCAGCATGCGCGACAGCGCATTCGCGCCGGCGACGAGCGTCGCAGCGTGAGCTTCGAACAATTCGAAGAAATTTCCCTGTCGCGGCAGCAAACGCTGAAACCATGCGAACATCCAGCTAACCCCTGTCTTGTCTGCTACATTGTGGACGACGCTCCGCGGCTGCGCGACGGCGCGGAAACCGCCATCGCCGAACGAGCGGATCAGCGCCTGCAAATCGGGTTCTTCCACAGCCGACGCGGCATCGCGGAACGAGAACCATTTGCGGTCGCGTTCGTCCATTTCCTTCCAGTCGGCGAGCTCGTTCGTCACGGCGAGCGGGAACACTTCGACATTGTACATGATCGACGCGCCATTCGCCCGGCGCTTGCGATATTCATAGCTGCCGATCGGTGTCGGGCACACTGCGCCGATCACCCCCGCCTCTTCCTCGGCCTCGATCGCCGCAGCGGCGTGACGCGTGATGCCGGTCAGCGGATTGCCCTTCGGCACCACCCAGCGCTTCGTCTCGCGCGAGGTGATCAGCAGGATTTCGGTCGGGCCATCCTGCGCGGGACCGCCGAATCGATAGGGAAGGACGGCAATTTGACGCATGAAGATCAATCCTTTCCTATAGTTGATGCGGCATCATGGCTGGACGATTACAATTGGGTTTCGCCCCTATGACAATAATGTGACAGCTACAAGGGAAGCCGCTCCCCGCAGCCATAGTTTCATTGCTGTCAATTCGATTGCAAAATGCAACGCGGTGCGTAAGCTGGCCCCAAAAGACAGATGGGAGACGAGACGATGGCAGGCACGGCGACGATGGAACGTCCGGCGGACGCGAAGGCTGCACCGGTCGATCAGGATGTGCTGATCGTCGGCGCGGGCATTTCGGGCATCGGCATGGCCGTGCATTTGCAGATGAATTCGCCCGACCGCAGTTTTGGCATCGTTGAACGCCGCGAACAGCTTGGCGGCACCTGGGACCTGTTCCGCTACCCCGGCATCCGCTCGGACAGCGACATGCACACGCTCGGCTTCGTCTTCGAACCATGGAAGCATGAAAAATCGATCGCCGACGGCCCCTCGATCCTCGAATATCTCAACCGCATCGTCGACGAGCGCCATATTCGCGATCGCATCCGTTTCGACAGCAAGGTCGTCGGCGCCGACTGGGACAGCGGCGCCGCGCGCTGGACGGTGACGATGGAGGACAGCAAGGGCGCAAGGTCGACGACGACCGCGCGCTGGCTCTACCTCGGCTCGGGCTATTATGATTATGACGAGCCCTTTGACGCGCAATTCGCGGGCCGCGAGGATTTTCAGGGTCAGATCATCCATCCGCAATTCTGGCCGAAGGATCTCGATTACAAGGGCAAGAAGGTCGTCGTGATCGGATCGGGCGCCACTGCGGTTACCATCGTCCCGTCGATGAAGGAAGCCGCCCACGTCACGATGCTCCAGCGCACCCCGACCTGGTATTTCATCCGGCCGGCCAAGGACGGATTCGCAAACTTCCTCCGCAAATTCCTGCCCGAGGGGCTGGCGTACAAGATCACGCGGTTCAAGAATGTCCGTCTTCAGGACATCGCCTTCCGGCGCGCGCGGGAGAAGCCCGAGAAGGTCAAGGAGTTCCTGACCAAGAAATTGCAGGAAAGCCTCGGCGACCGCTATGACGCGGAGGCGTTCACCCCGCCCTATAACCCGTGGGACCAGCGCCTGTGCCTCGTTCCCGATGCCGATTTCTTCGAAGCGATGAAGGCCGACCGGGCATCGGTCGTCACAGATCATATCGAACGGTTCGACGCGAAGGGCATCCAGCTGAAATCGGGCAAGCATCTCGACGCCGACATCATCATCACGGCGACGGGCCTGAAACTCGCGGTCGCCGGCAAGATTTCGGTGCGCGTCGACGGCGCGCCCGTCGATTGGCACGACCATTTCTATTACAAGGCGTGCATGTTCTCGAACGTGCCGAATTTCTCGGCCGTCTTCGGTTATCTCAACGCCAGCTGGACGCTGCGCGCCGATATCGTGTCCGAATATGTCTGCCGCGTGCTCAACCATATGCGCGATACGGGGACAGGGGTCGCGACCCCTACGCTCGCCGATCCGTCGAGCCTTGAAGAGGAAAATGTCTTCGACTTCTCGTCGGGCTATATCCAGCGTTCGCTGCACATCATGCCGAAAAGCACGGTCGCGCTGCCCTGGCGGCTCAGCCAGAATTATGTGCAGGACCGGATCGACATGCGAACAGGCGCGATCGCCGATGGCGTGCTGACGTTCAGCAATGCACGTGCGGTGGCCGCCGCACCTGCCGAGCTCCAAGCCGCGGAATGACTGTCAGGCGGCGCGTTTCGCGCGCCGCCGCCGGACCAACCAGAAGATCAGCCCGCCGATCGCGAGCAGGACGACGGGCACTATGATCCGCAGAGCTTTCACGCCGGTTTCATATTGATCGATGAGCAGAAGGGCATCGGGACGCGTCGCGCTGCCGAGCACATTCCATTCGGTAATCTGCAGCGGCGCATCATTCTGAGCATAAAAACGTAGCGATACCGTCGTCCATTTGCCTTGCCCGGTGCCGACAACGACGACCTCTTCCTGTCGCTCCTTGAGTCCAGGCGTGGCGTTCGTCTTCCAACTGTAATTGGCGATCTGCCACGTCGCTTTGCCATCGGGGCATTCGCGCGGCAACATCGGCGCAGCATCGGCCGCCGATGAGGCTATTTCGGGATGCAGTTGGCTCGTCATGCTCACCGGATCGGTGCAGAAACGCTCGCCGATCGCGAGCAATTCCTTCTGCCGTTCGGGCTTCACCATCTTGTCGAGCGCTGTTTGAAAACTGCATCCGCCGAGCGCAGCGGCCAACGCCGCCGCCGAACCGATTCGATAAAATCGACGCATCCGCCCTCTCCCCTGTCTTGCCCTGAAAGAGAATGACGGATTCCGCAGTGACAATCCAGTTTTATGGGCGGATGTCAGTTAGCGTGTTCGGGCTTGCCCTTCACCGAGCCTTTGGCAAAATCCTCGAGCTGCTTTTCGGTCATGCTCTCGGCCATCTGCTTGGAGGCACCTTCGAGTTTCGACTTGGGCGTATCGCCGCGCTTGGCGCTGAGCGCGGCACCGGCGGCTTTTTGTTGGGCTTTGGATTTGGCTGGCATGGCTTGTCTCCTTGCCCGCCCGCTATCCATTAACGATCGTGCCGCCATTGGGATGCAGCACCTGACCCGACATATAGCTGCTGTCGTCGCAGGCGAGGAACAGGAAGCAGGGTGCGACCTCATTGGGCTCGCCGGGCCGTTTCATCGGCGTGCCTTCGCCGAAGGTCGCGACCTTCTCCACCGGCGCCCCTCCGCGCGGGTTGAGCGGGGTCCAGATCGGGCCGGGTGCGACGCCGTTCACGCGGATGCCCTTCTCCACCAGATTTTCGCTGAGCGAGCGGGTGAAGGCGGTGATGGCGCCCTTGGTGGCGCTATAGTCGAGCAGGCCCCTTGACCCCTGATACATGGTCACGCTCGTACAATTGACGATCGCCGCGCCCCTGTTGAGATGTGGAAGCGCGGCCTGCACCATATAGAACATGCCGAAGATGTTGGTAGCGAAAGTCTGCTGCAACTGTTCGGGACTGATGTCGCGGATGTCCTCGGCCGGATGTTGTTCACCGGCATTGTTGACGAGGATGTCGAGTTTGCCGAGTTTTTCGATGACCCGCGCAACGATCTTTTCGGCTGCCTTGGCCTTGCCGACGTCGGCCTTGATCGCGACCGCACGGCGGCCTTCGGCTTCGATAATTGCCGCGGTATCTTCCGCGTCCGCCTTGTTGTCCAAATAGACGATGGCGACATCGGCGCCTTCGCGCGCGAACAAGGCTGAGACCGCGCGGCCGATGCCGCTGTCGCCGCCGGTGACAATGGCGACCTTGCCTTCGAGCCGCCCCGATCCCGGATAGCGCGGCTGCCACTTCGGCGCGCGGTCGAGATCGGCTTCGCGATCCGATGGCGGCTGTGCGATCGTCTTGCCCGATCCAACGGCACGGCGCAGCTTCGCCGCGGCAGCCTGCTTTCCTTTCTTCTCTTTCGCGCTTTCACCGACCTTTCCGGCCTTCGGCTGCTTCGCCATGACGCTGTCCTTCAATTGATGGGGAGGAAATCGCGCGCGAAGTCGCCTTTCACGGCTTTGACGAGCGCGCCGGTCACGGGCACGTTGATCTTGTACGAACCCTCCGCATAGGGGCCGATCTCATAAGGGCCGATCGCGATGGTCATGCGGTCGATAAAGCGCCCATCGGAGGATCCCAGCCAAATGGTTTGCGCCGATGCCGGCGGGCATTTGGCGAACGGGCTGTCGGGCGCCTCTTCGGCCACGATCCCTTTGGCGGCCTTTGCGCGTTTGATTCCGGCGCAGAAGGGATCGCGGATCGCTGCATCGAACGCTTCGCTGTTCGTGAACAGGTCGAGCGGTTTCATCTGCTTGCGCCGGTTGCGATCCCATATCAGCGTGTCGAAGCTCTGCATGCCGTGCGCGCCGCCGGCATAGCTGTCGATTTCGGCCGACAGGCTGAGAAAGCGCGGGGTGCTGGTGACGCGTTGCCATGCCTGGCGGTGACTATGGACGCGATAGGGAAACTCACCCTTTTCCGCTGCAGCCTTGTCGCGTTGCGCCGCCGCGATCAGCGCCTCGCGCTTCGCCGCCCGGTCGCCGTCGAGCGCCTTTGCCAATTCGGCGATTTGGGCGGCGTCTTTGGGATAGGCATAGGCGAACTCGATCAGGTCGTTGTTTTCGGTGACGTTCGACGCGGGCGCGCCTTTTGCCGCTGCGTCGGCGGCGCCTTGCGACGGCGCCCCCGGCACCAAGGCGGCGGCCACTTTTTCGGCCTTCGTCGGCTTGTCGTCGGAACAGCCCGCCAGCAGCAGCGCGCCGGCAAGGACGGAAGTGGCATTTCGCCAGAGCGTTTCGGTCGTCATGCAGACATAACGCCGGGAATCGACAAAATATCCCGAGCGGCCTAGCACCGCGTGCATGACCGACTATTCCGACCTGATCCAGCCCGACAAGGGGCAGGATGCGCGCCCGATCCATCTCGTCGACAAGAAGGGCTATGACGAGTGGCTGAAGGGGCGCAGCGCCCGCGAACGCGCGCATCTCGCCGCGGTCGGTTTCAAACCCGATGCGTTCGTCCATGCGATCCTGCCCGGCGACGATCCCGAAAAATGGGCGATCGTTACGACCGTCGCGAAGACCGATAGTCTGTCGGCCTGGTGTCTCGCCAAGCTGGCGCAGATACTTCCTGAAGGTCGCTATCGCGTCGAGGGTCAGCAGCCCGGCAAGGCGCTGTTCGGATGGATGAGCGCGCAATATCGCTTCGACACCTATAAAACGAACCCGCCGACCAAAGGCGCGCGTGTCCTGCTGACGAGCGATGTCGGCGCAATCGCGCCGATGGTCGCCGAGATGCGTGCGACCGCACTCGTCCGCGACCTCGTCAACACGCCCGCCGCCGACATGGGTCCCGCCGCGATCGAGAAAGCCGCCGAACGCATCGCCAAGGCGCATGGTGGCAAGCTCACCGTCACCAAGGGCGAGGCGCTCGAACAAGGCTATCCGATGATCCACGCGGTCGGGCGCGCGGCGGCAAAGCATCACGCGCCGCGCCTGATCGAGATCGAATGGGGCAAGGACAGCCATCCGCGCATCGCGCTGGTCGGCAAGGGGATCAGCTTCGACAGCGGGGGGCTCGATATCAAGCCCGCGGCGGGCATGCGGCTGATGAAGAAGGATATGGGCGGCGCGGCGCATGTTCTCGCGCTCGCCGAACTGGTGATGGCGAGCGGGCTGCCGGTGCGGCTGCATTGCCTGGTCGCCGCCGCCGAAAATGCCATCTCGGCCGACGCCTTCCGCCCCGGCGACGTGCTCAAGAGCCGCAAGGGGCTGACGGTCGAGATCGGCAATACCGACGCCGAAGGGCGGTTGGTGCTGGGCGATGCGCTGACCAAGGCGGGCGAAGCCAAACCCGAACTGATCATCGATTTCGCGACGCTGACCGGCGCCGCGCGCGTCGCGCTCGGCCCCGATCTGCCGCCGCTCTTTGCCAATGACGATGCGCTGGCCGATGCGATGCTCGCGGCGGGGACCGACCGCGACGATCCATTGTGGCGGATGCCGCTGTGGGACGGCTATGCCGACCTGCTCGAAACCGACATCGCGGACCTTGGCAATGCGGGTAGTTCGCCCTTCGCTGGAACCATCACGGCGGCGTTGTTCCTGAAGCGCTTCGTGCCCGACGGCGTCGCATGGGCGCACCTCGACACCTTTGCATGGCGTCCGTCTGCAAAGCCCGGACGTCCGAAAGGCGGCGCGGCACTGGGATTGCGCGCGGCGTGGGCGATGTTGCAGGCCCGGTACGACCGGCGCGGGAAAAACTGAACATTCTTGATAAAGAGGGTCCTGCTGGTCTAATGGCGCGCGATTGTCCGCCGTGCGCGGAACCCAGCTTTTTACAGGACGGCCAGTGACAGCAGAAAGTGGCGATAATATAGCGGCAAACCGCGTACGCATGGGGCGTCCCGGCGCCGCGGGCGCGGGCCGCGATCGCTTCGGGCTGACCGGCACGTCGCAGAGCTTCGACCCGCGCGTCGTGGCGATCCGACCCGATCTGGCCGACATCGCCGTCGCCGGGACGCATTTCGCGCCGCATTATGCCGCGCCGATGATGCGCAGCGGGGTGCTGCCCGCCGCATCGCTGCGCGCATCCCCCTCGGTCGACGCCGACCAGACGAACGAATTGCTGTTCGGTGAGGGCTTCGCCCTTCTCGACCTGACGGGCGGCTGGGCGTGGGGCTATTGCCTCGCCGACCATTATGTCGGCTATCTTGCCGCCGAAGCGCTCGCAGCGCCGATCGCGCCGACGCACCGGGTCGCGATGATCGAGGCGATGCTGCACAGCGCACCCGATGCCGCAAGCGGCGGTCCCGCTGTCCTGCCGCGCGGCGCGCTGGTGATGGGCGAACCTGACGGTGAATGGCTCGCGACGTCGCACGGCTATCTGCCGCTCGCATCGCTGGTCGAAGTCGGCGCGCAAGATACAGATCCCGCCGAGCTCGCCGAACAGATGATGGGCACGCCCTATGTCTGGGGTGGCCGCACGGCGAAGGGCATCGATTGTTCGGGCCTCGTCCAGCTTGTCTGGGCCGCTGCCGGCGTCCAGCTACCGCGCGACAGCGACCTTCAGCTCGCGTCGCTGGGTGCCGACAAGGATGTCGATCCGGCCGGGCTTGCCCGCGGCGATGTCGTCTTCTTCCCCGGGCATGTCGGCATCATGGCCGACAGCCAGACCATCATCCACGCGAGCCGACGATGGATGGCGGTGAACAGCGAACCGCTGGCGGACGTGATCGCGCGTTCGGCGGCGAAAGGGAATGATGTGCCGGTCACCGGCTATAAACGACTGAAATAATATCATGACACAGACGGTTTTCATCGACGGCGCGGCGGGAACGACGGGCCTGGAAATTGCCGAGCGGCTTGCCGGCCGGAGCGAGTTTTCGCTGATCACCCTGCCCGACGCCGAGCGCAAGGACGCCGCGCGCCGCGCCGAGGCGCTGAACGGCGCCGATTTCGTCATCCTCTGCCTGCCCGATGTAGCGGCGATCGAGGCGGTTGCGATGATCCGCAACGAGCGCACGAAAGTCATCGATGCATCGACCGCGCACCGCGTTGCGCCGGGCTGGGCCTATGGGTTTCCCGAGCTCAACGCGGGACAGCGCGACGCGATCGCCGCGTCGACGCGCGTCAGCAATCCGGGATGCTATCCGACGGGATTTCTCGCACTCGTCGCGCCTTTGGTCGCAGCGGGCATCGTGCCGGCCGATGCGCGGCTCAGCGTCAACGCCGTGTCGGGCTATTCGGGCGGCGGCAAGGAATTGATCGCGCGCTTCGAGGCCGAACCCGACCTCGGTTTCCGCAGCTACGGCCTATCGCTCAATCACAAGCATGTGCCCGAAATGCAGCAGGGCGCCGGCCTGACGCATCCGCCGCTGTTCGCGCCCGCCGTCGTCCCCGTCTATCGCGGGATGCTGGTCGAGGTGCCGCTGAATTTCGACGCACCGACGGCCGATGCGGTATTCGATGCGCTCGCTGCGCATTTCGATGGCTCGCCATTGGTATCGGTGCGGCGCGGCAATGAGAGCGAATTGTTGCTGAGCCAGAAGGATGAGGCGACCGACCGGATGGAGCTAACGCTCTTTTCTGACCCCAGCGGGCACCAGCTACGCCTCGTCGCGCGGCTCGACAATCTGGGCAAGGGCGCGAGCGGCGCTTGCGTCCAGAATCTCAACATCATGGCGGGATTGCCCGAAACCGCGGGCCTGCGAATCTAGGCGCTCAGTGCACCGTGTCGAGAATGTCCTCGATCGACAAATAGGTAATCAGCCGCTCGATCTGGCGCCAGCGCGCGAAATGGACATGGTTGCCGAGGACGCGATACTGCTCGGCGCGTGCCGCGGCGGCAAAGCCCGCCTCTTCGCCATGCATGCAGATCAGCGCATGGGCATCCTCGACCGCATCGCGGTCGGTGAGAAAGGGTGCTGGCAGGTGCATCTTATTCCTGGTCCGTTCCGTAGAGCAGCCCTTCTACATCCGGCCCCTCACCGCGCCGTTCCCAACCGTGATGAACGATCGGGTAAGGTTAATTATCTGCCGTTGCCGGTTAACCCTTCGGGCGCCGATGCAACTCCCTTTGACGCCGCGCTTTGCCCGTGTAGACAGGCGTCATGCGCAAGATCCTGAAATATGCCGCCCTCGCCCTGTTGTTGCTGCTGATCATCGGCGGCATCGCTTTTTATGTCATGTCGCGGCCCGATGTGGCGCGCTTCTCGACGGCTGAACTCAGCGGGCGGGTGCCGGTGATGGCGTCGCAAAAGACCGAGTCCTTTCCCACGATGAACGTCCCTGAGGCGACGAGCTGGCCCGCCGGGCAGGCCCCGCGCGCCGCGCAGGGTCTCGCCGTCGCGCGCTTTGCCGATGGGCTCGACCATCCGCGCAACATGCTCGTGCTGCCCAATGGCGACGTGCTCGTCGCCGAGGCGCAGAGCCCGCCGCGTGATACCTCGGGTATCGAGGGCAAGGTCATGGGCAAGCTGATGGGCAAGGCCGGCGCCGGCGGCGTTTCGGCCAATCGCATCACGCTGCTCCGCGACGCCGACGGCGACGGCAAGGCCGAGGTGAAGACGGCGTACATTACCGGACTCAACTCGCCCTATGGCATGGCGCTGATCGGTACCAAGCTGTACGTCGCCAACACCGACGCGTTGCTGGTGTTCCCCTACGTGGCGGGCGAGACAAAGATGAGCGGCAAGGCGACCAAGCTCGTCGACCTGCCGGCGAAGGGCACCAACCGCCATTGGACCAAGAGCCTCGCCGCGGCACCGAACGGTTGGCTCTATGTCGGCGTCGGCGCAGACTCCAATATCGGCGAAGCCGGCATGAACCGCGAATTCCGTCGCGCCAGCGTGCTCGAGGTGCGCCCCGAGAACAAATATATGCGCACCTTTGCCGCGGGTATCCGCAACCCCGTCGGCCTCAATTTCTATCCCGGCAGCGACCGGCTGTGGACCGTGGTCAACGAACGCGACATGCTCGGCAGCGACCTTGTCCCCGACTATCTGACCGACGTGACCGAAGGCGATTTCTATGGCTGGCCCTGGTATTATTGGGGCGGATATATCGACCCGCGCGTCGAGCCCGAAGCCGAGGATCGCCGCCAATATGTCAAGCGCCCCGAATATGGGCTGGGCGCACACACCGCACCGCTCGGTTTCACCTTCACCCAAGGCCTCGATCTCGGCGATCGTTGGGCCAATGGCGCACTGATCGCGCTGCACGGTTCGTGGAACCGCGAGCCGGTCGCAGGCTACAGCGTCGTGTTCGTCAAATTCGGCGCCAACGGCAAGCCCGTCGACGCTTTGCCCGTCACCGTACTCGACCAGTTCCTTGCCAAGGACGGCAAGACGACCCGCGGCCGGCCGGCTGATGTCGAGGTTGCCAAAGATGGCAGCGCGCTGGTCGCCGACGATACCGGCGGCGTGATCTGGCGCGTCGCCAAGGCCGGATAAGAAAAGGCCCCGCAATCGCGGGGCCTTTTTCGTTTCGCACTTTAGCGGGTCGTTACACCCGCATCGGCATCAGCACATAGAGCGCCGGGCTCTTCTCGCTTTCGCGGATCAGCGTCGGCGCGTTCGCGTCGGCAAGGTGGAGTTCGACGGTGTCGCCGTCGACCTGGCCGAGGATGTCGCTGAGGTAGCGGGCGTTGAACCCGATCTCCATCGCGTCGCTGTCATAAGAAGCCGCGACCTCTTCCGCCGCGGTGCCGTTTTCGGGGCTGGTCACGCTGAGGGTGATACGGTCCTTGTCGAGGCCGACCTTGACCGCGCGGGTCTTTTCGCTGGCGATCGTCGAGACGCGGTCGACACCCTGATAGAGGCTCTTCGGATCGACCTTGAGCAGTTTGTCGTTCGCGGTCGGGATGACGCGGCTATAGTCGGGGAAAGTCCCGTCGATCAGCTTCGAGGTCAGGATCGCGTTGCCCAGCTGGAAGCGGACCTTGCTCGCCGACAGGCTGATTTCGACATTGCCTTCGGCCTCGTCGAGCAGCTTGCGGATTTCGGTGACGCATTTGCGCGGCACGATGACGTCGGGCATCGACGAGGCGCCGTCGGGGCGCGTGACAGTGTAGCGCGCGAGGCGGTGACCGTCGGTCGCCGCGGCCTTCAGCACCGGACCCGTCGCATCCTCAGCGACGTGCAGGAAGATGCCGTTCAGGTAGTAGCGCGTTTCCTCGGTCGAGATCGCGAAGCGCGTCTTGTCGATGATCTGGATCAGCTCGGCGACGGGCAGCTCGAAATTGGTCGGCAGGTCGCCCTCGGCGATCACCGGGAAATCGTCGCGCGGCAACGTCGGAAGGTTGAAGTTCGAACGGCCGGCCTTGACCTGCATCTTGCCCTCGGCGGCGGCGAGGCTGACCTCGGCGCCCTCGGGCAGCTTGCGGGCGATTTCGAAGAGCGTGTGCGCCGACACGGTGGTCGTGCCCGCCGTTTCGACCTTGGCGGCGATCGTTTCGACGACCTGCAAGTCAAGGTCGGTCGCCATCAGTTTGAGCTGGCCCGACGCATCGGCTTCGATCAGCACGTTCGAGAGGATCGGGATCGTGTTACGCCGTTCGACCACCGACTGGACGTGGCCGAGGCTTTTCAACAACACTGCGCGTTCGATCGTCGCTTTCATTCTTAATCCGCCATCCCTGTGTTTCGCGGGAAAAGTCCCTTGGGGACAGACCATCGGAGGCGATTCGCACCCCGATTCTGGCCCCTGAAAATGTCCACCTTCCTTAACGCACAGTGCGGCGCGTGCAAGCCATGCTTGCAAAGCATCCCCAATCGCGCGAACGAGGCGCGATGCGGCGGTGGGCGACCCTTTTCTTGATGCTGGCGGCGATGCCCGTCGCAGCGTTTGCTGCCGGCCCCACCGCGCTCGGCATTTTCGACGGCTGGGGCGCATTTCGCGATCCCGCCAGCCCGCGCTGCTACGCCCTCGCCTCGCCCTCGGCGACGATCGGCAAGCCGCAGGTGAAGGCCTATGCGAGCGTCGGATATTGGCCGAAGTCGCGCATCCGCGGACAATTCTACGTTCGCCTGTCGAAAGAGCGTGCGCCCGGGCGCGAACTGCGGCTGACGATCGGCAGCCGCCGCTTCATCCTGACCGGCAATGGCACGCACGGCTGGGCCAGCGACCCGCGGATGGACGCCGCGATCGTTGCCGCGATGCGATCGGCGCCGAGCATGAGCGTCGAGAGCGGCACGGCGAACGGACGCGCCATCGCCGATACGTACCGGTTGCGCGGCGCGGCGACGGCGATCGACGCGGCGGCGCTGGGGTGTGCCAAGCTGCGCTGAGGCGCTTTGGGGAAGTGGCGGATTTCTGCGCAACTTCACTCGCGATCCGCATTTCTTCGCGCGCGTTGCGGGGCGCGGAAGTGCGTCTGTAGCGGTTATTAGGAAAGCTGCGTCGCACATCATCGTCGGGCAGGCTAGATCGGCGCAATATTATAGGACAGCGATTTCCGAACGGACGGACGCGATGAAGACAATCGGCCTGATCGGCGGTTTGAGCTGGGAAAGCTCGGCCCAATATTACCGGCTGCTCAATGAAGGCGTGCGGGCGCGGCTGGGCGGGCTGCATTCGGCCCGCATCCTGCTGTTGTCGCTCGATTTCGCGCCCATCGCCGAATTGCAGGCAAGCGGCGATTGGGACGTGCTCGACGCGCAGACGGCGGACGCCGCCCGATCCTTGACCGCGGGCGGCGCCGAACTGCTGTTGATCTGTGCAAACACGATGCACCTGTGCGCCGAGGCGGTCGAGGCGGCAACGCCGGTGCCGCTTCTCCACATCGCCGACCCCGCGATCGCGGCGGTGCAGGCGGCGGGCTTTTCGCGTGTCGGGCTGCTCGGCACGGCCTTCACGATGGAAAAGCCCTTCTATACCGCGCGCATGGCGGCGGCGGGGATCGACGCGATCATCCCCGGCGACGCCGATCGCGCGATCGTCCACAGCATCATCTATGACGAGCTGGTGCAGGGCGTCATCCGCGACGCATCGCGCACCGAATATCGGCGGATCATCGCCGCGCTGATCGCAGACGGCGCCGAGGCGATCGTCCTCGGGTGCACCGAAATCATGCTGCTGGTCGGCGAGGAGGATAGCGCGGTGCCGTTATTCGACACGCTGGCGCTGCATGTCGATGCCGCCGTAGGCGCGGCAATGGCCGGCTAGCTCCGCGCGAGCTTCGTCAATTCGGCCGCAAGGAAATCGAGCACGAGGCGAACACGCGGGACGTGGCGCAGCCGTTCGTGCGTAAGCAGCCACAAGCCCGTCGTGTCCTCATTCTTCGGCGGGATGCAGCGGATCAGGTCGGGTTCGTGGTCGGCGATGAAGGCGGGCAGGATCGTCAACCCCATGCCCGATCGCACCCCGGCGAGCAGGCCGGTGCCGGTGTCATATTTCATCACCACCGAATCCTCGAGCCGATATTGGCGCAGCCACGCCTGATAGGGTTCCCACACATAGCCGCCGCCGCCGATGAAGGGGTGCGTCGCAAGCTCCTCGCGCGTGTGCGGGATGCCGTGGAGGTCGGCGTAGTTGCGGCTGCAATAGACGGTCCACGGATTGTCGGCGATGCGCCGCCCGACGAGTCCGCCGCCCGTCGGCTGCTTGCTGCTGCGGATCGCGATGTCCGCCGCGCCCGCCGCGAGGTCGCGCGGCTCGTCCGCGGTGTCGAGATGGATGTGGATGCCAGGATGCGCGGCGCGCAGATCGCGCAGGATCGGCGGCAGGATCGTCACCGCGAAGATTTCCATCGTCGTCAGGCTGACAGTGCCGCCGGCATCGCGCGAGCGCGCGCCCGCCGCCTCGCCGAAGCGGTCGGCGGCGTCGCGCACCGCAATCGCGCTCGCCATCATCGCCTCGCCCACCGGGGTCAACGCATAACCCGCCTGCCGCCGTTCGAAGAGGTTGAGGCCGGTCGCTTCCTCGAGCGCGGCGATGCGCCGGGCGACGGTCGTCTGACTGACGCGCATCGATTGCGCCGCCGACAGCGTGCTGCCGGTCTCGGCAACGGCCAGAAAAGCCTTGAGGTCGTTCCAATCATACATGCCGTCTTGTGCGACATAATGCGCGTCCGCTCATTCTGCAATTTTGCAGAATAGTCACGCAAACTCGTTGCTCCCGCCGCTCCGGGCGATCCTCTATCTCTGTTTCACCGGCTTCCTCCCCTCCTCTTCAGCCGGCCGAAGGAGATACAAGATGCAAAAGCTTCTGATCCTCGCCGCCCTCGCTGCCGTATCGATCGGCCAGCCTGTTTCGGCACAGACCGCACCCGCGAACCCGAGCGTCGCCGTGGCGCACAAAGACCTCGACCTCCGCACCGAAGCCGGCACCAAGGCGCTCGACCGTCGCATCTGGCGCGCCGTCGTCGAAGTGTGCGGCACCGCACCGGACTTCGATGTCGCGGGAAAGAATGACGTGCGGCAATGCCGCCGCGACACCAAGCGCGTCGCCTCGGCACAGGCCGATGTGGTGGTCGCCAATGCATCGCGCGACCAGCTGATCCGGGTCAGTTCGATCCGCAACTGATCGGCGGACCCAAGTTGCAGGGCCCGTCAAAGCCGGGGCCATGATTCGGGCACGATCATGGTCCCGGCTTGCTGTTGGATTACCTGTTCCCTGAGGACACGAACTATGTTCGTGCGAAACCGTCCGCTTGGGGGTGGATTGCGGACTTCAGCTAGAGCGCAGTCTTTGTCGCCCTTGCCTTCGCTTTCCTTTGCATCAACGCAATTGGGGCAGCAATCACAAGCGCACCGATTGCTGAAGCAACGATGCGCGGGCCAAATGGTAAAAACCCTAAAACCACGAGTTGTAGCACTGGCAGTGCAAGCAGGTAGGCCAAAACGGCATAAGCCTTTACACGCCAAAGCAAGGCGATACCTGCCAAGCAAGATGCGATAGCGACGACGCCCGCTACAAGAACCACGAAATTCATATGCCTATTGTAGCCGGCACTAGCATGTCCGCAATCGGTCGTTTCGGCCGATCACAAATTTGGGCATGCCTCATCCCCGCTCGTCGAACGCCATCCGCGCCCTTGCCACCTTTTCCAGATTGGCCTCAGCCCACACCCACACACCGCAGAACGCTTCGCCCAAGCTGTGGCCGAGTTCGGTCAGGCAATATTCGACCTTCGGCGGCACCACCGGATGCACCGTCCGCACGAGCAGCCCGTCGCGCTCCATCTGGCGCAAGGTTTGCGTCAGCATCTTCTGGCTGATGCCCGGAACGCGGCGCGAGAGTTCGGTGAAGCGGCAGGTTCCGTGGTCCTCCAGCTCTTCCAGAACGAGTAGGGTCCATTTGTCGGCGACTCGGCCGATGAGCTCGTTGACGAGCGTTTCGACGCGCGGATCGACCGGTGCATTTGGATCATAGGAAATTTTTTCGAGCGTGGGCATGGCGGAAAATCCAAATCTCTCTTTTAGGTAACTATGGCACTTCGGGGTGCCTTCTTTCTTTTGGAGAGTATAGGGATATCTAAGCCTTCTCACCACCCCCAAAAGGAGAAGACCCATGAAAACCACAGGCAACACCATCCTCGTCACCGGCGGGGGTTCGGGCATTGGCCTTGCGCTCGCGCAGCGTTGGCATGATGCCGGCAACAAGGTCATCGTCACCGGGCGCAACGCCGCGAAGCTCGACGCCGCGATCGCGGGGCGGCCGAATATGTCGGCCTTCGCACTCGACGTCACCGATGCCGATGCGATCGCGTCCTTCGCAAAGGAGATCGTCGCGAAATTCCCGGGCCTGAATGTGCTGGTCAACAATGCCGGCATCATGAGCACCGAGGACGCCAGCGCGAAGCGCGACCTGGCGCAGGCCGAAGCGACCGTCGTCACCAATATCCTCGGCCCGATCCGGCTGACCGATGCGCTGGTCGACCATCTCGCGACGCAGGACGGCGCGGCGATCGTCAATGTGACGTCGGGACTGGCGTTCGTGCCACTGCCCAAGGCCCCGACCTATTCGGCGACCAAGGCCGCGATGCACAGCTACTCGGTAGCGCTGCGCATTCAGCTCGCGGGCAAGGTCGAGGTGATCGAGCTGGCACCGCCTGCGGTGCGCACCGACCTGACCCCCGGCCAGTCGACGCGCGAGGGCTATATGCCGCTCGATGACTTCGCCGACGAGGTGATTTCCTTGTTCGCGATCGAGCCGACACCCGAAGAAATCCTGGTGCAGAACGTCCTTCCGCTGCGCAATGCCGAGGCGAACGGGAGCGTGCCGCAGGTGCTGGAGCGGTTAAAGTCGCTGTAACCGGCAAGAAAAGGGCCGCTTGTCGCCGGGACTGGCGCAAACGGCCCTTTGCTACTATATGGCCGGCCATCATGCAGATTCCCGGCCATATCGACCCCGTCACCACGGGCACCGTTCCCTTGCGCGGCGGCAACCGCATCGACCTGATCGGGCTGACGCGCGACGCGATCGGTGGCGTGCTGGTCGAAGCCGGCCTCGACGCGAAGGCGGCGAAGCTGCGCGCCAAGCAGATCTGGCACTGGATGTACCACCGCGGCGTCACCGATTTCGAGGCGATGACCGATATCGCCAAAACAATGCGCCCCTGGCTGACCGACCGTTTCATCATCGGCCGCCCGACGGTGCGCGAGGCGCAGGTGTCGAGCGACGGCACGCGCAAATGGCTGCTCGCCGCGGCCGACGGCCAGGAATATGAAATGGTCTTCATCCCCGACGCCGATCGGGGAACCTTGTGCGTATCGAGCCAGGTCGGCTGCACGCTCAATTGCCGTTTCTGCCACACCGGCACGATGCGCCTCGTCCGCAACCTCGCCGCGGGCGAGATCGTCGGGCAGGTGATGCTGGCGCGCGACGAACTCGGCGAATGGCCCAAGGGCACGATGGCGGGCTTCGGTCCCGATCCCGAGGATGATGACGACGAAGAAGGCGGCAACTACACCGCCGACGGCCGCATCCTGACCAACATCGTGATGATGGGCATGGGCGAGCCGCTGTATAATTTCGACGAGGTCAAGGGCGCGCTCAAGATCGTCATGGACGGCGACGGGCTGGCGTTGTCGCGCCGCCGGATCACCCTGTCGACGAGCGGCGTCGTTCCGATGATGGCGCGCGCGGGCGAAGAGATTGGCGTCAATCTCGCGGTCTCGCTGCATGCGGTGTCGAAGGAGATCCGCGACGAGATCGTGCCGCTCAATCGCAAATATGGCATCGACGAACTGCTGAAGGCGTGCGCCGACTATCCGGGTGCCGGCAATTCGCGGCGTATCACGTTTGAATATGTGATGCTGAAGGACAAGAATGACAGCGACGACGATGCGCGCGAGCTCGTCCGGCTGATCCGCGAATATGGGCTGCACGCGAAGGTCAATCTGATCCCCTTCAACCCCTGGCCCGGCGCGATCTATGAATGCTCGTCGCCCGAGCGGGTCAAGGCGTTCAGCAACCTGATTTTCAAGGCCGGGATTTCGGCGCCGGTGCGCACCCCGCGCGGGCGCGACATCATGGCGGCGTGCGGGCAGTTGAAGAGCGCGGCGACCAAGCCGACACGCGCCGAACTCGACCGCATCGCCGAGGAAAAGCAGGTCGCGCTCGGCTGAAGGCGCCCCCGGCCCCTTTTTTCCATCTCCAATAAACGTCTGAAATCTGCGATTTTCGTGGGTGCGATAGCGCATACCTATTCTATACCGTGTGGTAAAAATAACACGGGTAAGAAAATTGTCACATTCTGAACGATCCGTTCATTGCAGCGACAGGCGCGAGCCCCATTTAGAGGGCGGTCGCGACCCAAAGGGCGTGGCCGATTAAAAGCAGAAGGAAAACAAAATGAAGAAATTCGCAGTTGCAGCCGCTCTCCTGACGGCCATCGTTGCAACCCCCGCACTCGCAGCCCCGGCCGGCGAAGGCCGCGTGGAAGTTCGCGGCGGCCTGATCACCGGCAATGGCCAGGACGAAGGCACGGCCGGCCTCGCAGCGGGTTATGACTTCGACCTCGGCAGCTCGACCTTCGTCGGTGCCGAAATCGCGGGTGACAAGGTCCTCGTCGACGGCGCGAACGTCCAGTTCTCGGCTGGCGGCCGCGCGGGCGCCAAGATCGGTGCCAACGGCAAGCTCTATGCCACCGGCGGCTATACCTTCGGCGACGTCGATGATCCGTATGTCGGTGCCGGCTACCAGCACAAGCTGGGCCAGAACATCTATGCCAAGGGTGAATATCGTCACCAGTTCATCAACAACTTCGGCGACTTCGACACGTTTGTCGCCGGCGTCGGCTTCGCTTTCTGATCCTTTCGGAACAGCGAAAAGAAAAGAGAGGGGCGGCCTTACGGGTCGCCCCTTTTCTTTTGTCTGCGGTCCGGCCACGGTAGGCCGATGACGGCATTCGCATATATCGGGGCGGCACTCGCCGAAATCGCGGGTTGCTTCGCCTTCTGGGCGTGGCTGCGGCTCGACAAGTCGGTGTGGTGGATCGTGCCGGGCATAGCGTCGCTGGCGCTGTTCGCCTGGCTGCTCACGCTGGTCGATGCCGAACACGCAGGGCGCACCTACGCCGCTTATGGCGGGGTCTATATCGTGTCGGCGCTGATCTGGCTGTGGGCGGTCGAGGGCGCGAAGCCCGACCGCTGGGATCTGATCGGCGCCGCCATATGCCTCGGCGGCGCGGCGATCATCCTGTTCGGGCCCCGCGGCAGCTAGCCCGCGTTCGGCAGCGCCTGTTCGACCAGCGGAGCCAATCCCTCTGCGACGACCTTCACCCCCTTGGCATTGGGATGCATATTGTCGCCGAGCATCAGCGCCTTGTCGGTGACGACATTGTCGAGGATGAAGGGATAAAAGCTTGCCTCATATTTCGAGGCGAGTTCGGGGTAGATGGGGTTGAACTTCTTCGCATAGTCGCTGCCGAGATTGGGCGCGGCCATCATGCCGGTGAGCAGCACCGGAATCTCGCGCTTCTTCAATTCGGCGAGCATCGCGTCGAGATTGGCGCGCGTCTGGTCGGGGCCGATGCCGCGCAGCATGTCGTTGCCGCCGAGGCCGAGGACGACGAGCGCCGGCTTCGCCTTCGCATTGTCGAGCACATAGGTCAGCCGCTGGCGCCCCGCCGCGGTGGTATCGCCCGAGACGCCGGCATTCTGGACGCGCGCGACAACGCCGTCGTCGGCGAGCGAGGCCTGCAATTGCGGCGCGAGGCCTTCCTTCGGACCAAGCTGATAGCCGGCGTAAAGGCTGTCGCCGAACGCGATGACGAGCGGTGCGTCTGCGGGGATCGCGGGCGCCGCTTTCGCCGCGACCTTGTCATTGGTCGAAGCCGACGGGTTTTCCGCCGATCCGCACGCGGCGAGCGGTTGGCAAAGCGCAATTGCGCAACCATATATCAACAAAGAGCGCCATCCGGCCGTTCTCATTTCAAAGGGTCCCTTCTTGACCGACGCGCCTCGACCTTCGCCAGACCTGGCGATCGCCGCCCATAATGTGACGCTCACGCTCGGAAGCGACAAGGCCCCTGTCGAAATTTTGCGCGGCGTCGATCTGGAGGTTCCCGCAGGCACCTCGGTCGCGCTGCTCGGACCGTCGGGATCGGGCAAAAGCTCGCTGATGGCGGTGCTGGCAGGGCTCGAACGCGCCAACGGCGGCAGCATCCGCGTTGCGGGGCTCGATTTTGCGACGATGGACGAGGATGATCTGGCGCGCGCCCGGCGTGGGCGGATCGGGATCGTGCTGCAGGCCTTCCACCTGCTGCCGACGATGACCGCACTCGAAAATGTCGCGGTGCCGCTGGAACTAGCGGGTATCGCCGATCCGTTCGGGCGTGCTGCGGCCGAACTCGAGGCCGTAGGCCTCGGGCATCGCCTCACCCACTATCCCGCACAATTGTCGGGCGGCGAGCAGCAGCGCGTCGCGATCGCCCGCGCGATGGCGAGCTCGCCCGCGATCATCTTTGCCGACGAGCCGACGGGCAATCTCGACACCGCGACCGGACAGGCGATCATCGAACTGATCTTCGCGCGCCGCGCTGCGCTCGGCGCGACCTTGCTCATCATCACCCACGACCCCGAACTCGCCGAGCATTGCGACCGCGTTGTCGTGATGCACGACGGGAAAATCGAAGAGCGGGCCGCCTAAATGCTGCCGCTCGCCACGATCTGGCGCATTGCACGCCGCGACCTTGCGACGCGCATTCGCGGGCTGCGCCTCCTCGCCGTCTGCCTGTTCCTCGGCGTCGCGACGCTGGCGGCGATCGGCAGCCTGACGCGCGGCATCACGTCCGAACTCGAAGCGCGCGGACAGACGATCCTCGGCGGCGATGTCGAATTCAGCCTGCCGCAGCGTGAGGCGACGGCAGAGGAAGTGGCGGGGTTCCGCCGCGTCGGCACGCCGTCGGCGACGGTGCGGCTGCGCGCGATGGCGAATGATCCCGACGGCGAGGCTTTGCTGTCCGAGTTGAAGGCCGTCGATAGCGCCTATCCGCTCTACGGCACGATGCGGCTGGAAAGCGGCGCGCGCAAAGGTCCGCCGCCGCCGGGCGGCATCTGGATCGGCAAGGATCTCGTCTCGCGGCTGGGCCTGAAGGTCGGCGAACGCGTGAAGTTCGGCGAGACGAGCTTCCTGATCGACGGCGTGATCGCCGAAGAACCCGACCGTCTGGGCGAGGGCTTCACGCTCGGCCCCGTCGCGATCATCGGCCTCGCCGACCTGCCCGCGACGCAGCTGATCCAGCCGGGCAGCCTCTATGAGAGCAAATATCGCGTCCGCCTGCCCGAGAGCGTGAACCCCGAAGCGGTCGGCAAGGCGCTGACCGCCGAATTCCCCGACGCCGGCTGGGACATCACCGACAGCAGCAACGGCGCGCCGGGCACGCGGCGCTTTATCGAGCGCATGGGGCAATTCCTGTCGCTCGTCGGGCTCGCAGCCTTGGTGATCGCCGGGATCGGCGTCGGCAACGGCGTCGCGAGCTATCTCGCGGGCAAGCGCCCCGGCCTTGCGACGCTGAAGGTGCTCGGCGCCGACAGCGGCACGGTGGCGCGCATCTATGGATTGCAGATCCTTGCGGTCGCGGCGGTGTCGATCGTCGCGGGGTTGATTGTCGGCGCGCTGGCGCCCGCGATCATCGGCGCAATTGCGGGCGACGTGCTGCCGGTCAAACCGGGCGTTGCCATCTATCCGCTGCCGCTCGCCGTCAGTGCGGCCTATGGCATGCTGATCGCGATCGCCTTTGCCCTGCCCCCGCTTGCGGCGACGCGGCACGTTCCCGCAGCGGGCCTCTACCGCGCAACGGTGAGCGGCGCGGCGCGGATCGACCGGCAGACGATTATTGCCGTCGCGGCGGCGCTCGCCGCGATCATCGCGCTCGCGGTCGGCACCGCGCGCGAGCCTTTGTTCGCGCTCGGTTTCATCGGGGCGGCGATCGGGTTGTTGCTCATCCTTGTCGGGCTCGGCTGGCTGGTGCGCCGTACCGCGAGCGGCCTGCCACGTCCCAAGCGCCCATTGTTCCGCCTCGCGCTCGCGAACCTCCACCGACCCGGTGCCGCAACCGGCGCGCTGGTCGTGGCGCTCGGGCTGGGGCTCACGCTGTTTGTGACGCTCGCGGCGATACAGACGAGCATCACCGCCGAAATCCGCTCGACCGTGCCGCAGCGCGCGCCGAGCTTCTTCGTGCTCGACGTGCCGCGCACCGAAACCACCCGCTTCCAGGCGATGGTGACGGGCGCTGATCCCAAAGCCGAAATCAACATGATCCCCGCGCTGCGTGGCAGCGTCACCGAATTTGCCGGGCAGCGCGTCGACGAGCTTGCCGAACTGCCCGAGGGTGCGTGGGTGCTGCGCGGCGACCGCGGGCTGACCTATAGTCCGATCCTGCCTAACGGCAGCGAACTGGTCGGCGGAAAATGGTGGGCCGCCGATTACAAGGGACCGCCGCTGGTCAGCGTCGAGCAGGAGGTGGCGACTTCGCTCGGACTCAAACTCGGCGACACGCTTTCGGTCAATGTGCTGGGGGTCGAGGTGCAGGCGAAGGTCGCCTCCTTCCGCACCGTCAATTGGGATAATTTCGGGCTGAATTATGTGCTCGTCTTTTCGCCCGGTACCTTTGACGCGGCACCGCATAATATGGTCGCGACCGTCGCCGTCGGCCCCAAAGCTGAAACCGCCCTGTCGCGCAGTATTCCGCGCGCCTTCCCGTCGGCGTCGCTGATCGCGGTGCGCGATGTGGTGTCGCAGGTGACGACGTTGCTCACGCAGATGAGCCAGGCGATTGCGGCGGCGGCGAGCATAGCGATCCTTGCGGGCATCGCGGTGCTGATCGGCGCGATTGCGGCGAGCCGCGAGCGGCGCGTCTACGACAGTGTGATCCTGAAGCTGCTCGGCGCCACGAGGGGCCAGATCCTCGGCGCGCAGGGTATGGAATATGCGGTGCTCGCGGGCATTCTCGCCGTGCTCGCGCTCGGGCTTGGGCTTGCGGGCGCCTGGTATGTCGTGACCCAGCTGTTCGAGTTCGACTTTGCGCCCGACCCGCTGATCGTCGGACTGACCCTCCTCGGCGGCGCTGGCCTGTCGTTCCTGATCGGGATCGCGGGAAGCTGGCCCTTGCTGTCGGCGAAACCCGCGCAGGCGCTGCGCAGCCTTTAGGTCAGGATTCGGATCACGGCCGAGATCGCGGCGACGCCGAGCACGATCGCGACCATCGCCTGCCACACATGCGGCGCGACGCTGCCGAAATGGCGCCCGCCGACCCGGTTGCCGAGCCACATAGGCAGGAAGAGGATCAGCGACAGGACGAACAGTCTTGCCGTCGCGATCCCGACCCACAAGGCCGCGAGCGTCCCCGCGATCGCCGTCGCGAAGAAAACCAGCATCATCGACGCACGCGCTACCTTGGGCTCGAGATGGCGACGGAGGTAGAAAGGGACGACCGGCGGCCCCGGCATCGCGGCGAAACCGGTGAGGATTCCTGACGCGATCCCGGTTCCGGTGATCGCAACGCGGCCAGGCCTATGCCCCTCGGGTTGTTTCGGCAGCAGTACGGCAATGAAAGCACCGACCGCGATCAGCGTGATCAGCAGCCGCGCGACGTCGGGCGTCGTTGCATGGAGCGCGACCATGCCCGCCGGCGTCGCGAGCATCGCGAGCAATGCGATCGGAACAGCTGTGCCGCGGTCGGCATCCGCCAATATGACCTTCAGCCCCACCGGCCCGATAAGCAATTGCAGCAGGATGCCGAGCACCACCGCCTCGCCCGGCGGGACGATCAGCCCGAGCAGGGGTACGAGGATGATCGCCATGCCAAAGCCGGTGAGCCCGCGCACATAAGCGGCGCCAAAGGTCATCGCCGCCGCGCCCGCGACGGTCAGCGGGGCCAGACCAACTAGCTGCGAAAGGCTTGTCACCCGGCGCGAAGATCCGGCGGGGTCGCCTCAGCCTTCAGCATCGCGATCGCTTCGGCGAGCGGCATGATGCGCTGGCCGTCCTGACCGAGGGTACGGATTGCGACGGTGCCTTCCTCGGCCTCGCGATTTCCGACCACCAGCAGGTACGGAACCTTCGCGAGGCTGTGTTCGCGGACCTTGTAGTTGATCTTCTCGTTGCGGACGTCGATGTCGGCGCGGATGCCCGCGGCGGTGAGCTGGGCGACCGCGTCCTTGGCGTAAGCGTCGGCGTCCGACACGATCGTCGCGACCACCGCCTGCACCGGCGCGAGCCAGGTCGGGAAGCGGCCGGCGAAATGTTCGATCAGGATACCGATGAAGCGCTCATAGGTGCCGAGGATCGCGCGGTGGAGCATCACCGGGCGGTGGCGCTCGCCATCCTCGCCGATGTAGCTCGCGTCGAGGCGTTCGGGCATCACGCGGTCGGACTGGATCGTCCCGCACTGCCACGTCCGGCCGATCGCGTCGGTCAGGTGGAATTCGAGCTTAGGTGCATAGAAAGCGCCCTCGCCCGGCAGTTCTTCCCAGCCATAATCGTCGTTCGCCATGCCGGCGCGCTCGACGGCTTCGCGAAGTTCGGCTTCGGCCTTGTCCCACATCTCTTCGGTGCCGAAGCGCATGTCGGGGCGAAGCGCGAGCTTTACAGCATATTTCTCGAACCCGAGCTGTTTGTAGACGCGGTCGAGCAGCGCGCAGAAGTCGCGCACTTCCTCAACGATCTGATCCTCGCGGCAGAAGATATGGCCGTCGTCCTGCGTGAACTGGCGAACGCGCATGATGCCGTGCAACGCGCCGTGCGGCTCGTTGCGGTGGCAGCAGCCCATTTCGGCCATGCGCAGCGGCAGGTCGCGGTACGACTTCATTCCCTGACGGAAGATCAGGACGTGCGCCGGGCAGTTCATCGGCTTGAGCGCCATCCATTCGGCGTCGTCGGAGACGATCGGACCTTCGTCTTCGATGTTGGGCACTTCGTCGGGGATGACGAACATATTTTCGCGATATTTGCCCCAGTGGCCCGACTGCTCCCACTGGCGCGCGTCCATCACCTGCGGGGTCTTGACCTCCTGATAGCCCGAGCCGTCGATGGCGCGGCGCATATAGGCTTCGAGCTCGCGGTAGATGCGATAGCCCTTGGGATGCCAGAAGACGCTGCCGTGGGCCTCTTCCTGCAGGTGGAAAAGGTCCATCTCGCGGCCGATCTTGCGATGGTCGCGCTTCGCGGCTTCCTCAAGCCGGACGAGATGTTCGGCGAGCTGCTTCTTGTTGAGCCAGCCGGTGCCGTAGATGCGGCTGAGCTGGGCATTCTTCTGGTCGCCGCGCCAATAGGCGCCCGAGACGCGCGTCAGCTTGAAGGCGGCGGGGTCGAGCTTGCCCGTTGAGGCGAGGTGCGGCCCGCGGCACATGTCCATCCAGCCTTCGCCGCTGCGATAGACGGTGAGTTCCTCGCCCTGCGGCAATTCGGCGGCCCATTCGGCCTTGAACGTCTCGCCCTCGGCGGCCCATTTGGCGATCAGCTTGTCGCGCTCCCAGACCTCGCGCGTCAGCGGCAGGTCGGCGGCGATGATCTTGCGCATCTCCTCCTCGATCAGCGGCAGTTCGTCGTCGCGGAACGGGCCGTGCTCGGCGGTCGGCGCGAAGTCGTAATAGAAGCCATCGCCGGTCGACGGGCCGAAGGTGATCTGCGTGCCCGGAAACAGGTTCTGCACCGCCTCGGCCAGCACATGGGCATAGTCGTGGCGGAAAAGTTCGAGCGCGTCGGCCTCGTCGCGGCTGGTCACCAGCGACAGGTTCGTGTCTTCCTCCAGCGGGCGCATGATGTCGCGCAGTTCGCCGTCGATCTTCGCGGCGAGCGCGGCCTTGGCGAGGCCCGGTCCGATGTCGGCCGCGATCTGCAGCGCGGTTGTGCCGCGCACGACTTCACGGGCAGAGCCATCGGGAAGGGTGACACGGATCATCTGAGACATCGAAAAATCGGCCTTTCTTGCGCAAAAGTGCGGCGCCCCTTTGCCAGCATGCGATATGGGCGGCAAGGGGCGGATTCACAACAGGACTTGCAATGAGATAATGTATCATTATCTGGCGTCGGAACCCCTTCCGCGAAAGACCAGATATGTGCCTCCCCGCCGCGCGTCCGCGCCTTGCCGACCTGACGGGGATTGTCCTGTCGTTCACTTGCCTGATCCATTGCCTCGCGCTGCCCTTGCTCCTCCTTATCGCCCCCGCGCTCAGCCGCTGGATCGCGCTGCCCGAGGGGGTTCATGCGGCGATCCTGCTGCTGGCGCTTCCGGCCGCGGCGATCGCGATGCGCGATGGTTGGCGGCGGCATCGGCGTTTGGTGCCGACGCTACTCGCCCTCTCGGGACTGGGCCTGCTCGCGCTGGGCCTTTCCGCGCATGAGGGGTGGGTCGCCACCGCCGATCCCGAGGCGGCCGACCGGTTGCTGACCTCGATCGGAGCGCTCACGCTTGCCGCCGCGCATCTCGTCAACTGGCGCTGGCGTCACCGCGGCGGCGGACATAAGCTGCCGGTATGACCGATGCACCCCGCCACCATATCGCCGCGATCCTGCCGTGCAGCGATCTCGATGCGAGCACCGCTTTCTATGAGAAGCTCGGCCTGTCGGTCGTCAGCGATTATGGCAGCTATCGCCTGCTCGAAGACGGCAAGGGCTGGCAGCTTCATCTGACCAACGAGTCGGGCCCGACCTGGCCCGAACGCGACCAGAACCCGTTCGGCCTGTACCTTTATTCGGAGCGCGTCGACGAATTGGCCGAACGGGTGCGCGATGCGATCCTCGGTCCGGTGAAAGCGCCAACGCACAAGCCATGGGGCATGTACGAGTTCGCGCTGTCGGACCCGGACGAGACGCTGGTCCGCATTGGCTGGCCGAGCCGGTTGATGGAATAAAGCGGTAGCCCTCATTAGCGAGCTTGTCATTATGTCAATGCTGCTTGACTTTACATTGGCAAATATGTAAAGCTCACTTGTCTATTAGATAAGGAGGTTTGACATGCCCCAGACGGCTGCGAAAATCGAAACCGACTTTGCCGGTCGCCAACCGGCGGTTTGGGCGATCGCCTTCGCGGCGGCGATGGCCGCCATCGCCTATTGCGAGCATCGCGGCCTTCTGGGCGGCTGGCGTTCGCTACCTTTTGTCGCAGCGGCGACGCTGCTTCTCGTTCCACTGACGAAGGCGGCGAACAATCGGCAAGCCGCAGCAGGCGCGCTGTCGTCCGCGACACGGCGCTATAATCGGCGCATGCTGATCTGGTCCCTCGGATATGTCCTTTGCCTGGGTATAGCGATGACCGTTCGCAACTATCTCCACCCGCAAGGCGCCCTCCTGTGGGGGATCGCATTCCTGCCGTCGGCGCCGATGATCTTCTTCGTGTGGACGCTGGCGCGTTATGTGGTCGAGGAAGAGGATGAATATCTGCGATATCGCCAGACCAGCGCCGCCCTGATCGGCCTCGCGCTCGTCCTTCTGGCCGGAACGCTGTGGGGCTTTCTGGAAACGTTCGGCGTCGTCCCGCATGTGCCGGCATGGTGGGTGGTGCCGGTCTGGGCGATCGGCCTAGGACTGGGCCAGATGATCATGGCGTCGGCCGAACGGCGCGCGGGCCGGACATGAAGAATCGCCTGAAGGTCCTCCGCGCCGAACGCGACTGGAGCCAACAGGACCTCGCCGAGCGACTCGAGGTGTCGCGCCAGTCGGTCAATGCGATCGAGACCGGCAAATATGACCCGTCGCTTCCGCTCGCCTTTCGCATCGCAGACCTGTTCGACATGCGGATCGAAGAGATTTTCCTGCGCGACTGACCGGCAACCTTGCTCCCCCGCCCCCGCCCCGCTAGGGCGGCGGCAGCCGGAAAGGAGCCGTCCCCCATGATCAAGTCGCTCAAGCGTCTGTTCGTCGACCATCCCAAGAGCGTCGATGAGAATTACATCGAGCATTTCGGCGTCGCGTCGAAATTCGGCGTGACGATGATCTATGGCGGCCTCTGCGCGCTCGTTCATGCCGTCGTTCCCGGCTGGTGCATCACCACGGGCAGCGACACGATCCAGCGGCTCAACCATATCATGGTCGAAAAGCGGCGCGCCAAGGGGCAGGCCGTGATGCAGATGAGCACGATCGACTGGGTCATCTGATCCCGGTGGACGCCGCCCCCGATTATCTCGACCGACCGGGCCGCCCGCGGCTCGCCTATCGCCATACGCCGGGCGCCGGCCCGACGATCGTCTTCCTGCCGGGCTATATGTCCGACATGGCAGGGGGCAAGGCGACCGCGCTGTTCGACTGGGCCGCCGCCGAAGGTCATGCCTGCCTGCTCCTCGATTATGCCGGATGCGGGCTGTCGGATGGGCTGTTCGCCGATCAGACGTTGCTTGACTGGCGCGGTGATGTGCTCGACCTGATCGACGCGAAGGCAGAGGGGCCGGTCGTGATCGTCGGATCGTCGATGGGCGGGTGGCTGATGCTGCTCACCGCCTTGGCGCTGGTGCAGCGCGACGGCGCGGGCCGCGTTGCGGGGCTCGTCGGAATCGCCGCGGCGCCCGATTTCACCGACTGGGGTTTCAGCGAGGCTGAAAAGGCGATCATCCTCGCCGAGGGCGCGCTGATCGAAGAGACACCGTACAGCGACCAGCCCTATGTGACGACGCGCGGCTTTTTCCAGTCGGGCGAGGCGAACCGGCTGCTCGATAGTGAAATCCCCCTCACCTGTCCGGTGCGCCTGCTTCACGGCGAAGAGGATGGCGATGTGCCGTCCGAGATCAGCCTGCGCCTGTCGGCGTCGCTCGCGAGCGACGATGTGCAGGTCACGCTGGTCAAGGGCGGCGACCACCGCCTGTCGCGCGATACCGACATCGCGCTGCTGATCGATACCGTCGCGCGGCTCGCGACGAACTAGAGGACCAACATGGCTCGCAGCGATTTCAAATTCAGCGTCAAAAAGCGTGTCCGCTATGCCGAGATCGACGCACAGGCGGTGGTGTTCAACAGCCGCTACCTCGAATATTTCGATATCGGGATCACCGAATATTGGCGCGCCGCAGGCGTTTACGAGCGGTGGCCCGCAAATAGCAGCCCCGAATTCCACGTCGCGCGCGCCGAGGTCGATTACAAGGTGCCGATCCTGCTCGACGAAGAGATCGACATTTGCGTGCGCGCGTCGCGCGTCGGCAAAAGCTCGATGACCTTCCTGTTCGAACTGCATGGCGCGGGCAAGGACGACCTGCGCGCGAGCGGCCAGCTGATCAACGTCCATGTCGCCGAGGCGCAGGGCGCGCCGGCCCCTGTGCCGGACGAATTCCTATTCCTGTTCGAAGCGTTTGAAGAACGGGCCCTTCGCGCCTAATATAGGCCGATGACCAAATATCTTCACACGATGATCCGCGTGTCGGATCCCGACGCCACCGTCGATTTCTTCAAGCTGATCGGGCTGGAGGAAACGCGCCGTTTCGACAATGAGGGCGGCCGCTTCACCCTCATCTTCCTCGCCGCACCCGGACAAGGCGATGTCGCCGAGGTCGAGCTGACGTATAATTGGCCGCCCGCCGACGGCAGCGCCCCTGAAGACTATAGCGGCGGACGCAATTTCGGGCATCTCGCGTACCGTGTCGACGATATTTATGCGACGTGCCAGCGGCTGATGGACGCCGGGGTGACGATCAACCGTCCGCCGCGCGACGGCCATATGGCGTTTGTGCGCTCGCCCGATGGCATTTCGGTCGAGCTGCTGCAGGAAGGCCATCTGCCGCCGCAGGAACCCTGGGCGTCGATGCCCAACACCGGCGCCTGGTAGGAGCCGCGCGATGCCGGGCCTGTTGATTAACATCGACGTGCCCGACCTCGCTGCTGGTGAGCGTTTCTACACGAGTGCACTGGGATTGACCGCAGCCCGGCGGTTTGACGACAATATCGTCGAACTGACCGGGTGCGAGGTTTCCATTTATCTGATCGCCAAGCCCGCCGGGTCGATGATCGGCCCCGACGGCGGCGATTTCCGCCGTTACAACCGGCATTGGACGCCGGTGCATCCCGACTTTTCGGTCGACGGCCTCGATAGCGCGGTCGCCCGGGCCTTGGCCGCGGGCGCGAAACAGGAGGGCGAGACATTGGACCTGCCCTATGGCAGACAGGCGATGTTCGCCGATCCCTTCGGCAACGGATTCTGCCTGATCGAGTTCAACGAGCGGGGCTATGACGCCCTACTGACCTGAACGGGCAGACCAAGGCCCCGGCGCCACCGCTCCGTCTTGAGGGAGCGAGACGCTGGAAAGGAGATATCATGGCTGCGCTGGACATCGTCCGTATTCCCGTCCTCAGCGACAATTATGTCTGGCTGGTCCATGATCCCGAAAGCGGCGCGACGATGGTCGTCGACCCCGCGGTTGCCGAACCCGTGCTTGCCGCGGCTGCGGAACGCGGATGGACGATCACCGATATCTGGAACACCCATTGGCACCCCGACCACACGGGCGGCAATGCGGCGATCAAGGAAGCCACCGGCTGCACGATCACCGGCCCCGCGGCCGAGTTCGCGCGCATCCCGACGCTCGATGTGCAGGTGAAGGGCGGCGACAAGGTCAAGCTCGGCAACCATATCGCCGACGTCTGGGACGTCCCGGCGCATACCGCCGGCCATATTGCTTATCATTTCGACAGCGACGCAGCGATCTTCGTCGGCGACACGATGTTCGCGATGGGCTGCGGCCGGTTGTTCGAGGGCACCGCCGAACAGATGTTCGCCAATATGCAAAAGCTCGGCACGCTCGACGATGCGACGCGCGTTTATTGCGCGCACGAATATACGCTGTCGAACGCGCGTTTCGCGGTGACGGTCGAGCCCGACAATGTCGCGCTGGCCGAGCGGCTGACCGCTGTCGAGTCCGCGCGCGCGGCGGGCGAGGCGACGGTGCCGACGAGCATCGGCGCGGAACGCGCGACCAACCCCTTTCTGCGTGCGCCGAGCGCCGCCGAACTCGGCCGCATCCGCGCGCTGAAGGACGCCGCCTGATGCCGCTTCAGCACCCATTCATCAGCATGGGCCATATTGGCCGACTTCAAGGAGCATATTCATGGCGAAGCTGAACCTGATGGCTGCCGCGCTGTTGACCGCGGCCGCGCCGCTGGTTGCAAGCTGCGCGCCCGCCGGTTCGAGCCAAGCGGGTGCCGCCGCGCTTACCCCCAAACAGGCCGAGCGACTCGAAAAGCAACTTGCAGGCAAAGTTCCCGGCCCGCCGGTCCGCTGTCTGCCCAATTATCGCAGCAATGATACTATCCGCGTGTCCGACAGCATCTTGCTCTATCGCTCGGGCGGCAATCTGGTGTATCGGAATGACTTGAAGAGTAGTTGTCCGGGTCTTGCGCGCGACAGCGACATCATGGTGGTACGCCAATTCGGGTCGTCAACCTGCGAAGGCGATTTCTTCCACCTGGTCGACCGGTCGAGCGGGATCCGCGGCCCGACATGTGTTTTTGGCGAATTCGTCCCCTATCGCAAACCGGCGGGGGACAAAGGCTGAGCTAAGGTTCAGTCGCAGGCGGGGACCGGTTTGCGCCGAGCTCTTCGGGTCGCAACCCCGCCTGCTTGAATTCTCTTCCCCCTTGAGGAGGGAAGGATACGCAGCCTTGTCGCGGAGCGATTAGGCGGAGTTGGATAGTGGTGATGGCGCGTCATAGCTCCGTCGCTTCAGGCCGAGACCGCCCCCCTACCGCTGCGACTAACCAGCAAGCTGGCAAGTCTCGCTGCCTCCCTCATCAAAGGGGAGGAGTTAAGCCTTATAAAGCGCCGCGATCTTGTCCTCGTAGACCTGCTTCAGGATATGGCGGCGGATCTTCATCGACGGCGTCATCTGCTCATTCTCGATCGTGAAGGCTTCGTCGGCGAAGTCGAACTTGCGGACCTTTTCGATCACCGAGAGCTGGCCGTTGACGCGGTCGACCGCGGCGCGCATCGCGGCGCGGAATTTTTCATGTTCGCGGAGCCGGCACAGATCTTTCGGCAGGCCTTCGGCCTCGGCCCATTCGGCCATCCATTCGGGATCGGGGACAAGGATGCCGACGATGTGCGGACGCTTGTCGCCATAGACCATCGCCTGCAGGATTTCGGGCTGGAGCGTCAGCATGCCCTCGACGCGCTGCGGAGAGACATTGTCGCCCTTGTCGTTGACGATCAGGTCCTTCTTGCGGTCCGTGATGACGATGCGGCCCTTGTCGTCGATATGGCCGATGTCGCCGGTGTGGAGCCAACCGTCGACGAGCACGCGCTCGGTCTCGGCCTTGTTGCGCCAATAGCCTTTCATCACCAGCTCGCCGCGCACGAGGATTTCGCCGTCGTCGGCGATGCGGACCTCGGTGTTCATCAGCGGCGGGCCGACGGTGTCCATCTTGATCCCGGCGCTGGGGCGGTTGCAGCTGATCACCGGACCCGCCTCGGTCTGGCCATAGCCCTGCAGCAAGGTCAGCCCGATCGAGTGGAAGAAGACGCCGATTTCGGGATTGAGCGGCGCGCCGCCCGACACCAGCGCCTTCATCCGGCCGCCGAAGCGTTTCTGGATCTTGGGGCGGAACAATTTGTCGAGGATGATGTCGACCGGGCGATCGAACACGCCCATGCGGCGCTCATAATCCTTTTCGCCGACGCGCAGCGCCTGGTTCAGCATCCAGTTGGCGAGCTTGCCCTGCTTCTCGACCGATTTGATCATCCGCGCGCGGATCACTTCGAACAGGCGCGGCACGACAACCATGATCGTCGGGCGCGTTTCTTCAATGTTCGAGACGAGCTTTTCGAGCCCCTCGCTGTAATAGATTTGCGCGCCGACCATGATCGGCAGGAACTGACCGCCCGAATGTTCATAGGCGTGGCTGAGCGGCAGGAACGAGAGGAACACCTCTTCGTCGCCGATGCCGAAGTCGTTGACGAGCACCTCGGCCGCGCCCGCGGCATTGTGCAGGATCGCGCCATGATGCTGGATCACCCCGCGCGGCGCGCCGCCGGTGCCGCTGGTGTAGATGAGGCAGGCGGTATCCTCGCGGGTCATCGTCGCGGCACGCGCTTTGGTTTCGTCGAGATAGGCCTCGCCGCCCTCGACGAGCGGCGCCCAGTCGTGAACCGCGACCTCGCCCTGCTGGCCGACGCGGAGGCTCTCCACACTGATCACGATATGCGCTTCCGAACGCATCACTGCGGGCATCAGCGTGCGCGCGAGCTTCGCGGTCGAGACGATCACCGCCTTCGCACCGCTATTGTCGAGGATATGCTGATGGTCGCGTTCGGTGTTGGTCGTATAGGTCGGCACGGTGATGCAGCCCGCGGCCATGATGCCGAGGTCGGCGATGCACCATTCAGGCCGGTTCTCGCTGATCAGCACGACGCGATCGCCGTCTTTCAAACCCAGTTTGCGCAAATTATGCGCGAGCGCCGAAACCTGGTTTGCGACCTGCCGCCAGCTCAGCGGGTGCCAGGCGCGATCGGCCTTGCGCCACAGAAAGGGATCTTCGCCGCCGCGCCCCGCACGGTCGAAGAACATCGCGACCAGACTCGGAAAATGGTCGAGATGGGGGTTTACGAGCTTCATTCTGCCTCTCTCCAGGGAGTGTTCGCTGCTTTTATCTTATCGCTATCGTTGATTAATTCTGCGCCGGTGCCCCGTCGATCGACGAGTTGCCGGGACCGCGCGGGTCGGCGGCGCCACGCCAGCCGTCGGCGGTGCGTTCGACCGCGTTAAGCTTGGACCCGAGGCTCGTCGCGGTAAAGCTGTAGCCGAAAGGTTTCATCTTCGCGGCGATCGCCTTGCCCGCTTCGTTATTCTCGATCAGCACGCCCTGCTGGCCGAAAAAGAGGTTGGGAAGCTCCATCGCCGCCTTGGCATCAAGGCCCCAGTCGAGCACGCCGACAAGCACCTTGGTCACATGCATGATGATGCGCTTGCCGCCCGCCGAGCCGACCGCGAGGATGACCTTGCCGTCGGGGCCGTAGACGACCGTCGGCGACATCGAGGAAAGCGGGCGCTTGCCGGCTTCGACGCGGTTCGCGGTCGGCACGCCGCCCTCCGTCGGCGCGAGGTCGAAATCGGTGAGTTCGTTGTTGAGGAAATAGCCGTTCGCCATCAGCTGGCTGCCAAAAATGCTTTCGACGGTCGAGGTCATCGAGACGAGATTGCCGTCCTTGTCGGCGGTGACGAAATGCGTCGTTCCCTGCTCCTGAACCGGCGGCGCAGCGGCGCGCGGTTTCGCGCCCGGCGGGGTGCCGGGTTCATAATGGCCCGCGGCGCCGAAGGGCGAGATGAGCTGGCGGCGCTCGGCGAGATAGGTCTTGTCGAGCAGGCCCTTTACCGGGACGTCGACGAAATCGCCATCGCCGAGATAGGCGGCGCGGTCGGCATAGGAGAGCTGCATCGCTTCCGAGAGCAGGTGCCAGCTCATCGGATTGTCCTTGCCCATCGTCTTCATGTCCCAGCCCTCGATCATACCGAGAATGCCGAAGACGGTGGTCGCGCCCGACGACGGCGGGCCCATGCCGCAGACCTTGTAGACGCGGTAGGTGGTGCAGACCGCGGGGCGCTCTTTCGCCTCATAGGCGGCGATATCCTTGACGGTCAGCTGGCTCGGGTGGCGCGGCGCGTTTGCGACGGCGTCGCTGATCGCCTTGGCATTGGCGCCTGCATAGAAAGCCTCGGGACCGCGCGCCGCGATGTCGCGGAGCAGCTTCGCATAAGCAGGGTTTTTGATGCGCGTGCCGACCGGGGCCGGCTTGCCATCGACATAGTAGATCGCCTTGGGAGCCGGGAATTCCTTCCACATCGGCTCGAACTGGACGAGCCAGTTGTTGAGCGCGGGGGTGACGATGAAGCCTTCCTCGGCAAGCTTGATCGCGGGCTGGAACAGCGCCTTCCATTCGAGCTTGCCCCATTTTTTGTGCGCCATTTCCATCAGGCGCACATTACCGGGGACACCGACCGACAGCCCGCCGGGGATGACGTCCATATAGCCGCGCGCCTTGCCGTCGGGGCCGAGGAAGCGGTCGGGCTTGGCCGCCGCGGGTGCCATTTCGCGCCCGTCGATCGTCGAGATGCTGCCGTCCTTGGCATTGTGGTGGACCATGAAGCCGCCGCCGCCGACCCCGCTCGACTGCGGTTCGACGAGCGTCAGCACCGCGACCATCGCGATCGCGGCGTCAGCGGCGGTGCCGCCTTCATGCAATATCTCACGCCCCGCCTCGGTCGCGCGCGGATCGGCGGACGAGGTGACGCCCTGCGCAAGCGCAGGCGCGGAGACGGTGACGGAAAGAAGGGCGGCGAGTGGGAGGAATCTTTTCAACATGGGCGCGACATTGGCGTGCGCCTCGGGCCAAGGCAACCCCGTCAGTGCGCGGTCCCCACCGCGTCGGCGACACGCGCGAAGCCATCACGCGCGGCCAGCTTTTCAAGACCGTGCGCAATCCGGCCCGCGAGGCCGGGACCTTCATAGACCATCGCCGAATAGATCTGGACCAGGCTGGCCCCCGCGCGGATGCGTTCCCATGCCTGTTCGGGCGAGGCGATGCCGCCCGCAGCGACGAGTGGCAACTTGCCGCCGCTGGCGCTGTGGAAATCCCTGACCCGCTGCAGCGCCAGTTCGGCGAGCGGGGCGCCCGAGAGGCCGCCGGCTTCGGCGGCATGGCGCGATGCGAGCGCGGGACGCACGATCGTGGTGTTCGAAACGATGACCGCGGCGAGCCCCTTGTCGAACGCGACCGCGACGATGTCGTCGATGTCGGCGGGTTCGAGATCGGGCGCGACCTTCAGGAACACCGGCTTTGCCGCTCCCACTGGCTGCGCGGCCGCGACGCCGTCGAGCAGCGCCTCAAGCGATCCCCTGTCTTGCAGCGCGCGGAGGCCGGGCGTGTTGGGCGATGAGATATTCACCGTCAGATAATCGGCGAGCGGCGCCATCGCCGCGGTGCCTTTCGCATAATCGGCGATGCGGTCGGCGCTGTCCTTGTTTGCGCCGATGTTGATGCCAAGCGGCACCGGCAGGCCATGGCGGCGCAGGCACGCGATGCGTTCGGCCGCCTTCTCCTGACCGCCATTGTTGAAGCCCATGCGGTTGATCACCGCCTGATCCTCGACGAGGCGGAACAGGCGCGGGCGCGGGTTGCCTTCCTGCGGCAGCGGGGTGAGCGTGCCGACCTCGACAAAGCCGAAGCCGAAATGCGGCATGACATGCGCGACGCGCGCATCCTTGTCGAAACCGGGCGCGAGGCCGACGGGGTTCGGAAATTTGAGCCCTGCGAGTTCGGTCGCAAGCGCCGGGCTGGTCAGCGCTTGGCGCGCGCGCGGGAGCGGCTGGAGCGCGCTGAGCGTGAGATTATGTGCGGCCTCGCCATCGGTGGCGTGGACGATCGGGCGGACGAGCGCATAGGCAGCGTCGGTGAGCGAAGCGAAGAGCGACATGGCCCGCCATTGCGCGCACGATGACGCTATGGCAAGCCCCGTGCGCATCGGAAAAACCGGGAGAAATTCGTGTCGCACCTCAAGATTATCGCTCGCCTGTCCACCGGCCTTGTGCTGCTAGCCGTCGCGGGCTGCGCTCCGGCCGCGGTGCAGGAAGCGCCCGCTACCATCGCGGCGGCGCCCGCGCCCGATGCCGCCCCAGCCGGGGCGAACCTCTCCCAATTCTTCGACAATTATGACGCAGCACAGCTGTCGCTCTCGCCCGAAAGCAAGGCGCGCCGCGGGATTCGCGATGGCGATTATGGCAAGTGGAACGATGTGTCCGACGAAACCGCGGTAGCGAACCACAAGCTGCAGCAGGCGACGGCGGCCGCGATGCGCGGGAGCTATGAACCGGCGAAGCTGACTGCCGACGAGGCCCTGTCGTTCGAGCTGTTCAACACGCAGGCCGCGCGCGCCGAGCGCCTGTTCCCCTTCCGCGACCATGGGTATGTCTTCGACCAGATGAACGGCGCGCAGAGCCAGATGCCCGCATTCCTGATCAACATCCACCGCGTCGCCGATGTCACCGAGGCCGAAGCCTATATCGAACGCATGCGGGGACTCGGTCCGGTGCTCGACGCGCTATCGGCGCAGTCAGCCGAGCGCGCGGCGAAGGGCATCCAGCCGCCGAAATGGGTCTATGCCTATCTGATCTCCGACATCGGCAATTTGCAGAAGCCCGACAATGCGGTGGTCGAGGATATCACCACCAAGGTCGGCAAGCTGAACATCGACCCGACGGAGAAGGCGCGGCTGGTTGGCGCCGCCCAAACGGCGTGGAATGAGAGCGCGGGCCCCGCCTATGGCCGCCTGCTGGCCGAGATGAAGCGCCAGCAGGCGATCGCACCGACGCAGGACGGCGTGTGGCGCCTGCCCGACGGCAAGGCCTATTATGAGGCGCTGCTCGCCAATTACACGACGACCGACATGACCGCGGCGCAGATCCATGACCTCGGCCTGTCCGAAGTCGCGCGCATCCATGGCGAGATGCAGGCGATCATGAAAAAGGTCGGCTTCAAGGGGACGCTGCAGCAATTCTTCGCGCACCTGCGCACGAGTCCGCAATATTTTTACACGACCCGCGAAGCGTATCTCGCCGACGTCGACGCCAAGGTGAAGGCGATGGAGGCGCGCCTGCCCGCCTTCTTCAACACGCTGCCCAAGGCGCATTTGCAGGTGAAGGCGGTCGAGGCGTTCCGCGAGAAGTCGGCGGGCAAGGCTTTCTATTCCTCGCCCTCGCCCGACGGATCGCGCCCCGGCATCTATTATGTGAACCTCTTCGACCTCAGGGACATGTCGAAGACCGAGCTCGAGGCACTCGCCTATCATGAGGGCGTTCCCGGCCACCACCTCCAGCGCGCGGTGCAGACCGAACTCACCGGCCTGCCGCCCTTCCGCCGCTTCGGCGGCTTCACCGCCTACACCGAGGGCTGGGGCCTCTATACCGAGGAACTCGGCAAGGACATGGGCTTCTATACCGATCCCTACAGCGATTTCGGGCGGCTGGGGATGGAGCTGTGGCGCGCGTGCCGCCTCGTCGTCGACACCGGCATTCACGACAAGCGTTGGGGCCGCGAGCAGGCGATCAAATATCTGAAGGACAATACGCCCAACCCCGACGGCGACATCGAAAAGGCGATCGAACGCTATATCGTCTATCCGGGCCAGGCGACCGCCTATCTGATCGGCAAGCTCAAGATCATGGAATTGCGCGGCCGCGCGCAGGCGGCGCTCGGCGACAAGTTCGATTTCCGCACCTTCCACGATGTCGTGCTCGAATCGGGTCCGGTGCCGCTCGACGTGCTCGAACGGCGCGTCGATGTGTGGATCGCGGCGCAGAAGGGTTAAGCAAATTGACGATTGGCGCTTGACGCGCGGGGATGAAACGCAAATGATTTGATCCAGAAAATAAGGCAGCCGGGTCACGGGTGCCAAAGGTCTGGGTCTCATGTCGGATGTTTCTTCCTCGCCTGGGGGCGTGGACGGCAGCGCGCCGTTCGAACTGCACTATTTCCCGCCCGATCCCGATCTGGCGGACATGGTGTCGAGTTTCTATTTCGCGCGCATCAACATGCCGAACTTCGACGAATATGAGCGCGCCGATCGCCCGCAATTCCGCTTCGTCACCAACGCCAACGGCGAGTATATTTTCGCCGACGGGCACCAGTCGACGGTCTGCCGCGCGAACATCGTCGGGCCGACGAGCGGGCGCGTGCGGGCCATCAATCGAGGTCCGGCGCAATTGTTCGGGTTCGGGATGCTGCCCGCCGGCTGGGGCGCGCTGATGGGCGACGAGGCCGACAAGCTGACCGACCGCGCGATGGATGCCGCCGATCTGTTTGGCCCGTGGATGGATGAGGTCGCGGCCGCGCTGGAGAATACCGCCAGCGTCGAGGAAAAGCTGGTCATCGGCAATAATTTTGCGCGCGAGGTGCTGACGCGCAACGAACAGCCGCCGATGTGGTTCATCCGCACCGTCGACGGCTGGCTGACCGCATCGCCCTCCCCGCAGGTTCCCGAACTGGTCGAAGCGACAGGCATGTCGATCCGCTCGGTCGAGCGGATGACGAAGCATTATTACGGACTGTCGCCGCGCATGCTCGCGCGCAAATATCGCGCGGTGCGCGCCGCGTCGGCGCTCGCGCGCGGCGAAGGGCTCGACGCCGCGCAGCTTGGCGACGCCTTTTACGACCAGTCGCACCTGATCCGCGAGATCAAGCGCTTTGCCGGGGCGACCCCCGGCCAGCTCGGCAGGCCGACGAGCTATACCGAGGCGACGACGAAAGGCCGCAAGCAGCTGGCCGGCAAGGTCAGCCCGCTCGTTTCCGAGACCTGAGCGGCCGTTAACTTTCGAAAATTATCTGTCCCGTCGTTTTGGCGTTTTCGTCCAATCGCGAATCATCGCGTCGGCATAATCCGTCCCTGCGACCCAGAAGAGCTCATCCTCGGACGAGGACTTGAGACCTTCATCTTGGCACTCATTTGGCTTCGGCCGGATGGGTGCCTTTTTTTTGGCGCAACTTTTCTATCGCCCTGCATATCCGCGATTGCTTGCGCTCGCGGGACGGGGCGCCTATGTAAGTGGAGTGATTTACTCCAGTTAAGAATCGTTCGCAACTGCGACGGAAAAGAATAATGCGCCTGTCCAACCTTGCCGACTATGCCGTGGTGCTGATGAGCGCCGCCGCCCGCCAGTGCGGGTCGGTGCCGATTCACGCGGGCATGCTCGCCGAGCAGACGGGGATCCCGGGACCGACCGCGCAGAAGCTGGTGAGCCAGCTCGCGCGCGCCGGCCTGCTCGTCGCATCGCGCGGCACCGGCGGCGGGGTAAGGCTGGCGCGGCCCGCGGCGGCGATCAGCGTCGCCGACATCATCGAAGCGGTCGAAGGACCGATCGCGCTCACCTCCTGCGTCGCCGAAGGACGCCATGACTGCTCGCTCGAAGGCCATTGCAAGGTGCAGCCGCACTGGGGCGTCGTGAACGGCGCGGTGCGCGGAGCGCTCGCAGAGATCAGCCTGGCGACGTTGAGCGTCGCTCCGAAACTCCCCTCCCCTCCGCCGATCCCGGCATTGGCCGGCGACGAGATCAGAATATGACCGACAACACCGAACTCCCCGTCAAGGACCAGGCCGCGCACGATGCCGCGGCGAAGGTGGCCGATTATGAGCATGGCTGGTCCTCGACGATCGAGACCGACTTCGCGCCCAAGGGGCTGACCGAGGATACGGTCCGTTTCATCAGCGCGAAGAAGAACGAGCCCGAATGGATGCTCGACTGGCGGCTGAAGGCGTTTCGCCATTGGTTGACGATGGAGACGCCCGACTGGGCGAAGCTCAACGTGCCGCCGATCGATTATCAGGACGCGTACTACTACGCGGCGCCGAAGCCTAAGCCCAAGCTCGGTAGCCTCGACGAGGTCGATCCCGAGATCCTTGAGGTCTATAAAAAGCTCGGCATCCCGATCGAGGAGCAGAAGGTGCTCGCGGGCGTCGAGGGCGCGCGCAAGGTTGCGGTCGACGCGGTGTTCGACAGCGTCAGCGTCGCGACGACCTTCCGCGAGGAATTGAAGCGCGCGGGCGTGATCTTCCTGTCGATTTCGGAAGCGATCCGCGAATATCCCGAGCTGGTGAAGAAGTGGCTCGGCAAGGTCGTGCCGATGCACGACAATTATTTCGCGACGCTCAACTGCGCGGTCTTTTCGGACGGGACGTTCGTCTATGTGCCCGAGGGCGTGCGCTGCCCGATGGAGCTCAGCACCTATTTCCGCATCAATGCCGAGAATACGGGGCAGTTCGAGCGGACTTTGATCATCGCCGACAAGGGCGCGTATGTGTCGTACCTCGAAGGCTGCACCGCGCCGATGCGCGACGAGAACCAGCTTCACGCCGCGGTGGTCGAACTGGTGACGCTAGACGATGCCGAGATCAAATATTCGACGGTACAGAACTGGTATCCCGGCAATGCCGAAGGGCTGGGCGGCATCTATAATTTCGTGACCAAGCGCGCACTCTGCCAGGGCAAGCGCAGCAAGGTGTCGTGGACGCAGGTCGAAACCGGCAGCGCGATCACGTGGAAATATCCGAGCTGCGTGCTGAACGGCGACGATAGCGTCGGCGAATTTTATTCGGTCGCGGTCACCAACAATTACCAACAGGCCGACACCGGCACCAAGATGATCCACAATGGCAAGCGCACGCGCTCGACCATCGTTTCGAAGGGCATTAGCGCGGGCAAGTCGAACAACACCTATCGCGGGATTGTTCGCGTGGCGCCGAACGCCGAGGGCGTGCGCAACTTCACCCAGTGCGACAGCCTGCTGCTCGGCAGCACCTGCGGCGCGCACACCGTGCCCTATATCGAGGTCCGCAACCCGAGCGCGACCGTCGAGCATGAAGCGACGACGAGCAAGATCAGCGACGACCAGCTTTTCTACGCGATGCAGCGCGGGCTGGGGCAGGAAGAAGCCGTGGCGCTGATCGTCAACGGCTTTGCCAAGGAAGTGCTGCAGCAGCTGCCGATGGAATTTGCCGTCGAGGCGCAGAAATTGCTGGGGATCAGCCTTGAGGGGAGCGTGGGTTGATGCTGGGACTCATCGCCCTTGCTCTTACTGGCTCAACTGCCGCCACTGATGTTCAATTGCCATTGAGCCAGTTGGTAGCGCTTGTTGAACCTTATGTTCATTGCCGCGCAGAAACAGATCGAAAAATCATAGCGTTGCAACAGAAGCTGCGCACTAAGTCCGCAGAATCTGCATCCTTCGACCTATATTCGGATACTAGCTACCAAGAGTTGAACAAGCTCGACCTGCAAGCCCGGCAGAGCTGCGATTTACCAAAATATGTTGCCTCGATGTCCGCTGCTTGGGGCAAATCCAAGATTTACGATGAATGGCAGCGCGGCAAGCTTGCCGAGTTTTTCATCGACGACGTTGTGCGAGCGCAGTGGTCAGCGCTGAGCTTCCAAACCGGAACATATCAATTTCCCGTCCCTCGGGTCACGTATGGAACAGAAAAACCAGATGCTCAAAATTGAAAACCTCCACGCCACTGTCGCCGACAAGCCGATCCTGAAGGGCCTGTCGCTCAGCATCAATGCGGGCGAGATCCATGCGATCATGGGGCCGAATGGCGCGGGCAAATCGACGTTGTCGTACGTGCTCGGCGGCCGACCCGGTTATGAAGTTACCGAGGGTTCGGTGAGCTTCACGCCCGACGTGATCCCCGGCGAAAGCCGGGGCCCAGACGCGGCGTTGGAAATGGGCCCCGGCTTGCGCCGGGGTGCAGGAACCACCGAAACACTCGACCTCCTCGCGCTCGACCCGCACGAACGCGCCGCGGCGGGCCTGTTTCTCGGCTTCCAATATCCGGTCGAAATCCCCGGCGTGTCGAACGTCCAGTTCCTGCGCGAGGCGCTCAACGCCCAGCGCAAGGCGCGTGGGCTGGAACCGCTGTCGGGCGGCGATTTCCTGAAGCTGGCGCGCGAGAAGGCGGGGCTGCTCAAGATGGACATGGACATGCTCAAGCGCCCCGTGAACGTCGGCTTTTCGGGCGGCGAGAAGAAGCGCAACGAGATGGTGCAGATGGGAATCATCGACCCCAGGCTGGCGATCCTCGACGAGACCGACAGCGGCCTCGACATCGACGCGCTGCGTACCGTCGGCGACGGGATCAACAGCATCATGCGTCGCCCCGACAAGGCGGTGTTGCTGATCACCCACTATCAGCGCCTGCTCGACTATGTGCAGCCCGATTTCGTCCATGTCCTCGCGGCCGGCCGGATCGTGAAGTCAGGCGGGCCCGAACTAGCACGCGAGCTGGAAGAACATGGCTATGCGGAGATCGCGGCTTGACGACGAGCGCCCTCCCCTCGCGGCGCGACGAAGCGTGGCGCTATAGCGATATCGATGCGGTGACCGCGGCGTGGCCGTTGCCCGCACCCGAGAGTATCATCGTGCCCGCCGGCGGCGATTTCCGCCGCGCGATCGTGCAGGATGCGGGTGACATCCGGCAGATCGAGCTGGTGCTCGGCAAGGGTGCGGCCGCGTCGCTGCACGTGCTCAATATCGGCGGCGCCTATGGCCGCATCGAACTCAACGTGATCCTGCACGAGGGCGCCGATTTTCATCTCGGCGCCGCGCAGATCGGCGGCGGAGAGCAGAATCTCGAGATCGTCACCACCGTGACCCACGCCGAACCCGGCGCGACGTCGCGGCAGGTCGTGCGCTCGGTGCTCGGCGGCACCGCGACCGGCACCTATCTCGGCAAGGTCGCCGTCGCGCGCGATGCGCAGCAAACCGACAGCGAGCAGGATGTGAAAGCGATGCTGCTCGACCGCAGCGCGACCGCCAACGCCAAGCCCGAACTCGAAATCTTCGCCGACGATGTGAAGTGCGCGCATGGCTGCGCGATCGGCGAACTCGATGCGATGGCGCTCTATTACCTCCAGTCGCGCGGGCTGCCGCCCGGCGAGGCGAAGAAGCTGATGCTGCAGGCGTTCGTTGCCGGCGTGTTCGATGGCGCCGAGGATGAAGAACAGTTGCAGGCGCTGGCGCTCGCGAAGCTGGGAGAGCTGGTGTGAGCACCGCGACCGCGCTCCGCACCTTCCCTGACGTTCGCGCCGACTTCCCCGGCCTGACGCCCGGCTGGCACTATCTCGACACTGCCGCCACCGCGCAGAAGCCGCAGGCGGTGATCGACGCGACGGTCAATGCGATGGGCCGCGACTATGCGACGGTGCACCGCGGCGTCTATGCACGCTCGGCCGACATGACGCTCGCCTATGAGGCGGCGCGGCGGCGGATCGCGGCGTTTATCGGGGCGCGCGAGAACGAGATCGCGTTCGTGCGCGGCGCGACCGAGGCGATCAACCTCGTCGCTTATTCGTACCCGAAGAAGGGCCGCGTGCTCCTGTCGGTGCTCGAGCATCACAGCAATATCGTGCCGTGGCAGCTCGCAGGTTGGCAGGTCGATGTCTGCCCACTGACTGCCGATGGTTGCATCGACCTCGATGCCGCCGAAAAACTGCTGACCCCCGAACACACGATGGTCGCCTTTGCGCATGTCTCGAACGTGCTCGGCAGCCCGCTCGACGTCGCGCGCGCCGCCGAACTGGCGCACCGCGTCGGCGCCGAGCTGTTGATCGACGGCTGTCAGGCGGTGCCGCGCCTGCCCGTCGATGTCGCGACGCTCGGCTGCGACTATTATGTTTTCTCGGGGCACAAGCTCTACGGCCCCACCGGCGTCGGCGTGCTGTGGAGCGACAAGCTCGACACCCTGCCGCCGTGGCAGGGCGGCGGGTCGATGATCGACCGCGTGACCTTTGCGAAGACGACCTACGCACCCACCCCCACGCGCTTCGAGGCGGGAACGCCCGCGATTATCGAGGCGATCGGGCTCGCGGCGGCGGTCGATTATGTTGAGGCGATCGGGATCGATGCGATCCACGCGCATGAGGTGTCGCTGGTCGGCAGCTTACGCGAAGCGCTAGCGCGGAAGAACAGCATTACGTTGTTCGGCCCTGAAAATAGCGCCGGAATCGTGAGTTTTTCGATGGCGGGGGTTCATCCGCACGACATCGGCACTATCTTGGACGAAAGCGGGGTCGCGATCCGCGCGGGGCACCATTGCGCGCAGCCGCTGATGGAGCATCTGGGCGTCGCCGCGACCGCGCGCGCGAGTTTTGGCGTTTACAGCAATGATGACGATGTGGCGGCGCTGATCGATGGCCTCGCCCGCGTCGAGAGGATTTTCGGATGAGCGAGGACCGCATGAGTGAGACCGGGATTCGGGTCGAGGAAGTGGAAAGCGTCGAAGCCCCGCCGAAGGCGCGTGTCGAGGACGTGGAAAGCGCCCCCGAGAAGCTCGAGCGCAAGCGCGACTATCTCGAAGGCTTCCTCGCGGCCAAGCCCGCGCCGGTCGAACCGAGCGCGGTCGGCGGCGATCTTTACGAGGCCGTGATCAATGCACTGAAAGACATTTACGACCCGGAAATCCCGGTGAACATCTATGATCTCGGCCTGATCTATAATGTCGAGATCGACGAGGGCCATGCGGTCGTCACGATGACGCTGACGACGCCGCACTGCCCCGTCGCGGAATCGATGCCCGCCGAGGTCGAACTGCGCGTCGGTGCGGTTCCCGGCGTCGGAGATGCCGAGGTCAATCTCGTCTGGGATCCGCCGTGGTCGCCGCAGAATATGAGCGACGAAGCGCGGCTCGAACTGGGAATGCTGTAATGACCGAAACGAAAACCCGCGCACGCCCCGCCGCCGTCGCCCTGACCGCCGGCGCCGAAGCGCGCATCGCCAAGCTGATGGCGTCGGCGCCCGAGGGCGCGATCGGCGTCCGCCTGTCGACCCCGCGCCGCGGCTGTTCGGGGCTGGCTTACTCGGTCGATTATGTGACCGAGGAGCAGAAGTTCGACGAGAAGATCGAGACGCCCGGCGGCGTCTTCTACATCGACGGCGCGTCGGTGCTGTACCTGATCGGCAGCACGATGGACTGGGTCGAGGACGATTTCGCTGCGGGCTTCATGTTCGAGAATCCGAACGCCAAGGGCGCGTGCGGCTGCGGCGAAAGCTTTACGGTCTAGGGGCGCTTTTCGGCCAAAAACATGCTATAACGCCCCGAAATAGCAGGGGCTGTCATGATGCGTGCGCTCTATTTGCTTTATGCCGCAGTGGCTTATGCGATCTTTTTCGCGACTTTTTTGTACCTGATCGCCTTCGTCGGCAATTTCTCGCTCGTTCCGGTGACGGTCGACTTCGCGCGCGTTGCTTCACCCGTAAAGGCTGCGCTCATCGACACGGCGCTGATCGCGCTGTTCGGCGTCCAGCATAGTGTGATGGCGCGGCCGGGATTCAAGGCGGGATGGACGCGCATCGTCCCCGCGCCGATCGAGCGCAGCACCTATGTGCTGTTCGCCAGTGCGGCGCTGATCATATTGATGGCTTTCTGGCATCAGCTGACCGCGCCCGTCTGGACCATCACGCACGGCGTCGGCGCCGCGATCCTTTGGCTGCTGTTCGCGAGCGGCTGGGCGATCGTGCTGACCAGCACCTTCCTGATCAATCATTTCGAGCTGTTCGGGCTGCAGCAGGCGTGGTTCGCGCTGCGCGAGCGCGCGGCGGCGCCGCCGGTGCTCCGCCAGCCTTTCTTCTACAGATTCGTCCGTCATCCGCTCTATTCGGGCTTCTTCATCGCCTTTTGGGCGACGCCGGTGATGACCGCCGGGCATCTGCTGCTCGCGGTCGGTCTGTCGATCTATATGCTGATCGCGATCCGGTATGAGGAGCGCGACCTGATCGAGATTTTCGGCGAGGCCTATGTCGGTTATCGCAGGCGCGTCGGAATGCTCATTCCGCGCGTCGGCGGCCGTTAGCGGCAGACGGTCCAGCCCGCGGTCCGCGCGGCCATGTCGAGATGGAAATGGTCGGCGTGCGCGCGGTTATAATCGGGCGACAAAAGCGTGCTGAAGAGGCCGCAGCTTTCGTCGCGAACCGCGTGCAGAAACTCGCTGCGCTTGTCGCCCGGGGTCCAGTCGTTGATCAGCGAGATGCGCGTGCCGTCGGCAAGGACGAAGGCCGAGATGTCGATCGCATTGGCGGTCGAATGCTGGCTCTGCGCCTGCTCGCCCGCGATCTTGCGGCAATTATAGCTGCCGAGATTTTCGAGTTCGACGACCTTTTGCCCGAAATATTTCTGCGCGAGCGGCTGGACGACGTCACGGGTCCATAAAGCCATCGCGGCGGTCACCGCACAGCTCGGCGCGACATTCGCGGGGCGCAGCGTCGGGACCAGGCGGTCGCCGGTCAGGATCATGCGCTGGCTCGCAATGCACGCGCCGCTGCCGATGGCAGGTCGGCGCAGATAGCCGGCTTCCGCGCGGTCGAAGGCGGCGAAGCAGGCGCTGTCGTCGCCCGCCAGCGCGACGAGCTTGCGGTTCGTCGCCCAGCCCCAGGGATGCGCGAGTTCGAAGCGCGCGCCGGGGATATGTTCGGGATGCGCGCGCACCCACTGCATGCCGAGGATCGCGCCGAGGGTCAGCAGCACCGCGACGGCGAACCAGATTAGATAGGGGCGGAGAGTCTTCATCGTGTCCGTGCATCGGTGCAGCAAATTACCGCTTGTTGAAAGGCCTTTGCGGCTCGATAGCTTTCCGCGTGGCAAAACGCTCGATCCTGATCGTCGGCGGGGGCACCGCGGGATGGCTCACCGCCGCCTATCTCGCGCGCTTTTTCGACCTGCCGCGCAATCCGCGGCTTTCGATCACCCTGCTCGCGTCGGACGAGATCGGCAGCATCGGGGTTGGCGAAGGCGCGTTTCCGACGATCCGCAATACGCTGCAGTTCATCGGCATCGACGAGAGCGAATTCGTGCGCGCGACGTCGGCGACGTTCAAGCAGGGCATCCGCTTCGACGACTGGGTGCGGACGCCCGAGGCGGGCCGGTCGAGCCATTATCTGCACCCGTTCGAGGCGCCCTATCATGGTGATGGGTACAGCCTCGTGTCCTATTGGCTGCTCCAGGACGAGAAGACGCGGCGGCCGTTCGCCGAGGCGATGACAATCCAGAACCGCGTCGCCGAGGCGCAGCGCGCGCCCAAACGACCCGGCGAGGGCGAATTCACCGGGCCGTTGAACTATGCCTATCATTTCGATGCGGCGCGGCTGGCCGAAGTTCTGTCGGCGCAGGCATGCGCGATGGGTGTTCAGCATCTCAGTGGCACGCTGACCGGGGTCGGGCTCGATCCCGAAAGCGGGGCGATCGACCATGTCGTCACCGTCGAGCATGGGACACTGACCGCCGACCTTTATATCGACTGTTCGGGTTTTCGCGCCGAGTTGATCGGCGAGGCGCTGCAGTCGCCGTTCAAGGGCGTGAAGCACCAGCTGTTCACCGACCGGGCGCTTGCATGCAAGCTGCCCTATGACCGTCCCGACGTGCCGATCGAAAGCTATACGATCGCCGCGGCGCATGAGGCGGGGTGGACGTGGGACATCGGCCTCGCCGGCGCGCGCGGGATCGGGTGCGTCTATTCGAGCGACCATATGAGCGACGAGCGGGCAGCCGATATCCTCGCGGGCTACACCGGCGGGCGCAGTCACGACGTCAATGTCCGGTCGATCCCGTTCGAAGCGGGTTATCGCCCGGCGTCATGGATCAAGAATTGCGTCGCAGTCGGACTGTCGGGCGGCTTTCTCGAACCGCTCGAATCGACGGGGCTCGTGATGATCGAGACCGCGGCGGCGATGATTGCCGAGATGTTCCCGCTGAACGGCCCGGTCGGCGCGCCCGCGCGACGTTTCAACGAGCTGATGGCGGCGCGCTGTGACAACACGATCAACTTCCTGAAGCTCCATTATTGCCTGAGCCACCGCAAAGAGGCCTTCTGGCGCGACAATGGCGATCCGGCGTCGATCCCCGACCGGCTGAAGGACTTGCTCGAGGAATGGCGCTATCGCCCGCCGGGGCGCTTCGATTTCATCCTCGACCTCGAAAGCTTCGCCTTCTTCAACTACCAATATATCCTCTATGGCATGGAATATCGCACCGACCTGTCGCCGGTGCGCGAGGAATTTCCCGACACCGCCGAGGCCGAACGCATCTTTGCGCGCATCAAGAGCTTTGGTGACCGGGCCGCGAGCGAGCTGCCCGCGCACCGCGCGATGATCGACCAGATCAACGCCCGCGTCGCCGTCACCTGAAGTCAGGCGGGCTTCGCGGCAAGTCGTTCGGCGTGCTGCGCATCGTCGGGCGTCTCGGTGCCGAGCGCGCCGAGTTCGCCGGTCTCGCGCGCTTTGCGGCCATAGACGAGCTCGAACAGCGGGCCGGCCATCACCGTGGTGACGATCGCCATCAGCACCATGATCGCGAACAGCGTCGGGCCGATGATCCCCTTTTGCAGGCCGATGTTGATGATGATCAGTTCCATCAGCCCGCGCGCGTTCATCAGCGCGCCGATGCCCATCGCGGTGCGGTTGTCCTCGCCCGCGAGCCGCGCGGCGAGCCAGCAGGCGCCGAACTTGGCCGCGATCGAGACGAGCAATATGCCCGTGGCGATTGCGAGCAGCGACAGGCTGTTCACCGTCGTGAGCTGGGTGTTGAGCCCCGAGTATGTAAAGAACATCGGCAGCAGGAAGACGACGGTCATCGGCTCGACCTTCCTCTTGATCTCCTCGGTCAAGAGGCCGCGCGGCATGCACGCGCCGAGCAGGAAGCCGCCGAACACCGCATGGATGCCGACCGCGTCCATGAAGAAGGCCGACATGGCGTAGAGCATCAGCACGACCGCGAGCAGGCTGTGCGTCAGCTCGCCCTTCGCCTCGACCGCGCGGCCGAGCGGGACGAGCAGCTTGCGCCCGATAAAGAACATGAAAAGCGCGAAGCCGACGCCGCCGACGATCGCGAGCAGCGCGACGCCCGGGCCCGCCCCGAAGGTTGCGAGAACGATCGCGAGCACGCACCACGATACGGCGTCGTCGAACGCGCCGGCGGTCAGCGTCAGCGTACCGAGCGAGGTGTTGGCAAGCCCGCGCTCGTTGATGATGCGCGCGAGCATCGGGAAGGCGGTGAGCGCGATGCATGCGCCCATGAACAAGGTCGCGCTGCCCTGCCCCAGCCCTTCGGTGAAGAGGCCGGGGATATCGAGCAGGAAGGGCGTGATCGCCGCGGCGAACAGGAAGGGCGCGACGATGCCGGCGGCAGACACGCCGACCGCGCTTTTCGCCTTCGACTGGAAATGGTCGAGGCGCAGCGTCGTGCCGACGAGGAACATGTAAAGGCCGACGCCGAACTGCGCGCCGACATAGAGCATGTTGCGCGTTTCCTTGGGGAAGAGCGCCGCCTGGAATTCGGGGAAGAAGAGACCGAAGAGCGAAGGGCCGAGCACAACGCCGGCGATCATCTCGCCGACCACTTGCGGCTGGCCCATGAAGCGGTGCGCGAGCCATCCGACGACGCGGCAGACGAGCAGGATCACCGCGATCTGCAGGAAGAAATGAATGCTGTAGTCGCTCGGCGCATAGCTTTGCGCGGCGTTTACCGCCGGACCGTGCGCCCCGATGACGTCGCCGACGGCGCGCATCAGTTCATCGACCATATGTGTTGCCAATTTCGCTCTCCCACGCGGGTCCGATGCGGCTTGCCTGGAGCCTTCACGTCCCGTTTCCCGGCGCGATGGAGACATGAAAGCCGGTGTCGCGCAATAACAACCGGCGGCCGGGTTTTCGCGTCGGGTGCGATTTCGGGTGCGGCGCTCAATTTTGTTGCGGGCCCGTCACAGTGTAGTAACATACCTACATGTGAACGCTATCAGCTTTGCCATTTTTTGCATAAGCGGAGGCCGAAAATGAAGCGCGTGACGAGCCGCGAACTCAATCAGGACGTTAGCCGCGCGAAGCGATTCGCGCTGGTCGAACCGGTATTCGTCACCGATCGCGGGCGCCCGACGCATGTCCTGATCAGCATCGACGCGTGGCGGCAATTGAGCGGCGAACGCGAGAATATGGCGCAGCTTCTCGCCGCCCCACCCGGCGATGCGCCGCTCGACCGGATGCTGTTGCGGCAGGCGCTCGGCGGATCTGGGCGCCGCTGATGTTTCTGATCGATTCTGAGGTCGCGCTCGACCTGCGCCACACGCGCGCCGATGGCGACGGCGCGATGCTCGCGGGCTGGGCGCAGCGGACGTCGCGGCAATCGATGTTCCTGTCGGCGCTCTCGCTCGTCGAGCTGGAAAATGGCGCCGCACTGGCGGCGAAGCAAGGCAAGGCGGCGGGCGCGGCATGGCGCGAGTGGATCGACGGCCAATTGCTGCCGGCGTTCGAGGGACGCGTCCTGCCCGTCGACCTCGCGATTGTCCGCCGCCGGGCGGCGCTGTCCTTGGATCGGGACCGCGATGCGCTGCTCGCCGCGACCGCGCTCGAACATGGGCTGACCTTCGTCACCTATCGCGCGGCGGCGTTTCGCGGCGCAAGATTAAAGCTGCTCGATCCCAGCCGCGCGGCGCCCGACGCAGGCGAGGACGGCGACTGGCGTGAGGCGACGCGCGCGCGGGCGCCGTGGATCCGGAACCTGTTTATCCGGGGGTGAGAAGCGGGCCTGCTAGAGAGGCCGCCCCGCGAGCCAGATCGCCAGATTGCGGACATATTGGCGGATCGACTGTCGGGCTTCGGGCGAATGTGCCAGGGCGTTGCCGGGCTTTTCGCTGACGAAACTGGGGCATCCCATCGCCGGGTCCCAATTATAGTCGGCGAAATGGTGAAAGGTGGACTGCGCAAGCGCCGGGCCGCCCTCGGCGGTCGGCTCGAATGCGACCGCGAGGTTGAAGCGATTGCCGCTCACCTGACTCACCCCCGTTGCGATGACGCGCGCGGAAGCATCGCCGTCCGGAACACCAACCGCCCCCTCGTGCGGATGCGACGGCAAATAGTGCAGCAGGCCGTCGGGCGCCGACGGATCGCTGAGCAGGATATGCGGCGGATCCGCGATCGTGATCGTCTGGAAATCGCCGTTCGCTCCCGAATGATAGTTCGGCCAGAGAATGTAGCTGGTTTCCCGGTCGTCCACGACATGACGGGCCGGATCAGGTTCGGGGCGGGTGCTGTGGAAAAAATGCGCGTTGCCGACGCCGGTCAATGAACACACCGAGCAGCCGAGGTCCATATGGTCGCGCGACACGAGCAGGCCGCCGCCATTCGCCCTGAAGCGGCTGATCGCTTCGCAATCGGAGCTGGTCAGGCCGTCGCCGGTATCGACCGCGAACAGCCACAGCTCGTCGAAGTCGGAGCGGTCGATCGTCGAAAGGACCGGGTCCGGGCTGTCCGGCGCGGTGCGATCGCGCGCGGTCACGGCGCACAAGGGCTGGCCATCCTCGTCGGTGAGGCCGGTCAAAAAATCGCGGAGCATCGAGAAGCGCCCGATGTGCCAATCATCCGCGATCGGCGGGATGGTCGTCTGAAGCAGGATGCGAATGGGCGCGGCCATGGGGCTTTCCTTTGATTGGCAAAATTCGTCGATGGACAGATTAGGCCGTTGGACTTGCCAAGTTCAGCCCCAAAATCTGGCCAATGCGCTGTACCGTCCGCGGCGCCGGCGATTGTTGATTCAAGGCCCCAAAAGAAAGACCCGCCCCCAGGCCCATGTCCCCGGGGGCGGGTCGCGACCCGTCGTCTTGTGCGGCCGCCGCTGTCCCCGCGGCATGATGCGGGAACAGCGGCGCCAGAAGATCAGGCGAGGTCGAAACGGTCGGCGTTCATCACCTTGGTCCAGGCCTTGACGAAGTCCTTGACGAACTTCTCTTCATGACCCTTTTCGGCATAGACTTCGGCAGTCGCGCGCAATTGCGAGTTCGAACCGAAGATCAGGTCGGTGCGCGTCGCGCGCCAGCGCTCGGTGCGCCCGCCACGATCATAGCCGATGAACTCCTCGTCGGCGCTGGTGTCGACGACTTCCCACAGCGTGTCCATGTCGAGCAGGTTGACGAAGAAGTCGTTCGTCAGCTGGCCAACACGGTTGGTGAAAACACCCTCCTTCTTGCCGCCCGTGTTGGCGCCGAGGACGCGGAGCCCCCCGACGAGCACGGTCAGTTCGGGAACCGACAGGCCGAGCAGCGACGCGCGGTCGAGCATCAGTTCCTCGGTCTTCACGCTATGCTTGGTCTTGAGGTAATTGCGGAAGGCATCGGCCGCCGGCTCCATCACCTCGAAGCTTTCGGCATCGGTCCACTCCGCGGTCGCATCGCCGCGGCCGCCGGTGAAGGGCACCGACACGTTGAAGCCCGCATCCTTCGCCGCCTTCTCGACCGCCGCCGATCCGGCGAGCACGATCGCGTCGGCGAGCGAAAGCGAACCACGCAGCTCGTCGATCTTGCCGAGCACCTTGGCGAGCTCGGCCGGATCGTTGACCGCCCAATCCTTTTGCGGCGCCAACGCGACGCGCGCGCCATTGGCACCGCCGCGATGGTCGGACTTGCGATAGGTCGAAGCCGAAGCCCACGCCGCTTTCACCAGTTCGCCGACGCTCAGGCCCGAACCGAGGATCGCGCTTTTGAACGCCGAGACATCGCTATCCGAAGGCTTGGTGCCGGCCGGAACCGGGTCCTGCCAGATCAGGTCTTCGGCGGGCACTTCGGGGCCGAGGTAGCGCACCTTGGGGCCCATGTCGCGGTGGCACAGCTTGAACCAGGCGCGCGCGAAGGCGTCCTTGAACGCCTCATGGTCGTTGCGGAACTTCTCCGAAATCTTGCGATAATCGGGGTCGACCTTCAGCGCCATGTCGGCGGTCGTCATCATCGTCGGCACGCGCTTGCCCGGATTGTGGGCGTCGGGCGCCTTATCCTCTTCCTTCTGGTTGATCGGCTGCCACTGCTGCGCGCCCGCAGGGCTGCGTACCAATTCGTAATCATAGTCGAGCAGCAGGCGGAAGAAATTCTCCGACCATTCGGTCGGGGTGTTCACCCATGCGCCTTCGAGCCCGCTGGTGATCGCATGCGCGCCCACCCCGGTTTCAAAGCTCGACGACCAGCCGAGGCCCTGCAGTGCGATGTCGGAGCCTTCGGGCGACTCCCCGACCAGGCTCGCGTCGCCTGCGCCATGCGCCTTGCCGAAGGTGTGGCCGCCCGCGGTCAGCGCGACGACTTCCTCGTCGTTCATCGCCATGCGCTCGAACGTGACCTTCATGTCGCGCGCCGACAGCAGCGGATCGGGGTTGCCGCCCGGTCCTTCGGGATTGACGTAGATCAGCCCCATCTGGATCGCCGCGAGCGGGTTTTCGAGGTCGAGTTTCTTGTCGGGGTCGATGCGCGTCTGAACGCCCTCGCTGACCCACAGGTCCTCGGCGCCCCAGTAAATGTCGCGCTCGGCTTCATAGACGTCGGCGCGGCCGCCGCCGAAACCGAACACCGGACCGCCCATCGATTCGATCGCGACATTGCCGGTCAGGATGAACAGATCGGCCCAGCTGATCTTGCTGCCGTATTTCTGCTTGATCGGCCACAGCAGGCGGCGCGCTTTGTCGAGATTGCCGTTGTCGGGCCAGCTGTTGAGCGGGGCAAAACGCTGCTGCCCGCTGTTGGCGCCGCCGCGCCCGTCGGCGGTGCGATAGGTGCCCGCGGCGTGCCAGGCCATGCGGATGAAGAAGGGACCGTAATGACCATAGTCGGCGGGCCACCATGGCTTGCTGTCGGTCATCAGCGCGGTGATGTCGGCCTTCAGCGCCGCATAGTCGAGCAGCGCGAATGCCTTGGAATAATCGAAATCCTCACCCATCGGGTCGGGCGATGCGCCGCCCTGATGCAGGATTTCGAGCGGCAGCGCGTCGGGCCACCAGTCCTTGTTCGTCCGGCCGAGCAGGCCGCGGTTCTTGCCGACCGGGCAGCCCTTTGCGGGATCGATGGGGGTGGGGTCGTTCATGCAGTCTCTCCTTTTATGTTTATCGGAAAGTGTGGCGCAGGCCGATGACCGGCGCGTGACGAGCGGGCGACCTGAAGGTCACCAGATGGTTTTCGGTGCGGGCATGGCGCGAGTCGATGCCGTCATCCTTTCGCTCTGACCAAGGGAGGATAGGCCGCGCTGGCCAATCGACCTAAACGAATAAGCTGAATTCAGTGATTGAGTGGTCCGATCATAGACACAGCCTTCCGCCGTGCCCCACCACGCCCATCGCAGAACGGCCACGCCCTGACGTAAGCGGGACGAACTGCGGAACATCGCGCATGACCAACGGGTTGATCGGACGCCGCAACGCTAGACTTACCGCGGCAAAAGGAGATGGAAAGTGGCTAACACCCCCAACCAGCAGAATGAGAAAAAACCGCAGTCGGACGAAGACCGCCAACAGCAGCAGCAGGGCGGCCAGAACCGCCAGCCCGGCAGCGAACAGCGTCCCGATCAGGGCCGCCAGAACCCGCAGCAGCGGTGACATCGTCAGCCTGCACGAGAAAGGGCCGCCCCGTTGGGGCGGCCCTTTTCCTTTAGCGGAAGGGACTCCGCCTAGAAACTGAACTTCACCGTCCCGCCCCATGTCCGCTCATCGCCGACCTGCCCGGCGATCAGGCCGGTGTTGCCGGGCGCGACCTGCAACAGCTCGATGTAATTCACATCGAAGGCGTTGCGGACCCAGCCGAACACATCGAGGCCCTCGCCGCGGAAGCCGACGCGGAAGTTGGTCAGCGCATAGCCCTTGATGTCGGTATAGGCCGACGGCGACGCGTTCGAATTCCAGTGCGAGCGATAATTGCCGTCGACGCCCAGATAGACCTGTCCGTCCTTCGCCAGCAGCGTGACCGGGGCGTTCGCCTCGGCGCCATAGGAGAAGGCATATTTCGATACGCCGGGCAGACGCTGGCCCGAAATATCGCACTGCCGCGGGCTGAGCGCACCGGGCACGCCCGGCTGCGAATAGTCGGGTACCGCATTGGCGCCCTGGAGCGTACCGCCCGACAGTTCGGGCGGGCACGGCGCGTTGGTGAACTTCTTGTACTTGGCGTCGGTATAAGCGCCGTTGGCATAAGCGGTGAAACGGTCGCTCGCGACGATCTTCAGGTCGGCCTCGATACCCTGCGTCCGGACCTTGTCGGCGTTGGCGAGATAGCCGCGCACCGTGCCGAACTGCCCGCCGTTCACCGTCGCCTGGAAATCCTTGATGTCGGTACGGAAGGCCGACAGGTTGAAGGTCGCCCGGCGATCGAAGAACTGCGTCTTCAGGCCGATTTCGAAATGATCGATCGATTCGGGCTTCACCGTGCTCGCATCATAATTGACCGTATTGTCCGCGTTGAGCGGCAAGCCGTTCTGGTTGATGCCCAGCGTCTTGAAGCTCTTCGCATAGGTCGCATAGGCCAGGATGTCCGGCGCGACCTTGTAGTTCACGTTGAAGTCGTAAGTGAAGTTCCACGCACTGTCCGAAGGCGCGCTTTCCTGCGGCTGATAGACACCGCACTGCGCCGCCAGCACGGCGGCAAGCGGGATGCCCGGTGCCGGGGTACAGTTGATGACCTGCCCTCCGCCGTTGGTCACGACGCGCTGATAAAAGCCCGATTTCTTGTCATAATTGACGCGTGCACCCGGCTGGATGGTCAGCGCGTCGGTCACTTTCCAGCTCAGCTGGCCGAACAGCGCCGCGCTGGTGCTTTTAAGATATTGCGTGTTGGTCGCGGTCAGGCCCTGGAGGACGCTGGGGTCGTTCGCGAGTGCGCCGGTCAGGCTCCATTTGCTCGCGTCGGCGCCCTGCTGCTCGGTACCCTGTGTGTCGATCCGCTGCTTGAAACCGAACAGGCCGACGACGAAGTCGACCTTGTCCCCTTCGTAATTATAACGGAATTCCTGGCTATACTGGTCCTGCTGCGAGGGGTTCTGCGACTTCGAGACGATCGAGAGCCCGGTGAAATCGCGATCATTCTCGGGCTTCCAGTCCCAGAAACGCCACGCGCTGATCGAGGTGAAGGTGCCGGGACCGACGTCCCACTTCACGCGCACCGACGCGCCGCCGATCTTGTTTCCGGCGTTGAGGCTGGCGTCGAGGTCGGTCAGGCGGTCATAGGGATTGGTGCTCGGCACCGCATAGTTGCGTCCCGGCGTGGCGGCGTTGACCGCCGCGACCAGCGCATCATATTGACGGGCGAGCGCACGCTGCGTCCGGCCAACGCGGACATAGGTGGTGCCATAGCCTTCAGGATCCTGCTTGCTGTAGTCGCCCGCGACGGTGATGCTGAGATCTTCGTTGGGCTGGAACAGCAACTGGCCGCGCAGACCCAGATTGTCCTGTTCGTTGATCCAGCGGTCGCTCGTGACGTTATACAGCGTGCCACGCCGGCTCGTCGCGGCGATGGCGATGCGGGCCGCGATCTTGTCGGTCAGCGGGCCCGAGATCGCCGCTTTCGCCTGGCGGTAGTTGAGATTGCCGACGCTCACCTCGGCGCGCCCCTCGAAATCGAAGGTCGGCTGGTTGGTCGTGATGTTGATCGCGCCGGCGGTCGTGTTCTTGCCGTAAAGCGTGCCCTGCGGCCCGCGCAGCACTTCGACCTGCGCGACGTCGAGGAAGTCGAAGGTCGCAGCGGCGACGCGCGAATTATAGACGTCGTCGACATAGATGCCGACGCCCTGCTCGAAGCCGTCGCTGGTCAGGCCGAAGGGCACGCCGAGGCCGCGGATGTTGACCGAGGTGTTGCGCGGGTTCGAGGTATAGACCTGCAACGTCGGCGCGAGTTGCTGGAGCTTCACGACGTTGAAGTTGCCGGTCGCCTCGATCGAATCGCCGCGGATCACCGAGATCGCGACGGGCACTTCCTGCGCGGTTTCCTGGCGACGGCGGGCGGTGACGATGATGATGTCGCCGCGGCTGGCCTGGTCGTCGGTGTCGACGGCGGCATCGGCAGCGGTCGCGGCGGCGGCATCGACTTCCTCCGCGGCGGTTTCAGCGGCCGCAGCGGGGGTCGCGGCGCACGCGAGCAAAAGGGACAAGGTAAGCGAGGAGGCCTGCACGCGGCGGCGGACCGAAGGATATTTCGCAGTCATGGGTCAATTCCTGTTGCAATAGAAATCACCACATCCGGCGGCCCGGTCTGCGGCAAGTGGGGCCATCGCCCCTTGGGAGCTCAAAAAATTCAGTTGGGGTAGCGGTGCCGTTCGGTCACATCGACCTGCACAAGACGCCCCTCATGCACGGTCAGCTGGATCGCGCCGAACTTCAGCTTGTCGAGTGCTTCGAGCACGGTCTGAATGGCGCGCGGCACCTCTTCGGAGCCGCCTTTGGCAACTTCCTTGATAGCGCTCATGGTAATTCCCTTCCCTTTTGGATTCGTCGGCGCAGTTTATGCCAAGTGATTTAGTAGACAATGATTGATTTGCTTTCTGCGCCGAAAGGTTGGGTTGTTGCGCCCAATCGACCGCGCCGAACGGATTCGGGCATGCGACGAGCCGATCGACCGGGCGACGCCAGGGATTGCGCGCGAGTCCCAGTGCTGGCAAAGGCAGCCTCAATGAGCAAAATTAACGATCTGATGGCCCGCGGAACCGAGCTTCTCGGCAGCGACTACGCCATTCTCTGTGGTGCGATGAGCTGGGTTTCCGAACGCCATCTGGTCAGCGCGATCAGCAATGCCGGCGGGTTCGGCGTGATCGCGTGCGGCGCGATGACGCCCGAACTGCTCGATGCCGAAATCGCCGCGACCAAGGCGCTCGCGACGCGCAATTTCGGCGTCAACCTGATCACGATGCACCCGCAGTTGTTCGAGTTGATCGACGTCTGTGCGAAACATGGCGTCGGCCATGTCGTGCTTGCGGGCGGCCTGCCGCCCAAGGGCAGCCTCGAGGCGATCAAGGCATCGGGCGCAAAGGTCATCTGTTTTGCCCCGACGCTCGCGATGGGCAAGAAGCTCGTCCGATCGGGCGTCGACGCGCTGGTGATCGAGGGCATGGAGGCCGGCGGTCATATCGGCCCGGTTTCGACCAGCGTGCTGGCGCAGGAAATCCTGCCCACGCTCGCCGACGAAGTCCCCGTATTCGTCGCTGGGGGCATCGGCCGCGGCGAAGCGATCGCCGCTTATCTGGAGATGGGCGCGTCGGGGGTCCAACTCGGCACCCGCTTCGTCTGTGCGACCGAAAGCATCGCGCACCCCAATTTCAAGAAGGCGTTCATGCGCGCCTCGGCGCGCGAAGCCGTCGCGAGCGTCCAGATCGACCCGCGCCTGCCGGTCATTCCCGTCCGCGCGCTGAAGAATGCGGGCACCGAAGCCTTTACCGCCAAACAGCGCGAGGTCGCGAACAAGCTCGACAGCGGCGAGGTCGACATGATGGAGGCCCAACTCGAAATCGAGCATTATTGGGCGGGCGCGCTGCGCCGCGCGGTGATCGACGGCGACATCGAAAATGGTTCGTTAATGGCAGGGCAATCTGTCGGTATGGTATCCGAAGAAGAGAATGTGGCAGCAATCGTCGCATCTCTGGTGCAACAGGCCGAAGCCGCGTTGCACGCTCGGGGTTGATGCTGCAGAATATCGCAGCTGGGGAGTGGATCATGAATTTGTCGCGTAAGATCATCGTAGCGGGCTTGCTGGCGAGCGTCGCCGCGTGCGCACCGAAACCGCCGCCCCCGCCCCCGCCCCCGCCGCCGCCGGTGGTCATCGTTATTCCGCCGCGGCCGCTGCCGCCGGGCAACGCATCGCTGACGCAGATCCTGCCCGGCCGTGCGCTCGACGGCCATTTCGTGACGGCGAACAGCAATGTGACCGGCGACCGCGCTTTCTGGCAGCTCAAGATCGGGCTCAACGTCGCCGCAATCGGTTGCCGCGGACTTGAGGAAACGACGCTCGTCTCGGCGTATAACAACATCATCAAGACGCACGGCAAGGTGATCAAATCGACCGAAAAATCGGTGATCACCCAGCTCGGCAAGGAGAATAAGAACAACGGCATCGCGCCGCGCGACCGCCTGTCGACGCAATTGTTCAACTATTTCGCGCAGCCGCCGGCGCAGCGCGGTTTCTGTGCGCGAGCGAATGAAATTGCCCAGCTGGTATCGGCGACGCCGACCGCGCAGGTGATCGAACAAGCCCCCGCACACCTTGCGCGGCTCGATCAGCCGTTCCATGAATTCTATGAGGCCTATGCCAAATATCAGGCCGACGTCGTCGCATGGGATGCCCAATATGCGCGCCCGCCGGCGATCATGACCGCACCGGCCGCGCCGATCGCAACGCCCGTCCAGCCTGCATCGTCGCCGTCGGGCATCTGATTTAGCGTCTTGGCCGGGCGGCGTTGTTGCATTCGCGCAACGCCGCCCGCGCGATGCGCCACAATCTTTTTCGGTTCATCGCATTTCGCCGGTCGCGCCGCGATGACGGGTGACGTCATGGCGCCGATTAGAGGTCACCGCGGCCCATGCCGCGGGTGAAAAAGTCAAACCTTCCCACCTTCTTCCTTGATCCATGTCGATCGCCGGCATGATGAAGCCAAAGCTGCGGAAGATAATTTCCGCGGCGTTCATCGTTAATTTCCGGCAATCTTTCGACTCTCCCCTGCCCCTTATCGTCGACCTCGCCGGGACCGTCCGGTGTTGCTCGGGGGAGCATTGGGGGAATTGGGAACATGACCAGAGGAATCGGATTCGCCGCGGCGTGCGCGGCGGCCTTGGCTGCTGCACCCGCGGCGGCCCAATATATGCAGCAGGAACCACAGGCGCCCGGCTATGCCGCGGCGAACCTGCGCCTGCCGCCGCGCGATGCGCAGGGGGATTTTGCAACGCCCAATCGTGAACGGACCGGTCACGACGCGTTCTGGAACCTGCGCATCGCGCTCAACGTCGCCGCGATCGGGTGTCGCCATCCGGGCTCGCTGCAACTGGTGGCCGACTACAACAATATCATCGCCCGCCACGGCAATTTGATCCGCTCGGCCGAGACGGCGGTCATCGCGCGGCTAGGGCGCGAGACGGGCAGCAACGGCATCGCAGCGCGCGACCGCACCTCGACCAAGCTGTTCAACTATTTCGCGCAGCCGCCGGCGCAGAAGGACTTCTGCCGCGTCGCCGGATCGATCGCGCAGCAGGTGCGCGACATGGACAGTGCGGCGGCGATGGCGATGTCGCCGGCGATGCTCGCGCAACTCGATCAGCCGTTCGTCGACTTCTATAACGCCTATGCGCGCTATCAGGTCGAACTCGCGGCCTATCGTGCCCAGAGCGGCCACCAGCCGCGGACCGAGCCGGGCATCCAGATGGCCGCGGCGAAACCCTAAGCGAAATTAACCTCAGGACATAGCAACGGTGCCAAGCATCTGTTAGCAGGGCGGAGCGATGACCAATGCTCCGCCCCCTCCTTCGACTGCGGCCCAGTCGGCACGCACCATCCTGACCCGCTTGCACGAGGTCATGGCATCGCGCGCGAACGCGCAGGGCAAGCTCAACCAGGTCGTCGGCATCATCGGCGAATGCCTCGATAGCGAGGTCTGCTCGATCTATTTGCTGCGCGAAGGCGCGCTCGAACTTTACGCGACCCGCGGGTTGAAACAGGAAGCCGTGCACGTCACCCGCCTTGGTCTCGGCGAGGGCCTCGTCGGCATGATCGCCGACCAGATCGAAACGCTGAACCTCGATGAAGCGGCGGCGCATCCCGACTTTTCCTATCGCCCCGAAACGGGCGAAGAATTGTTCCACAGCTTTGCCGGCGTACCGATCATCCGGCGCGAGCGCGCGGTCGGCGTGCTTTGCGTCCAGCACAGCGATCCGCGCCGTTACGACGATATCGAGATCGAGACGCTGCAGACCGTTGCGATGGTGCTGTCCGAACTGATCTCCAACGCCGATCTGGTCGACACCGCCGCGCGCACCGACGCCGCCGCGGCCGACCAGTCGGCGCAGCGGTTGAACGGGCAAAAGCTCGTCGACGGGATGGGCGCCGGGGTCGCGGTGTTCCACCAGCCGCGCATCACGATCGAACACACCGTTGCCGACGACACCGAGGCCGAACGTCATCGCGTCTACGCCGCGTTCGACAAGATGCGCGAGCAGATCGACCGCATGGCGAGTTCGGCCGATTTCGGTGTTGGCGGCGAGCATGAGGAGGTCATCGAGACGTACAAGATGTTCGCCTATGACGAGGGATGGTCGCGGCGCATCAACGAGGCGATCGACAGCGGCCTGACCGCCGAGGCAGCGATCGAGCGCGTCCAGCAGCGCACCCGCATGCGGATGCGCCAGATCGACGATCCGCTGCTGCGCGACCGCATGCACGACCTGGAGGATCTGTCGAACCGGCTGATCCGCATCGTGTCGGGACAGATGGGGACCGCCGCGCAAATGGGCGGGCTGCGGCAGGATTCGATCCTGATCGCGCGCAACCTCGGCCCTGCCGAGCTGCTCGAATATGACCGCCGGCGACTGAAGGGTGTCGTGCTCGAGGAAGGCTCGCTCACCGCGCACGTCATCATCGTCGCGCGCGCAATGGGGGTCCCGGTGATGGGCCGCGTCAGCGACGTGCGCGCCTCGATCCGCGAAGGCGATTTGCTGCTGCTCGACGCGGCGGCGGGCGCGGTGCATGTGCGCCCGACGCAGGCGGTGCAGGATGCGTTCGACGCCAAGCTCGAAGTGTCGCAAAAGCGCCGCGCCAACCTCGCCGCGCTGCGCGACCTGCCCGCGGTCACCAAGGACGGTGTGCCGATCGAGCTGATGATCAACGCCGGCCTGCGCGAGGATATCGCGGCGCTCGACCTGACCGGCGCGCGCGGGATCGGACTGTTCCGCACCGAATTCCAGTTCCTTGTGTCGGCGACCTTGCCGTCGCGCGACCGCCAGCAGCGGCTCTATCGCGACGTGCTCGACGCCGCGGGCGACCGGCCGGTGATCTTTCGCACCGTCGACATCGGTGGCGACAAGGCGCTGCCCTATATGAACGTGGGCGACAGCGCGCATGAGGAAAATCCGGCGATGGGCTGGCGCGCCCTGCGCCTCGCGCTCGAGCGCGAGGGGCTGCTCAAGGTTCAGGCACGCGCGCTGATGGAGGCGGCCGCCGGGCGGACGCTCAACGTCATGTTCCCGATGGTGTCCGAACCGTGGGAATATGAAGCCGCGCGCAATCTGTTCGTCGCCCAGCGCGCCTGGCTCGCGAGCCACAACAAGCGGCTGCCCGTCGCGATCCGCTATGGGGCGATGCTCGAGGTTCCGGGTCTTCTCGAAACGCTCGACCTGATGCTGCCGCACCTCGATTTCCTGTCGGTCGGCACCAACGACCTGACGCAGTTCCTGTTCGCCGCCGACCGCGCGCACCCGCGGCTCGCCGAACGCTACGACTGGCTGTCGCCGACGGTCATGCGCTATCTGGCGCGCGTCGTGCGCACCGTGTCGGGAAGCAAGGTCGCGCTGGGCGTTTGCGGCGAGATGGGGGGCCGGCCGTTGGAAGCGATGGCGCTGCTCGGCGTCGGCATCGAACGCCTGTCGATCACCCCTGCAGGCGTCGGCCCGGTCAAGGCGATGATCCGCTCGCTAGACCTCGGCGCCCTGCGCGCCGACATGCCCGCGATCCTCGCACAGCCCGCCGCCAATCCGCGCGGCCAGTATCAGGCGTGGGCGGAAGCAAACGGGGTCGACCTCGGCGATTGACGCACGGGGTAATTGCAACCCCGAACATGTTTATGTTATGTTCTCACCACCGGAAGAGGAGAGAAACATGAACGAGTCGACGCCGCGCGCCAGCGGCCAATGCCATTGCGGTGCGATCCGCTATTCGATGACCACCGCGGTCCAGCATCATGCGCTGTGCCATTGCAGCGACTGCCGCCGCCATTCGGGTGCGCCGCTGGTCGGCTGGGCACTCGTCGGAAACGATGAAATCGATATCGAGGGCACGGCGAAGGTCTATGCCTCGTCCGAACATGGCCGCCGGCATTTCTGCGGCGATTGCGGCACCGGGCTGTTCTATTCCAACGAAGCGATCTTTCCGGGCCAGATCGACGTGCAAACGGCAACGCTCGACGACCCCGACCTGATCCCGGCGCAGGTGCAGATCCAGACCGCCGAACGCATCGGCTGGATGGAAAAGCTGAACGATCTTCCGGCGTTCGAGCGTTACCCCGCCTTCGAATGATCAGCGGTCGGCGGCGACGATCGCCTTGACCAGCGCCGCGGTGTCGAGCCGATTCTTGTCGTCGTCATACCCCTGCCGCACAATCACCAGCGCGCGCGACGGGATGACGACGAGATATTGGCCGCGATTGCCAAAGGCGCCGAAGGCGTCGGCGGGAATACCTTCCGACTTGTTGAGCAGCCAGAAGCCCGCACCATAACCGAACGCGCCTTCCGGCTGCGGTCCGCTGGGCGTCGTGACGAAGTTGCGCCAATCGGCGGAGAGCAGGCGCTCGCCCTGCCACAGCCCGTCGTTCTGATAGAGCAGCCCCAGTCGCGCGAGATCGCGCGCCGTCGTCCACACCTGGCTCGACAGGATATAGTCGCCGTCCTTGTCATGCTCGACAAAGGTGCGCGTCATGCCGAGCCGGTCGAAGAAGGCGGCGGGGTCGAGCGGCGTGCCCGCCTTTTGCAGCGCGGCCTTCAACGACAGAGTCGCGAGCAACGTATCGTTGTTGGCGTAGCGATAATGCGTGTTCGGCGGATTGAGCATCGGCCATTGCGTGGTCCACTGGCGCACCGACGCCCCGCCCATATAGATGGCGTCGCTGCGGTTGCCCGCGGTATCGCTGGTGAGGCCGCTCGCCATGCGCATCAACTGCTCGGTGGTGATCGCCGCGCGCGGATCGCCCGGCGACTGCCATTCGGCGATCGACGCAGGCTTCATCACGTCGATCCGGCCTTGATAGACCGCATGGCCGATCAAGGTCGCGGCCATCGACTTGGCGACCGAGAAAGTGCGCTGCGCAGTGTGAGCGTCGTGCCCACCCCAATAATGTTCGAGTGCGATCCGGCCGTTCTTGACCACCAGCAGCGAGCTGGAGCGACCGCCGAAACTCGCGATGTCCGTCGCCACCCGATTATATGGGGTTAGCCCCCTGGCGATCGACGCGCGCGCGTCCTTGTCGCCCATCGGCCAACGTTGCGTGTCGAGATCGGGGCGGCGATCCG